>Ga0209751_10000004_pt1 | contig 395705 bp, 375 predicted proteins | sample RifCSP13_1_FD_184019 | JGI IMG/M metagenome (GOLD analysis project Ga0209751, IMG submission 184019) | Soil microbial communities from Rifle, Colorado - Rifle CSP2_sed 13_1 (SPAdes) (version 2) | ecosystem: Environmental > Terrestrial > Deep subsurface > Rock core/Sediment | place: Rifle...
CTCGCTGTTTTTGTAAATCACCCTACCCCTCACCCTACCCTCTCCCATCCGCCTGAGGCGGAGGAGAGGGAATAAGAAAAAGGGGGGAAGAGAACATCATCCGTGTCATTCCCGCGGTCTTTTGAGCGGGAATCCAGTTCTTTCTTAGAAGTTTGCCGTCAACTGCACGTACATCCAATCCATGTCTTCGGTATCGGCAGCCGTATCAAGAACTGACCATTGAACCCTTTCTTCAAGACCGGTGCCGGCCATGAAACGGGAAACTCCGGCCTGAATGGCGATTGCGTCGCTATACTTGTAGTTGACGGTTACGTCAACTTCAGTGCCAATCTTGGCATCGCAATCACTTCCGCTCGGCACTAAACAACCAGCCCCGCGCACGGTTCCGGCCGCGCCGCTGGTTCCGGCCGCGCTATACCAGCCGTCAGCCTCTTCGGCAAGAGCGAAGTTCCAGTAATCAAGCCTTACGCCGAGTTTCGGGGTGGGCTTGGCGCTTACGTTCACGTTCCATGCCTTCATATTGCTCCAGCCCTGCTGGTCCATGGTGCCATACTTATCGTGGTTCGTGGGATAGAGCTGAATGAAGGTCTCCATATCGGTGGAGGTCGCGTCAGTGCCTGAGGCGTAGTCATACTCCGCGCCTACCCTTAAGCCCACCGGAGCGTTCGGTATGGTGTAGCCTGCCTTTATGGCGTAGGCGCTTGCGTCTACGTCCGTGTCCGAACCGCCGCCCGTCGGGGCCTCAAACGTGCCTGACTGCAGTGCATACTCGGCCGTGTAATCAACGCCAACGGCATTGCCCGCAAGCCTTGCGCCATAGGTATTAACCTCGGCCTTTACTGCGCCGCCGCTCCAAGCAGGCAACCCTGCCGAGCCGTTGTCCTTATAAAGGAGGCCGTACACGTCGAGGGTGTTGTTCGGGATTGACTTAATCGTGGCGTAGATGCCGTGAAAGTCAATGTCATCGGTCGAATCGCCTGCGGCCGCGTTGTTCTCCTCTATCTTGGCCGTGAAGGCGTCAACGTTTACCGTGTCGTTAGAGAACATAAGCTTAAGGGCATCGAAACTTCTGCCCTGGTTCGACCAGCCGAAAGAGCCTATAAGCCTCTGGTCTCCGTAAACGAGTTCCTGACGTCCGACCTTAAGAGCAATCGGAGTTCCGAAGAACTTGTTTATCTGGAGGAAAGCCTCGTGAAGGTCAAGGGTATTACCACTGTCAGTAAGCGCGGGACCGTCAACATAAGGACCGCTGTCGGCAGCCTGATTCCCCGAGACTCCCCAATTCCTCGTGTCCTGAAGGGTTATCTTTACCGTGGCGTCGTCGCCGGCCGTGCCTACTCCCGTAAGCCTTACCCTCTGGCCGTAAAACGCGATATTGTCCGCGTCTGTCTCGCCGAAGTCTTCGGCATCATCAAAAAAATCGGTGCCGCTCGCCTGTTCGGCCCTGAGTCTGTACTCTCCTGTGAACTTCACTTCGGCGAGCGCCGGAACCGTCCATACGGCCAGAGCCGCCATTGCTATTGCTAATGCCCAGAATCTCTTCATCTTGTCGCCTCCTTGCGTTTTTTGTTTTCTTTGTCTTGTTGCCGTTCTTGTTGCTTTCCTTTTTACGTAGGGCAGCCCCCCGCTTAATATTGCGGGGGCAGGCTCTTTAGGTCTGCGTCTTTTAGACAGGCGAGACGCCTGTCCTACTTTACGGTAGGGGCACGATGCATCGTGCCCCTACTACTGCCCCGCCCTACCGTTGCAAGGCCGTTAAAGATAAAAAACCGCCGGCCTTTTAAAAATGCTTTTGTCTTAATATAGTTAACTGCTACAACGAAGCGAACTTTCAAGCATACGCCCTATGGTTCGGGGAAGGGCAAAAAACCTTCGTGCCTTTAGCCTGCCTCACCTCCTTGTTGCGCAATTTCTCCAAAATCTACCACCTTGCAAAGGGCTTGTCAAGCGTTTTTTGAGAATATTAAAAAGGCCGATTATCCGCTATTATTGCCCCTGCGCTTCTTTGCCCCGCCCTTTGTAAAAGGACAAGGGTTTCTTCTTTTTTATTTTTGCAACTCAGCCCTCCGCCTGAGGCGGAAGGGCTGATACGCCGCCCCTTATTTTACCCCACCACTTCCCGTTGTTGATATTTCGGTGAGTCCTCTCGCCGAAATTACTATTGTTTCGGTGTGCGGACACACCGAAACATCCAACCTTTCCCCTATCTTATTCCCCGCCTCATATCACCCCGCCCTTTATAAGGTCATTGATATTTCGGTGAGTCCTCTCACCGAAATTATTATTGTTTCGGTGTGCGCCTGCGTCGACACCTCACGGCGCGGACACACCGAAACATCCAACCTTTCCCTGCCCTCATATCACCCCGCCCTTTATAAGGTCGTGGAGGTGTATTATTCCGGCCGGCTCTTCGGGCTTACCCTTCTTATGGGCAAAAAGGGCGGTAATGGAATGCTCCTCCATGAGCTTAAGCGCCGCCTCAAGCAAAGCATCCTCGCTTACGACCTTGGGGTTTCGCGTCATTATCTCTCCTGCCGTACGCTCGAAAACGAGCGGGCTTTTTTCCAATGCCCTCCTCAAATCGCCGTCGGTTATTATACCCACCAGCCTTTTGCCTTTTTTAACCCCCGTAAGGCCGAGTCTTTTTTGCGTCATCTCGAGTATGGCCTTCTTCATCGGCGTTTCCGGCGAAACCATCGGAAGGAATTTGCCCGCGTGCATGAACTCGGATACCTTTAAAAGTCTCCTTCCGAGACTTCCGGCCGGATGCAAAGCCGCGAAGTCCTCGGCCTTGAAGCCGCGCCGCTCCAGTAAAACCACGGCCAAAGCGTCGCCCATGGCTAACGCGGCCGTGGTGGACGCGGTCGGCGCGAGCCCAAGCGGGCACGCCTCCTCTTTTACTCCTATGTCTATCGTAACGTCGGAGTGCTTCGAAAGGGTCGAATTAAGCCTTCCTGTCATGGCGACGACCTTTACCCCGAGCCTCTTTATTGCCGGAAGCATCCTTATGAGTTCCTCTGTTTCGCCTGAATTGGATATTGCTATGAGGACGTCCCCCTTGCCGAGCATGCCCAAATCCCCGTGCGCGCCGTCGGCCGGGTGCAGAAAAAAGGCGCTCGTTCCGGTGGAGGCGAAGGTCGAAGCCATCTTCTGGCAGATGATGCCGCTCTTGCCCATGCCCGACACAACGACCTTGCCTTTTGCGGAAAGTATCGTCTCTACCGCCGTAACGAAGTTTTTGCCGAGCTTCCGCTTAAGGGACGCGACCGCCCTTGCCTCTATGCCGAGCACCCTTCTGGCGATTTCGATTGTCTTTTTTTTGTTGTTTTTTTTCATGGTGGATTTACCGCTTGTCATTGTTTTTATTTTGTCATTCCCGTGAAAACGGGAATCCAGTCTTTTGTCCCTGCCCGCGCCCTTGTCATGACTTTTCCCGGATTATCCGGTCAAGCCAAGTCCTTATATAAATCTTTCCAATCCGGGTTTTCTTTTTCAATCAATTCGAGTTTCCATTTCCTGTTCCACTTTTTCAGGCATTTCTCTCTCTGTATGGCAAGTTCGACATCGCCATATTGTTCATAATAAACCAAACTATGTACGCCGTATTCTTTGGTGAAGCCGTTAACAAGATTGTTCTTATGCTCATACGCACGCCTGAGCAAGTCGTTGGTAACCCCTATATAAAGCGTGCCATTCCTCTTGCTTGCCAAAATATAAACATAATAAACTTTCATAAGGTCTGGATTCCCGCTCAAAACACCGCGGGAATGACAAATGGGGCAAACCGTCCGCAGGAATGCGAGACCTCGCCTGCAGCGGGCGGAAATGACAAACGCAAGCCCCCGCCTACCGCCCCTTCACGAACTCATCCAACTCCAGGAGGTCTTTCATGAACCTCTTCACGTCCTTTAAGGCAACAGAGTTCGGCCCGTCGGATAACGCCTTATCCGGGTTCGGGTGGACTTCCATAAAGATTCCGCTCACCCCTACCGCGACCGCCGCCCTCGCGAGATATTCTATCATGCCCCTGTCTCCGCCCGAGGAGGTTCCCTTTGAAGACGGCCTCTGGACGCTGTGAGTGGCGTCGAACACGACCGGAAATCCGAACGAAGCCATTATGGGAATGCTTCTGAAATCAACCACGAGGTTATTATATCCGAAAGACACGCCCCTCTCCGTGAGTATGACCGAGCCGTTCCCGGTCGAGAGGACTTTTTTAACGGCCTCTTTCATGGAGTCCGGGGCCATGAACTGGCCTTTTTTTATGTTTACGGGAAGGCCCGTCTTTCCGGCGGCCAACAATAAATCCGTCTGCCTGCAAAGAAACGCCGGTATCTGGAGGCAATCAACGGCTTCGGAAAGCGGCTTACAGTCGCTCACGCAATGCACGTCCGTAAGTATGGGCACGTTGTATCTTTTCTTAATCTTCTCGAACGTCTTTATGCCTTTTTTAAGCCCCGGCCCCCTGTAAGACTTAAGGCTCGTCCTGTTGGCCTTGTCGTAAGAAGCCTTGAAAACAAAACCCGCGTCGAGGCTCGCGGTAATCTCGATTAGGGTTTCGACAATCGTAAATACGGTCAATTCGTCCTCAAGGACGCACGGGCCCGCGATAAAAACAAGCGGCCTTCCGCCGCCTATGGGGATATTTTTTATTTTAACCGTTTTCATGATTAAAACGCCGCTTCACCCTCACCCTACCCTCTCCCCTCAAGGGAGAGGGAGAAAAAGATTGTTGGGTTACGCCGACCCACGCCGCTTGGCGTGGGTACCCCGAACCCAACCTACGCCTGCTAAAGGGCTGATCTACGTAACTCAGGGCTTTAGCCCTGATAACATACACCGTTAACCCTGACACTTATCAGCCCTAAAGGGCTGAGCTACATGAAAAAGACCTTTTAACGATCCCCTTTAATTCTCTCTCAAGCCCATCATTTTTTCTTCTTGCCCTTTTTCGGAGCCATCTTTTCGTGCAATGCCGCCCTTACGAAATCCCTGAAGAGCGGATGAGGCGAAACAGGCCTGCTCTTGAATTCGGGATGAAACTGGCAACCAACGAACCACGGGTGATTGGGATACTCTATTATCTCCATCAATGCCCCGTCCGGGCTCTGCCCCGAGAACACAAGACCCGCCTTCTCCAGCTTGGGCCGGAACTTGGTATTGACCTCGTAACGATGCCTGTGCCTTTCGGATATGTCGAGCGTTCCGTATATCTTGCTCGCCTTGGAGCCTTTCTTTATGACGCAGGGATACGCGCCGAGCCTCATGGTGCCGCCTTTTTTGTCGATGCCCTTCTGGGACTCCATTATATGTATGACCGGATAAGGGGTATTGGGGTCGAACTCGGCGCTGTTGGCGCCGGATAGCCCGGCCATGTCCCTCGCTATCTCCACGACGCTCAATTGCATGCCGAGGCAGATGCCGAGAAACGGCTTTTTCTTTTCCCTCGCGTACCTTATGGCCGAGATCTTGCCCTCTATGCCGCGGTCTCCGAACCCGCCCGGCACTAAAACTGCGTCGCAGTCGGATAAAAGCGCCTCCGCGCCCTTTTTCTCGATGTCTTCGGAATCTATATACTTAAAGGACACGCTCGAGTTATTCGAAAGGCCTCCGTGTATCAAGGCCTCGTGAAGGCTTTTATAAGAATCCTGCACGTTTACGTATTTGCCGGCAATCCCTATCCTGACCTCGTGCGCGAGGGAGTGGAGCTTTTTCGCTATGCGCTCCCACTCGTCCAACTTCGGGGACCTCGCCCAGATATTAAGGGTCTTGGAGATTTTTTCGTCAAGCCCCTCCTGCCTGAAGATGAGCGGAACCTCGTAAACCGAGGCCACGTCAATCGCCGATATGACGGCGTCTTTATCCACGTTGCAGAAAAGCGCTATCTTGGACTTCAAGGACTGGTCTATGGGCCTGTCCGTGCGGCATATCAAAACGTCCGGCTGGATGCCGATTTCACGGAGCTTGTTGACGCTGTGCTGGGTCGGTTTGGTCTTGAGTTCCCCGGCGCAGCTTATGTAAGGAACAAGCGTCAGGTGCACGTACATGACGTTTTCCCTGCCGAGGTCGAACCTGAGTTGCCTTATAGCCTCCATAAACGGCAGGCTCTCTATGTCGCCGACCGTGCCGCCTATCTCGACTATGGCGACGTCTATCTCGTCCGAGAGGCCGAGTATCTTGCTTTTTATCTCGTCCGTAACGTGCGGAATTACCTGAACCGTGCCGCCGAGATAATCGCCGCGCCTCTCTTTGGTTATGACGGTGTCGTATATCTGGCCGGTCGTGTAGTTGTTCTTACGGGACATGCGCGCGGTCGTGAACCTCTCGTAATGGCCCAAATCAAGGTCGGTTTCCGCGCCGTCGTCCGTGACAAAGACCTCTCCGTGCTGGAACGGGCTCATGGTGCCGGGGTCGACGTTTATGTAAGGGTCAAGTTTGAGGAGCGTTATCGTAAGCCCCCTCGCCTCGAGCAAAGCCCCGATCGAGGCGCTCGCGATGCCCTTGCCGAGCGAAGACACGACTCCGCCGGTTACGAATATGTATTTCGTTTTCAGATGTTTTTTTACTTCGGCCATGGACGCTCTGTATTCGATAAATAGCAACTATTGCAAAGAAGCACGGAAAACCGTGATGCGTTATACGTAAAGGAATGTCATTGCGAGTCCGCCGTTATTATTGGCGGACGAAGCAATCTCGTGATTGTAAAGATGAGATTGCTTCGGGATAAAACCCCTCGCAATGACAATGAACGGTGAACCGCGGCAATTACAAAAAGAAATAATTCAGGCGCCGTCCCCGCCTACAAACCTTCCGCGAGCTTCCTCACCTTGTCGAGGTCTTCCTGCGTATCCACGGCCACGGAGGTATAAGGGGTTTCCACCACTTTTATGCTCATCCCGTTTTCAAGCGCCCTCAACTGTTCGAGGCTTTCGCTCAACTCGAGGCCGGTCTGCTTAAAAGCGGCCATTTTCAAAAGTGCGTCTTTTCTGTAAACGTAAATTCCGAGGTGCTTATAGACCTGCATGCTTCCCTTTTTGAAATAGTTCTTTGAATAAGGTATGGAACTCCTCGAAAAATAAAGCGCGAAACCGTCCTTGTCCGTTACGACCTTCACCACGTTCGGGCTCAAGAGTTCCGCCGGGTCGGTGAGTTTGGTCTTGGCCGTGCCTATGTCTATGGAAGGATCGGCGAGCATGGGAAGGACGATGCTGTCTATGAGGGCTGGCTCTATCAAGGGCTCGTCGCCCTGAACGTTCACGACTATGTCGGCCTAAGCGACCTTGCCGCCTCAGCGACCCTCTCCGTGCCGGTAAGGCAACACTCGGACGTCATGACGGCCTTGCCGCCGAACGCCTCGACGGCCCTCACTATCCTCTCGTCGTCGGTCGCGACGGCGACTCCCTGGACGGTCTTGGCGCGCTTGACCCTCTCGTAAACCCACTGCACCATGGGCTTGCCTTTTATGTCCTGCAAAGGTTTCGCCTCGAGGCGGGTCGAGCCGTATCTGGCCGGTATGAAGGCTATAACTAACATCCACGCCACTATACCAAATCCACCGCAGGTGTCAAGAGAACGCGAGCGCGCGAAAAAGACATTTGAGGCTGTTAACGGTTGACTTGACCGGCGTATTACGTTAGACTAAAAAAAATTTGCGGCCTTCACTTTTCTATGACAATAAAAAAAGAAGCGATAGAGATAAACTGCTCCGGCTGCGGCGCGCGGTTCCGCCTATGGATACCGGAGGAACTCCTGTCCGGATGGGGCGGCGGCGAGGGAATAAACTGCGTTAAATGCGGGGCGCGTTTCCTCGTAAAGGGCGGCCCCTCCGGCGTAAGCGTAACAAGCGCCGCTCCGGCTCAAAAGGCGTCGCCCGCGCCGGAAACCTTTGCTCCGGCGGAAATCGAACCGGCCGAGGAAAAGAAAAAAGTCATCTTCGTGGACGACGACAAACTCGCCGTGGCCATAGCGCAAAACAGCCTTTCCGACCTTGACATTTCCCTTGTTACGGTAAAAAGCGGCGAGGAGGCTTTAAAGCAAATCGCGCTTTCGCGCTTCGACGTCATAGTAACCGACCTTCATCTGAAAGTCCCCTCGGATCCGAACCGCCAACTGGACGGCGAAGACGTGCTTAAAAGGGCCGCCGCGCTCGGGACACCCGTACCCGCCATAATAACCACGGGAAAAGACATCATAGACGACATCGCGCTCGACCCGAAATGGTTCGACCTCAAGGTAAGGGGCTTCATACAGAAAGGCAACCCCTTCTGGGCCGATGAACTCAAGACAAAACTCAAGGAAGTTCTGGGACTGGTCTAAAGCCGCTCAGCCCTTGGGATAATCGGTTTCCAAAAAGGCGTAGGCGCTGTGATTGTGGATGGATTCGAAGTTCTCGGCCTCTATCCGCGCGTGGTAAAGGCCTTTTATCTTTTTGAGTTTAATCGCGACTTCCCGAACCACGTCCTCCACGAATTTTGGATTTTCGTAGGCCTTCTCGGTGACGTATTTTTCGTCCGGCCTCTTGAGTATCGAATAAACCGGACTCGACGCCGACGCCTCGATTGCCTTTATTATGTCCTCTATCCACACAAAGCCCTTAAATCTCGCTCCGACCACCACGACCCCTCTTTGGTTATGCGCCCCGTAACGGCTTATCTCCTTCGAGCACGGACAGAGGGTGGAGACCGGCACGGATACTTCCAGAACGAAGTCCATCCTGCCGGAAAGCGCGCCTGAAAATTTGCACCCGTACTCCATCAGCCCCTTCTTGCCGGAGACAGGGGCCCTCTTTTCCATGAAATACGGAAACTCGACTTCAAGGTGCGCGGTCGAGGCGCCGAACTTCTTTTTCATTTTCTTCAATATCTGCGGGAAGTTTTTTACGGTTATCTCGCCCCTGTGCTCGTTAAGGATTTCCACGAAGCGGCTCATGTGAGTGCCTTTGAATTGGTGGGGAAGGTCAACGTACATGTTTATCGAGGCGACGGTGTGCTGGATTTTTTTCTTCTTGTCGAGGACCACGACCGGGTAGCGTATGCCCTTTACCCCTACCTTGTCTATGCCGATCTTTCTCGGGTCAGGCTCGCTCTGAACGTCTTTGAGGGTCTTCTTACTCATAATACGCGGCGGCGGCTTTTTCGGATTCCCATACGCGGACGAGGCTCACTCTTACGTTGCCGTCGTTCAAGACCTTGGACAACTCCGCATAAACGTATTTGGCGATATTCTCGGCCGTGGTGTTTATCTTGTCGAACGGCGGAACGTCGTTAAGGTAACGGTGGTCGAGGCGCTCCATTATCTTTTCCGTCTCGGCCTTGAACACCTTGAAGTCTATGGCCATGTCTATGGCGTTAAGCCTTTCGGCCTTTACGCGCGCCTCTACGCGCCAGTTGTGGCCGTGGAGCCTCTCGCAGGCGCCTTCGTATCCCCTTAGATTATGGGCCGCGGCAAAATGCGTCTCTACGGTGAGTTCATACATGTTGCTTAGTTTAGCAGGAAATCCTCCGAATGTGAAGGGCGGACAATGAAACTCTATTTCCCCGAAGCGGCAAGAGTCTCAATCTTATCCTCGCGCCACCCGATGACCTTCCCGATAAGGCTCCAGAGTAAAACCGTAACATACAGTCCGAAAATTCCCGTGACGAATCCGACCGCGAGAATAAAGACGGACGCGCCCTGAAGAAGGCTCGCGGGATTCCCTCCGAGCGACGCTCCTCCGACGATTCCCAGAAGAGACACGAGAAAAGCAACTCCCAATATAATCCCCTGACCGATTGTTCCCGTAAGAATAACCACTCCGAGGGAGGCGAGATACCATCCTATGGAGGCCATAACGGCCTTTACCACTACGGCCGGATGAAGCCTCTTGTAAATTGCCGCCATGCCCGTGCCCATCGGAACATAGAGGAGCGCGAAGACTATCGTAAGCAAAATAAGCGCCATGGGGATAAACGCCCCGAGGGAATCTCCAAGAAGGTAGAATAATATCAGGGCAACGAAAAACGGCGCCATGCCGAAAAACTGTACCGCCAGAAGATAGCCGAGGCTTTTAAACTTCAAACCCTTTTCCCTGTTTATAAGAACCGTATCCTGCTTTGAGGCCTGAATAAAGGCGATGCACCTGTCGGCGAAAATGGCGAGGCCGTAGACTACGGTAAGGACGTAAAGCGCGATAAATATCTTATACGCGTTCAGCGCGGCAAGCACCACCCCTGCGGCCAAAAACCCGACCGCGTAAACCGCCGTTATAATGGCGAGTATCAAGGCCTCGCCGAAAATCTCGTGCCGGAAGATGTTTGAAAAAAACTCCCCCGCGGACGGAGCCGGTTTTTTCGGCGCGTTCGATTCCGCAACTAAAATACCCGCCGCGCCGGCGGAAGGCGGCGTTACGATTTCTTTCGCCTGAATCTTAGACTCTTCAATCTTACGCGCCGCCGCGGCCTTGGAATAAACAGCCCCGCACTTCGGGCATTCGTGCCGCGAAACGAGCGGATGGGCGCCGGGATGCCTCTCATAGCCGCACTTCGGACATAAAAAGCTTACGGTTACGTCCTGCTCGGGAAATGATTTTGCGATAGGCTTGGATTTTTGAACGGGAGATTCCTGCGAAGGGGCGTTATCCGAAAGAAATATCTCTATGCCGTTGCCTTTTTTTACGGTTATTCTCGATTTGCAGGACGGGCAAACGCCGTTTATCGCTCCGGAGCGGGGAATCTTCGAGTCGTCCAAACCGCCGGCGCTTTTGCCGCATTTGGGGCACAAGATGTCTATCTGCATAACGGCATAAAGCTTAATCCATGCCTTGGAATAAGTCAATGCCTCCTATCGGAGGAAGACAACCTTCTTGAAAACCCTTTTGCCCGCCTGGATAAGGAGCGGCTCCTTTGTCGAGACCTCTGTTTTCTTGTCAGTTACCTTGTCTCCGTTTATCTTGACTCCGCCCTGCTCGATTAGCCTTTGCGCCTCGGACGTGCTCTTTACCGCCCCCGCCTCGACCATCACCTTCGGAAGCCACATCTTTTCACCCTCCGCCTTTACGACTGCTTCTTCCACGTCGTCGGGCGTTTCTTTTTTCACGAAGAGGTTTTTAAAACCCTCTTTTGCCTTTTCAGCCTCGGTTTCCCCGTGAAAGCGTAAGGTCAACTCGAAGGCCAAGGCCTCCTTGGCCTCTTTCGGGTGCACCGCGCCTTTTTTTATGTCCTCGATTCTTTCAAGAGAGGCGCCGCTCAAAAGAGAATAGTACCTGAGCATCAGTTCGTCCGATATGCTCATCACCTTCCCGAATATCTCCTTCGCGGGCTCGGTGATGCCGATGTAGTTGCCGAACGATTTGCTCATCTTCCGGTCCCCGTCAGTGCCTTCGAGTATGGGCATGGTAAGGATCACCTGCGGCTCCTGGCCTGATTCTTTTTGGAGGGTTCTCCCGACAAGGAGGTTAAAGAGCTGATCGGTGCCTCCGAGTTCCACGTCGGACTTCAAAACAACCGAGTCGTAACCCTGAACGAGCGGATATAGGAATTCGTGTATGGCTATGGGCCTGCCCTCGCGGTAGCGCTTTGTGAAGTCGTCCCTCTCGAGCATGCGCGCCACGGTGAACTTCGCGGCTATGCCTATCAACTCCACGGACGAGACCTTGTCCATCCATTCGCTGTTGAACACGACCTCTGTTTTGGTTTTATCCAGTATCTTAAAGACCTGCTCTTTGTAGGTATCGGCGTTTTTCAACACCTCTTCCCTCGTAAGGGGTTTTCTTGTCTCGTTCCTCCCCGTCGGGTCTCCTATCATGCCCGTGAAATCCCCTATCAAAAGAAGCACGTGGTGCCCGAGGTCCTGGAACTCCTTCAACTTTTGTATGAGCACGGTATGGCCGAGGTGCAAATCAGGAGCCGTGGGGTCGAAGCCCGCCTTTACGCGAAGAGGCTTCCCCGTCTCGAAAGAACGGGTAAGTTTTTTAAGAAACTCATCAATGCTTATAATATCGGATGAGTTTCTCTTTATTACTTCAAGCTGTTTTTGAGGGCTCGGGAATTTTTTCATTGCCTTTTCTTCCGATAAAATTTTGCGATATTTTACGGATAGGAAAGATTAACAAAAAAACCGAGGAAAGGCAAAAGGGAAATGGGCGGGGCTGACCAAAAGCCGTTCGTCCTGAGCCTGTCGAAGGACGAACGACAACCAAGAACAAAAGTAAAACATCCCGGGTGCAGGGCTCAGCCTTGCCTAAAATCTTATGAACTCATACCCGCATTTATCGCAATGCGTGACGTTGGCCCAACACATCTTTCCGCAATACATGCATCTTACGCGGCCTTGCCTGAATTTTAATATGACGGCATGAATGAGCGCGGGCGGGAAAAGAAAAGTCCCGTAAATCCACCACGCGAAAAAACTCCTGCCCGTGCTTCGGGCAATAGAGGCGGGGATTATGCCTAACGCGGCAAAGACAAGAGAATAGATTATAAGATAATCAAGCACAGTCGCACCTGTTTGGAAAAGCCGCGAACTATCGTTCCCACGCTCCAGCGTGGGAACGCAACCCTGGACGCTCCAAAGGATAGCAGAAAAATCGGAAAGAAGCGGATTAAAGGCCATTCACCCTTCGACAGGCTCAGGGCGAACGGCTCGCAATCATAAGTTAAGGCATTATCCCTGCATCCGCCCCTACTCTATCATCATGCAGTCGCCGTAACTGAAAAACCTGTATCTCTTTTCCACCGCCTCTTTATAGGCCTTCAGGATAAGGCCGCGTCCGGCAAAGGCCGAGACCATCATCAGGAGGCTCGACTTCGGAAGGTGGAAGTTCGTTATAAGGGCCGAAACGACCTTGAACTCGAATCCCGGAGTTATGAATAATCCGGTCTCGCCTTCCGACATCGGGTTTTCAAAGCCTTTTGAAAAAGCCGCCTCAAGCGCCCTCGTAACGGTGGAGCCTACAGCCACGACCCTTCTCTTTTCTTGCTTTGCCTTGATGATTTCCGTAGAGACGTCTTTGCCGATAATATAATGTTCCGCCGGAACCTTGTGCGATGCCATATCCCGAACAGGCAGAAAAGTGGCGGGGCCGGTATGAAGGGTAACGAAGCGAATTGAAACGCCTTTTTTTTTGATTTCTTTGAGTATGGCGTCCGTAAAATGAAGCCCGGCCGTGGGGGCGGCTATGGCCCCTTCTTGCTTGGCGAAAATCGTCTGATAGCGGGTTTTGTCAATCTCTTCCGCGTCCCGCCTTATATAAGGAGGCAGAGGGATTTTGCCGTGCCTTCGAATTTTTTCTTTTATGTCTTCGCCCTCAAGCCGGAATATCCAATAACCTGTTTCGCCTTTTTCAACGGCCTCGGCGAAAAAATCATCCGCGAAAAAAAACCTTGCGCCTGCCTTAATCCCCTTTTCCGGCTTTACCATGCAGTGCCAGAGTTCCGGCCTTTTATCCCCCGACCCATGCTCCGCATGGGTGCCCCGCCTGCCCTCCCCCATAAAGGGGGAGGGAGTGATAAGTTTATCATCCCCGCCCGACGGCGAAACTGCTTCCGCCCTCGAAATAAGAAGAAGCTCCGCCCTGCCGCCCGTTGATTTCTTGCCGACAAGCCTCGCGCGCATGACCTTTGTGTCGTTCAAGACCAGTAAATCGCCTTGTTTAAGATAGCCTGTTACGTCGGGAAAATTCTTGTGCTCTATGGCTCCGCTATCCCTATGAATGACCATAAGGCGGGATTCGTCGCGCCTCCCAGCGGGATACTGGGCAATGAGTTCTTCGGGAAGGAAATAGTCGAAATCGGTTATGTTCATATCACGCTTCCATGGCTATGCGATACGGAGCGTCAGAACAAAGCAGACCAAGGCGCGACGAAGGTGAGGCGGGGCACCCATCCAACGGATGGGTCGGCGTATTTTTACATACGCCGCAGCGACGAGCCGAGGAGCAACGCCGGGGTACCCACGCAAAGCGTGGGTCGCGCGAAGTTATGACGCTCCGTTAATAAACCCTTTTGAGTTTCGTTCCCGGATAATAATGCCTGAGTATCGCTTTATAACCGCTCCCGTCCTCGGCCATGCCCTTGGCGCCCCATTGCGACAGCCCCACTCCGTGCCCCGAACCCTTGCCTCTAAAGCGGAAATCTCCCGAAGACGTCTTCTCGACCTCAAAAAGCGTGCTCCGTAAAATCGCGTATCCGATGGCCTTCCTCAAGTCCTCGCCCGTCATGACGAATTCCTCTCCGTTCGAGTCTTCGATAATAATCGCCTTCACCCTTCCCGTATCGGTCTTTTTCTCGACGCGTATGGAGTCCACATCGAAGATCGCGTAGCCGGCTTTCGTCAGGGCGTCTTTTATCCTGTCTCCGGTCAGAGAAAGTTCCCATGAATAGTTAGGACCCGACTCGTCGTATTCGCTCTCGACGCTTTCAAGATACGGATACCCCTCGCCCCACACCTCCGAGGCCTCTTCGGTCGCGCCTCCGGCGTTGGAATGATACACGGTAAGAGCCGGGCTTCCGTCGTAGGTAACCACCTCGCCGCGGGTATCCCTCACTGCCCGGTACACCGAAGAATCTTCCTTGTCCGCCCCTGAATAGACCTGATCCATGTGGGTCGAGGTCAAATCGTAAAGAGAACCCTTTCTCTTTTCTTTTTGAAACAGGGCGTAGGTTCTCGCTATGACCGCCTGCGCCTTTATTGCCTCGATGTGCCACTTGCTGGATATCTCGTTATTTATTATGCCGGCTACGTATTCGTCGACGTGTATCTCGTTTATCGCCATGAACCCGCTTCCCTCCCGCCTCACCTCTATCGCGCCGCGGAAGGGCTTGCCGTTAACGATAACGGTCTTGCCCGAGGGATAAAACCGAAGAGGCAGGCCGGCGTTCTTTCCGTTCACCAAGACGCCTCCCTCGATGTTCGTCTTTATCGTCACGCGGCCGTTTTTCTTTACGTTGTCCATTGAAATCTCCGCGGCTTGCTTAAGCACGAGGACGCGCAAAACGTCCCCGCTCTTTTCAATCCCCGAGATGCCGGAACTCGCGCAACCCACAAAAAACATCGTCATGGCAAGGCATACCGTTATATAAAGATTTTTTCTCACGCGCATAGTTTATCCTGCGTAGCGTTTTATGAAGTAAAGAGCGACAAGCCCGGCAAGCATGGAAATAACCCCCATTATGCGGAGCGTCCTCTCGGGTATCTCCTGAAGGGTCATGGCCCACTCCTTTACCTTCGAAGGAAAGGCGAAATACGGTATGCCCTCGATAACCAATAGAACGGCCAAAACCGTCAATAAAAAAGCCATCTGCCCTCAATTCCCTTGCCTTTAAAAGCCTCTCTCAAGGCCCGGCGCAATCGCAGAGACCTCGAAGATAATCCTTGAATTCCATTATCTCTTCTTTGGTCAGGGTTCCGGAAAAAGGCGGCGGGGTACCCGCCCCATAGGGCGGGTCGGGCGGATTTACTCGTTGCCCTGCCGCCGGAGCGGATGACGTTTATAATGTCCTCGTCCGAGAGCCTCGACATTTGGTCTTTGTTCGTATGGTCTTTGGGCTGAACGGGCCGGGATTTCGCGGCGTTTATTCCGTCGCCCTTGCCCGTAAGGCCGTGGCACTGGCTGCAATAGAACCTGTAATTCTCTCCTGCGCTCGCGGAAAACGCGGCCGGGGAAAAAAGAAGCGCGAATAGGAAGACTGAGGAAAAGAGGATTTTTTTCATGGAAAACCCTAAAAATTTATCGAAACATCCGGCGTTCATTCAGGCTGTTCAAAAAGTTCCAGATGCGAGGCGTCGAGAAGTGAGGAGTGAGGCGTATTCTTATATACGCCGCAACAACGAACGCCGAAGACAACGAAGCAGATGGACTTTTTCAACAGCCTGCTAAAGCGTGGAGACGTACTCGGCAAGTATCTTCATCTCTTCGGCGCCGAGCGTGCCGGCGAATACAGGCATTCTCGTAACGCCCTTGAAATGCCTCGGATTCAGAAGATAGGCGTAAACCCACTCAGGGTTGAGCCTTTTCCCCGCTCCTATAAGCGTCGGGCCGCTCAGGCCGCCTACCGCGTAATCATTCTTGCTTACCCGATGACAGCCGTAACAGCCCAGTTTTTTCTCGAATATGACCCTTCCCTTTACGGAATCCCGCGCCTTGGCCGAGCCCGGCTTGACTTCCACGGTCTTAAGGCTCATGAGATAACCGGCGATTGAAGCGGCCTCAATCTTTGAAAGCGCCGGGTGGTCGCCCTTATTTCTTTCCGTGAGGGAGTTATAAGCCATCGGCCTTACGGGCTTCGGGTCAACGAGCCACTCCTTCAAAAACCCCTCTCTGAACTTGCTTCCCGCGTACCAAAGCTCCGGGCCTTTCTCGGACACGGCGTCCCGTACGGTCTTTCCCTTGGCCGGAGCTTTTATTCTATGGCACTCGTTGCATTTTTTGGAATTAAACAAGGCCTCGCCGCTTCCCGCGGCAAACGAGCAAGAAGCAAAAACCAATGCCGCGGTAAACGCCGTAAAACCAAAAAAGTTTTTCATACTAACGCCTCGCCGATTAAAATATTTCGTACTCTTCCAGATGAAACGTCTCGACCGATTTTATCGCGACCTTCGCGTTGAGCCTTCTCTTGATTTCTTCCACCACCCCGCCGCTTTCCTGCAGGAATGACGCCACCACCGGATTCGCGTAGACTATCGCCTTCTTCCTTCCGGAGAGTTCCTTCAAGAGGTCCCTGTATATCTCTATCGCGACCGTTTCCCTGCCCTTTACGAAGCCGTCGCCGTCGCAATACGGGCACGGCTCAAGCAGAGACTGGGAGATGCTCTCGCGGCTTCTCTTCCTCGTCATCTCGATTATGCCGAGTTCGGAAATCCTGAGGATATTGGTCTTTGCCTTATCCTGCCTAAGCGCGTCCTTGAAGGTCTTGTAGACCTTATCGCGGTACGCCTCGCGCATCATGTCTATGAAGTCTATGACTATTATGCCGCCGATATTCCTTAGCCTCAACTGGCGCACAATCTCTTCCGCGGCCTCGATGTTGGTCTTCAGTATCGTGTCCTCGTGGCTCTTCTTTCCGACGTAGCTTCCGGTATTGACGTCTATCGCGGTCAACGCCTCCATCTGGTCCATCACTATGTGCCCGCCCGAAGGCAGCCAGACCTTTCTTGAAAGGGCCTTCGTTAATTGAACCTCTATCGCGTGGGCGTCGAACATGCTGTCCTTGGTGTCGTAAAGCTCTACCTTGCCGCGAAGAGAGGGCATGAACTCGTCTATGAAACTCGCGGCCCTGTCGTACTCCTCTTTCGGCTCGACCATAAGCCTCGCCATGTCCGGGGTAAAGGCGTCCCTTATGGAGCGGAGCGTAAGGTCAAGTTCCTCGTATATGAGGGAAGGCGGCTTGCTCGCCTCGATTTTCTTAGAGATGCTCTGCCAGAGCTTCACGAGAAAGTTCATGTCCGCGATTATCTCTTCTTTATCCCGTGTTTCGCAGACAGTCCTTATTATGAACCCGTATCCGGGGGGACGCACCGAGGACACTATGTCCCTGAGCCGGCGTCTTTCCCTTTCGCTCCCGATCCTCCTCGAAACGCCTATCCTCTCGTATCCGGGCATGAGCACAAGATAGCGTCCGGGCAAAGACACGTACGAGGTAAGCCTCGCGCCCTTGGTGCCCATTGGTTCTTTTTCGACCTGCACCACGAGTTCTTGCCCCTGCTTAAGGAGGTCCTGTATGCGAGTGCCATGCATTGAGGGCTTTTCGCCCTCCTCGCCGAAATCAACCGAGTCCGCGGACACGTCCGCGGCGTGCAGAAACGCCGTCCTCTCCAGCCCTATCTCCACGAAGGCGGCCTGCATGCCGGGTAAAACCCTTACGACCCTTCCCTTATAGACGTTGCCGGTAAGCCCGCGGTCTTTTTTTCTCTCGATATGAAATTCGGCGAGGTCTCCGTTTTCCGTGACGGCAAGGCGTCTTTCGAAGGGATTCGCGTCTATGTACATGCACTTCTTCATGAAATTACAAAGATTCTCCTCGCGTAGTTAATGTAGCTCAGCCCTCCGCCTGAGGCGGAAGGGCTGATAAGAGTCGGCCGCATTACGCGCCATCGCCTATCAGGGCTAAAGCCTGTCCTGAGCCTGTCGAAGGGCCCCGATATACGGAAGATAGTTAAGGAGAGGCCGCGGCGGCGTTAAAAAACCGTCTTGGTTTTCAGGATGGGGATAAGGGATGAGTCGGAGCGAGGGAAACCGAGAACACGGCCCAAAAGTTCATGGGGCTTGACGCTTAGGCCTTCGGTCTTTTCAAGGACGAAGTCGAGCGTCATGTCAACGGAGAGAGAGAGCTCTTTTATAAGAGGCCTCGCGTCGACAGTCTTCTTTTCCCCTTGCCTCTCGATTTCGATTACAACTGCTTCCATGTTCATAAAATCCCTTAAAACCCTGTCCAGGGTCTCCTTTTTAATGTCTGATTTAACCGGGCCTTTATTCAAAAAAACTCTATACCTTTGCGAAGTTATGATAGCAGAGGCCGACGGAAGTTGCAAGGATATAATCCCCGCCTCTTTTACCTTAATCCCCTCGGGCAAAACCCGGTTCATTCCGGAAATAAGCCCCTCAATCGGCTTCCCGTTGCAATGCTTCGCCGGGGTACCCCGATGTAACATCGGGGTCGCGGGAGCCCAGCCGCCCCCTTCAAACTCGACGTCCATGTACTCGTCAAGGCTTTCCACCCCGACAGGCAGAGGGCTCGCGAAGCTCATCTTTGGCGAGGGATGAAAACCCGAAGAATACCTGACGGGCGCGTTCATCCTCCGAAATGCCCTCGCGATGACCTTCGCAGTCTCGAGGTGGCTCAGGTATTTCATGTCTCCTCTTTTTTCGAACGAAAACCTGACCCTCTGAACCGGCAAAGGCTCCGTAATAACCAAAGGCGTCTGCTTTTCGCTGAGGGGTTTCTTTTTGAAGATTATGTTTTTTATGGTCCTGTGGTCGCAGACCCCGCAATCGGTGCATTTTTCGATTCTGCAATCGCTCGTATAAAGACAGGCAAGGGATTTTTCGTACTCCTCGTAAAGGTATTCTTTCGTAACCCCGCAGTCTATGTGCTCCCACGGAAAGACCTCGTCTTTAGGCCTTAAGCGGCCGGTGTAGAATGCCGGACTTAAGCCTGTTTCCAAGAATGCCCCATGCCACGCCTCCGTCGAAAACTCCTCGCTCCACCCGTCGAATCTCGCGCCTTTTTGAAAGGCATTGAAGATGACCTTCGAGAGCCTCCTGTCGCCCCTTGAAAAAACCCCTTCAAGCTCGCTCATGCGAGGCTCGTGCCATTTAAAGAGAAGCCTTGCGTCTCTGGCAGAATTTCTAAGGCTCTTCAGTTTGGCCGCGGACTCCTCCGGTGAGGCCTGTCCGTGCCACTGAAAAGGGGTAAAGGGCTTGGGAACGAAGTTCGATACGCTCACGCTTACGTCAACCGCCCTTTTGGCGGATTTTTTACCGGCTGTCTTAACCTCTTTGGAGAGGCGTATTATCTCGGCCACGTCCGAATCGGTCTCGCCCGGAAGCCCTATCATAAAATACAACTTCATCGCCCTCCACCCTAATCCGAATATCTCTTCGGCGCACAAAATAAGGGATTTTTCGTCTATGCGCTTGTTTATCGCCTGCCTTAGTCTTTCGCTCCCGGCCTCGGGCGCGAGGGTGAAGCTGGTCTTCCGCACCTTTTTGATTTCTTCGGCCATGGGAAGGCTCAAGGTGCCTACCCGGAGGGACGGCAGGCTTAACGCGACTTTTTGCGCGCGAAGCTCGTTCATGAGGCCGCAGACAAGCCCTTCTATATTGGTATAATCGCCGGCGCTTAAGGACAATAAAGAGGCCTCCTCGTAGCCCGTATTCTTAAGCCCCTCTCTGACAAGCTCGATAACCCTCTCAGGGCTTCTTTCCCTAAGCGGCCTGTAAGTCATCCCCGCCTGACAGAACCTGCAACCCCTCACGCACCCTCTCGATATCTCGACCGTAAGCCTGTCATGCACCGCCTGCATGAACGGCACGACCGGCTTCGAGGGAAGAGGCAACTTGTCTATGTCGAGAACGAAACGCTTTTTTACTTTCGCGTAGCCCTCTTTAAGAGGCAATATGGCTTTTATGGCGCCGTCCCGGTTATATTCGACGTCAAAGAAAGACGGCACGTAGATGCCCTGTATCTTCGAGAGGTTTTCAAGAAGATTAATCCTTGAGAGGCCTTTTTCCTTTGCCTCGATTACGACGTCGCATATCTCGTCAACAGCCTCCTCTCCGTCGCCTATCAAAAAACAATCGAAGAAGTCAGCCACAGGCTCGGGATTAAACGCGGACGGGCCGCCGCCTATGACAATCGGGGCGCTATCAACCCTATCCTTCGCGTAAAGGGGTATGCCTCCGAGCTCTAACATCTGCAAGACGTTCGTAAAAGAGAGTTCGTACTGGAGGGAAAATCCGACGATATCGAAGTTATTCAGCGGCCTTCCCGATTCGAGGGTTCCGAGTGGAACGCCTTTTTCACGAAGCAGGGCCTCCATGTCCTTCCAAGGAGAAAAAACCCTTTCGCAGGAAACGTCCGTCCTCGCGTTAATGGTCTGGTAGAGTATCTGAAGCCCGAGGTGGCTCATCCCGACTTCATAGACGTCCGGAAAACCGAGGGCAAAGGAAATCTTGACGCTCGAAGGGTCTTTTGTTATCGAATTGATTTCGTGGCCGATATAACGGCTCGTCCTCGAAACAAGCGGAAGGTAGTCTTTTATGTTGACAGTATCCATGACTGTTCAAGATAACATCAAACAGGGGATTATTACAAGGGAGGGAATTAATGGATAACGTATCATATCTTGTGTCAGTCGTAGGGCAGGGCTACGGTGAATTTTCTTACCTTTTACCCCTCCCCACTTGTTGGGGAGGGGAGGGTGGGGTAGCCCTGCTGTAAAAACCGCAAAGACGCAGACCCCCGCTTAATATTGCGGGGGCAGGCTCTAAAGGTCTGCCCTACAAAAACAAAGCGGCCTCTAACGAGCCCCTAACCGTCCTTAACGCAGCGGAAGCCGAGGTTATTTATCTTCGTGGCCGGTATGTAACCCACCCTCGAAAAAGTAGCGGCGAACCTGTGCGTAAGACCCCAGCTCCCGCCCCTTACGGCCTTGCCTCTTTCGTCAAAATCCGTTCCTGTCCACTCCCAGACGTTTCCCGCCATGTCATAAACACCATAGGGGCTTTTGCCTGCCTCGTACCTTCCCGCCTTTGTAACGCCGATTACGCCGGAGAGGCTCGTATTTGCCTTATCCTTGTCGAATGCGTTACCCCAAGGGTAGATTCTTCCGTCGGTTCCCCTCGCGGCCTTTTCCCACTCCTCTTCAATAGGGAGCCTCTTGCCGTCCCATTTGCAAAACTCGACGGCGTCATCAAAGCTTACCAAAACGACGGGGTAATCTTTACGCTCTTCGCTGTATCCGTAGGCGTCCCAGTCCTTGGGCCTCTGCCTTTTTGAGGCGTCAACAAATGCCTTGTATCTTCCGTTCGTCACCTCGTGTTTGTCGATATAAAAGGCCTTTACAAAGACCTTTTCCGACAATTCGTCCTTTGTGCCGAGAGGAGAGCCCATCTGAAACTCGCCCTCGGGCACGAACGCCATGTCAGGCCCGCCTTTGGCGCAGGCAAAAAGCGCGAACATTGCCGCGAAGATGATGAGAGATTTTTTAACCATTATTAAAACCTTCTTCCCCCTCACCCCTTCGACTTCGCTCAGGGCAGGCTCTACCCTCTCCCATCCGCCTCAGGCGGAGGAGAGGGAGTTAGAATTAGACTTCGCCTTTGGTTCGTAATGACAATCACCTAATTTTAAATAGACCCTTATTTTTTAAGGGATTTAGCGCACCTGAAGCCCGCGTCGTCGCCCGCGCCGCCGGGCAGGTAATGATGCCGCGTCGCGCCTCGCGCGAGTATGACGTTATTCAAATAATGCCCGGGTATGCCGCCTATGCCGCCCTTAAGCACCCTGTGCTGGCCTCCGTAATCCTTATTGATTATGGTAGCGCCAAGATAAGGCTCGTACCAGCTGTCCGTCCACTCCATCACGTTTCCGCCCATGTCGTAAACGCCGTAATAACTCTTATCGGTCTCGAAACTCCCGGCAGGCACGGTCTCGCCTTTAAAGAGATTCGCCTTTTTCTCGTCATACTCGTTGCCCCACGGGTATTTGTTGCCCCCGGGGCCTCTCGCGGCCTTTTCCCACTCAGCCTCGGTCGGAAGCCTTTTACCCGCCCACACGCAATATATGCCAGCGCTATACCACGTAACGTTAGTTACGGGATGGCTCGCCTTTCCCTCGGGGTACGCGCGTTGCGTCCAGTAAGGCGGCGCGGGCGCGGCGGTAACGGTTATAAACTCCTCATACCGGGCGTTCGTAACCTCGTACTTGTCCATGTAATAGCCGTCGAGAAAAACCTTGCTCATGGGTTTTTCGTCGTCATAATACCTACCGGTGCGGAGTCCGAATTCGGTTCCGAGCGCCTCGGTGTCAACCTCCTCGCTGCCCATTATGAACTCGCCCGGAGGTATATAAACCATGCCCTCGATTGCGGGGGCCTTGGCGCATGATAAGACCGAAAGCGATATCGCCAGGAAACCGAAAATACTTTTTACCGTTGGGTTCATTAATCCCCCCTAACCCCCCTTTGGGAAAGGGGGTAACCTTCCTTATCCTTCCGTAAAACTCTTACTCAACGTCAGCCGCGCACCTGAAACCGAAACTGTCGTTTTTGGTGTCGGCGGTAAAAAACGAGCGGTTATAAGTCGGGGCGGATATGCCGCATCCGTAAAACATGCAGTCCCACCACGAGCCGCCCTTTAAAATCTTATACCTGTTGCCGAACTCCGGGCTTACGTAATCCGACCCTGCGTGCGGCAGGTAATCGTCGTCAACCCACTCCCAGACGTTGCCGCTCATGTCGTAGAGGCCGTATTGATTTTTCCCGGCCTCGAAAGAACCGACCGGCATGGCGCCGTTGTGTCCCCTTAAGGGGTTATTCGAGTTATTCAAATTCCACTTGTTCCCCCACGGATACACCCTTCCGTCAATGCCCCTCGCGGCCTTTTCCCACTCTACCTCCCTCGGAAGCCTCTTGCCGTTAAAACGGCAATAATTCACCGCGTCGTTCCAGCTTACGAATATAACCGGGTGGTTGCCTTTGCCGGGAGGATAATTATTCCCTTTCCAATTATCCGGCGCGGGATACCCGGCCGCGTCAACGAACAACTTGTAATCAACGTTCGTGACCTCGTATCTGTCTATGTGGAAAGAAGCGGCATAAGAAACGTGCAGAGGCTTTTCGTCGCGGAGCCTGTCGTCCGTGCCCATGATAAATTCCCCTTCGGGCATGAATACCATGCCTTTCAAATCAATCTTCTTTGTAATGCCTTTAGCCGCCGGAGGCAAGGCGTCCGAGGCCTCGGCAAAAGAATTGCCGAAGAACGGCTTGGCTGTTTCCTTATAAGGATGCCCTGCCATGCCGTGGCACGCGAGACACTCCTTCAACTTTCCGATGTCATCTTTTTTGTATTTGGGTTTCGTGTGGCACTCGACGCACGAATCCGTTCCCGGGGAAAGCGCGAAAACGCCGCAAGCGCCGAACGCGGCAAAAAAGACGGAAAAGGCTGAAACGCCGATAAACTTGAAATAACTCATCTGAATCCGGGGTCCGCTTTATGGAGTTTTTCGCTTGAAACCGAACCCTGATACTCGCACCCGCAAAGTTCCCTCAAATAACGCACGAGGGCCTTTATTTCTTCCGCGCTCAGGGTCTTATACCACATGGGCATCAAAGGGGATTTGGCGTGAGCAGTGCCCCCACCGCTTATAATCTGCTCGAACTGCTCGTCCGAGCGCGTAACCATGAATGAAGCGTCCGTGTGGTCCCTCGGGTTTATGGCCATGTCGGGGGTGGAATTTATGCCGTCTCCCTTGCCCGTATGGCCGTGACACTGGCTGCACCACTTATCGTATAAGTCTTTAGCGTTTATGGTCGGCGTCGACGCAGGCGCGGCGGCTGACGCCGATTCCGCAGGCAAGAATTGAAACGCCGTCAAGACGGCAAAAATAAGCAAAGTGGTTTTATTAAAACTCGGCATACCGGCACCCTGATTTGAACGGAAGAATTTAAGATACTTAAATTGCTGGATATTGTCAAGAATAAGGGATTGATGAAAAACAAAAAGGCACGGGAGAAACCCCCGTGCCTTTCCAAAAACTACGACTAAACCTTATAGACCCTTTTCGTGGGCTATTACGGCGTCAAGTTCTTCGGCCGTGAACGTGAACTTCGGCATGGCTATGGAGAACTTCGGGTACTTCTTATCCGCTCCGGCCCTGCCGTTGGTGATGGTGGCCTTTATGAGAGCGATATCGCCCTTCATGAATTCATTGCCCTTAAGAGCCGGCGCCATGGCGCTGCCCTCTCCGGCCTTTCCGTGGCACATGGCGCACTTGGAAGCGAAAATCTTCGCCCCGTCGGCCGCCGCCATGGCCTGCGAGCCGACAAACATCGCGGCCGCGGCAAACAATGCAACAAGAATCATCTTACGCATACTTTCTTTCCTCCTTATAAAATATGGTGTATTGGGTGTTCCTGATTCAAATTATACTCCCGGCCTCGGCTTTGTCAAGAAGATTATTTGACACCATGTAGGGCAGGGCTTTAGCCCTGCGCAAAAACGCAACCCTAAAGGGTTGCCCTACAAAAAAAACGGAAAATCGCGCCTCAGAACACCGTGTCCGCCATCAAGCCGACGAGCAAAATGCCGAGATAACCCATCGATATCAAGAAATTTTTCCTTAATAAAGGCGCGGATTGGTCTTTCAGCAACAGCACATTCGACCACAGAAAATACGCGCCCGGCACTGCGGCGCATACGAGATAAATCCACCCGCTATAACCTAAAAAAAACGGAAGAAGAGAAACCATGAAAAGAACCGAGGTATTTGCGAGCATATAAACCGCGGTCTTCTTTTCGCCGACTATCACGGGAAGCATGGGTATGCCGGCCGCCTCGTAGTCCTTTTTGTGGAGCATGGCGAAACTCCAGAAATGCGACGGCGTCCATAAAAACATTATGATTGCCAGAAGTATTGGCGGCACGCAAAGCCCCGGCGCGTGAGACGCGCCCCCTGCCAAGACCGAGAAACTCCCCGCGAGCCCGCCCACTACTATATTGAGCCATGTCCTCCTCTTGAGCCATACCGTGTATATGAAGCCGTAAACTATGGCGCCAAGCCCGAGGTGAAGGGCCACCATGGCGTTCAGCGCTCCGAAGGATATGACTATGGATAAGACAAGAAACCCTAATGCCGCCAGGATAGCCCTTGACGGGCTTATGGAATCGTTCAGCGCGAGGGGCCTTTTCTTCGTTCTCGCCATGACCGAATCTATGTCGCGGTCGTAGTAGTGGTTAAAAGCGCTCGAGGCCATGGAGGCGAACATGGTGGCCGCGACGAGAAACGTCAAGTCCTTCCACGAAAGACGCCCCGTGTTGACCGACATATAACCCGCGACCGCCGAAAAGGCTATGAGACTGCAGATGCGGACCTTAAATAAACTCATGTACTTGCCCATCAAAACAACCCCTTTCTTTAACCGTAGGGGCACGATGCATCGTGCCCCTACAAACAAACCAATCAAAAGCACCCCTGTTGAACGTTATCTATAAGCCTCGTCCTCGCCCCTCTTTAAAAGAGAGGCAAGGGCGTTTATCACGAAGAATAATCCGCCGAGTATGGCGACAAGCCCTCCGAAACCCATGATACCCATGCCTATGTACTCGCCCAAACTCTTCAGATGTTGCTCCCCGGCGTAGACCTTCCTCTGAACTCCGAAATACCCTGCCACGTAAAGCCCCACGGCAAAAAGCACGACTCCGGCCGAATAAAGATAGGGCTGGATTCTCGCGAGCCTAAGGCTCCGGAGCCTTAGGCCCATAAAAGGAAGCATCTCGTAAAAAAGCCCCATGAAGGCTATTGTAACGGCCCCTATGGCGAGATGATAATGGGCCGGTATCTTGGTGTTGACCCCCTTTATGTCAAGAGCCACGAGCCCGCCGAGAAGAAATACCCCTAAAGAAAGGGCAAGCGACGAAAAACCGGGTGTCCTCCACGGAAGCCCCTTTTCCTTAAAAAGAAACATCGCCACCCCTATCATGAAAGCCCCTGAAAGAGGCCCTATGCCCCACCTCATGAGTTGGGTATAGATGTCGGTATATTCCTGCGAAGACGTGTCGTAGAAAGCGTACACCATAAGAGAAGGCACGACAAATATAAGGTAAGCCAAAAACATCCGCTTTGCCGCCTTTTCGTTGAACGGGAGTTTCCCCGCGGTAAAGCGCGAGATGAAAAACCACGCGGTAATCATCGCTATCGTGTTCGCGAACTGAAGTATGTGCCCGCCTCCCCAAAAGAGCCTCTCGAAGTCTATGAACGCCTTGCCCGTCGAGTATTGAAGATAAAGCGAAAGAGCGAAAGACAGAAGCGCCGTTACTGCCGCTATTCCCGCTACCGTTATGCCGACGGTCGTGGCAGGAAGGGTCTTTTTTTCCATGAACTCCGCGAATATGGTAATGCCGGAGTTCACGAAGTGAATGAACACGCCGGAAAAGAAAAGCGCGAGCCCGGCGTAAAAAACCGGCTCTATGAGCACGGGAACGTAGTTGGCAAGCTCGGCGTATCCCCTGCCCGTAAAGACGCAAAAAGCGATAAGCAACATTCCAATCGCCGAAGACGCGAGGGCGGCCCACCCGAGAGGAACGCTCCAAAATCTCCTTCCGGATTCAACGGTCGCGGCATAAGCCAGCAAAAACCCCTCAAAGGCCAAAAACCATATCACGACCGCCAAAACCACGTGCCCGACGAGCGCTATATAAAGATACTCCGCGCCCGAAGGAAAAAAATTCTCTACGTACGGGGTTCTCGCGAGGGCTATGACCAAAGCGAACAGCCCCGCGAAAACCAGAGAAAAAACCGATATAAGCGCCCATCCGTAAACTATCCCGTTGCTTGCCGTTTTCATCGAAGGAATCCCATTATCGCCCTTATTATAATCCATGCGCTTCCTTCCGCTATGACTAATGTCATTTTATAGGCTCTTCAAACCCTGATATAATTATGCTATACTAAACAGACTAATCTTACCACGGAGGTTTCATATATGTTAAAGGAAAGAATCGAAGAGGCATTGGACTCCATAAGGCCGGCGCTTCAGGCCGACGGAGGAGACGTCAAGCTGGTTGACATTGACGAAGCGAAAGGCATAGTGCGAGTTGCGCTTCAGGGCGCGTGCTCGGGGTGTCCGAGCGCTCAGATAACCCTTGCCATGGGCATCGAGCGGGCCATAAAGGAAAAGGTTCCCGAGGTAAAAGAAGTCCTCTCCGTATAACGGCCTTGAAAAACCGCCCCGACCCGTCCGCCTCAGGCGGAGGCCGGGGTAGTTTTTCGCCTGTAACGGATATTGCCATGACCTACCACATACTCGAAACCTGCGTAGAGTGCGGACTCTGCCTTCCTGAATGCCCGGAAGGGGCTATAAGCGAAGGGACGCCCTATATCATAGACGCGCGCCTTTGCACCGAGTGCAACGCGTGCGCCGAGGTTTGCCCTGTTGAGGCGTGCGTGCCGAAGCCGAAAGACGTGGCTTAAACCGAAAGATTGCGTTTTTCGGAGCAAACGCAAGATTTGAGCCAAAGACAAGGAAAAACCGGCTGGACAAACCGGAGCATACTTTTACAGTATGTGAGGATTTGGACAGCCCGACCCATTGCTCCGCAATGGGTACCCCGAACGAAGTATTTGGCCAAAGATTGCGTTTGCTAAAAAACTCAAGGAGGATTTTTAGAAAATGAGCAAAGTAACGGTATGGTTCATAAGATGCGCGCTAGTGTACTTCATCGCCGCGATGTTCGCCGGAATATACATGACTGTCGCCGGCCCTATCTATCCCATAATGCCCATACACACGCACCTAAACCTCTTAGGCTGGATAACCATGATGGTTTACGGCGTAGGCTACCACATACTGCCGCGCTTTAGCGGCGCGCCGCTCTGGAGCGACAAACTCTCGGTCATTCAACTCTGGACGGCCAATATAGGACTTATCGGAATGGTGGCGGGATGGGTTTTTCTCGGCTACGGGGCCGGATTCGCAGCGCTTCACGTGTTCGCGCTCGTATCGGGATTCTCGGCGTTTATTTTCGTTTTAAACATGTTTAAGACCGTGAAGGCGGCGCCCGCGCCGGCAAAGAAGTAAAAAAGCAAAGGAGAAAACAGATGAGCGAGCAATTGATAACCAAAAACATGAGCATAGGCGAGGTTCTGGAAAAATTCCCCGCCACGGAACAGGTCTTTAAAAAATACTTCGGAATGGGCTGCTTTACCTGCCCCGGAGCCAAGACGGAAGACATACTCTTCGGAAGCGGCATGCACGGAGTGGACCCGGACGTGATAGTCAAGGAACTCAACGAAATCGCCTCCCAAGGCTGATAAAATGGCAATAACAAAAGACAGGATTGTTAACGACGTAATAAGGGAAGAGCCCAAAACCATCACGGTCTTTACGCGCTTCAACATAGACTCCTGTTGCGGCGGCGCCGCGAGCATAGAGGCCGCCGCGAAAAGAGATAATGTTGACCTCGACGCGCTTCTCCAAGCCCTTAACCCGGCAAAGTAGAAATATCCAAACGCATTTTTTATTGTCATTGCGAACGAAGTGAAGCAATCTCGTCTTTATGCGGAAAGAAAATCCGACAGGCGGGTCACCTGTCCCACGGATAAAAGCCCTGTCCCACCACTTGGTAGGACAGGCGTCCCGCCTGTCCTACGGATAAAAGGAGACCATCTTGGCTAACCTCACCCAATCAATCGTCCTCGACGCGCTTAAAAACGTCATGGACCCCGAATTAGGCAAAGACCTCGTTACCCTTAACATGATACGCAACGTCCGCATCGAGGGCATCGAGGTAACCTTTACCCTTGTCTTGACCACCCACGCCTGCCCTCTTAAAAAAGAACTCCAAGACTCGGCAAAGGCGGCGGTCGAAAAGATCCCCGGCATTGGCAAGGTTACGATCGAAACCACGGCAGAGGTGCCTCAGGCAAGAAAACTTCCGCAAAAAGAACCGATCCCTCTCGTCAAGAACACCATCGCAATCGCGAGCGGCAAAGGAGGGGTCGGAAAATCGACCGTTGCCGTGAACCTCGCCCTCGCGCTTGCGAAAAGCGGCTCAAAGGTCGGACTTCTTGACATAGACCTCTACGGCCCGAGCATCCCCATGATGATGGGCATACACAAAGAACTCCAGACCACGCCGGATAAAAAACTCGTGCCCCTAAAGAACTACGGGGTCAAACTCATGAGCGTCGGGTTCATGCTTGACGAGGAAACGCCTCTTATATGGAGGGGGCCTCTTGTCATGCAACTCGTCCAGCAGTTTTTAAGGGGAGTCGAGTGGGGTGAGTTGGATTATCTCGTGATAGACCTTCCTCCCGGAACGGGCGACGCGCAACTGACCCTTGTGCAAACGATTCCCCTCACGGGGGCGGTCATCGTAACTACCCCTCAGGACGTGGCCTTGATAGACGCGAGGCGCGCCATAAAGATGTTTAACGAAGTATCGGTGCCCATACTCGGCATAGTCGAGAACATGAGCTTTTTCACGTGCCCTCACTGCGGCAAAACAACCGACATCTTCAGCAGCGGAGGAGGAGAAAAAACCGGGGAACGCTACTGCATAACGTTTTTGGGGAAAATACCGATTGACTCCCAAATAAGGGAAACAGGAGACGCGGGGAAGCCCATTGTCGAGGCCTATCCCGATTCGCCTCAGACTCAGGCATTCTTTAAGATAGCCGAAAAAGTCGCGAGCGGAATAAGCGTTTTGGATTTGAAGCAGGGGTGAAAAAACAGGGAAGGTATCCCTCCATTTAATTTTCCTTTTCCCATAGGGTTCTTAAATCTCTCGACCCGTGAACAAGGGCCAAGATTACGACACCGGATTGTTCTATGCTGTAGATAAGACGATAATCTCTTATAAGAAGTTCGCGGATTTTTGGATTATCAAGCTCTGGAACAATGCGTCCTCTTTCTGAAAACTCGCCAAGAGCACGACTCGCGTCAAGAATCTCAGTGGTAAACGCCGCGGCATAAAAAGAAGAATCCTTTGCTATATACTCGCCAAGAGCGTCGAGGTCGTCCGCGGCTTCATAAGACCATGTTACTTTCCGAGCCACTTTGACATCCGCTTCTCAACATCTTCTTGCGTGCAAACCCGTTCCTCTGCCGCATCCTTCAACCCGCGTTCAATCTTCTGAAGAACATAAAGATGATACTGGACGTCCTCCAACGAACAATCGTCCGGCAAACGCTTAAGAAGGTTGCTGACCTCTTGTTTTACTGTTTCCATATTCACTCCCTCCTTGTTCATAAATACGAGTCAGTAGGAGACGCTTCATGATACCTGATTTTCATAAGGCAATCGTAGCATACCTAAAAGGCATTGGCAATATCGGGGCGGCAAAAGCGAGCGGAATAAGCGTTCTGGATTTGAAAGGGTAGGAAAACAGGGGACGTATCCCTCGATTTATTCCTCGATCTACCACCACAGATTTACTACTGCGGGTGATAGAAGAAAGGATGAGGCGTGGATGATACGACTAATTAATATAATATTAACAGCAATTAGACAACGGCATCTTTTGTTCGTGGCTTAAAGTCAATCCCGTATTTCTCTTTAAGATAATATTTAAGAACAAATACTTCAATTTTATGAGCTTTGCTTGGATCGTCGAGAAAATATTTTGTATAGTCCTTTTCATTCGAAGGCTGAATAATCTGCAATTTCCTCTCTATATTTTTTATATCCGCAATTATTCCATCGTGCTTTATTTCTGTATCCCAGCAAACGATGCTAAATAAATTTTCAAAAGAATGATTGAAAGAGTTTGTCAAATTTCTTTTAAATTCAACATAATACAGTGTTGAGGAGGCCACCGGTGTTGCCTTGTTGCTCTTTGCAATAACATCCAACCCTTCATGAGTATCATAGTCGATGATTTGGAATGGGAACATATCTTTTTCGATGTTCGATAAAATTAGGAATAATGAAAACACGCCGCTTTCGCGTTCCGGTTCTACAAGTGTAATTCCTTTATAATTTGCCACATTAGCTTTGTTTATCTTTTTCTTGCGCCACTCGAATTGGCTTTTCTCGTTTTCGATTGTCTGAAAGGCAGAAGCCTCCTCTTCAAGCCATTCCATGCTCCGCCAATCATCGCTATTTATAATTTCCTCATATTCTTTCTTAATTACTTCTTCAATATCGCTGAGAATTTCTGACGGGGTATTTTCTACTGATCCTCTGTTTGCTGTAAGTTTAAAGTTTTGGCAATTGAAAAAAGCATGGAACTTAGTATATTCAGCGCCTTTAAATGTTATCCACTCGTTTTTTCTTTGAATCGGAATAAAATCTTTACAAAGCCATAGCCCATATCGCTCTTGTATTTGATAAGCACCTGATGGAGCAGTATAGCCATGACGTCTTATCATGGAATTATAGCCATATTTTACATACTTGCCTTCGAGACAGAAAATAGCATTATATTTAATTTCCGGGTAATTTCTTAACCGACCTTCTTTTTTAATACGTTTACAATAATAGTCTGGTGCCTTTGTTAAGTGTTCGTCAAATAGTTTATTTACCGACTTGCTATCTTCCGGAAAGTGATGCCCAAAAGGAATCTCTTCGTAATTATCGCATCCAAGTCCTTTTAAAAACAGAATAACATTCGTGTGTTTGTCAGGGTTAAAAATGTTGTCAAATGCCCCGTGTTTTGAAAACCACATTACATGGTCCTTGATAATTTCATGAGTGAATTTTTCGCTTCTATTGTTGTTGTAGCCGTAAATAGTTATTTCAGTGCCTGTCTCCTTGCTATCATTTTCTGATTTCTTCACAACAACTGCCGGTAATTCTCTTCTGTGTAATTTTATAAATGGCTCATCCATAACCGCACATAATTTTATTTGATTATTCTTCGTGGATACTTCAACTCTTTTACTGTTGAAGTAAACTTTGGTTCCGTGTCCCTTGTCACCTATCGCCTGTATGTCATCGCGTCTCAAAGAATTACCCAAATCAAAAAAGCTTTGTAGCCCGTCGTTATCCATTCCTTCGCCGTTATCATTAATGGATATTTTTAACATACGTTCACCGGATTGAGTAATTGCTTCAAAGGAAATAAATATTTTGGTGGCTTTTGCGTCATACGAATTACTTATTGCCTCTCTAACTATATCTAATGGATTGGCAAAATCATTTGCAATTTCTATGAATTCTTGAGTGGCATCCACTCGTGGCGTAATGTTATAGTCCATGACAACTTTTCCTTTAAATTTTTTATTCTAGTGGTCAAGTTACTTATAATTTACCGTACACCCGTGCCTGCGCAGATATTTTAGCATAATGTAGAATGTAAATCAATCTTCCACTCCCCGGAAGCTCCCTTTTTCTCTCAACCGGGTTCTTGGACACCTTAAGAGAACCCAACCTTCCCCTCTACCTCTCCCCCGTCACGAACTTGAGATTGGCCTCCGCTGTCTTATAATCGGCGAGGGATTGGAAAAAGCCGAGCCTCGCGTTGGAGTAGGTTATTGTCGCGTCCGTAACCTCTATCGGGTTTCCGACGCCTGTCGAGTATCTCGCGTTAGCGAGTTCAAGATTTTCCAAGGCCTGTTTTACGGTAAGCTCCGAGGCAGGCACCCTCTCTCCTGCCTCGATGAGATTGAAATACGCCTGCTTCGTCTCGAATATGACAAGTTGCCTTAAAAGTTCCTCATCGGCCTTTGCCGCGCCTAACTTGCCTCTCGCCTCTTCGGCCTGATGTTTCGTCAAAAAACCCGTGAAAACAGGCACTGTTACGACAGCGCCAACGTTCCATCCCTCGTCAAGGGGATAGGACTCGCCCGAAAAATTATAAGAGGCGTTGCCCGACAACACCGGATAATAATTCTTTTTCGCGAGTTCCACTCCCTCCGCGGTTGATTGCTTTTTTTCAAAGGCTGATTTAAGGTCGGGCCTTCCCGCGACAGCTTTTTCCACTGCCTCCTCCATTGTAATAACGTATCTTTTAAACTCAAGGTCGTCCTTTATCTCGAAATCAGGAGCCTCCGTGATTCCCATGGCGTTTTTAAGATTCACACGCGCTATCCTAAGGGCGTTCTCGGCCTTTATGAGGTTCACTCCTGCGTCGCTAAGAGCCACTGAAGCCCTCGTAACGTCGAATTTGGGCTTTTTGCCGAGCTCAAAAAAACCCTTTGCCTGCTCAAGGCGCTGCTTGAACTGCTTGACCGTCTCTTCCTGAACAATCTTGTTTTTTATCGCCAGTAAAACCTTGTAATAGGCCTGTCTTACGTTAAACGCCGTCTTATTTCTCGCGTCCTCGAGGTCAAAACTCAAAGAGCCGAGATTCCGCTTCCTTACCTTTATCTCTTCGGACGTCCGGCCAAAGTCGTAGATGTTTTGCCTGAGGCTCACCGCGTTGGAATATTCGTTGCGAGGGTCTGTCCCCGCGCTTGAGGCAATATCAACGCGCGAATAGCCCGAGGAAACCTCGACCTCCGGATAATAATCGGACTCTGCCTGAGAGACCCTGCTCCGCGCCGCCGCCACGTTATGCCCGGCAAAAGCGACCGACGGATGCGCCTCAAGGGCTATCTTTACGCAAGTTTCAGCGTCAAGAATCCCCCCAAAAGGGGGAACCGGCGTTTCACCCTCGGCGATAGGAGCCCTTTCGCCCGCAAAGACATAGGAGGCGGCAAATATTAAAATAAGAGGCAGTATCAGCCGATAATTTTTTTTCATTGTTTCACGTTCCTCCGGTCTGAAAATCTCATCCCTGCCTACCCCTCACCCCTTCGACTTCGTCCGCCTCGGGCGGAGCGGACGGGAATAACAGAAAATGTGGTTTCCTCATTCGCGCCGGAGCGCCTCTATGGGGTCGAGGAAAGAGGCCTTATAAGCGGGATAAAACCCGAAAAAGACCCCGACAATCGCGGAGAAACTGAAGGCCAGCAAAACCGAAAACACCGACACGGCCGTATTCCATCCCGCTAAATTTGAAACAAGAATCGAGCCCCCTACTCCGGCAACGATGCCGAAGGCGCCTCCTATGAGAGACAGTATCACGGCCTCTATTATGAACTGCAACCTTATGTCCCATGTCTTTGCCCCGACCGCCATCCTGAGTCCTATCTCCCTCGTCCTTTCGGTAACCGAGACGAGCATGATGTTCATTATCCCTATGCCGCCCACAAGCAAGGACACGGACGCGACCGCGCCCAGAAGAAGCGTCATGACTTTGGTTGATTGCTCCGCGGCCTGCATCATCTGGGTAATGTTCCTTACCGTAAAATCGTCCTCCTGTTTGGCCCCTATGCGGTGCCTCTGACGGATGAGTTCGGTTATCTTCTTCTCCGCGCCGGGTAAATCTTCGGCGCTTCCGGCCTTGACCGAGATAATCCTCACCATGCCCGGGAAGGCGGCGCCGAAGAGCTTTTTCTGGGCCGTGGTGACGGGTATGAGGATTGTGTCGTCCTGGTCCGAGCCCATGGGAGACTGGCCTTTTGCTTCAAGCACCCCTATGACGATGAAAGGCACGTTCTTTATCCGAACCGACTGACCGACCGGAGGAATGCCGCCGAAGAGGTTATACGCCACAGTCTGCCCGAGTACGCATACCTTTGTGGCGCTTCTGACGTCTTCCTCGGTGAAAAGACGGCCCGATTCGACGCCCCAGTCCCTGATAAAGAAAAATCCGGGCGTGGTCCCCGAAACGTTCGTTAACCAGTTCTGGTTGCCGTAAACGACCTGCGCCGTTCCGCCCAGTATCGGAGCGACCTCCTCCACCTCCGCCACCTCCTCGCGCACGGCCTCGGCGTCGGCCATTGAAAGGGTCGGCTGGGTTCCCGCTCCCATCCTCATGCCGCTCGTGGTGCTCGCGCCGGGCAAAATAATGAGAAGATTGCTTCCTATGCTCGCTATCTGCTCGGCTATCATGCGACTCGCGCCCGTGCCGACCGCGAGCATAGTTATCACGGCTCCGACGCCTATTATGATGCCGAGCATCGTAAGGCCGGAGCGCATCTTGTTTACCTTTATCGCCGCGAGGGCTATCTTTATCGTGGAGACCGCGTTTATCATGAGCGCTTAAACCAATGCGTCGCTGGAGCCTGTCCTAAGCAGTGAGCCTGCCGAACTGTCGAAGGAAACCGAGCCGTCCAGAAACTTCACCACGCGCCTCGCGTAAGCGGCTATGTCATGCTCGTGCGTCACGAGTATTATTGTTATGCCTGATTCTTTGTTGAGCCTTACGAAGAGCCCCATTATCTCGGCGCTCGTTTTGGTGTCGAGGTTGCCGGTAGGCTCGTCGGCGAGTATTATCTGGGCTCTGTTCACGAGCGCCCTCGCTATGGCGACCCTCTGTTGCTGGCCTCCGGAGAGTTGGTTCGGATGATGCGCCGCCCGCTCCGTCAGCCCCACCTTATCGAGGGCCTCCGCCGCAAGCCTCTTTCTCTCGCTAACCGCGACGTTATTATAGAGAAGCGGCAATTCGACGTTTTCCATTGCCGAGGTCCTCGCGAGGAGGTTAAAGCCCTGAAACACAAACCCTATTTTTTTATTTCTTATCGAAGCCAGCTCGTCCCGCGTAAGTTTTGAAACGTCCGCGCCGTCAAGGAGATACCTCCCTTCGGTCGGACGGTCAAGACACCCTATGACGTTCATGAAGGTGGATTTGCCGGAACCCGAAGGACCCATTATGGCGATGAACTCGCCTTTCTCGATTTTCAGGGAAACGGACTTGAGGGCGTTCACCGCCACCTCGCCCAAGGCGTAGGTCTTGCTCAGTCCTTCGGTTTCTATAAGCGCCATATCAGAAAAACCTCGGGCCGGTGCGCGGTTGCCCTTTATTCTTATCGCTAAGGGATTCGATTACGACATCCTGCCCCTCTTTAAGGTCGCCTTCGATGACCTCGGTAAAGCTTCCGTCGCTTATGCCCGTTACGAGCTTGACCCTTTTCAAAACGCCGTTATCCGAAACCCACACGCCGGCGCCGCCGGCCTTTTGGCCGCGCTGCGCTCCGTTATCCGGATTAAACCGCAAGGCCGCGTTCGGAACCCTTAAAACGCCTTTTTTCTCGGAATGGATTATGGTTACGTTGGCCGTCATGCCGGGCTTCAAATTAAGCTCCGGGTTGGATACCTTGACCATCACGTCGTAGGTAACCACGTTTTGCACCACAATCGGCGCTATCCTTATCTCGAACACCTCGCCCTTAAAGACCTTGTCCGTATAGGCGTCCACGGTGAACTCTACGTGCATGCCTTGCCTTATCCTTCCTATGTCAGCCTCCGCAACGCTCGAATTGACCTGCATCTTGGTAAGGTCCTCGGCAATGGTAAAAAGCGTGGGGGTTTGAAAACTCGCGGCAACCGTCTGTCCCACGTCCACGTTTCTCGAAACCACGACTCCCTGAACGGGAGAGACTATCTCCGTGTAAGCGAGGTTTGTTTCGGCTAATTTCAACGCGGCCCGTGTCCTTGCCACCTCGGCCTCCGAGGCGCTTACCTGCGCGACGGCGGTCTCCTGATTTGTTTCCGAGGTCTCGACGTCGCTTCTGGCTATCAAGTCGCGCCTAAAGAGTTCGAGATTCCTTTCAAACGTCCTTTTCGCGTCTTTAACCCCGGCTTTGGATTTTTCGAGGTTCGCCTTTGCCGCGAGAAGGTTCGCCCTCGCCTGCTCGACCTGAGCCCTGAATATGCCCTGGTCTATCCTCGCTATGACCTCTCCTTTTTTAACGGGCGAATTGAAGTCCGCGTATATCTCCTTTATCGTGCCCGAGACCTGAGTGCCGACAAGCACGGTGGTAACCGCGTTAACCACGCCGGTCGCGGTAATCGAGGCGACGATGTCGCCCTTTGCCGCCTTTTCCGTCCTGTATTCAGGGCTTGAGTCCTTGTTCCAAAAAAACACGAAAAAAACCGCTAAAGCGACGGCCAGAAAAAAACCCGCGATAAAAATCTTTTTAACCATCTGATAAAGACCCCTTTCAAACCTTTAAAGGCGCGTTGCGGCTATATCCTTGCCGCGGCTTCAAACCTCACGATTTTTATGGTGAAATGTTAGCACAGATGCGCCGGGTTGGCAATTATGAAGGTTGAGCGCGCCGGCGATATTTTTATTGCCAATATAATTAAAAGAATATACAATCAAATCAATTAAATCTTTCCATGAAGCAAAAAATTATAACAATCGGGTTAATTCAGACGAAGGTCGCGCAAGACCGGCAGGCCAATCTGGAGAAGACCGTCAAAATGATTGCCTGGGCCGCCAAAAAAGGCGCTCAGATCGTCTGCCTGCAGGAACTTTTCCAAACAATTTATTTTCCGCAATACAAAAAGGCGGATAAGGATAAATATGCCGAGGCCGTGCCGGGCGCCGTTACAAACGCGCTTTCCGTACTGGCGAAGGAATTGGGCGTTGTCATCATAGCGCCGGTCTTTGAAAAGAAAAACGGACGCTATTACAATTGCGCAGCGGTTATAAACGAAAAGGGGAAACTCCTGCCGACCTATCATAAAATCCATATCCCTCAAGACCGGTTTTTCTACGAAAAAAATTACTTTGAACAAGGCTCCGGTGATTACAAAATCCATAAAACCAAATTCTGCCGCCTGTCGGCGCTTATCTGCTACGACCAGTGGTTCCCCGAAGCCGCCCGCATGGCCGCCCTTGCCGGGGCGGAGATTATTTTCTATCCCACGGCCATCGGCGGCATCGTAGGCCATAAGAGCAAAGACGGCGACTGGCACGGCGCGTGGGAGACCGTAATGCGCGGCCATGCCATTGCCAACAGCGTTGCCGTGGCCGCAGTAAACCGTGTGGGCAGGGAAGATAAACTGCGTTTTTGGGGGCAATCCTTTGTTTGCGATTCATTCGGCAAAGTCATCGGGCGCGCCTCAACGACAAAAGAGCAGGCGCTCGTCGTAAAAGTCAACTTATCCCGCAACCTGAGCATCCGCGAGGGCTGGGGCTTTTTCAAAAACCGCAGACCCGATACGTATCGCCTGACGGAAAAATAATGACGCAGTCCGCGAAACCTCGTTTCTTCATGCCCGCCGAATGGGAAACACACCGCGCTCTCTGGCTTGCATGGCCGCATGACGAAATAACCTTCCCGAACAGGATTCGAAAAGTAGAAGGAATATTCGTGGAGATAATCAAGGCAATCCACGAAAGCGAAAAGGTGGAGTTGCTGGTTCTTGACGAGGACGCGCTGCTAAAGGCAACGGGTATGCTTCAAGCCGCCGGAGCCGACATGGAGCATATAAATTTCCACATTGCCGATTATGCCGACGTCTGGCTCCGGGACACGGGGCCGACGTTTATAAAGGATAAAAGCGGGAAAACATTCGCCGTAAAATGGCTGTTTAACGCGTGGGGCGGCAAATTCCCGGAACTGCTGAAAGACGGCGCCCTCCCGCGTAAAATCAGCGCGTGGACCGGCATTGAAATGCTCTCGCCGCGGATTGTCATGGAGGGCGGGGCGATTGACGTAAACGGCTCGGGCGTCTGCCTTACCACGGCGCAATGCCTTTTAAACAAAAATCGGAATCCCGGCATGACGAGGCGCGGCGTGGAGGAATTTCTGCGCGAATATCTCGGGATTCAAAAAACCGTCTGGCTGGAGGAGGGGCTGATAAACGACCACACGGACGGCCATATAGACGAATTGGCGCGTTTCGTTTCCGTTGATACCATAGTCTGCGCTTACGAAGACTCCCCGCTTGACGGAAACTATCATATCCTCAAGGCGAATTATGAAACCCTGCGAAACGCGGTTAATCAAAACGGAAAACCCTTTAACGTCGTCAAACTCCCGATGCCGCGCGTCAACCATGAAAACGGAGAAAAAATGCCGGCTTCCTACGCCAACTTTTACGTCGGCAACAAGGCGGTGCTTGTCCCTATTTTCAACGACCCTAACGACGGAAGCGCATTGGATATATTAACCGGCCTTTTCCCGAAACGAAGGGTCGTCGGCATAGACTGCTCCGACGTCATTTACGGCGGCGGGACGATACACTGCATGACACAGCAACAGCCGGAGTGAGTAAAGGTACTTTCAATATTCCTTCAGGCTCTTGCGGTTGGCGCGGCCTGCCCTGCGCAATCGTTCCGTCTTGCCGCCGCAAGCCGTTCATCCCGAGCCTCCGTCCGCCTCAGGCGGAGCGGACGAAGGACGAACGGAACTAACGGCCCAACCTTATTTCTTCATCTCCTTCTTCGCCTTGCCGGGCGTCAACTTCGCTCCCTTGCTCAGGGAATACACGTAAGCCTCGAGGTCAACGGCCGCCTGAGTGTTCAAATCGAGCGGAGTGCCCTTGAGAAACATCATTATACACATGTTGTTCTGCCCGGCCACGCCGGAGACGAGCTTCATCGGGCCTATGGCCTTGGGGAATGTGGCGGCCGCGCCCTTAAGGGTCGGTATCAACGCCTTCATCGCCGTTCCCTTCCATTCCATCTCGACAACGCCTCCGATAGTTCCTCCCGCCGGATGGCAGGTCGCGCAATTCATGCCGGTGGAGTTTTTCCCGAGCGTAGTGTCGCTAAAGAGTTTTTCCCCCCTCTCGACCGAAGCCTTAAACGTGTCGGGAGGCATCTCCATGAGCATTTTCTTCATTGCCTCCGCCTTGTCCATGGGAAGGAGATTGTCCGCCATCCCGGCCCGCGCCGGAATCGTGCCTGACGCGAATACGAGAAAAAACACCAACGTTCCCAAGATTAGTCGCCTTTTCATGGATAACCTCCTTTTTTTGTCTTGGTTGTTACCACGTATTTTTGACCGGATAAAATTTCACGGCCCCGTCACCATATAAAATCGAGCATAGACCCGAAATGCCCCGTGTCAAGCCCAAACAAAATGAAAACAACGCCTCGCCCGCTGAAAATTAAAAAACCAACCCCCTTGACGCTGCAAGGTTTTATGTGGTATAGTATTTATTTAAAAACTTTAGCCTCCATAAGGATACCTCGATGGCAACCAATACAAAGATAACAACCAACACAAAGACAGTCGCGCATGGCGCGGGAACGAGCGGCGACCTGAGCGCCCTCGTAACTACGGGGAAAGAAAAGGGTTTTCTCACTTACGACGAGATAAACGACGCCTTTTCCGACGAGAATTTTTCCGTCGAGGAGATGGATAGCCTCCTCGAAACCTTAGGGGAACTCGGCATAGAGGTCGTGGATACGGCCGACGACGTTACCCGCAAGGAAGAAGAAATAGCCGAAGTGAAAGAAGAAACCCTCGACGTCGAAAAAGTCGAAGACCCGGTAAGAATATACATGAGGGAGATGGGGGCGGTATCCCTTCTTAAAAGAGAAGAAGAGATAGTGCTCGCGAAAAGAATCGAGGAGGCCAGAACCGAACTCAGGCGCCTTACCCTTACGAGCCCCTTCGCCTTAAGGGAAGTCTTGCGGATAGCGGACAGGATAAGGGACGACAAGGCGTCCATAAGGAAACTCCTCGAAGAGGCCGAAGAAGGCCAGTTCGACGAAGAATACACCGGAGACGTGCTCGACACCATAGACAAGATAAGGAAAAGAAAACCCGAAAATGCTTTCAAGGTCTTGAAAGACTTGAACCTCGGCCAGAACGTGATGTCGAGGATAACGAAAAGGATAGTCCGGCTCGACCACCTCATCGAGAGGGAGGAAGCCAAAAGAGGCCCGAAAAAGTCCGAGCGCGCCAAATTGAGGATAAGGCGCGTCATGAGGCGTCTCGGCATGAAGCGGCTTGCGCTCCGCGAACTCTCGCGCCAAACAAAAGTCTACGACTACGACATGTGGGACGCCAAGCAGAAACTCATCGAGGCCAACCTGAGGCTCGTCGTGAGCATCGCGAAAAGATACGTGAATTTGGGCCTCAAGTTCTCGGACCTCATACAGGAGGGCAACATAGGCCTCATGAAGGCCGTGGACAAGTTCGATTACAAAAAGGGCTACAAGTTCTCCACCTACGCGACATGGTGGATACGGCAGGCCATAACTCGCTCCATCGCGGACCACGGAAGGACCATACGCATACCCGTCCACATGATTGAAACGATAAACAGGCTTCTCCAGACCTCGCGCCAACTCCTTAAAGAACTCGGCAGGGAGCCCGACCCCGAAGAGATAGCCGAAAGGATGGACATACCGATATCCAAGGTGCGCCGCATCTTAAGGCTCATGAAGCAAACACTCTCGCTCGAAACTCCGATAGGCGACGACGAGGAGAGCTCTCTCGGGGATTTCATAGAGGACGAAAAATCCCCCTCGCCTTCGGATAACGCCATAGAAAGAGACCTTTCGTCACAGACGAGCCTCGCGTTGGAGAGCCTCTCGGAGAGGGAAAAGAAGGTCTTGAAGATGCGCTTCGGCATAGGAGAACGCCAGGACTATACGCTCGAAGAGGTCGGCAAGGTCTTGGGAGTAACGAGAGAGAGGGTCAGACAGATCGAGGCAAAGGCAATAAGAAGGCTACGCCACCCAACGAGGGCGAAGCTCCTGAAGGCCTTCTGCGAAGGTTGAAGAGGCGCAGGGTTGCATAAAATCAGAGACAGCGAGAAAACCGGGTGATGATACACGGGACGCCGGAGCGTCTCAAGACGCGTTCCCGCGCCGGAGCGTGGGAACGATGAATCGTATCTGCAATCTACGCGACGGCGGGGGCGCAAAACGCCTCTCCCTCTTTTTTTTATTTATCATTCCCGCCTGTCAGTCCCTTTTTGTCATTCGCGCCAGATACAGGCAAAGTCTCGCATTCCTGCGGACGGTCTAACCCCTTCTGTCATTCCCGCAGTGTTTTGAGCGGGAATCCATATCTTTGTCTTTAAAACAAAAAGACTCTGGATTCCCGATTAATGCCTCGGGAATGACAAGATAAAAACAATGACAAAAAACTACTCTAATGAATTCGGAATATAAATACATGCTTTGTCGTTCCGAGGGCAGGACGCATATCCGTGAGGCGCCCACGCGCAACGCGGCATTTTTGATCCGCACCCGCCTAATCCAGTTCCTGAACCACCCACGCCACCCTGCCCGCCACAAGCCCCTTTTCCCTAAAAAGTAGCGCGTCCATTGCCATCTCCGGGAATATCGGATTGTCGGGCTTTAGAATTATCTTCCCCGCGCCGCGAAAGAGCCTCCTCACAACCGCATCCCCGTCGGGTAATTTAACCGCGTAAGTCTTTCCTTCGATGATGTCCTTGGTTTTATAATCCACGCCTAAAATTGCCCCGTCTTTTATCGTGGGACTCATGCCCTCTCCCCGCATCCTGAAGGCAACCGGCCCGGCAACGGCGTAAGCGGCAGGCATGAAAACCGCTCCGAGCGGAACTTTCAAGGATTTGTCTTTCGGATCGCGGAGAATATCGAGAGAGTAAATATTAACGGATACGAGTTCGTCCGGCGAACTTCCCTCCGACGACGAGGCCTTCTCGAGCGTCTCCCATTCGAGCATATCCTCGGCCAAAATAAATTTCTCGCCTGACGGCTCGGGCGGCGCGTATATTTTATCTTCGCCTGACAAAAGCCACCCCGGATCGCAACAGAGTTCTTTGGCTATCGCGCCGAGAAGCCCTGCGTCAGGGGTTCTGTGCCCTCTTTCATACTTATTGAGAGTCTGAAGCGACACTCCCACCCTTTTGGCAAGCTCTCCTTGCGTAATGCCGGCCCTCTTGCGCGCCGTTTTTATCCTGTTGCCGATATTATTAGCCATAAGATTAAATTCTCTTGACATATTTAGCCGTATGTGTAAATATAAAACCAATAATTACCCTTTTAGCCAAGATGAGGTCTTTTACGTAAACCAATTATTACCTCTACGGATAAAAAAATATCATGTGCCGCATTATTTTGTTGATAAACAACTTCTTCTTATAGTCGATGCGAAAGGCACGATTTACCAAGTGTAATGTTTTTGAACCGATTAGTCAACTATGGAGTTTTAAAACAAAAAAACGGAGGCATCTTATGTGCGATAACGCAAACCCGTACCGCGCCGCAAGGAAAATGAGCGAACACCTCGACATAATCGCGGAATTAAAAGGAAAGATTTTTCCGGTTCTCGTCCTTATGAGCCACGCCTCGGAGATAAACCCTAACGCGGGAGAGGTGCTTACGAAAGAAGAACTCGGGAACCTCGGCTGGCTTCTGAGGGACCTCTTCGACAACCTCTTTGACGCGATAGACGGCTTAAACGATGCCTATAAACGCGAAAATAAAATAATATGAGAGCGAAAAAACAAGACGACACCTAATCGTTATTCCGGGCGCAAACCGTCTCCATGACTACTTTTTATTCCGTCGACGGCAACGAACAAATCGCCGAGCATGTCGCAAAGCAGACGGACGATACTGCCGGTCTCCTTGCTCGTCAGCACGCAACAGGAATCTTTATTCGCGGCAACGGCGATGCTCAAGAATTTTACGAGCGGCATAACCTTCGCGCGTATTTCGTTTATTTCGTCTATATACTCGACGATGTCTTTCGTGCCTGACGGCCTCCCCTCATCTTCATTCATACCGCGCCTCCTGCCGGATTTTTTCGCAACGGGCAATAAAAAAAGCCCGCAGATGTGCAAGTGGCTCCAACAGAGACCACCCCTGTGCCTCGCGGCATAGGGCATCTGCGGGCGCACCGCGCCCGCTAAAGACCGCCTCTGTCCGTAAAGCACAGGGGCGGCTCTGTTGGAATTACTTGCGATTTTGAATATATCAGAGTAGCGGGGTCATGTCAAAAGGATACCAACCAACCTGTTTTCCCTTGACTTTTCGGGCATATTCAAGTATTCATATAATAATCAAAAAATAAAATCCGGCTGAAAGGCCCGTGGAAAAAGGCCTATGAACCAAAGGGGCAAATCCTTTGCCGCGTTTCCCGCGGTCTGCGCCGTAGTGGCAGGCTCGCCGGAGAAGCGTAAAATAAAAAAGGCCAAAGCCCTCGGCGCGGACATGGTCGAAATACGGGTTGACACCTTTCGAAAAAGAGACGCCGTTAAAATAAAAAAACTCTTTATCGAGGCGAAAAAGGAGGGCCTTCCGGCAATACTTACCGTAAGAAGCGCGAAAGAAGGCGGAAGGTTTTTTATCGATGAAAAAGAAAGGCTCGCGCTTTTCCGCGAACTTACGCCTTTTTCGGACTTCGTTGACGTGGAACTCGGAGGAAGCGGCATAATCAAGGAAGTAACCCGTATCGCGAAAAGATTCCGAAAAAAAATAATCGTGTCTTATCATAATTTCAAGATGACCCCGGACGAAAAGACCCTTCTTTGCATTGCGAGGAAGGCCAAAAAAGCCGGGGCCTCGATAGTAAAGATAGCGGCGTTCGTAAAAAAAAGGGCGGACTTGAGAACCCTTCTTTCGGTTCTCCTTAAAGAAAAAAACTCCATCGTGATAGGAATGGGGAAAAAGGGCGTAAACTCGAGGGTATTCTTTCCTTTGGCAGGGTCTCTCGTAACCTACGGCTCGATTGACCGTAAAACCGCTCCCGGACAACTCCCCCTTAAGGAACTTAAAGGGCTGATTTCGCGCTTCGGATAAGTAACTCAGCCCTTCCGTCCGCCTCAGGCGGACGGAAGGGCTGATATAAAAAGAAATATGCTTATATCAGGGCTAAAGCCCTGAGCTACAAAAAATACGCAACTCATGGCTTCGGATAAGTATAAAAACCTTCGGAGGTTTTTGAAAAATGGGAGTAAAGGTCGCAATAAACGGCTTCGGCAGAATCGGCAGGAACGTGCTTCGCGCCTCGGTTAACAGTAAAGAGATAGACTTCGTCGCCATAAACGACGTCACGGACACCAAGACCCTCGCCCACCTTCTTAAATACGATTCCATATACGGCAGATTCGACGGCTCTGTCGAACACGGGACGGACGGCATAACGGTCAACGGAAAAAAGATCAAGGTAACGGCCGAGCGCGACCCCTCGAAACTCCCTTGGAAGGAACTCGGCGTGGACATAGCGCTCGAATGCACCGGCCTTTTCACGGCGAGGGACAAGGCGAAGGGGCACCTCGACGCGGGCGCGAAGAAGGTCATAATATCGGCTCCGGCCAAGGAAGAGGACTTGACCCTCTGCATGGGGGTCAATCATACCCTCTACGACCCGAAAAAACACCACATCATCTCGAACGCCTCCTGCACCACGAACTGCCTCGCGCCGATAGCCAAGGTGCTTCACCGAAACTTCGTCATAAAAAAAGGCCTCATGACGACCGTGCACGCCTACACCAACGACCAGAACATCCTCGACCTGCCGCACAAGGACTTAAGGAGAGCGCGGGCGGCCGCCCTTTCCATGATACCCACGACAACCGGCGCGGCAAAGGCCGTCGGTTTAGTGCTTCCCGAACTCAACGGAAAACTCGACGGCATATCTATAAGGGTGCCGGTCGCGACGGTATCGCTCGTGGACCTCGTGGCCGAGGTCGAAAAAGAAGCCACGGTCGAAAGCGTCAACGCCTCTCTCAAAAAGGCCTCCGAAGGCGAATTAAAGGGCATACTCGAATACTGCGCCGACGAATGCGTCTCGATTGACTTCAGCGGCAACACCCACTCGTCCATCGTGGACGCCCTTTCGACCAAGGTCATCTCGCCGAACCTCGTGAAGGTCTTCGCGTGGTACGACAACGAATGGGGCTTCTCTTCGAGGATGAGGGACTTGATACTCTACATGTTCTCAAGGGGTTTATAGGCATGATGGATAAGGGCCTTCTATATCTCGACGAACTCGACATAAAAAGAAAGAGGGTGCTCGTCAGGGCGGACTTCAACGTCCCGCTTGACGAAGGCGGCAACATAACCGACGACACGCGCATAAGAAGCGTGCTTCCCACCATAAACTACGCCCTTGACGAAGGCGCGAGGGTCATACTCGCCTCTCACCTCGGACGGCCCAAAGGAAAGCGCGACCCTTCCATGAGCCTCGCCCCGGTCGCGAAGAGGCTCTCGCGGCTCCTTGAAAAAGACGTGAAACTCGCCCCTGACTGCGTCGGGCCCGAGGTAAAGAAGATAGTCGACGGGATGATGCCCGGAGAGGTATTGCTTCTCGAAAACCTCCGCTTCCATTCCGAAGAGGAGAAAAACGACGCGTCCTTCGGTAAAAAACTCGCCGAACTCGCCGACGTTTACGTAAACGACGCCTTCGCCACCGCCCACAGGGCCCACGCCTCCAACGTCGCGGTAACGGCGCACGTTCCGCTTTGCGGCGCCGGCTTCCTCATGAAAAAAGAACTCACCTATTTCACGAGGGCGTTCGAAAACCCGGTGCGTCCCCTTATCGCCATAGTCGGCGGCAAGAAGGTCTCGGACAAGGTGGGGATACTCTCCACCCTCTGCGAAAAGGTGGACAAACTCATAATCGGCGGCGGCATGGCCCTGACGTTTTTCAAGGCCCTCGATTACGAGGTCGGAAAATCGTTCTTCGAGCCGAATGCCCTTGAAGAGGCCAGAAAAGTCATTGAAAAAGCGCGCCACAGGGACATAAAGCTCTATCTGCCGGTGGACTTCGTGGTGGCCGACAAGTTCAGCCAGTCGGCCGAAACCAAGGTCGTCACGTATCAGGAGATACCGAAAAACTGGATGGCCCTCGATATCGGCCCCGCTACCGTCACTCTTTTTTCCGAGGCCATACAAAACGCCAAGACCGTCATCTGGAACGGCCCGATGGGGGTCTTCGAAATGGACGCCTTCAGCAGGGGAACCTTCGCCATGGTGAGCGCCATAGCCAACACCTACGCCATGACGATCGTCGGAGGCGGAGACACGGACGTAGCGGTTCACAGGGCGGGAGAGTTCGCCAAGATGAGCTACATATCGACGGGCGGAGGGGCATTTCTGGACCTCTTGAAAGGAAACGACCTTCCGGGCATAACGGCTCTTAAAAGAAGGCCGCCAAAACCCAAAAAAACCTCAAGATAGGACGCCATGACCAAGCCGCTCATCGCGGGAAACTGGAAGATGAACACCACGACCTCCGGGGCGGTAGGGCTCGTTATGAGCCTTCGGGAACTCCTTAAGGACGTATCCGAAGTCGAAGTCGTGATAGCCCCTCCGAACACCTCTCTCCACCACCTTCATTTTCTCCTCGCGGGAAGCCGCATAAAACTTGCCGCTCAAAACATGTTCTGGGAAAAAAGCGGCGCCTTCACCGGAGAAACGTCGGCCGACATGCTGAAGGACGTGGGATGCTCGTACGTCATAATAGGACACTCCGAAAGAAGGCAATACTTTCACGAAATAGACGAGTGGGTGAATAAAAAAGTGGTCGCGGCCATTCGCTCGGGACTTAAACCCATAATCTGCGTGGGCGAGACCCTGTCCGAGAGGGAAGGCCGAAAGACCCTCAACGTGGTAAAGACTCAACTTATCGCCGCCTTAAAAGGGCTCGGCCCGGGCTCGGTAAAAGACGCGGTTATCGCCTACGAGCCGATATGGGCCATAGGCACGGGAAAGACCGCCACATCGGACGAGGCCGAAGAGGTGCACAACGCCGTCAGGAACACCCTCTACGAAATGTTCGGCAGGGAATCAGCCCAGGACGTAAGGATTATATACGGGGGCTCGGTCAAGGCGTCGAACATAGATTCGCTCATGGCCGAGCCCAACATAGACGGAGCGCTCGTCGGAGGCGCGAGCCTCCTCGCCGAAGAGTTCGCGAGGATAGTCAAGTTCAAGAAGCCGGAATAAAGATACAGGGTTCTTTTTAACCTTATTGTTTTTCCCGGGGAAAGAGGCGCGCCATGGCACAGTGGAATCCCGCATTGACTCCCGACGAAGCGTTAAATATGCTCATGCAAGGCAACGCCAACTTCGCCGACAACCGTACCGTAAGGGCGCGACTCGGGATGTGCGAGAGACGCAAGAAAGAACTCTTGAGCGGACAAAACCCCTTGGCCATAATACTTTGCTGCTCGGATTCCCGCATAGCCCCCCAGTACGTTTTCGACAGGGAAATCGGGGAACTCTTCGTCATAAGGGTCGCCGGCAACGTAACGGACGGCGTGGTCATAGGCTCTATCGAGTACGCGCTCGAGCAGTTCGGCACGCCCCTTGTCATGGTCCTCGGACACCAAAACTGCGGCGCGGTGCAAGCCGCGGCGACCCATGCTTTGCATGGGTACCCCGACGCGATCGGAAGCGCGCACATGGCGGAAATCCTTGGAAAAATCGCGCCGAGCGTCGAAAGGGCGCGGGAAAAAGGCGGGAACGACGCGCGTCTCTGCGACGACGCGGCAATCGAGAACGCCCTGTCTTCGGCAACCGAACTGCGGCAAAAAAGCGACATCGTGAAACAAATGGTCGCGAAAGGCGAACTCAAGGTTGTCTCCGGCATCTTTAATCTCCTGACCTTGAAGGTGGAACTCATACCAAGCGCGACTGAGCCTTCACATCAATCAAAACCGGCCTGCGCACGGGAATAGAATGAAAATCGGTTATCCGCAGGCGGCCATCGGTTATCAAAAAAACGCACAATAGCCGGCAGGCCTTGATTTTTTGCTTGCTTTTCCGTTTAAAATACTTTTTAATATGTAGTCTATGTATACTCTGATACTACTTATACACGTGGTCGTAAGCGTATTCCTGATCATTACCGTGCTTCTTCAGTTCGGCAAGGGCGCGAGCGCCGGCTCGACGTTCGGCGGAAGCTCGAGCCAAACGCTTTTCGGCGGCGCCGGTCCGCAGACTTTCCTCGGAAAACTCACTATCGCCTCGGCCGTCATATTCATGTGCACCTCCCTTTATCTCACGTACCTGTCGGGCGGGAAAAAGGTCGATTCGATAATGAGCGACGTTGAGTCGGTGCAGACGGCTCCGGAAAAACCCTCGGCGCAGGACGCCGCTCCGGAAAAGCCGGCAACGAACGAGGCAACGACAACGGAACCGCCGGCCAAGTAGGTTTCTTCTTTCAACATGCCGAAGTGGTGGAATGGCAGACACACCATCTTGAGGGGGTGGCGGGGCGACCCGTGGGGGTTCGAGTCCCCCCTTCGGCACCACTTACTTTTCTTTTTAGGAAAAAAGAAAAGTAAGCAAAAGAAAAACCGAATCAAAAAACGCGCAAACCCATCCTCCGGATGGGTACCCCGTCTCGCAATTAAAAAAGGGTTGGCTTATTGTCAACCCTTTTTAATCTTTACGCCCGTCAAAACCTCTAACTAATGCCCTAAATAATTAAGAACCTTCTTTGCCGTAACCTCGCCTTCGCGCACGGTATCGCTTATGCCTATGCCCCTGAAAGCGCTTCCCGTAAGGTAAAGGCCGGAGTGTTTCCCCGCAAGTTCTTCTATCTTCGAAACCCGCGTTTCGTGGCCTATGGTGTACTGGGGCATTGCCTTTATCCAGCGGAATATGCGGACGAATACAGGCTCCGCGTCTATTCCCATAATCTCCTTGAGCTCGCTCCGCGCCGCGTCCGTCATGTCCTTGTCGCTAAGGGAGACGAGTTCCTCGTTTTTCGCCCCTCCGATAAAGCACCTTATGAGAACGGAGTCCCCGGGCGCCCTGCCCTCCCACTTGATTGAACTCCACGTCGCGGCCATGAGTTTCCTCTTCTCTATCTTCGGCACTATGAAGCCGAACCCGTCCAAGGGATGGATTATGTCTTTTCTTTTATACCCTATCGAGACCGTGGCCGTGGAAACGTACGGTATGGCGAGAAGTTTTTCCGAAAGTTCTTTATCCATGGCCTTTACGAGTTCGGAGGCGACGTAAGCGGGCGCGGCTATAACGACGCTGTCGGCCTCGATCGAAGGGCCTCCGTCAATAAGAACCTCGTAACTTCCTTTCTTTTCCAAGACCTCTTTTGCCCCGGCATTTGTCTTTATCTCAACCCCTTCGAGTTTTGAAACTATGGCTGATACGAGTTCGATAAGCCCGCGCCTTAACGTCATGAACATGGTTATGCCGGATTTGGCGCCGGGCAATGTATGCGCCTTCATCTGCTTCATCCTCGCGAGCATACCCCTGATGAGGCTTCCGTGGTTTTCCTCAAGCTCCACGAACTTCGGAAAACTCGCCCTTACGCTCATGGTCTCCGGGTCTCCGGCGTGAACTCCCGCCACGAGAGGCTCGGCTATCTTGTCCAAGGCCTCGCGTCCGAGACGCCTCCGCACGAAGTCTCCGAGGCTTTCATCGGTTTTTTCTTTTCTCCTGGGAATAAAAAACTCAAGCGCCATCCTAATCTTTCCGGAAACGGAGATAAGACTGCTTGTCGCGAGAGGAAGTATGCGGGTCGGCACCATGAGGATTACGCCTTCGGGAAGGAGGCGGAGTTTCCCCTTATGATACACGAAGGTCTTGCCGCGCGGCTTTCGCGTAGGGAGGAGGCTCGCCTCAAGGCCCAATCTTTTTATGAGTTCCATTGCCCACGGCTTTTCCGAAAGAAAACAATCAGGCCCGCCCTCCACGAGGAAACCGTTTATGTTTTCGGTCTTTATATTGCCTCCGAGGCTCGCGGACTTTTCGATTATGCTTATACGCAGGTCTTTTACGCCCTTCAGGCGCGCGTGCTCGACGAGGCTATAGGCGGTCGAGAGGCCGGCTATTCCGCCGCCTATTATGACCACCCTTTTCAATGCGCTCCTCCGTGCCTTTTTATCACCTCGGCCAGCATGGAGATAAACTTCCCGGAATCGTTCAGAGAGGCCGCCCTTAAAAACCCGAGTCCCGCCTCAATGGCTGTTTTCTTGAAAAGTATATCTATGTCGTAGAGGGTTTCCACGTGGTCCGCGACAAAACCGAGGGGCACTATGAGAACTCCTTTTTTACCGGCCTCTTTCGCCTCTTTTATGACTTCTTCGGCGCCCGGGCCGAGCCACGGCGCCGCTCCTCCGCCCTTGCTCTGAAAGGCCAACTTCCAATCAAGGGGCTTTTTCTTCACGACGCAATCTATGGTGGCGTTGAGTTTTTCGACATACGGGTCTCCGGCAAGGGAAGGCAAGGGAAGGCTGTGGGCCGTGAAGATTGTGCGTATTCCGTCGCCGGCGCCCTTAAGAGCCTCTTCGATTTTCTCAAGCAGAGCCTCTATGTAAAGAGGGTGCGTGTGCCAGCCCTCTACAAACTCAATCTTCGGAACTCCGCCTGTTTCCTTCAAAGCCTCCTCGATATCCGAAACATAACCGCCGGTGGAGGCGCGGGAAGAATGAGGCGCCATTATAACGGCAACGGCCTCGGTAATACCCGAGTCTTTCATCTCTTTTAAGGTATCTTTTATGTAGGGATGCCAAAAACGCATGCCGATAAAAAACTCGGGGGTCACATCGTCTTCGGCAAGGATGGTTTTTATTGAAACCGCCTGAGCTTGTGTAATCTTAAGAAGAGGAGAAGAGCCTCCAATCAAGCGGTATCTTTCTTTCGCCTTTTCCACGACCTCAGGCGTAACAGGCCTTCCCTTTAGGACGTTTTTGACGAAAGGCTCGACGTCTTCGATTGAGTCCGCTCCGCCGAAGGCAAGCAAGAGCACGCCTTTTTTGGACATCTACTTTCTCCCGCTCAGTTCATGCACCGCGTCCACGAGAGCCCTTACGTTATCGACAGGGGTGCCGAGTATTATGCCGTGGCCGAGGTTGAAGATGTGCCCGGGACGGCCTCCCGCCATGTCGAGTATCTCCTTCACCCTTTTTCTTATCTCAACGCGGGGGGCGAAAAGAATAGCCGGGTCGATGTTGCCCTGTATGGCGAATTCGTATCCTATCGTCTTCCACGCGGCATCCAGCCTTACCTTCCAGTCAATGCCCATGACGTCGCCCCCCGCCTGCCTCACGATGTCAAGGTATGTTCCTGTATTGGTCGAAAAGTTTATCACCGGTACGGGGGGCACCGAGCCTCTTACCGATTGAACGGCCTTTTTTGTGTAGGGCAGAACAAACTCCCCGTAATCTCCGGGAGAGAGGCATCCGGCCCAGCTGTCGAAAACCTGCACGACGTCAACTCCCGAGGCGACCTGCGCCTTAAGATAAACCGTTATGACGTCCGTGATTTTCGCCATGAGCTTATGCCAGAGCTCGGGCTCGTTGTACATGAGGGTTTTCGTGTGCACGTAATTCCTCGACCCTCCGCCCTCTATGATATAGCTCGCGAGGGTAAAAGGCGCGCCGGAAAAACCTATGAGCGGAATCCTGTCGTTGAGTTCTTTTTTAACGAGTTTTATGGCCTGAAGCAGATACGGAACGTCCTCTTCGGGATTTATGACGCGGATGGCCTCTATGTCCTTTTTTGTCCTGACGGGATTATTAATGACGGGGCCGTCGCCTTTGGCGAACTCCAGATTTATGCCCATGCCCGGAAGGGGCAGGAGTATGTCGGCGAATATTATGGCCGCGTCCATCTCGAAGGCCTTTATGGGTTGCATGGTTACTTCGCAGGCTATCTCCGGATTACGGCACATCTCCAGAAAAGAATGCTTCTCTTTTATGGCCATGTATTCCTTCATGTAGCGCCCGGCCTGTCGCATGAGCCAAACGGGGGTGCGGGACGCGGGTTTGCGAGCGCACGCCCTCAGGAATGTGTCGTTTTTTATCGGCATAAGACTCCTTTCAAAAGATTTTTATTATATTGATAAATACCGCAAGTTGCAAGGGGTTTGAATAACCCGGGGAGGATGTTCGCGGCACGGCGATATTTTAATTATTTTTGAATCGTGCTAAAATCCGCACAGGATAAAGAGACGATGCCTTTGGACATAAATAAAATTTCGACGAACCTCTCGCCTTCGGACTCGGGCATCTGGTTCTCCCGCTCCACAAGGAAGATTTCTTATCCGAAGGAAGGAAACGCCCTTTGTTTCGGCATAGAAGAAGAATCCTTCTGGTTCAGGCACAGGAACAGATGCATAGTCGAGGCGGTCAGGCGCTATCCTCCGGGGGGGACGATATTTGACGTAGGCGGAGGGAACGGCGTCGTATCCATGGCGCTTCAACGCTCCGGCGCGGAAGTCTGTCTTGTGGAACCGGGCCTGCAAGGGGCGTCAAACGCGATAAAACGCGGCCTTAAAAACGTAATATGCTCAACTCTCGAAGACGGCGGTTTCAAAAAAAATTCGCTCCCCGCCGCCGGCATTTTCGACGTCCTCGAACACATAGAGGATGACGACGCCTTTTTGGAAACGATAAGAAAGGCGCTCGTAAAAGGCGGGAGGCTCTTTGTCACCGCGCCCGCGTATAATTTCCTCTGGTCGAAAAACGACGAACGCGTCGGGCATTTCAGAAGGTATACGATAAAGGATCTCAAGAAAAAACTGGCGCAGGCCGGGTTCTGCGTTGAATACGGAACGTATTTTTTCATGTCCCTGCCCGTCGCGATATTGCTTTGGAGGACGCTTCCGACCAAACTCGGCATATACGGCGACATAACGGCGGAGGTCGTCCGTAAAGAACATGACATAAAAAACGGGACGCTCAACGCGGTTATGGACTGGCTTTCGGAAAAAGAACTGTCATGCATCAAAAAAGGCGGGGCGCTCCGTTTCGGAAGCAACTGCCTTATTGTGGCGAAAAAAACCGGGGGGAAAGGATGACGGCCTTTCATCTCTATCTCTTTTCAACGGACGAAAAAATGACGCGGAGCGCCTCCTGCGGCGGGCTCTCCGGCATTGTCATCGACTGGGAGAATAAAAACAAAGCCGAGCGCCAGGCGAACAAAGACACGCAGATAAATTACGACACGGCGGACGACCTCAGGCGCATGAGCGCGCTTGCCGGTTCCGCGGTAATATGCAGGGTGAATAAAATCCGCGACATTCGGGAATCCCGGCGGGAGATTGACATGGCTCTTGAATGCGGCGCCGGCGAGATTCTGCTGCCCATGGTAAGAACAATCGACGAGGTCGAAGACGTTTTGAACTGCGTCGCGGGCAGATGCGGCGTGGGCGTCATGATTGAGACCGACGAGGCCGTGAATCTGGCAAGGGAGTTGGGACAACTGCCCCTGTCGCGCGCCTACATAGGGCTGAACGACCTCGCGATTGACCGCCGCAAGACAAATATCTTCGACTCGCTCGAAGACGGAACGATCGATTATGTGAGGGAATTCATTAAAGCGCCGTTCGGGTTCGCGGGGCTTACGTTGCCTGAACTCGGCCACCCGATCCTCTGCCGCCTCCTTATAAGCGAGATGGCAAGGCTTGAGTGTTCTTTCACATTTCTAAGAAGGTCGTTTCTCAGGGACGTCAAGGATAAAGACCCCTCCGTTGAAGTCCGAAGGATTTACAAGGCCGTAGAAGAGGCGTTCCGCAGCGGGGATGAGGAAAAAACGGCCAACAGGGAAGATATCAAGAAAATAATCAAGGAACACCGCCTTTAATCAGGACACCCCCCGGAACACTCCGGCACGGCTCTTGGCATTTTCCTCCTCGCCCTTTTTTGGCGCGTCTTTCTTTACAGAGGCAAAACGCGCGCCGATGAGCGCCTTGATTCCAACCTCTTCGTTGCGGCCGGAAAGAGGCCCGGGCAGGCGCAACTTGTGATAAAACGCCTGCCTTACGGCGCTAAAACCCATTCCAAGCCGCATGCGCGCGCTGTATGCCGATTTGCCGGCGACTCTTCTGTCTCTTACGACAGGAACGGAAACAAGCGGAAGTCCGATAAGCCCCATCATGGCCACAATATTGGGTTCGAACCAATCAAAGGCAAGCAACCGCTCAACCATCCGCCTATCCATGGCGACAAAGAGGCCCGCGTCCGGAGGCGTCCCGCAAAGAATATGTAAAAACCTTTTGTATATGCGCGAAGTAAGAAGCCTTGTGAGCGACTCGTATCTGCCGCATCTGCCGGCAAAAACGGCCGAGGCTCCCGTCTTCCTCATCATGTCAATCAGTTCCGGTATGACCTCCGGCCGGTCCTGAAGGTCCCCGTCCATTATAACGGCAGTTTCCCCCGCGGCATGCCTTAAACCTATCAACACGGCCTTGTGCTGTCCGCCGTTACGTTCAAGCGCTATCACCGACACGCGCGAGTCGCCTTTGACCAGGTCCTCAAGCGCGCGAAGAGAGCCGTCGGGACAGGCGTCGTCAACAAATACTATTTCGTAAGGGTTGTCTCCCATGGCGCGCCGGACGCGGCCGGAGAGTTCACGAAGCGTTTCCTTATGCCTGTAGACCGGCACGACTATGCTTATCACGATGAGCCCTCCCGCGCGTAGCGGTCGCGGTTGATATCGAACCACGCGATTGTCTTTTTAAGCCCTTGCTCGAGCGTATGCCTCGGCTCCCATCCGAGAAGTCTTTTCGCCTCGCTTATGTCAGCCTCCCAGCGCTTTACGTCAAAAGGACGCAAAGGATATTCCCCTGCCCTCACCGCAATCCTTTTCCCTGCCAAGGTTTGCACCGTCTCGACGACTTCTTCGTTGCTCCATTGCCGTCCGGTCCCGATATTAAGAACGCGGCCGAAGGCCTCCTTCGAATCTGCGGCCATAAGGCACGCCTCGCAGACATCTTCCACAAAGACATAATCCCGTCTGTAACCGGCGGGCGTGACGTCCATGCCGCCGCCTTGAAGGGCGGCCATGACGGAAACCGGTATAAGGCGCGTCCCTACGTCCCACGGGCCATAGACATTGAAAGGCCTCAACACCACGATGGGGCGGCGGTTTGCCGCGGCGGCTTGCAGGCAAAAAAGCGTTGACGCCGCTTTGGTCGCGCCGTAGAAAGTCGCCGGCTCGAGGCAATCGGATTCCTTCATTGGACTGTTTTTGGGGCCGTACTCGGTGGAACTTCCGAGATGAACGAGACACTCATGGTCGCGGGTCTTTGCCGCCTCCAGAAGATTTACCGTGCCGAAGACGTTTACCCGCAAGATGTCGCAAGGGTCTTCATTGTATGTGCGCATTCCGCGCACCGCCAGATGAAAAATAATCTCGGGACGGACTTGGTCGAGGATTTTTTCAATCCCACCGCGGTCGGTCAGGTCGGCGCAATGGAGGCCAATCGCCGAAGCGACGTCCGAAAGCCTCCACAAACTCGAGGAAGGCCTGACAACCGCGTGCACCGTCGCGCCCCGGCCGAGAAGTTGGCGCGTAAGGTTCGAGCCGATGAAGCCCGCCGCTCCGGTGATAAGAACACGCTTGCCGTTGAATTCCATAAAAGCCGGCAAAAACTATATCACCTGTCAAAAAAAATTACAACGGAATATTAAAACTATTGCGTTTCAAGGGAGATTTTCATAATATACGCGGTGGGCATATGAACCGGACGAAAAAAAAATTCAAGAACCATAACCGCGCGCAGATTAACTATTTCAGTGGAACAATCAAACAAACGATGGTCCCCGCGCCCACGCCCTACCTCCTCAGGCATATTGACGAACTCGTGCGGTTCGCGAACATCAAGCGCGGAGACAAGGTGATTGAGGTGGGGTGCGGCATGGGACGCTATACGCTTAATATCGCCGCACGCGGGATTGACATCGAGGGGCTGGACCTTACGCCGTTCCTTCTCGACAGGCTCAGGGAATACGACGGCGGCCGCCACAATATCCCTTTGCATTGCGCCGACGTTCTGGACCTGCCGCCGGAACTTTGCGGCCGGTTCGACGCAGTAGTCGGATTTTTCGTGCTGCATCACTTCCATGACGTCCGCGCGTGTTTCGAGTCAATGACGCGGCTGGTTAAGCCGGGCGGGACGATAGTTTTCCTGGAACCCAACGCCATAAACCCTTTCTATTACGTCCAGATATTGACCACGCCCGGCATGACATGGAAGGGCGACGGAGGCATCGTAAAGATGAGGAAGGGATTGATATTCAACGCCATGCGCGAGGCCGGCCTCGCCGGGCTCGAACTTCTGAGGTTCGGTTTTTTTCCGCCGTTCATATACAACAGGCAGTGGGGCGAAAGGCTTGACCATTTTCTCGAGCGGACGCCTTTTTTAAAACCCTTCCTTCCGTTCCAGCTATTCAAGGGCGTAAAAAGTGAACGATAAGCTCCGCTCATTCCCCGGCTCCGCCCTCTTTCATATAGCGATACTGGCAACGGTCTCCACCGCCGTTTTACTGCGCTACGGCCTAAGCGAACAACCGATACTCGGCGACCGCGCTTACTTCGTTTATGTGTCGCAGGCCGTTTCCAAGGGCGACCTTCTCTACGGCTCCACGACCTTCGGCTACACTCCATACGGGCCTTTCCTGTCGGCGATGACAATGCACATCGGCGATATATTCAACGTGCCGTCTTATCTCGCGCCACGGTATCTTTCTCTGCCGGTTTACGCGGCCTCCGCCGCGCTGCTCTACCTTGTGGCGCGCAACGCCTCCGGCAGCGCTCTTGCGGGGATATTTTCAGGGTTGACCTTGTCCGGGTTCGGCGCCATGAGCGTGCTTTGCGCAAGCAATCTGGAACCGAAGGCAATGGTGATGTTTTTCATGCTTGCCTCGATGCTCGCCCTTCAAAAACGCAACTGGCTCGTAACCGGCTTCGCTTCCGCGATGGCCGGAATGTTCTGGCAACCGGCGGCAATAGCGGGGCTCTCGATGTTTATGATATTGGCATTCACCGACCGCGACAAATTACTGCCGAATTTTCTCAAATTCTCGGCGGGCATGCTTTTGGGGATGCTCCCGGCCATTCTGTATCTTACGGCGTTTGCAGAGTGGCACAACTTCTACGAGATGGCCGTCGTGCGAAAGGCCGCGCTCAGCCTGCCGGACGCGGCCTCGACGCCGTTTAAGTGGATGGCAAAGGGGTTCAAGGCTTACCGGAGCGAAGGCTTCGTATTTTTCTCCGCGCTGGCGGGATTCTCCTATTTCATGATAAAGAACGGAAGAAAGACCTTTAACGCGTTGACGGACAGGAAAGACGGCGGCATGCTTATCCTTACGCTTGCATGGTTTTTATTCAACGGCATTGAGTTTAACGGGGCGCCGGACCTTATCCCGATGCTTCCCTTGATGGCGTACTGGTCTTCGCTTTTTGCCGCAAGGCTGATTGAAGGCGTCTCTTTTCTGGCCGGCCGGATTGCCTCCAACCGCTTCGTTCTTTTAACCGGCTTTATTTTTGTTAACGGCCTTTTATTCACGGACGCCATTACCTACAATCTTCCCTCTACGCTTACCGAACAGAGGCTTCTGGTTGAAAGCGTTATGGGCAAGGCAGACCGCCGGTTTATCGCGCTGAACGCCGAGGAATTTTACGTGCTAAGCGAAAAAAAATCCCCTCTTCGTTATACGCGGATGGAACGCTGGGTCGATACGGTTATAGAAATGACGGAACCCGGAGGCAGTGACGGATTTATAAAAAGACTGGAAGAGTCGATGCCCCCTCTTGTGATAATAAAAAAACGCAAGAGCGCCAACCTGAAGAGGATAGAAAACGAATTGCTGGCCGGCTATGACGTAACCGTTTACAATAAAATACCGAAGCATAATGTCGAAAAAAGAAAATCCCATGAGGATTTATACGTATACGAAAAACGCCCATAGATAAAAAACGGTTAAATCTTCTCCTCAATCCTCGTAAGTATGCCGCGGAGCATATTGACTTCCTTTTCGACAAGAACCGTCCTTCCGAAAATCTTGCGAAGGTTTCTCAAGAGTATCGGCATGAGGTAGCCTTTTTTAATCTCGTCCGCGTAGCCTAATTTTTCAAGCACCCTCTCGATATGCTCGTGCATGGCCTCGACCTCTTCCCTCGAAGCGGATTTAAGGGTCAACTCGACTACGCAAGAAGCCTCGGTCTTAAAGAGCGCGTGACACACGGCAAATACCGCGTGAGAAAGATTTAAGGACATCATGTCCCTGTGGGCCGGGATCTCGAAAAGAATGTCGCAGAAAAGGGTCTCCTCGTTTTCAAGCCCGCGGTCTTCCCTTCCGAAAAGTATTGATACGGTATTTTTCTTTGAAACGGAAAGTATCTTCGGCAGGGCCTCGTCCATGGTAAACACGGGAAACCTCGCGCCCCCTTTTCTCCTTGTCGTGCCGACTATGAAGTGAGAATCCTTCACAGCCTGTTTTAAGGTCTTAACCTCTTTTGCCTTAAGCAAAACGTCGGATGCCGAGCAGGCCATTGAAAAACCTTCGTCGTTTTTATATTGAACGGAATTCACGAGCACGAGATTCCGGAAGCCCGTGTTTTTCATGACCCTCGCAACGCTCCCCACGTTTCCCGCGCCCTTAGGCTCGACAAGCACGATAGAGATATTTTTCCGCGCCTTACTTTCCACCCATGCGCTCCAGAATTCCTTTCGCGGCCATGACGCCCGATACCGATGCCTGCACGATGCCCCTCGTTACCCCTGCGCCGTCTCCCGCGGCAAAGAGGTTTTTTACCTCTGTCTCCATCGTTCCCGTAAGTTTTAACCTCGTGGAATAAAACTTCACCTCAACGCCGTAAAGAAGCGTGGAGGGAGAGTTTATGCCCGGCGCGACCTTGTCCATTGTCTCGAGCATCTCAAGTATGTCCGACACATAGCGGTAAGGCAAAACAAAAGAAAGGTCTCCCGCGGTCGCGTCAAGGAGGGTGGGCTTGACCGGATTCTTCGCGACTCCCTCCCGTGTCGAGCGCCTTCCGTGAAGCAGGTCCCCGAGCCTCTGCACTATTATGCCCTCGCCAAGGAGATTCGCGAGGCTCGCTATGTATCTTCCGTAGGCAATCGGCTCTTTAAAAGGCTCGGTAAAGGTGGTTGAGACGAGTATGGCGAAGTTCGTGTTTTCCGATTTTTTAACGGAAAAACTATGGCCGTTCACCGTGCAAAAGCCCTTGTATTTCTCCTTTACCACGACCCCGTACGGATTCATGCAAAAAGTCCTTACCGGGTCGTTGAACACCTTTGAGTTATACATGAACTTGGCCTCGTACACCGCGTCCGTTATCGAGCGGAGTATGGAGGCAGGAACCTCGACCCTCACCCCTATGTCCACGGGGTTAATCGTGGTTGAAAGCCCGAGCGTTTTCACGACGTCTTCGAGCCAGCCGGAGCCCACCCTTCCGGGACAAAGCGCGACAAAATCCGAATAAAACGCATCGCCGTCCGTCGTGCTTACGCCCTTGACGATTCCGTTTTCAACGATTACGTCCTTAACTTCTTTGTTGAAACAGAATTCGATTTTAGCATCAAGGTCTTTTCTTATGTTTTTGAGAACTCCGGCGCACCTGTCGGTTCCGAGATGCCTTATGCTGAAGGGCACAAGCCGAAGACCGGCCATTGCCGCGGCCTCCGAAAGAGCGGCCACCCCTGCTTTGTCTCCGCCCTTGAGTTCCCTTGGCGCGCCGTAGTTGAGATAAAGTTCGTCCACATAGCGGATGAGTTCCGAAAGTTCCTGATGCCCGGCGTAGTCGGCGAGAAACCCTCCCACCTCCGAGGAAAGATTAAGTTTTCCGTCGGAAAAAGCCCCCGCGCCTCCGAAGCCGTGGAAGAGGTCGTCCCGCGTCCGGGTCGTGATGTCGCGTCCCGCGTCGAGAACAAGGACTTTTAATCCTTTTCTCCCGGAAAGTTCTATGGCGGCGAATATCCCGGCTGGCCCCGCGCCTACTATTATGACGTCGTAATTCACGATTGAAAGTATAGCAGAAATGCCGCGGCCCAGCACCACTTTTCACTATTAATACGCATCTGTTTATGCAATGGTATTTGACACAAATACGCGCATTGCCGGTGCGTTGGCATCAAAAAGTGGTGCTGGGCGCGACCTTCAAAAGGCAATAAAAAAGCCGGCGGATTTTACAAGTTGCCCGCAATAAGAATACTTGCTATAATATCTTCCACGAGGGTAAATTAATGATAGTAGAAACCGAAAAAGAAAATGACGGCCGTTGGATAGCGGAGATCCATGAGTTGCCGGGTGTCCTGACCTATGGAAAAACCCGCGAAGAAGCCATTTCAAAGGCTAAAGCCCTTGCCTTGCGGGTCATGGCCGACCGCCTCGAACATGGCGAAACTTTGTAGGGCGGGCTATGCCACCCTACAAAACTTAGACATGTTTTCCAAGAGAATGCAGACGTAACATGGCTTGCTCAATTGGTATTCCCCGCTCTCGAAGAAATTGTATTAATCCCTTATTAGTCTTCATCATGTTGCAGGTTGAGCAACACCAGATAAGATTTTTTACAATGCTTAATCCACCCGTGTCGACAGGATAGATATGATCAAGGTGCGGATTCATTCCCAACTCAGAACCACAATAAGGGCAGTCCTTTGTTTTCTCGACTAAGCGTTTAAGGCTATCAGCTCTATTCCTCGTCCGATTATTGACCGATGCGACTTTTGCGAAATCTTTTCCGTATTTTGCTTCGTAACACTCAACTGCCGCCTTCTTTTCTTTGGCGAGTAATAATTGTTTCCTGATTTCTATAACGCGGTTATCGTATTTGCACAACTCATTAGCTGCTTCTGTTAAAATCCTGAGTGCGTCTTCGATTGCTGGTATTTCACGTGAAAGAACAAGATATTCGTTCTTGGCCTGCTCACATCTCCGTATAGTATCGACATAAACTTTCGAGGTGAATAACGAAACCCAAAAGCTATTGGTAACTCCTTTTGCCTGAAATTCAGCAAGCTCCTTTTCAGTTTGCTTAAGTCTGAAACGTATTTCACCTACTATGCCTCTCCTATTACACAGTCGGAGCAATCTTAAGAAATTAGAGATCGATGTGCCCGAGCTGTAAATCTTCAAGGGTTCGAGTTCATTGAGACATAGGATGGAATACTCAGCAAAAGTTTTAAAAGTTTTTTTACAGACTGTGTGTATTAACGTTACCGCTACTAAAACTCGAGCAAAATCAAATTGTTGCAAATGGTTGCGAATACTCTCTATTTCGGCTTCCCATTCAGGAATACGGCGCAAATCGACTTTGAGATTTCTTTTTTGTTCATCGGATCGTTCTGGTTTTCGGGCCAAAATCGCGCTCCTTTTCAAGAAAAAACCCTGCCCCTTTTTCTATTCTTTTTTATTATAAGCCTAACGCCTGCTTTATCAGCCGCGGCGTAGCCAGTCGGCTACAAGCAGTTATTATACCGATTTACGGCACAGCAGCAATTGCCCACTTTTGTTAACCAGTCTGTATCTGACTCTATTGTCTTCATCGATTTCATAGACCGCTTCCTTTCCTCCGGCGATTCGCTCCGCTACACGTTCTGAATTCGACCAACTAAAATCTTTGCACCCTTTCGCCTCATATTGTTTTTTCAATTCTGAGGACTCCCACCATGCGTTATTAACTTCTTTCTCTTTCTCGGTCCATTGCTGTTTCTCGCGCCGTTTATCGCGAAAATAACCGACTGCTGCTATGCCACCAAGTACGGTGGCGATACCAAGAACCAAAACGATAACTTTGGTCATGATTTCTTTTAAGAGAAGAATCCATTCCGTTGACACCATATTTAATTCCGTTAACAATCCATATTCTTTACCTTCTCACATCATTTATTTCCTTATCCATCTTTTTCTCGACAGCGATAATCTTTGCCTTTTTCTTCGGAGCCCATCCGTGCTTGTGGGGCTTGCACAACGCGCAACCCTTTGATTTCTTATCTCTGTAAACCCTTCCCATTCCTCACCTGTACACGCTTCCTCTAAAATCAACTATATCAACAAAGATGCTTCGTGATGCGCTGTCAACCTTTAAAACTATTCTAACATGTCCTTTTCTGATGCGATAATAACCCGCCCACGCACCTTTTAATTTCTTGACGTCTACGTTTACGTTTGAGCCTGTTATCTTTAAGATAAAGCTGATAACGGAATCCTTGACCTTATCTCTTATTCCGTGCCCTTCAATGAAATCATTCGCCCTCTTTGAATATTCGATGTTCCACTTCATAGATCTATCTTCTCTGTATGCGCCGGTTTCCTTCCCGGCTTTTCATAGCGGCTGACAATATCCTGCATCTCTTTACCGGAGACTTCGGGAAAGAACATAAGGCGCATCTTTATTAACTCCTCTTCCAGCGCCTCTTTCACGGACTCTTTGATAATTGTCTTTAGTTTCTCTTGATTTGCAACCTGCATTTTCAATACCCCCTTTCCCGAAAACCTCTAATTTACAAACGCACCTGTTAAAACTCCGTCCTGTTATAGACCATTGCCTCGAGCCTCTTAACCCTCTCCTCTATTGGCGGGTGGGTGGAGAAGAGTTTCATGACCGCGCCGCCGCTCAATGGGCTTACTATGAACATGTGGGCGGTCGCCTCGTTCGCGTTCCGCATGGGGATTCTCTTGTTGTAATACGCGAGTTTTTTCAAGGCCTCGGCGAGATAAAGAGGATTATCGGAAATCTTCGCCCCTCCCGCGTCCGCCCCGTACTCCCTCGAACGCGATATCGCCATCTGGATAATCATGGCGGCCAAAGGCGCGACAATCATCATGACTATAAGGACAATCGGGTTTCCTCCCTCTCGGTCGTTCCTGTTGCCCATGCCGAACCACATGGCCATGTGAGAGAGATAGCTTATGGCTCCGGCAATGGTCGCGGCAAGGGTCGCGATGAGTATGTCCCTGTTTTGTATGTGGCTGAGTTCGTGCGCCAGAACGCCCCGAAGTTCGTTTTTATTAAGAAGGCTTCTTATTCCGGTCGTTACCGCGATTGCGGCGTGCGAGGGATTTCTTCCCGTCGCGAAGGCGTTCGGCGTGTCGTTCTCCATTGTATAGACCTTTGGCATGGGAAGCCCTGCCTTCTGCGAAAGGTCTCTTACCATGGAGTAGAGTTCAGGCTCTGTCTTCTCGTCAACTTGCTTGGCCCTGTACATGGCAAGCACTATCTTGTCGCTGAACCAGTACGTGCCGAAGTTCATCACCCCTGCCATGACAAGCCCTATTATCGCGCCCTGCCTGCCTCCCATGAGGCCTCCCAAAAAGACCAAAAGGGCCGCAAGAGCCGCCAAAAGTATCGCTGTTTTAAGATAATTCATGTTGTTCTCGTCTCCTTTTTTAAAAAATCCGGCGCATGTCAACCCTGAAGAGTTGAGATACAATGTCAACGTAACTCAAGGCTTTAGCCTTGAGAACACGCCATATTGATATGATAGGTAAAACATCTCCGGCTGTCAAGGCCGCCCCTTTTTCCCCCTCACCCCGACCCTCTCCCGCGAGGGGAGAGGGAGATAAACTTGTCAAGGCAGGCCCATAAAGCCGGGTAACGAATCATCTGCACCCTGATGCATGTAGGGCAGGGCTTTAGCCCTGCTCAAAGACGCAACCCTTCCGCCTCAGGCGGAGGGTTGCCCTACGAAAACAAAACTGAAACCCTAAGCCGCCTCGCCCAAAAGCCCCTCTATAGCCCCTTTTATGTCGTCTATCTCGACCCCGGTCTGGGCGCAGTATCCGAAAGGCCTTTTATTCACGATAGTAACCACCGGAAGAGGGTATGCGTCCTGAACCCCGCTCGTCAGGTCCCTCTCGCACGCGACCGCTATCACCGCGTCGGGCCTGTACTCGAAAAGCTTTCTCCTCGCCACCGTGCCTCCCGTAAGGACAAAGAGATTCAACCCAAACCTCTCGGATAAGGCGACGAGTTCGCCTATCTCGCACCTTCCGCACCCCACGCAGTTCTTGACGTCCTTCGTAACCTTAATCCTGCAGTCCTCGTACTGGATGCAATGAGGCATGAGTATGACTATCTTCTCGGGGCTGAAGATTCTGCCTCTCTTCACCATGGCCCTTACCATGCGGTTATTTAAATCAAGAAACGCCTGCTCTATCTTTATCTTCTTTATCTTTAAAATCCCTCCCATGAGAACCATGGTCGGCAAAAACACCTTCACCAGCACCCACCTGAAACGGGGAGACGGGAGAGCATCCTTGCCTCTTATAAGCGAGACCGCCATGACCGAAACGCCTGATAGGACGAAAAGCCCGGCGCCGAAGACAATCGTTCCAACCGCGTACGGAAGAACCGGGTGAATGCTCCGAAGCCCGACTGTCGGCACGTACCACAATAAAAACCCCGCGAAGACCACGCCCGCAACCGAGATTAAAAGGAGGGTTATCGCAAATAACGGAGAAACCCTGTAGGCAATGCTCTCCGTGCCTTCTTTGATTTCAACGCTATTTTCCGAGGACTTCATTTTCGACCTTATGCCCCTTTAAAAAAGCCTCCGTGCTCATCCTATTTTTGCCTTCGAGCTGGAGTTCGGTCACGATGAAAATATCTTTGCCGCATTTTATGGCTATGCCTTCTTTACCGGCCTCGATTACGGTTCCCGCGGAAGTCCCTCCGCTATTATCCGGCAAAACCTTTCCCCTGTAAATCTTCAGAACCTTCCCTTTAAGATAAGTATAAGCGCCGGGCTTCGGACAAAGCCCCCTGACCTTGTTCTTTATCTCTCCTGCCGAAAGACTCCAGTCGATAAGAGCGTCTTCTTTTTTAAGGGGCAACGCGAAGGTGGCTCGATTTGAGTCCTGCGCCAGAGGGGTGATTTTACCTTCGGAAACAAGGCGAAGCGTTTTCACGAGAAGCTCCGCGCCTATCAATGAAAGCCTCCCGGAAAGTTCCCCCGCTGTTTCATCTTCCCCTATCGTTGTTTCTTCAATAAGAAACACAGGCCCTGTGTCCATGCCTCTGTCCATGAGCATGGTCGAGACGCCGGTTGATTTATCCCCGTTCATTATGGCCCTGTTTACGGGAGAAGCGCCCCTGTAAAAAGGCAGTATGGATGCGTGAACGTTCACGCATCCCATTGGCGGCACTCTCAATACCTCCTCGGGCAATATCTTGCCGTAGGCCACGACAGCCATGACGTCAGGCTTAACGGAGTTGAGTTCACTCAAAAATTCGGCGTTCTTTTTCATGCTCGAAGGCTCAAGCGCCGGAATCCCTTGCTTTAACGCGAACTCCTTCACCGGGGTCTTTGACACCGCCCGTCCGCGTCCTCTTGGCTTTTCGGGTTGCGTGACGACGGCCGCTATGTCGAACCCGGCTTGAAGCAGAGCTTCGAGCGAAGGGACCGAAAATTCGGGAGTGCCCATGAATACTATGCGTAGCCGCCTCATGAATCGCCCGTTACGAGGCCGTCTCCAAAGAGGACATCTCTCTCTTATATCTTCGAACCACGAATTCCCGTTTAAGCCTGCTCAATCTGTCTATGAAAAGAACTCCGTCAAGATGGTCTATCTCGTGTTGCAAGGCCACGGCAAGAAGGCCGTGGGTGTTTATCTCGATTGCTTTTCCGTTTTTATCCATTGCCCTTACGATGACCCTCGCCGCCCTCTTGACCTCGGCGGTAACGCCCGGGACGCTCAGGCAGCCTTCTTCGTATTTTTGCTCTCCCTCCGAAAAAACTATTTCCGGGTTTACGAGTTTGAAAAGTGTTTTCTTTTTAATCTCGCCCTCTTCTTCGTCTGCTTCCGAAAACTCGGGCACTTCCAAGACTATAAGCCTCTTGCCTATGCCGATCTGAGGCGCGGCAAGACCAATGCCTCCGGCCTCGCGCATGGTATCGAGCATGTCGTCGAGGATTTTTTTTATCTCCGAATCAACGGCCTTGACGGGCGCGGCCTTTATCCTGAGCAATCGGTTCGGGTATGTAAGTATTTCGAGTCTCATAATGTAATTATAACTCAAACCGCCTTATTATTCCATCACGCGGCGCCGCCACGGGCGGCCCTTCATGCGATACGAGCATTATTGCCGTAAAAACGGCAAACGCAATGGTTTCGCGCATACTATTCCGGTCACACCGTGCTTACAGGGTCAATGTCCATGTATACGGCCACTCCGGGTTGTTTTAAAGCTAAAAATTCTTTTTTAAAGGCCGCGAGAAACCTGTTAAGCGCCGTAGCATCCTTGCTCTTTATGAGCATATGAAAACGATAGAGCCCTTTAAGCCTCGGTATCGGGGCAGGGGCCGGGCCGAGGACGCTTATGCCTCTCGCGTTGGTCGCGAGCCTTTGAATTATGACGGCGGCCCGTGAAGACGCCCTCTCGACCGCTTCTTCTTTAATCCCCTCCATCCTTATTCCGGCGAGCCTCAGGCAAGGCGGGTATCCGGCGTCCTCTCTCGCCTTGAACTCCTCTTCGAAAAATCCGAAATAGTCGTGCGCCGCGGCCTTTTGGAAACAAAAATGCTCCGAATTGACGGTCTGTATTATGACGCGAGCGCCGTGAGTCTCCCTTCCGGCCCTGCCGCTTGCCTGAGAGACCAATTGAAACGTGCGCTCCGCGCTTCTGAAGTCCGGCATGTTCAAAGACGTGTCGCCCGATATTATGCCCACTAAAGTTATGCCCGGGAAGTGATGCCCCTTGGCGACCATCTGGGTTCCTATGAGCACGTCAACTTCCCGCTTCTCGACGGATTCGAATACCTTGCGCCCGGCGCCCTTTTTTGACGCAATATCCCGGTCGAGCCGCGCCGTCCTTATGCCCGGGAAAATCCTCCTTACCTCCTCCTCGACCTTCTCTGTGCCGACACCCGGGTCTTTAAGATTATGGCCGCCGCACTTCGGGCAAACGTCCGGTATGGGAACGCCGTGGCCGCAGTAATGGCACTTCAAAAGGTTCTCCCCTTTGTGAAGCGTGAGGCTTACCGAGCAATTAAGGCACGTTACCGTGTTGCCGCAGTCCCGGCAGGTAAGAAGCCTCGAAAAACCGCGCCTGTTCAGAAAAAGAAGCGCCTGCTCGCCCTTACCGACGGTTTCCCTGATTGCCGAGATAAGCCTTTCCGATATAACCTCTCCCTTATTTTTCTTCATGTCGAGAACTTCAACGTCCGGCATGGTTATCCCGCCGACCCTTTTCTTGAGATACACGGCGGTAATCTTTCCTGTTCTCGCGTTATGAAACGTCTCGATTGAAGGGGTCGCGGAACCCAATACAACCGGTATGTCCAGAATCTTTCCGAGCATCAAGGCGGCGTCCCTCGCGTTATACCTTACGCCTTCTTCCTGCTTGTAGGACGGGTCGTGCTCCTCGTCCACTATTATGAGGCCTAAGCCCCCTGCCGGAGAAAAAAGGGAACTCCTCGCGCCCACTATGACGTCGAACTCGCCCTTTAAAATCTTCTTCCACTCTTCGTACCTCTCGGCCGAGGTAAGGCCGCTGTGCAAAACCCTTACCCTGCCGGGAAACCTCGAAAGAAGATACGAAAGAGGCCGCTCGGTTAAGGCTATCTCGGGAAGAAGATACATGGCCTTTTTCCCGGATTCGATTGCCTTTTCTATGAGTTTCAAATAAACGAGGGTCTTGCCGCTCCCTGTTACGCCGTAGAGAAGATACGGCGAAAAACCTCTTCCCATGCCGCGGCTTATCTCCTCTATCGCGTCCTCCTGCTCCTTGTTCGGGGCAAAGCCGTAGAGACGCGGCGACAGGTCTTTTAATGGATTCCTTGCCTTTTCTTTCTTGATAATGTCTATCAGGCCGCGTTTGAAAAGTTTTTTTATCGCGGCGGCCGTACTGCCCGATTCTTTTTTAAGGAGCGAGAGAGGCGTTTCGCCGTTTTTTTCAAGAAAGGCGATAACCGAGTTTTCCTTGCAGGTAAATCCGCCGGCCGGAACTTCGCGGAAAGGACGAAGCGAGACAAAGTTTTCGAGCCGGGTCTTCCTGCTCTTCAAGAACATGTCTTCCTCGATAAGCCCGTCTTTCTTAAGCCGGAAAAGGGTCGAGTAAAGAGAGCCCTTCTTGAACTTTTTCGCAAGCGAGGGAAGGCCGGTAAAGTCCTTGGTCGCGGAAAGAATCCCGATTGCAAGATTTTCGGAGCCGGAGCGCGGGGTTTTCGCGGAACTCAGGAATTCCCTTCCTTTTTCCGTTATCCTGAAACGCCTTTGGCTCTTCACGTCCGCTTCGGAAGGATGAGCCAGGGAAAAGACCTCTCCCGGAGGGGCGAAATAATAAGACGCGAGCCACTGAAAGAACTTGAGCCTTTTCGCGTCAAAGAGCGGAGAGTCGTCCAAAACGTCGAGCACTTTCTTTATTCCTTTGACAGGGCTTTCCTTTTCCAAAGCCACGACATAGCCGGTAACAACGCGGCGGCCGAAAGGCGCCAATACCCTCGTGCCGGGAATAATCGAATCCTCGAGCTCGCCCGGAACCTCGTAGGTAAAAAAACCTTCCACAGGAAGGTTCATCGCGACAAGCGCGTATTTTTTGGGACTAAGTTCCATGAGGGCCGTTGACTCTTAAGGAAGGATATTTATACGATACCGCAAATTCAGAGCGTCAGAACAGAGCACGGGTCACCCGCCCCGATGTGACATCGGGGTCGGGGGAAAGGGGATAAAAATACCCTCTCCACGATAAACCGGCAAGTTTTGCGTCAGACGAGGCGGAAAATGTTTTTGAAGATTCTTCGCTTCGCTCAGAACAGGCTCCGGCGTATCCGTAGGATACGTTGAGTAAGCCAAAATATTTTCCAACGAAGTATCACGCAAAAATCGCCGGTTTCCCCCGCACCCAACCCGCTACTCGACCCACTCGCCGTGTATTGCCCCGTAATCCACCTGCGCGTGGTCTTCGAACCTCGCGAGGTGGCGCAGGAAAGTCACCTTAACTTCGCCCGTCGGGCCGTTACGCTGTTTGGAGACCATTATCTCGGCGCTGCCCCGCACGCCGCACGTGCACGAATCCTTCGGACAATCGCAGTCCTTGTAAACGCTCTCCCTGTAAACGAACATCACGACGTCCGCGTCCTGCTCTATGGCGCCGGACTCGCGAAGGTCCGAGAGCTGGGGCTTGCTCTTCTCTCTTTGTTCCGCCCTCCTCGCGAGCTGCGAGAGGGCCACGACCGGGATGTCGAGTTCCTTGGCGAGGGCCTTAAGAGACCTCGATATGTCCGATATCTCCTGCTCCCTGCTTTCCGCCCTCGCGCGTCCGCGCATAAGCTGAAGGTAATCCACGATTATGAGCTTAAGACCGAGTTCGTTCTTCCATCTTCTGGCCTTGGCGCGAAGCTCAAGCACGGTCTGCGCCGGGGTGTCGTCTATGTATATGGGCGCCTCGAAAAGCGTTCCCACCTCTATCGAAAGCCTCGACCAGTCCTCGTCCGTAAGGCGTCCTGTGCGGATTTTTTGCAAATCAACCCTCGCCCTCGACGCGAGCATCCTCTGCGTCAACTGCTCTTTGCTCATCTCCAGCGAAAACACCGCCACCGGCACCCCACATTCTATCGCGGCGTGTTCCGCGATATTAAGAGCGAAGGCGGTCTTTCCCATGCTCGGGCGTCCCGCCACTATCACCAGATCCGAGCGCTGCAACCCCGACGTTACCCTGTCCAGGTCCTTAAATCCCGTCGGCACTCCGGTTACGTGCCCCTTGTTCTCGGCTATCTTTTCAATGGTATTCAGCGCGGCCTTCACGAGGTCTTTCATGGGATAGTAGGACCTCTTGGCCCTCTCCTGCGCGACCTGAAATATTATGCGCTCCGCGTCGTCAATGAAGTTCTCCACCGATTCCTCGGACTCGTAGGCGCGCCCGGCGATTTCAGTCGAGGCGCTTATGAGTTTCCTGAGGAGCGCCTTTTCCCTCACTATCCTCGCGTAATAGGTTATGTTGGCGGCGGTCGGAGTGGAGTCGGCTATCACGCCGAGGTAAGACACCCCTCCGACGGATTCCAAGAACTCCGCGTCCCTGAAGAGGTCGGTTAAAGTAATCATGTCTATGGGAACGCTCTTTTCGAAAAGCGCGACCATACCCTTAAAAACCCTGCCGTGGACGTCGCTGTAAAAATCGCTCCCGTCCGGGGAAAGCGTCTCAAGCGCCCTGTTGACGGCCTCTTTATCAAGGAGTATGCCGCCCAAAACCGCCTGTTCGGCGTCAAGATTATGAGGAGGGATCCTGTGCAACGGAACGCCCGAGGTTCCTGAATTTATGCCGGTTTTCCGGACTCTCTGCGTCATAGGAAGGGGTTGGAAGATTTAATGTTACGGGAGGGAAAAAATCCCCTCCCGTTTTAGCTGAGCCCTTGACCCGTAATGCCTTAACTTGCGTCGCGGTATGCCTATTGCCGAGGCCTATTGATTCATTATGCCGTCCGCAAGGACTTATTCTTTTACTACCGTTACCTTTATCTCAACCCTGACTTCGGGATGGAGTTTGACTCCGATTGAAAACTCCCCGACGTGCCTCAAAGACTCCTTCATGTGAATGTTTTTCTTTTCTATCTTGAAACCCTTTTCCTTAAGCGCCTTTTCTATGTCCATGGCGGTAACAGAGCCGAAGAGTTTTTCCGCGCCTTCCTCTTCGCCGGCCTTTCTCTTGAACTCGAGCGTAACGCCCTGCAAAGAGGCGGCCACCTTCTCGGCGTCCTCCTTGAACTTGGTAACCTTCTTTTGCCACGCCTCGCGTTCGGCGCCGAGTTGAGCTATGTTGCCCTCGGTCGCCAAAAGAGCCAACCCTCTTGGCATAAGATAGTTCCTCGCGTAACCGTCGGCGACCTGCACCACGGCCCCGAAGGTTCCGAGGTTTTCGACATCGTCTCTCAATATGACCTTCATCCGAAAACTCCTTTTCGATTAGGCTCTGCCCGGTAATCAAGGACAGTAAAGTACCGTTCGCAGCGTTTCCCGGTTTTTTTACGTAGGGCAACCCTTCAGGGTTGCATCAATTAAGCAGGGCTGAAGCCCTGCCCTACACGTTCCATATCTTGTCGAACTGCCCTATGACGGACGGCAAAACTAACCCGCCTCTTATTCCTCGAACCTCGAAGACGCGAACGGCAGGAGCGCGAGGTTTCTCGCGCGCTTCAGGGCTATCGCAATCTCCCTCTGGTGCCTGGCGCAAGCGCCGCTGATGCGTCTCGGGGTTATCTTGCCTCTCTCGCTTATGAACTGCCTCAAAACTCTGGCATCCTTATAGTCTATGAAAAGTTCCTTGTTCTTGCAGTAGGCGCAAACCTTCTTCCTGCCGAAAGGACGCCTCGACGCGTCTCCGCCCGGCCTCCCCGGTCTTTCGCCCGGCCTCGCCCCGCCGTATCCCGGCCTTCCGCCCGGTCTCGGCGCCGGTCTCGTCATCGGTCTCGTTGCCGGTCTTTCACTGCGAATTTCGTCAGCCATTTGCGCCTCCTTCTACCTGAGGAGCCTTGGCTTCTTCAACCTTTGCCGGAGGAGCCTTGACTTCTTCAACCTTCTTCTGCGGCCTCTTCTCGACCCTCACGGTCTGATAGCGGATAATGCCCTCGTGGTATCTGAGGGCGAGTTCCACTTCCTTCTCGATGTCAGGCGGCATGTCGTAAGAAAAAAGCACGTAATGGCCGCTCGTCTTCTTGGCTATGGGGTAGGTCATCCTCTTCCTGCCCCAATCGGTCACCACGAGAGCGGTGCCCTTCTGCTTCTCGATTACCCCGCTTATTTTTTTGACGATTTCCTTGGCCGCCTCTTCACCAACGTCGGGGTTGATGATGCAGACGGTTTCGTAATGACGTTCCTGCATTGAATTGCCTCCTTATGGATCCCCGCGACTTTTCCGTCCGGGTTCGCTCCCTAATCCGGGAACAAGGGATTTGAGTCCTCTAAAGCGAGGACTTTTGTGAAATATATTTTATATCAGACCTCGCGAATAAAATCAAGAACAATCAGACATTGAACCTGAAATGCATTATATCCCCGTCTTTTACCGCGTATTCCTTGCCCTCGACCCTGAGTAACCCCTTATCCTTGCAAGCCGCTTCGCTCCCGCAAGCGACAAAGTCGTTATAGGCCATGACCTCGGCCTTTATGAAACCCTTCTCGAAGTCGCTGTGTATCACGCCCGCCGCCTGAGGAGCCTTGCTTCCGTTCTTTATGGTCCATGCCCTGACCTCTTTTTTCCCGACCGTGAAAAAAGTTATAAGCCCCAACAACTCGTAGGCCTTCATCGTGAGCCTGTCGAGGCCGGATTCATGAAGTCCGAGGCCCGTCAGGAACTCGGCCCTCTCCTTATCGTGAAGCTCCGAGATTTCAACCTCAATCTTGCCGCAGATGACGACAAACCCGGCGCCTTCCTTGTCCGCCGCGGCCTTTACGGCCTTCGCGTATTCGGACCGGCCGTCAAGGTCGTCCTCGCCAACGTTCGCGACGTAGAGCATGGGCTTCGCCGTAATAAGGTGCAAGTCCGCCACCGCCTCCCTCACCTCTTGAGGAAGAAGCCTCGCGGGAACGCCTTTTTCCAAAGATTCTTTGACAATAGACGCCGCCTCGAACATTGCCTTGGACGCCTTATCCCCGGATTTGGCCGTCTTCTCGGCCTTCGAGAGCCTCTTCTCGACCGAATCCAAATCAGCCAGCATAAGCTCGGTATTTATGACCTCTATGTCAGAGAGGGGCTCGACCTTGCCGCTTACGTGGACAATACCCTCGTCCTCGAAACACCTGACTATGTGGGCGATTGTGTCAACGCTTCTTATGTGCCCCAGAAACTGGTTCCCAAGCCCCTCGCCGGAACTCGCGCCCTTCACGAGCCCTGCTATGTCCACGAACTCCACCGAGGTCGGCAAAACCCTCTCGGGCTTGGCTATGCCCGCCAATACGTTAAGCCTCTCGTCACGAACAGGCACTATGCCGATATTGGGATTAATTGTGCAGAAAGGATAATTCGACGCCTCTGCTCCGGCCTGAGTCATGGCGTTAAAGATCGTTGACTTGCCAACGTTCGGAAGCCCCACTATGCCGCAATTGAATCCCATTTAATTGCCCTTTCGACCTGAAAATTAAAAAAGGGCCGGCTTTACCGGCCCCTCGGATAAAACAATGCCGCAGAGCAATCAAACAAGCAGAGGCGCGATTATTAAAGCCACTATGCTCATGAGTTTTATGAGTATGTTCATTGCAGGGCCCGTGGTGTCCTTGAACGGGTCTCCTACCGTGTCTCCGACGACAGCGGCCTTATGGGCGTCCGAGCCTTTACCGCCGCCTTCGCCTTTTTCTATGGCCTTCTTGGCGTTATCCCAAGCCCCGCCGGCATTAGCCATGAAGAGCGCCAAGAGCACCCCTGTTACGGTCGCGCCGGCTAACATGCCTCCCAAGGCGGCCGGGCCGAAGGCGAAGCCTATTATGACGGGACTTACCACAGCTACGACTCCCGGAAGTATCATCTCCCGAAGCGCGGCCGTCGTGCTTATGTCAATGCACTTGGCGACGTCCGGCTTGACGCCCTTTTTACCTTCGAGAAGGCCGGGAATTTCCCTGAACTGGCGCCTTATCTCGTTAACCATCTTATGCGCCGCCTTGCCGACGCTCGTCATGGTAAGGGCGCCGATAAAGAAAGGCAATATGCCGCCTATGAAAAGACCTACTACCACGTACGGATCCGTAAGGAGCATGATGAAAGGCTCGCCGAGATTAACTTCTATGGCCTGTCCGAAAGCGGCAAAAAGAGCCAAGGCGGTCAACGCGGCCGAGCCTATGGCAAAACCCTTGCCAATGGCGGCCGTGGTGTTGCCGAGGGCGTCGAGAGAGTCGGTTATCGAACGGACGTCTTTGCCGAGTCCGCTCATCTCGGATATGCCTCCGGCGTTATCGGCTATCGGGCCGTAAGCGTCAACGCTCATTATTATGCCTGTGGTGGCCAACATACCCACGGCGGCAATGCCTATGCCGTAGATACCTGCGAAGTGGTTTGATACGAGTATGGCCGCGGCTATGGCAAGCACCGGCAGGGCGCAGGATTCAAGCCCTACCGCTAATCCTGTTATTATGTTCGTCGCGGGGCCTGTCTGGCTCGCCTCGGTTATTCTCTTTATCGGGCTTGCCGAGGTGTAGTGCTCGGTTATGAGCCCTATGGCTATTCCCGCGACACAGCCCGCGAAGACCGCCCAGTAGATGCCGTCGTTCACGTCTATGATATCAACCACGAAATATCCGCCTATGAGAAAAAGGCCCGCCGCTATGAATGTGGCGTAGCGCAAGGCCGCGGCCGGGCTTCTGGATTCGAGAAACTGCATGGCCCCGATGCCCAATACGCTCGCCACAAGCCCGGCCATGGTAAGCACGATGGGAAGAGCCATAAGGGCGGATGATGTTCCGAGGTTGGCCACTTCGCTTCCCGCAAGGGCGGTGGCGCCTATGGCTATGGTGGCGACTATCGCGCCTACGTAGGATTCGAATATATCAGCTCCGAGGCCTGCCACGTCTCCGACGTTGTCTCCGACGTTATCGGCTATGACGCCGGGGTTACGCGGGTCGTCTTCGGGTATTCCCGCCTCGATTTTGCCGGCGAGATCGCTTCCCACGTCCGCCGCCTTGGTAAATATGCCGCCTCCGACCCTCGCGAAAAGGGCTATGCTCGACGCTCCCATTGCGTAACCGCTAATTATCGCCGCCTCGGACGGATCTCCGAAAATTATAAAAAGGACTCCGACGCCCAAAAGTCCCAAACTCGCGACCGAAAGACCCATTACGCTTCCGCCCAAAAACGCGGTCGAAAGGGCCTTGGCCGCGTTAGGCTTAAAGAGGTTCGCGGCCTGAGCCGTCCTTACGTTCGCCTTTGTGGCGCCCTTCATGCCGAAAAACCCGGCTAACATGGAAGACACCGCGCCGCCTATGTACGCGATAGCGGTGTATTTGTCTATGAATATCGCAAGAAGCGCAACGGCTATTATTATGAAAACTACGAGTATCGTATATTGCCTCTTGAGATACACCATCGCGCCGTCGTGTATGAGGGCGGCTATATCGCGCATCTTCTCGTTGCCGTCCGGTCTTTTTTTGATGGAAAGATAAATAAAGAGAGCGAGAACCAAGCCGCCTATTGCGAGAAGCGGAGAGAATTTAACCAAACCTTCCATGTTTACTCCTTTCGTCCCTGTTTAATATTTTTTATTGCCGGGCGTTGTGCAGGTTCATCGCGAAGTCGGCTCCGTTTTTTATTATATCCGTAAGAGCCGCGGCGGCGCGTTTTAGTTCGTCCTCGAAAACTTCTTTTTCTTCCGGTCCGAACGGAAGCAAAACGTAATCAGAGAGTTCCGTTCCCGAAGGAGGCCTGCCTATGCCGAGCCTGAGCCTTAAAAAATCAGGGGTCCCGAGACGCTCCATGATAGAGGCGACGCCCCTGTGTCCGCCGCTTCCGCCGCCTTTTCCTATCCTGAGCCTTCCGAGTTCCAGATCGCAGTCGTCATAAACGACTATAAGGGATGCCGGGCTTCCGCCGTAAAGGCGCAATAACCTTTCGGCCGCGCCGCCGGAAAGGTTCATGTACGTAAGGGGCTTGGCGAGCGCTACTTCCTCTTCCCCGACCCTGCAAACTCCGCACACGTAACCATCGCCCTGCCGGTCAATCTTAACGCCGGATTCGGAGGCCAATAAATCAATTGCCATGAACCCGGCGTTATGCCTTGTTTTCCCGTAAGACTGCCCGGGATTACCGAGGCCGAGGATAACAAACAAAGGCCTGCACCCGCCTTACTTCTTCTCTTTCTCTTTTTCTTTCTCTTTTTCCTTCGAGCCTTCCTCTTCGGGCTTTTCCTTCTCGGCAAAGCTTTCCTTAAGCTCGGCCTCTATCTGCTCGGCCGTCTTCACGACCTCTTCGGCCATGGGCGCGCTTACGAGGACGACCGTGTGCTTGGCGTCGTCCAGAATCTTCACGCCCTCCTTGGCCAATATGTCGCCGACGTGCAGCGAATGGCCGATGTCCAGATGCGTAACGTCAACCTCTATGGAATCGGGGATGGCGTGGGGCAAACACTCTATCCGGAGACGCCTCGCCTCCTGATGCAGTATGCCTCCCCTTTCGATGCCTATTGCCTTGCCAATGAGAACCACCGGAACCTCTACGGCAATCTTACGGTCTTTAAGGATGTTTATGAGGTCTATGTGAGAAAGCGTATCGCTCAAGGGATGCCTCGTAATGCTTTTAAAGAGCACCGTCATCGGCTTCTCGCCCTCCACCAGAAGGTTAACGAGCACGTTCGTTCCCGCGTGAGTGCCGAGCACCTTCTCGACCTCTTTGGCCAAGAATTTGAGCTTAATGTTTTCCTTCACGCCCGGGCCGTAAAGCACGGCAGGCACGAACCCCTCTTTCCTCATCCTTCCGGAAGGCCCTTTGCCGGAACCCTCCCTCGCGTAGCCTTTCATCTCCACCTGTTCCATTTGTTTCTTCCTCCCGCTTATTTATGTTCCGTTACAATCTCCTCCCCTTAACAAGGGGCTGGGCTCCCGTTGCCGCGAAGCGCAATGCAACGGGAAGTGGTGGGGTTTTAGAAGCAAACTAACCTCCCCGACCCATCCTTCGGATGGGTACCCCGCCTCCTTGGCAAGGAGGGGAGAAAAGAATAATTTCCCTTCTATATTTTACCTGAAAAGGGAACTTACCGATTCCCCTAAATGTATCCTTCTTATGGCCTCGGCCATAAGCGGCCCTATGGAAAGATATTTTATCTTCGCCGACTTATTATCGTCCCGCCTCGGAATGCTGTTCGTCACGACCACTTCCGTTATGCAGGAGTTGTCTATTCTTTCTATAGCGCTTCCCGAAAGCACCGCGTGCGTGCAACAGGCATAGACCTTTGTGGCGCCTTGCTTCAAAAGCGCATCCGCGGCCTGCGTAAGGGTTCCGGCGGTGTCCACCATGTCGTCAAGAAGAAGCGCCGTCTTGCCGTCGACCTCTCCTATTATGTTCATCACCTCCGAGACGTTCGGCTTCCGGCGCCTCTTGTCTACTATCGCGAGCCCCGCCTGAAGCCTCTTCGCGAACGCCCTCGCCCTCTCCACCCCTCCGGCGTCCGGAGAAACCACCACTATTTCGTCCTTGAAATTATCTTCCGCGTATTTGGAAAGCACCGGAGTGGCGAAAAGATTATCGACCGGGATGTTGAAAAACCCCTGTATCTGCCCGGCGTGCAAATCCAAACACACGACCCTCGTGGCTCCGGCGACCGCGATAAGGTCGGCTATGAGCTTCGCCGATATGGGAGCCCTCGGCGCCACCTTCCTGTCCTGCCTCGCGTACCCGTAATAGGGTATGACGGCCGTTATGTTGCTCGCGGATGCCCTCTTTAAAGCGTCCAGCATTATGAGAAGCTCCATCAGGTTGTCGTTGCACGGCATGGAGGTGGACTGCACCACGTAGATATCCATGCCCCTGACGCTCTCCTGAATGTCAACGCATATCTCGCCGTCGCTGAAGCTCTTGACCTCGCTCTGGCCGAGAGACACGCCGAGCGCGGCGCACATCTCGGAGGCCAAACCGGCGTTGGAATTGCCGCTGAATATCTTTATCTTATCCACCACGATATCAATCCTTTAAAGATTCAGAAGATAAAATTCCGGTTCATTGCCGGTCCGGCGCTTACGGCGCGCATGCATGGTTGGGGCGGGAGGATTCGAACCTCCGGATGCGGGGATCAAAACCCCGTGCCTTACCGCTTGGCGACGCCCCAGCAAATCGGTTACCGGTAATTACTTCCCTGCCGCCGAAAAAACCTCGCATCCGGCCGGGAGTTTTCCCTTTAGCCGCGTTATCGCCTCCGTTGCCTCGCGTTCCTCGAAGAACAAACCGAAAACCGTGGAGCCGCTCCCGCTCATGAGAGCGCCCTTGGCGCCGGCCTTTTTCAAAAGACTCTTCAGCACCGCTATGACCGGATACTCGCCCATGACCGCGCCTTCGAGGTCGTTTTCGAGGAGTCCGGCTATCTTTTCTTTGGACCCGGCCAAACCTTTTGAAACAATCAGGATATTATCTTTGGTTTTCTTTGTCAAGTCCAAATTGCCGTAGGCCCACGCGGTCGAGATATGCAAGCCGGGATTAACGAGGACGTAATAAAGGCGCGGCAGGGTTACCCTTTCCAATATCTCGCCCCTGCCGTAAACAAAGGCAGGCCCCCTTAATATGAAAAAAGGCACGTCCGAGCCGAGCCCTGAGGCCATTGCCTTAAGCCGTTCCTCGTCAAGACCGGCGCGGAGAATTGCATTCAGCCCGGTCAAAACCCCTGCGGCGTCGGAACTTCCTCCGCCGAGGCCTCCTCCCGAAGGTATTCTTTTCTTTAAAATAATCGAAACCGCTCTTTTTATTCCGGTCTCCTTTAAAAACAAGGCCGCGGCCTTCCACGCGAGGTTCTCCTCACCGGAGGGAATGGAATCGACGTCGCATTCAAGGGTTATCCCGTCTCCCTTCGAGACCGTAAGGATAACATCGTCAAAAAGCTCGACCGGCTGCATGAGGGAGCGTATCTCGTGATAGCCGTCGCCGCGCTTCTCCATGACCTTGAGAAAAAGGTTTACCTTGGCCGGACAGAGTATGTTGAGAGAGTCGCTCATGGAAAGAAAAGCCTTTAAGAAAGGAGAAAGAAGAGATTCAGGAGCACAAGAAGCCCTACGAAGACGGATACCGCGTAATCGTGCACGAGCCCCGTCTGTATGCGGCGCAAAACCACCGACAACCCTGTCATGAGTTCAGCGGCGGCGTTCACAAGCCCGTCAACGACCTCGACGTCGAACTTGAACGACATGCCGCAGAGCCGGTCGCTGAGTCTCAAAGCGAGAGTCTTGGCGGCGCTTACGAACCCGTCAACAATCTCTACGTCGAACTTGAACGACATGCCTGAGAGCCAATTGCCGAACTTCAAGACAAGGGTCTTGTAAGAGTTGCCGACCGCGTTGTCAACCGGCGCAATGACGTTTGTGTCCCACCACATGAAAATTAGCGCGCCCTTTCTGTAAAACCAGTCCGTGTCGAGGCTTACCACCGGCTTGGTGCCGAGTTTCTTTATGTACAGATAGAAACCGAGCCACGTAAAGAGCAGTATCTCGAATGTCCACACGAGATGTTCCGCCGTGTAAGAGGCGTAATGAATCGGATAGGGGAGCATATCGTATAAAAACTTCGGATACAGCCCGATGAATACGCACATAAAAGCGGCCATAGCCATGCCAATCAGCATATTCAACGGCGGGTCCTCGGTCTTGATTTTCTTGTCCTCGGCCATGAAGGCGAGATAAGGGAGTTTCAGGCCTACGGAAAGGAAAGTTCCTGAGGAAGCGAGCGTCAGAAACAACCACGCATAACTAAGATGCTCTTCGGCCGCCGCGCTCACGATTACGGATTTGCTCACGAAGCCGCTGAAAAACGGCACGCTCGATATGGCAAATGCCCCGACCATGTAAAGGATAAACGTATAAGGCATGGTCTTGTATAGCCCGCCAAGTTCGGAGAGTTTTCTCTTTCCCGTCATATAGATGATGCTTCCCGCGCCCATAAAGAGAAGCCCCTTATAGAGTATATGGGCAAAGGCGTGGGCAACGGCCCCGTTTATCGCCATCTGAGTGCCGATGCCGACCGCAGCCACCATGTAGCCGACCTGGCTTATGATGTGATAGGAAAGCAGCCTTCTTATGTCGTTTTCCAGAACCGCATAAACAACGCCGTAAACCGCCATGATGACGCCGAGCACTATAAGAATGTCCGTCCCGGCGAAACCCCTCGCAAGGGCATATACCGCGCTCTTTGTCGTGAACGCCGACATGAAGACGGCGCCGCTTATCGTCGCCTCGGGATAGGCGTCCGGAAGCCATGCCCCGAGCGGAGGCACGGCGGCGTTAATGATGAAAGCAATGAGTATGAGCGCGGCGCCGGGCCCCGCAAGTTCCATGGGGTTGAAGGCGAAGCTCTGAGTCTGCGCGTAATACATTACAGCCCCTCCTATGAGGCATACCCCGCCGAAGATATGCACCAATATATATCTGAACGCCGCCCCGTAAGCCGCGTCAGTCCTCCGGTAAAGTATCAGGAATACCGAAGAAAACGCCATGAACTCCCAGAATAAGACGAGCGTAAGAAAATCCCCTGCGAGCGCGACCCCGATGGCGCTCCCGGCGTAAACAAAACCGGCTATATGATGGCCGTCTTCTTTGAGATTCAGCCCGTAGCACATCGAAATAAAAGCCGTAAGCGAAAATATGTATGAAAACACGAGCGAGAGTTTGTCGACCCTGCCGAATATCAGTTCCTGCCCCATGATGTGATACGCCCCGTAGACACCCTCGCTCATGTTCAGAACGCTTAAAAACGCGAGCGCGGGCAATAAAAGCAGATACGCCTGCTTTACCCTGCCTTTAAAAAACGGGATCAAAATGGAGCCTGCTATCAATACCGCCCCCGGGTGAACCCAATCAATCATAATAGTCCTCGCTTTTCTGCAACCATATTTTCCCTATAAATTTTGACACCACTATAATTGCAACGCACGAAATAAAGCCGTATGCGGCGCTGAAGCCCGGGATTTCGTCCCACGGGAATATCGCGTGATGCTTCGGTATTATGAAATCACCGATTACCAAAAGCCCCATGGCAACGTAGACAACGGTCTTGAAAACCTTCTTGCCATGACCTTCGAGTATCTTTTCGAGTATCATTTTATCCTCTCTATGATGGACAGGAAAAAGTCGGGCCATACGCCTACTATGACCGTTATTACGGCGGTTATCATTATCGGCGCTATCACGAAAGGAGGCGCCTCCTTGACGTTACGCACGTGACTGTCTTCCGACGGTTCTTTGAAATACGCCCTAAAGATAATGGGGAGAAAGTAGGCCGCGTTAAGAACCGTGCTCGTAAGAAGCACCACAAGCGCCGTTCCGTTTCCGGCCTCGAGCGCGCCCTTCACGAGATACCACTTGCTCGTGAACCCGGCGACCGCCGGAACGCCTATCATGGAAAGAGCGCCTATGGTAAAGGCCGCCATGGTGTAAGGCATCTTTTTCGCTATGCCGTCCATCTGGCTTATCTTCTTTATGTGGGAGGCGACGAATATGCTTCCGGCGCAGAAAAAGAGCGTTACCTTGGAAAACGCGTGATTCCCTATGTGAAGTATGCCTCCCAGAACGCCGCTCGGAGTAAGGAGCGCCACTCCTAATATCACGTAAGAGAGCTGGCTTATGGTCGAGTAGGCGAGCCTCGCCTTAAGGTCGTCTTTCGTGAGGGCTATGACCGAGGCGGTTATTACCGTAAAAGACGCGAAGAGCGCGGTCGGAAGTCCGAGCCCGAAGTAACTCATGACGTCCAGCCCGAACACGAAGAGCATTATCCTCACCACCGAAAACACCCCTACCTTAACGACAGCGACCGCGTGCAAGAGAGCGCTGACGGGCGTGGGCGCGACCATGGCGGAAGGAAGCCAATTATGGAACGGCATCATGCCGGCCTTGGCTAAACCTATGAGGAAGAATATGTAGGTAAGGGTGACCAGTAGCCTCGGCATCTCGGTCGTGAATATGCCGCCCGGCTGAAAATCGAGGGTCCCGGTTATCATGTAGGTCATGATTATCGCGGCAAGCAAAAACACCTTCGCGAGACCTACGAGATAGACGACGTACTTTTTGCCGCCCTCCCACGCGTCCTTGTCCTCGTGGTGCGCGACGAGCGGATAGGTCATTACGCTCAACAACTCGTAAAAGAGATACAGGGTAAAGAGATTCGCGGCGAACGCGACGCCTATGGCCGAAGAAAGGGCTATGGCGAAACAGGAAAAAAACCTCGTCTGGGAGTGCTCGTTAAGGGACCTCATGTAGCCTATGGAATAGGCCGTGGCTATAATCCAGAGGAAAGAGGCGCTCAAAGCGAAGAATATGCCCAAGGGGTCCACCCTGAACTTCAACTCTATCCCGGGTAAAACGGTAAATACCGTGTACTCGACGACCGCGCCGGAAAGTATCAACGGGAGCATGGATACTATCAACGCGAATTTTACCAAGGCCGCGGCAAAACTCCAGCCCTCTCTCAGGTTCGGGTATTTTCCGGACGCCACAATCAAGGCGACCGATATGCCCGACACTAAAACGGCTAAAAGAGGCTTTATCGAAACTATGGTTTGAAATTCCATGCGCCCACCCTTATTCCGAGATTACCTCAAAGACCCGCTCAATGACAGTCATTGCGCGGAGATTTTGTAACTCAGCCCTCCGCCTGAGGCGGAAGGGCTGACGTGTATCAGGGCTAAAGCCCTGAGTTACGTAAACAAGAATACCTTAAAGTCCGAACGCCTTGCTTGAGGCCATACGGACGAATTCTATGACGTGGTTCGGATACACTCCCAAAGCCAATACCATAACCATCGAGACAGCCAGGGCGTAAGACACTCCCTTGCTCGGGGCCGTCTCGTGAACGAAGGCCGGCTCTTTCATGTACATGAGCATGATTACCCTTATGTAAAAATACGCCGCTATCGCGCTCATGACCACCGCTGCCACGGCGAGACCTATCATGCCTTTATGGATTAGGGCCATGAAGACGTAGAACTTGCCCATGAACCCGGCGGTAGGCGGAATGCCGGCCAGGGAAAACATGAATATCATCATGAGGAACGCCAGAAGCGGATGGGTCTTCGAGAGCCCCGCGTAATCCTCGATTGTTTCCCCCTGCCTGCCTTCTTTTCTCAGGATAATCACTATCGCGAACGCGCCGAGGGTCATGAACACGTAAACGAGGGAATAGAACATGACGCTTCCGGCGCCCTCGCCGGTTCCCGCAAGCACGCCCAAAAGCGCGTAGCCGGCGTGGCCTATGCTCGAATAGGCGAGCATCCTTTTAATGTTCGACTGCGCTATCGCGGTTATGTTTCCGTAGAACATGCTCGCGACGCTCACGACCGCGATAAGCACGAACCACTTATCGTAGGCCGGGCCGAGCCCTTCCATGAAAACCCTTATCATGGCGGAAAACGCGGCGGCCTTGCTCGCGACCGATATGAAACCCGTAATCGGCGTCGGCGCTCCCTCGTATGCGTCCGGCGCCCACATGTGAAACGGCACTCCGGCCACCTTGAAGGCGAAACCGCACGCCAGCAAAACCAGCGCTATGCTGAGCGAGGGGTTCTTTAAAACCTCGGGCGTAAGGGCGGAGGCGACGGCGTGGAGTTCGGTGGTTCCCGTAAGCCCGTAGATGAAGGAAATCCCGTAAAGCAGTATCCCCGAAGAGAACGCGCCGAGTATCACGTATTTCATCGCGCCCTCGCTCGAGCGCGAATCGTTATGAGCGAAGCCGGCGAGAACGTAAACCGGTATGCTCATGAGCTCCAGACCTATGTATATGGAAAGGAGGTCGGCCCCCGACGCCATGACCATCATGCCGCTTAACGAAAAAAGCATGAGGACGTAGTATTCGCCGGAGTTCGCGTCGTCGTCTTTCATGTACCGGAAAGAAATAAGTATCGTAAGGACGGCCGCGAAGTAAAAAACGAACTTAAAGAACGTCGAGTAGTCGTCCGCGACGAACATCCCTGAAAAGAACGTGCCGCCGGAAATATCGGACGCGAAAATGCAGGCCGAGCCGACGGCCGCGGCGACTACCAGCAAAAACGCGAGAGTAGCCGTAACAATCCGCCTCTTTTCGCCCAAGAGGAGGTCGAGCAAAAGAAGCACGCTCGCCCCTCCCGCCACCGCAATCTCCGGGCTTATCGCGAGTACGTCTTTTATGCCTATTACGCCGACGCCTGTCATCATGTCTCCTTAAAAACCCGCCACGGGCGCGCCCGTTACCTGCGCCAGCAAGTTGGCGACCGATACGTGCATCACGTTGAGAAAACTCATGGGCCTAAAACCAACCCAGAATACGAACACCAGAAACGCGACAAGAGCCGCGGCCTCCCTCAGGTTTATGTCGCGGACATCGCCGTGGCCGTGCGTCTCCCCATGGCCGGATTCATCGCCATGCTCCGCGTGCGATTGCCCGAAACTTACCCTCTGATACATGGAAAGCATGTAAGCCGCGCCGAGCGCTATGCCCGCGAAAAGGAAGAACAAATAAAACTTATAGCTCGCGTACGCACCCGCGAGTATCAGAAATTCTCCGATAAATCCGTTAGTGCCCGGAAATCCCAGAGACGCCAGAGAGAATATCAACAAAAACACCGCGTAAATCGGGATGCGCCTTGCCGCCCATCCGTAGTCTTTGAGGTTTCTCGTGTGCGTCCTCTCGTATATCAACCCGACGCAGAGGAACAGCGCCCCTGTCGTTATGCCGTGGTTGAACATCTGAAGCATGCCGCCCTCGACCCCGTTCTTGTTGAGAAGAAATAACCCCATGGTGATGAAGCCCATGTGGCTTATGCTCGAATAGGCGATGAGTTTTTTCATGTCCTCCTGCGAAAGAGCGAGGAACGCCCCGTATATTATGGCTATTATGGAAAGGATTGCAACGGGGGTTGTGAAATAAATGCTCGCGTCGGGGAACATGGGGAACAAAAACCTCAGGAATCCGTACGCGCCCATCTTCAGAAGCACTCCGGCGAGCATGATGCTTCCGGCGGTCGGAGCCTCGACGTGCGCGTCGGGCAGCCAAGTGTGGAACGGAAACATGGGAACCTTTATGGCGAAGGCGATGAAGAGCAAAATAAACACGAACGCCTGAAAGCCGAAGGCGTATTGCTTTGTCATGAGAAGCGGTATGTCGAACGTCCCTCCGGAGGTGAAATAAAGGGCTACGATGCCGACAAGCATGAATTTGCCTCCGACCCATGTGTAAAGGAAGAACTTGATCGCCGCGTATATCCTCCTCGGGCCGCCCCAAATCCCGATTATGAGACACATCGGTATGAGCATGGCCTCCCAGAATATGTAGAAGAGGAAGAAGTCGAGCGAGGCAAAAACCCCCATCATGGCCGCCTGCATCAAGAGGAGCATTATCATGAACTGTCTTACGCGCTTCTCTATCGACGTCCACGAGGCCAAAACGCATATCCACCCGATGAGGCCGGTAAGGAACATGAATATCACGCTTATACCGTCCACTCCGAGGTAGTACTCGATATTAAGGCTCGGTATCCACTCGCCTCTTTCAACGAACTGCATTGCGGCGGTTCCCCTGTCGAAGCGCAAGAGAAGAGGTATGGTAAGGATAAAGTCCGCCACCATAGCAACGAGCGTTATCCAGCGCGAGGCCGAAGCATTTTTCACGAAAAGAAGCGCGACCACGGCAAGAAGCGGCAGGAATATTATGACGCTCAAGATATGGTCTTGAATCATAGGCAGATCGAGAAGAAACTCCATGCCTTAAATCCCCCTGACCTCTTTGTGAAAGATAGTAACCTTAAAAGCCCGCCACGGGCGCGCCCGTTACCTGCTCCAGAAGATTGGCGACCGATACGCGCATCACGTCAAGAAAACTTGCGGGCCACAAACCAACCCAGAATACGAACACCGTAAACGCGACGAGAGCCGCGGCTTCCCTCAGGTTTATGTCGCAGACGCAGCCCCGCCCCGCGCCGTCGCCGGGCTCCGCTTGAGCCGTGTCGAAGCTGAAGCATACCCTCTGATACATGGAAAGCATGTAAGCCGTGCCGAGCGCTATGCCCGCAAGAAGGAATAACAAATAAAACTTATAGCTCGCGTACGCGCCTACGAATATCAGGAATTCTCCGATAAATCCGTTAGTGCCCGGGAATCCCAGAGACGCCAGAGAGAAGATAAAGAGAAATCCCGCGTAAGCAGGCATGAGCCTTCCCACCCATCCGTAGTCTTTGAGATTTCTCGTGTGCGTCCTCTCGTATATCAACCCGACGCAGAGGAACAGCGCCCCTGTCGTTATGCCGTGGTTGAACATCTGAAGTATGCCGCCCTCGACCCCGTTCTTGTTGAAAAGAAATAACCCCAAGGTGATGAAGCCCATGTGGCTCACGCTCGAATAGGCGATGAGTTTTTTCATGTCCTCCTGCGAAAGAGCGAGGAACGCCCCGTATATTATGGCTATTATGGAAAGGATTATGACGGGGGTGGCGAAATAAATGCTCGCGTCGGGGAACATGGGGAGCGAAAACCTCAGAAATCCGTACGCGCCCATCTTCAGAAGCACTCCGGCGAGTATGATGCTTCCGGCGGTCGGAGCCTCGACGTGCGCGTCCGGCAACCAAGTGTGGAACGGAAACATGGGAACCTTTATGGCGAAGGCGATGAAGAACAAAATAAACACGAACGCCTGAAAGCCGAAGGCGTATTGCTTTGTCATGAGAAGCGGTATGTCGAACGTCCCTCCGGAGGCGAAATAGAGGGCGATGATGCCGACGAGCATGAGTATGCTTCCGGCAAGCGTGTAGAGGAAGAACTTAATCGCCGCGTAAACCCTCCTCGGCCCGCCCCAAACCCCGATTATGAGATACATCGGTATGAGCATGGCCTCCCAGAATATGTAGAAGAGGAAGAAGTCGAGCGAGGCGAAAACCCCCATCATGGCGGCCTGTATAACGAGGAGCGTTATCATGAACTCTTTTACGCGCTTATCAACTGACGTCCACGAGGCCAAAACGCATATCCACCCGATGAGGCCGGTAAGGAACATGAAGAGAACGCTTATACCGTCTATTCCGAGGTAGTACTCGATATTAAGGCTCGGTATCCATTCGCCTCTTTCGACGAACTGCATTGCGGCGGTTCCCTTGTCGAAACGCAAGAGAAGGGGTATGGTAAGGATAAAGTCCGCGACAAGCGCCGCGAGCGTTATCCAGCGCGAGGCCGAGTCGTTTCTCACGAAAAGAAGCAGGGCGACGGCCAGAAGCGGCAGGAATATTATGACGCTCAGGATATGGCCTTTAATAATAGGCAAATCGAGAAGAAACTCCATGCTTACCCTTTCAAAGAATCCATTTCGTCGGCATTGAAGACGTTGCGTTGCCTCATGAGCGCTATCAATATGCCCAGGGCAACGGCGACCTCGGCCGCGGCTACGGTTATGGTGAAAACCGCGAACATCTGCCCCCTCATGTCGCCGAGATAGTACGAAAACGCCACGAGGTTTATGTTCACCGAGTTGAGCATCAGCTCGACGCTCATGAGCATTATTATTATATTCTTCCTGAGCAGCACCCCGGACGCCCCTATGACAAAAAGCGCGAGCCCGAGCGCCATATACCACGTAACTGGAATCATAACCTCAGTTCCACCTCTTTTTCGCCATGACTATCGCGCCGACCATCGCGGCCAGCAAAAGCACCGAAACAACCTCGAACGGAAGAAGATAATCGGTAAAAAGGGCCTTGCCGAACTCTTTGACCGAGGTCTCGGCGGAGGTCGGGGGCAACATGTCTTTAAAGGCGCTGCCCCATATTACGATAAAAAACTCGATGGCGACGAGCGGGCTCACCACGTAGGCGAACCACCTGTTAAGCCGCGGGAAGACCTCAAGCGCCGCTTTTTCCATGTCCAACACCAAAACGACGAAGAGGAAAAGCACCATGACCGCGCCGACGTATATGAAAAGTTGCGCCGCCGCGAGGAAAGGCGCGCGGAGAAGCACGAATATGCACGCCACCTGAAAAAACGTCACCATGAGCGCGAGGGCGCCGTGCACCGGGTTTTTCAGGCTTATCACCGCCAGCGCCGCGACTACCGCGGTAACCGCGAACATTATAAAGAATAATTTTTCCATATATCCCGCAATTCCCGCTTCCCGTTGCAATGCTTTACCGGGGTACCCATGCGAAGCATGGGTCGTGGAGCCCGGCCCCTTTGAAAAAGAGGAAAACGAAACTACTTCGCCTTTAACCACCAATCGGGCTTTTGTTCTTCAAAATACGGCACTATGACCGGCACGCCTTTAATCTTATCCCTGCCGAGCCGCGCCTTCACGATGACGCCTCCCTTGAAATACTCCGGGGTGCGCTGAGGCACGAGCAGTTCTTCCTTCGTGAAAAACGTGCAACTTTTGTCGGAGCAGGCAAGCTCGAAGTCCCTGCCGAGCCGGACGGCCGTCGTCGGGCAGGCGTCCTCGCAGTATCCGCAGAAAAGGCACCTTACGAGGTTTACCGTCCAGACCGCCGCTACCCTGTCGGATATGCCTCTTCCGTTCTTGTCCTCGACCGGCACCACCGTTATGCAGTTGGTCGGGCAGGCCTTGACGCAAAGTTCGCACGCGACACAGAGTTCCTTGCCTCTCTCGTCCCTGTTCAACGTGTGCCTGCCTCTAAACCTCCTGTACGGCACCCACTTCTCCTCGTCCGGATAGCGAAGCGTTACGCTCCTCGACACGTTATGCCGGAAGGTAGTGGAAAGCCCCTTCAGAAAATCCAAGAAGAATATCCTCTTTATCAAATCCGCTATGCCGAAAGGTTTTTTCATGGCACCCATATCTTTAAGAATCCGGTAACGAGAATGTTCGCCATCGAGACCGGTATCAATATCTTCCACCCTATGTTCATGAGCTGGTCATAGCGGTAGCGCGGTATGGTAAACCTTATCCACATGAAAAAATAGATTAACACCGCCACCTTGCCCATGAGCCAGAATATCCCCGGCAAAATCCCCGTGCCGAACGGGTCGTCCCAGCCGCCGAGGAAAAGAATGGTCGTAAGCGCCGCGATGGAGGTCATGGCGATGTACTCGGCCATGGCGAAGAACGAAAACCTCATGCCGCTGTATTCGGTGTGGAACCCCGCCCCGAGAGTGCCCTCGTCCTCGGGAAGGTCGAACGGAATCCTGTTCATCTCGGCCATCCCGGCTATCACGAATATCACGAACCAAACAGGCCCGACCGGAAGGTAAAACACGTTCCAATGGAATACCCCTCCGTATTGGCTCCTTACGATGTCCAATAGGGAGAGGGAGCCTGATATCATCACGACCCCTATCACCGCGAACGTGAGGGACACCTCGTAACTGATCATCTGGGCCGCGGAACGAAGCCCTCCGAGAAGGGCGTACTTGCTGTTCGATGCCCACCCTCCTAACATCAATCCGTAAACCGAAAGGCCGGAAACCGCGAGCACGTATAAAATCCCCATGTTCATGTCTGAGATGTAGAGGGTTATCTCTTTATCCACGTAGGGAAGATTAACGGATTCCCCGAACGGCATCGCGACGAATATCAAGAACATCGGCACAAGCGCTATGAGGGGCGCGATCTTAAAAAGAAACTTATCGGCCTTTTCCGGAACGATGTCCTCCTTGAGGAGCATCTTTATTCCGTCGGCGACGGGCTGGAGTATGCCGTGCGGGCCGACCCTGAAGGGCCCGAGCCTCGACTGTATGTGCCCTGCCACCTTCCTCTCTATCCACGTAAGAGGTATGGGAAGGTTAAAGAGCACTCCGGCCACTATCATCACCTTTACGATGATTATGACGACCTCTGTCAATACCGCCGTATCCATTGTCATGCCTGTCTTATCTCTTTCTTCCCCACATGTAGTTTATCATCTCCATGTAGCGCGTGTTCATGCCGCGCACTATGGAATGCACGGTAAAAACGACGTTCCGCATGAGCTTATACACTATCCACGGGTGGGTTTCCACCACCCTCTCGAAGTCTTTCCTCTCAAGAACCAAAACCTCTATGTCGGAGACCGCGACGACGGTGGCGGAACGCGGCCTTCCGTCGAGAAAACTCATCTCTCCGAATATCTCCCCCTCTTTCATGAGGGTCAACGTGAATAGTTCCCCGTCGGGAGAGACCTTGCAGGCCTTTACCTCGCCTTTTTTAAGCACGTAAAGCGATTCTCCGTCCTCGCTCTCTGAAAATATAGTCTCGCCGCGCTTGTACTCTTTCTTTCCGAGCATCTTCGCGACCACCTCGCGCTCTTTATCGTTAAGCTCGGTGAAGAAAGGGATGTTCCCGAGTATTTTCGGATCTACCATAAAACGCCTCCTTTTACTTTCAAGGGCATATTAGTCATTCCTTGAAACCCGCTATGTTGACGACCGGTATAGGTTCGCCTTTTCTGAAAAATCTGTTCACCGGAGCGTCATTGAAATTCTCCGGTATGAAACAAACGTCTTTCATGGAATTCGCCTTGACCCGCAACGCGAACTTGGCGCTGAATCCGTTTCCGCTCACAATGACCTTGTCTCCGTCCGAAAGGCCGGCCTCGTCGGCCCTGAGTTTGCTTATCTCGACAACAGGCTCCTTAAGAAGCCCGCTGAGTATGGACGACCTGCTTGAAAGTCTGCCTGAATAATAAAGGTGATTTCCCGTAACGAGAATATAAGAGTTGACCTTGTCGGTCTTGAACGGAACGCCCGGCTCCGGTTTATCCCCCGCGCCGGAAAGCCTTTTATCCGAAGCCTTTACCATGACGCCCTTGGCGCCGCCCGCCGATATCTCCGCTCCGGCGTAAGACGAGACTTGTTTTTTTATCTCCTCGAAAACCGAAGCGCTCGAACCGACGGTCATCGAAGCCGCGGCATCGAGAAGAGAGGCTATTATGTCGAAATCCGTCTTAACATCGCCCGGGGGCTTGACAAGCGGATAAACCGCCTGAATACGTCCTTCCTGATTCGTCACGGTGCCGCTTCTTTCGACGAACACGGCCGAAGGCAATATAAGATGCGCCAACTTCGCGGTCTCCGTCATGAAACTCGCCTGCACCGCCAAAAACTTGACCTTTGAAAGGGCGCCCCCGGCAAAGGCCTCGTCCGGGTACATCGCCGCTATGTCCTCTCCGACGACGTACATAGCGTCCATCTCTCCCGATGCCGCTTTCTCCAACATCTCCCCGCACGACATCCCCCGCGACACGGCTTCGTAGCCGGGGCCGAAAACCGGACTTACTCCCATGTCCCAGGCGCCCCTCTGGTTAGACCTGTCGAGAAGCGGCAATACCCTGATTTTCTTGCCCATCGCCTTGAGTGAAGCGATAAGAAGCCCTAACGCGAAAGAGCCTTCCTTATATCTTAGAAAGTCCGTGCCGGCCATGATGCTTATCGTCTCGGCTCTTTTGAAACGCTCTATAAGGGCGTTTACGTCCGGGGCTTCGGCGCCGCATGTCTGCAAGAGTTCTTCGATCGAAGCGGCATTTATTGCCTCCATGCCCTTTACGGCGCTCAACTTGGCGGAATTGTCCTTATTAAGCAAAGAGACCGCCGCGAGGAGAAGGCTTCCGACACGTCCCGGAAGATGCCTTATCCTCAAATGCGCCGAGGAATCCAGCTTCATGGAGCGCGGAGACGCTATGACCACGGCCTTCCTCGCGCTCGCCGAAACATACCTTACTATGTAATCGGTAACCGGATTTTCATCCGATATCTGGGAGCCGACTATGAAAGTCATGTCCGAGTCCATGCACTCGTAAACGGCGGAAGGGCCTTCGGCCATGCCCGTGGCCGATATGAACGAGGCGACGGCCGAGGCGTCCCACCTTGAAGAAGAATCCACGTTAGGCGTCTTTACGGCTTGCCTCATAAGCTTCTGAAAAAGGTAGAGTTCCTCGTTCGTAAGACGCGCCGAGGCGACGCCTCCGACCTTTTCCGGGGCCGGCCTCATGAGGGCTTCCTTAAGAACCTCTATCGCCCTCGCCCACGATATCGGCTCGAACCTGACGCCGACCTTCAAAAGAGGCGTTGTGAGCCTGTCGGCGTTGTTGCTTATGTCGTAACCGAACCTGCCTCTCGCGCAAAGCATGTTCGCGTTGAATCCGTTGGAATTGCGCGCTATGGAGCGCACCACCTCTCCGTTACGGGACTCGACGGTTATCCTGCAACCGGTCGCGCAATAAGGGCAGACCGTGGCGGAACTTTTCAAATCCCACGGCCTTGCCTTGTACCTGTAAGGCCGCCTCATAAAGCACCCTACAGGGCAAACCTCTATGCACATGCCGCAGTGGTCGCAGTCGAGTTCGGTCTTCCAAAAGCTCGTCTCCTCCTGATGCGCGCCCCTGCCCATGACACCCAGAACTCCCCTTCCGACAATCTCCCTGCAGACCCGGACGCACCTCGTGCACTGGACGCAGCGGTTGGAGTTCTTCACTATGACCGGACTTAAAACGTAATCTTCCTCGTGGAAGCGTATCTTGACCTCGTCGAATCTTCCGTTCCTCGGCCCGTGCTTGTAAACCATGTCCTGCAACTCGCACTCGCCGGCCTTGTCGCAGACCGGGCAATCGAGGGCGTGGTTCGAAAGGAGAAACTCAAGCATCGCCGCTCTCATAGACGAAATCGAGCTTGACTCGGTAAGTATGCTCACGCCGGGTATTACCGGGGTTATGCACGCGGGTTGGAGCTTTTTCTGCCCCTCTATCTCTATAAGACACATCCTGCAGCTTCCGAGTCCGGATATCCGAGCCTGATAGCAGAAGGTCGGGATGTCGAATCCGGCTTCTTTGGCCGCGTCCAGAATAAGCGTGCCGTCATTCACGGTTATCTCTTTATTGTTTATCTTTAAAGTTATCATCTGCCGATTCCCTTTACCTTTACCCTTTTGTCTTTACCTCCTCTCCCCGACGGGGAGAGGATTGAGGTGAGGGGTCTTTAATTTTCTTTTCCTATAACCCCTAAGTCCCCCCTCGCCCCAAAGGGGAGAGGAAGAAAAAGATAAAACCATTGCTTCTTCTTTACCCTTTACCTCTACCCTGTCCTTACACCATGCACTTCTTATTTTCTACGTGATACACGAACTCTTCCCTGAAATTTTTAAGCGCGCCCCGAAGGGCCATCACGGCGCCGTCAGACAAGGGACAGAACGTCCTTCCGAATATATTTCCGCAGAGGTCTTCCAAAAGCTCCACGTCTCCCTGCCTTCCGGTGCCGGACTCGAGACGCCTTAATATCTTGGTCATCCACGTCGTGCCTTCCCTGCATGGAGTGCATTTGCCGCAGGACTCGTGGCTGAAAAAGCGGTTTATTATGTAAGCGGTCTTGACCATGCAAGTCGTTTCGTCCATGACTATGATGCCTCCGCTTCCGAGCATGGTGCCTTTTTGCGCGAGGGAGTCGAAATCCATGGGCGTATCCAGATCCTTCTCGATAAGAAGCGGCGCGCTCACGCCTCCGGGTATTACCGCCTTGAATTTCTTTCCGTTCCTTATTCCTCCCGCGTGGTCATAGATTATCTCTCTCAAAGACGTGCCCATCGGAAGCTCAAAGATGCCCGGCTTATTCACGTGCCCGCTTACGCAGTAGAGTTTCGGGCCCGGGCTTTTTTCGGGCCCTATGGTTTTAAACCAGTTCGCGCCCTTGGATATTATGAAAGGCACGCAGGCCAATGTCTCGACGTTATTTATGACGGTCGGCTTTGCGTAAAGGCCGCTTAAAGCGGGGAACGGCGGCTTTTTCCTCGGCTGGCCCCTTAATCCCTCTATGGACTCGAGCAACGCGGTTTCCTCGCCGCAGATGTAGGCTCCGAAACCCCTGTGCACGTGCATATCGAGCGAAAAGCCGCTCCCGAAGATATTTTTACCGAGGTATCCCTTGCCATAGGCCTCAAGAATCGCCTGTTCGAGAATCTTCGCGCTCCGCGCGAACTCTCCCCTTATGTATATGTAAGCCGTGCCGGCGCCTATTGCGTAGCTCGTTATTATCATGCCCTCGATGAGAAGGTGCGGGTCGTTCTCCATTATGACCCTGTCCTTGAACGTGCCGGGCTCGCCCTCGTCGGCGTTACAGCAGAGGTATTTGGCGAGGGTGGGATCCTTTGGTATGAAACTCCACTTAAGGCCCGTCGAAAAACCGGCTCCTCCCCTGCCCCTTAAGCCGGAATCCTTGATACGCTGGATAAGTTCGTCGGGAGTCATCTTGAACGCGTCCGCGACGGCCTTGTAACCGCCTCCTGCGAGATACGCGCCTATGGTGAGGGAGTCGGGCTTACCCACGTTTTTAAGAAGAGTCTTTTCCATCAGCCTACTTAAGACCTCTCAGTATGCCCGTTACTTTTTCTTCGGTGAGGCCTTCGTAATAATCGTCGTTTATCTGCATAATCGGAGCCGTGCCGCAACTTCCGAGGCACTCGACGAGCGATAACGTCACCTTGCCGTCCTTTGTGGTCTGCCCCGTCTTTATGCCGAGCGTCTTTTCCATGTGACGCACGAGATGCTCGGCGCCGAGAAGCGAGCACGAAAGATTTCTGCAGACCTGCACGTGGTTCCTGCCGACCGGCTTCTCGACGTTATACATCGTGTAAAAAGCCCCGACCTCCTCGACCTCCACCGGCTCCATCTCGAGGAGCTTTGCCACGTCCGCCATGTCGTCCTTCGACAGAAAACCCTTCTCCCGCTGGACGGACTGCATCGCGGCCATACAGGCGGACTTTTTCGAGTGGTATCTCGCCTGAATCTTTTTTATCTCTTCGATCATTTTTTCGCTCAGCATAATTGCCTTATTCCATTTGGATTACAGATAAAAATCAATAACCGTCATTCGTCATTGTTTGTTTTCGTAGGGCAGACCTTTAGGTCTGCATCTTTACGCAAGGCTAAAGCCTTGCCCTACGTAAAAATAACCGCCCTACTTGTCGCACTCTCCGAACACGGGGTCGAGGCTCGATATGACGGCTATGACGTCCGCGAGATAATGCCCTCTCGTCATGAGGTCCATGGCCTGAAGGTTCGAAAAACTCGGAACCTTTATCTTTATCCTGAAAGGCTTTTCGCTTCCGTCGCTCACGATATAGAAACCGAGTTCCCCCTTGGGGGACTCGACCGCGGAATACGCCTCGCCCTTCGGCACCTTGAACCCGGAAGAGACGTACTTGAAGTGATGGATAAGGGCCTCCATGTTCTTGTAAACGTCCGCCTTCGGAGGCGGCACGACCTCCGGCATGTCCACGTTAATCGCGCCGGAAGACATCTGCTTCAGGCACTGCTCTATTATCTTCACGGACTGCCTCATCTCCTCCACCCTTACCGTATAACGGTCGAAACAATCGCCATTTTCGCCGAGCGGCACATTGAAGTCCACCCTGTCGTAGAAAAGATAAGGCTCGTCCTTCCTTAAATCCCGGTTAACGCCGCTTCCGCGGAGAACCGGGCCGCAAAGCCCGTAGTCAACGGCGTTCTCCGCCGATATCACGCCGACGTCCTTATTTCTCTGTAGCCAGATCCTGTTCCCCGTTAAAAGCCTCTCGTACTCGTCTATCTTTCCGGGGAAGAGTCTGCAGAACTCGGCGCACCGCTCCTCAAACTCCTTTGTCGCGTCGTAGCGAAGCCCGCCGACGCGGAGATAACTCACTGTAATCCTCGCGCCGCAGAGCATCTCGAAAAGGTCGAGTATCATCTCCCTCTCCCTGAACGTATAAAGAAGAACGGTCATGGCGCCCAAATCAATGCCCCACGCGCCGACGCTCACGAGATGGCCTGATATCCTTGAAAGCTCGGCCGTTATCATGCGGAGATACTTGGCGCGGTCCGGCACGCCTATTCCCATGAGCTTCTCGACCGTCTGCACGTAAGCAAGGTTGTTGCTCATGGCGCACCAGTAATCGAGCCTGTCCGTGTAAGGGACGAACTGGTGATAAAGGAGGTTCTCGGCTATCTTCTCCGTGCCCCTGTGAAGGTAACCTATGTCCGGCTCTGCCCTCATTACGACCTCGCCCTGCATGTCGAGTATCAGATGCAGGACTCCGTGCGCCGCCGGATGCTGGGGACCGAGACTTAACGTGAATTCTTTTGTGATTATCTCCGTATCGTTCATTGGAATAAGCCGGCCTTACTTTTTCTTTTCTTCGCCAAAAGGGTTATATTGGTCTTTATAACCCTTAAGCGGGTAATCCTTTCTTAAAGGGAAACCTTCCCAATCCTTGGGCATGTATATGCGTTTTAGATTCGGATGATTGTCGAATACGATTCCATACATGTCGTAGGTTTCTCTCTCAGGCCAATCCGCGCCGCGCCACACCGCTGTTACGGAATCAATGGTCTCGCCGTCGGAAAGCCTTGTCTTAAGCCTGAGCCTTATCTTTCTCGTTACGCTCACGAGGTTATAGACCACCTCGAATCTCGGCGTTTCGGGATGATAGTCCACCCCGCATATGTCGGAGACGTAGTTTATCTGCAAATCGGATTCGCTTTTGAGAAAACGGCAGACGTCAAGAAGCGAGCCCTTGTCTATGGAGAGGTTTATCTCACCCTTGGACACAAAGGCATCCGACACCACGGTCCCGAACCGCGCTCTTACCGTATTTATTATCAATAGTTCTTTAGCGCTGTCCATGAATCCCCTCGCTTCCCGTTGCAATGGCTTCGTCCGTCCGCCAATCAGTAAGGCGGAGCGGAAGAGCCCTGCCCCTTTAAAAAAGGGGAGAACCCTGATTACCGTTTCACCACGAGACGCGACTTGTCGCTTTTTATTTTTGCCTGAAGCTGTAAAAACCCGTATATGAGAGCCTCGGGCCTCGGAGGACAGCCCGGAACGAAGATATCGACCGGAATGACGAGGTCCGTTCCCTGCACCACGGAATAGGTGTTATAAGGCCCTCCGGCCGAGGCGCACCCGCCCATGGCTATGACCCACCTCGGCTCCGCCATCTGGTCGTAGAGCGTTTTTATGGCCGGGGCTATCTTCTTCGTCATTGTGCCGGCTATTATTATCACGTCGGATTGTCTCGGAGAGGGGCGGAATATGACTCCCATGCGGTCGAGGTCGTAGCGGCTGCACCCGGCCGCAATCATCTCCACGGCGCAACAGGCGAGGCCGAAGGTCATGACGAACATGGAGGAGGCCTGTCCCCACTTGAAGACCGCGTCGGATACCGGGTTCGTCTTCAAGAACTCCTCTATGCCCGCGACGGTCGTGAACTGCGCCACGCCCTCGCAAGAGTTTTCCTTTATGGTCATGCGCGATTCCTCTTCGTCATTTTATCCAATCCAGCGCGCCCTTGCCCCACGCGTAAACAAGCCCCGCGGCGAGGATGCCTATAAAAACGAACATCTCCGCGAATACGAGAACCGATATGGCTTTATCGGTGATTATGACTGCCCATGGGAAAAGAAAGAGGGTTTCGACGTCGAATACTATGAAGAGGATGGCTATGACGAAGAAGTGAATCCTGAAGTGCCCGGTGGAGGCGTCTCTGATCGGCTCCATGCCGCACTCCCATGGGGAGAGCTTGTTGGCGTAGGGATTCCTCGGGCTCAGCACGCGGTTAACGAATAAAACCGCGTACACGACAAAGATAATGTAGCCAGCCATTATAAGGACCGGTAGATAAGTCGAAAGCACGAGACGCTCCTGCGGTTTATTCTGTCCGGCTACATATAGCAAGGAAAATAAAACAACTCAGGCCGTTTGTCAAGGATAAAGTATACTGTATACAATGCGGATAACGCGAAAATCGCATTGCCGGACGAAATAAATTCAATTCGAGAGACAGTCCCCTGCCCATCCTCCCGATGGGTACCCCGCATAAATCCGGGACAGTCCCATCTCCCTAATACAACTCAACTCTTCTGTCTTTGAAAATATCGTTTAAGGGCGTAATTTTTTTATCCCTCGCCTCTTCGGGATTTATCTCGACGATTTTGAACTCGGGTTTAGTCTTTCCGGCTTTGCAAAGAACCTCACCCTTTGGCGAAACCACCTGGCTCTGGCCTATGAAGGCAAGCCGCTCTCCCTTTATCCTCGCCTCTACGCCCACCCTGTTCGCGGTTATTGCGAATACCCTGTTCTCGAGGCATCTCGTTATCATGGCCTTCGGACAATAAGGCAAAACAAGATTCGAAGGGTGCGCTACGACGTCGGCTCCGAGGAAAGCGAGACGCCTCGCGGCCTCCGGAAAAAACCAGTCAAAGCATATCATCATGCCGACCTTTGCTTTGCCTATATCGTAAACCTTAAAGGCCGTGTTGCCGGGGGTGAAAATCTTTTTCTCGCTCCGAAAAAGGTGCGCCTTCCTGTATAGGCCGATAAAACCCTTGGGTCCGACGAGCACAGCCGAGTTGTAAATGTCTTTCCCGTGCTTCTCGGCCATGCCGAAAACAACGTGGCAACCGGTTTTCTTCGCAACCTCGATGAGCCTTCTCGTCGTCGGCCCCGAAGGCGCGTCTTCCGAGAGTTTCCTCGCCTCGGCCTTTGTCTTGAATTGATAACCCGTGGAGAAAAGTTCGGGCAAGACAATGAGGTCCGCTCCTCCGAAACTTTTCAAAGTAATTTTTCTAACGGCACGTTCGACGTTTTTTTCGACCTCCCCGAATACCGGAGAGGTCTGCATAAAGGCGGCCTTCACTTAACGCTCCTTTTTTTTCGTCTTCAATGTAGGGCAGGGCTTATGATGAATTTTCTCACCTTATTCCCTCCCCACTTGTTGGGGAGGGCAGGGTGGGGCAGCCCTGCTATTTCAGTTTTGCTTAAAGACGCAGACCCCCGCTTAAGATTGCGGGGGCAGGCTCTAAAGGTCTGCCCTACGAAAATAAGACGGGACATTCCCTTTTTTATTATTCCCGCAGTATTTGACGAGATTTATACGTTTACCAAAAAGAAAGGGGGACAATTGCTTGCCCCCCTTTTTTTAAACTCGTTTGATGCTCGCAATTACTTGCAACAGCGCGACATCTTTTTCTTGGCCGGTTTCTTTGCGGCTGCCTTCTTCTTCGCCGGAGCCTTTTTCTTCGTCGCCATCTGAATTACCTCCTTGGATTTTCGTTATGAACGAGAAACATCTTATGAATAAATTTACCAGTAAAATTTATTTCTGTCAACCTTTATCGTGCAGTCACCGGAATAATGACTTCTTCGTTTTTACACAGAAAAATTGACATTATCGACAAGAAAAAAGTTGCGCTACTCTGATTTTTAATGACATAATAGATGCATTGGGACTTAGGCCATATCAAGAGTAATATCCCTTAAGAAAGCATCTACGGGACTCCCGTGTATTTCAAAAGATTCTTTGTCTATCGTTTCTGTTCCTTTAACTACTCGCGCATGGCAGAAGAAAAAAGAGAGGCAACTAACTTGGAAAAAAGGGAATGCGCCTTCGATTCATTTTCGTTAGCCATGGCCTTTGTTTTTTTGCTGCTTTTTATCATTCCTTCAGGGGTTGCAACGTATAATAGGAATTACCAATGGAAAGACGAATTATCATTTTGGGAGAATACAATTAAAAAAAGTCCTTATAAAGAAAGAGGTTATCGCGCCCTTGGCCTTGAATATTATAATCGAGATCAAACAATAGCGGCTATCTTAATGTATAAAAAAGCCATAATACTATTTCCTGAGTATTTTCGCAGCCATAATAATCTCGGAAACGCATACTTAAAACAAGGTTTAACAAATGAGGCTATTGAGGAATATAAAAAAGCAATAGAAATCGCATCCGATGAATCACTGCCTCACTATAATATCGGAAACGCCTATTATATGCTGGAACAATTTAATGATTCATTATTGGAATACATGACGGCCACCGAACTGGAGCCGGAGAATGCATCGTATCATTATGGGCTCGGATTGGTTTATTACAATTTGGGCAACATGAATGACGCCGTCAAAGAATATCAAACCGCCATAGAACTGCAACCGGATTTTCCGGATGCTCATAATAGTCTTGGAGCTCTTTATGCCACGTCGGGATTGACCGATAAGGCGCTTGAAGAATTTAAGACGGCAATAATTCAAAAATTCGACCATCCTCAAGCCCATTACAATATCGGACAAGTTTACGAAACCCTCGGCCGTTACGAAGATGCCATCCGGGAATACTCCGTAGCCATAGGGTTAAAGGCCGATTACGCGCAGGCATATAATAATCTCGCCAATATCCACGCCATGTTCGGCGATTATACCGGCTCCATTCAGGAATACGAGAAGGCTATAAAACTAAATCCTCAATATCCCGCCCCATACTTCGGCATCGCTTCTTCGTATGAAAAAATCGGAAACTATCAAAAGGCCGGAGAGAATTACAAGAAATTCGTCGAGAAATCTTCTAAGGAAATTTATTACGCTTCTTATATAGAAACGGCGAAAAAGAAACTAAAACACTTACGGTAAATTATCCCTGCATCCCCCGGGTCCGCCTGCGTATTTGACGGTGTATAAATCATAGTTAGCGCCGTTGTAAGATTTCCCGGTTACAATAACATTGCAGAAAGGATCAACTGCGATCCCACTCGGCACATCATGCGCATTTGCAATTCCCTTAAAATCCTTTTCCCAAAAAAGTCTACCCGCCAATCAGTAAGGCGGCACGATGAATTAATAAATCCTTGCGGCGCGCATACCCCTGCGCAAATTAAGACACTATGAGTGCGGAGCCCGACCCGCCCTATGGGGCGGGTACCCCGCGCAATCGGGGTACCCATGCGAAGCATGGGTCGCGGGGAGGTCACCCCTGCTTCTTCGGGCCTAATATATGATAGAAACTGAAACAGACAAGCCCCGCGACAAAACTCCACGAGAGAATGAGAAATATCCACGCCTTGAAACTCACGACTTTTTATTCCTCCTTCTCTTCCAGGCGACCTCGACGAGAACGACGTGCAACGCGAGAAGCGCGATCAGATAAACCCTCGCGGCCCACACGCCCGCATCCTTGCTCGCGAATTTGCCGGGCAATTCCTGCCATCCCCAGCCGATTAGAATCATGAGTATGAAGAGCGGGGTTATGTATTTGGTGACGTAGTAGAAAATCCCCGGTATTCTTACTTTCGCGCCCCTATTGACCTCTTCCCACGCGTTCTCTCCGCCGAATACCCAGAAAAAGAGCACGACCTCGAAGAGCGCGAGGAACACCAATCCGAACGTCCCGGCCCAGAAGTCGAGTTCGTCGAGGCTTCCTTTTACGAAGGCAGGAAGCAAAACCGAGACGGCAAAAAATATTCCGAGCGTGATGACGGAGCGGTGGCGCGAAAATCCCAATTCGTCTTCAAGGAACGCCACGGCCGGCTGGGCAAGCGCGACCACGGAGGTAAGCCCCGCCAAAAACAAAAGAAAGAACCAGAGGCACCCGAAGTAGGTTCCCGCCGGCATGTGCGTGAAATGGCCGGCATGCTGATAAAGCCGAGTTTGAACGCCCCTCCCGCCGCGACCTTAGCCCCGGCGAAACCGAAGAATATGACGGCCGCGCCGATCGCGATTGTAGAGCCGTAGATGACCTCGGCGAATTCGTTAAGCCCGGCGGTGGCGATTCCGTCCATCACGATGTCTTCGTCTTTTTTTACGTAACTCGCGTAGGTGATTATCGCGCCCATGCCCAGAGACAACGTGAAGAAAATCTGCCCCGCGGCCGCGAGCCACACCTTCGGGTTTAAGATGCCGCTAAAGTCCGGCTCCCACAAAAACGAAAACGCCCTGCTTGCCGTCATCGATGGATCGGTCGGGGAATCGAGCGTCACAACCCTTACGAAAAGCACGGCGCCGATTACGAATATCGCCGGAAGCGCGATATTGCAGAATTTTTCTATTCCGCCCGATATGCCCTTCCATAATATGTACATGCTCAAGATAAGCGTTATCGCGAAGAATACGTATGCTGCTTTAGGCGGATTCAGATAAAGCGCGTCGCCGGTGTCTCCGATATACGCGCCGAGATAATTAGCGTACGGCGTAAGATACTCCTGCGGCGAAACAGCGGCGCTTAAAGTATCTATTGTCGGAAATTTATGAAGTAAAGACGACACGCTGTAAGCGAGCGTCCATGAGCATATATACGTATAATAAACGAGCACCACGAGCGGCAGGAATATGCCGAGTATGCCCATGTATTTGGCTATGGGGTGTTTCCATATCGCGTCGAATACGCCGGGGGCCGTGCCGTGCCCACGCGCTCCGCCGTAGCGTCCGAGCCCCCACTCTACCCACATGAGGGGGATGCCGAGGAGTATCAAGGATATGAAATAAGGTATCATGAAGGCGCCGCCGCCGTTATCCGCGGCCTGCACCGGGAACCTCAGAAAATTACCGAGCCCTATGGCGTTCCCAGCCATGGCGAGTATGAGCCCGATCCTGCTTCCCCACTGCTCGCGTTCCGCCATTACTAAAGCCCCCTTAAACTCTTATCAACGGCCGAAAGGGTATTTTCCAAGTCGGCCTTGGAATGGGCGAGGCTCACGAACACGGCCTCGAACTGGGAAGGCGGAAGAAATATTCCGGACTTCGTCATGCGCGAAAAATACGCCGCGAATTTCGAGGTATCGCTCTTTTTCGCGTCACTGTAATTCTCGACCTTGTCCGGAGTGAAAAACAAGGTGAACATGCTCCCTGCCCTCTGAACCCTGCAACCGACCCCGCGCCGCTTGGCTATCTTCTCTATGCCTTCGCAGAGCGCGGCGGAAGAGGCCAGAAGTTTTTCGTACGCGCCTTTTTTCTTAAGTAATTTAAGAGTCTCTATGCCGGCGGTCATGGCGAGCGGATTGCCTGAAAGAGTTCCTGCCTGATAAACAGGCCCGGACGGAGAGAGCATCTCCATTATCTCTTTTCGCCCGCCGAACGCCCCCACCGGAAGCCCTCCTCCTATGACCTTGCCGAGGCACGTCAAATCAGGCCTTATGCCGTAAACGTCCTGCGCCCCTCCGTAACAGAGCCTGAAGCCGCTCATCACCTCGTCCATTATGAGAAGCGCGCCGAAGCGGTCGAGTATCTCCGAGAGGCCTTCGAGAAAACCCTCTTTAGGAGGAACAACTCCCATATTGCCGGGCACTCCCTCTATTATGACGCATGCCACGCCTTCGGGGTCTGCCTCGAATATGGCTCGGACAGAATCCAAATCATTATAAACGGCCGTATAGGTGTTTGCCGCCGTGCCGGCCGGCACGCCCGGACTGTCCGGAATTCCGAAGGTAGCGGCGCCGCTTCCGGCCTTTACCAGAAGCCCGTCCGAGTGGCCGTGATACCCGCCCTCGAATTTTATGAGCTTGTCTCTTTTGGTGTAGGCCCGGGCGAGCCTTATGGCGCTCATCGTGGCTTCGGTGCCGGAATTTACGAACCTCACCATCTCAATCGAAGAGAAGGCCTCGACCACCATAGAGGCGAGTTCGACCTCGAGCTCGGTCGGAGCGCCGTAACTCGTGCCGCGCTCTAACGCTTTTTTAAGCGCGGACGTAACCTTCGGGTGCGCGTGGCCGAGTATCATGGGTCCCCAACTTCCTATGTAATCGATGTAGGAATTGCCGTCCACGTCGTATATCTTCGAGCCTTTGGCCTTTTTTATGAAAAGCGGATTGCCTCCGACCGCCTTCAACGCCCTGACCGGGCTGTTGACTCCGCCGGGCATAAGGCCCAAAGCCTTTTTCATGATGCGCTTGGAATTGGAAGTGCCCATTTAAAAACTCCTTTGAATTGGCTCTGTCATTTCGAGCAAGTGAGCCGAAGCCCCCGTTAAAACGGGGGGAGAAATCTTGAACTTACAAGCCGGATTTCTCCCTCCGGTCGAAATGACAAATGTTTGGTCCTTTGAATATTTTCAATGCGCCATAAAAAACAACCAGTCAATATACTACACTAAGGCGAAAAACCATGTCAATTGTTTAATGGCCCGATAATGCAATGACACGCCGATTCCCTCGCGCTGCCGCGTAAACGCCTTCCAATGCCTAAATTTTAGGCAAACAGCCGATAAAAGACCGATTTACGGCCAATATACGCCCTTGGCACGGAAGTTGCTTTATATATTAAAGATAGAAAGGACACAAGGGGGCAGGATATGAAAAAAGAACTCGTAGTCATAGGCAACGGAATGGCGGGGGCGGCCGCAATAGAGGAGATAATCAAATTCTCGCCTGAGCGCTACAACATAACGGTCTTCGGCAAGGAAAAACACACCAACTATAACAGGGTTCTCCTGACCGACGTGCTAAGCGGAAAAAAGACTCTTAAAGACATAACCCTGAATACGCCGGAGTGGTACAAAGAGCGCGGAATAAAACTCCTTACGGGTTGCGGAATAGAAAAAATCAACAGGGCGAAGCGCACAGTAATCGCGAAAGACGGAACAGAAACCAAATACGACAAACTCGTCCTCGCGACCGGCTCGACCGCGATAATGCCGCCCATAAAGGGCGCGGAAAAGGGCGGCGTATTCTCGTTCCGCGACGTCGAGGACTGCGAAAAGATTACGGCGGCCCTCGATGACTGCAAGCGCGCCGTCGTCATAGGCGGCGGACTCATAGGGCTTGAGGTGGCCAAAGGCCTCTTATCCATGGGAAAACACGTTACGGTCGTTCACCTCATGAATAGGCTCATGGAAAGGCAGTTAGATGCAATCGCGGCCGCCTACCTCAAAGAAGACCTCGAAAAGGCCGGAATGGAGATACTCCTCGAAAAAGAGGCTTTGGAGTTCACCGGAGAAGACAAAATAAACGGCATAAGGTTCAAGGACGGCTCGACAATCGAATGCGGCATGGCCGTGGTTGCCGTCGGCATAAAGCCCAATATGGAACTCGCAAAAAACTCGGGCATATACTGCGAAAAAGGAATCGTGGTGAGCGACACCATGCAGACCTACGACCCGTCTGTTTACGCGGTCGGGGAATGCGTCCAGCACAGGGGCGCGACCTTCGGCCTCGTGGTGCAGGTCTTCGAGCAGGCAAGGGTTCTGGCCAACCATCTGGCCGCGGACTCGAGGCTCATGTTCAAAAACAGCCCCGTATCGGTGAAACTCAAGGTCTCGGGCATAGAGCTTTATTCGGCGGGCGACGTTCAAGCCAAAGATAACGCTGACGCGATCGAATACGCGGACAAAGGCGGGAGGATTTACAAAAAACTCTTCATAGAAGACAAAAAACTTAAGGGCATGGTCCTCTACGGCGACACGGCCGACGGGGGCCGCCTCTTCCAATACCTCGTCGAAGGCGCGGACATTTCCGAAAGAAGAAAAACGCTCCTCTTCGGGGACGTTATCGCGTCCCGCCATATCGCCGATATGCCGGATAACGCGATAGTCTGCGGCTGCAACGGGGTAACGAAAAAAACGATAGTCGAGGCCATAGAGAAAAAGGGTCTCTTCACCAAAGAGGACGTGTCGCGCGAAACCAAGGCGGGGACCGGGTGCGGCGGGTGCGGAAGCATCGTGGAAGGTATTCTCGAAAGCATATTGGGTTCGAGCTTCCGCTCCAAAAAATCCTCGGAGGGAATCTGCGAGTGCACGAAATACTCGCGCGAGGACGTCATAAAAAACATAAGAGAAAAGAATCTCCGCTCCGTCGCGGAGGTGATGGAAACCCTCGGATGGGAAACGGTCGGATGCGAAAAATGCAGGCCGGCCCTTAATTACTACGTCTCCATGATTAATCCCGCCGGATTCAACGACGACCCGACCTCGCGCCTCGTGAACGAACGCGCGAAGGCGAATATCCAGAAGGACGGAATGTTTTCGGTGGTGCCGAGGATGTACGGAGGGGTAACCACGGCGAGCGACCTTAAGCGCATAGCCGAGGTGGCGGAAAAATACAACGTGGCTCTCGTAAAATTGACCGGCGGACAGAGGATAGACCTCCTCGGAGTGAAAAAAGACGACCTGCCCTCCGTGTGGAAAGACCTCGACATGACCTCGGGGCACGCCTACGCGAAGGCCTTAAGGACCGTAAAGACCTGCGTGGGGGCGAAGTTTTGCCGCTACGGAACTCAGGACTCCCTCGGCCTCGGAATTGAAATCGAAAAACGCTTCGAGGGTTTGACTGCTCCGGCGAAGATAAAAATCGGGGTGAGCGGGTGTCCGAGAAACTGCGCCGAGTTCTCGATAAAGGACGTCGGAGTGCTCGGAATACAGGGCGGATATGAAATCTACGTCGGGGGGTGCGGCGGGATAAAGCTAAAATCAGCCGAGCTTCTCGCCCCGGTAACCTCTTCCGAAGAGGTCATAGAGATTATTGGCGCGTTTTTACAGCATTACAGGGAAGAGGCCGAATACGGAGAAAGGACTTACGCGTGGGCGCAGAGGGTCGGAATCGAGACAATCAAAAACGCCGTCGTGGTTGACAAGAAGAAAAGGGAGAGGCTTTTCAAAAGCCTTTCCGAGGCCTTGAGAGCGACGGAAGACCCGTGGAAGGAAAAGAATAAAAACGAGATTGCGCTCCCGAACTGAAGGGCGGCGAAGGTTGTTACGAAATTGCTTTGCCCGTTCGTCCTGAGCCTGTCGAAGGGTGAACTGGAAAGGTCGGTGCAGGTTCTTGCGAGATTGCTTCGCTTTCTACCCTCTCCCCCGAGAGGGAGTTCTGAGAAGGAATTACACACACCACTATTTTCGCTTAGCAAAATATTTTTCAAGTTCTGAGAACAACTTCAGATGTGTTTCGCTATCAGTAGGACTTGCTGTATAAAAATGCCTTTCTTTCAATGGAATACCCACTCTTGGTTCCATTCTTAAAACTTTAGATTCTATTCTTGCACGACTGCCCTGCAATCTATTATCCGTTATTTGATAAGTAATTTCAAAAGCCAAGGAATGTGGCGTTATATTAACTTTTGCCTTATTATCAATAGATGAAGAACAAGCTTTAGTAGCTTGCTTTTTAATAAAAGAGGTGAATTTTTTCGAGAAAATATCGCTGTAATCAAAATCAAAAGAAACAGCACATGTTGTTTGTGGAACAATAAGTAAAGGACTTTTTTTAAGCATTTGTCCATCAGGGTCTATGTCAGACAGTAATTTTGCAATCTGATTATAAAATTTATTTGCAATGGCAGTATCTCCGAGTATTTTTATTACTATCTTATTTATCTCAACTACAAGCATTTCTATTGGATAAACTCTCTCATCAGTTTTAAACTCGCCCAGTTTCATTAAAATTCCCACCACATTTTTAGAGTCGTCTTCAATGGGCGTAATTTGAGTAAAAGCAAATGGTGCCATCAAGTTCTTCAGATTGGTTGCCGTAAGAAGCTTTTTAAAAGGGATAACGTCGGCCTCATAAAGCCTAGTCTGTATAATACTAATATCCGAAATATTCTTCATTAGTTCCTCCGCTATTTTTACTCTTTTACGAGTATTTGTTTTTAATGTTTGCTTTGTGGTCCGCCGCTTGAAAATTCTTCATTAAATTGTACATCGTCAATTCCTCCGCTTTTTTCATAAACCCTTTGCGCCTCATCGTATGAACTTGAAATCACCGGAAGCTTTCCTGATGCTTGATTTGTCAATTGCTCTACCGATGATAACGGATGTCCTTTAGATGTATCAACAACCAGATATGCCGTCCCAAGCCTATACGTCAAAGCCGTTATTGTTTTTATCACTTCTTCTACTTTTGATTCTAATTTATCGGATGCCTTACTTACTCCGATCCCTTCCGCAAGAATGTTATTCATAAGCTGATTAATGCTAACACCCTCCTGAGATGCCTTCTCACTAAGTTTTGAATGTAAAGTCCTTGTAGTCCTCAATGTAATCCTACCACTAACTTGAGGAACAGTAGATGGTTCTGGAATAACCCATCCTTCCTTGAAAGCAACCGTAAGCCATTCGTCTTTTACCTTTAAAACTTTTTTTGCAGCTTCAACATATGATTCGCCATCTGCCATACAACCGGGAAGGTCAGGGAATTTTGCAAAAAATACCCCATCTTCAACTTCTATATCCATTTTATAATCAAGTTTCAAGTAATATTTCAAATCCTTCATATTGATTCCTCCGACTCTTTCTCTTTCAAAAGCTCGATCGCCTCTAAACATTTTTTTATATAAGGCCGTTTAACTTTATTTTCTCTACCATGCGGAATTGGAACATGTGGCAAACTCTCAGTTTTAAGTTTCTCATTCTTGAAAAAATAACCGTCAGATGCCCTTTCTGGCATGAACCCATAATATTTCATTAGTCTTAATAAAATATCAATCGTTACATTGTTCGGTCCATTCTCGACTTTTAATAGCAACTTTTCTTTTTTTGACATTATTCATACCCTAAGTAAAGTAAATTAGCAAAATGCCACCACATATAATGTCATAAAATTCATTGGATAATAGTATAACACCAAAAAATAAAAAATCAACATAAAAATGGTTGGGGGAAATGCTTGTACAGCTACTTTTTAATTTATTTTCTGCTTTTTCACCAGAACTATCGTTGTAAATATACTATTAGACGGAAAGTTTCTGTGCCCTGCGCCTAACGATGACCCACTACCTACTTTTTCCGTTTTTCCGCATCCTGCCCCATCACCTCCTGAACTCCACCGAAGCCCCGAATTGAGTGAACCTGAATCCCGACGCCGTGCCGGGCTTCTTCCTGAAGAGTTCTATGGAATGGCCTTTCTCTTTCTCCGAGCCGCTTATGAACGATTGCGCCAGAATGCGGTATCGGATTCTCGCCTCGTCGAGCCATCCGTAAAACTTCGACATATAGAGCCTACGCAAGACATCGACGACGAACATGCCGAATATCAGAAACGATATCCCGGCTATCACTATGAATAGAAGCTTATAGGCCATAATAATCCGATTCAAACTATAGCCCGAATCGAACAAAGGTCAAGAAAAAGGGGGTTGACGAAATCGTCAACCCCCCTTTCCCTTTATGTCCATGGTGCCCGGAGACGGAATCGAACCGCCGACACGAGGATTTTCAGTCCTCTGCTCTACCGGCTGAGCTATCCGGGCATGAAATGGTGAACATATAAATTATTTTAAACACCCGTCTTTGTCAAGGCTTTTTTTGGAAGCCCAAAGGCTCCACCTTTGACCCGTAATCTTTCAACCGCCCGCCTTCAAATCTCAACTTGTCCGGCATATTCCCGTAACCTTCGCGATGTATCCTGAAAGGCATGAACATACCAAACGCGATAAGACAGATGAAAACCCTTGATATGCCGGCATCGAAAATATTTGAGTTGGCGGCAAAGACGGTCTTAAGCATACTCCTTACGATACTCCTCGTAGCGCTCCTCTGGGCGGCGATGAAAACGTTCTTTGAACTCAAAGAACTTTTCAGATACGGCAACGTGCCCGACGTGCTCAAGATAGCGATGATAAACTCTCTTGCGATGTTCGCGGTGCTCGCGGTCTTCAGGACGGGGCTCGCCTACTTCTCGGTCGGGAGGGTGAAGGTTACTTACATAATAGACACGGTGATAGTCATGATATTGACCGGGGTCATGGTCTTCTGGTTCAAAGAGATAGACTACGCAAAGATACTCCTCGTCATGGCCGTGGTTCTCTCTTTGATAGTGGCGCGGATACTGACGATAAGGTTTTCACCCGTAGATTTAGAAAGGAGGCATGAAAATGATTGACAATGGATGTCCGTTTTACGGCAGGGGAAAAGGGTTGGACTTCTGCAAGGCGTCCGTCCCGGACAGGGTGCCGGAGGCCTTTGAACAAAAGACGCTCTGCCTGTCGGAGAATTACGACCTCTGCCCGACGTTCCTCGGCCACACCTTGAGGATCGAGAATCTCACCCGGCGCTTCGCGGGATGGATTTAGGGCAAAAACGTCTGTAACGATAACTCTGTTTTTCCGTAACACGAACGTAACAAAGCAAAACTATACTAAAAACAACAAAAGGAGGAAGAAAGATGAAAATCAAAGAAAAAGCGAAACTTATGGCAATGATTTTGACCCTCGCGGCAATTTTTTTCTGGATGGGCGCGGATAACGCGTCCGCGGAAAGAAAAATAGTGAAGGCCGACGGCTCCTCGACCGTATTCCCCATAACCGAGGCCGTTGCCGAGGAATTCCAGAACGCAACGAAAGACGTCATGGTAACGGTCGGGCTTTCGGGCACCGGCGGCGGATTCAAGAAATTCTGCGTCGGAGAGACCGACATATCCGACGCCTCAAGGCCGATAAAGGCCTCTGAGATGGAACTCTGCAGGAAAAACAACGTCGAGTACATAGAACTCCCGATAGCCTTCGACGGCATCGCCGTCATGGTAAATCCGAAAAACACGTGGGTTGACCGCATGACTGTCGAAGAACTCAAGAAGATATGGGAACCGGCGGCTCAGGGAAAAATCACGAAATGGAGTCAGATAAGAAAAGGCTGGCCCGAAAAGGAAATCCACCTTTTCGGCCCGGGCGTTGATTCCGGCACCTTCGACTACTTTACCGAGGCGATAAACGGCAAGGAAAAGGCATCGAGAGGCGATTACACGGCAAGCGAGGACGATAACGTGCTCGTGCAGGGCATCTCGACCGACCCAAACGCCATCGGCCACTTCGGCATAGCCTACTACGAACACAATAAGGGCAAACTCAAACTCGTCCCCATTGACGACAACAAGGACACAAACGGCAAGGGAGCGGTGTCTCCGTCCGAAAAGACCATAAACAACGGCACGTACCAGCCTCTTTCAAGGCCGATATTCATATACATAAGCAAGAAATCCCTCGAAAAACCCGAGGTGGCGGACTTCATCGCGTTCTACCTGAATAACGCCGCCTCTCTCTCGAAAGAAGTGGGCTACGTGCCGCTTCCTCAAAAGGCCTACTCCCTTGCCCTTGAAAGAGTCAAAACGAAAAAAACCGGGACGGTCTTCGGAGGGGAAGGCTCGAAGGTCGGGGTAAAGATAGAAGACATGCTCAAAAGAGAAGGCAAATAAGACGCGCTGAAACCGAAAACGTCTCTTGATTTAAAGGGAGCCCTCAAGGCTCCCTTTTGGTCTTTACAAAAACTGAAATATATCTTATAAAAATGACTGGCTCTACGGGCGGGGTACCCGCCCGAAGGGAAGGGTCACCTGTCCCACGATGATGACTAAAAGAGAAAAACAAAAACTCAAGGAAAACCTCATAAAAGGGACTCTATTCCTCTGCGCCCTTTTGTCGGTTTTCACCACAATCGGGATAATCGGGGTTCTTCTCTTCGAAACAATCGAATTCTTCCAAGAGGTCTCGATAATAGAGTTCCTGACCGACACCCAGTGGACTCCGCTTTTCGTGGATAAACACTTCGGCATAATGCCTCTTGTCGCGGGAACCGCGCTCGTTTCTTTTATCGCGATGTGCGTCGCGGTGCCGCTCGGCCTTCTCTCCGCCGTTTATCTGAGCGAGTACGCCAATAAAAAATTCAAGGCAACGGTAAAGCCCGCGCTGGAAATCCTCGCCGGAGTCCCGACCGTGGTTTACGGATACTTCGCGCTTCTTTTCGTAACCCCCGTCCTCCAAAAAATATTCCCGGACCTCTCGGGCTTTAACGCCTTGAGCGCCGGGATAGTCATGGGCATCATGATACTCCCGATGGTGTCGTCCATGAGCGAGGACGCGATGTACGCCGTGCCGAGGGCGTTAAAAGACGGAGCCTACGCCTTGGGCGCGACCAGATTTCAGGTGTCCATGACCGTGGTGGTTCCGGCGGCGCTTTCCGGCATAATGAGCTCCTTCGTTCTCGCCGCGTCCCGCGCCATAGGAGAGACGATGATAGTCGCCATAGCCGCCGGGCAACAGCCGAATCTCACCTTAAACCCGTTCGTGCCGGTCGAAACCATCACGGCCTACATAGTGCAGGTAAGCCTCGGCGACACCCCGACCGGCACCATAGAGTACAAAACCATCTTCGCGGCCGGCATGACGCTATTTCTCTTCACCCTCGCCTTGAACATGCTAAGCACGTGGCTAAAGGAGAGATTCAGGGAGGAGTATACGTGAGGCGGCTCGAACTGAACAAGTTGATTGACCGCGTCTTCACCGTATCGGCCTTTGTCTCGACCATAGCCGGACTCGCGTTCCTGACTATTCTCGTAATAGACGTGGTCTCAGACGGCGGCGGGAGATTAAGTTGGCAGTTTTTGTCGAACTTTCCGTCGAGGATGGCGGAAAAGGCCGGCATCCTCTCGGCCCTTGTCGGCACGATATGGATAATGGGGTTGACCTCGCTTTTCGCGATACCGCTCGGAATCGGCGCCGGCATATACCTCGAGGAGTACGGCAAAAAAAATCCCGTGACGAGGCTCATAGAGATAAACATCGCGAACCTCGCCGGAGTCCCGTCCATAATATACGGGCTTCTGGGCCTGGGCGTCTTCGTAAGGCTCATGTCGCTCGAGAGGAGCCTCCTGACCGGGGCGCTTACGCTTTCGCTTCTTGTTCTGCCGATAATAATAATCGCGACGCGGGAATCGCTCCGCGCCATACCTTACTCGATAAAAGAGGCCTCCTACGCCCTCGGCGCGACGCAGTGGCAAACCATATCCCGTCAAACGCTTCCGGCGGCCATGCCCGGCATATTGACCGGCGTAATACTCGCGCTCTCGAGGGCCATCGGAGAAACCGCGCCTCTCATAACCATAGGCGCGCTCACATACATAGCGTTCCTGCCGCACGGCGTCTTCGACCCCTTCACGGTTCTGCCGATACAGATATTTAACTGGGTATCGAGGCCGCAGGAAGCGTTCGCGACAAACGCCGCCGCCGGAATATTAGTGCTCCTCGCGCTTACTCTTATGTTAAACTCCATAGCCATATACCTCCGCCATAAATACCAGAAGAGGATAAAGTGGTAGAACAAAACGTATTTTCGATTTCAAACCTCAACGCGTGGTACGGCGAAAAGCGCGTATTGAAGGACGTTAACCTCGATATAAGGCAGAACCGCGTCACAGCCCTCATAGGGCCGTCTGGTTGCGGCAAGAGCACTTTTTTAAGGTGCCTTAACAGGATGAACGACTTTATCGCGGGCTTTCGCCTCGAAGGCAATATAGACCACAAAGGCGTTGACATATACTCCGGAAGCGCCGACCCGATAGAGATACGCCGCAAAATCGGCATGGTCTTCCAGAAACCGAACCCGTTTCCCAAGACCATCTACAATAACATCTCCTACGGGCTCGAAATATTCGGCGTAAAGGGCAGAGGCAAGCTCGACGGAATCGTGGAGGAGAGCCTGAAGAAGGCGGCGCTCTGGGACGAGGTGAAGGATAACCTCCACGAAAGCGCGCTCGCCCTCTCCGGGGGCCAGCAACAGAGACTCTGCATAGCGCGGGCGATAGCCGTGAACCCCGACGTGATACTCTTCGACGAGCCGTGCTCGGCCTTGGACCCGATAGCCACGGCAAAGATAGAGGACTTGATTACCGAACTCAAAAAGGATTACACTGTCGTAATAGTCACGCACAACATGCAGCAGGCCGCGAGGGTCTCGGACCATACGGGATTTTTCATGCTCGGCAGCATGGTCGAGTTCGACCTCACGAGCAAAATCTTCACCGCGCCGAAGAACAAGATGACGGAAGATTACATAACCGGCAGATTCGGTTAAAAGGAGAACACATGACGAGAGAGGCATATCAAAGGTCTTTAAAGGAACTCGAAGCCGACGTGCTCGCCATGGGCGCGATGGTGAAAGAAGCGGTAAGGAACTCCATCTCCTCCCTTCAGACGAGGGACATCGCCGAATCCAAAAAACTTATCGCTAACGACATCCTGATAAACAGAAAACGCTTCGACATAGAGGACCGCTGCCTTCAGATCATCGCCACACAGCAGCCCATGGCCGGGGACCTGCGCGTTCTCGCCGCGACGCTCAATATCATAACCGATCTGGAGCGCATAGCCGACCACGCCGAAGGCAACGCGCAGATAAACGTGCTCATCGGGGAAGAGCCTCTGGTAAAACCCCTGATAGACATACCGAGGATGGTTGAATTCGCAATCAAGATGCTCGACGACGCCCTGACGGCGTTCGTCACGCGGGACGAAGAAAAGGCAAAGGCCGTGTGCGCCGAGGACGATAAAGTGGACGCCCTATACGAGCATATATACAGAGAACTGATACTGATAATGATAGAAGACCCGAAAAAGATTAAAGGCGCGACCTACCTCATGTGGGCGGCCCACAACCTCGAGCGCATAGCGGACAGGGCCACGAACATAGCCGAAAGGGTCATCTACACGGTGTCGGGCAAGATGGAGGAACTGAACGTTTCGAGGTACTAAGGGGGGTAAATCGGCAAAATCGCGTTAAATCTATAGCCTCTTCCCTATCTTCTCATACACGTCTTTCCGGTGAATGACGCCAAAAATCCATACCTCGTTCCCTGTTGCTTTAAATACAACCCTGTAATCTCCGACCCTGAGTTTCCAATAGCCCTTGAGGGTTTTCCTTAACGGCTCGCCGTAATGGTGCGGAGCAATCGCAAGGCGGGTCTCTATGGCCTTTTTGATGCGCTCTTTGGTCTTTGAATCTATTTTAGGCAGGTCAACTTCCCTGACGTCCGGATGATATCTCGGCTGAAAAGCCACTTCTACCAAACCTCTTCATGCTTAAGCGCCTTTGCCTTTTTAAAAGTCTTCTCCCTCTTTTCCGCGAACATGCCGAGGGCCATGTCCTCTTCCATCTCAAGCGCCTCCCTTACGAGGTCTCGAACCTTGAGAGACAACGACACGCCTTCCTTCGCGGCAAGACGTTCGACCGTATTATAAAGGGGCTTTTCGAGTAGAACGTTTATTCTCGGATTTTTCGCCGGCATCCTTATCGCCTCCACTGAAATTAAGTGTATCACTTCTGACACACCTTGTCAACGTCCCCTACCTCCTCCCCTTCATCATGGGAAATCCCTGCTCTTCCCTGCTCTTTAGATACCCTTCTGCGGAACGCCTCGCCAACTGCCTCACGCGCCCTATGAAGCGGGTCCTCTCGGCGACGCTTATCGCTCCCCTCGCGTCGAGGAGGTTGAAGGTATGGGAGCACTTCAAGGTGTAATCGTAGGCAGGCAAAACGAGGGATTTGTCCAGAAGCCTTAACGCCTCTTTTTCATAGGTGTCGAAAAGGCCGAAGAGCATATTCGTGTCCGCCTCCTCGAAGTTATAGGTCGAGAACTCGACCTCGCCTCTTTTGTGAACGTCGCCGTAGGTTACTCCCTCCGTCCATTTCAAATCAAATACGCTATTCACGCCCTGCAGATACATGGCTATCCTCTCGATGCCGTAGGTTATCTCGCCGGATACCGGCTTGAGGTCAATGCCTCCGGCCTGCTGAAAGTACGTGAACTGAGTAATCTCCATGCCGTTAAGCCAGACCTCCCAGCCGAGTCCGGAGGCGCCGAGCGTCGGGGATTCCCAATCGTCCTCGACAAAACGTATGTCGTGCTCCTTTTGGTTTATGCCGAGTTCGCGGAGGCTTTCGAGGTATATGTCCTGTATGTCGTCGGGCGAGGGTTTGAGTATCACCTGAAACTGGTAGTAGTGCTGGAGGCGGTTCGGATTTTCGCCGTAACGCCCGTCCGTCGGGCGGCGCGACGGCTCCACGTAAGCGGCCCGCCACGGCTCCGGCCCGAGGACCCTCAAAAAAGTGGCCGGATTAAAGGTGCCCGCGCCTTTTTCCATGTCGTATGGCTGGTGTATCAGGCATCCCCTTTCGGCCCAAAACCTCTGGAGCGTGAGTATCACGTCCTGGAATAACACTGCTTTTTTCTTTTTCGCCATAAGCTACATTCCGAGCCTTTCGATTATTTTTTTGGTCTTGAGTTCCCTTCCTGTCTGATGCCTTATGAAATCCGACAACACCGCCTCGCTCTCCTTCGTGAAGGCCTCGTCCGTTATTAAACGGCTAAGCTTTTCGGCCGGCATCCTGCCCGCCATTCCGAGAAGGCTCGCCGTGGCGGCTGAAAACGGAATCAAGCCATTGAGCCGTCCGGAACAGACCCCGCAAACCGCTCCGCCCTTTTCCGAATTGAAAAACACCCTGCCCCCCGAAAAATCTTCCCTGCAGACGACGCACCCCGAAAGATGAGGCATGTACCCGAGCGTAGCGAGGAGTTTTATCTCGTAAAACCGGAGAAGGCTTTTTCCGCCGCCCGAAAAGTTAACCAGCTTCAAAAAACACAAGAGCACCTCGAAGAGTTCCGGTTTCTGATGCCCGCCGTCGCGGGTCATCTCGTTCGCGAGTTCCAGAATGTAGCAGGAGTCCGCGTACCTCGATACGTCTCCCTTAATCTCGGGAAACCCGTAAATAAGGCTCGCCTCTTCGACCATGGCGAGATCATTGTTTCCGCGGTAAAAGAGAAGATTCACGTAAGACGGCGGACAGATGTTGCCGACGAACCGCCTTTTGCTTCTACGCGCGCCCTTCGCGATGCCCCTGAGTTTTCCGAACTCCTTTGTGTAAAAAGCCAAAATCCTGTCCGACTCGCCGTAATCGAACGAATTCAGGATTATCGCCTCCGTGGAATAGTGCCCTTTTCTCATATAATCCCTATCTTAAGAAACACCGTGGCCAAACCCAGAAACGTGAAAAACCCCCCGATGTCGGTGCAGGTTGTGACGAATATGCTCGACGACACCGCCGGGTCGAACCCGAACCGCTTGAGAAGAAGCGGTATGATGGCGCCGCTGAAACCCGCTATAACGAGGTTCGCCGTCATGGCGAGGAAAAGCAAGACCCCTATCATGAGTTTCGCTCCGAGGAGATACGCGACAAGACACGCCAACGCGCCGGTTACGACGCCGTTCGCGAAACCGACCGCGGATTCCTTGAAAAGAACCCTCTTCGCGTGCCTCAAATCGAGCTCGCCCAGGGCGAGCCCCCTCGTTACGACCGTTATCGCCTGAGTGGCGGCGTTGCCTCCCATGCCGGCGACTATCGGCATGAGGACGGCGAGGATGACGAGCGTTTCTATCGTGCCCTCGAAGAGTTTTACGACGCTTGCCGCCAAAAAAGCCGTCGCGAGATTGATGAGGAGCCACGGAACGCGCAACTTGAACGACCTCATGGGCTCGTCCAAAACCCTCTCCTCGACGTTCAAACTCGCCATCTTGTAGAAGTCCTCGAACATCTCCTCTTCTATGACGTCCACCATATCGTCTATGGTTATGCGTCCGACGAGCCGGTTTTCTTTATCGACGACCGCCATGCTTATGAGGTCATATTTCTGGAATATCTTGGCGACCTCTTCCTGATCGAGGTCTGTCGTAACCTTGACGGCGCTCCTGTCCGCGACGTCCTTTATGAGCGCGCCCTCGTCCGCGAGTATGAGCTTATCGAGAGCCACGGTGCCGAGGAATCCGCCGCTTGAATCGACCACGAACACAGTCGAGATGTTTTCCATCTCCTTGGCCTTTTTCCTTACCTCCTCGATGGTCTGCCTTACGGTCAAACCTTCCTTTACGGCGACAAGCTCGGCCTGCATCTTTCCGCCGGCAGTGTCGTCCGGGTACTTGAGGAGTTTTTGAACCTCTATGGCATCCCCCGCCCCTATGCCTTCCAAGACCTCGATGGCGTCCGCCGAAGGGAGTTCGGAGATGACGTCGGTCGCGTCGTCGGTTTCCATCTCCTCTATTATGTCGACGAGTTCTTCCTTGGAAACGGACGAGACGAGAAGCTCCCTTCTCGCGCCCTCGATTTCAAGCACGACCTCGGAGGCGGTCTCGTTATCGAGGAGGCGGAATACAGTCACGGCCTCGTCTTCCGTAACGCCTTCTATGAGTTTCGCTATGTCCGAATGGTGGAGCGGAGACAGAAGGGCGCTTACGCCGGTGAGGTCGTTTTGTTCGAGAAGTTCTTTAAGTTTCTTAAGCGGAAGTTCTTTGGCTTCGGCAGTCATCGCCGTTCCGTCCGGAAAGCGGATTTAAAAAATTGCTTTTTAAAAATTAACACACAAGCGGGAACTATTCAACAGGGAATGTAGGGAGGCGCCGGGAAAAAACCTACGGAAGGAAGCCGTTCGCCCTTCGATAGTTCGACGAGCTCACTACTCAGGGCGAACGGTAAATAAAAAGGGGCGAGAAAATAAATATCGCCTACCTCTCCAGAAAGAAAGGCCCTTCGATGGAGCGCATGACGTATTCGGTGGTCGAGCCCAGAACCATCTCCGCGACTTTGGAATGATGTGTGGCGCCCATGAAAAGGATGTCGTGGTTATTTTCCGCGTAATAGCGCTTTATGCCTGCGGCCGGGTCATCCTTAATCGCAACGAAGTTCACCTTTATGGCGTAAGGTTTGAGATAACCCTCGGCCTCTTTAAGGACGCTGTCGGAAGGCTCTTTTGACGCGTGAAGCACGGTAAGGGGCATGGAAAGCGTTTTGGCGAACTGAGCCGCCGAATGGATGACCTTCGCCGCGTTAGGGCTTCCGTCGTAACAGAGAAGCGGATTCGAGGGAACATAAAACCTCTCCGGAGTTATGAAAACAGGCGCCGGGGATTTTCTTATGACGCTCTCCGCGACGGACCCGAGAAGGCCGTAATCGAACTTCGCGTTTACGCCCCGCCTTCCCAGCACGACAATATCCGCGAGCCGCGCCTTTTCGCATATCTCGTTAGACACTATGCCGCAGGACATCGCGGTCTCGGCCTTGATGCCGCTCGTCCCGCACTCGTCCTTAAAGGAGGCGAGGATGCTTTTACCCGAGGCCTCGAGGGCTTCCCTCATCCTGGACGAAAAATTCAAAAACGGCTCGAACCCGACCGACCCGGAAAGGTCGTGGAGGAAAGGCCCCTCCAAGAGCACTATGTCCACGGCGTGAAACCCCGAAAGTTTGGCGCCGAAGTTTTTCGCCAGCCAGATGCCGTACTTTACCGCGACGTTCGAATAGTCGGAACCGTCCAGAGCGACAAGAATGTTTTTTATCACGAATTTCCTCCGGAAAAATGATTTTACGGGGATATTCAATCACGGCATGGCAAACTAATACCCCTACACCGCTCCGCCTTAGGCGGACGCCGCGGACGCGGCCTCTACTAAGACCTCTCCGTCGCGAACCGAAACGCCGAAGAAGTCCGATTCCTTCCACTTAAGCGTTATCGGAACCTTCACCATATCGTCTATCGCCCTCTTTAAAAACCGCGCCCCGTATTTCGAACTGAATCCTCTCTCGACAAGGGCGTCAACCGTCTCGTCGCTTACGGAGAGGTGCTTGCCCTGAGCGAACATCTTGTCCTTTATCTTGTCCAGATGCATGACGGCGATTTTTCTTACCTCCTGCCTCGTGAGAGGAGAAAACACGCAGACGTCATCTATCCTGTTTATGAACTCGGGGCTTAAGGTGTTCTCCACCTCTTTCATGATGTTCTTCTTAAGGCTCTCGACCTTCTGCTTTTCGCCCTCGGCTATGAACCCTAAGGTCTTCGTGAACTTCTTGAACTCGTCCGAGCCGAGGTTCGAGGTCATGATTATGACGGTGTCGCTGAAATACACCCTCTTGCCCCTGCCGTCGGTAAGCCAGCCTTCGTCGAATACCTGTAAAAACAGATTCAAGACGTACGGATGCGCCTTTTCCACCTCGTCCAATAAAATAACCGAATAAGGATTATCCTTCACCTGAGTGGTGAGTATGCCCCCGCGTTCCGAGCCGACTATGCCGCGCGGCATGCCTATGAGTTTATCCACCGAGATAGAGGAGTCCTTGTACTCGCTCATGTCGATCCTTATCATCTTCTTCTCGTCGCCGAAGAGAAATTCCGCGACCGCCTTCGCGAGTTCGGTCTTGCCCACTCCGGTCGGCCCGAGAAAAAGAAGCACCCCGTCGGGTCTCGAGTAATTCTCCTTAAGCGGGCCCTTATTCAGGCGAAGCCTTCTCGCGAGCGCCTTTATGGCCTCATTCTGCCCCACGACCCGGCTTGAAAGCGCGTCCTCCATGTCCTTGAAGCGTTCCGCGGTGTCCCTGAAAATCATGTCGCGCGGTATCTTCGTGTCCTGCGAGATGACCTCTACCACGTCGGCGGTCTCAACCTCGCCGCCCGGCCTGTTTATCTCGACCTTCACGCAAGACGTGTCCAGCCACCCTATGGCCTTATCCGGCATCTTAAGGCTCCTCATGTAGCGGCGGCTCATGTCGAGCGCCGTCTCCATGGACTCGTCCGAGATCTTGACGGAATAATTCTTCTCGAACCTCGGCCTTATGCCGTAGAGGATTTTCCTCGTGTCCTCCACGGAAGGCTCCTCCACGTGAACCGTCCGGAACCTCCTCGCCAGGGCCTCGTCCTCGGCTATGAACTCCTTGTACTCGGCGAGGGTGGTCGCGCCTATTATCTGCACCTCGCCCCTCGCGAGGGTTGACTTGAAGATATTGGCTGCGTCCGAGGGCACCCCCATCGCGCTTCCGGCGCCTATCAATGTGTGCGCCTCGTCTATGAAAAATATTATGTTCTTCCGTTCCTTTATCTCCTTTATTATCTTCTCTATCCTGTCCTCGAACATGCCCCTGAATATCGTGCCTGCGACGATGGAATTCATCTGAAGATTCACTATCTGCTTGCCCCGGAGCCTCTTGGGCACCTTATTCGGCTCGAGTTCTATCTTCCGGGCCAGCCCTTCGACCACGGCCGTCTTCCCGACGCCCGGCTCGCCTATTATCATCACGGAATTACTCCTCTCCATGTGACAGAGTATCTCCATGACCCGCTCTATCTCCCGGTCGCGGCCTATTATCGAGGGAAGCTTGTCGTAACGCGCGAGCTTATTCAAGTTTACGGCAAAGTGCTTCAGGTTCGGCGGAAGCTCGTACTTTTTCTTGGTTTCCTCGTCGGTCTCTTCCTTGGCCCGGACGCGCACGGTTATGCGGCGCATGACGTAGTCGGGGTCAAGCCCGAAACTCCTGAATACCTTGGCCGGAAGGCTGTGGTTTTCCTGAAATATCGCCATAAAGAGGTCGGTGGAATCCACTTCCTCCCTGCCCCATCTCTTGGCTTCTTCCTTGGCGAGTTTAAAGACGTTTTTGGTGGCCGGCGGTATCTTAAGCCCGAGCCCTATGTACTGGCGGGAAATATTGAGGTGTTCGTTAAGGAAGTTCAAGACGTGGTAAACATCGAGGTTGAGGTCGTCCATTATCTCGCGGAAGAACGCTTCCTCCGTCTTGGCGAAAGCTATGAAAAGATGCTCGACGCCGATATAGTAATGCTGGCGCCGCTTGCTTTCCTCAACGGCGGCATCCAGAATCCTCTGAGTTCTTTGACCGAGGTTTTCTTTTAATTCGTCGAGTTCGTTCATCTCTCCACCTCGCGGCGGGGTACCCATACGAAGTATGGGTCGTGCGCCTCTTTATTCTATCCTACCACAACCCGGCCCGGGGTTCATAGGGATTTGTTCTTTCGAACTCCTCGATAAGTTTTTTGCCCGTTTCGTCCACATGGGTCGGCATCTTTATGTTTAAAACGACATACCCGTCGCCCTTGGCTCCGCCGGCGAGCGAAGGCGCGCCCTTGCCCTTGAGCCTGAATTTCTGGCCGCTCTGGGTGCCGGACGGCACCTTTATCTTGGTGAACCCCTCTATGGTCGGCACCTCTATAGTCGCGCCCAATACGGCCTCGGAAACCGTAACAGGCACGTCCACGTATATGTCATCGTCAATCCTCTTGAGGTACGCGTGCGGCCTTACGTGCGTTACGATATATAAATCGCCTGCAAGCCCTCCGTCGGCCCCGGGACTGCCCTTTGCCTTGACCTTGACCCTCGACCCGTCCTTCACGCCGGGCGGTATCCTGACCTTGACCTTCTCGGCGGTATCGGTTCTCCTCAGAGTCAATTCCACCTCCGTGCCTTTTATCGCGTGCATGAAGTCTATATCGAGGGTGTACTCGATGTCCTTGCCCTTCCGGGGGCCGCGCTTCCTCTTCGCGCCGAAGACCTCGCTGAAGATGTCCTCTATGCCGCCCATGGATTCGTCGAAGTTTATATGCTCGAATCCCCCTCCGAACGGACCTCTCCCGCCGGGCCATCCCTCGGGCGCGCCCTCGAATGCGACCCGCTCTCCCAAGTCGTAGGTGCGACGCTTTCCGGAATCGCTTAAGGTCTCATACGCTTCGTTTATGTCTTTGAATTTCGCCTCCGCGGCCTTATCGCCGGGATGCAGGTCAGGGTGGTATTTTTTGGCGAGGCTTCGGTATGCCTTTTTAATCTCTTCTTCGGTCGCGGTCTTACTTACGCCGAGCAAGCCGTAGTAGTCCTTTTTAGGCATAGTGGAAGGGAACCTCTGAAGATAGCGCCGGTTACGGATATTTCGTCTTTTAAGACGAGATTGCTTCGGGAAACGCCCCTCGCAATGACAAAATAATGATAGTCATTGCGAACGAAGTGAAGCAATCCCGCCTTTACCGATAACCGTCCACCGATAACGGCTTACTGCTTATCCGACGCGCCGGACTTCTTGTCGTCCACCACCTCGGCGTCGACAACGGTATTCTCGGCCGTTGCGCCCGCTTCGCTGCCCTCGGGCGTAGCCGCCTGCTTATAGAGAATCTCCGCGACCTTGTGAGACGCGGCAAGGAGTTTTTCCGAGGCGGACTTCATCTCTTCGGCAATGCCGCCTTCAAGGGCCTTTTTCGCGGAAGCAAGGGCGTCTTCGGCAGCCTTCACGTCATGCTCCGGGAGTTTGGCGCGGTTTTCGTTAAGAGTCTTTTCTGTGGAATAGACGAGGGAATCGAGCTTATTTCTCTCTTCCACCATCTCTCTCTTCTGCTTATCCTCCTCCGCGTGCCCCTCCGCCTCCTTGACCATGCCGGAAACCTCGTCCTTACTGAGGCCGCTCGTGGACGTGATGGTTATCCTCTGTTCCTTATTCGTAGCCCTATCCTTTGCCGCGACGTGGAGTATGCCGTTCGCGTCTATGTCAAAGGCCACCTCTACTTGAGGCACGCCTCTCGGCGCCGGCGGTATGCCCAGGAGATTGAACTTCCCGAGCGTCCTGTTGTCCTTTGCCATGGGCCTCTCGCCCTGAAGCACGTGTATCTCCACCTGCGTCTGGTTGTCTCCGGCTGTCGTGAACGTCTCCTTCTTCTTTGTCGGTATGGTTGTATTTCTCTGTATGAGGGTCGTCATTACCCCTCCCAGTGTCTCTATGCCGAGGGAAAGCGGCGTAACGTCCAGAAGCACGACTTCCCTCACCTCTCCGGCCAACACTCCGGCCTGTATGGCCGCGCCTACCGCCACGACCTCGTCCGGATTTACCCCTTTATGCGGCTCCCTGCCGAAGAAATCCTTCACGAACTTCTGTATGGCGGGCATCCTCGTCATGCCTCCGACAAGCACGACCTCGTCTATGTCGGACGGCGTCAACCCCGCGTCCTTCATCGCCTGCTCGCAGGGCTTGTGGCTCCTCTCGATAAGGTCGGCGACGAGGCTCTCCAGCTTCGCCCTCGAGAGCCTGACCACAAGATGCTTGGGCCCGCTCGCGTCCGCCGTTATGAAGGGAAGGTTTATCTCGGTTTCGAGCGCACTCGAAAGCTCTATCTTCGCCTTCTCCGCGGCTTCCCTCAACCTCTGGAGCGCCATCCTGTCCTTCGAGATGTCTATGCCGTTATCCTTCTTGAACTCCTGCGCGAGCCAGTCTATCACGCGCTGGTCGAAGTTGTCTCCGCCGAGGTGCGTGTCGCCGTTCGTGGACTTAACCTCGAAAACGCCTTCGCCGACTTCGAGTATGGATATGTCGAACGTGCCTCCGCCGAAGTCGTAAACCACTATGACCTCTTCTTTTTTCTTGTCCAGCCCGTAGGCGAGGGACGAAGCCGTCGGCTCGTTTATTATCCTCTTTACGTCAAGCCCCGCGATGCGGCCGGCGTCTTTCGTGGCCTGCCTCTGACTGTCGTTGAAATACGCGGGCACGGTTATGACGGCTTCGGTAACGGTCTCTCCGAGATACGCCTCGGCCGCGCGTTTGAGTTTCTGAAGTATTATGGCCGACACTTCGGGCGGAAGGTAGGTGCGCCCCATGTTGCCGGACTTCACCACTGCCCTGCCTTGGTCATCTTTTTCGACCCGGTAGGGAACCATCTTCATCTCTTCGTTGACCTCGTCGAATTTACGGCCCATGAACCTCTTTATCGAAAAGATCGTGTTTTCCGGGTTCGTGACGGCCTGCCTCTTCGCGGCCTGACCCACGACCGTCTCTTTATCCCTCGTAAAGGCCACGACCGAAGGGGTAATCCTGCTTCCCTCTTCGTTCACTATAACCTTGGGCTCTCCGCCCTCCATCACCGCGACGACCGAGTTGGTGGTGCCGAGGTCTCTTCCTATTATCTTTCCCATGATTCCTCCGGTTTGTCATTCCCGTCCTCCATTAATAATGACGGACGGAAATCCAAGAATTGTTTTAATCTCTCTAATGCCGACTATAATATAGGTGCAAGGAACGGGCGTGTCAAGGCGGAACGCGATAACCGAAAAATTTCCCCTTGACTCTCGGTGCCGCTTGTTATATATAATGTATCGCTACGCATAATAAAATCTTTCACGACCGGCAAGGCGCTATCACAACCTCGGCCATGATAAAAAGTTTAATCGCATATAGCGCCATCGGCGTCATAACTTTCATATTGGGCTACACGGCCCACAACCAATATTTTTCAGGCAAAACCCCCAGCCAGCCAATCGAATTCTCCCACAGAATCCACGCGGGAGACAACGGCATTCCTTGTCTTTACTGCCACATATACGCCGAGAGGTCAAGGGTCTCCGGCGTTCCGAGCGTCAGGAAATGCATGGGTTGCCATTCGGTCATTAAAACCGATTCGCCCGAAATACAAAAACTCGCGTCTTATTGGGACAAAGAAGAACCCATGCAATGGGTCAAGGTCCATAACCTTCCCGACCACGTATATTTCCCTCATAAAAGGCATGTGGCGGCCGGAGTAAAGTGCCAGACGTGCCACGGACCGGTGGAGTCCATGGACAGGATAACCCGCGTTTCCTCGTTGAAGATGGGATGGTGCCTTAACTGCCATACCGAAAGAAACGTTAAAAACGGCCGCGATTGCTGGACGTGCCATATATAAGGCAGGGTAAAGGGGTAAAAGGAAGATGAAACGCAGGGATTTTTTTAAATATCTCGGAATCGGCTCAATCGGCGCGGCGCTTGGCTTTGGTTTCGGCAAATTAACCAAGCCTCCCGGGGCGGAACTTATCCCTTATCTTGTTCCGCCCGAAGATATTATCCCGGGGGTGGCTACGTGGTACTCGAGCCTGTGCGCGCAGTGCAACGCCGGTTGCGGCATTATTGTGAAGATTATGGAGGGCCGCGCGAAGAAGATCGAGGGCAACCCGCTGCACCCCATCAACAAAGGAAAACTCTGCCCCAGAGGGCAGGCCGGCCTCCAGGCGCTTTATAACCCCGACAGGATAAAAGGACCCCTCAAAAGAATGGGCAACCGGGGTAGCGGGGATTTCGAGGAAATATCATGGGAAGAGGGCATCTCGATATTGTCCAAAAACCTCTCGGAACTCCGGGGAAGCGGAAACGCCGGCAAACTTCACGTCCTTACTTCAAAATTCCGCGGACACCTTGACATCCTGATAAACGAATTCATGGGGGCATACGGCTCGCCCAACTACGCCCAATACGAACTCTTCGGACATGAAAACCTCCGTCTCGCGAATAATCTTTCCGCCGGCATTAACGCCATCCCTCATTATGACATAGGGGAAACGCGCTACCTTTTGTCTTTCGGGGCCGATTTTTCTTCCACATGGCTCTCCCCGGTCAACTATAGTTACGGCTACGGCAAGATGCGGCAGGGAGGAGGCGACCGCGGCAAACTCGTTCAGATAGAGCCGCGCATGTCCCTTACCGGCGCCAACGCGGACGAATGGGTGCCGGCAAGACCGGGCACCGAAAACGCCCTTGCCCTTGCCATATCTTACGCAATCCTTGAAAAAGGCCGTTATAAAGGCAATGACGCGGGAAACTGGAAGGAACTTCTAAAGGGCCACAGCCCCAAAAAAATCGCCCCGATAACCGAGGTCGGCGAGGAAAAGATATACGCGATTGCCGATGAGTTCGCGCGGACCCGTCCCAGTCTGGCTATCGGCGGGGGAAATCTCGCGGGCTATGAAAACGGCGTGGATGCCCTCGTGGCAATTAATATACTCAATCATCTCGCGGGCAATATCAACACAAAGGGCGGGGTGATACCCAATCCGGAAAGCCCCATGAGAAATCGCGGGGCTAAAGCCCTGCCCTACGCCAATCCCCTCATAACTCTTAAGACAAAGGCATTGGACGACGAGGTCAAAACCCTCATCGTCCATAATACAAACCCGCTTTTTACGGCCCCGAAGGTTATGAAGATGGACGACGCCTTGATGAAGGTCCCCTTCATAACGAGCCTGTCGAGTTTCATGGACGAGACAACCGTTATGGCGGATTTAATCCTCCCCGCTCATACCTCGTTTGAGGACTGGGGCGATGATTTCGCCGAGCCGGGGGTAGGTTTTTCCGCGGCTTCGATTATGCAGCCGGTCGTGCAACCGGTATATAACACCATGGGCGCCGGAGACATATTCATCGCGCTCGGCAAGAGCCTCGGCAATAAAGCAGGGCAGGGCTTCAGCCCCGCGTCTTTCAAGGATTACCTGAAAGAATCGTGGAAAAAGATATACGCGGCGCGGGGTTCCGGGCCCGGCGGCTTTGACGGGTTCTGGAATGATTTTCTTGCCAAAGGGGTATGGCGGCCGGTTAAAGAACAAAATGTCAACGCGATTAAAATATCCGCCTCCCGCGTGAGCCGGCATATTACCGCCGCGACTTCGAATTTTGAAGGCTCGGCCGATGAATATCCTTTTTATCTCATGCTCTATCCGCAAGCCGGGTATCTTGACGGAAGGGGCGCGAACCTCCCATGGATTCAAGAGTTGCCTGACCCCATGACCTCGGTGGTATGGGGGACATGGGTTGAAATTAACCCCGTAACGGCAAAAAGTCTTGGATTAAAAGAGGGGGATATGGTAATCATAAGGTCCCCTTACGGCGAGATTAAAGCGCCTGTCTATCTCTACCAAGGCATAAGGCCGGACACGATCGGGATGCCCATAGGCCAGGGACACACCGCGTACGGAAGATACGCAAAGGATAGAGGCTCGAATCCCATGGAACTCATTCCTTTCAAAGAAGGGTCTAAAAAAGACGGGGAATTGCCGATAAATTCCACCAGAGTAAAGATTAGCCGCACTGACGCGTGGGTTAAAGACGATAGACTCGTAAAAATGGAAGGCTCCGCGCGGGAACTGGGGCGTAACATAGTCAAGACAATGTCGCCTGAAGAATTTCAAAAAATAAAAGCGCCTGCTGTCAAGGAGGTCGGATAAGTGGCGGGGTTTATTGAAAGGATTAAAGACCGCATCCTGTCATACAGGGTGCCGGGTTATTATAAAAAATATGACCACCGGTGGACCATAGTCATTGACCTTGACAGGTGTAACGGCTGCGAGGCGTGCGTTGTGGCGTGTTCCGCCGAGAATAACCTCCCCGTCGTAGGCAAGGAAGAATGCTCGAAGGCGAGGGCATTCAGCTGGCTGAGGGTTGAACGGTATGTGGAAGGGGAATATCCTAATATAAAGGTCAAATTCATACCGATTATGTGCCAGCAGTGCGACAAGGCGCCTTGCGAAGCCGCATGCCCCGTATATGCCACATACCATAATCAGGACGGCTTAAACGTGCAGGTTTATAACCGTTGCGTCGGAACCTTTACGTGCGCCACATACTGCCCCTATGACGTAAGGAGATTCAACTGGTTTACCTATAAATGGGACAAGCCTCTCGATAACCAGCTAAACCCGGACGTTACGGTGCGGGAAATGGGCGTAATGGAGAAATGCACCTTCTGTATCCAGAGGATAAGGGTGGCAAAGGATAAGGCAAAGGACGAAAAAAGACCGGTTAAGGACGGAGACATTACCCCTGCCTGCGTCCAGACATGCCCGACGGGGGCAATGACTTTCGGGGACTTAAACGACCCCGCGAGCAAGGTTTCGCTACTCGCGAAAAACCAACGTGGCTTCCACTTGCTCGACGAGTTGAACACCAAACCGGCGGTAATATACCTGAAAAAAGTCTCCGCCGGCAACACGGGTGAACATGGAACATAAGCCGACATACAGCGAGATAAACGAAGACGTCCTGAATCTCATGACAAAAACAGGGCCCGGCTACTATGTGGTTCTCGGCATAGCGGCTTCTCTCGCCGGTCTCCTTTTCTTCCTGCCCTGGGGCTACCAGATATACACAGGGCAAGGCGTAACCGGGCTTAATGTGCCTGTATTATGGGGCGTTTATCTCGTAAACTTCGTCTTCTGGGTCGGAATCGCCCATGCCGGAACCCTCATATCCGCGATGCTTTTCATAACAAATACCCCGTGGAGAAGGGCCATCGCGAGAGGAGCGGAGACCATGACGCTTTTTTCGCTCCTCCTCGTCACGCTCTACATATTCACGCACATGGGAAGACCGTGGAACGCATATTGGACGATGCCGTATCCGAACCAGCGGGAAATATGGACGAACTTCTTGTCTCCCATCATGTTTGACGTCTTCGCGATAGGCACATACACCACAAGCAGCGCCCTATTCCTTTACTTTGGAATGATACCCGACCTCGCCTCCCTCAAACACCGCACGACAGGGTGGAGAAAGCAGCTCTACACGCTTCTTTCCGTCGGCTGGAGCGGAACGGATTCGGAATGGAGGTGGCACGGCAAGGCGACCATGTTCTTTTCGTCTTTTATCATGCCGCTCGTCGTCTCCGTCCACAGCATCGTGTCTTGGGACTTCGCGCTGTCGTTGGTTCCGGGCTACAGTCAGACGATCTTTGCCCCGTACTTCGTGACCGGCGCGCTCCTTTCGGGCTTTGCCGGAGTCATACTCATGTTCACGATTTTGAGGTGGGCGTACCCCTTCGTCACAAAATACATAACCGACCACCACTACGACAGGGTTGGAATATTCATGCTGGTACTGTCGCTCATGTGGAGTTATTTCACGGGCATAGAGATCTTCACCGGCATGTACGCGAACACGTCCTTTGAGATAGAGAGCTTGAAATACAAGATACTCTCGCCTCCGTACTTCCCGCTGTTCTTCGTGATGATATTCTGCAACACGATAGTGCCGCTCACGCTTATCTGCAAAAAGGCGAGGACCTCGAAGCCGGTCATGCTCGTAATCTGCTTATTCGTGCTCGTGGGCATGTGGCTCGAAAGGTATCTCATAGTGCCTAACGCGCTTTCGAGAAAGTTCCTGCCGTGGATGTGGCATGACTACTTTCCGAGCTGGGTCGAGATTTCGATAACCGCGGGGGCGTTCATGTTCTTTATCTCGCTCTTCATGGTGTCCATAAAAATATTCCCGGTGATTTCCATTTTCGAGGTCAAGGAAGACGTCGGGATACCTCTTCTCGAGAAGAAGGAGCATTAGCGCATGAATCAGGCTGTCTTCGGGCATTTCACATACGCGGACGTAATGATAGACGCCGCCGGAAAGCTCCGGGATTCGGGATACGACGTTACTATCTTTTCTCCCGTCCCCCTTGTCCACGAGATAGAGCACAGCTTCGGGGAAAAGAGAAATTACATAAAGTATTTTACCGCCGTCGGCGCCCTGGGCGGGTTTTTCTTCGGCATAACGCTGGCGTTCAGCACTGCGGCGTTGTATGTCCTGCCGAGGAGCGGGAGGGAAATCTTCGCCATACCGCCTACGTTGCTTATATCTTATGAGACCGCCATCCTTGGAGGCGTCTTATTCACTTTCGCGGGATTCATGCTCCTCTCAAGGTTGCCGTCTTTCAAGAAACGGACGTGGCTGTCCGAAATAGACGGCGACTCTTTCGGCTTGCTCGTGGAGGATGACAGCGGAACGAGGTTGGCGGCCATCGAACGGACTTTAAAAGAATACGGCGCGAGCGAGGTTAGAAGGGTTGAAGAAGATTAAAGCGACAATGATTACGCTGTCCATTATCCTCCTCCTGCCGGCGGCGGCTCTGTCCATGCCGTGGTCATGGGATATGTTCACCCAGCCGAGCCATAAGGCGCAGGAAGAAAAGCCGTTTTCCCCTCCGGACGGCGCAATCCCCGTTACCGGGAAATCCGTCAACATAAAAGACAGGGCAGACGCCGAAAGGCTCGAGAACCCGGTTCCGCCCACTGCCGAGTCTATCGCGCGCGGGCAAGAGAGATTCGGGATTTATTGCCTTACCTGCCACGGCGCCGGCGGCAAGGGCGACGGCCCCGTAGGGGTTAAATACGTGCCGCCTACCGACCTGACCGGCGAATATGTTCAGACCAAACCCGACGGCGACATATTTTATACCATCACATACGGCGGGGTGGCGATAATGCCCGCATACGGAGACGCGATGAAGGTTGAGGACAGATGGCATATCGTCAACTACATCAAACAAGGCCTCCGGGAAAGAAAATAATAACGCTATGTTACGCTGGATATTGGCAATATTGGTTGTAAACGGCATACTGTCATTCGGATACGCCGTTACGCGCTCGGACGACCCGACCGCCCTATGGGCCGCCCTTGCCGTTAATTTCACCTTTTACCTCGGCATAACCCAGGCTGGCATCGTATTCTCGGCGATTATGAGAATAGCGAAGTCCGAATGGGGCAAATATTTTTCAAGGCTCGGCGAAATAATTACGCTTTCCTTCATGCCGGTCGCTTTCATCACGTTCATCGTATTATACCTCGGCGGCACCGACGACCTTTTCTACTGGGCGCGATTGGAATCGTCGGAAACTCATGACGCCCACCTGAGCCCTTGGCTCGGAAAGGGGCTCTTTTTCTGGAGAAATATCATAACAATGACGCTTTTTTACGCGGCGAGTTACCTTTACTTCATGGCCGGCCGCGTTGAAGAAAAAACACCGGATGTCCCCGCCCGGACGCGGACAAGACTCACCCTGCTGGCGAGCCTCGTGATGTTTTTTTTCGTCGCGGCCAATACCAACATGGCATGGGACTTCGGCATGATGCTTATCCGTCACTGGGAATCGAGCATATTCCCTCCGTATTACTGGGTGGGCAATCTCTTTGCCGGCACGGCGTTCCTGTTTTTGATATCCTGCGCCCTTATCCCCCTGACAAAGTCCGCAACCGACAAAGGACGTCTTGATTCCATGGGGAAAGTCCTTCTCGGCTTTACGCTTCTTTGGACGTATCTTTTCTGGTCGCAATTTGTCGTCATCTGGTACGGCAACCTCCCGCACCTGACGGCGCCGTTATTCAAGGCCATGAGCGGGGAATTCTCCCTGCCTTTCACGCTCATGATTATCACGGTTTTCATAGCGCCTTTCTTCGCCCTGCTTAACAGGCGCATAAAACTCTCCGCCAAGGCCCTCACCGTAGTTTCCGTTGTGATATGCGCGGGCATGTGGATTAACCGGTATCTTATGATAATCCCGGTGGTTACGAAAGACAATGAAACGGTCTTCGCGTCATGGACAGGGCTCGCGCTGATACTCGCCGGCCTGTCCGCAACGCTGCTTTCGGTTAATCTGTTTGTCTGGTTATTCCCTCGAGTCAATCTTATAAGCAACAACGCGGAACCTACGGACACGCACTGACCCGCCTTATGAACGCGGGAAGCACGGGTGCCCTCTCTTCCTGAATTCCCGGTAATTCAAAGCGAGCAAAACATTCAGTGTGCGGGGAAGAGCCTTGTCTTGAGGGCGGTCCGCCTAAGGCGGATGAATTAATAAGCCCATGTCGCACGCGCACTACGAGGCAAGTTGAAATATTACGGGTCAAGGGGCCACCCCTTGCTTGTCTTTTCGAAACCCATTGTATATAATCGAATTTTACGGGAGATTGAAATGAAGCCGCCTGAAGAACTTAAGAAAGAAATTCGCGCTCTTTTAAAGGAAAGGAACGCCGTCATGCTCGCCCACAACTACCAGAGGGACGAGGTGCAGGAAATTGCCGATCTTACAGGCGACTCATTGGGATTGAGCATCGAGGCCGCGAAGACAGCCGCCAATGTCATAGTTTTTTGCGGGGTGCACTTTATGGCGGAAAGCGCGGCCATACTCTCGCCGAATAAAACCGTAATCCTTCCGAGGATGGACGCCGGTTGCCCCATGGCGGACATGATAAACGCGGAGCAACTGAGAATCGAAAAACGAAAACGCCTCAATGTGCCGGTCGTGGCCTACGTGAACACCACGGCCGAGGTCAAGGCCGAATCGGACATCTGCTGCACGTCGGCAAACGCGGTAAACGTCACGAACTACGTTACGGGCGAGCGGGTTTACATGGTTCCGGACCGTAACCTCGCCCACTACGTCTCCCTCACTGCCAAGAAGAAAATGGAGTGGTGGGACGGATTCTGCCCCACCCACGAGAGGCTTAAGACAGAAGACGTTCTTAAGGCAAAGGGGGAAAATCCCGAAGCGGTCTTCGTCTGCCACCCTGAATGCTCTCCCGAGGTCGTGAAAATGGCTGACCACGTGTGCTCGACCTCGGGCATGTATAAATTCGCCAAGGAGACGAAGGCAAAAACGATAATAGTAGGGACCGAGATGGGGATACTCTATCGCCTTAAAAAAGAAAACCCGGAAAAGAAATTCATCCTGCCGTCAAAGGCCCTCATCTGCCCGAACATGAAACTCATAACATTGGAAGACGTGGCGGAGAGCCTCCGCGAGATGAAAAACGTGGTAACGGTGCCTGAGGCCATAAGGGTTAAGGCGAAGATGGCATTGGATAAAATGCTGGAAGTGCCGAGGGTTTGGTGAATACCATGGTCATCGCGAGCGAACGATAGAGGGAGGCTTAGGTGAATAACGAATCTGACAACGATAAAAATCCCCGCGCGCTCTCTAAAACATCCACGCTCACGGCGCGGAATTATACCGCCTCCGTATTCCCTTTACAACCTCCATCAGGACAAGCGGCTGAACCGATGCCGCTACGACTATCAGCCAATCCGTAATTCCGAGCCGCTCTATCTTAAATACCGTATTAAGCCCCGGCACGTAGACTATCGCTATCTGGGTCAAGAGTATCGCGAAGACCGCGAGGTTGAGCGTCTTATTGGAGAAAACCCCGAGACTGAAAACGCTCTCCCTCTCGTGCCTACAGTTGAAGACATGAAACTTCTGGCAGAAGACGAGCACGGTAAAGGCCATGGTCTGCGCCTTAACGAGGCTCGCGCCCTCGGCGTAAAGTTCGTACGCGAAAACCGAAAGAGTGCAAAAAGCCATGAAAACGCCTTGAAGAATCATGACCCAAAGAAGCCTCCTTGTGACAATGCCCTCTTTCCGCGTCCTCGGTTTTCTATCCATGACCGAAGGGTCTATGGCCTCCATCGCGAGCCCCAAGGCGGGAAGCCCGTCGGTAACGAGGTTTGTCCAGAGTATCTGCACGGGCAAAAGCGGAAGCGGCATGCCTAAAAGAGTCGCTACGAAAAGCACGAGCACCTCGCCTATATTGCAGGAGAGAAGAAAATGCACGACCTTACGGATATTGTTGAAGATGCCGCGTCCTTCCTCTACCGCGGAGACAATGGAGGCGAAGTTATCGTCAATAAGAACCATGTCAGAGGCCTCTCTCGTAACGTCGGTTCCGGTTATGCCCATGGAAATCCCTATGTCGGCCTCTTTCAAGGCAGGCGCGTCGTTTACCCCGTCTCCGGTCATGGCTATAATAGCGCCTTGGCCTTTCCAAGCCTTGACTATCCTGAGTTTATGCTCGGGGTTTACCCTCGCGTAAACCTTTATGAAAGGAAGCCTTCTCGCCAACTCGTCCGCGCTCAATCCTTCGAACTCAACGCCTGTTATGGCCTCGTCGCCGTCGTTGAATATCCCGACCTCTTTCGCTATGGCAACGGCCGTCAATTTATGGTCTCCGGTTATCATGATGGGAGTGATGCCCGCGGCCTTGGCCTTCTCAACCGCCGCGATAACCTCGGCCCTCGGAGGATCCATCATGCCGGTAAGTCCCAAAAACACGAGGTCTTTTTCGACGCTCCTGTGGAAATGAGTGTCGAAAGGTTCAAGGGATTTTCTGTAAGCCACGGCAAGCACGCGAAGACCGCTCGAAGAAAACGCCTCGTTCGTTGCGTTGATATTTCGCCTCATCTCGTCGACAAGGGGCTTTAGGGCATCTCCCTCCCGGAAATAATCGCAAAGAGGCAAGACGTTTTCCGGCGCGCCCTTTATAAAGGCGTAATACTCGCCGTCCTTTTCATAAACGCTCGTCATGAGTTTTCGCTCGGAATCGAAAGGAATCTCCCCGGCGAACAAAAACTCTTTCAAGAGGGAGTCCTTTTCAAGCCCCGCCTTCATGGCCGCCGAAAGGAGCGCCCCCTCGGTCGGGTCTCCGATAACGAGCCATGAGGAGTTATCATTCTTTTTTATCGAAGCCGTGTTGCAAAGAGCCGTTGCCCTCAAAAGTTCGATTACGGCCTTATTGCCGGAGGCCTCCATACGGCTTGCACCGTTAAAAAACTCTCCGACGGGTTCGTAGCCTCTTCCGGTCACGTCAATAACCACGCCGTCCGGAACGTATAACTTCCTGACGGTCATCTGGTTTTGGGTTATGGTGCCGGTCTTATCCGAGGCTATGACGTTCGCGCTTCCAAGCGTCTCCACGGACGGGAGTTTTCTTATAAGGGCGTTCCTCTTGACCATCTTTTGCACGCCTATGGCAAGGGTAATGGTTACCACGGCGGGAAGCCCTTCGGGTATGGCGGCTACGGCCAGACTTACGGAGGTAAGAAACATCAAAAGGGCTGAGTTTCCCCTTAAAACGCCTAAGACGAATATGAGGACGCAAACGAACGCCGCCGCGTAAACAAGGAACCTTCCGAACTCCGAAAGTTTTTTCTGAAGCGGCGTCGGCTCGGGCTTAACCTTTTCAAGCATGTCCGCTATTTTGCCGAGTTCGGTCGCCATGCCGGTTCCTACCGTAACCGCCGCGCCCCTGCCGTAAACGACGGTCGTTCCCGAATACGCCATGTTCGTCCTGTCGGCAAGGGGAAGGGAATTTTCAAGCCTTCCGGCGTCTTTCCCGACGGGATGGGATTCTCCCGTCAGGGCGGCTTCGTCTATCCTCAAAGACTCGCCGCTTATTATCCGCAAATCCGCGGGCACGATATCTCCGGCATCTAATAAAACAACATCGCCCGGCACGACCTCTGAAGCGGAAACAACCGCAGGCTCATTGTCCCTAAGAACCTTGGCCTTCGGGGCCGAGAGTTTTTTCAGCGCCGACAATACCTTCGCGGCCTTTTCCTCCTGAGTGAACCCTATGAAGGCGTTAAGCGCGACTATGGCCATGATGGCCGAGGCGTCCACCCACTCGCCCAGAATAGCGGCAATAACGGCCGCTCCTATCAAGACGAGCACTATGAACTCGGTGAATTGCTTCAGGAATTTTTTTATGAAGGATTCGGCGGGCGGCTCTTTTAAGGAATTAGGCCCTGTCTCCTCGAGACGCCTCGCGGCCTCGGCCGAAGAAAGACCCTGCTCTTTGGAGCCGAGGGCGTTTAAAACCGAAGAAACAGTTTCCTTATGCCATTCCATACGCCAAAGGGCCTCCGGGTTGGGTTCGAGCGATAATTAAAGAAAGGCGGGACGGCATGATTAAGAAGTTAAGCACAGGGGAAAGAAGGTGTCAACAAACCAATGTAACGGAACGCGTGAGGTCAGATGAGCTTGCTCGCCTCGATCACGATAAGGGCGATGTCGCGCATCTTCTTGTTTTCCTTCTGCGAATGGCTCTGGAGGAGTTTGAACGCTTCCTCTTCGCCTATGTTGCATCTTTTCATGAGTATGCCCTTGGCCCTCTCGACGAGTTTTCGCGCCTCGATGGCCTCGCTCATCTCCGAAAGGTCTTCCCTGAGTTTACGGAACTGCTCGAACCGCGCTATGGCGAGCCTTATGGCCGGAAGCAGTTGCTTTTTCGTGACCGGCTTAACAAGATACCCGAACACGCCCGCCTCTATGGCCTCTTGCGCGACATCTTCGGAAGAGTGCCCCGTAAGGAGTATTATGGGAACCGAGGCGAGTTTCGATATCTCCCGCGCGGCCTCTATGCCGCTCATCTTGGGCATCTTGAAGTCCATGATGACAATCCCCGGGGAATGCTCCTTAAAGAGCTCCACCGCGGCCTCTCCGTTAGCGGCAAGCGCAACCACCTCGAAGCCCAAAAGCTCGAGATAATCCTTGACGAGTATTCGCGTGGCGGCGTTATCGTCGGCCACGAGCGCCTTTAGGAATTCCTTTGGCAAGGGAGGGTACCCATGCGAAGCATGGGTCGAGGTTTCTTGCTCCGGGGTACCCCGAAGCGGCGTGTGTCGTAGCGCTTTATTTGCCTTTTTTACCGCCATATAATCCGTTTCTATTCCCGGTTATTTAGCAACGGACTCGGTCTTTCTCGACCCGAGCCAATCGAAAAACCAGTCGAAACACACGGCGAATATCACGAAGAATCCGAGGGACGCCAGATACAGCCTGTGCTCGAAGATGACGTCTATTATGGGCACGACGCTCGAGGTGGGGGCAAGTATGATGAAAAACCAGAACACGAAGAACGATATGACGAGCGCCCTCGGCTCGCCCGTCCTTTTGTAACGGAAGAAGAGCCACACCGCTACGGCGACTATCGCGAGAAGTATCGAGAGAGACACGACGGGAGGCAATATGGGGATGTTAAGGACTGTGCCTTCCTTCACCACAGGCATCTCGAAAAGCCCTCTGGACACGGGAAAATCATAATCGAGGTTCTGATTAATCGGCGCTAAAAGAAGCGCGATATAATAAACGATGACGTTAAACTGGGTAAAGAGGTACTCGAGAGGGCTAATGCTCTTCACCCCGAATCCAGCGCTTGGAGCCATGCCAACGGCGATGCCCGAACTCTCTTCGCTCAAATCCCCGAAGCCGCCCAGCGGAACTATGAAAACGACGATAAAAATCACGCTGATTATCGCGAGAATCGCGTAAACCGGAATCCTCGCAAAAATGCCCTTGACCTCGCCTTTAGCGATAAAGTAGTAATCGTAAAGAAGCGCGATTACAGGCAGAGTTATCGCTATCTCCTTTGACATGACGCCCAAGACATACGCTATGGCCACCCCTGCGTAAAGCGCTATCCTTTTCCCGGAATCCGAACATTTCGCGGACTTTATAAAGAATAAAAGCGCGGCAAGATAAAAAAGGCTCGCGAGGCTTTCCATCCTCTGCACTATGTATGTTACGGACTGCGTCTGGACCGGATGAACCGCGAAAAGAAGCGCCGAGTACGCGGCAATGCGCTTTGCCCACGTCTCGTCTTCGGTCAACGAGCCGAGCGTCAGGAAAACGAGAAAGTAGGCCAAGACCGCGGCTACGGCGTGTATGGAGATGTTCACGATGTGATAGCCGACGACGTTCAACCCGCCCGCGGCGTAATTAAGCGCGAATGTGGCCATTGTAACGCCCCTCTGCCCCTTGAGTATCTCCGGGATGTTGCCGAGGTTCCTTATCTGATAGTTTTCGACTATGTGCGGAGTGTCGTCGAAGTGGAAACTCGCGTTAAATGTGTTCGAGTACACAAGAAACACAACGAGTATGAGAACTCCGGATATCCACAAATGAAACCGCTTGTTTTCGAATATCTTTTGCATGAACCCCCTGCCTTTGTTCAGTCTTGGTTTTTATCTTTACCGGATATTGAAACAGCAGTCATGGCGTCCTTCAAAAGCGCTATCTCCTGCGCGAGAGTTTTGTTCCTTTCGGTCAAAACCGAAATCACGACGGAGTAATGAAAAAGTATAAGCAAAACAAAGAGAAAAGCAACGAGAAAGAGAAGCGACGGCGGATAGGAGATGCCGAGGAAAAGCGAAATCCTGTCCAAAAGCCCTCTCCAAAGCCCTAAAACGCCTATGGCAAAAACCAGCGCGAGCCAAAGAACGGCATATTTCTCCTTGAGCAATCCCCGCCTTATGAAGTCTATCACGAGAATGGCCAGAATCGCGGCAATGAAAAGGGCAAGTATCTGTATCATCGCTATTTAACCTTTTTCAATAAATCCACGAACACGGCAAGGAGCACCTTCACCATGTAATAGGCCGATTTGGACGCGGTTATGGAGGATTTTCCCCCTTTTCTCTCGCTCATTATCACGGGAACTTCCATTATAGCAAAACCCTTCTTATGAAGCAACACAAGGGCCTCTACCTCGGGATAATCGTCGGGATAGGCGCGGGAGAGGAATTCTATGACCTCGCGGTTAACCGCCCTAAAGCCGGAGGTGGTGTCCGTGAGCTTCTCCTTTATTATAAAAGACACTACTTTCGAAAATATGGCTATGCCCGCGGCACGCGCCATGGAGGGCTTATACTCCCCGGCGCCCAAAAATCTCGACCCAACTACCATGTCAATCTCGTCCCTTATGAGCGGAGCCACGAGGTCGCGTATCTGTTTGGCGGGATGCTGGCCGTCCGCGTCCATCTGCACGGCAATGTCGAAGCCGTTCCTCAAGGCGTACTTGTAGCCTGTCTGCATGGCGGCGCCAACGCCCATGTTAAACGGATGCCGCACTGCCTTGACCCCTTTTGCAAGGGCTTTGCTTGAGGTGGCGTCCTTGGAGCCGTCGTCAACCACAAGTATTGTCGCCTCGGGGACGAATCTCCGCACCTCGTCTATCACCGCGCCGACAGTGGCCTCTTCGTTATACGAGGGAATTATTATGAGGATCCTTGAACTCATTCTATATTGCCGAATAGAAGGTTATACTATCCGGCCCTTTCATGGTGAAAGGCAGAGCTACATCCCTGCTGGTGCCGAAGGGAAACGCTTGTCGCTCCCGCAATTCACTCTAGCCCATGCGCCCTCACTGCCGTTTTTTTGCCGAACGAACTATGCGTCTATTTCTTCAGAAACTTGACGATCCTTGAGATCGTTTCGTCGGGTTTTTTATTGTAGGTATGCTCCCAAACCACCATTACATCCCAACCTTGTCGCCGCAAACTTGCAACAACTTTTTTGTCTCGCGCACGGTTTTTATTCAATTTGTTTTTCCAAAAGTCGTTCGGAAGTATTTTCTCCCAACGCGGCAATTGCCAGCCATGCCAAAAATCGCTATGAAGAAAAACTGCTTTGCGCTCTCTCGGCAATGCGATGTCTGGCTTACCCATTGCTCCAGCGTAATCCTCCCGAAATCTTACGCCCCGTTTTCGTATCTCGCCAAAAAATTTCTTCTCAAATCCGGTTCTCGCCGATCGGATTTTGCTCATCGTTCGGCTTCGTTGTGCTTTTGTCAATCTGTCCATAGCATCATCTTTGGAAAGTTTTTGACCGTAATAACTTCATCAACCGCTTTAATGTTTTGTAGGTTCTAATCAAATTCATTCGTTATTTGAGATTGGCACGCCGCGAGTAAAGATTTTTTGATCGCCAATGCGTGCTTCTTGACGAAAACAGGCGGCAATGCGTTGCCAATCATGAGCGCGACCCCTTGCTTACCTTTGTTGAGCGAAAAATAGTAATTTTTGGGGAAGGATTGCAAGAGTGCCGCTTCACGCAGAGTTATAGAACGGTTTTGTAGCGGGTGAAGAAAACGCCCCTTTGATGGGCTCACGCAACCGCCCGTAATCGTCGGGGCAACATTTTCCCATGACATTCTTCCATATACGTCCTTAAAGCCGCCGAGAAGTTTTTTGTGACAGGCCAAGCGGAATTTCTCCGGAAGATCGATCCTGCCCCCTCCGTTTTTCGGTATTCTCCTGATCATTTCCTTAATATGAGAATTCCTTTTCTCTTTCATGTCGTGCAAGAGGTCACCGCTCTTACCGGGCCGCGGCAAATCGCCAATCGCGTCGCGCACCGTCACTTTTTCGGTTTCGCCTGCGGGCAATTCAACGCGTCCAACCATGCTGCACACAAGTATCATTCTTCGCCGACGTTGTGGTACTCCGTAATTGGCGGTATTCAAAATCAAAGGAGTCCCGTTCAGATCGTAGCCAAGTGCACCCAAATCTTTCTTTAAAATTTTCATTCTACTATTCTTAGCCAAGGCGGGGACGTTTTCCATCATCACCGCTTTGGGTAAAAGTGCCTTCACCAGCCGCAAATAATCAAAAACGAGATTGTTCCTCTCGTCTCGAACTCTTTTTTTGCCGTTGCGGGTTCTCATGGAAGAAAATCCCTGACAAGGAGGACACCCCGCCAATAAATCCAGTTCCCCTTTTTTGAGTCCGAGCGCATGAAGCACTTCCACGCCCTTGATCTTTCGTATATCTTTCTGCCAAATTTTCACTTCGGGATGATTTTTGCCGTATGTTTCTGTCGCCAAAGAATCTATCTCAATGGCTCCGACAACTCTAAATCCCGCCTGTTTCAAACCAAGCGTCAGTCCTCCGCAACCGGAAAATAAATCCATTGCCGTATATTTTTTCATGCTTCTTCCCTTTTACTGTTTATGCTAAACGAAAGGACGTAGTTTCTGTTACCCTCGGGGAATCGAAGTTGCGGCCACCAAACTGCCACCTCACCCTTATCGTTCGGGTTTTGCCTATAAAGAAAAAGCGTCGGTGCGTCTTTAGGAGCCAAACTTTCCTCGCCTCCGGACAAAATACCCTGTCGCTCACGACGCACCGCCTCTGCTCCCCTGTTGCGCCGCACCACCAGATATGCTTTTGGGCCCAACAAACCCTTTAGCATATCCAAAGCTGTGCCAATCGTTCTCATGTCCCACAGTTCGCCCCCGACTTTCGGATCGTCTGGGCAACGCTTCAACAATTCCACTATTTCATCAATCGTCACTTCCTTGTCGCTTTCCTCGTCGCCGATGTATCTCAATTTTGCATCAATCCAATTTGTATGCTCTGTTACTTCTGGCGTGCGAAGCGGATAGCGCGGATTTATGCTCTCGCCAGCAACATACGCAATCAAAGAGTTCGGATCGAGCACGTTCCGTCTAGTCGCTTGCAAAGGGGATGAAATATATAAAATTTCAAATTTGCCTTCCGGGTACTTATGCACCAAGTCCCGTAAGGCACTCTCCATGTCGTGAATCAAACTGAAGTGCTCGGCTAACTTTTCAGGTAAAAAGAGTCGAGTTACGCCTAAGTCGTTTTGCCTGTATCCGTACATTCGAGCGTGCTGGAGCACCGTGTCGGCGTTGGGTTTCTTCGGATTTCGTCCGTAATAACTTACGAGTAAATTTTCGATGGTAACGCCGCGACCGAGTTTGTTGCCGCCGACGAAAATATTGTATACGGCGTCCAACTTGATCTCCTCGCTGGAAGTGGCGTTTATGAGTTTTACGTTTGCGCCGTGCAAATAGAACTTTATCTTCTCCACTATTTGATCGAACGGCGGCAAACCAACTTGGGTTTGTTCCAAGTCGTGGTACGTCGCTTCAAGTTTGGCCATCACTTGCGCGCGCGTGGGGTTATCCGAGCTTTGCGATAAGATATGGAGTGCGTCTTCTTTGAATTGTTCAATGAGCGTAACGATATAGTCGTGATCTTTTTTGTTCATGCTGACATGACAGAGAAAAGCGTAACGCTTGCCGGGGTTTTCGATTTTTCGCGCAGTCGCCGCGACCAAAAATGTCAATAAAGCCGTTTCTAAACCGGAAGGAATACGCCCCGTCGGCTGCGGCTGGTGAGACGTTTTCAATTCCTCAACCTCGCCAATTTCCACGGTCCGCAATAATTTTTTCGCGGGATCTCCGAAAAATTCGTATCCGCCAACATATCCGGGGCCTGGCTCACTCAAAACGCTGAAGGACGGCCTGTACCGGTGTTCTGGATTTTGCAAGAACAACGCTTGCGGCGTGGCTGTTACCTGAATGTAAGTGTTGACGCTGAAAAAGCGACGTAAGTCCGTGATAACCTCGTTTATCCGGCTCACCTGCTCACCGCCCTTACTGGTGTAGGTGTTCAAACTTGCCTGATCCGCCTCGTCGTCAATGATGAGCGCAGAGATTCCTCGCGCACCAGCCGTTTTGAACGCTTCAAGTAAACTACCGAGTTTACTTCCGTTCTTGGAGCATACGATGACGAACGGCGGATTGCGCAACTGACGCTCAAATCGTCGCGGGTCGCGCCAGTCGTTTTTTCCGAGAACGCTTAAGCCCTGCAAGGCCAACTTCATTCGTTCCAGCGTTTGATCGTACAATAAATCAATGTCGGAGGTGAGTATCAAGATGCATTGGAAACCGTTGTCCGCGGCCATTGCCGCCGCAACTTGAATGATGCTCGTTTTCCCGCTCTGAATCAGTCCGTACAAAAGCCCGTCGCTCGGTTGTTCGGGCAATCCCGCAATCGGATCAACCGCCTTTGCCAAGATTTGAACGGCTCTTTCCGTGATCGCCACGAGCGAAGTAGTCGGAATTTTGGTCTCCAGCACGTTCAAAACCTCGGTCGTGTGCGGGCCGTCGTGGATGATTTCGCGTTGTCTTTTCTGTTCCGGCATAGTTTATCGCTCGCTTACATTATCTCGCATTTGTTCGCTTGACTCAAACGCCAACGACGGCCAACGACCGACCGGAACCTTACGCTCCAACTCTCCGGCCGTTCCCCAGACGGAATAACTGTGATTATGTTTTCTGCCGGTCGCTATGCGTCCCGGCTTCCCGCCCAACAACTCGTTGGCCTCCTTCCAGTCCAATGCGCACACTCCATCCCCACCGCAAATGAGGCCAATAACAACCTTGTGATACTCGCCAGCCATTCTGAAACAACGATCCACGTCCTCTTGATCGAAACTGAAGCCCCAAGGTGACCTGGCTTTCGTCGTATATTTCAAAAAAATGAAAACATCATCGTTGACAACGTAGCCCAAGTATTTGCGCCTTCGGACGGATCGGCACAGATCGTCTTCTATCAGACGAATGATCGCGGCACCGTGATAATATTCAGATTTGTCAAACATTTTCAAAAAAGTTAGTTTTAGTGCCGCAGGAGGACTCGCCCTCCCCTCAGATTTTACCCATTATAACCTGAATCTGTCGCGTCTGCCGTAGTTACTTCTTCTTTCTTGCCCGCGCATTTTTTACGGGCGGAGTGGATTTTTCGATTAGATTAGTCGCCTTTTAAACTGGCTACCCCGTCTTGAAATCACAAAAAAGGGATATCGATATTACTCTTTACTTCTCGGACTTAAACCCTATCCGCCGCCTCGACGGCTCCGGTGGCTTCATCAATTCATAAATGGCCTCAAAGACCACCTTGAACTGCTCGTCGTATTTCTTTTCCATCTCTTCCATCTTTTTCGCCAAGTCTTTATGAGTTGCAAGCATTTCACGAAGCTTGACAAATGCCCTCATAATCAGGATATTGACCTCGATAGCTTTTTCGCTGTTTAATACCGAAGAGAGCATGGCTACGCCCTGCTCGGTAAAAACATAAGGCAGGTATTTTCGATGTCGGCCACGCCCTGTCTTTAAGGTCGCAAATTGCGACCTTAAAGATTCAATCTCTTCGGCGGTCAATTGAAACATAAAATCCGACGGAAACCTCCGCAGATTTCTGCGCACCTGTTCATTCAGCCTTTTCGTCGTCACGCCATAAAGAACCGCGAGATCGCTGTCGAGCATGACCTTGTGCCCGCGAATCAACAGGATTTTCTTTTCAATCACCTCAATCGGAACTATTGCCTTCACGCATCCTCCGATTACCCTTTCCCTTAATCTCCCTCTCCCTCCGCCTAAGGCGGATGGGGAGAGGGTCGGGGTGAGGGGGAAGAGCCTTCTTCCCTGCCTTAATTTTGGTGCCGAAGGGGGGACTCGAACCCCCACGGAGTTACCCACCAGAACCTGAATCTGGCGCGTCTGCCATTCCGCCACTTCGGCCCGTCACGGACGGGTTTTCAATGAATGAAAAACGCCCGTTTTGATTCAATCGAAAAAATTCTGTCAATCACAGGTAACGTCAATTATTTTGTGTCATAATGAAAATGAAATAGACAACGGCTTTCCCCGTTTTCTTTTTGTAGGGCAACCCTCCGTCCGCCTCAGGCGGACGGAGGGTTGCGTTTTTTGCAGGGCTAAAGCCCTGCCCTACATTACCCCGCGCATTTGCCTCTTGCAATAGTCCTCTTTCATGGTATATTTCTTATGAACAAGACTGCAAAGCGCAGGTCTTGAATCAACCATTAATTTTGCATACTAAGACGCCGCAAGTCAAGGTTTTTAAAGGCGGGCCTGACAGACAAGATTGCTTCGGAGTCAGCCCTTCGACCCTTCGACAGGCTCAGGGCGAACGGCAGGTCGCAATGACAACTTACACGGAGGCTAACGAATGAAGTTCTTTATTGACACGGCCAATATCGAAGAAATCCGGCAGGCCCGGGAATGGGGTCTCGTTGACGGGGTGACCACCAACCCATCGCTCATATCAAAGGAAAAAAGGCCGTTCAAGGACATCGTGAACGACATCTGCGGCATTGTAGACGGCCCGATAAACGTCGAGGCCATCAGCCACAGGGCGGAGGGACTCGTGGCCGAGGCAAGGGAACTCGCCAAGATAAACCCCAAGAAGATTGTGGTTAAAATCCCCATGACGCTCGAAGGCATGAAGGCCGTGAAGGAACTCTCTGCGGAAGGCATAAAGACGAACGTAACTCTCGTGTTCTCGCCGGTGCAGGCGCTTCTGGCGGCAAAGGCCGGGGCGACCTACGTCAGCCCCTTCATAGGAAGACTGGACGACATATCCCACATAGGCATGGACCTCATAGGGCAGATAATGACCATATTCGACAACTATAAAATCCCTACCGAGGTCATAGTCGCGAGCATACGCCACCCCGTGCATATCTTAGACGCCGCGCTTATCGGCGCGCATATCTCGACCATTCCGTTCAAGACGCTCGAACAGCTTCCCAAACACCCGCTTACCGACATCGGCATAGAAAAGTTCCTCAAGGACTGGGAAAAGGTGCCGAAATAAAGGGAAAAGGCTTGAGCGCGAAGATACTATGACAGAGCGCTTAACCATCTTGTTTCGGCGTGAGGACACACCGAAACATCTAAAAACCATCTTGTTTCGGCGTGAGGACACACCGAAACATCTAAAGATAGGGAAAAGGCCCGCGCCGCGAAAAACACAATGAACGAACATTTAACCATCCCTGCCGCTTTTTTCGATTCCGAAAATGACAAGGCCCTCCCCGCCCTTTTGCAAAGAACCTCGGGCAAGACTCATGCGATAAAAAGAGGCGAGTTCGAAGAAAAGGTAAAGCGAGTCGCCTTGGGCCTCGTCTCATCGGGAATCAAGCCCTTTGAGACAGTAGCCATACTCTCGGAAAATAGCCCCGAGTGGATTATATCCGACCTCGCGATAAGCGGGTCCCGCGCCATAAGCGTGCCGATCTACACGACCCTCGGACAAGAGGAAAAACTGTTCATACTCAAGGATTCGAACTGCGTCGCGCTTATTTTTTCCGCGCATCACCGTAAGAGCGCGCTCGCGGCCACAAAAGAAATCCCATCGCTTCGCGTCTTGATAGAGACAGGCTCAGACGGAAAAACCGAAAAAGGCGTTATCGCGTTCGAAGAGGTTGAAAAACTCGGCGCGACGAAAGACCCCGTTGAGTTCGAAAAAATAATCTCTGCCATCGAAGAAGACGATATTTTTTCCGTAATCTATTCTTCCGGCACCACCGGAAGACCCAAGGGCGTCGTCATCACGCACAAAAACATCCTCTCCAACATAAAATCCGTTCTTCAGGTCATAAACATAGCGCCAACTCATCTCTACCTCTCCTACCTTCCCCTGAGCCACGTGTTCGAGCGCATGATACACCACCTTCTCGTTTATCGCGGCGCGCCCATAGCCTACTCGCGCGGCTTCGCCTACGTCGGAGCCGACATAACGGAGTTCGCTCCCTCGCTTCTAATCGGCGTGCCGTTCTTTTTAGACAGGGCGAAACACAGGATACTTTCAAGCGCGAGAGAGAGCGGGATTTTAAAAAGAATATTGTTCGACCTCGCGATGAAACTCAACAAAGGATTTCTCGACAGTCTCGTTCTCGAAAAAATCCGTGAAAAAGCCTTCCCCGGCGTCAAGCTCCTCATATCCGGCGGCGCGGCGCTAAACCCCGAGACGGCCTCTTTTTTCGGCAAGCTCGGCATACCGGTTCTTCAGGGCTACGGCCTGACCGAGACCTCCACCGTGGTTACGGTGAATACCCCGGAAGACAACAGGCTCGGCACCGTCGGAAAGCCCGTTCCCGGCGTAGAGGTAAAGATAAACCCCGACAAAGAGATACTCGTAAAAGGGCCCAACGTCATGAAGGGCTATTTGAACATGCCGGAACTCACGGCCGAAGTCTTAAGGGACGGATGGTTTTACACCGGAGACACGGGGAGTCTCGACAGGGACGGATACCTGACCATAACGGGAAGAAAAAAAGACCTCATTATAACGTCGGTCGGAAAAAACATCTCCCCGCAACTCATAGAGACGCGCCTCAAATCCGACCCTCTTGTGAAGGAAGCCCTTGTTTACGGAGACAACAGGCCCCACCTCGTGGCCCTCATAGTGCCTGAAGAAGGACGATTAAAAACATTGGCCATTGATCTGGGCGTTAACTTCGAGCATCTTGCCGGCCTCCGCGATAACGAAAAAATCCGCGCGGTTTTCGAAAAAATCGTCCGCGATAGCCTGAAAGACCTCGGCCGGTTCGAACAGATAAGAAAATTCAGCCTCATAGAAGAACCTACGCCTGAGCGCGGGGAGATGACGCCCACCATGAAGCTTAAAAGGGAAAAGGTGGCGGAACGGCATAAAAATGTGATAGAAAGACTGTATGCAGAATAACAAACAGGCAAAAAAACCCGCGAAACCGACTCTCATCGAATTCCTCAAAACTCAAGCAGGCAAACCTCTTTCATTCAAAGAGCTTGCCGTCGCCTTGGGCGTCGCGAGGGCCGACAATGACGCCTTCAAGCGCGTCATAAGGGAACTGCTCGCCGACGGAGAAATCGTAAAGATACGCGGCGACAGGTACGGACTTCCCTCGAAGATGAACCTCGTTACCGGAGTAATCTCCTGCCATCAGGACGGCTACGGCTTCGTGTGTCCCGAAGGCGAAGGCGCCGACGTTTACGTCGGGAGAGGCAAGATGAAGGGCGCCATGCATAACGACAAGGTCGTTGTCAGGGTCGAAGGAGTGAAGAGCGGCGGCAAACGCGAAGGAAGCATAATAAGGATAGTCGCGAGAGCCAATAAAACCCTCGTCGGAAAATTCCGCGCGCCCCGCTCTAAAGGCGCGCCCGCCTCGGTCTCGCCGTCCGACGAAAAGATAACGACGAGCATAATGATACCCGAAGGCCAAAGCCTTGGAGCGAAAGAAGGCGACATAGTCGAGGCGGAGATAACAGCATGGCCGTACGGAAACGAACCGGCGGTCGGCAAGATTCTGGAGGTCTTGGGAAGAGCCGACGACCCGGACGTGGAAATCGAAGTGATAGCGAAAAAATACAGGCTTCCGAGAAGGTTTCCGCCGGAGGTCGCGCTTGAGGCGAAAAACATCCCGTCCGAAGTTCTTCCCTCGGAAATAAAGGGAAGAGAGGATTTGCGGGGACGCACGGTCGTAACCATAGACGGAGAAACAGCCAAGGACTTCGACGACGCCGTGTCAATCGAAAGAACGGCGCTCGGCTACAAGCTCTTCGTCTCCATAGCCGACGTGAGCCACTACGTAAAAGAAGGCACGGACCTCGACAAAGAGGCCTATCAAAGAGGCACGAGCGTTTACTTTCCCGACCGCTGCATACCCATGCTCCCCGAGCGCATATCGAACGGCATAGCGAGCCTGAACCCGAACGTCGAACGCTTGACCATGACCGCTGAAATAGAATTCGACGAAAACGGCGCGCCCGTGAGGACGTCTTTTTACGAAAGCGTCATAAAGAGCTCCGAGAGGCTCACATACACGAACGTAAAAAAGACGCTTACGAAAGAAGACCCTTCCGTGTCCGGGAGATACGCCCACATAGAGCAAGACTTGAAGACTATGGAAGAACTCGCGCTTAAACTCTTCAAGAGGCGCATGGAACAAGGCTCCATAGACTTCGACCTTCCGGAGCCGCAGATAATAATAGACATAGAAGGCCGTCCCGTGGACATCGTGAAATCCGAAAGGAACGTCGCCCACAGGATAGTCGAGGAATTCATGCTCTCCGCCAACAGGGCGGTCGCGGAATTTTTCAGTTCCGCCAAATATCCGTTCGTTTACAGGATTCACGAAACGCCCGACGCGGCAAGCGTGGCCGAGTTCAAGGAATTCGCCGCCGGATTGGGACTCCGGCTCGAGGAAAAGACCTCTCCGAAGTCCTTCCAGAGGCTTCTCGCCGCGGCCGCCGACACCCCTTACGAAAAACTCATCAACCACGTGTTGCTCCGCACGATGCGGCAGGCCGTGTATTCGGACAAAAATCTGGGGCACTTCGGACTCGCGTTCGAGGACTATACCCACTTCACCTCTCCCATAAGGCGCTACCCCGACCTCGTGGTCCACAGGCTCCTCAAAAAAGCCCTCCGAAAAGAATACACCGCGAAGGAGCGGGAGCGCCTCAAAGCCTCCCTTCCGGAGATAACCTCGCATGCGTCCGCGAGGGAACGGAACGCCATGGAGGCGGAACGCGAGATAGTGGACCTCAAGAAGGTCCAGTTCATGAAAGACAAAGCAGGCGAGGTCTTGCCCGGCATAGTGTCCGGGGTAACGAGTTTCGGATTCTTCGTGGAACTCAAAGACTACTTCGTCGAGGGGCTCGTGCACGTAACGAGCCTCAAAGACGATTACTACGTGTTCACGGAAAAGAAGCACATGCTCGTCGGCGAAAAAACGAAACGGAAATTCCAGGTCGGCATGGAGGTAACCGTAAAGATTACGAAGGTGGACATGGAGAAGCGGCGCCTGGACATGGAACTCCCTCTTGACGGAAAAAACAGAAGAGACAAGAGGCGTTAGAAAACATCCCTCATGAAGATAATCAGGGGAAAAACAACCATACCCGGAGTAAAGGCCTCGGTCGTAACGCTCGGCAACTTCGACGGAGTGCATCTCGGGCACAAAAAGATTTTAAAAAGCGTCGTCAAGCGCGCAAGGGCGGCCGGCGCGAACTCGATAGTCTACACGTTCGAACCTCATCCCCTTAAGGTCATAGCCCCGAAAAAAAGCCCTCCTCTCATAACCACGCTCGAACGCAAGATAGAGGAAATATCCCGCGTCAAGCCCGACTATCTCGTCCTGGCGAACTTCACGAAAGAATTCGCCGCGACTCACCCGAAGGAATTCGCCGAAAAGGCGCTCAAAAAAACCCTTCGCGCGAAAGAAGTCCGCGTCGGACACGACTTCTCGTTCGGCAAACAAAAACTCGGCACAGCCGAGAGCCTGAAAAAACTCGGAAGCGCGCTCGGATTCAAGGTCTTCGTCATGCCGGCCCGCAAGAAAGACGGCTCTATCGTCAGCAGTTCCCGGATAAGAACTCTCGTCAAAAACGGCGAGGTCTTTGAGGCCAACCGCCTTCTCGGATACCCGTTTTCTCTCACGGGCCGCGTCGTGAAAGGCAGGAGCGTCGGGAAGAAACTCGGATTCCCGACCGCCAATATCAAAACCTGCAACGAACTCCTCCCGTGTAACGGAGTTTACGCGGCCTGCGTTGTTGTCGGGAAAAAACACCTCCCCGCGGCGGTGAATATCGGAATCGCGCCGACGTTCAAAAGAAGAAAAACCGTCATAGAGGCGCACATACTTGGATTTAAGGGCTCGATTTATGGTAGAATCGTCCGTATCGATTTCATGAAAATGCTCCGGCCGGAGGAGCGCTTTAAAAACCCGGAGGAACTCTCCCGCAGGATAAAAAAAGACGTCAAAGCCGCGGGAAGAATCCTGAAAAGCGGTAGGGGCACGATGCATCGTGCCCCTACAAAAGAAAAGGCAACGAGATGAAGATATCTGGAAAAACAAAACTGCTCGGCATATTCGGGGATCCTATAAGGCAAACACTTTCTCCCTACATGCAAAACGCCGCCTTCGAGGCATTGGGGCTCGAATACGTGTACATGGCGTTCAGGATAAGTCCCGAAAACCTTAAAAACGCCGTACTTTCGATAAGGGCGCTCGACATGCAGGGCGTGAACATAACCGTTCCTCACAAGGAAAGCATCATGGAATTCCTGGACGAGATAGACGACGAGGCCAAGGCCATAGGCGCGGTCAACACCATCGTCAACAGGGACGGCAGACTGATAGGCTTTAACACCGACAGCAGAGGCTACTACCTGAGCCTCAATCATGAAACAGGCTTCGACCCCGCGGGGAAAACAATCACCGTCATAGGGGCCGGAGGCGGGGCGAGGGCGATTCTTTTTTCGCTCCTCAATAAAAATCCGAAAAAAATAATAATCTCGAACCGCACGGTCGAGCGCGCGTCCCGCCTTTGCGAAGAACTCGGGAAAACTTTCCCGGGAGTGGAATTCGCCTCCACGGGGCTCAACATAAGCCGCTTCGCCTCCGAAACAGACCTCCTCGTAAATACCACCTCAAGCGGCATGATGGCCGGCCCGGACGAAAAACCGGTCGTTCGGATAGACGCTCTTAAAAAAAGCGCCATAGTATCCGACATAGTCTTCAGGCCTCTCGACACTCCTCTTATAAAAGAGGCTTTAAGGCTCGGCCTGACCGCGCACAAAGGGCTCGGCATGCTGGTTTGTCAGGGGGCTTTGGCCTTCGAACTCTGGACGGGAAAGGAACCTCCGATAGAGGTCATGAAGTTCGCGGGCATTCAGGCTCTGGGGGTCAAATGAGGATGGTTTTCATAGCCGACTCCCACGCAAAGGGGCCGGACGACCCGTCGCAAAAACAACTCTCCGGTTTCCTCGAAGCCCTCTCGAACAATCCTCCCGAAAGACTCGTCATACTCGGAGACCTTTTCGACTTCTGGATAGGCACGAGCGGACTCGTATATTACAGATACCTCCCGATACTCGCGCCTCTCCTGAAACTCCGGAAACTCGGAACGAAAATAACCTACCTCGAAGGCAACCACGATTTTTCCTTAGGCCCGTTCTTCACCGAATTTCTCGGCGCGGAAGTGCACCCGGACTCGACCGTAATCGAAGTTGACGGAAAAAGGATTTTCCTCTCTCACGGCGACATCGCGGACAAAAGCGTAAGATACATATTGTGGAGGGGTTTTTTAAGAAGCCCTTTTTTAAAGGCCTTGATAAAGATGCTTCCCGCTTCGGTTTTCTTCAGGATAGCCTCGGGATTATCGCGAAAGAGCAGGACATACAGGGAAGAAGCGCCGCGCGTTGAAAAAGCCCTTAAAGACTTCGCGCATGAACTCGCGAAAAACGGTTACGACGGGTGCGTCATGGCTCACTCGCACATGGCTTCGATAGAAACCCTCAAGAACAACGGAAAAAACTTCACCTACTCGAACGCCGGAAGCTTCGGAAACGACGGGGCCTACATTACCTACGAAAAAGGCTCTTTCAGGCTCGAAAGATTCTCGCAATAGGCCGGCGCAATCCGCTACCCTTCCCTCTCGTTGCCTTTGGTGAAAAGCAAAAACGCCATAGAAGGCCTCTTGGAAGAGTCCTCCGCCTGAGGCGGACGAACTGAATCCCGTCGAAGTTCCTCCGCCTCAGGCGGACGTCCCTTACGACCGAGTTTATCGTCTCCTCGATGTCTTTATCGGTAACGACCGAAAGCTCGACGACCTTATACTCAAGCGTTTTCATCATAATAATGGGATTGCTTCGCTCGCAATGACAAATTAGGCCGTCATTGCGAGGGGCTTTATCCCGAAGCAATCTCATCTTTATAATTACGAGATTGCTTCACGGAGCCTGCCCTGAACGGAGCCGAAGGGTTCGCAATGACTGCTTACTTTTATTCCCCGTCTTTCACTAAAGCCCGCTTTGGTAAACTGCCTTGCCTACAAAGAAAGGCCCCATCTTTTCGATATATGTCGAAGTCTGTTTGGTCTTCCTCATTGCCTGAACAAGGAGCGAAAGGGGGTGGAGGTCTTTTCCGATGAGGCCTATAGTGAAGTCGTTGTCGTTTTTATCGAGTCCGTAAGAGGCAAGCCTGACGTCGTGGCCGAGGTCTTTTTCGCCGAAGGCCCTGCCTATTGCCCCGTGCTCCATAAGTATCTCGCCCTGTTCCTTCGGAGGAAGCAAAGCGAAACTTCCCTTTCTCCTCAAAGGATACCAAACAGCCCAACTCCACAGCGGGTTTCTCGTAACGCGCCTTACGCGCCGCAAGAGCCAGTCTTCGAGGTCTCTTTCGTGCCCGAGAGAATACGTCCTTCCGAGCATCGCGTATTCGGGCTTTAAGCGAAGCGATGAGAAGGAACTTTCATTAAGGAATTTTCTGAGTTTCGCGGTGAAAAAATCCGGCTCCTCGCTCATGGTAAGAAGCCCGATTGAAGAAGGGTCGCTTATGTCTTCGTAAAGGACCGATTCGATGCCGCTTTTCTCAAGCTCGTTGATAAGAGGTTCACTGTCCTTCACGCCGCCGAAGACAAGCAATTGGACAAAAAGCCTTTTATCGAGTAACTGCGGCGCTCCGTCCTTTGGCGCGCCCTTTTCGTTTACGTTGGTAAGTTCTTCTAAAGTGAATTCCACGTGACCGCCTATCCCGCGGCCTTTTGTTTTTTAAGGTCGCGCGCTTTTTTGGCGGCCTCCGTCGGCTCGTAAGTGCAAAACGGCTCTTCTTCCATGTAATCGCCGCTGAAGGCGAATGCCCGCGCCCTGCAACCCCCGCAGACGCTCCTGTACTCGCAGTATCCGCACCTGCCCTTGTAATCGTCCCACGCGCGCATCTGCTTAAAGACCTTCGAGGTGTTCCATATCACGGAAAACGGCTCTTTCCTTATGTCGCCGCACTCCTCTTCCAGAAACCCGCATATCTGAACCTTGCCCCTGTGGGACACGAAGGCGAAGGTCTGGCCTCCCATGCACCCCTTGCTCATGGCGTCGAGGCCGTGGGTCTCGGGCGTCACGGAAATTCCCTTCTCGTGTTCCTTCTGCCTGAATATCCTGTAATAATGCGGGGCGCAGGTCGGCTTGAACTGAAGCGGAACCTTATCCCTCTTTTCATAGAACCACGTGAGGGTCTTTTCGTAGTCCTCCGGGGATATTTCAAGGTCTTTCAGGTCCGCGCCCCTGCCGGTCGGCACGAGAAGGAACGGGTGGTGCGCCTTGGCGCCTAATTTTATGACGAGGTCGAGTATCTTCGGAAGCTCGTGCAGATTGTGCTTGGATACGGTTGTGTTGACCTGAAAATCCATGCCAACCGCCTTGCAACTCTCTATGGCCTTCATCACCGAATCAAACGCGCCCTCTACGCGCCTGAAGTTGTCGTGGGTTTCCTTGGTCGCGCCGTCTATGGAAAAACTCACCCTCTGGATTCCGGAATCCTTCATCTTTTGCGCTGTCTCGATTGTTACGAGAAACCCGCACGGCGCCATGACCATCCTGAGCCCTATGTCCGTGCCGTGCCGCGCGAGTTCCCATATATCGTCCCGCAACATGGGCTCCCCGCCGGTCATTATCATTATGGGGTCTGAGAACGACTTCACGTCGTCCAGAAACTTAACGCACTCCTCCGTGGTGAGTTCGTTCGGATAAGGACCGAAGCGCGCGGCCGCGCGGCAGTGTATGCAATCGAGGTTGCAGGACCTCGTTAATTCCCACGCGATCAGCCTCGGAAGCCATATCTTTCCGACCTTGCCTTCGGAAGGCTTTGCCTCCGGCTTCGTGCCGTGTCCGTGAGAATGCCCTTGCGCGTGAGGATGACCTTTTTTATGTTCCATGGGATGTTCTCCCCTTATTTATTGTCTTATTTGTTGTTTGACGCGGCTATCTTAAAAGCCCGGCCGCGTCCTTCGCGAAATAGGTTATTATAATGTCCGCTCCGGCGCGCTTTATGGAGGTAAGGCTCTCCATCATTACCTTTTCCCCGTCTATCCAACCCTTTTCCGCCGCCGCCTTTACCATCGAATACTCGCCGCTCACGTTATACGCCGCGGTCGGGTAGCCGAACTCGTCCTTGACCATCCTTATTATATCGAGATACGGGAGCGCGGGCTTTACCATTACTATGTCCGCTCCTTCTTCTATGTCGAGGGCGACCTCTCTTAACGCCTCAAGCATGTTTGCCGGGTCCATTTGATAGCTGCGTCTGTCGCCGAAACTCGGTGTTGACTCGGCCGCCTCCCTGAAAGGCCCGTAAAACGCGCTCGCGTACTTGGCCGCGTAACTCATTATCGGGGTATCAACGAATCCGTTGTTGTCGAGGATATCGCGTATCGCGGCTACGCGTCCGTCCATCATGTCGGACGGCGCGACTATGTCGGCCCCGGCCTCGACGTGAGAAAGAGCCTCTTTGGCGAGAAGCTTTAAGGTCGAGTCGTTATCAACGCCGCCATCTTTTATTATACCACAGTGGCCGTGCGAGGTGTACTCGCACATGCAAACGTCGGTTATGACCAAAAGCTCGGGAACCGCCCTCTTTATGGCCCTTATGGCCTCCTGAACAGGGCCTTTTGCCGCGTAAGCGGCCTTGCCCGCAGGGTCTTTGACTTCGGGTATGCCGAAGAGAATGACCGCCGGTATACCCAAGGCATGAACCTCCTCAGCCTCTTTGGCGATCAAGTCCACTGACATCTGAAAATGCCCGGGCATGGAGCCTATTGGCTTTTTGGTCTTTTTTCCGTGGGTCGCGAAAAGCGGCAATATGAGGTCGGATGCGTTAATCTCCGTCTCGGCTACCATCTTCCTGAGTGTTTCGCCTTTTCTTAGCCTTCTCGGCCTTATCTTCGGAAAACCCATGGGTTACTCCTTGTTATTCCATGATTTAATCAGGGACACATCCGCAAGCGCCACCCTATTTGTCCGGGTTAGCCTTGTAGGGTGGGCAATGCCCACCATTTACAGGAGCGAGTAGAATATTCCGGTGGGCGGTGCCCACCCTACGCAACTATTCCCCCTCAGAACGGACTATCTTCTCAATCTCTATCATAAGCGGCGGAAGGTCTTTCGTTACCGTATCCCAAACAATTTCAAGGTCTATGTCGAAATACGCGTGTATAAGGCGATTGCGCATATTAATTATATCGAGCCAAGGAATTGCAGGATATTTAATTTTCGTTTCCCGGGAAACCTTGTTTGCCGCTTCTCCTATTATCTCGATATCCTTAACCAAAGATAGAGTCAATTGCCTGTTGCCGTCAAGGTCGTTTCTTTTTTTGCCGAATGCGAACGAACTCGCTTCATTAGCCGCATCCAACATATGTTTCAAGCGAATCAAATCATCTTTCCGCATACTCTACCAACGCGGAAGAAACAACCTCGTCCCTGAAATATCTGCTGAGCTCGTTAGGGGTTCGCAGGTCAACCTTCCTACCCAAGATTTCCGAAAGTTCGAGTTCCATATGAGAAAGACCTATTAAACCCGGCCCCATGCCGGAAAAGAACTCCACAAGAAGGTCAACGTCACTATCCGCCCTGAAATCGTCTCTGGTTACCGAGCCAAAGAAAGACAACTTCCGAATATGATTCCTACGGCAAAATTCCGCTATCTTCTCGTGCGGGATATTTATCTGTATTTTGTTATTCATAATAGTTATTAAGGCAATAATTGATTTTATCTTACCTTCTTCCCCCTCACCCCTTCGGCTTCGCTCAGGGCAGGCTCTACCCTCTCCAGACCCATGCTTGGGCATGGGTACCCCGGGAGAGGAGAAAAAAGCAAAAGGAAGTGCCTGCCAACCAAGTATCGTAGGCAATTTTTTTGGGTTAAATCAAGTAAAACAAAAAATTACACATGCAACTCTTCCGGAATATTTTACCTCCTTACAAAATAATCCGCTATGGCCTTCGCAAAATCAGGTATCGTGTATTTTTTGGGCATTATGGAAACCTTTAGCCCCAAACCCTTTGCCGTCTTCGCGGTAACAGGCCCGATGCAGGCAACCTTGACTCCCTTTAAAAGCCTTTTAAGCTCAACCTTCTTGAAAAGAGAGGCGAAGTTTTCGACTGTTGACGACGACGTAAACGTCGCGACGTCTATCTTTCCTTCTTTTAAAAGCCTTTTTACCTTGCCGGCCTCTTTAACCGGCCTCACTGTCTCATACGTTGTAACGACGTCTATTCTGCCTCCGAAACGTCGTATCTCCGTCGGGATTACCTCCCTCGCTTTTAGAGCCCTCGGAAGAAGAAATCTTTTGCCTCTTATGTTTTTCTTTCCGAGTGATTTTATGACGGATTCGGCGACATACTCCTTGGGCGTCAAATCAACCTTTATTCCGGCGTCTAACAGGGCTTTTCCTGTCGCAGGCCCTATGGCGCAAATCTTGACCCCTTTAAGCTCCCTCAAATCAAAACCAAGCGCGTAAAGCCTCTCAAAAAAATACTTTACACCATTTACGCTCGTAAATATAGCCCAATCATAGGAAGAAACGCCTTTTATGGCGGCATCCAACGCAAAGGTGTTTTTCAAAGGCGCGAGTTTTATCACCGGAAAACTCATTGGCTCGCCGCCTAATTCTTCTATAAGGCGCGAAAAAACGCCTGCCTGTTCCGTGGTCCTCGTGATAAGAATCTTCTTGCCGAAAAGAGGTTTTGTCTCGAACCAATTAAGTTCTTTCCTCAAGGCCACGACCTCGCCTATTATTGTCACAACCGGCGGCTTGACGCCCTTTTTTTTAACGAGAGCCGCTATATTATCGAGCCTTCCCGTAACGCACGTCTGGGAGGGAAGCGTGCCCCACCTTATTACTGCTACCGGGGTTTTCGGGTCGCGGCCGTTCTCAATGAGTTTATTTGCTATTGCTTCGAGGTTTTTCCAGCCCATGAGAATAACGAGTGTCGAGCCTTTGGAACTTAATTTGTCCCACCTTATCGACGAGACGCCCTTGCCGGGCTTTTCCTGACCCGTAAGAAAAGTTACCGAGGAACTCATGTCCCTGTGAGTAAGAGGTATGCCGGCGTACGCCGGAACGGAAATAGCCGAGGTTACGCCCGGTATGACCTCAAACAATATCCCGGCCTTTACGAGGGCAAGGGCTTCCTCTCCGCCCCTCCCGAACACGAAAGGGTCGCCGCCTTTGAGCCTTACGACTACTTTGCCTTTTTTCGCGTGTTTTACAATAAGGCGGTTTATGGCGTCCTGAGAGATGTGGCGGAATCTGCCTTTTTTGCCGACATAGACGCATTCCGCGCCAAGAGGGACGTGTTCGAGGAGTTTTTCGTTGGCTAAAAAATCATAGATTACGACCCCGGCCTTTTTAAGAGCCTCAAGGCCTTTTATCGTCATAAGTCCGGCGTCTCCGGGACCGGCTCCAACAAGATAAACTTTGGTTTCAGGCATTTTCAAACCGCCATGCAACGATTGAGACTTTACGCAAGCAGGAGTCTTTCGAACCGGTATCACCCCTCGGCTCTTCCGGCCCTGAAGGTCATCTTCTGATTCCCTATCTCTATCACGTCCCCGTCCTTCAAGGCAACCTCGTCAACCTTTTCGCCGTTGACCTTGATGGAAGAAAGCGCACCCTTCTTTATGAGCTTGTAAACGTCCTTACCCCTCACGATGACCGCGTGCCTTTTGGCGACAAGCATGCCCTCGACTAAAATGTCCACGTTGTCGTCCTTGCCTATGGTGGTGATGCTCGCGAGCCGGTGCGTAGCCCCGCCCTCCATCTCCAGCACGGCGCCCCTTATTGGGGCGGCCTTTTGGGCGGCCGCGGCCTCCTTCGCCTCTTCGGCGTAAACGGTTTGGGCCGCGAGGTCTTCCATGGGTTTTTCTCGTTTTTCAGACGCTTGCGAAACGGCCGGGCCGTGAAACCTTAAAACGTATTTCCTTATGTTTATCTCGTCGCCGTCATGCAAATCCTTTGTCTCAAAGCGAACGCCTTTGAAGAACGTCCCGTTCGCGCTCTTCAAATCATGCAACACGAACTTCCCGTTAAGGAACTTTATCACGGCGTGATGGCGCGACACTCCCGCCTCCGCGAGATGCACATCGCTTGTGGTCTCCCTGCCTATCGTAAGATTTCCGTTTACAGGAAAAGTCCCCTTAACAATGCCTTCCTCGACGAGTTCCACGTAGGCCGCGGCAATCAACTTCACGAAGCGCGACGCAAGCCCCTCTTCGGGAAATGTAACGGCATCCTCTGCCGGGCTAACCTTGATGTCGAAGTGCATGTCAATTGTGAGGGGTTTATCGCGCGACAGGCCGTAACAGTAAGAGATTAACTCGTCCGCCGGGGATTCTCCGGGGTTAAGGGCTTTTTTGCCGGGAATAAAGACATAAACCGGCCTTCCCTTGATGAATAGCGCGAAACCCCGGTTGCCTTCGGCCTGAAACGCCCATACGCAGTCCTTTTTTTGGCTCTCGAGTTTTTTCATGACGTCTTCGAGGTTCGCGGCGTCAGCGGAAAAACTCTCCGAAGCGCCGCTTTTGAGATTAACCAGTACGCACAGCAAAAACTTCCTGTCGGCCTTAAACACAGTAACGTCGGCCTTGCCCGCGCCTTTATACCATAAAAAAAAATCGCCGAGTTTCGTGAGCCTCTTCCCCTCGCTGTCAATCGCGGCGGCGGCGTACGGTTTGCCGTCTATCACGAAAAGATACCTTATCGCGCCTTTTTCGTCCTTCACGAGCGCGTAGCCGTCCGGAATCCCTGCGATAAATTTTTTGAAAAGCCCGTCGAGCTCGGAAAAAGGCATGGCCTTTTCATGAAAAATCAAGGTAGATGTCGCCGCTTCCATTATCTCCCCGTAACGCGCGTTTACTTGACCGGCGCCGACCGCTATTTTTTGCCAAAAAACGCCTTTATTCCGTTTTTTTCCGGAAAATCAAACCCCCGGAGCGTTTTGCCTCTCGCTTTCGCTCTCCACGCGATAGAGTTCGTCGAGTATCTCTTTCGCGCCGGCCTTAAGAAGCCTCTCGGCCAAGGTTACTCCGAGCGTCTCGGCGTCAATTGTGTTGCCTGAAATAACGTCCTTTATTATCCGTAATCCGTCAACCGAAGCCACAAGCCCGGTAAGCCTTAACTCCTCTCCCTTTACAATGCCGTAAGCCGCTATGGGCACCTGACATCCTCCGTCGAGCCTTTTAAGCATGGCCCTCTCGGCGCGCACCGCAACGCTCGTGTCTCTGTGGTCGAAAAACTCGGTAAGCCCGTTTACGTAATCATCTTCAGTCCTTGTCTCTATGCCCAACGCGCCCTGCCCTATGGCCGGAAGCATGACGTCAGGCTCGATTAATTCGGTTATCTTGTCAGCCCAACCGAGCCTTTTTATGCCTGCGCCGGCTAATATTATGGCGTCATAAACGCCCTCTTCGAGTTTTCTCAAGCGGGTGTCGAGATTTCCTCTTAATTGCGAGATATTCAAATCACTCCTTGCTTTAAGTAGCTGGGATTGCCTGCGAAGGCTCGAAGTGCCTATGTTCGCGCCTTTGGGAAGTTCGGAGAGTTTTTCCCCGTGCCTCGATATGAGAGCGTCCCTCGGGTCTTCCCTCTTTGTAATGGCCTTCAAGTGAAGCCCGTTCGGGAACACTGTCGGAACGTCCTTCATGGAATGAACCGCGAGGTCAACCTCTTTCGATAGAAGCGCCTCTTCTATCTCCTTCACGAAAAGCCCCTTGCCTCCAACCTTCGCAAGAGGCACGTCGGTTATCTTGTCTCCTGTTGTTTTTATCTTCACGAGCTCGACCGTAAGGCCGTGCCTCTTCTCGATTTCGCTCTTTACCCAGTTAGCCTGCCACAGGGCGAGCATCGAGGCCCTCGTGCCGATTTTAAGTAGATTTTTGGTCAAGTTGAATTATCCTTCCTTTGTTTATTGACACAATCGCCTAACTCTTCTCCCTGCCTCTCCTTTAAAAATCCCCTTACTCGACCTCGCCCGCCCCATTGCAAACCGGACAAGGAATCTCGGCGAGCCCGTCGCAGTAATTGCACTCGGGCGCGTCAAGCCCTTCTCTCGTAGAGGCGTTCGGGTCAAGCCCTGTCCCTTCGCACATGGGGCAACTTATCGCTCCGGAACCCTGGCATTTCAGGCACTGCCTGCCCATCTTACTCCTCCCCGCCCTCGGCCTTCTTGACAGGTTCTTCTATCTTAAGATCAAAGAGTTTTCTCGATGCGTCTATGAAGAAATCCCCGTCCACCTTGTTGGATTCCTTCTTAAGATGCGTTACGGGATTGTGCAGGAGTTTCTTCACGATTGATTGAGTCATTGTCTCCAAGGTCTTACGGTCTTCTTCCGAAAGATTCGGCATCATCTGAACGGCCTTTTCGAGTTCCGCTTTCCTTACCTCCTCGAACGTCCTCTGGAGCGCGATTATCGTCGGCACCACATCAAGGGATTTCACCCATCTGTAGAATGTCTCTATCTCCGAGCCTACTATGGCCTCGGCCTCCTCGGCCTCCTTGGACCTTTCCTTTATATTGGCCTCGACGACTCCCTGAAGGCTGTCTATGTCGTAAACGTAGGCGTTATCTATGTTATTAACCGACGGGTCGATGTTCCGGGGAACGGATATGTCTATGAAAAACATGGGCCTGTGCCTGCGCTCTTTCATCACTCCGATAACGTGCTCGGGCTTTATGACGAAGGTCGGGGAACCGGTCGAGGCTATGACTATGTCAACGTCTTTCAGATGATGCTCGAACTCCCGGAATACCACCGGCCTTCCGTTGAATTCGCGGGCCAATTCCACCGCCCTCTCGAAAGTCCTGTTGGTTACGACTATGTCCTTCACCCCCGAGTTAAGAAGGTGCTTGGCGGCAAGCTCGGCCATCTCTCCGGCTCCGATGAGCATCACGCTTTTACCCGTCAAGTCCCCGAATATCTTTCTCGCCAATTCCACGGCGACGTAGCTTATGCTTACGGCCGAGGCGCCTATCCTCGTCTCGGTCCTTACCCTCTTCGCGACCGAAAACGTCTTGTGGAAGAGTTTATTCACCACCGCGCCGGCGGTATTATTGTGCACGGCGTAACTGTAAGCGTCCTTCACCTGCCCTAATATCTGCGGCTCTCCGAGGCACATGGAATCCAGCCCCGCCGAGACCCTGAAGATATGCCTCACCGCGTCTTCTCCGGTGTGCGCGTAGAGGTGCTCGTCTAAGTCTTCAAGCGGGATATTATGGTATTCCGAAAGAAATCTCTTTATCTCCCAGACCCCTTTTTCAATCGAGGGGGCTATGCCCGCCACCTCGACCCTGTTGCAGGTGGAGAGTATCACTCCCTCGTTAATGCCATAGTTGGTAACGAGTTTTTTAAGGGCCTCGCCGATCGAGTCAACGGGGAAAGAAAGTTTTTCCCTTATGTCAACCGGAGCGGTCCTGTGGTTAAGCCCTACTATTATGAGGTTCATGGATTAGCCCCCATCGAGTTTCAAAAGCCCGTGCCCCTCTCCGAGAAGCACGTATATTATGAGCGAAAACGCTAATAAAACGCAAAACGCTATGACCGAATACCTTGCCGCCTTCCTTCCGCGCCAGTCGGTGGTGAGACGACCGTGCAAAAGCGCGGCGTAAAGGAGCCACGTTACGAGAGACCCCACCTGACGGTGTTTCCACATCCAGTAGGTGCCGAACGTGTATTCGCTCCATATGGCTCCGGTGATGATGCCTAAGGTGAGGAGCGGAAACCCGTAGGTAAGGCACCTGTAATTCAACTCGTCCAAAACGTCGAGCGAAGGCAAAATAAAATACAACCCGTTGAACTTCCGGTTCTTGAGATGCCTTTCCTGAATAAGATACATGGCTCCGAACGCGCTCGCCAAAGCGAAAAAGGCGTTCCCGAGTATGGCCAGAGTTACGTGAACGGGAAGCCACCAGCTCTTGAAAAGAGGAGACAAGGGCACTATTTCGCCCGGCAAAAAAGACGCCGTCACCACGAGGAAAAGCGCGAACGGCGCGACAAAAAGCCCCAATACCGCCATCCCGTAACGGTAAAGAAATACCATGAATATCCCGACCGAAAGCCACGCGAAAAAACTCATGACCTCGTGGAGATTAGTGGCCGGGAACCTTCCCCCCTCGGCCCACCTTACGAGAATCGTCAAGGTGTGCGCGACGAAACCCGCGATTGCGACGTACTTTCCGGCGTTAAGTAAAGCGTCCCGCCGCGACACAAGATACGCTATATACGCAAGCGTGGACGCCAGATAAAGAAACGCGGTTATGTAAAAAAAGGTCTTGAGCAAAAGTTATGCCGCCCTCCTGATGGCGCATTTTCTCCCTCTCCACTTGTAGGACAGGCGTCTCGCCTGTCAATTGTGGGAAGAGGATTTTCCCTTTTAATCCCCTCCTTGCCAAGGAGGGGTTGGGGAGGTTAGCGGGTTCCCCGGTGGATTTTTTTCTCCTCACCTTTACAAAGGGAGGCCGGGTGGGGGTTTTTCCCCTCTCCCCTTAGTGGGAGAGGGTCGGGGTGAGGGGGATTAAATCTTTATCCCCAAAGAGGAAAGGCCGTAACCCCTGCCCAAAAGCCCCTTAAGAAAATGGTCTATCCCCTGCCTGTCCTTTTTCCTCAAAAGCGCGAAAAAGACCGGATTCAGGAATTTCGCGTATATCCTTAATTTATTATCATTTTTCGAGCCTTTTTTCAATAACTTATTCCTTGCCGCGCCTATTATGTTCACGAGAACTCCGAACTCGCGGGGGATCATTTCATCGAGAAAAAGCCGGAGTGTCTTGGCGAGATACGGGCTTTTACCCGAGGTTGATATCGCTATCCTGAGGTCCCCCCTTTTTACAATCGAAGGAACGATGAACGTGCAAAGCGCCGGATTATCAACCACGTTAAGAGGGATATCGAGTTTTTTGGCCTCTTTACCGACTTCTTTATTGACCTTTAGCGAGGAGGTCGCGCTTATGGCGAGAAAAAAGCCTTTGAGGTCTCCTTCTTTGTAAACCCTCTTTATATGGCGGATTTTTTTGGTTTTAACGAGTTTTCTTAGCGCGTCCGTAATGACAGGGCTTATGACAGTAACCTTGGCCTTGGCCTCGATAAGGCTCAAGACCTTTCTTTCGGCCACGTCCCCGCCGCCTATGACAAGGCAGGGGGTTTTCTCTATATTGAGGAATATGGGATATAAGGACATGAAAAGACCATAGCACTGACTTCAGCGGGTGTCAAAGCGTTTTTGGGGAATTCTTTCTCCCCTCCTTACCAAGGAGGGGCGGGGGAGGTGGTATCTTTGCGGGAGCAGATTTGCAACCTGCTCCTACAAGTTCGTGATTGCTCTATGCGAAATATTTGGTTCAGGTTATAAACCTGAACCCGCGGGGAGGAACAGAACGCCGTTCGCCCTGAGCTTCCGCCTGAGGCGGACGAAGGGTCGAACTTTCATTGGTGTCAAAACGTTTTTGGGGAATTCTTTTTCTCCTCCCCTTTACAAGGGGAGGCCGGGTGGGGTGTCAATTGCCTCCTCTCCCCTATCCCCTTTTTTTCTCCTCTCCCCATTCGATAGCCTCTGTCATTTCGAGCGAGTGAGCCGAAGCCCCCGTGAAAACGGGGGGAGAAATCTTTATCATAGAGACAGGACTTCTCCCTAAACTCTGTCATTTCGAGCGAAGCGAGAAATCTTTATCTTAGAGGCAGGATTTCTCCCTCAGGTCGAAATGACAAATATTTATCGTTCCCACGCTCAGGCGTGGGAACGCATCTATGGACGCTCCTGCGTCCGGTGGGTCTTATAGAATGCGCTCAGCCCGCCATACCATACTGTCATGCTTAACCCTGCCCTGAGCAAAGCCGAAGGAGTGAGGGGGATGTTGTTACCCTCTCCCCTTGTGGGAGAGGGTAGGGTGAGGGGGATAGAATCCCTCGTTTACTTCAACAACGCGGAGGAAGACCCCGAGCCGAAATACCCGGGCAAAGTCAAACCCGAATGGAAGGCCGTAAAAAAATTCTTTATCGGATACGTAAAACAGATGGCGCTGGATATGGAGACGGGGCGGGGGAACTGACGGACGCTATCTGCTCAAAAACCATAGGGGAAGTTTTAGGTTAGGGTGAAGTGAAACTAAACCCAACAATCCAATGCACTCTGTTGTGTTGGGTTATTAAACATAACCCAACCTACAAATCTACCTGTACTCGACGCTCGGTTACAAGACGCCGGAGCGGTTCGAGGCGGAATACAATACAAGCCGCGCTACACAGTTAGATGCCGCTTGACAAACGGGGAGCAGTACACCGTTTTCTTTTAAACCCTCTTTTCTGTCTTGACAAATGGGATAACTTTAGATATATTTTAGACATATAGTAATGGAACGATAAAAATTTTAAAAATAAGGGGGCTTATGTATAAAAACACTAAAATGAAAGGATTATTGTTAATTTCTGTTTTTATATTTATTGGTTGTGCTGGTCTGAATATTGCGTATTGGGATATTGGTCAAGATTTTTCTTCCATTATTCCTCTAGAATACTATAAAAAAAATTACAACAAAATGTTTGATGCCGCTATTCAATCAGGCGTAAAAGAAGGCTTTAATGTGGCATATCAAGATAAACAGAATGGCTTAATCTCTTTAGAAAAGCTGAAGGGTAGTGGCACTTGCGATGCTGATGGCTGGCATATACAAATTCAGTTTGGCAAAGTAGACGGATACAAGGCTTGGGACATAAAGACGAAAACAATGCGCAAAGCTGGGATAGACGATAAGGGGTATGTATTGACTGGTAAAACAATATGCACTCCTGTAATTGGTCTTGATCACAGTATATCTAGGATAGAGAATGCCATATTGAAAGTTTCGGATCAATAACCGTAAGGGAATCTTGTTTGGTGGGCTCCGCCCGCCAAAATACCTACGACTCAATCCTATAAACGGCAGGCACAGCCCACCCTACTTCCTAAATATAAATGCAAATCAACCGCCTTATCAATCAAATGTTACCTTTCTTTTCCCCCTGCCCGTGCCATGGTATTTCTTTCGACTCCGAGTCGAAACAGGTTTCAGTTTTGTTTTCGTAGGGCAGACCTTTAGAGCCTGCCCCCGCAATCTTAAGCGGGGGGTTGCATCAATTAAGCAGGGCTAAAGCCCTGCCCTACATGTTCTATTACCGTCGCTTTTTTACTTTATGCCTTAATGCGTGCTATAATACCTTTTTTACGATGTCCTTTTTATCGCAAGCAGAGAAGCATTCCATAAAAGACGCCGTGGAAGGCATAGTCTCGACCGGCTCGGGGGAGAGGTTTGTCCTCTCCGGCCTCACAGGCTCTTCAAAGGCATACATCCTCGCCAAGTCTTTCCTCTCATCGAAAAAACCTTTTCTTGTAGTCCTTCCCGATAACGAAATTGCCGAAGAGTTCGCTCATGATTTGGAATTCTTTTTAAAAAAAGAAAACATCAGATTCTACCCGGCCACGGAACTCCTTCCTTTTGAAAGGCAGGAGACCCACCCTGAAATCGCGGCAAAGAGGATGGAGTTTCTCCATTCCCTCGCAATAATAGGCCGTTCCTTCGACTCTACTTCCTTCGACCCTTCGTCCGCCTCAGGCGGAGGCTCAGGGCGAACGGATTCTTTTGATTTCGCTCAGGGCAGGCCTTTTATTGCCGTAACCTCGGCCGCGAACCTCGTCGAAAAACTACCTCCCCGCGAGGCAATTAAGAATAAAATAATAAAACTCTCAAAAGGCGCGGAACATCCGAGGGAAACGCTTATCTTGACGCTCCTTGACATGGGCTACAGAAAAATGACCATGGTCGAGGAGCGCGGAGAATTCAGCGTAAGGGGCGGCATAGTTGACATATTCCCTCCTTCGGAAAAATACCCCTTAAGGCTGGAATTATCCGGCGACGAAGTGGAAACAATCCGCACGTTCGACCCGATAACCCAGAGGTCTCAAAGAGAACTCGCGGAAGTCTCCATACTTCCGGCCAAGGCCGTTGACCTCTCGATTGAGGCGAGAAACCTCGCCAAGAATAAACTCCTCGAAAGAGTGGAAGAACTATCCCTAAAACGCGGGGAATGGGAGCCTCTTTATAACAGCCTGCGTGAAGGAGAAAACCTCGCCGAGGCCGAATTCCTCCTCCCTCTATTTTACGAAAAACTCGAAACCATCTTCGACTATCTGCCGCAGGATACGGTTATCGCCCTCATAGACCCCTCCAAGATATTTGAGGAAACGGACGGCATTTTCATTGAGGCGAAAGAAAGAGCCGCTTCGGAAAAATCCATTATAAGGCCCGATGAACTCTTTCTCGACAGAAACTCCCTCGATAAACTTCTCGAAAAAAAATCTCTCATCGCTATCGAACCTTTTAAAAGCGAAGGAGTTATAGTCGAGACGGAGTCAAACCTTGATTTAAGGCAGGACATCGCCTTGAAAAAAGACCTCTCCCCTTTGAAAAAAATGCTCAAAGACCGGCTCGACGAAGGGTTTTCGGTCTTTGTTACCGCCCATAATAAGGCTCAGGCCGAAAGATTCGCCTCGCTTCTCGAAGATTTCAGAATCATAAACGTAAGCGGCCAATCCGTCATTGAAAACATAAAATCAACCGAAACCCCCGCAATTCAGGTTTGCGAAGGCGCAGTCTCAACCGGCTTCAGGCTTCCTTCGGAAAAATTAATTCTTCTGGCGGAGGAGGAAATCTTCGGAGAGCGCGTCAAAAGACGCCCGCCGAAGAGCGGTAAACCGATCGAGAGTTTCATCTCGCAATTAAAAGACCTCTCGGAAGACGACTTTGTCGTGCACTCGCTCCACGGCATAGGACAATACAAAGGGCTTAAGAGGATCTCCGTCCCATCCGACACGGGCGCAGGCGGCGGCATAATCGAGAGCGATTTTCTCCTCCTCGAGTATAAAGATAAAGACAGGCTCTACGTGCCTGTGGGGAGGCTCGACCTTATAACCAAATACCACGGGGCCGAGGGCGCGGAGCCTGAAACCGACAAACTCGGCGGCGTCGGCTGGGAAAAGAAGAAGGGCAAGGTCAAAAAGGCGGTAAACCTCCTCGCCGTGGAACTAATAAAACTCTACGCCGAAAGAAGCCTCGCAAAGGGATACGCCTTCAACCCTCCGAATCATCTGTTTACCGAGTTCGAAATGAACTTCGAATACGACGAAACGCCCGACCAGATGCGGGCCATCGAAGACGTGATGAAAGACATGGGAAATGAGACGCCCATGGACAGGCTCATCTGCGGGGACGTTGGCTACGGAAAAACAGAGGTAGCCATGAGGGCCGCCTTCAGGGCGGTCTCGGACTCAAAGCAGGCATGCGTGCTCGTGCCTACGACAATCCTCGCGCAACAGCACTATCTTACGTTCAAAAAAAGGTTCGCGCCGTTTCCCGTCTCCATAGAGGTCTTGAGCAGATTTCGCTCCAAGAAAGAGCAAATGGAAACCCTCGACAAACTCAGCGCGGGAAAAGTGGACATAGTCATAGGCACTCACAGGCTTCTTCAGAAAGACGTTTCTTTTAAAGACTTGGGGCTTCTCGTCATAGACGAGGAGCATAGATTCGGAGTGAAGCACAAGGAAAAACTCAAAAACCTTAAAAAAGGCGTGGACGTGCTTACCTTGACGGCAACTCCGATTCCGAGGACCCTGCACATGGCCTTCGCCGACCTAAGAGCCATGAGCATCATAAACACCCCTCCCGAAGACAGGCTCGCCATAACGACCCGCGTCATAAGGCTTGACGACACTGTCATAAGGGAGGCCATAGAAAGGGAACTTAAAAGGGGCGGACAGGTGTTCTTCGTTCATAACAGAGTCGAGGGCATCGAGGCCATGCGCGAATATCTCTTGAGAATAACATCCGGCATAAAAGAGGCCATAAAGATAGGCGTCGGGCACGGGCAGATGAAGGAAGATTCCCTCGAAAAAGTCATGCTCGGCTTTACCGAGAAAAAATACGACATACTCCTCACCACGACCATAATCGAGTCCGGCCTCGACATACCCTCGGCCAACACGATAATCATAAATCGCGCCGACCGGTTCGGCCTCGCGGAACTTTACCAGTTGAGGGGCCGCGTGGGCCGAAGCTCGCACAGGGCCTACGCCTATCTCGTGTGTCCGGAAGATTCGAGCCTCGCCCCTGACGCCATAAAGAGGATGGACGTCATAAGGGAACTCTCGGAACTCGGCGGGGGATTCCGGCTCGCGGCCTACGACCTCGAGATAAGAGGGGCGGGAGAACTGCTCGGACAGGCCCAATCCGGCCACATAGCCGAGGTCGGATTCGACATGTACACGGAAATCCTCGAAGAGGCCGTGAGCGAACTCAGGGGCGAAACCGTAACCCGCGAGGCCGAGCCTGAGGTGGACATAAAGGCATCCATGTACATACCGGACGACTACGTGCCTGACGCGAGACAGAAGATTACCCTCTACAAGAGGCTCGCCACCGCCTCCTCGGAGGACGAACTCTCGCTCTTCGAAGAAGAACTCGTTGACCGCTACGGAGAGATTCCCGAACTCGTGCGAAACCTCATCGGCGTGTCGGAACTTAAGATACTCATGAAAAAAATCTCGGCCACGGAATTAAGCAGAAGGGGCAACCGCCTTTACCTGTCCTTCACGAAAGGATTGAACGAAAAACGCCCCGGACTGGCGGAAAAGATTATCGCCCTCGCGAAGAAAGAACCGGACAGGCTTAAACTGCAACCTGACTCAAGACTCGTTTGCGTAATGAACGGAGGAGAGGGCGAAAAAAGAGACGTAACCTTCGAGGCAAGATATTTGTTGAAAGAACTGACGCAGGGGTGGTAAAATTTTTTGATTATGCCAAACGCGCTCATTAGAATACAACGCGCCTGCGTCGACGCCTTGCGGCGCGCCGTTCCTTTGAGGGCGCTCCCCTTGCTTTGCGCCGGGCTTTTCGTAGTTTTAAGCCTCCCGGGGTGCGGCAGGTTCAAAAAAGAACCCGACCCGCAGGACGTCCTCGCCAAGGCGGACGACAGCGAGATAACAATCGGCGAATTCAAAGACTCTCTCAAGAGATTTTTACCGGAGGGAACCGAGGGCATACCCTTGGCCGAACTTATTGAAATCAAAAAGGGCCTCCTGAACCAGATTATAGAGGAAAGGCTTATCCTGAAAGAAGCAAGAGCGACGGGCGTGGCGGTAACCGACGACGAGCTCGCGAAGCAACTCGAATCTTTGCAACAGGCCTACGGGGAAGAAGACTTCAAAAACGAGGTAATCGAACAATACGGCGATTTGAACGCGTGGCGGAAGGACATATTGAAGCAGATGACCATACAAAAAATAGTCGAAAAATCCGTAAAGGTCGAGGTCTCGGAGGCCGAGGCGAAAGAGTACTTTGAAAAGAACTTCCGTCCGGAAGACGGCAAAGAGGTCGTGCGCGCAAGGATGATAGTCGTGCCGACCGAAAAGGCCGCCGCGGCCGCCCTGCGCAGGCTCAAGGCCGAAACCTTCGAAAGCGTGGCAAAGAACGTATCGACCGGCCCGGAGGCCAAGGACGGTGGCGACCTCGGATATTTCGAAAAAGGCGGCATGCCGCCCGAATTCGAGGCCGCGATATTCTCGCTCTCGCCCGGACAAACGAGCGGCATAGTGAAAAGCCCTTACGGGTACCACATATTCAAGCTCATCGAGGCAAAAAAATCCAAAAAACAGACCTACAACGAAGTGCGCGGCAAGATAATCGAGGCGCTCAAAAGAGAAAAGACCGAACGCGGCTACATGGACTGGGTTCTGTCCCTGAAGCGAAAATCCGCAATCGAAATAAAGGAGGAACTGCTTTGAGGTCAAGACGGTTTTCAGCGAAGGTAATGGTTCCGGCTCTCGTGGCGGCGTTAATGTTTACGCCATGGGCGCGGGCCGAGACAGTGGACAGAATCGTAGCGGTTGTGAACTCCGAGATAATAACCCTCTCCGAGCTTAACGCCGCCACGGCGATAGTGATGGGCGGACTTAAAGGCAAGATATCCGCGGACGCATCGGCCGAGGACAAAAGCCGCATCCTCGACAGGCTCATAGAAAAGGCCCTCATGAAGCAATCGGCGGAAAAGGCCGGCATCGAGGTGAGCGAAAAGGAAATAGACAACGCCGTGGAAGACATCAAAAAAGAAAACAGCATGACTCAGGATTCGCTCCTCGTCGCCCTGGCCAATAACGGCCTCACCTACGCGTCCTACAGGGAACAGATGAGGGAAGAGATACGGCAGGTGAAGTTCATGGACAGGCAGTTCAGGAGCGGCATAAACATAACGGACGAGGACGTGACGAACTACTACAAACAGAATTTGAAAGACTTCTACGGCGAGCCGTCCCTGAGAATAAAGGTAATACTTATCGCGAACGACGAACATAAAGAAGAACGCCTTAACGCGGTAATAGAAGGGATAAAAAACGGAATCGAGTTCTCGACCCTCGCCGGGGAATACTCCTCCTCCCCGTCGGCCAAGCACGGCGGAGACATCGGGTACGTCAAGAAAGACGAGCTCGACCCGGGTCTCAGGGAAATCGCCGAAGCCCTCGCGCCCGGCGAGATAAGCCCTTCGATCGAAACGCCGAACGGCACGTACTTCCTGCAGCTCGTCGAAAAGAAAGAGGGCGAATCCGCTCCGCCGGACGAGACGAAAAAAAAGATAAAGATGCTTCTCTTTCAAAAGGCCGCGACGGAAAAATACGAATTCTGGCTCGTTGAGATGAGGAAGTTCTCCCACATAGAAGTGAAGTTCTGAAAAATAATGAAACCCGTAATCGCGATAACAATGGGAGATCCGGCCGGAATCGGGCCTGAAGTCGCGCTCAAGGCGATCGAATCCGAAAGGGTAAGGCGCGCGGCCCGTCCGGTCATCATCGGCGACCTTCCGCTCCTCAGGCGTCTCTCGGAAAAACTCGGGCTTAAATCCCCTCCGGCCTCGAATATCATTAATCTCTCGACTCTCGATTTAAAGAAACTCGGCCCCGGACGTCCGACAATCGAATCCTCCAGGGCAATGGTCTCTTACATCCAAGAGGCGGTCCGCATGGCCGCCAACTTCGAGGCGGACGCGATGGTTACCGGACCCATAAACAAAGAATCGGCCAGACTCGCGGGTTTTAAATTTCCCGGGCACACGGAATTCATAGCGCGCTTGACCGGCGCGAGGGATTTTTCAATGATGCTCGGAGGCGATATAATAAAGGTCGTGCTCGTTACCATACACGAACCCATAAAAAAGGTGCCGGGACTCATAACGCCAAAGAACGTTCTCAAAACGATTAAGATAACCGATTCTTCCTTCAAAAAGTTCTTCGGCATTAAAAAACCCCGTATCGCGGTTTGCGGCCTTAACCCGCATGCCGGAGAAAACGGGCTTTTCGGAGACGAAGAAATAAAAATAATCGCGCCGGCCGTGAACAGGGCGCGCTCCGTCGGAATAAACGCAATCGGCCCGCTGCCTCCGGACACGGTCTTTTCCAGGATGAAAGAGGGAGAATTCGACTGCGCGGTCTGCATGTACCACGACCAAGGGCTGATACCCCTTAAACTCATGCACTTCGAAACAGCGGTCAACGTAACGCTCGGGCTTCCCATCATAAGAACCTCGGTTGACCACGGCACGGCCTACGATATCGCGTGGAAGGGAAAGGCGAGCGCCGAGAGCATGATAGCGGCCGTGGAAATGGCGGCTTCCATGGCCGGGAAGCGGCTTGGTAAAATTAAATGACAAGACTTGCTTCTGATGATATTATGGATATTAAAAGGGGGCGGACAAAATGAAAACCTATGAATACTATGCCAAACTTCTTGAAGACGGCCATCTTTCCATCCCTTCGGAACTTAAAGGACGCCTAAAACCCGACTCGACCGTCAGGGTATTAATCCTCATGGACGAAGAAGAATCCGAATGGAAAAAACTCGCGACCGGAGAATTCCTTAAAGGTTATTCCGAAAAAGACAGCATCTATGACTCATTATAAATTCGGAAATCTTTCCGCACAGGACATTAATTCCCTCAAAAATATTTCAAAAGAAATGTTTCCTTAAGCCTGCCTGCCGACAAGCGAAGCAATCTCGTGATTATGAAGATGAGATTGCTTCGGGATAAAGCCCCTCGCAATGACTACGCAGGGTAAAAGACACCCTCTGTCATTGCGAGCGAAGCGAAGCAATCTCATAATTCAAGGTTCTCCAATGGACAAAATCACCATAAAAGGCGCGAGGGTTCATAACCTCAAAAACATAGACCTCGAAATACCGAGGGAGAAACTCGTCGTCATAACCGGCGTATCCGGAAGCGGCAAGTCGTCGCTGGCCTTCGACACCATATACGCCGAGGGAGAGCGCCGCTACGTCGAGAGCCTCTCGGCCTACGCGCGCCAATTCCTCGAACAAATGGAAAAGCCGGACGTTGACTCCATAGAAGGCCTTTCCCCTGCCATAGCCATAGAGCAAAAAACGACCGGCAGAAACCCGCGCTCCACGGTCGGCACCGTAACCGAAATCTACGACTTTCTGAGGCTTCTTTTTTCAAGGGTCGGAGTTCCGCACTGCCATCAATGCGGCAAGATAATCGCCAACACTACCATCCGCGAGATGGTTGACAGGGTCTTTAACGAGGGTCTCGCGCGCCAAGCCAAGATACAGATCCTCTCGCCCATAGTAAGGGGCAGGAAAGGCGAATACAGAAAAGAACTCGAAGGACTGCGCAAGGACGGCTACACCAAGGTAAGGATAGACGGGCACCTGAGAAGCCTCGAAGAAATACCGGTTCTCGACAAGAAAAAGAAACACTCGATAGACGTCATGGTTGACAGGATAACCGTCCGCGAAGGCATAAGGACGAGGCTCGCGGAATCATTCGAAATAGCGTCCGCGCTTTCCGGCGGCATCATAAAAACGGAATACGAGGGCAATGAAGCGGAACTCTTCAACGAAAAACTTTCCTGCGCCGACTGCGGCATAAGTTACCCGGAAATAACTCCGGCGTTTTTTTCCTTCAACAGCCCGCAGGGGGCTTGCCCCGAATGCTCCGGCCTCGGCGAAAAACCGTACTTCGACCCTGAACTCGTGGTGGACAAAAACCTCTCCCTCGGAAAGGGCGCGATACTGCCGTGGGCGAAAAGAAGCGGCAAGAAAGGCCTTTCGTGGGGAGAACACGCGATAAACTCCCTTGCCGAACACTATAAATTCGACCCGTCGCTTCCTTTCAAAAAACTCCCGAAAGAGGCCCGGGACGCGATACTTAACGGAAGCAAAGGCGAAAAAATCAGGTTCGAATACTCGCGCGGGAAAAAACTCTACTCATTCACCGAGCCTTTCGAAGGGGTTATGAATTACCTCGAAACAAAGCGCGCCTCCGCTGATTCCGAAGACGCCTTAATGGAGCTCGAGCGCTACATGAACTCGCAGCCATGCCCTCTCTGCAAAGGCGCGCGCCTGAAAAAAGAATCCCTTCACGTAAAGGTTGGCAAAAAATCCATAAACAACGTCGCCGGAATGCCCGTAAAAGAGGCAATTGAATTTTTCAAGAATCTCAAACTCGACCCAATAAAAGAAGAAATCGCGAGAAGGATAATAAAAGAGATAAGGGAGAGGCTGGCCTTTCTCTCTAACGTGGGGCTCGACTACCTGACCCTCGAGAGAAAGGCCAAGACCCTCTCGGGCGGCGAGGGGCAAAGGATACGCCTCGCGACCCAGATAGGAAGCGGGCTTACCGGAGTCCTCTACGTGCTCGACGAGCCCTCGATCGGGCTTCATCAAAGGGACAACCGCCGCCTTCTCGACTCTCTCAAAAGATTAAGAGACCTCGGCAATACCGTCATAGTGGTTGAGCACGACGAGGCCACCACGAGGACCGCGGATTTTATCGTTGACATGGGGCCGGGCGCCGGAGAAGCCGGAGGAGAGGTCGTGGCAAAGGGAACCCTTTCCGAGATATGCGAAAATCCCGCCTCGATTACCGGAAAATACTTGACCGGCGAACTCTCGATACCGATTCCGAAGGAAAGAAAAAAATCCGACGGAAGACATATACTCCTCAAGGGGCTCAAGGAAAACAACCTCAAAAACATAGACGTAAAAATCCCCATCGGCCTCATAACCTGCGTTACAGGAGTTTCGGGCTCGGGTAAAAGCACGCTCGTCATGGATACGCTCTTCGCGAACCTCGCGAGGCGCATTTACGGCTCAAAAGAAAAGGCCGGGAAACTCGATTCCATAAAAGGCCTCGAACACATAGACAAGGTCGTATCCATCGACCAATCCCCCATAGGCAGGACTCCGAGAAGCAACCCCGCCACCTATACCGGCGTTTTTACCGAAATAAGGACACTATTCAGCATGCTCCTCGAATCGCGCGCGAGGGGCTACGGCACGGGCAGGTTCAGCTTCAACGTAAAAGGCGGAAGGTGCGAGACGTGCGCCGGGGCGGGCGTGATAAAGGTCGAGATGCATTTTCTTCCCGACGTTTACGTGCATTGCGACGCCTGCGACGGGGCGCGTTACGAAAGGGAAACCCTTGAAGTCAGATACAAAGGAAAAAATATCTCCGAATGCCTCGATATGTCCGTTGGCGAGGCATTGGAATTTTTCGAAAACATCCCCTACATAAAGGAAAAACTCTCGGTCTTGAATAACGTCGGATTGGGCTACATAAAACTCGGCCAGCAGGCGACGACCCTTTCCGGAGGCGAGGCGCAGAGGATAAAACTCTCGAAGGAGCTTTCAAAGAGGGCGACCGGAAAAACCCTTTATATATTAGACGAGCCCACGACAGGGCTTCACTTCGCGGACATCCGGATGCTTCTCACGGTCTTAAAGAGCCTTCGCGACGCGGGCAACACAATAATCATCATCGAGCACACTCTGGACGTCATAAAATTCGCGGACTTTCTGATAGACTTAGGGCCCGAAGGAGGAGACGCCGGAGGACGCATAGTGGCGGAGGGCACGCCCGAAGAGGTCGCCATGGTAAAGGCCTCTCACACCGGAAGGTTTTTAAGGGAGATTTTGAAGGGCGTCTGAATTTATTTCAGGGTCTTGTCTTTTTGCTTCAAAAACGAGAGGCTGAAATAAATTCAGCATGACATATTATCTTACGCCACGCCGGTCATTTCCGCACTCTGTCCCTTTTGTCATTCCCGTCCGCCATTATTATTGGCGGAAGCGGGAATCCGGAGACCACTTGATACGTTTCAATGTGTTTTTTAATGGATTGGGTTTGTAAAGATACAAAAAATAGAACCGTCCCCTTTTTCTCTACGGCTTTACGCCAAGACAGGAATTTCTATTCCTGCGCCACGAGCTTCGACAAATCCGCCATTCCCGCGTAGAGTCTGCTTACGAAGGCGAGGAGCATCAGGCGGTTTTCTCTTGTCTTTTCGTCATCCACCATGACCATGACCTTGTCGAAGAATTTGTCTATCACATCCTTTATCGAGGCGAGCGAGGTGAAGGCCTTTTCGTAATCTCCGTTTTCCCGATGCTTTTTTATTCCGGGTTCTATCGCCTTGCTTACCTTCCAGAGGGCCTTTTCGTTTTCGTCCGTGAAAAGCGTTTCATCCGGTTCGCCCTTAAGTTGAATGCCCTTGAGTATGTTCGACACCCTCTTGGAGGCTATAACGAGGCTTTTGCAGGCGGGATGTTTTTTGAACTTTTCAAGGGCCGATACCCTCTCCGCCGCGTCGAAGACGTCGAACCAGTTCGTTGAAAGAATCGCCTCGATTGAATCGTGGGAGATATTCTGCAAAAGTAATTGATTGCGGAGCCTCTCCTTGAAGAACTCAACGACCTCGTTCTTTACCGCAGCCTTGTCCCTCGAGAGTTTTCCTTCGAGACATTCCAAGGATTTGTCTATGAAACTTTCAAGGTTGAACCTTGTTTTCTTATCGCTCTTGTCCATTATTATGAATATTATACCGAGGGCTTGCCGCCTCAACGCGTAAGGGTCCGCGGCCCCTGTCGGGATAAGCCCGACCCCGAAGCATCCGCATATCGTGTCGAGCTTGTCCGCCATGCTTACGAGCGCGCCGGCGTCCGTTTCGGGAAGGTCTCCTCCCGCCTGAATCGGAAGATAATGCTCGTATATCGCGATTGCGACCTCGGCTGCCTCGCCTGACCTCATCGCGTACTCTTTACCCATCACCCCCTGAAGTTTCGGAAACTCCCCGACCATGCCTGAGGTCAAATCGGCCTTGGCAAGAAACGCGGAACGCACGACAATGAGCATATTGAGATAAGACTCGGACGTGGTTTCTTTGTCGAACCTCATGGGATTATATTGGTCTTTCAGATAATCCCCAATGCAACCGTCAATGGCATAATCGCAAAAGCCTATTTTATTCCCTATCCATACGGCGAGCCTCGTAAACCTCTCGACCTTTTCATAGGAAGTGCCTAACTTGACCTGAAACACGACCCCTTTAAGAGCCTTGACCCTGTCTTTTAGAGGCGTTTTCACGTCTTTCTCGAAATAAAACTTAGCATCATTAAGGCGCGCCAGTAAAACCCTCTCATTGCCTTTTATTATTGTTTCCGTTTTCTTCGCCGGCGTATTGGCGACTGTCATGAAATACGGAAGAAGCCTGTTGTCTTTATCCTCGAGGCTGAAATACCTCTGATGCTCGCGCATGGCGTTCACTACGACCTCCATCGGCAGTTCGAGGAACTCCTTGTTGAACGAGCCTTTTACGACAGCCGGCCACTCGACGAGGTTCGCAACTTCTTCAAGAAGAGCGTCGTCTTTGACTATGCGCCCTCCGGATTTTTTAGCCTCTCTTTCGAGTTGCTCGAGGATTTTGCTCTTTCGTACCAAAGGCTCTACAATGACGAAGTTCTTGGCGAGATTCGCCGTATAACTCTTAACTCCGTCCACCTTTATTTTCTTCGCCCCGTTAAAGCGGTGGCCGCGCGTAAAATCCGCGCTCTTTACGTGCCCGTAGGCGAACCTGACAACGGTTTTTCCGTAGAGCGCGAGTATCCAGTGAAGCGGCCGGGCAAAAGTTACGTCGTGGTCAGACCAGCGCATGGCCTTCGGAAAAGACAACTCGGTTATCGCGGAGCGCAGAAGCTCGGAAAGTATTTTTTCGGTCTTTTCGCCTTTTACGTCTTTTATCGCGTAAACATATTCGCCCTTATCAGAGGCGACGAGTTTGAGTTCTTCGGGCTTTACTCCCTGAGACCTGGCAAACCCCATAAGGGCGGCAGTCGGTTTTCCTTCGGAATCGAACGCGGCTTTTTTATGCGGCCCCTTGACCTCTGTTGAAACGTCCTTTTGCTTCTCGTCAAGCCCTGCCACGACCACGGCGAGACGCCTCGGAGCGCCGAAGGTTTCGATTGCCTTAAATCCAACCCGCGCGGTCTCAAGTTTTTTGGCGAGTATGGAAGACAGGCTCAGGAGAGCGGGATGTATGAAGCCGGCCGGCAGTTCCTCGGAGCCGAGTTCAAGGATAAGGTCTTTTGCCATGAAACTGAAAATCCCCCTTTATCCCCCGCTTACCCCCACCCTTCCCTCCCCCATAAAGGGGGAGGGATAAAAAGAGGCGGCGATTGTGCGTGAGAATTTTAAAAATGCGCGACGAACCTCAATTTATCAGAATTTGAGTTTATTTCAATAGCGAATTTCTGGTATCATAGTCCTGCGGACAGCACAATGAATTAATAAGTTCCTGCAGTATGCATAGCATAAGCAAGTTAAAACATTGCGGGTCAAGAGCCTGTCCCCGCAATCTTAAGCGCCCCGATGCCTCTGGATACGGGGCGCTCCGTATTGAAACATCGGAGCGGGGAGCTCAGCCCTTGCGTTTATCGCCATGCCACTTACTACGGAAGAAAAAAAAATCCTTCTTTCACTGGCAAGGGCCTCCATAGAGGCGCGCCTTGCGGGCAAACTTGCGCCTGTGCCGGACGTAAAAACCCCGGGCCTGCTTGAAAAACGCGGCGCCTTCGTCTCTCTCCACGCGAAAGGGCGTTTAAGAGGGTGCATAGGAATATTTTTAAGCGAAGGTCCTCTTTACGAAACAATCCCTGACATGGCAATATCAGCGGCAACGAAAGACGACAGGTTTTCTCCGGTAACTAAAGAGGAACTCAACGGCGTTGAAATCGAAATATCCGTACTGACGCCTTTAATGAAGATTTCGGACGTAAAAGAAATAGAAGTCGGGCGGCACGGCATATACATAATCAAGGGTTCTAAAAGAGGAGTGCTTCTTCCGCAAGTGGCTATTGAATACGGCTTTGACCGCGAGACCTTCCTCGACCAGACCTGCATTAAGGCGGGCCTTAAGCCCGGGGACTGGAAAAACAAAGCGGACATATATATTTTCGAGGCCGAGATATTCAAGGAGGAGAGAAAAGGGGTTTGATTAGCGCGGGCTTTCCCAATTTTCTTGATATTTCGGTGAGTCCTCTCGCCGAAATTGTTTCGGTGTGCGGACACACCGAAACATCCAACTTAACGCGTTAACGAGAACCGTAGGGGCACGATGCATCGTGCCCCTACCGAGCGCCTGCTACCCCTGCTTGCCCGTCTGCTTTATGACCGTCATGGCAGTGGCTATCAAAGAAGATATGTCGCCCACGTTAGCCGGCAGTATCAGGGTGTTGGTTTCCTTGGCGAGACGGCCGAACTCGCCGACGAATTTCTCCGCCACCCTGAGTTGCACCGCCTCCATGCCGCCGTCGACCTTTATCGAAGCCGCGACCATCTTTATCCCGTCCGCAGTGGCCTGAGCCACCGCCCTTATCGCCTCTGCCTGCCCAACGGCCTCGTTTATCTGCCTTTGCCGCGCGGCCTCTGACTCCAGCACGACCTTCTGCTTCTGCCCCTCCGCCACGTTAATCTCGGATTGCTTCTGCCCCTCGGACTGAAGTATCGTGGCGCGCTTTTCCCTTTCGGCCTGCATCTGTTTTTCCATGGCCATAAGGACGCTCTTCGGCGGCACGATGTTTTTTATCTCGTAGCGAAGCACCTTGACGCCCCAGATCTTGGCGGCGTCGTTTATCGCTCCGACTATGGAGGCGTTTATGGCCGTCCTCTCCTCGAAGGTCTTGTCGAGGTCTATTTTTCCCATTTCGCTTCTCATGGTCGTCTGTGCCAACTGCGATATGGCGAACACGTAATTGGCGATTCCGTAAGAGGCCATCCTCGGCTCCACCACCTGCACGAAGAGAACCCCGTCCACTCCGACCTGCACGTTATCCCTCGTTATGCAGACCTGCTCCGGTATGTCTATGGCGATTTCCTTAAGCGTGTGCTTGTAAGCGATCCTGTCCATGAACGGAACGGTGAAGCCTATTCCTGCGAAGAACGTGGCGTGGTATTTACCGAGCCGCTCGATGAGATAGGCGTTCTGCTGGGGCACTATCACGACGCTCTTGGCGATGAATATCACGACCACTATCGCGACGCCTATCAAAAAATATTCCATGACTGCCCTCCTCTTTCAAGACGCCGTTATTTTTTCACCTTGAGTCTTGTTCCCTCTATGCCCAATATCTCGACCTGCTCTCCGGCGGGTATGGTTTCCGCGGAGTCGCTGAAGGCTATCCATTCCGAACCCCGGTAATCAACCGAGCCCTCTTTGCCGGGAGGTATGTCCTTCGTAACCTTAACCTTCCATCCGGCGAATTCCGGCGCGAGGTCGCTTCCTCCGGCTAAAAGCCTCTTGGCGCTATTCCTGAAAAGTACTAACGTTATAATCGAAGACGCGGAAAACGCCGCCAACTGCGAACTTATAGTCGGGGTTACGCCGAGCCACGTCAATATGGCCGCGACAAACGCCCCGATGCCGAAAAAAGAAAATATGAAGGTAAAGGTGGATAGCTCGACAACGAAAAAAATCGCCCCGAGAATGGCCCACATTATTGCCGGTGTCAACATGCCTTGCATGGCGCCTCCGTTAATCGACGATTAATCCGAAACCACATCCGTGGTTGCTGGCACGTCAAGGTTTCTCAAGACGCTAAAAACCCGTTAACCGAGCCTTTCCAGCGCGTCTTTCATCCTCTTGATGCCGGTCTCTATGTCCTTTTCCGAACAGGCGTATGAAAGCCTTATGAAGTTATCGTTTCCGAAGGCGTCTCCGGGAACGACCGCGACGAGCGCCTCTTCGAGAAGATATGTCGTAACGTCCATGGAGGTGTTTATAATTTTACCCTTGAACCGCTTTCCGTAAACGCCGGAGACGTTCGCGAAGGCGTAAAAAGAGCCGTGCGGAAGAAGACACTTGACGCCCGCGATGGAGTTAAGTCCCTCTACCATCGCGCCGCGCCTTTTCTTGAAGACCTCGCGCATCTTCGCAACCGTATCCTGAGGCCCGTTCATGGCCTCAACCGCGGCCCACTGGCTTATCGAAGCGGGGTTCGAGGTGGATTGCCCCTGTATGATTGTCATCGCCTTTATGAGTTCCTTTGGCCCGGCGGCGTAGCCTATCCTCCAGCCCGTCATCGAGTAGGTCTTTGACACGCCGTTCAAAACAATCGAGTTTCTCTTTACCTCTTCGGAAATCGAGGCGATTGAGATAAACGGCACCTCCCCGTAGGTGAGCTTTTCGTATATCTCGTCCGATATGATAAAGACGCTGTTTTTAAGCGCGACTTCGGCTATGGCCTTGAGTTCATCCGGCGAATAAACGCACCCCGTGGGGTTCGACGGGCTGTTTATGACGATTGCCTTTGTCTTTTTCGTGATGCTCCTCGCGAAGGCCTCCGCGGTCATCTTGAAGCCCGTCCGTTCGTCGGTATCCGCTATAACGGGCGTCCCGCCAGAAAGCCTTACCATGGCCGGATACGAAACCCAGTAGGGAGACGGTATCACGACCTCGTCGCCCGGATCCAGAAACGCCTGAAAGAGGTTGAATATGGAGTGCTTGCCGCCGCACGAGACGAGCACCTCTTCCCTCGAGTAGGAAAGATTATTGTCGCGCTTGAACTTGGCGATGACGGCGTCCTTTAATTCTTCTATCCCGCCGACCGCCGTATACTTGGTCTTGCCCTTGTCTATGGCGGCTATTGCCGCTTTTTTTATGTTATCCGGCGTGTCGAGGTCAGGCTCGCCCGCGCCGAATCCTATGACGTCCATGCCGCGCGAGCGCATCTCCTTCGCCTTGACGGTAACGGCGAGGGTGGCGGATTCTTCGAGCCCTTCCATTCTTTTGGATATCTTGACCATGAGAAACGCCTTAGGTTTAGCCGAATTTTTTCTTGAACCTCTTTACCACGTTAGGGGTTACAAACGAGTTCATGTCTCCGCCGAGCCGCGCTATCTCTTTTATGAACCTCGAACTTATCGGCGCGTAACTCTCGGCCGTCATCATGAAAACCGTCTCTATGTCCGGGGCGAGCTTTCTGTTCGTGAGGGCCATCTGAAACTCGTACTCGAAGTCCGACACCACCCTGAGCCCCCTTAATATGACGAAGGACTTTTTCTTTTTGACGTAATTTATGAGGAGCCCTTTGAAGCCCTCGACCTTCACGTTTTTATGTTTTCCCGTCACCTCGCGTATCATGGCGACCCTCTCCTCGACCGTAAAAAGAGTCGTCTTCGAGGTGTCGGCCGCCACCGCCACTATGAGCGTGTCGAAGAGCTTGAGGCCTCTCTCTATGACGTCCAGATGCCCCTTGGTTATGGGGTCGAAGGTGCCCGGATATATCGCGATGTGCTTTGCCATCAAGCGTCCTTTTTCTTCAAGAACCAAACCGCCGTGTCCCCGTAAGTCTTTTCCTTTATGACGTCAAAGCCGGCCGCGTCAATCATGGATGCGTTTCTCTTTGCCGCCTCGCACACGACGAGGCCGTCCTCTTTCAGTATCGAACTTTCCGAAACCGCGCCGAGAGTTCCGTTCGTGAGAGAAATATCCGCGTACGGGGCGTCGATAAAAATCAGATCGAACGCCTCGCCTTTGACCGAAAGCCGCTTGACGGCGGATACAACGTCTTTCTTCAACACGCTCGCGCGTCCGGTAAAGCCGCAGAGCTCGAGATTCTTCCTGACTATACCCAACGCCTTAGCATCGTCGTCAATGAAGACTACTTCCCCCGCGCCCCTCGAGAGGGCCTCTATGCCCATGGCGCCGGTTCCGGCGAAAAGGTCGAGGGCGCGTCTTGCCCACGAAAGGTCCTGCCCGAGGACGTTAAAAACGGCCTCCCTTACCATATCGGAAGTCGGCCTTACTTCGGCGTGAGTGAACGAAACAAGCCTTCTGCCTTTAGCGCTTCCGCCGACGACCCTCATAAGGAACGCGTCCTACTTGACCTCTCCCATGACCTTGACGGAGATTAATCTGCTTCTCGGACCGTCGAACTCGGAAAAATAAACAGCCTGCCACTGCCCGAGCGCGAGGCGTCCTCTTGTTATCGGCAGCGTTACGCTGTTTCCGACAAGGAGGGATTTGAAATGGGCGTCGGCGTTTTTGCCGTAATCGCCCTTATTGTGGCGGTAGTCCGGCTTATTCGGAATCCAGTCATTAAGAAAATCGTGAAGGTCGAGCCCGAGCTCCCTGTCGGCGTTATTAAGATGCAGGGACGCCGTCGTATGGCCGGTGAAGACGAGCACCATGCCTTCGGTCACTCCGCTTTCGAGAAGCACCGCCTCGACCTGATCGGTTATCTTTATCTCCTCGGCCTTCTTTTTGGTGTTAAGACGTATCGCGCTCGTAAAAACCTTCATCCGTCCTCCTTATGGGCCGGGCGCCCGATGGTTACTCCGTATTAAGCCCTGAACCTGCCTATCTCGGATATCATGCCGCGTTTTATGGCGTCGCGTATCGCGCCGACCGCGTTATCCACCTCGTCCTCTTCGACCGATATCCTGCGCTCAACCTCGTCATATTCGTCGGAAGCGTCGGAGACGCTCACCTTGCACGATATATAGCGGTCTTTGAGGATATTCTCTATCAAGCTGGCGTCGACTTCGTCGAAAGACGAATATACGTCGACAAAACGCACCTTAGTCGCCATAAGCCTTTTAAGTATATTGAAATGCCGGGTTCTTGTCAACAGCCGGCCTTTGGCAACTGCCTTCCGTAAACCCTTGAACTTTTCGCCGAACCCTGCGATAATTACGCAGTCAAAAGACGGAGGTCAAGCGATGAAAAAAATCTTAAGCGTATTCCTGTCTATCGCGGCGTTCGCCCTTCTTGCGGCGATGGGCGGCACGCCGGATTCCGAAGTGCCGTTGCCAAAAGTGGACTTCAGGGTTACGGTCACCGACGATCAGGATATTGTCACCAAATGCACGAACGTGAGCTGGGAGGGAGAAACCTTCTTCAAGGCCGAAAGGGGCAAGGGGGTTGTAACGGTGCCGTTCGAAAAGATAAAAAAAATAATCAGGATCGGAAGCAGCGTCAACAGGAAAAGCGATTTTCAGATACTGCTTAAGTCGGGAGAGGCGGTCGCGGTCACGACCGACGACGACATGAGATTCCTCGGCGTAACGAGTTTCGGCACTTACAGGATATTCGCCAAGAACATAAAAGAAATCTCGTTCGAATAATCCCATGCCCCGCCTTATTCGTTCATGCGCCGCGGTTTTTTTCTGCGCGGCTCTCGTTACGGCGGCCTTGGCCGCCGCGCCGGATGTATCCGATTATAAGCCTGTCTTCATGCCCTTCAGCGACAGCGAAGGAATAAAAATCGCGATAAGGGAATTCGTAAGGAACGGCAAAAAACAAATCCTCTACGTTGACCCCGAAACATTTTCAACCGGCGTTTCGACATGGGACGAGGCAACCTTTGAGAAAAGGCCTCTTCCGGACGTTCAAAAAACCCCTTTTGCGAGAGCTATCGAAAAATACGATTCTCCTCCCATAACCCTTCAAAACCACGGCCTGAAAAAGGCGGAAAACGAGAAAAACGGATTTTTTTTGACAATTGACCTTTGCCAATCAAAAAAACCGCTCGACAAAGAAATCTTCGCGACTGCCATGGAACTGTCCCATGACGAAAAACCCGCGCCCATAGGCGTAGCAATAAGCGGAGAGTGGATTAAAAAACACGGAGAAGAATTCAGGTGGCTCGCGAAAGAAAAGAAACTCAGCGTAACGTGGATAAACCACTCTTACACCCACCCTTATTCCAAAGGCCTGCCTCTTAAAGAAAATTTTCTTCTGTCCAAGGGAGTTGACTTTGAAAGAGAAGTCCTTGAAACCGAAAAACTCCTATTGGAGAACGGCATAACGCCCTCGCCTTTTTTCCGCTTTCCGGGACTCGTCTCGGACAATGGCCTTGTCAAAAAGCTAAAAACCCTCTCGCTTGTGCCAATCGGAGCGCAAAGCTGGCTCGCGAAGGGAGAGGCCCCTGAAAAAGGCGGAGTAATCCTCGTCCACGGAAATGGAAACGAGCCTCAAGGGATAAAGAGGCTCATGGCGTTTTATAAAGAGAACGAAGAGGCGTTTAAAAAAGGAGAGCTTGAATTTTTCCCGATGGAAGAGGCGTTCGGGGGAGAATAGCCGCGCAGACCGGGCTAAGCCGCGTTGCAAAACCCTTATTTTTTAAATACGATTCTGTCAACCAAAAATTTTTCTATAGTATCGTAATCAAGCATGTATTTCGGCGGACGCGGCTTTCCATTGCTGTTACGTCCTTGATGATGGATACCGAGAGACGAAACATTTTTTGAGTTCACCACAAGAAATAAAATTTCTTGTAATTTTACGTTGGTCTTTCTATACCGAGAAACGCTTGTTCTTTGTTCTCGATCAATTTCGTACTTGGATTTTCCGCCTTTCAACTTTTGATGCCACTTCTGAAAAGTCCTGTTGATGTCGTTGTACTCAACATCGCACAAAGCAATTATCAAACCATGTTCGCCATACTTCTCGATACTCCAATTCATTGCTTCGGTATCATTCAATATGGAACGATGGTCATCGGATTTTATGGCCTTCGCTTTCAAATCCCAATTGATCGAACCTTTTATGTCAAAACACGCCGTTCTTGCTTTCCCGTAATTATCGCCGGGGATCGTGAAAGAATTTTTCAACCTTTGACGACACAGAAACTCAAAATAAAATCCCCACCATTCCATTTGTCGCCAATTAAAATCTGCCTTTTTCAATTCCAAGACGCTTTTTTTGCCATCCCAATCGACGGGTAAATCAGAGAGGAGTTCTTTGGCGGTTTGAATATCTTTCTTAGGCGTCATGGACAATCCTAAAACATGCGTTGTTGTTCGGGCTGATATTCGTTCTCAATGCGTTTTCTGGCAATTGTGCAATACTCATCGCTAACTTCTATACCGATATACCGGCGGTGATTGATATATGCCTTAACGCAAGTTGTTCCGCTTCCGCACATCGGGTCAAGCACAATTTCATCAGGCTCTGAAAAGCATAAAATTAAATCTTCGGCTAATTTATCCGGAAAAGTTGCCGGGTGTTGAAGCTTTAATCTATTCCCTTCGGTATTACTCGTTGAATACTGCCAAACTGTGCCGCGACATTTCATCGGATTAACGGCTTTTGGCTCAATCGTCTTAAAACCGCCGTTCGTAAGTCTATCAGTCCCTGAATAAATTTTCCCCGCATGTTTACTCGGAATCATCAGATGCTCTTTGTGAAATGTTTTAGGGCGATTACCTTTGAAAAACATCAGGATATATTCATGGTCAACTCTAAATCGTTGTGTCCACCATGCCCCGGGATTCCCGTCTCTTTTATAAATCACAGTTTCAAAAAGTTTCCAGCCGATTTCGTCAACCCAACTGACCGCCAGCCGAAAAGATGTAAGAGATTTGGCAAAGTTCTTTGTTCCATCGCCAACGACAACAACGGCAACTCCGCCGTCTTTCGTTACCCGGTAAAGATGTCTGCCCAGTGCCACAAAATCAAACAACCAATTATTTTTATAATCTCTAATGCCGTCGTAAGGCGGCGAGAAAACAGTAAGGTCTATGGAATTATCGGAAAATGACGATAATTCCTCTAAACAATCCGAATGAATAATTTGGTTCAATCTTGAATTTGCCATATTGCCACCAGTCATTTTATCTCAAAATATTTTGACGCGCCGTTGTCCATCCGGCCTTTTGGAATTTTCTTACGGCCTCCGCGCCGGAGCAGAGTTTCGGATTCCCTCCCATTACACGGCGAGCTCTACGAGACGGCTCGGGTCAACCCCGCGTTTTCCCTCCATCACCTCAAACCACCCCTCCACGGCCTCCCTTACGTTAACAAGCGCTTCCTCCCTTGTCTTCCCCTGAGAAAGACATCCGGGAAGCGCCGGCACCTCGGCGACAAAATATCCCGCTTCGTCCTGTTCAATCAAGACATGGAGTTTCATTCGTCCCCTCCTTTTGGAGCGTTGGTTTTCAATTCCAATCTATCACGAAAAAACAGCCGGTGTCAAAACACGTCCGCTAAAGGTTGATAGACAGGCGGGACGCCTGTCCTACCGGTATATTTCTTAAAAGTACCGCAGCGGCTGCCCTCCCTGTTATATCTCTATCAATTCGTATTTTCTTTTTCCTATGCCGAGCCTTTCGGCATGTTCGAGCTGCACTGTCCAGTCTATGTTCGGATGCACGCCGCGGAATTTATCTTCGCCTTGATTAAAGCCGCTCGCAAGGGCTGTGTCCTTTATGCCTTCCTTGGCATTAACGAGGTCAACGGACGCTTGATCTATTGCCACAGGGTCAATAGAGGCGAGGATTCCTATGTCGCCGACGATAGGAGCGTCGTTATGGCCGTAGCAATCGCAGGCTGGGGATATCTGGGTCAAAAAATTCATGAAGGCGCATTTTCCCGCTTTGCCGAGGAGCGCGCCTTTTACGTGCTCAGCCATCTTTTCCTGTATGTTAGAGGCAAGTTCGTTCCATTGCACCTCTATCGCGCCTTCGGGGCATATCGCTATGCAGTAGCCGCACCCTACGCAGTCCACGTCCTTTATCACGGCCTTTTTCCCGACCTCTATTGCCCCGGAAGGGCAACTCATCGCGCAATCGCCGCAGGCCGTGCAGTCGTCGGGATTTACCTTTGGGGCGCATTTCGAGTGCTGGAGGAGTTTGCCTTCTCTGCTCGCACAACCCATGCCCATATTTTTTAACGCCCCGCCGAAGCCCGTGAGTTCGTGGCATTTGAAATGCGTGAGGCATACTATGCCGTCGGAAGAAATAATCTCTTTCGCAATGATTGCCTCTTTAAGATGTTTTCCGTTCACTTCCACGCGCGCGGAGTTTTCTCCCCTGAGCCCGTCCGCTATTATTATCGGAGTTCCGGTGACTGCGTAGGCAAAGCCGTTCGCTATCGCGGTATCGATGTGGTCCACGCTATTGGTTCTGCTTCCGAGATAAAGAGTGTTGGTGTCCGTCAAAAATACTCCCCTTACCGATTCTTTTATCCGCTCCGCGATCCTTCTTACGAACACCGGCCTTATAAAAGAGGTGTTCCCGGCCTCCCCGAAGTGGAGTTTTATCGCGATTATGTCGCCTTTTCCGTATTTATCGCAGACGCCCGTTCTATTGAGAAGCTCCCCGGCCTTGTCAATAAGGGAGCGATTGGGGTTTGTGCGGAGGTTCGTGAAATATACCTTAGGCACGTCTTTCATAGCTCTATTATGAGAGGAAGTATGACGGGCTTTCTGTCGAGCGTCTTGTTGAAAAACCTCCTGAGCGCCCTCCTTACCTCTTCGTTGACCTCCAATATTTCGCTCTTTGCCTCGGTATTTATGGCGTTAAGCGTCTCGTTCACCACGGCCTTGGCCTCGAGCATGAGGCTTCCGCCTTCTTCCTCGAAGATAAGGCCGCGCGTTATTATGTCAGGCCCGTAAACGACCTCTCCCGTATTCTGGTTCAGGGCCACTATGGCTATGACCATGCCGTCCTGAGAAAGATGGCGGCGGTCCTTCAAGACCATGTCGCTCACGTCGCCGACGCCCTTTCCGTCAACGAACACCTTGCCGCGCTCGACCTTTTCTTTCATGCCCGCGCCTTTTTCCCCTAATTCCAGAACGTCCCCGTTTTCCATTATGAATACGTTTTCGCCGGCCACGTTGGTCGTGCGCGCGAGCCTCGCGTGTTGGACGAGGTGGCGGTACTCGCCGTGTATGGGGACGAAGTATTTCGGTTTCACCATGTTGAGCATTATCTTGAGTTCTTCCTGACTCGCGTGCCCGGAGACGTGTATCTCCGAGACCTTTTCGTAGATTACGTCCGCGCCCCGGCGGAAGAGGTGGTTCATCATGTTCGCGATGGTCTTTTCGTTGCCGGGTATGAACTTGGCCGAGAGTATCACCGTGTCGCCTTTTATTATCTTTATCTGTTTATGGTTGTTCATGGCCATCCTCGTCAACGCGCTCATTGGCTCGCCCTGGCTTCCGGTCGTGAGGATTACGGCGTTTTTCGCGGGAATCTCGTCGAGTTCCTTGATGTCCGCGATAAGAGAATCGCTCGCCTTAAGGTATCCGAGGTTTCTCGCGATTTTGGCGTTCCCGACCATGCTCCTGCCGTTAAGCATGACGACCTTGCCGAGTTTTTCGGAAACGTCGAAGACCTGCTGGATGCGGTGGATGTTGGATGAAAAGGCCGCAACTATTATCCTTCCGGGGCATTTCGCGAATATCTCTTCCAGGGCCTGGCCTATGACCCTCTCGGAAAGGGTGTAGCCTTCCTTTTCAACGTTCGTAGAGTCGCTAAGAAGCGCTAATACGCCTTTTTCGCCGTAGTCCGCGAACCGCGCGTAATCCGTCACCTCGCCATCAACTGGCGTTTGGTCGAATTTGAAATCCCCGGTGTGTATCACGACCCCGACGGGAGTCTTTATCGCCAAAGCCACCCCGTCCACTATCGAATGGCTCACCCTTATGAACTCTATGGTAAACGGCCCTATGGACACCACGTCCCTCGGCCTTACGGTCTCAAAGACCGTTTCATTCAAGAGGTTGAATTCCTCTAATTTGGCTTTTATGAGGCCTAAGGTCAGGGCCGTGCCGTAGATGGGCGCGTTTATCTCTCTTAATACGAAAGGTAGCGACCCCGTGTGGTCTTCGTGGCCGTGGGTTATGACGAAGGCCTTTACCTTGTCTTTGTTGCGCTTAAGATAGGAGATGTCCTGAATGACCAAGTCTATGCCGAGCATGGAGTCGTCCGGGAACATAAGGCCGCAGTCAACGACTATTATCGAGTCGCCGTACTCGTAGACCATCATGTTCATGCCTATCTCTCCGAGCCCGCCGAGCGGTATTATCCTTAACCGAGGTTTTTCCGTCATATCGAACCAAGCCCCTTTTCTATCGCGGCCTTTACCTCCTGGGTAAGGCGCGCGCCGTCTTTGTCTTTTGTCTCTATCGGAAGTCCTATCCTGACTTTTACCGGCCCGCCGCTTATCGAGTACTTGTGCATGGGCATTATCTTTTCCGTGCCTCTTATGGATATAGGGACAATCGGCACGCCTGATTTTTCGGCAAGCAGAACGCCGCCTCTTTTAAAGGGCAGTAGTTCTTCCGTCTCGTTCCTCCCGCCCTCCGGGAAAATGAGGACCGAGACCCCGTTTTTTATGCGGCCGGCGCCTTCTTCGATGCTCCGGTAGGCGCTTTTGCTGTTGCCCCTGTCTATCGGGATGTATCCGGCGAGCCGCATTGCCCAGCCGATGACCGGAATCGTAAAAAGCCCCTTCCTCGCTATCCATCTGTATTGTATCGGAAGTTTTGCCTGCAATACCGGGATGTCGAAAGCGCCTTTATGATTCGACATGAGTATGAAAGGGGGAGGAGGGATGTTTTCGATTCCTTTTATGTCCACCTTTACCCCTGAGAGAGAAACTATTATTCCCGCCCAGAAAGAGCCGATTGCGTGGACGAAGTTTCCGCTCAGACCGAAAGGGAGGCCTATGAAAAACCCTGCTAAGGCAAAGGGAAAAAGCGCGATGGTTACGATAAACCCGACGCTCCAGACGTAGGATGTTCTAATGAGCATGAGTGATTTTACTTTTTAACGGGCGGCAAGTCAATTTGTTTGGCTTACTTTTTTTAGGAAAAAAGCGGGGCACCCATCCAAAGGATGGGTCGAGCAAAGAAAAACCGGTCAAAAAACATATTCTTTATGACACCAAATAATTAACGTCGCCGAATGTATCTCAAAAACCGTTTGAACTTTCCTTTCCGCGGTGGTATCATCAGTCATAAATTCAAGGGGAGGTTTTTATATGGCAGGCGTGAATAAGGTGATACTCGTAGGGAATCTCGGCAAAGACCCCGAATTAAGATACGCTCCGAGCGGCATGGCCATCGCTAACTTTAACATCGCCACTACCGAGACCTGGAAGGACAAAAGCGGCGCGAAGCAGGAAAAGACCGAGTGGCATAAGATAGTCGCCTTCAATAAACTTGCCGAGATATGCGGCGAATACCTGAATAAGGGCAAGCAGGTCTATATAGAGGGAAGAATACAGACCCGTCCGTGGGAAGACAAGGACGGAAATAAACGCTACACGACCGAAATCGTAGCCCAGACCATGCAGATGTTGGGCCCGGCCGGAGAAAAAGGCGCCGCGTCCGCCTCAGGCGGAGCCGGAGCCCCGGAAGAGCAACCGCCGGCCATGGAAAACCCTCCGGCCGAACTCGACGACATACCGTTTTAACGGGGCTTAGGCAAGTTCAAGGCGGTTTTTTTATTTACCGTAGGGCAGGGCTTTAGCCCTGCTTAATTTCGGCTAAAACACCCGGCCTAAATAGTCGCCATACGCGCGCAACGCAGACCTAAAGAGCCTGCCCCCGCAATATTAAGCGCCCCGATGCCTTTGGATACGGGGCGCTCCGTATTGAAACATCGGAGCGGGGAACCGCGGGAATGACAGACTGATCTGTCATTGCGAGGGGCTTTATCCCGAAGCAATCTCGTCATCTTTACAATCACGAGATTGCTTCACTGCGTTCGCAATGACAAACCGATAACCGTCTCAAACCCCTCGACTTTTTCCCTTTAATCCTATAAACTTATCACCATGGCAAAACGTGTCGAGATAGTCGCGCCCGCCGGGAATCTATCCTCTCTCAAGGCCGCCTCCGAAAGCGGCGCGGACGCTGTTTACGCGGGATTTAACGACGAAACCAACGCGAGAAACTTCGAGGGCTTGAACTTCACCGTTCCGGAACTCGAAGAGGGGCGGAATCTTTTAAAAAAAAAGGGCAAAAAACTCTATCTCGCCATAAACACCTTCCCGCAGGCCGAGGGCTTTTCAAAATGGAAGGACGCGGTTGACAGGGCGGTTAAAATCAGCCCTGACGCGATAATACTCGCGGACACCGGAGTCCTTTCCTACGCGAGAAGCAAATATCCCGGCATAAACATCCATCTCTCGGTTCAGGCGAGCTCAAGCAATCACGAGAGCATAGACTTCTACAAAAAACACTTCAACGTCAAACGAGTCGTATTGCCGAGGGTTCATACCGTGGAGGAGATAAAAGAGATTAAGCAGAAGACCGACGTCGAGTTGGAAGTCTTCGCCTTGGGGGGGCTTTGCATAAATATAGAAGGCAGGTGCTACCTTTCGAGTTACGTTACCGGAGCCTCCACGAATACCGGGGGCGCGTGCTCGCCTTCAAGGTTCGTCCGGTTCGAGAACAAAGACGACGGACGCCTTTTGATAAGCCTTAATAAAACGCTTTTAAACGAACTTTCCAAAGACGAGACATCCCCTTATCCGACCTGCTGCAAGGGGCGCTATATAATGCCGGATGGAAGGATTTTTTACGCCATGGAAGACCCTGAATCACTTAACGCGATTCCCATTCTGCCCGGCCTCATGGAGGCGGGCATAACCGCCCTTAAGATAGAAGGCCGCCAGAGGACCAAGAAATACGTCTCGGACGTTACCAAAGTCTTAAGGGAGGCGGTGGACTCTTATTACGAATCCCCGTCATCGTACGAAGTAAAGGAAAACTGGAAGAGAGTTGCCGTCTCGACCTTCGAGGGAGTAAGCCAAACAACCGGGGCTTACGGAGGAAAGTAGGGATTATGGAGCTCACGTTAGGTCCCGTTCTTTTTGAATGGAAAAAGCAAGACCTCATGGCCTTTTACGAAGAGGTCGCGGAAATGCCCGTGGATACCGTGTACGTGGGAGAGGTCGTCTGCTCAAAGAGGCGCTCTCTTACCTTGCTCGACATGGAGCGCATCGGCAATATGCTGAAAAAGGCCGGCAAAAAGCCTGTCATGACGACCCTCGCCGTGGTATCCAACGACGAGGAACTGAATTTCACGAGAGAGGTTTGTTCCCTTCCTTTCGCAATCGAGGCGAACGACGCGTCGGTATTAAACATGGTTGACGTGTCGAAAAAAGAGGTCTTTGCCGGGCCTCACATAAAGACCTATAACAAAGAAGCAATAAACTTTTTCAAATCTTTGGGCGTAAAAAGGATAACATACCCGGTAGAGCTTCCGAAGGAGTCCGTAAGGCATAATACGGAAGGAAGCGGCATGGAGGCGGAGGTCTTTTCGCACGGGAAGCTGCCCCTCGCGTTTTCATGGCAATGCTACACTCTAAGGGCGCACGGCAATAAAAAAAGCGAATGCGCCCGCGACTGCGTCCGCTACCCCGACGGCATGGAGCTTAAGACAACGGCGAACGAGGAGATATTTACCCTAAACGGGACGTCGGTATTGAGCGCAAAGATTTTCACCCTCATCGAAAATATCGAGGAACTGCGCGCAATCGGGGTTTCGGCCTTGCGCGTATCGCCTGACTTTAAGAACACCAAGGCAACAGTCGAATTATTCAGAAAGAGGCTTTCGGCGGAACTCGCGCCTTCGGAGGGCTTGAAGGAATTGAAGGATATTTATAAAACCGAATTCACGAACGGCTTTTACGCGGGACGGCCGGGCAAAGACTTTATTCCGCAAGAAGAAATTTCGGTTTTCAACTAAAAAGGAGGATTATATGGCTGACGTTATCGAAAAGGCGATTCTCATAGGCGCCGGCGTTGAAAAGAAACTTAAAGACATCTTGAACGAATTCGAAGAAAGCGGGAAAAAAGAAAGAGGCGGCGCGAGTCAAGCGGACCTCCCGCCCTCTCAGTCGTTTCAAAACAGGCTCGTCGAAGAAGCCTCAAAGGCAGTTAAGGATATCCTTTCGGTCTTGAAAGAAAGCAGGACCAAGGTCGAGGGAGAGGTATCTTCGGCTGCCGAATCGGTCGCGGACAAACTCGGCCTCGCGACAAAAGACGACCTCGAAATCGTAAAAGAGATGGCAAGGGTGGCGAGAGAGAAGGTGGATTCTCTCGAAGCAAGGCTGGACGCGATGGAGCGCAAAGGCAAGGGCAAGTAGGCATGCTGCCGAGACTCTCCACCATACGGAATTTTTTACGCCTCTATAAGATACTCGCCACGCTTCTTAAGTACGGGTTCGGCGGGCTTATCGAGGAATTGCGGGTGTTGCCGTTTTTTTCCTCCCTTCAGTGGTTTTTCTTTTTCAGGGGGGCGGGGAAAGGGATAAGCGCTCCGGTGAGGATAAGGCTCGTCTTGGAGGAACTCGGCCCGACGTTCGTCAAGCTCGGACAGGTGCTCTCCACGAGGGCCGACGTCCTTCCGCCCGATTGGATAGAAGAATTCAAGAAGCTTCAGGACATGGTGCCTCCTTTCCCTTTCGAGGACGTCAAAAAGACCATCGAGAGGAGTTTCCGTTCCCCGATTGAAAAAAAGTTTCTTTCCTTTGATGAAATCCCTATCGCGTCGGCCTCCATAGCGCAGGTGCATTACGCGGTCTTGCCGGACGGCGCGAAGGTCGCGGTCAAGATAAGGAGGCCGAAAATAGAAGACATCGTCTCCTCCGACGTCTCGGTCATGTACTCAATCGCGCGGCTTTTGGATAAACACGTCCCGGCGTCGAGGCGCTTAAGGCCTATAGAGGTGGTGGACGAGTTCGCGAGAGTCATCTATAACGAACTCGACCTCGCGCTCGAAGGCTCGAACGCCGCGCTTTTCGGAAGGCTGTTCAAGGACGACCCGCGCGTCAAGGTGCCGAAGGTTTACTGGGATTGCACGCTTACCGAAATACTCACCATGGAACGCATAGAGGGCGTGCCGCTCGACGAGGTCGAGGCGATAAAGGCCAAGGGATTCAACATAGAGGAGATAGCCGTTTACGGGGTAAAACTCTTCTTCAAGCAGGTCTTCGAGCACGGGGTTTTTCACGCGGACATGCACCCGGGAAATATCTTCGTGACGGACGACGGGAAAATGGCGTATCTGGACTTCGGCATAGTCGGCAGGCTGGATCGGGACTTGAGGAGATACCTCGCGAGCATGCTCTTCCATCTCGTGCGTCAGGATTACCACAGGATGGCGATAGTGCACAAGGAGATGGGCTTAATCGGCGCGAACGTGGACATGACCGAATTCGAGCACGCGTTGATGGACATAGCCGAGCCTCTTTTCGGAAAGTCCCTTGACGACATAAACATCTCGACGTTTCTCCTGAAGCTCATACACACTGCCAAGAGGTTCGACGTGAAACTCCAGCCCAATCTTTTGCTTTTGCAAAAGACCATGGTCATCATGGAAGGCGTCGGACGCCAGCTCTATCCGAGCGTCAACATGTGGGAGATTGCGAAGCCGCTCGTTTACAGGTGGATGCTCAAGCAGAAGTTCTCGCCGGGAATCTACGCGGAAAAGGGAAGGGAGTTCGCGGAAGAATTCGGCTCGGCTCTCTTCGACCTGCCTTCCGAGGTGCATTCCATACTCAAGGCCTCTTTAAAGAGCGAACTCAACATAGGCTTCATACACAAAAGGCTCGACCCCCTCTCCGACGAGATAAACGACGCCGGGCGCCGCGTGGCGGGAGGGCTCATCATGGGGGCTTTGTTTTTGGGCTCGTCTGTTTTGGCGGCCATACCGAACGACATACCCAAGATAATGGGCGTTCCCTACATAAGCGCGCTCGGGTTTTTATTCGCGGCGCTCATAGGATTCAGGCTCCTTACCACCCTTGGCAGAAACGAAGGCAGGTAGCATTGATGACTCAAGAAAAAAAGACCGGCTTCGGCTTCAGGGAGATTCTTGAGAACGAAAAAAAAGGCCTCGTTAACGAAGTCTTTTCGTCCGTGGCCTCGAACTACGACCTTATGAACGACCTGATGAGCCTCTTTACCCACCGCCTGTGGAAGAGGGTTCTCGTTGAAAAGACGGGCCTCAGGCAGGGGCAGAGCGCGCTGGACGTGGCCGGAGGCACGGCCGACATATCGCTTCTTTTGAAAGAGAAGGTCGGAGACGACGGAAGCGTTACGGTCTTCGACATAAATCAGAAAATGCTCGAAAGAGGCAGGGATAAGTGCATTGACAGGGGCGTGGTCAAAGGAGTGACGTTCGTCAGGGGCAACGCCGAGGAACTGCCTTTCCCGGCGAACACCTTTCATTGCGCCACCGTGGGCTTCGGCATAAGAAACGTAACGCGCATAGACGCCGCCTTTAAAGAGATGACGAGGGTCGTAAAGCCGGGCGGAAGAGTCTTGTGCCTTGAGTTCTCGCATCCGGAGAATAAAATCTTGAAGGAACTCTACGATTTTTATTCCTTTAACGTAATACCCATGGTAGGAGAGGTGGTCACCGGCAACCGCGGCGCCTACGTCTATCTCGCGGAGTCCATAAGGAAGTTTCCTCCTCAAGAAGAACTCAAAAAAATAATGATTGATGCCGGTCTTTATAAGGTAAAGTACCATAACCTCTTCGACGGGATTGCGACCGTGCACGTCGGGACGAAGGTTTAAACTATACAGAGCGTCATAACTTCGCGCGACCCGCGTCCGCCTAAGGCGGACGTGGGTACCCCGGCATTACTTCTCGGTTTATGCTCCCTCTCCCTCCGCCTAAGGCGGACGGGAGAGGGTTGGGGTGAGGGGGAAGGCGGAATCAAAATGGCCCCGGAAGACAAAAACAGAATTATTGAGAGTTTTTTCAACCTCGCGCGCATCCCCCTTAGGTTCACGCCCCTTTTGCCGGAGGCGGTTTTCGCCTCTGTTTTCATCTCCGGGATTTTCGACAAACACCCACGCCTGAAGGAAAAACTCAAGGAACTCGACGGAAAGGTTTTCGAGTTTTCCGCGACCGACCTCAATAAACGCTTTTACCTTACAATCGAAGGCAACGAGGCGAAGGTATTTCCTTATTTCGCCGGAGAGCCGGACGTTATTATGAAGGGGGAGGCAAAAACCCTCTTTTATCTCCTCCTTGGCAAGGAAGACCCTGACACGGTTTTCTTTTCAAGGCGCCTCGAGATAAACGGCGACACCGCCGCGGCGATACTTTTAAAGAACATACTGGCGAGCCTTTAGCGGGCGGCTGAAAAGAATTTGCGGTCATTGCGCCGAGTACCCGCGCCCCTTGACATCAAAGCCCTCATGTGTTAATTATATAATCAGACGAACATTCAAATACTCCGAGCCGTCTCCCCTAAAGCCAAACGCCACGGGGACCGGCCGACCGGGTTTGACTGGAAACGGTCAAGCCTCCCGTGCTTGGAAAGGAGGAACGGCATCATACGCAAGGCCAACCTTTTCCGGTTGGTTTTTTTATTTTGAGGCATAAGATAAACCCATGGATAACAAGACAAAAATACCGTCGAAAGCGCCCCCGGAACTTCTCACCGACCGTTTCGGCCGCAGGCTGAATTACCTAAGGGTCTCGGTGACGGACAGGTGTAACCAGAGGTGCGCCTACTGCGCCCCTTATTCCGAGAAATTCAAAAACCGCGAAGACATCCTCTCCTTTGACGAGATAACGCGCCTTGTAAGCCTCATGGTCTCGATGGGGGTCGAAAAGGTCCGCCTTACCGGCGGCGAGCCGCTCGTCAGGAAAGACGTAACCGATCTCGTTTCGATGCTGAAAGACGCCGGGGTTAAAGACCTCTCGATGATCACGAACGCGGTCTTGCTCGAAAGATTCGCTTCAACGCTCACTTTGAACGGGCTGAACAGGATAAACGTGAGCCTCGATTCCCTGAATCCCGAAAAATTCAAACTAATCTCGGGCGGCGGGGACATCGTCCCCGTGTTAAGAGGCATAGAAGCGGCGCTCGGGGTACCCTCGCCAAGCGGCGCGGGTCGCGGCCTTTCTCCCATAAAGGTCAATACCGTCATAATGAAGATGAACGAGGACGAGCTCGCCTCCATAATAGACTTCGCCGAAGAGCGCGCTTTAAGCGTAAGGTTCATCGAATGCATGCCCATGAGCGACGGATTCGACTGGAAGCGGAACTACGTCCCTGTAAGCGAGGTCCTTCAAAGGCAGGACATAATCGAGAGGGTTGACGTCGCGGCCACTCCCGAGAGAGGCAAGGTGGCGGCCTATACCCTTCCGTTAAGGTCGGGCAAGGGTAAGGTCGGATTCGTCTCCCCCATGTCGAACCGCTTTTGCGAGGGATGCAACAGGCTTCGCCTCACCTCCGACGGGAAACTCCGCTCCTGCCTTCCGGCGGACAAGGACGTTTCCCTGAAAGAGGCCCTCAGAACCAACGCCCCGGCCGAAGAACTTCTCGCCCTTATAAGAAAGGCGGTCGAAATAAAACCCGAAACCGGGGAATACACGTTCACGGAAGAAGGCCGCAAGACATCCATGATACACATAGGAGGCTGAATGAAGATTTCCGGAAGAAACCAATTGCCCGGGGAAATCGTGGAGATAAAAAAGGGGGACGTGGTCTCGGAGGTCGTGATACAGGTCGGGGAGCACCAGATAGCGGGCGTCATCACTACCACAAGCGTCGAAAACATGGCCCTTGCGGTGGGAGACCGCATAACGGCCCTGATAAAAGCGACGGAAGTGTCCTTCATAAAATGAAACTGCTCGTCTCCGTGATATGCGCCGCTCTTTTACCAATGCTGACGAATGTTGCTTGGTCAAAGGATAAAACCTTATATATCGCGGTATCGTCGAACGCGCTGGAGCCGGCGCAGGAAATAGTCTTGCTCTTTGAAAAATCCCGCGGCGCGAGTATCTCCATATCGAGCGGTTCGAGCGGAAAACTCTACGCCCAGATAAAGCAAGGCGCGCCGTTTCAGGTATTCCTCGCGGCTGACGACACATACACCTCGATGCTCGAATCCGACGGGCTTATCGACGCAAAAGGAAGATTCAAATACGCCAAAGGGAAACTTGCGATATGGAGGAGGGCGAAAGACGCTAACGCTCCGTTAAAGGACATGTCGTTTCTTAAAGACCCCTCGATCAAGCGCGTCGCCATAGCGAACCCCGATACCGCCCCTTACGGAAGGGCCGCGGTCGAGGCCATGAAAAAGAGCGGGATGTTCGATGAGATTAAAAACAAACTCGTTTACGGAGAAAGCACGGCTCAGGCATTCGGTTTCGCGGCCACGGGCAACGCGGACGCGGCAATAGTGCCCCTTTCGATTGTTTACCGAAAGCGCGGCGAATACTTTATCGTTAACGACAACCTCTACTCGCCAATCGTTCAGGAGGCGGCGCTTTTGAAAGACGCTTCGCTTGAGGCAAAGGAATTTTTTGAATTTTTAAAATCGAACGAAGCAACTGATGTTTTCCGGAAATACGGCTATACCGAAGGTCAAGGGCTGAGCCCTTGACCCGGAATGTTTCAACTTGCGCTTTGCCCGGGTACTCCGCCTGAGGCGGACGAAGCACGGATCGCGGGCGTTGCGACTTGCTTAAACGATGTGCGTCATCGGAATTGGTGATTTATGGACTGGCAGCCTTTTTACATATCCTTCAAACTCGCGCTTGTGGCGACGTTTTTTCTCGTGCTTCTCGCGCTGCCGGTGGCCTACGCCCTCGCCTTCAGGAACTTCCGCTGTAAGCCCCTTGCCGAGGCGTTCTTCGCCCTCCCGATAGTCCTGCCTCCGACGGTTCTGGGATTTTTCGTGCTCGTGGCGGCCGGAAACCTTTCCCCGGTCGGAAGGTGGTATAATGAGGTTTTCGGAACGACCCTCGCGTTTTCATTTGAAGGACTTGTCGTCGCGTCCGTGCTCTACAGTTTTCCCTTCGCCGTGCAACCCATGCAAAACGCCTTCGAAAACGTGGATAAAAACCTTATCGAGGCGGCAAGGACTCTCGGATGCTCGGAATGGAGAAATTTTTTAAGCGTCATACTTCCGGCCGGAAGGAGGGGCGTTGTGACCGGAGCGATGCTTTCCTTCGCCCATACGGTCGGGGAATTCGGGGTAGTCTTGATGGTCGGCGGGAGCATACCCGGAGAAACCAAGGTCGCGAGCATCGCGATATACGAAAAAGTCGAGACGGTTCAATACAGGGAGGCCGCTATCATGGCGGCCTCTCTCCTTGCCTTTTCGTTCGCGGCCCTGTCTTTCGTTTACTACATAAACAAAAAAACAAGCGTAGCGGTCGTCGGAAGATGATACTCATAGATTTCAGGAAGAAACTTAAAACATTCGACATGGACGTGTCCTTGAGGCTCGGAGGCGAGATAACCGTGCTTACGGGGCCGAACGGAAGCGGAAAATCAACGCTCCTTCGCGTCATCGCGGGGCTCGTAAGGCCGGACAGCGGCGTCATAGCCGTCAACGGCGTTACATACTTCGACGAAAAGACAAACCTTCCTCCGGAGAAACGCAAGGCCGGCTATATCCCGCAGGGCAACTCGCTCTTTCCGTGGCTTACTGTCGAAGAAAACGTGCTTTTCGGGCTTACGAAAGCCGACGCGCTTCAGGAAGAAAAGTGGATTCAAGAATTATACTCCAAACTGGACATGATTCATCTCAAAAAAAGATACCCGGCCGCGCTTTCCGGCGGCGAAGCGCAAAAAGTCCTTCTCGGCCGCGCCCTCGCAAGAAGGCCGAAGATTTTACTTCTTGACGAGCCGTTAAGCGCGGTTGACATGGCCGCGAGGCCCAGGATAAGGCTCTTTATCAAAGAGGTTCAAAGGGACTGGGGCATACCCGTCATAATGGTAACGCACGACCAGGCCGAAGCCCATACCATGGGTGACAGAGCGTTTGAACTCTTTGAAGGCGCCGTAGCGGCAGTCGCGAAAAGAGGCAAGATAGCCAAACTTCCGATGGTATCCTACTAATGTAGGGCAGGGCTTATAATGAATTTTTTCACCTTATTCCCCTCCCCACTTGTTGGGGAGGGCAGGGTGGGGTAGCCCTGCTGTAAAGGCCGTAAAAACGCAGACCTAAAGAGCCTGCCCCCGCAATATTAAGCGGGGGTCTGCCTTACGTAAAGATACAGACATTGAGGAGGACTTTTAACCAATGAAAACCCTTACCCATTTTAACGAGAAAGGCCGCGCCCGCATGGTGGATGTTTCCGAAAAGGCATCTACGGCGAGGACGGCCGTGGCGCAAGGCGCCATACGCATGAACGCCGAAACCCTAAGCCTCATACGCAAGGGACGCATTAAAAAAGGCGACGTCCTCGCCGTCGCGGACTGCGCGGCCGTCATGGCCGCGAAGAAAACGCCCGACCTTATCCCCATGTGCCATCCCATACAGATATCCGGCATAAACGTGGACTTCGGCTTCGGAAAAACAATAAAAAACTCCGCTTCCATAACGGTTACGGTTACGGCGCGGTGCGTCGGGCCAACGGGCATAGAGATGGAGGCCCTTACGGCCGCGGCAGCGGCTCTCCTCACCGTATACGACATGTGCAAGTCAATAGACCGCGGCATGACCATAGAAAAAATCAGGCTCGTCGAAAAATCCGGCGGCAGGAGCGGCCATTGGCAGGGCTGAGCCCCCCGCTTAATATTGCGCGGGGTACCCGCCCCATAGGGCGGGTCGGGCTCTGCACCCGAATTGTTTTAACTTGCCTCTTTAACTCCCCTCCTTACCAAGGAGGGGTCGGGGGAGGTTATCTTGAAAGCGCTTTTACCCCACCCACCCTCCCCCGACGTAACGTCGGGGGAGGAGAAATGTGCCGTCCGCAAGGACAGGCAGAGGTAAACTTATGGTAAAGGTTCTCTTTTTCGGCATACTTTCAAGCAAGACGGGTTGCAGGGAAACCGAGATGCAACTGCCCTCGCCCGAAGTCGAACTCTCGGTTTTAATGGACGCATTGCGCGAAAGGTTCAAGGACATTCCGAAGGCCGCTTACATGATTGCGGTGAATAAAGAGCAGGCGACCCTTAAGACAATGGTCAGAGACAACGACGAAGTGGCGATAATGCCGCCCTTTTCCGGAGGTTCGAGATGAACGAAAAAGTCCGCATACAGGCCGAAAATTTCTCGATTGAAGGAGAAGTCGAAAAGCTTACGGCCTCTTCCAAAAAGGTCGGAGCGGTCGTGGCGTTTTTAGGCGTTGCGAGGGATTTTTCCGAAGGCAAAAACATCAAGGCAATCGAGTTCGAAGAATACAAGGGCATGGCCATAAAGGCCCTCGAAGAACTCCGGAACGAGACCATGCAACGCTTCGACGTCCTTGACGTGAGCATAGTCCACAGGATAAACCGCATGGAACCCGGAGACCGGATAGTCTTGATAGTCGCCGCGTCCATGCACAGAAAGGCGGCCTTCGAGGCCTGTGAGTGGTGCATAGACCGCCTCAAGGAAACCGTTCCCATATGGAAAAAAGAAATCACCCCGGAGGGAGAATCATGGGTAGCGCCTCATCCGTAAGGGTTCCCATAATATCCATAGTGGGGCTTTCCGGCTCCGGCAAGACGACGCTTATGGAAAAACTCATACGCGTGTTCTCTTCCGATGGTCTGCGGGTAGGCACCATAAAACACAGCTACCACCCCCACCCGCTCGACGCCCCGGGAAAGGACAGCTGGAGGCATAAAAACGCTGGCGCGGAAAAGGTCATCTTCATAGGGCCCAAATCCTTCCAGCTCGTCTCGGACATAATGGACGACGAAACGCCGGAGGGCTTAAGCTCGGAATATCTTAAGGACATGGACCTGGTTTTGGTGGAGGGTTTCGTGCGAAGCGGGATCGAGAAAATAGAGGTCATAAGAAAAGGGCGCTCCGAAAAAATAGAGATGAAGTCCGTGGATAACACAATCGCCGTGGTGACGGATTTCCCCGAAGACGCCTTAAGGCGCGCATTGGGCATTTCAGCGCCGATAATTCACATTGACGACGAAGCCTCGGTCGCCGATTTTATACGCAATCATCTTTCCCTTCCGCCGCCCCGCGTAAAAAAAACAAGGAAGATATGATGACTGCCCGCATTAAAGGCGTATCATGCGTAATACTCTTGGGCGGCGAATCAAAGAGAATGGGCAAGGACAAGGCAGGGGTAAAGCTCTCCGGCAAAACGCTCTTTTCCATGGTTTACGAAAAGGTATCGCCTCTTTTCGACGAAGTGATGGTAAGCGCGCGCGATAAAAATTACGACGTAAAAAAACTCATGAAAAAGAAGGCAACGCCTTTGCCCTTCCGCGTGGTGTACGACGAGCTTCCGGGCAGGGGGCCGGCCATAGGGCTTCTAAGCGCCCTTAAAAACGCGCGGAACGTGTGGGTGTTCGCGATCGGTTGCGACAGCCCCTTCGTAAACCCGAGGCTCATAAGACGCCTCGCGAAGTCCAAACAAGGCTTTGACTGCGTCATCCCGGTTCACGGCAAGAGGCTTCAGACCCTTTTCGCCCTTTACAAAAAGACCTGCTTCGCCCCGCTCTTCTCGCGAGTCAAAAAAAGCGGAAGCCCGGGCCTTGCCGGGTTCATTGAAGAATCCGCGTCAATAAAGGTTCGGCACGTTACGGAAAAGGAGATAAAAACCACAGACCCCGGATTCGAAAGTTTCATGGACGCCGATACGCCCGAAGAATTGTCGCTCATGAGAAAAAAAATAAAAAAGGGATTCCCGCTCAAAACACCGCGGGAATGACAGAACGGAGAATAACCGGATGAAAACGGTAAAAGAAGCCCAGACAATAATACTCGAACACGTATCGGTTCTTAAGGCGGAAAACGTCCCCATAGAATCCTGCCTCGGAAGGATTCTGGCCGAGGACGTATCAAGCAACAGAAACCATCCGCCCTACGACATGTCCGCCATGGACGGCTACGCCGTGAGACACGTTGACATAAAAGACGCCGCAAAGGCCTCTCCCGCGATTCTCTCGATAGTTGACGACATAAGGGCCGGAGTCGAGCCGATATGCGCGATTAAAGAAGGCGAGGCGTCCCGCATCATGACAGGAGCCGCGGTGCCTTCGGGCGCCGATACGGTAATACGGGTCGAAGACACGGATTATGCCGGAACGAAGGTAAAGATATTCGTCCCGGCGTCAAAAGGAACCGACATAAGGCGCCTCGGCGAAAACCTTCGCGCGGGAGACCATGTGTTGAACCGCGGCATTGACATCGGCGCGGCGCAACTCGGAATACTCGCCATGGTCAAAAAGGCAACCGTGCCCGTGCATAGAAAACCGAAGATAGCGATAATATCCACGGGAGACGAACTCGAAGGCCTTACGGAAAAGTTCAATGAAAGAAAAATCCCCGACGCCAACAGCTATACCGCCATGGCGCAGGCGCTCTCCGCCGGAGCGGAACCGGTCATCCTCGGCATAGCGGGGGACAGCAAAGAGGCGCTCAAGAAAAAACTCCTCGAGGGGCTCGAATACGACGGCCTTATAGTGTCGGGCGGGGTGTCGGTCGGGCATCACGACTTCGTGCGCCCCACCCTCGGCGAGCTCGGCATAGACATGCTCTTCTGGCGCGTCGCGATGAGGCCCGGTCATCCGTTCGCGTTCGGCCTTCGCGGCAAAACGCCGGTATTCGCCCTTCCGGGGAACCCCGTGTCGAGCATGGTCTGCTTCGAAGAATTCATAACCCCCGCCATAAGAAAGATGGTCGGCGCCGGCGCCGTGTTCAGAAAGACGATAAAGGCGCGCCTCACCGAAGACGTCCCGGATAAAAGAGGAAGGGTTCACTTCATGAGGGTGGTTCTCGAATATACGCCGGACGGATATTCGGCGCGCCTCACCGGGTCGCAGGGAAGCGCGATTTTGATGAGCATGACCGCGGCGCACGGGCTTTTGGTCGTGCCGAGCCACAGCGAAATACTGAAGAAAGACTCCATCGCGACCGTGCAACTCCTGAACTACTCTTCAGGCCCGTCGGGCTTTCAGCACGAATCAGACATTCCGGAAGAAGAGGCGTAAAATGTCAATCCTGAAAATAGGCGTAGTTACCGTATCGGACAGGGCGAGCCGCGGCGAGTACGAGGACAAAGGCGGCCCGGCGGTCATAAACGAACTCAAAGGCATGATTTTATCGGCGTGGGAGCCTGTCGCAAGAATCGTTCCCGACGAAAAAGAGCTTATAGCGGAATGCCTCAAAGACCTCGTTGACAATGAAAAATGCCCTCTCATAATAACCACCGGCGGCACCGGCCCTGCCCTGCGGGACGTAACCCCGGACGCCACAGCCTCTGTCTGCTACCGCATACTCGAAGGCTTCGGAGAGCTCATGAGAGCGGTTTCTCTCAAAAAAGTGCCTACCGCCATACTATCCCGCCAGATTGCGGGCATAAGGGGGCAAAGCCTCATAATAAACCTTCCGGGCAAGCCCTCTGCCATAGCGGACTGCCTCGAAGCCGTGTTTCCGGCCGTTCCCGACTGCGTGGACCTTTTGGGAGGGCCGTCCATAGAGACCAACCCCGAAAAAGTAGCCTCGCACAGGCCGCACAAGGGCTAAGCCCCCCGCTTAATGCCTGCGGGGCGGACTATCCGCAAGGCCGCCCGTCTTGACATTACCTTACGGTAACGTCAAGTATTTTGTGTCATAAAGAAAGGGGCGGCGGTTTTTTGTTTTTTTGTTTCCGTAGGGCAACCCTCCGCATGAGGCGGAAGGGTTGCGTCTTTACGGTAGGGGCACGATGCATCGTGCCCCTACTAAAGCCTTGCCCTACATGCTCATTGTCCCCCGTAAAAGCTATAAATGTATTCCTTTCCTTTTACTGAGACAAGATATGATACGGTACCAAGGCCGCGGGACCCTTATTGCGAACCTCAAGGATTGTGGTATAATATAAGTAGAGAGAAGGGTTTAACAAGCGTTGCCTAATCTAACGCCTGAGTGCGTAAACACCATCCGCAGGGCGCGTTCAAACCGCCTAAGGCGGCCGGAAACAAAGGCGCGGAACCACTCTACAGCCGGGATACCGAGTGAAGAGGGAAAACGCCCTGAAACCAAAGGCCGGCGGATCGGAAAAAAGCGGATTAAGGCGGCGTTTGTTTTTTAACGCAGGGAAACTTTCTAATGAAGGTTTCCCTTATTTATTATATAATTACAAAATGGAAGGGTAATGGGCCCGGTGGCCCTGCGGGTCTTCAAAACCCGGTTGCCGTCGTTATGCGGGGGCTGGAGGGTTCGACTCCCTCACCCTTCCGCCATAAGCGTGCCGCTTAACCCTTAATCAATTAACTTGCGTTGCGATAGACGCTCCGCAGGGGATAATTGAAACATTCCGGGTCAAGGGCTGAGCCCTTGCTTCTTAAACAAAACCTCCAACTCCGTAGTGCTTCCTTCCCTCACGGAAACCTTTTCTTTCTCATCATCGTATCCGTCGAGTTTCAAGCGCACGTCATATACGCCGGGCGCGAATTCCGCGGTTATCGGGGTAAGGCCGTAATAAATATCGCCCACATAAAGTTTCGCCCTCTCCGGAACGCTTACAACAAAGAGTCGCCCCTTGGCCGAAGGAACAGCCTTGTCTTGCGGCCCGTCTTTTGTTTCCCCTGAACTTGCGCCGCCGTTAAAAGGCTCGACTGCGTTTATGGCCAAGGCGGCCTCTTTTATCGTCTTTCGCGCCGCGCTTGAGAGATTTTTCAGCATATAATCGGATATGGTGCGCCTCGAGTTGCCGCTCACTCCGGCGAACCTTTCGTCCTCGACCCTTTCTTTGCCCGAAAAAACGACCTTATCAGTTGTCTTTTCTTTTAAAACCGATTGGATTTCAATTTTGATTTTATCCCTCTCCGCTATGTCGAGATTGAATTCCCTTATCTCGCCCGTAAGAACGTAGGCCGCGGCTTCGGCTGTTTCAGCCGATTTAAAACCGGAAGACTTCAACTCCTCGATAAAGGCCGAAGTTACCAAAGCGGACACGTCCTTATCGAGAGTAATCTTTGAGCCGGTCATGTCTAAAACGGTTGAATTTATCGCGCCGGCCGTTCGCTTCGATACGGCCTTTCTCGCGTCTTTATAAGGCTCCACAAAAACAGTTATGTCCTTGGACGTCCTTACGGCAGGCTCTTCCTTGGGAGAGTAATTCAACGCGAGCGGCCCGCCGCAGGAGGTTAAAAGGAAAAGAACGAAAACGAAACCAAGTGAAGCAATCCTGTGATTACGAACCCTTCGGCTTCGCTCAGGGCAGGCTCCGCAAAGCAATCCTGTGATTGTAAAGACGAGATTGCTTCGGGATAAGCCCCTCGCAATGACTACGCAGAACAATGGAAGTATTTTTAGTTTCATAAGTATTCCAAGAAAAAATCCGGCCTACTTAAGTTAAAGCGGGCCGGATTTTTTATGACCGCCATAGGCGTTAGAATCCCGCGAATATCATAAGGGTTGCGAGTCTATCTCCTATATCACCTTCGTTCTTGGCGGCAAGGTCGTAATAAGAGCCGCCGTACCACGTATGGTTTATCATCACTTCCACGTTTTGCGCGAGAAGATACGTGGCCCCGAGCGTTGTCGCGTTCTGCACGTCATTCGCCGCGGCGCCGGTTTCTCCGTGCCTATACGCCGCCGCTACGGTAATCTTCCCCGGCATTACGCCGAGTTCAACAAGGGCTGTCCATGCCTTTCTATCGTCCGTAGTGCTTGAATTGAATAAATTCGGAACGGCGCCTGTGCCGGTCTTTTCGGCAACAGCGTATGTGAGATAAACCCCGAGAGGCAAGCCGCTTACATTGCCCTGCGCCTGAGCGTCGATTGCCCACGCGTCGGCCTTTACATTCGTGCGCGCGGCCGTTGTAACGTCAACATCATCACCCACTCCCGCGCAGGCGGCAATAGGCAAGCCCACTCCTGTACAAATAACCTCTGTCGTCACGTCCTCGGTATACTTTGTCTCGCCGTCCCAGACCTGTCCGCCTATCGCCAAGTCCCATGTCCCCACTTTCGGGGTTAAAACAGCCCTGTAATACTTGAGATACGGCGCGGCATCGGTGTTTACGTGCTCCGGAGACCACGCGGTAAAATTTATGTAACCCATGGGATTTGACGCTACAAAGGCGAAGCCGGTCGCCGCCGTCGCCGTGCCTACGTACTGCTGGGCCGAAGTCTCGGTCCTGTGCTCAAGGGACCTTTGCACCCTCACCGCGCCTGTGTTAAGAAGTTCGAATCCGTAGGCCGCGCCTGCGGCGTCTGTCGTGAAAGGAACGATGTTGAGCGTTACTCCTTTTACCTCCTTACACATATAAGGCACTTTAAAAGAAGCCCATGCGACTTCCCCTTCCTCCACAAGCTGCGTTTCAAACAAAAACCCCACATGCTCTCCAACCCTACCGCCAAAAAGTATGGCGCCTTCGTTGGGAAATTGCAATTCTCCGCTATTCCTTTCATCGACAAGCTTACTGTCGCCGTTAGTCTTCCGATACATGATTTTAGTCACCAAAGAGGCGTTCAATACCGAGGGAAGGCTTAAAAAATCCCCTTCGATAAGACTCTGGCCTCCGATGGCCGTGTAACCGCCGGCTTTAAAACTCCTGCCAAATTCATTCAATAACGGAAAATGCTGGAAGTGGCAGGAATTGCACGCCATGCCTGTTTGTCTCGCGAATGCAGGGACAGCGTAGGCGTTTTCCGCCGATGCGGCGAAAAACACCGTTAACAGGAAAAAAGAAACCGCGTAAATCATTCTAATCGCTTTTTTCATCTTAACCCCCCTTATTGTTTAAGGTTTGTCTCGAATTCCTTATCAAAGATTAATTAAAAATAATAATATCACTATTCTACTGCTTGTCAAGAGAAATTCCGCTTGACAATCTTTGAAAAACTGCTATTATGAGTTTAAAGTTACAAATGAAGTCATCTTTAACGTTAACTATGAATTCCTTTTTAAAGTTAAAAAGGGTTGCAAATGAGAACACAGGAACTTCTCGCAAAGATAGATATACCGAGACATAAACTCTATTATCTCGAGCAAAAGGGCTATATAAAGCCGCATAAAACAGTAATAGGCGAAAAAGAATTCAGGGAATACAGCGAAGAGGACGTAAAAAAAGTAGAGTGCCTCTGGAAGTATCTTAAAAAAGGCTTTAAATACAAAACGGCTTTTGAAAAGGCAATGGAAGATCTCTCGACACTGCAGATGAGTTTGATAAAAAACGAAAGTGTTGAAAAACAATAACTCTGCGAGATATGAAGGCCCTCGAAGAATCTGCAAATAGCGTTGAGCCGAGCGGGAACCTGGCAAGAAACCTCGATCGGCAGATTCATGTTTTTGAAGAGCCTGACAACCATCCGGAAAGTTCGGATTGGTTGTGGCAACTCAAAAACAGGATAACCTCTTTTGAAGTCCTGAGTAAACTCATAAAACTCACGCCCGAAGAAAAAGAAGGATTCAAAAAATCCAAGGGCCGCCTCGCCATGGCCATAACCCCTTACTTCTTTTCCCTCATAGACAAGGACGACCCGAACTGCCCCATAAGAAAACAGGCCATCCCGAGGATAGAAGAACTCCGCGTCGCTCCCGAAGAAATGATCGACCCCTGCGGCGAGGACTCTCACTCTCCGATACCCGGGCTCGTGCACCGCTACCCCGACAGGGTGCTTCTCATAGTAACGGACTCCTGCGCCATGTACTGCCGCTACTGCACGAGGAACCGCCTCGTAGGCGACGAAAAAGCCCCCATGGGACTGGAGAACTTCGAAGAGGCGTGCAAGTACATAAAGTCCCGCAAATCCATAAGGGACGTTTTAATCTCCGGCGGCGACCCGCTCATGATGAACACGGACCTCCTCGAACACTACATAAGCAAGCTCAGGGCCATTCCGCACGTCGAGATGATACGCATAGGCACGAGGGTTCCGGTGACTCTCCCCATGAGAATAGACATTGAGCTCGTCTCCATGCTTAAAAAATACCACCCGCTCTTTTTGAGCATTCACTTCTCTCACCCGAGAGAGATAACGCCTCAGGTCAAGAAAGCCTGCTCCATGCTCGCGGACGCCGGGATACCGCTCGGAAGCCAGACCGTGATACTCAAGGGCATAAACGACAGGCACTCCATAATGAAAAAACTCATGCAGGAACTCCTGAAGATAAGGGTGCGCCCGTACTACCTCTACCAGTGCGACCCTGCGCTCGGAACCGCGCACTTCAGAACCCCTCTCTCGACGGGCATCAAGATTATAGAAAAACTCCGCGGCCACACCACGGGCTACGCCATTCCGACCTTTGTCATAGACGCGCCCGGAGGGGGCGGAAAAATCCCGATAAACCCCGGCTACGTCGTATCGGTGTCCAAAGACAAGGTCGTCTTGAGAAACTTTCAGGGCAAAATTTTCGAACACATCGAACCAAAAGCGACTCCTAACGAAGACTGAAAGGCTTTCCCCTGTCCTTGAGAACGGCATACATGCCCCGGCGCAAAAAGTAAGGTTGGGAATATGTGCGAACTTAAAGACCAAGACCCCGTAATCACGTTATGCGCCGAATTCGAGGAGAGATACCCCGGATTCGGCTTTGAACGGGCGGCAATAGAAATTTTAGCGGAGCGGCAGACGCAACAGCACACATAAGACGCAAAAAACATCCGTAGATTACCTTGACCTCCGGTCTTGCGAAAGTGTATCATCTTTAAATCCCATGAGAGACAAACTCCTGAACATACTCTTCGAGAAGTCCTTCAGATACGACCCTGACAAAGGATTCCTGCTTTCCTCGGGCGCGAAAAGCGACATGTACGTTGACGCGAAGAAGACCGTGCTTAGCGCGGAGGGCATGGTGCTTACCGGAAGGCTCCTTTTTGAACGGATTAAAAACGACTCGATAGACGGCATAGGAGGGCTTACCCTCGGAGCCGACCCTCTGGCTTACGCCGCGGCCTTGGTATCGAACATGGAAGGCAAACCCTTAAACGTTTTCATCGTGAGGAAAGAGCCGAAAAAACACGGCACCGAGCAATGGATAGAAGGCCCGTTAAAACCCGGCGCAAGAGTCGTAATCGTTGACGACGTGGTAACCACCGGCGCCTCGACCATAAAGGCGGTCGAAAAGGCGATTAAGGCGGGATTTAAGGTGGTAAAGGCGCTCGTCCTGCTTGACAGGGAAGAAGGCGGAAGGCAAAACGTCGAAAAATACTGCGCCTTCGAGTCCCTTTTCACGAGAAAAGACCTCCTCGACCTGCGCGCCAAAAAATTAGCCCAAGAACCAAAAAAGAAATGAAACCCTTTGAACGCATAGTATTTCCGCTCGACCTGCCGACCGAAAAAGAGGCGCTCGAATTCACAAAAACGCTCGAAGGCCTTGTCGGGGTTTTCAAGGTCGGACTCGAACTTTTCGTGGCATCCGGCCCATCGGTCATAGAAAAAATCAAAAAAATCTCGCCCGAGACAAAGATATTCCTGGACCTTAAATTCCACGACATACCGGAAACCATGAAAAGGGCCGTCTCGTCCGCCGCTTGTCTGGGCGTGGATTTCATGACGATTCACGTCTCGGCCGGAGAAGAAGCCTTAAGAGCCGCCGTCAAAGCAGGCTCCGCCTCAGGCGGAGGCAAACTTAAGATACTCGGCGTTACGGTTCTTACGAGCATGTCCGAAGAAGACCTCGAAGAGATTACGCCTTCTTTGAGAAACGTCGAATCTCTCGTCTTAAAAAGAGCGGCCCTCGCGAAAAAATGCGGCCTCGACGGAATCGTATGCTCCGGACTCGAAGCCAAGAAGATAAAAGAAACTTTCGGTAAGGAATTTATCGCGTTAACGCCGGGGATAAGGCTTGCTCAAGACCAAAAAAAAGGCGACCAGAAGCGCGTCGTCACTCCTTACGACGCTATATTTAACGGCGCGGACTATCTCGTGATAGGCCGTCCGATAAGGGATTCCAAAAACCCTTCGGAAACCTTGAATGCGATTACAAAAGAAATAGAAAAGGCCTTAAAAGACAGGGGCTGAGCCCCTGCTTACTATCTGCCGAGGCAAACTCTTGACCCGTAATATTTTAGCCAACCCCTTGCGCTTTTGAAAAACCCTGCTATATAAGTATTAGACGCAACTCACCTCGGCGAACCCAGCCAATCCTAAAAATCTATGAAAGACGCGCTTAAATATACCGATACTCCGGAAAAAACGCGCCCCTCGGCGTCGACGCAGGCGCGCCCAACGAGGGGCGGGGATGTCGGAGAGAGACTCTGTCTCGTAAGAAAAAAGTTCAACATGAGCCAAAAGGAGATGTCTTCGAGGTTCCTCATCTCCCCGACTTATCTTTCCGAGCTCGAAACAGGAAAGAAGGTTCCCGACGGTCCGCTCCTTGTTGCCATAGAATCGGTCCTTATGGTTGACCGGAGGTGGCTTCTTACGGGAAAAGGCGAGATGCCGGCGAGTCCGTGCAGCGCTTTTGATGAAACAATCGACGAGAGCGCGGCCGTGGTGGAACTATTAACGGGTTATAAGACCCTCTCGCTCCAAGGTAAAAGAAAACTTCTCATGTTTCTCGAAATGCTCGCTCCGGCCCAAAGAAAAACCCGCAACGCGTGAGAGCCGCTTTCTTAATCCCTATTGCAAGATGTCCTGCGGACGGCACAATAAATGTAGGGCAGGGCTACGGTGAATTTTCTTACCTTTTATCCCTCCCCACTTGTTGGGGAGGGAAGGGTGGGGTAGCCCTGCGTAAAGACGCAACCCCCCGCTTAAGATTGCGGGGGCAGGCTCTAAAGGGAGGCGCTACTTGCCGCAAGCGGTGACAAAACATGAATGGTCAAAGGCTTGCCCCCGCAATATTAAGCAATAGGCTCAGTCCTTTACCCCGTAACCGATATAATTTACCGAAGCGTCTTTGCTTATTTTGAATCCTCTTTCGCTAACGCTCAGGCTTATCCCTTTTACGTCTTTAACGATAACGTAATTTTCCCTTAAAAACCTCGCGAGTTCCGAGGGCTTTATGAACTTCTTGTAATCGTGAGTTCCCTTGGGAAGAATTCGCAATACGTCCTCTGCCATGAATATTGCCAAGAATTTGGCCATCAGGGTTTTATTTATGGTTGAAAATAAAAAAAGGCCGCCTTTCTTAAGCGTCGAGCAAACGTCTTTCACGAACTCAGGCAAATTCTCCACGTGCTCCAAGACCTCGCTCGACACGACGCAATCGAAAACGCCTTTATTTTCCGATGAAAAAGAAGATACCTCTACAACGCGATAGTCTATTTTAAGGCCTTGCTTTACGGAGTGCTCTTTGGCCGCTTCTATCGAAGGAATAGAGACGTCTATGCCCGTTACTATTGCTCCGGCTTCTGCAAACCTCTCTGAAAGCAACCCTCCGCCGCAACCAACGTCCAAAATCTTTTTCCCTTCAAGCGTTCCGAGTTCTTCTATTACGCGGGCGGAAAAGTAGTCGAACCTTAAAGGAATTATTTGGTGGAGCGACTTGAGAGCGCCCTCGGGATTCCACCAGTCGTCTTTGAATGAGTCAAAGGGGTGTTGGTTCGCCATTCCCTCTACTCCACCCCGTATTCTTTCCATCTCTTTGTAACAAGTTCCGCGATTGCTGAATCCATCTCTATTTTTCTGCCCCATTCTCTTTCGGTCTCGGGCCTGATTTTATTGGTCGCGTCTATGCCGAGTTTGCTTCCGAGGCCGTCTTTCGGGGACGAAAAATCGAGGTAATCAATCGGCGTATCCTCTATTACTGTCATGTCCCTTTTCGGGTCAACCCTCGTGGAGAGCGCCCACACCACGTCGTTCCAATCGTGCACGTTTATGTCATCGTCAACCACTATCACGTACTTGACGTAGAGGAACTGCTTCAACATTCCCCAAAAGCCCATCATTATCCTTTTCGCGTGGCCGGGATATTCCTTTTTAATCGAAATAACCGCTATCCTGTAAGACACCGCCTCCATGGGAAGAGAAAAATCAACCACCTCGGGAAAATGCAACTTAAGAGTGGGCAGAAAAAGGGTATTCAAAACAGTGCCTATTATGGCGTCCTCCTTTGGAGGACGGCCTGTTATGGTGGTAAGATAAATGGGGTTTTTCCTGTGGGTTATCGCCTTAAGGTGAAATACCGGGAACTTCTCCACTGAGTTATAATATCCCGTATGGTCTCCGAACGGGCCTTCGGGCAAGGTGTCTCCGTGGCGTATCTCTCCCTCCAAAACAATCTCGGCGGTCGCGGGAACTTTAAGAGGAATGGTCTTGCACTCCACAAGCTCGATTGCCTTTTTCCTCAATACCCCGGCGAAGTGATACTCTCCCACGTCTTCGGGCAGAGGCGTTACGGCCGCTATGGTCGTCGCGGGCTCGCACCCTATGGCAATGGCCACGGGCATGGGTTTACCGGTCTTACTCCACATTGCCTCGTGCTTTGCCCCGCCCCTTTGCTTGAGCCACCTCATTATGGCGCGTTTTTTATCGACATACTGCATCCTGTAAACCCCAACATTGTAAGGCCCTCCTTCAGGGGCCTGGGTTACGACAAGCGGCCACGTTATGAGAGGCGAAACGTCATCGGGCCAGCACTTTATTATCGGAAACTTAGAGAGGTCGGCGTCGTCTCCTGTCAATATCACCTCCTGACAAGGGCCTGACCAGAGGGTCTTCGGCCCGAGAGTCAGGATAGAGCTGAAAACCGGTATGTTTTTAAGGGCCTCCCAAATGCCCTCAGGAGGCTTGGGCCTTTGCAAAAACGCTATGAACTCCCCTATCTTTTTCAGTTCCTCCTCGTCCGTTTCAAGCCCGATGTTAACCCTGTATCTCGTGCCGTAAAGATTCGCGACAACAGGCATATCATAGCCCTTTACCTTCTCGAACATCACGGCGGGGCCGCCTTTTTTCACGAGCCTGTCCATAATCTCGCTTATCTCCAGCGACGGCGAAACCTCGGCCCGGACAACCCTCAAAAGCCCCTTTTGCCTGAGGGTTTCAATGAATTCCCTTAAATCGTAGAATGCCATAACACCCCTTTGTAAGGAAAATTATTTATTACTGTCATTGCGAGGGGCTTTATCCCGAAGCAATCTCAATAAACGAGATTGCTTCGCTTCGCTCGCAATGACGACAAAATTGGCTTTTCAACACCCCTTCAGATATTCATGTCAAGTATTATCAAAACGAGAATGAACGCCCCGCCCCACGCGTTCAAACGAAATACCTTATGAGCCTCTTCTCTCGCCGGACGTTTCTTCAATCTTACAACCATCACGATAAAAAATAAACAGAAAACAACCACGCCGGAATAATAAATCGCCCCGAGGCCGGCGAAAACTCCGGCCGGAATTAAGGCAATGGCGGTAGCAACATAAAATAAGCAGATTGCCTCGTAAACGCGGCTTTTGAAGAATATCGCCGTTGACTTGACCCCGACCTTCAGGTCGTCTTCGATATCCATGAGCGCGTAGATTGTGTCGTAGGCCGTTGACCAGAAAACATTCGCGATGAATATCAAAACCGCCGGAACACCTATCGCGCCGCGCACCGAAGACCACGCCATCACGGCGCCCCATCCGAACGCCGCGCCTAAAAACACCTGCGGAAAGAAACTCACCCTCTTAACAAAGGGATAAACAATCGCCAGGATTATGGCGACTAACGAAAGGGCTATGGTAAACGGGTTAAGAAAGAGCACGAGCGAAAACGCGAGAAGAGAGAGGACGGCAAAAACAACGAGGGCTTCTTTTTTATCGAGCCTTCCATCAACGAGGGGACGGCCTTTGGTCCTCTCCACGAAGGCGTCGAAGCCTCTATCCGCGAAGTCGTTTATCGCGCACCCGGCGCTCCTCATGAAAAACGCCGCCAAGGTGAATATCAAAAGAAGTTTTAAGGACGGAGTTCCGCTTGAGGCGAGGAAAAGCGACCAAAGCGCCGGCGAGAGAAGAAGCGCCGTGCCGTAGGGCTTCTTAAGCCTGATGAGGTCAATGACGGCTGAAATCTTTTTGCTTAACAGAGCCTCGGCCAAAAACCCCCCTTATTTTTTAATCGCCTTCTTTTTAAACCTTACTCCCTTTACCTTTGCCAGGGAAGGGCTGAAGACCTCGACCACTATGCCTTTTATCCGCTTGGCGCCGTTTCCGGCAAGTCCGATAAGCCTGTAACGGCGGCAAAAAAGAGAAACTTCTTTTTTTAGGCCGAACCCTTTGGAAATCTTTTTATCTCTTATTACGGCAAACTCAAACGCTTCCCTTCTGACTCCGATGTTTCCGAGGCTAAAGACGCTCCCGAGCGGTTTTCTCGATGTTTTCAAAACGCGGCTGAATCTTTTCCCCGTAAGGGAGGACGGAAAAACGCTTCTCGCGTAGACGAGTCTTTCCCCTCCGGCCTTGAGCCAGACTTCTCTTTCGATTGAATCTTCGCCGGGCATTGACATAAGATACGCGCCCTCGTCCTTATCGAGAGGGCGGCGCAAGACCTTGCGAAGCTCGGCCTCCACCGCCGAGCCGCTTAATGCCTCCAGCCTCTTGGTAAGAGAACCCCTTAACAAAAGAAGCCTTACGAAGCCTTTTCCAAGGCTTCCCGGGTCCAAGGATTTTTTCCAGTCGAGTGCCTTTTGCCAGCCGCGAACGAATCTCGTCATTATGCAAGAGAAATTAACACAAGGAAGGGAATAAGGTCAATTGCCTATCCTTGCGGACGGCACAATGAATTAACAGGTCGCTGTAATGCGCATGCTAAAGAGTAAGTAAAACATTACGGGTGCCGAACTCAGCCCTTGCGCGCCATAGAGCCGGGAAAAACAATCCCCGCTTTTGTCATTCCCGTCCGCCTGAGGCGGAAGCGGGAATCCGGTTTTTTGTCTTTAAAACATTTTGTATAGCTCCCCGCTGGAATTTACCCCGTACTTGATACGGGGCGGGGACGGCGTCTGGATTCCCCGACCCGCCCCATTGGGCGGGTACCCCGAACCTCGGGAATGACACTGCTTAAAAAAGAAAAAACAAAACCGGGAAGGCCGCGATAAAACTCAAACGGCCTTCCCGGTTCAAAATAATAACGCCCAGCCCTGTCAGCAGGTCGCCTTGCATTCTTCTTCGATTACCTTGGCAAAGGCCTCAATGGAGCCTTTGAGGGCGTTAACCGTAACCTTATTGGCTTTGCGCATGACCATCAAAACCTTTGCCGTGTAGACTATCTCTTCCGGCGTAAGCGCGCCGATGCTTTTGGAAACCGCGTCCGCGGCATCTTCCATGGCGCTGGACTTGAAACCCAAACCTTCCTCCGCGATCCTGTAAGCGGCGTTGCCGGTAAGGAGCCAGTCCACCGAAAGCCCGTAAATCGAAGCGAACTTGATTACGAGATGGCTCGGCATCCTGTCCCTTTTCTTGTAATTGGAAAGCGCCTGCGGCGTAACGCTTAACACGCGAGCCGTTGCCGACTCGTTCTTGAGCTTCCCCGCTTCCTTCATTCTCTCGATGATGCCCGAGTATCCAAGATGCTTTGACGTCATAAACCGTTTTACTCCTCTCATCGTTGAAAATTCATAAGAAAAAACTACTGTATTTTAATGCCCGCGAATATCCTTGTCAACAAAAAATTTAAGGCAGGCGGAGTGCCCCGCATAATGTTTCAATCTGTCTCGCGTTCGCTCGAGGCGGACGTGCCCTCCGCAAGGAGCGTAAACCTTTGGCAGGACATCAAACCTTTTCGTAAGGGTCAAAGAGTTTTTTGTACTCGTCGAGGGCAAAACGGTCGGTCATGCCCGCGATGTAATCGCATATGAGCCTTTCTTTGCCGATGCTTTCGATATGGGAAAAGAAATGCGGCGGCAATAACCTTGATTCCCTCATATAGGCGTTGAAAAGCCCTTCGAGCATCCTCTCCGCCTTGTCCGCCATCCGCGCCAGACGGTAGTGTTCGTAGAGGTTTTTCCTGAGGAACTTTCTAAGCTCGACGTTCTTCGCTGTCATGCCGCGGCTGAAACAGGCGACCGGCTTTCCTCTTTTTCTTACGTCCGCGGCCGATTCTATGCCTTCTTCTTCGAGAACCGAAAAAATATTGCCCACGAGGTCGGTAACCTGAGCGTTTATTATCCTGACGATGGTCTGGTATTTAAGAATCTTGAAGTCAACGTTCTCGTGGGCTTTTTTGACCTCTTTAAAGTTCTCCCGCCATAACTCCACGTCCTTCATCATGTCCGGCTCTATCATGCCCGACGACAACCCGTCGTCTATGTCGTGGTTATTGTAGGCTATCTCGTCCGCTATATCCACTATCTGCGCCTCGAGCGAACTTGCCATGCCTTTTTCGTACTCGTCCGCGGAACCCGGCCTGTCGTGCTCCGAATTGTGCTTTGTTATGCCTTCGCGGACTTCCCACGTAAGATTCAAGCCCGGGAAAAGCGGGTACCTTTTTTCGAGTTCCTCGACCACGCGCAGACTGTGGGCGTTATGCTCGAATCCGCCGTGCCCCGACATGAGGCCGTTCAGTATCCGCTCCCCGGTATGGCCGAACGGGGGATGGCCGAGGTCGTGGGCAAGGGCTATGGCCTCTGAAAGCTCTTCGTTAAGCCCGAGGGCCTTCGCTATGGTGCGCGCTATCTGCGCCACCTCTATGGTGTGGGTAAGGCGCGTCCTGTAGTGGTCTCCCTCGTGATAGACGAAGACCTGCGTCTTATACTCGAGGCGCCGGAAGGCGTTACAGTGGATTATCCTGTCTCTATCCCTCTGAAAGACCGTCCTGAAGGGATGCTCGGCCTCGGGATAACGCCTTCCCCTCGAATCAAGGCTCTTTACGGCGTAGGGAGCGAGCCTCTTGGCCTCTTCAATCGATATGTTTAAAAAATTTGTCTTTGACATTTCAAAAAACCGCTCTACAATTTATAGTATAAAACAATGAATACGTCAAACAATGCGATAATCCCGATTCTTGCCGGCCTCTTGCTTTTCATTGCCGGTTGCGCGTCCGTAATATCCAAAGACGTCCTCAAACAAGCCGAATTCAACGTAACGGTCCCCATGGTGCAGGCCGACCCGAAGGCCTATACGGGCCGAAAGGTCGTGTGGGGAGGGCTTATAGTCTCCACCGAAAACCTCGAAGACAAAACCCTCGTGGAGGTCTTCCAAACGCGGCTTGACTCCACTCAAAGCCCCACGCGCGAACCTCTGGCGAACGGCGGCAGGTTCATTGTCGCGATAGAGGGTTACGCCGACCCTCTCATTTACCGCGAAAAAAAGGGCATTACCGCGGCAGGCGTCATAACGGGCGTCGAAACGAAAAAGATAGGCAAGATGGCCTACGCCTACCCTGTGTTAAAGCCCATGGAAGTGCATCTATTCGACATGGAAGAGGCCGCATACCCGCCGTCTTACTATTATCCGTACCCCATGTATCAGCCTTACTACTGGCCCTATTACCCTTGGTGGTACAGGCCTTACCCGTAATGAAGTGAGAAACCGTTATACGCGGACGTGATGCGTGATGCGTGAAAAACAAGATTGCTTCGTCCGCCAATAATAACGGCGGACTCGCAATGACATTTCTTTACGTATACCGCTCCGATGTTTCAATACGGAGCGCCCCGTATCCAAAGGCATCGGGGCGCATCACGCGCACGCATCACGATCTTTAATGCGAGTCAAGGCTCAGCCCTTGTCGCAACCGTCCTTTAATTTGCGCATGAACTCGGTGTACTCGTCATAGTATTTTTCCATGAGTTCGTTCAAGTCCGCGCCTTCGGAATCTATGCCCTTCTTGCGTTTTAAGAACTCTATGAACGTCACTGCCTTGACTCCTTAGTCTTTCGATAGGGCAACGGGTCTTTGACCCCGGCCTCTTTAAAGCCCTTCATCCGGAGAAGGCACGAATCGCACTCTCCGCAGGCCTCATTCGAATCCTTGTAACAAGACCACGTAAGCCCGAAAGGCGCGCCTAACTCCATGCCTTTTTTGACTATCTCTTTTTTCGTGAGGCGTATGAGAGGGGTTTTTATCTTGATGGCGGTATCCGGCCTCGTGCCTTTTTCTACCGCCTCTTCAAACGCCCTGAAAAACCCCTCCCTGCAGTCGGGATACCCCGAACTGTCCTCCTCCACCGCGCCTATGTAAACGCTTTTCGCGCCTATTGCCTCGGCCCACGAGACGGCGGCCGAAAGGAGATTCGCGTTCCTGAATGGCACGTAGGTCGAAGGTATTTCGCTTCGGGAGACATCGCCCTTCGGGACTTCGATTTTTTTATCGGTCAAGGAAGACGCGCCGATGGTTTTCAGGTGTTGGAAATCCGCTATAAGAGTTTCTTTCGCGCGAAAATGCCTTGCTATGCGCTTAAAGCACTCGAACTCTTTTTCTTCGGTTCTCTGGCCGTAATTGACGTGAAGGAGAGCCACGTCCCCCTCTTTTGCCGCTATCGCGGCCGTAACGCAACTGTCGAGCCCCCCGCTAACGAGAACCACCGATAAAGGTCTGGCCGCCATTCATAAATTAAAGCATACATCGAAGCAACCCTCAATCCATTTTTAAGGCCTCTCGGTCAAAACGTCTTTTATCGCTGTTTCGACAATCTCGTCGTCAGGCTTGTCGGTGGAAAGCCTTATGTCAGGATTTTTTATTCTTTCAAAAACTTCCTTTTGCTTGAGATATATGTCTCGCGTGGCGTCCGAAATAGAGGTCTTGTCGCGAAGACGTTTCTTAAGCCTTGCCTTTATAACCGCGTCGTCGCTCACGCACTCGATTATCTTGAAATCCGCTTCGGCCTTTTTCGCGGCTATCGAAGCTTCCTTGATGTATGTATTTTTTGAAAACGTCGCGTCGAGCATGACGGAACGGCCGCTTTCCAAAAACTCGAGGCCTTTTTTAACGAGCTCATTATATGTTTTATCGGTCGCTTTTTCCGAATATATGCCTTTTTTGAAGCCTTCGTAACGATGAGCGCGTTTCGGAATTGAAAAAAGACTTTTCCGCGCCTCGTCCGACGATATTATCGCCATGCCCGTCTTTCCCGCGATAAGCCTCGCCACGGTGGACTTGCCGGTTCCGATAAGGCCGCAAACCAAAAGAAGAACGGGCCTATGGCCGCCCGTTGAGTATTCGCAAGAAAGGTCGAAATAGCGAAGGGCCTTCAAAAGGGCGTCTTTTTTATCTTCGGAAGATTCCTCGGGCTCTTTAAGCTTGAAACCCTCGACCTTGCCCCGCACAAAGGCGCGGTAGCATTTGTAGAAATCCAACAACCTTTTCCCCTCGATATCGCGGGTGGCCGAAAAATATTCTTTTTCAAAGACTCTCGCGAGGTCTCCTCTGCCGCGAAACTCCAGATCCATCGAGAGGAACGCCGCGTCCGACACCGTGTCCGAATAGCGGAAACGCCTGTTGAACTCTATACAGTCGAATATGAAGATGCCGTCCTCCACGCCTATGTGCTCGGAATGTATGTCGCCGTGGCAGTCCCTTATAAAACCCGCCTCGGCCCTCTTTTTGAAAAGACGCGCGTTTTTCCTCAAAAACCCCTCTGCGTAAGAGCGTATCTTATCCAGCCTTTTACCGCTTATCGTAGTTCCGGCAAAAGGAGAGACCTGAGAGAAATTCTCCTCGATATTTTGCCTTATTATTTCCGATTCTCCGAACCCGGAGATGCCTTTATTCGTGAGGGCGTCTTTATGGAAAGCCGCTATCTTTTCCGCGACCCTTTTTACGATTTCCGCCGTTATCGTTCCGTCCTTTATCATCCGTTCAAGGATGACCTTGTCCGGAATCCTTTTCATCTTGACGGCGTATTCGACCACCCGGCCTTTGCCTTCGACGCGATAACCGCCCCTGACCCTCGTAATAGGCACGACCCCGAGGTAAATATCGGGGGCGAGGCGCCTGTTAAGACGCGCCTCTTCCTTGCAAAAATACAGCCTCTTTTCGAGGGCCGTGAAATCCAGGAACCCGAAGTCAACCGGCTTTTTTATCTTGTACGCGTATTTGTCGGTGAGGAATATATAAGAGATGTGAGTCTGAAGGAAGGTAATCTTGCCGCAGGCTTCCGGATACGCGGAAGGCTTAAGAAGCGCTTTTATGACGGCCGGCAACCCCATGACTGCTTCCCCTTTTTCGCTGCGTTAAAACGGCATCATAAATAAATGTTCATTGCAAAATATTTTACTCCTTGCCTTCCATCGCGTAAAGAGCCGGAAGATTCCTGAAACGCTCTTTATAATCGAGCCCGTAGCCCACGACAAAGCCCTTTCCGATCGTTTTGCCGAAATAATCCACCTTCGAAGCGGCCTCGCAACCGTCCCTCATCAAAAGAGCGCAGAGTTTAAGCACGGCGGGATTCTTTCCGTTCAGGTGGTCTAAAACTTTTTTGACCGTTACCCCGCGGTGCTTAAACTCTGCAACCACCAAAACGTGCCTGCCTTTAATGTCAATTTCTATGTCTTTTGTTATGCGGGCGTCTTCACCGGGAGAATCGCTCATTCCGTAAGAACTCACCCTGATGAAATCCACCTCGAGCGGCATGTCGAGAGCGCGCGCGAGGTCGGCCATGAAAACAAACGAACCTTTCAAGACTCCTATGAGGACCGGGGTTTTCCCCTTGAAGTCGCGTTGTATCGCGGAGGCCACCTTAGCCACTGCCTCCTTTATCTCCGCTTCGGTCATGATGAGAGTAAGCCTGTTTTCCATGTCGTAACCATATCTTACGCCGTGATTCCGGAAAACGCAACACTGCAAAAATTAACGGCTGTATTATTTGGCTTTCCTCAATCCATCGCAAGCAACCGGAACCGGCCTATGGCTTTACGCGCAGCCGATCGAGAGCCGGGCGCGCTTCCGTAAAATCAGGCTTGATTCTTAACGCCTCTTCGTATTCTTTCAGCGCTTCCTCTTTTAGCCCCTTTTTTTCATACGCAAGGCCGAGGTTGTAATACGCCTGCCACATGCCGGGCGACAACCTTATCGCCTTTCGAAATTCTTCGATCGCCTCATCCACGCGGCCGAGTTTTCCGTAAACGAGTCCAAGGTTATTATGTGCAAGCGCATAACCGGGTTTTAATCTTATTGCCTTTTGGTATTCTTCAATCGCCTCGTCGGCGCGGCCGAGTCCGTAATAAACGGTTCCGAGATTGTTATGCGCGGCCGAGTTCGTCATAAACAAGCCCGAGATTATTATGCCCCCTCGCTTTATAAGCGCTATTTCCTGCGACGTCTTTCCATAGCGTTATTTCGTCCTTCCATGTCGAGTTTCTCTTAAAAACGGCAATGCCGAGGGCAAGGAGGATTATGAGCGATAAAGCAACCATTGCCTTCCCAATCCCGACGGGCCGCCGGAACCCGGCTGCTTTCGGGCTTGCGGAAATATCTCTTTTTTCGCCTTGGTCGCGAAGCTGTTTTCCCCCGCTCGCCTTGTCCATTGGTTTATATTATATAAAAATTCCGTTGCAATCAAGGCGAAGAAAGCGACGGGTGCGGGACTGAGCCCCGACCCGCCCTGTGGGGCGGGTACCCCGCGCAATGTTTTAACTTGCTTCGTGTCCGCCCGCCAATAATAATGGCGAACGGACGAACCGCCGGGGATTATCAATTCATTTCGCCGTCCGCAAGGACGCTTTCCGCTTGACTTGCTTCTCTTTTTCCTGATACTTTTTAAAAGTATCTTATGCAAGACTCTCTTGACGTTAAATTCATGACCCTCGCCTTAAGGGAAGCGGAAAAAGCCGGGAAAAGAAACGAGGTGCCGGTCGGGGCCATACTCGCGCTGGACGGGCGCGTTATTGCGAGGGGCCATAACAGAAAAGAATTCTCGGTCTCGCAAGACCCGACGGCGCACGCCGAGATAATCGCGCTCAGGAGGGCGGCGAAAAAACTCAAGAGTTGGCGCATGACCAAAGCCTCGCTTTACGTTACGCTCGAACCCTGCCTCATGTGCATGGGCGCCATAATACAATCAAGGATAAGTCGAATCGTGTTCGCGGCCTTTGACCCCAAGGCGGGCGCGTGCGGAAGTTTATATGACGTCTCGAATGACCTGAGACTGAACCACAGGGTGGAGGTCCGGAGCAACGTAATGGAAGAAGAATCCAAAAAACTCCTAAAGGGTTTCTTTTCCGCCCTCAGGAAAAAAAGGAGACCCGAATAAATGGCGCCCCAAATAAAAGATGAGGCAAAAAACGAGATAAAAGACTCGCTATTCCGCCAGTACGACATAAGAGGCGAATTCGGGAAAGACTTGACGACAGGCTTCGCAAAGGCGCTCGGAGCGGGATACGCGGAGTTTCTCTTTGAAAGACTCGGAAAAAAAGAACTTAAAGTATCAATCGGAAGGGACGTAAGGTTAAGTTCCAATGCCTTACGAAACGCCCTTATTGAAGGCCTCGCGAAAAGCGGGATTGACTGCGTGGACATCGGCGAGTGCCCTACGCCTCTGCAGTATTTTTCGCTCCACTCGCTCAATCTCGACGGCGGCATAATGATTACCGGAAGCCATAACCCGCCCGAATACAACGGCTTCAAGGTAAGCGTGGGCAAAGAAACCATCCACGGCCAAGAGATACAGGAACTCAAGACGTTCGTCAAAAAAGCGGCTTCGGAAGAATCGCAAATGTCCCGCGAGGGTAAGCCAACGCCCCGCGAAGGCACAATCGAAAACTTCGACATAATCTCCGAATACACGAACTTTCACGAGAAAGGTTTTTCAAAGACCCTGACAGAGGCGCAAAAATCCCTTAAAAGGCCGATAAAGATCGTCTGCGACGCGGGTAACGGCACGGGAGGGCTTGTCGCCCCGAAGCTCCTTGAAAAACTCGGATGCGAGGTGACGAGCCTTTTCTGTGAAACGGACGGCCGATTCCCCAACCACCACCCGGACCCGACGGTCGTCGCGAACCTCCAAGACCTTATAAAAAAAGTAAAAGAGACCGGCTCGGACTTCGGCATAGGCTACGACGGAGACGCGGACAGGATAGGGGTTGTCGACGAAAAAGGAGGCATAATCTGGGGCGACCTCCTTATGGTGATATTCGCGAGAAGCATACTCGAAAAACTCCCCGGCGCTACGATAGTCGGAGAGGTCAAATGCTCGCAAATCATGTACGACGAGATTAAACGGCTTGGCGGAAACCCGGTCATGTGGAAGACCGGGCACTCTCTGATAAAATCCCGCATGAAGGAACTCAAGGCCGCGATGGCCGGAGAGATGAGCGGCCACATATTCTTCGCGGACCGCTATTTCGGGTTCGACGACGCCGTGTACTCGTCCTGCCGCCTCGCGGAGATACTCGTCGAAAAGAGGAAAAAAGACCCGGGGTTCGCCTTCTCGATGCTTCTTTCGGGCCTGCCGAAAACCTTCGTAACGCCCGAGATAAGAATAGAGTGTCCGGACGACGAAAAGTTCGAGGTCGCGGAACGGCTTAAGCAGGCGATAAAAAAAACCGGGGACGCAAAAATCCGCGGCGTGGTGGACATAGACGGCCTCAGGGTGATATTCGAAGGAGGGTGGGGATTAGTCCGCGCCAGCAACACCCAGCCCGTGCTCGTGATGCGCTTTGAGGCGGAAAGCCAAGAACTTCTCGATAAATTCAAGACATTCGTGTACGAAGAATTAAAATCAGTTTGGCCCGGGTTCAAGGCGCCGAAGTAGGGGCACGATGCGTCGTGCCCCTACCTCGCTTAACGCGGCTGAAGAATAAAGAAATCCTCCGTGTCGCCGGAAAGTTCCACGGGGTTCAGTTCGACGGAAGAATATTTTACGTGGAATGTTTTGCCGTTGGCAAAGGTCTTTACGGAAAAGGGTATGTTTATCCCGCGGACGTCCCTGTAATCGGAAAGCTCCACGATAAGGCCGCGGTCTTCGTAATCTAAAACCGTCATGCCGTTTTCGGCCCTGACCCTGACGCCGTCTTTGGAATCGGCCCCGTCAATCGAGCCCATGAGAAACTTTACGGAAGAACCCGGCGCCGCGTCAAACAACGTCCGACCGCCGCACGGCATTATCGCGCCGTTTAAGCCGTACGAACAGTCTTTGCCCCTTGCCGCGATAACAACGACGAGTCCGTTAAACGGCCCCATGACCTCTATCCGCGCCATGTCCGGGAGTTTAAGATAAACAATCGCCCTCGCGGCTATCTCATCGGAGCGCCCCGGCAATTGCGCCTCAACAACGGCGTAGGCCTTCATTGCCATAAGATTTTTTCTTTCTAATTTTTTAATCGAAGGTATGCGTTCTTCCTGACGAAATAGGGCGCATCCGGAAAGAAGAACCGACAAAGCCGCGAGACACGCCGCGGCCCGGCTACTTCTTGAGTTCCTGCCTGAGTTTGTCAAGTTTTTCTTTCAGGGGTTCGTTCGAAGGCGAAATCGCGGTAGCCTTCTCGTAGGCGGAGACGGCCTTGTCCTTGAAGCTTCCTCTCAAATAGGCGTCGCCCAAGTGTTCGGCGACGGTCGAGTCGTTCGGAAGGTATATCATCGCCCTTTCGAGTTGGGTTATGGCGTTTATGAAATCGCCCTTTTTAAAATACAGCCATCCGAGACTGTCTATTATGTGGCCGCTTTCGGGTTCCAGCGTCAAGGCCTTTCTTATGTAGTCCTCGGCCTCGTCGAGATTTATGCCCTTTTCAACGAAGGTATAGCCTATGTAGTTGAGGGCGTTCGCGTTATCGGGGTTTATCTCCAGAACCTTCCGCATGTGTTTCAGTCCCTCTTCCCACGCACCGGCCTCGTCATAGGCCACGCCTATCGAAAAATGCAACTCCGGATTTTCCGGCTCGAGTTGAAGCGCATTCCGCAATACCTCTATGGCCTCAAGAGGCCTCTTGGCTGACCTGTAGAGCGAAGCAAGAAGGCGCAGGAGTTCCGCGTCACCGCCCTTAATCTTTATCGCTTCTTTCACCTCCGCGACCGCCTCATCCATGCGGCCCTGCCTCTCGTATATGAAGGCGAGACGTATCTTCGAATCCATGAACGCGTCCCCGCCGTCTTTCACTATGCGCTTAAATTCCCTGACGGCGCTCTCCAAATCGCCCTTTTCCTCGTAAACCGCGCCGAGATAATACCTCACCTTGCCGAGACCCGGCTCTTGCTTGAGGATTTCGATAAACGCCGCCGCCGCCTCGTCGTACTTCTTCTGCTCGAAATATATGAGCCCTATCCTCGTCGCGGCGTCGTTCCTCAAGGCCTCGACCTTCTTGAGTTCCTCCAATTGCGAAACCGCCTCGTCGTACCGTCCCTGCTGGATAAAGAGATTGGCGAGACGCCTGATTATCTCCGGGTCGAACTCTATCGCGAGCGCCTTTTGGTATGCTTCTATCGCTTCGGGGATTTTATTGTTCACTTCGTGAATCTTGGCTATTTCCGCGTACGCGGACTGGAACGAGGGATTTATCTCGATTGCCTTGTTGTAGTACCCTATCGCCTTGTCCAAATGCTTCCTCCCGGCCTCGATCTTGCCGAGATAATAATATCCTATTATCGACTCCGGATTCGTCTTGATGAGATTCTCCATGAGTTCGGCGGCGGCGTCATAGTCCTCCTTGCCGAGATAGAGAGCGACAAGGAGCATGGCCACCCTGTGATTGTCGGGCGACAGTTCAAAGGCTTTCTTATACTCGGCTATGGCCTCGTCGTATTTCTTAAGCGTGGCATACACCTCGCCCAGCAAAAACCTCGTCTGAAGGTAGTCCGGGTCAACGTCCTTTGCCTTTTCAAGAAGCGCTATGGCCATCTCGACGTCGCCCTTTATGAGGTAGAGATGGGCGAGTTCCGAAAAAAGCAAAGGGGAAGAAGGGTCCGCCTCAACGGCCTTCCTGTAGAGTTCTATCGCGCCGTTTATATCGTCGGCGTCCCTTAACACCTGAGCCATGAGGTAGTAATAGTAAAGGTCGGCCGGGCTTTGCTTTGTCGGGAATTGCCTGTCGAACCTGGGTTTAGGCGGGTTTTTCCCGAAAAACCCGTCGCTTGAAACGGCATAACCGGTTGAAAGCAAAGACAGCGCGACGACAAGCGGCAATATCTTCTTGAATATTTTACGCATAGACCTCTGATGAAAGGGAGATTCCGGAGATTTTAGGGGAAATACCCGCCCTTTATATCACAATAGTATAACATTACAAAGGGGGTCATGTCAATTTTACGCGGTATTATGCAGGTGATTCCTCGCAACGCGCCCCGCACCACTTTTCAATATTAACGCACCGGTAATACGTATGCTCGCGGCAGATATTCTTACCTAAACAGTGCGCATTTACAGCGAAAAGTGGTGCGGGGCGCGCCTTAAACGGGCGTTTTTAACCTCCTCCAGCCTCTGGCGCACCTCCGGCGGCAGGTGCACTCCTTCGGTTTCGACCTCGGAAAGCACCTCGAAGAGAACGTCTATTTTTTCGCTTGGCGAGAGGTGCTTGTGCACCGTTATAAACCTCTCCCCGCGCAAGACGTAGGCGCCCCCGTGGGTGTTTATCTCTCCCTTTTTCAGGTCGTCGTAATTGAGTTTTATGGAGAGTTTTTCTATCGAGCGCTCAAGAAGCTCCAGAAGTTCATGCTCTTTCATATGATAATATATTGTACGTATTGACGGCCCGTGTCAAGATAAAATGTCCTTGCACGGCACAATAAATTAATAAGCCCCTGCGGCGCGCATCTTTCTCCTCCCCCGACGTTACGTCGGGGGAGGCCGGGTGGGGTAAAAAGAGATTAAAGACAACCTCACCCTCCGCCTCAGGCAGACGGAAGATATTGACAAGGTATGGGCTCTTGTCTATACTACAGGATAACTAACCTAAAGGAGTCGTCTCATGGCCGGAAAAATGCTTGAAGTGACTGATTCGAGTTTCGACGCGATAATACTGAAGTCCTCCGTGCCGGCTCTCGTTGATTTCTGGGCCGCGTGGTGCGCGCCGTGCAAGGCCATCGCGCCGCTCGTTGAAGAGATTTCCGAGGAATACGCCGGAAAGATAAAGATAACCAAAATGAACGTGGACGAGAACCCGTCCACGCCGGGCAAATACGGAGTGCGCGGCATACCGACCCTCATACTCTTCAAAAACGGGCAGGTGGTCGACCAGGTCGTGGGCGCGGTGCCTAAAAACCAGATAAAAGAACTCGTTGAAAAGGCCCTGTAAAGCAAAAAAATTTCGCGGCTTAAAAGGGGCGGACTTTTTTAAGTCCGCCCCTTTTTTTATCCCGCGGACGGCTATCTTTCTCCTCCCCCGACGTTACGTCGGGGGAGGCAGGGTGGGGTAGAAAAAAGATTAAAAACAACCTCCCCCACCCCTCCTTGGTAAGGAGGGGAGTTAAAGAGGCAAGTTAAAACATTATGGGTGCGGGGAGCTCACCCCTGCCTTGCGCCGAAGGAAAGACCCTGCTAATATTGTCATTATAATTTGTGGGGGTGGATAATGGAAGTCCTTCAAGCCATAAAAGAAAGAAGGTCCATCAGGAGATTCAAAGATTCTCCCGTGGAATCTTCCAAGATAGAACTGCTCAAAGAGGCCCTTATCTGGGCGCCGAGCGCGGGAAACCTGCAAAAAAGGCGATTTTATTTCGTCTATAACGACAAAATAAAAGAAAAACTCGTTTTGGCCGCGCTTGACCAGGATTTCATAAGAGAGGCCCCTCTCGCGGTCGTGGGATGCGCGGACATGACCATAAAACGCCATTACATGGAACGGGGGGCGCGCCTCTACGCCATTCAGGACGTCTCATGCAGCATCCAGAACATGATGCTCCTTGCCCACTCTATGGGACTCGGAAGCGTATGGGTAGGGGCCTTCGACGAGGACGAAGTCTCGGCGGCCCTGAGATTGCCCGACAACCTGATGCCTGTCGTAATCGTGCCCATAGGTTACCCCGATGAATTCCCCGCGCCTCCGAAAAGGGTATTGCCGGTTGACGCGATAACGGAGGTTAAGTGAAACTCTCCCTGACTCGGAACGCCGTTATCGTCCTTCAAAAAAGATACCTCAAAAAAGACCGGTTCGGCAGGGTTTCGGAAACCCCGGAGGAGATGTTTGCGAGGGTGGCGAAAAACGTGGCCTCGGCCGAAAAACTTTACAAAAAAGGCGTTGACTCCAAAAAGACCGAAGAAGAATTCTTTAGTCTTATGACAGGGCTTGAATTCCTCCCCAACTCTCCGACCCTCATGAACGCCGGCGCGAGACTCGGCCAGCTTGCCGCGTGTTTTGTCCTGCCGGTCGAGGACTCCATAGAATCCATATTCGAGGCAGTCAAAAACACCGCCATAATACACCAATCCGGCGGCGGCACCGGATTTTCCTTCTCAAGGCTCCGCCCCTCCAACGACATCGTAGGCTCGACCGGAGGGCTCGCGAGCGGCCCTGTCTCCTTCATGCGGGTCTTTAACGCGGCCACCGAGGCCATTAAACAGGGCGGCGCAAGGCGAGGCGCGAACATGGGGGTCTTACGGATAGACCACCCTGACATAATAGAGTTCATAGAAGCCAAAAAAAACCCGGAAGAGTTCCTGAACTTCAATCTCTCCGTGGCGATAACCGAAGGATTCATGAAGGCCCTCAAAAAAAACTCCGATTACCAACTTATAAATCCCAAAGACGGCTCTATAGTCAAGCGCGTAAGCGCGAAAAAGATATTCAATCTCATCATAAGATGCGCGTGGAAGAGCGGGGAACCGGGGGTAATATTCATGGACAGGGTTAACGAAAAAAACCCGTGCCCGAAACTCGGAGCAATAGAGGCGACGAACCCGTGCGGCGAGCAGCCGCTTCTCCCTTACGAGCCGTGCAACCTGGGCTCCATAAACCTCGGCAAGATGCTCAAAAAGACCGGCAACGGCCGCTCGATTGATTACGAAAAATTAAGAAAGACCGTAAAAACAAGCGTCAGGTTTCTCGACAACGTGATAGACGTGAATAAATACCCTGTTCCCGAAATCGAACTCATGGCAAAGGGAAACAGAAAAATCGGGCTCGGCGTGATGGGCTTCGCCGACATGCTGGCGCGCCTCCGGATAGTTTACGGCGGCAAGGAAAGCCTGAAGATTGCGGAAGACGTAATGGGATTCATAAACAAAACGGCGCGCGAGGCGTCAATCGAACTCGCTAAAGAAAGAGGGGCTTTCCCAAATATCAAAAAAAGCGTATTCAAGAAATCAATAAGGAACTCCACCACGACCACCATCGCTCCGACCGGCACCTTGAGTCTCATAGCGGGATGCTCTTCGGGCATAGAGCCTTTTTACTCGCTGAGCTTCACCCGCCGGGCGCTTGACGGCACGGAACTGCCCGAGCTGAATCCTGTTTTGGAGGAGGTCTCGAAAGAAGAAAGATTTTTCGGCAAAGACCTCATGAAATACATAGAAAGGGGAGGGGACATAAAGAAAAGAAACGACGTGCCGGAAAAATTCAAAAGGATCTTTTCCACGTCTTTCGATATATCCCCCGAAAACCACGTAAGGGTTCAGGCCGCGTTCCAAAAACACACCGACAACGCGGTGTCGAAAACCATAAACCTGCCGCATGAGGCGACCGAAAACGACGTAAGGAAAGCGTACCTGCTCGCCTATGAATTAGGATGCAAAGGCGTAACGGTTTACAGGAGCGGCACGCGCGAAAAGCAGGTTCTTTCTTGCAGGAACACGCTTTATTGCTGAGGAGGGGCGGGGACGAGTCCTTGCGGAACTTGGTTTTACTTTGTCATTCCCGTGAAAACGGGAATCCGGTTTTTTATATATAAATGATTTTTCCGGATTCCCGCTCAAAAGACCGCGGGAATGACAGAATGGGCGGACGGTCCGCCTGAGGCGGATGAATCAATAAGTTCCGGTGGCCGGCATACCCAAACACAAGTTAAAACATTAAGGGTGCAGGGCTCAGCCCTGCCCTTGAACTTGCCGCGAAATCATGTTAAAAATAACCATACAATCAAAAAGGAGACCTTGGTGAAAAAACTAATCGCCCCTTCCATACTATCGGCTGATTTTTCAAGGCTCAAAGAAGAACTCGCCTCAGTGGAAGCGGCCGGAGCCGACTACATACACGTTGACGTCATGGACGGGCATTTCGTGCCCAACATAACCATAGGCCCGTTCATAGTGGAGGCGATAAAACGCTCGACCAAAATCCCCCTTGACGTGCATCTCATGATAGAGAGGCCGGAGGACCATATAAAATCCTTCAGAAGCGCGGGAGCGGACATGATAACGGTTCACGCGGAAGCGACCGTTCACCTCCACGGACTCGTTCAGTCCGTAAAAGAACTCGGGGCAAAGGCGGGGGTCTCCATAAACCCCGGAACACCGGTCGAGGCAACGGAAGAGGTATTGGACTGCGTTGACCTCGTTCTTGTAATGAGCGTAAATCCGGGCTTCGGCGGACAACGGTTCATACCGGCAAGCATCGGTAAGATAAAAAGATTGAGAAAAATGCTCGACGAACGGGGCCTCAAGGCAATCCTCGAAGTTGACGGAGGCATAAAGGTCTCGAACATAAAAGAAGTTTCTAAGGCAGGCGCGGATATGTTCGTGGCCGGAAGCGCGGTGTTCGGAAGCGGTGATTACAAAAAGACCATAGAGGCGATGAGAAAAGAGATGCAAGGATAGGCCCCATGAGATGCACATTACAAAGCGTCAGAACAAAGCAGGGGGTACCCGCGTCCGCCTTAGGCGGACGTGGGTCGGGCGCGACGAAGGTGAGGCGCAACGGATGGGTCGGCGTATTTTTATATACGCCGCAGCGACGAGCCGAGGAGCAACGCCGGAGTACCCACGCAAAAAGCGTGGGTCGCGCGAAGTTATGACGCTTTGTATTAGAAACTCGTGCCTACTCCAACGCCGATGCTTAAGGAAGGCCCTGAGTAAGGTTTCCAGAGGTGATATTCTTCGACCGATATGACGGGATAGGCGTATAAATGCTTGTCTATCGTATTTGTCTCAACGCCCGAGACAGGGCCCGCGATTGTTATGAACCTTCCCGGCGCCCATAACGCGGGGTCGGAAAAGCCTTCGATATAAGCGAAAAATCTGCCCCTGCTTTTTTCAAGTTCTTTTTCGGGCTTCAAAGAAGACGACAGAGGGGATTCAAGCACTTCGACGCGGGTCTTTGTTTCAAGGTTTTCAGTCTCGATGATGACGCCTCCGATAACGATTGTTTTACCGTAATACTTTTGCGGGTCTTTGAATAATTCTTCGGCAGTCACGCTTTTGTCGACCTTATCCATTACCGGCTTTGATATGACGGACGCGCAGCCTGAAACGGCGATTATAAGAACTAACAATAATATCTTCTTCATGAGCGTATTATACACCAAAAAAACAACGGTTGAAATCCCATGGGAAAAGTATATCATCTCGACCTCGATAAAAAGGCTCTCAAAGGGGCCAAGGTCGCGCTTTTGCCCGGCGACCCGGCAAGAAGCGGCCCCATAGCCGAAGCAATAGCAAAGGCTTACGGCGGCGGCGTAAAAAAACTCGCCTCGAAAAGGGAGTTCGTAACGCACCTCTCTGCCGTGGGCAAAACTCCGGTCATAGTAACCTCGACCGGCATAGGAGGCCCCTCGACCGCGATAGCGATTGACGAACTCGCCCGGCTCGGAATAAAATCCTTCATACGCGTCGGCACCACAGGCTCGATTCAAAAGAACATAAACGCGGGAGACGTAATAATAACCACGGGGTCGGTTCGGCTCGACGGCGCGTCTCGCCATTACGCGCCAATTGAATACCCGGCAATCGCCGATTTTTCGCTCGTAACATTGCTCGTCGAGGGAGCGAAGAAATCCCGCGTGAAGTACCATACCGGCGTTACGGTATCGTCCGACACATTTTATCCGGGAGAGGAAAGAGGGGACTCTTACAGAAAATACATCATAAAAACCCTCCGGGGAGCGACAGAGGAATGGCGAAATCTCCACGCCCTTAACTACGAGATGGAAAGCGCCACGCTTCTCACCGTGACGGCCTCCATGGGGCTTAAAGGCGCTTGCGTTACCGGGGTCGTCAACAGGGGTAGCGTCGGAAAGATAATTACGGCCAATCTTAAACTCGGAGAAAAAAACGCGATAACCGTCGTTGTTAACTCCCTTAAGGAAATAACGCGCCTTTTGTAACGTTATTCTATTTTTACCGTCGCTATCGCGTACTCTTTGGCATAGGCTATGCTCGCGTGAGGAATTCTTTTGCCGAGGATTTTTCCGGCCGCGAAGACTGCTTTCACAAGAGGCCTTCCCGCGAGGTCTTTTACGATCTCCACGTCCTTCCACCTTATGCCTCTTGAAAGTCCCGTGCCGAGCGCCTTTAAAAAAGCCTCCTTCGCGGCAAAACGGCCGGCGAGGCGTTTAAAAGGGTCTCTTCTTGAAAAGGCGTAGGCCAGTTCGTTCTCCGTGAATAATCTTTCGAGGATTCCCGGCCTGCGACAGGCCTTCCTGACCCTCTCGATTGACACTATGTCTATGCCCGTCATATTCACCCTTTTCAAAAACCGCCTACTTTGTTTTTACAATGCCTTGACGTAGGGCAGGGCTTTAGCCCTGCTACTTTAGCCCCTGCCTTTCATAATCGTCGTCGAATCTCACTATGTCGTCCTCTCCGATATAGTCTCCGTTTGAAACCTCTATTATTTCAAGCGCCGTATCGGGTGAGGTGTTTTCAAGCCTGTGCTTCACCCCTCTCGGAATATAGGTGCTTTCGTTCACGGCCACTGTTACGGATTCTTCGCCTCTTTGCACCTTGGCCTCTCCTGCTATGACGACCCAGTGCTCGCTCCTTTTGTTGTGGAGTTGGAGGCTCAGGCGTCTTCCGGGAAAGACCCTGATTTTTTTAATCTTATAACAATCGCCTGTTTCAAGAACCGTGTAAGCGCCCCATGGCCTCTCCACGGTCACGTGAGTTTCGTGCTCGACGTAGCCCTTTTTCCTGAGGATGCCGACTATGTCCTTTACCTCCTGCGCCCGGGTCTTTGGGCAGACGAGCGTGGCGTCCGGGGTATCGACTATAATCATGTCTTTAAGCCCGATAGTCGCGACAAGCCTGTCGCTCCCGATTATAAGAGAATCAACGCTTCCTATGTCAACGACCCTGCCCTTCGTGATGTTGCCTTTTGCGTCCGGCTTAAACACCTCTGACATCGAACTCCAACTTCCCATGTCAGACCACGAAAAATCCGCCTCGATTACAACGACGTTTTTGGATTTTTCAAGAACCCCGTTATCTATGGATATCGCCTCTATCTTCGAATAAGCCGAGATAACGTCCCCGTCACCTTTTATCGCCATGATGTTTTTATAAAGAGAGGGAAGATGCGTTTTCATCTCTTCGAGTATTGTTCGGGCCTTCCAAACAAATATGCCGCTGTTCCAAAAATAACCGCCTTCCTTTAAAAACTTTTTCGCCTTTTCGAGTTTCGGCTTTTCAACGAACCTCTCGACCAACCTCGCCTTGAACGCTCCTGCTTTTTTATATACCCCGCGCTTCGCCTTTATGTAGCCGTATCCCGTGTGCGGGCTTTTGGGCTTTACGCCGAATGTAACGAGCGCACCGGATTCCGCGAGTTCTACCGCGGCCTTAAGCGTTTTTCTAAAGGCCGCGCCGTCGCCTATGATATGGTCGGAGGGAAGCACAACCATCATCGCATCAGGGTCTTTACGAAAAAGTTTCACTGCCGCGAGCGCGATGGCGGGGGCGGTGTTTTTACCCGCAGGCTCGGCAATGATTTTAGTCGCGGACACCTTTTTCCCCTGCGAGAGATGCAACCTTATTATCTCGGCCTGAGAGGAATTTGTGACGATTGAAACGTGCGACCGCGGAACAAGAGGCGAAAGCCTCTTAATTGTTTCTTTGAGAAGACTTTCGTCGCCGGCTATTCTCAAAAGTTGCTTCGGGCTCGTGACCCTCGAAAGAGGCCAGAATCGGCTCCCGATTCCGCCGGCCAAAATCACGGCATGGAGCGTATTTTTCGCCATTATCGCATCTCCTAATCTTTTAACGCAATCTCGGTTACGCTTATCCCGTATCCTGAAAACCACTTTTTTACGTCTCTTGCGGACACTACCCTTTTACTTTGAACGGCCTTTCTTTTGGAAAGCATTATCGGAAGTTTTTTTATGCCGTCATAATACGCCTTTAATACGGCAATGAACAGGCTCGACACGGGATATTCCTCCTTTGCCTTGCCTCCGGCCCCTTTACCCGAAATAACGCCATAGAGCTGCGTAAAATAACGAACGAGGGTGTAAAAAGGGCTTAAGAGCAACATGCATGGCGGGAGATTTTTTATTGCCACCCACAGGCGGTTTCTTTCGACAAGATACGCCTTTAAAGGCGTGTATCTTCCCGTTGTCCCGGAATAATAATGATAAATAACGGAGGCCGGAACCGAAACGGTTTCCCATCCGGAAAGCCTTGCCCTAAGGCCCATGTCCGTGTCCTCGCAATACGCGAAAAAATCCTCGTCAAAAAGCCCTATGTCGTCGAGCATCTTTTTCCTGTAAAGAGCGGCGCACGCGCTCGGAATGAATACCTCTCCGGCCGCGTCGTATTGGCCCGCGTCAATTTCGTTTCTGCCCCTTCCCTTCGCGAGGCAGTCTTTTGACACGAGAAGCCCTCCGACAGAATCTATTACGCCGGGCCTTGCCATGGACAATATCTTCGGCGCCCACATGCCCGTCTTTTCGCCTGACGCCTCGGCCGCCGCGACCAGCCTTTCGAGAAAATCCTTTTCCGCGACAGTATCGTTATTCAGGGTCAGTATGTATTTTCCTTTCGCGATGTTGATGCCGCTGTTATTCCCCGCGGCAAATCCCGTGTTTCCCCTGTTTTCTATTACGACGACTTCAGGAAAATTCTCTTTTACGAAATCCGCGGAGCCGTCCGTCGAGCCGTTGTCCACGAATATAACCTCGAGACGGCGAAGGTTCTGCGCGCGAACGGATTCAAGGCAATCTTTTAAAAATCTTTTGCCGTTAAAATTAACTATGATTACGGATACTATCGCGGCCGGCACGGGCAAAAAACTCCTTTACCGTTGACGTAATCATACGTTTTTCTTGAATATCCTCGCCATGATTCTTCCCGCGTGCCTGAAACACCACAACATATGGCCGGGCGCGCTATGAACCGGCGCATATAAATGTCTTAAATACGGTGGCTATGCCTGCGACAAGATATTTAATCCGCTGTAAAAGCCCAATTTTCTTTTCTACTTGATTTCACGTCCTGAAAAAGCGCGATTTTAAAAACATTAGCCATTTTACAACCACCAGGCTGATTCTTGTGCTCCACAGCGGATGCGGGCCACGCAACTCCCTGCATACGACGCAAAGCGGGTTTCCGACCTCGTTGCTGATAAACTGATTTCTCAGACCGACCATTCTTTCATTATTCCATATATCAGAGAGAGAAGAATCTTTTATGTTCCCGAGGACATATTTTTTATTATAATCCAAGCAACATGGTATGACGTCTCCGTCCCATGCGATAGTCAACGTTTCCCACGGAATATTGCAGGTTGTAAGCCTGTTTAAAATCTTTGCCCTGTAAGTGTACGGGCTGTCACCGGTATCGAGCGCATTTACTTCAGCTACGCTTCCGTCCCAGTTTGCAAACTTTTTAATGAGGAACCCGTCGAGATAAGGCTGTTTCTCCCAAAACCTTTTGACTTTCCTGATGGCCTCCTCGTTTGCCCTAAAATTTATCATCGACAGAATCGTTTCCATGCCCGAGCCGCAACGGTTCTTCAATTCCAGAAAATTCAAGATGTTTTCTTTCGACCTCTCATAGGCGTTCCTCATCCCCCTTATTTTAAAGAAGGACTCATCGTCATGCCCGTCCAACGATAGATATAAAAGGCGAGGTTTTGAACCGATGAGTCTTGAAGTTCTCTCCGCAGTAAGCATGATCGGGTTTACCGACAAACAGACCGAGATACCTTTGCCGGATGCATAAGCAATGAATTTATCGAATTCCGGATGCAGCAAACTCTCCCCGAAATGATGCAGCCATAAATCTTTTTTGCCGCTGGCGTAGTCGCGATTGTATTGCATCAACTCATCTATTGCTTTCTTGAAAACCTGAAAATCCATGAACCCCTGTTCCCTCGTCATGCCGTATGTTCTGGAGCACATGATGCATTTCATGGGGCATTTGTTCGTAAGTTCTATGTTGAAAATTCTAAAAGGATAATCCACGACAGCCGTCCTTTTTTTGTTTCTAATAAAGACTGCGAGGAAGTAGACATAGCTATATGCAAAATATAAGGCCCGCGACACTGGATTTTTCATGGTTTTTCCACGTAATAAGCCTTCAAATACGAGACCAAATAGCCTATGCCGGTGTTCAGTCCGAAGTGTATGCCCTTAGGGTCGACAAAACAGATATTCACGCGAATGTTCTCCCACGTCTTAATATTACCATATGCCTACGCTCTTTTCCCCGCATAAGCGTAAGATTTAAGAAGCGCGATGGTTGCCTCGGCGGTGCGGCCCCACGTGAACTCTCTCGCGCGCTCTAAGCCTTTTTTGACAAGCCTTTCCGATGTTTCTTTTTCCTTAATGACTTTTAAAATACCTTGGGCAATGGCCGCGGCGTTGAACGGGTCGACGAATAAAGCGGCCTCTCCGGCGACTTCTTTTAACGGCTCGATCCACGAACACACAACCGGCGTTCCGGTCGCCATCGCCTCTATAAGAGGCATCCCGAACCCTTCGTGCAAAGACGGATACACGAGGGCAAGAGACGCGCTGTAAATGGCGGGAATATCCTCATACGGGAGCCAGCCTAAAAAAATAACGTCCTTTTCAAGGCCGAGTTCCTTTATCTTTTTTTCGACCTCGCCGTATCCGTAGTCCCTCGCGCCGGTCAAAAGGAGTTTTAGGTCTTCGCCCGCATCTTTTATAATCTTTAATGCCTCAAGAAGCCTTTTATGGTTTTTATGCGGCAGAGACGATGCCGGATAAAAGATAAATCTCTCGGGAAGGGAATATTTTTTTCTCACGGCGAGTATTTCCCCGGAGTCGGCCCTCGAAAAAGAACCCGGGTCCATTCCTATGTGGGTTACATGCACTCTTTCGGGAGATATTCCGTAATGCCTTACTATGTCTTCTTTCACCTTGCCGGATATCGTGATGACCCCGTCCGACGTTTTCGCGCTCAGGCGTATGATGGCGTTCAGGAAAAATCTGTACGCCGGAGAAAAATTCTCCGGCTGATTTACGTGCTGAAGGTCGTATATCACAAGGACCGAAGCCGCGGAACAAAAAAACGGCGAAGTCATGCCAGCCGAAAAAAGAACGTCTATCTTGCGGCGTCTTGCCTGAAACGGAAGAATAAACTGCTCGTAGAGTATCCTTAAAGGCCTCGAGGAAGCGCGCACCGGGCACGCGACTATTTCAGCCGACGGCGCGACGCCCTCGAATACGCCCGCGCTTTCCCTGTTTACGAATATGACGTACTCGCTTTCCGAATCCCTTTTGACGAGTTCTCTTACGAGATTCCTTATATAGACCTCCGTGCCACCGACCCTGCCCGGAAGAAGATATAGCGCGTTTATGCCGATTCTCACAACCCCTTTTCTCCCGAATTGCCGCCTTTGTATTTCGAAAGGAGAAGGCTCATATAGTGAAACTGCCTCTTTGCGAGTCTGCCGGCCTCTCTCATGCCCATAAGCGGATGTTTCAAGGCAAGATAAAAGTACTTCCTTTTCTGAAGTCTTTTGAACTTTCTGTAAAGCCTCGCCAATTCCTCTCTCGAAAGCACCTCGGACATTACGATATGGCGGCTTTCGACCTCGTTGAACTCCTCCCTCAAGATGTTCCAGTCCATAAAGTCCGAGACAAGCCCCTTTTTTTTAGCAATATCCCACACCGGGGTTCCGGGAAGCGGGGTCAGCATAAGCGGGGAAAAACTGTCTATACCGGATTTCCGGATGAACCTATAGGTGTCCATTATCTCTTCCCTGGTCTCGTCCGGACTTCCTATGATGAAACCTCCGTGGGTAAGAATGCCGTGTTTTTTGAGTATCCTTATGGCATTACGATTCTGCTCGACGCTGCAGGCCTGTTTTTTGAGGTATTTTAAAACCCTCTGATTGCCGGATTCTATGCCGAGGAACACGTGCGTTATGCTCATGCTCTTAAGAAGTTCGGCGACTTCGTCCGTTATCTCGTTCGGGCGGACATTGCAGTTGAAGGTTATCTTTTTATGAAGTCCCGCCGCTCTTATAAGCTCGACCATTTTTTTGAATCTCACCCTCGGGGCTATAAAAAGGTCGTCATAGATGGAGATCTGGGACACGTTGAATCTTTCGACTATATCGGCCATTTCTTTCACAACGTACTCAGGGGAAAAGAACCGCGCCTTCGGCCCCCAAAAGGGCTTTGAAAAACAAAAGACGCAATCGTACGGGCAGCCGCGGGAGGTAAAAATCCCGCGGCGCGGATGGTCGTAGAATTCCCTATCGGGGATTGGCAGGGTGTCGAGGTCTTTTATACGCTCGCGAAACTGCGTTTTTACAAGCTCGTTGCCGTCATGATAAACGATGCCCTCTACACAGGCGAGTTTTTGCCTCACAAAAGCCTTATCTTCCATGAAGATGCGCATGAGTTCGACTATGGCGTCTTCGCCCTCGTTTATAATCCCGACGTCCATGTCCCCGGTAAGGGTGTGGGGAAGCGTGGATATGTGAACGCCCCCTACTATGACGGGGATGTTTTTCTCTTTGCAAATTTTCGCGTATCTCTGGGCTATGTGGTAGTTTTGAGAAACGGACGAAAGACCAACCACGTCAGGTTTGATGTCGTCGAGGGTCGAGCCGAATACCGGCCCGTAGATAACCTTTAATTCAAGTTCATTCTCGGTAAAATGCCTTCTCAAGGAGGATGCTATGTAAAGGATTCCCAGATGCTCCGCCGAATCTTCCTGCGCACGAAGCCCTTCATCCAGATTTATGCAATTTACAAGGAGTATCTTCATATTCATACCTTTCTGTGTTTCAGCATACTACTTCCCCCGTTCCGCCAATCGCCACTCGATGGTCTTCCTGATGCCTTCCGCTATCGCTACCGCGGCCTTCCAGCCGAGAACCTTTTCGGCCTTTTTAGCGTCGAGGCAACTGCGTCTCAAATCGCCCGGCCTTGCCGGACCGGCAATCGGCGTCTCAAGAAAATCAGGAAGTTTTATTTTATCCTTTAAAACAGAATATACCGTTTTGAATAAATCGAGCGTATGCGTCTCAACGCCTGTGCCGATGTTGAATGTCTCGCGGCCGCCTTTTTCAAGGGCGAGCACGTTCGCGGCCGCAACGTCTTTCACGTAGCAATAGTCCCTCGTCATGCCGCGGGATTCTTCGGGAAAAGCATACACCGCGCACGGTTTTCCGGAAATAAGCCGCTCCATGAAAATCGCCACGACCCCGGCCTCGCCGTGAGGAATCTGCCTCGGGCCGTAGACGTTGGAATACCGCAGAACCGTATAGTCGAGCCCGTACTGATTGCAATAGAAGGCGAGATACTTTTCCCCGGCCAACTTTGTTACGGCATAAGGAGAAAGCGGTGTGGGTTCACAGCGTTCCGTAGTAGGACATTCTTTAGCCTCTCCGTAAACCGCTCCGCCCGAGGATATGAAGATGACTTTCTTAACCCTTGAAACCCTTCCCGCCTCGAGGACGTTCAAGAATCCTTTTACGTTTATATCGGCGTCAAGGAACGGGTCTTCGACCGAAGCCGGAACCGATATCTGCGCCGCGTGATGGTTTATAATATCCGGCTTCTCCGCAAGAATTACCTCTCTTGCCTTTTCTGAGCGTATGTCGGCCTTAAAAAAACGCGCCTTTGAATTAAGGTTTTCCTCCTTGCCCGAAGAAAGGTCGTCCATGACCGCGACCTCGTGTCCTTCTTCTATATAGGCGTCCACGACGTGAGACCCTATGAAACCGGCTCCGCCCGTTACCATTATCTTCATTGTTTACGTTCCTCTTGTCCGTAATTTCTGAATCTTTCGGCGGGATAAATAAAATCCTCTCCCTTCGTGATTCCGTCGCATATCACGTCAAGGCCCGCGTCGCCGCCCCTGTCGAGTTCCGAAAGTCTGCCGAAGTTCACCCTTAACGAAGGATGCATGCTTACCGGCTCTATGACCTTGACCGGTATCATGCGCCGGAAAAAAAAGTGGTACGCGTACATGCGCGCCCTCTTGCGCGTCGCGTCGTCAAGTTTTTTCGACAGGGGCAGTTTGTCAAGCAGCTTGAAATAATCCGCGGCAGATACCGCGTCCATTGTAACGCCTTTATTCCTTATCCAAGCCTCGCCTGCGACAATCACGGGGAGGCCGACACTCGTAAGTTCGACTCCGGTTTTCGTGCCGTATATTATGGCCGAATCGCACCGCAACATCGCGGCATAGGTGCTTATGCGGCTTTCCGGCGGTATTATAAAGACGTTCGCGGGTATCCGCGGAAAGGCCTTTTTGATCTCGTCCGTAATCGGCTGGCGCGAGGGCTGAACGCCTCTTACTTCGGCGGGATGAACGCGTATTATAAGATTCAGTTCCGGCCTTTTCGCGAAGTAGCTTATGGTTTGAAGAACCCACTCGAGCATGTTCGGAAAGGCGTTCGCCGGGTAATGAAGCTGCGCGTCCCACATGACGTTCGTAAGCATTCCCACGCAGGGTTTTGAAAAATCGGCGCCGATCTCCTTCGCGATATCGTCCATCTTCACGTTAGGCCTGTCGTGAAACAGTATCCAATCCTCCTTGCCGTACCACCGGCTTTCAAGGTAGCGCATGATATCGGCCTCCATCTCCGGAGTCCACGTCATGCTCTCCCATTTTCCAGCCGGCTCTGTCATAAGAGTGTGATGATAGGTGTCGTTGTGGCTGAATATGAAACACTTTTTGCGGTAAGCCGGATTCCAGTTGACAACTCTTACGCCTTGTTTTCTGCAAACCTCCCCTGTAAGACCTTGCGGCACATATATTCCGTGGAGGAAAACCGCACTCTCGAAAGTATATTTCTTTAAAAGCCTTTGCGTGGCAAACACGGTAAGCATCGAGGCCTTAAAATACCTGCGAAGCGCCTCTTCCCCGCGCGGCTCGCTCTCGAGCGACGCCTTCGCGTAAAACCGAAGCGTCCCGGCAAGCGCGTGCTCCCCGACCGCCATGCCGTTGAATTTGTAGCCGCCTATTTCGGCAACCGGAATCCCGGAGGATATCTTTTCGGCGGTCTTTTGCTCTTCGTCCGTCACGAGTTCGCCGTACCTGTGCACCTTAAAACCGAGCGAAGAGTACATCTTTTCCGCGGGCTTGAAGCAATCCTTGCACAGGTCTTTACTCGGTCCGTATTCCACGAATTTCTCCTGTTTCGGATACCACGAAACCTCGCAGGCGAGGCATGCGGGAAGAAATTCGTCGCAAAGAAGTATATGGACGTCTCTGCCTCTGAGCGTAAGCGCGACTCCGAGAAGGCTCTCTACTATGACACCCGGAAGCAACAACCCTACGCTTGTGGCTATAAGCGTCTTGGGGCCTTCCTTCGCTTTAGCGAGAGACTTCTCCCAGAGTAATCTGTCCTTCGCGAGAAGTTTTTCCCATTCAGGGTATCCGCCGACCTTCGAGCGATAACGTCTGAAAAACCGCCTGACTGTAAGAGATTTTTTGAGAATGTCCTTTAGCGCGTCTTTCACCATTTCATTCCTTGTCTTTTGCCAACGCCTCCGCCAGTCTGAAATCAACCGGACTGTTTATGTCCATTGATTCATCCTCGTCCATTATGAAGGGAATTATTACGTCGCCGGTGGGAGATTTTTTATCTCTTATGGTCCCGGGCTTTGTTATGTAAATGCTCGCGTTCTGCGCGTACACGGTGGGGAGGAGTTTATAAGCCAGCGTATGGGCGTTCCGAACGCCGATTTTCACGAAAGGCTTAAGCAACCCTTCCTCAACGACCCACATCTTGTAAGGATGCTCGGAGCAGAGTTTCACGGACCTTAGAGAATCCGCTTCCGGATGTTTCAACATTCCCTCGATTGCCCTGTCTATGGTCTCGGATTTCCTGAACGGAGACGTGGGATAGAGGAGCACAATCAAATCCGGCTCATAATCCTCGTTTTTCTTAAACCAATCGAGGGCGTGTTCCAAAAATTGCATCTCGGTTGACTCGGAGCCTGAAATCTCTTTGGGCCTCATAAAAGGCGTCTCCGCGCCGTATTCCTTCGCAACTGCCGCTATATCCGCCGAGTCCGTCGACACGACGACGCGGTTCACGAGCCGCGCCCTTTTCGCCGCCTCTATCGTATAAACGATAAGCGGCTTGCCGCGAAGGAGCTTCGTGTTCTTTCCCGGAACCCTCTCCGAACCGCCTCTGGCGGGTATGAAGGCGAGAATCTTCATATATTATCCGGAATTTATTTCAAAATCTCATCTAGGACTGAAAAGGCCTGCGCCCTAAATATATCGTTCGGATTTCCTTCCGGGAATGGCCGTAAACACTTGCCGAGGGCTATTCCAAAGGAATCTGCGGAATTAATATCCACCACAAAACAATACGGCTTGATTTCTTCCGGCAATCTGTTGTAAAGCCCTTTTGTAACCAACGCATAGCATCCATGCCGAATTGCGTCCAGCAATTTCGTCTTAAATCCAAATCCGTAATCCGAAAGCAAGGCAATAACTTTGGATTCCGCCATAATCTTATTCGGATTTTCAAGAAAACCGGTCGGAATAATTCGTTTGAACAGATTGATGTCATACCCCGATACATCGCCCGTAATATAGAAATCCCAGTCATTGCATCCGTCTTCCAAACCGTTGACCATCGTGATAAAGTTTTTTGCGGCATCCAATAAAAAACTATTCATACTCGTAGACATCATGCAGAGACAATTTTGCCTTTTATCGGATGGATAAGGCGTCGAGGGGAGATAAGAGACCGGCACAAAATACGGCAAATATTTAATTTTGTTTTTCCTTGTTATGTAACGCCAATAGTTCTGCCTCTCCCAATCCGATATGGTTAAAATTACATCCGAATAATTAGCGCATAAAAAGTCCGCCAAAGAGCATTTAAATAAAAAAAATAGATTTATAGCGAGGCTTTTCCATTGCTTATGCAGCAGAGAAGCCTTTATATAATGGAGCCTGTGGAAGAGTTCTGCATTAATGGATCTTATTACCACCAGCAGGTGCGGATATTTTTTCTTTAAAAATCTTACGGAGCGCGGATAAACGGGACATTCTATAATTGCCGCCGAGTAACCGTTTAAATCTATTTTTTTAAGTTCTTTTAAAAGAATTTTATCCTTGCGCTTTATAAGGACCAATTCGTCAAAGAAGATGCCGCGTTCCTTGAAGTATTCCGTTCTGCCGCGGATATCTTTAGTGCTCCCCAAATATACGTGCTTGGGATCCACCGTGCTATCAGGGACAATATGAAGTATATTCGTTTTTTGACCGGACAAGCCCTTCAATCTGTCTCTATCCTTTCCACGTACCATTTACCTATGGCTAAACCATCCACCCAACCATTTACCAAGTGATCGATGGCGTCGGCTGGCGAACCGACGATCGGGAGGCCGTGACGGTTAAAAGAGGTGTTTATCAATAAACCGACGCCGGTCCGCTTTTTAAATTCTTTTAATAACTCATAAAACCATGGATTCGAATCATGCGACACGACTTGAGGCCTCATCGTGCCGTCCACGTGCACCACGGATGGAACAACTTTTCTGGCATAATCGTTTGCCTTCACCGCGAAGGTCATGTAGGGATACTCTGTTGAGCCGTCCCAATATAAACTTGCGTCCTCTTTCAGGACAGCGGGAGCAAAAGGGACAAACCATTCCCTTCCTTTCAGAATCAGATTTATCCTATCCTTTGTAGCCTCTGAACATGGATTGGCCAAAACCGATCGGTTCCCAAGCGCGCGCGGCCCCATCTCCAGTCTGCCCTGAAAAGCGCCGATTACCTTGCCTTTACTCAAGAAATCGGCAATAACCTGCGGTGAACCGTCTATCACGGAAAGGCCATGCTTGTTTTTACAATGAATAATTTCATCGTAGATTTCTCCCTCGCCAAAACTATGCCCCATATATGGATTACGGAACTTGGCGGAATTTTTATGGGCCGCCTCTTGATAAAGAGCCTCCATGGCAGACCCTGCCGCAAGACCGCTGTCGGCTGAATCCGGAAATGCAAAAAAACTTGACGGCTTAAGGTCGTCGCGAATCATCGCGTTGGCCTTGACGTTTAACATTGCTCCCCCCGCGCATACAAGCGCATCGCACCCCGTTATCTTGATTGCGTCGGCGGCGTACGCAAGCATATTCCCCTCAAAATGTTCTTGCGCGAAATACGCAAACTGTTCCGGCGAAATGTTTTCTAAAATTTTCTTGAAATCTTCCGTCTGCGCAACGGACGCAAGCGGATTAGGAACCTTGCGGGACGGATTGTATCTATTGAAACTTCTCATCTTCCATTTAACGCTGGATCTAAATATGCCGTCCTTACAGCTTATTATGCCCTTAAACGGATTTTCCATTCCATTGCCGGAACCCAGCGCCGCGAGTCCCATGGTCTTGTATTCACCGTCCACCGGGATAAAACCCAATGCCTCTGTAATTGCCTGATAAAATAAACCTAAACTGTCTTCCGGTTTGGAACTGCGTAAAAGTTCCATCCGCCCGTCGGGATATCCTCTGTATATCGTTGCGCTAACCCCGTCGCCCTTGCCGTCGACGGTGATAATGCACGCCTCCTTTAATCCGGAAAGACGAAAAGCCGAGGCGGCATGCGCCCTATGGTGCGCGATATAGTAATATTTTATCCTGCCGTCAAGAAGCCCTAACCCGTCTAAAAACCCGCCATAATGCGACCAGTGTCTGCCCTTAAACTCCTCCCATTTGCCGCTCGCGTTCGGAGGCAGTACAAGCTGTTTTATCTTTCGGCCGGCGCTTTTAAGGGACGAACACAGCCCGCCGTTAATTCCTCCGGCATCAACAATCCTATAATTGGAATGTTGCGGAAATAAAACATTTTTGGTTGAAAAAGCGACGTAATCAATATCGGCCCCTGTCAGCCCTAAGTACTTTAAGGCAGTATCTATGGCTTGATGAGGGAAACCGTAATAATGTTTGATCCTGGAAATCCGCTCTTCCGCCACGGAAAATAAAACCCCTTCAGGAGAACAAATGGCAACGGAGGCATCGTGCGACCAGTGTATCCCCAATGCCAAAGGGCCTGATATTTTAACCTTTAGATTTTCCAAGTTTTAGCCCTCCTTCTTATAAGAACCATGCGGTAATTTATTGACCCTGAGATTCTTCCGCTTTGTAGATAAAAGGCTCATTCCCCAGGATACCGTCGCAGACGACGTCCAATCCGCGGTAATGCCCCGGCAGTAATTCTTCCAACCTCTTTATATTAACAGTGAATCTGTGGTCTGCCGCCGTTATAAACGGCAACGGAATCATCCTCCTGAAAAAAAAGTGAAAAGCATATTTTCTCGCACGATTAAGTTTATCCTCGCTTAAATGATTATCAAAGGGCAGTAAATCCAAAATCTTAAAATACTCTCCGGGGGAACTCGCGTCCCAAGAGAAACCCTTGTTTCTTATCCATGCTTCGCCTGCAACAATTACAGGAATACCCATGCTTGATATCTCGATCCCTGTCTTGGTATTATAAATAATCACCGAATCACACTTCTCCATGACTGCGTATGTGCTAATCTTGCTCTCCGGCGGAATTATGAAAATGTTGGAAGGCAACGAAGGAAATTCTCGCTTAATCTCTTGGGATATCGGCTGGCGCGAAGGTATCATCCCGCGAATCTCGGCAGGATGCACGCGAATAATTAACTGTAATTCCGGACGTTTCGCGAAATATGAGATGGTTTGAAAAACCCATTCAAGCTGATTATTGAACGCACTGGATTTATAATGCAACTGGGCGTCCCACATGACGCTGGTCAGCATACCGATGCAACGTTTCGAAAAATCAACGCCTGTCTCTTTGGCAATCTGCGATGTTTCCTCTTTAGGGTCTTCATGGAACCATATCCAGTCTTCCGTTCCGTGCCACCGGCTTTTCAGGTAATCCATGGTCTTTTTTTCGAGTTCGGGCGTTAGATATACGCCTTCCCACTCGCTTGCGGGCTCGGATATCATCGTATGATGATATGAATCGCCATGGCTGAATACAAACGTTTGTTTCCGGTAAGACGGATTCCAATTAACCACCCTTATGCCCTGCTTCCGGCAAACCTCGCCGATCAATCCCTGAGGCACATATATGCCGTGATGAAAACAGGCGGCATCATATTTATTTTTCCCCGCCAATTCCGCGGTCGCAAAGACAGTAAGCAACGCCGCCTCAAGATAGCGGCGCAACACCTCCTCGCCCAATGGTTCTCCCCTCAGATCTCCCCTGCCGTAATAACGCAACGCGCCGGCAAAGGCATGATCTCCGACCGCCAAACCTTCGAATCTATATTCGCTGATTTGTTCAAAAGGAATGGAAGCGGCAATCCGCTTGGCAATCTCTATCTGTTCTTGCTTGACGAGTTCTCCGTAACGATGTATCTTGAGCCCGAGCGGCCCGAAGACATCGTTGCCATATTTAAAACAAGAGCGGCAAAGGCGCATCTGCCCCTTTTTAACAAACTCCTCCGGCGATATCTTGGATATCTTTGTCACCTGACACGCCGGCAGAAACTCATCACAAAGCAGTATTTCAACGCTTGCCTTGCGAAGCCTCAATGCGACTGCCAAGGCGCTTTCAAGCAACACGCCCAGATCGTAACCGCCGAGGCTGGTGGCGATTAACACGCGCCGGCCGTTTTTCGAGGCATGAGACGGAATCCCCCATAGGCCGGCATCATACCCCAGCCCGGAAGTCCATGGAGGCTCGGCAAATAGCCGTCGAATAATCTCGGAAATATATTTAGACATAAGATTTTCTTTATTCACACACGAATATCGAGTGCCTGCTGAACCATTTCCACCAGAAAGAACCTCTCTTGATGAAAAAAACATTCGGTAAAACGAAATAGGTGATTTTAGGCAAATCACTGCCGCCGAAAAGTTTCACTTCTTTAAATCCCGCAGCCCGTATTAATCCCATCCACTTTTTATTGTTCATCAGCCGCTCGTCTCCAAAAAGCCGCGGCGAAACCCTTGTTCTGCTGTTCGGAACGCTAAAGATAACCTTCTTCGAGACAATCCTCTGCTCGGATAAGCTTCTTATAATGTCCGCGTCGTTGAAATGTTCCATAACACCGCTATGATAAGTCGCGTCAAAATACTCCTTCTCAAACATAGAGCTGAGTTTTAATATATCCCCTTGCACAAAATTCACTTGAACATTATTTAAATACATTCTGGAACGGGCGTATTCTAAAATATCCTCCGTTAAATCAAGGGCCGTAACCTGAAAGCCGTAGTCGGCAAGTATCAAGGATAGCAGCGCGCTTCCGCACCCCGCCTCCAACAGCCGGCCCCCTTTTGGAGTGTTCTCTATTATCAGTTCGATAAGCATTTTACTGCTTATGCACCTGTTAAATATATTCCTGTTGGTACCCTTAAAATGTTTTATCCATTCTTGCTGGGTAGTCACTTTTAAATGCCTCCTTTAACATTAATCCCCTGACGATTGCGCGAAAACCGCCAGTCGTCGCGGAAACTCCGCCCTCACATGCGAAAACGGGACATCAAACCCCGTTGAAGGCCTCGCGCCACGTTCGTAAACAGCTCCCCTATCCTGACCCAGAAAAACCTCTTGGAATAGTTAGCCGGTTTTTTCGCCAGCGTCAGCAAATAATTCAATTCCATCCGGTAATGGGCCAAAACGTACAAACGGGTCATTTCGCGATCCGGCAATCCGGAAATATTCAAGAGAATGCGCCCCGGCTTATTCATTCCGAGACGGAGGGCGTGCAGATACGCCTCCTCGTCCGGTATCAGGCCTGATCTCTTGGCATCTTCGTAAATCTGCGAACCCGGCAGAGGTGTGGTCCACGACATGCGCCGAGGGGGATAACCGGATTCCTTGACCAACGAGATGGTTTTATCCAGATCTTGCGCGGTCTCGCCCGGATACCCGCACATGAACTGCAGTTTGAGATGCATGCCCGCGTCCTTCGCGGCGTTTAATACCGATATTATCTGGTCGCGTGTGATACCTTTGTTCATCGCCCGCAGAATGCGGTCGCTGCCGGATTCCAGCCCCAAACCGATGGAATAGCAATTAGCGTCCCTCATCTGCCGCAGGATATCCCTGTTGACCGTGTTCACCCGGGCTTGACCGTCCCAGTAAACACCCATGTCTTTGATCCTCCGGCACAGCTCGAGCACATGCTCTTTCTTGAAGACCAGGATTTCGTCATAAAAGTGCACGGCGCGAACACCGAAGCGCTTCTTTAGGAACACTATTTCTTCAATGATGCGATCCACCGATTTATATCTTACCGTTTGATAGCTCCGGGAACAGAATCGGCATTTAAAAGGGCACCCCCGTCCCGAAAACATGCTGATATTGGGGGTCAGGAGGTCCGGGGAGAGCAAATTCACCCCGAACTCTTCGTAACTGGTCGTCTCGTCGTCAGCCCAAAGATTCTTGCCCAAGTATATAGACATGTCCCACATGTCGAAATTGGGCATTGGGAGAGTGTCGAGATCTTTTATGAGCTCGCGTTGCGGCGTCGTTACGATCTCGCCGTCACGCAGGTAGGCCAGACCCTTGACGCGGTCCGGACTGTTAAGATTGCGCAGAAGGTCCACGGCGGTATCTTCCCCCTCGCCGATGACGCAGAAGTCTACGGTTTTTTTCAACAGGAGAAAGTTGAAATGCAAGTCGGCGAGTAAACCGCCCACGACCACGGGGATGGAATACCTCTCCTTGACGGCATTGGCCAGCCAGAGAACGTGGGAATAATTCATGGAGGCGAAACTTCCGATGCACACGCATTCGAAACTATGGTCGTCCAAATACCTCTTGATCTCGTGCTGAAGCATGTCCTTGCCGTAGACATCAAGCAGGGATATCTCGTGCCCGTCGTCTTCTAACCGGCGCATCACCGTTGCGAGGCCCCACGGAAAATAGCGCCTCACGCCGGGCGTTCTACTCAGGCCGTCACGGATATGTGGATTAATAACCAGGATTTTTATGGCGCTACTCCTCAATCACCGGCCGCATAACGACGGGAGATTGTTGCTCACTGTTGGAAACAATCAGAGTTTTCAAACATACTTCTCTCCGAATACGCTTCTTAAAATTCTTTGGTATAAAAGAAATTCCGCTCTCGTTGGAACAAACAATTCCTTTAAGGAATTACCGGTTATTCGCGTATAGATAAAAATAATCGATACCGTGGCCGCTATATAGGAAATCGTCGAGGCTATGGCGGCCCCGTTTATCCCAAGTTCGGGTATTAACCATAAATCCAATATTACCATCGTTACCAACGCAATCCCGGATGTGAAACTATATTTCATAGGGTGTCCCTGCGCGATTAAATCACTGGCAAGTATCTTCCATACGGTAAGCGCCCAAATACCCGGCAACAGTATTATTAAAGCGGAAGCAGACGGCAAAAAATCTTGCCCAAAGGCGAAAATTATGATGCTTTTGCCAAGCAAGAATATCATAAAACATGCAATTGTGACCGGAACCAATACCGTGCGGATTACCGCCGGCGTAAATAGTTTCGCACTCTTATTATCCATCCGGGCAACCCTTGGCAATAAAACGCTTCCTATTGCATTAGGAATGTTCCATATTATTTCACCTATGACAACAGCCACCGTATAATACCCAACCGAGGCTGCCGGCAAGAAATAACTTATTATCAAAATATCGCTTCTATAACTAAGATCTTTTAATATATTCCCTGTATGAGACTTGAATCCGAATTTCAGCAATTGTTTCATTAAATTGAAATCCAAACCAACCTCTTTGAGATTAATCTCCTTAAAAAGGAAAAAAGCTAAAAGAAAAACAGCGAGTAAAACGGAGACTATTGCGGCAATAATGGCGCCGGTCAAGCCCAAACTGAAAATCCTTATCAATACTATTAATAATATTAAGTTGATTGCCGACCGGGCAATAGAGATAATATTAATGTGATCAATTCTATAAAGACCCTGCAAGAGACTGATAAAATGGTTATTAAATAAGTAAAAAGGCATAAACGAGCAAATGATAATTATGAATCTTTCGTCAACCTCCTTAAAAAAAATACTCTTTACGGAAAATACCGTTAAAAATGACGGAATGATCAATAAAACGCTTATCAGAACGGATAAAGCCAGGCTATTTGCTATTAATTTGGTTGAAGTTGTTTTGCCGGCATAATAATTAACAGCATGTCCAATTCCCATTTTGCCAAACGTAACAACCAACATCGGAATAAGAAGAACTAATGCTAATTGCCCCTTTCCTTCCGGGCCTAAAAGGCGTGCGGTAATTATTGATGTCACAACCGCTATGATAAAGATCGAGAACTGGCTTACAACCGTATTTATTGAATATCTTGTAAATTGTTCGGATTTAAAACTTTGCATAAATTTTTATTCAGCCCCTAAAAATGTCTTTGCCAAGCTCTCGCCGTCCAGCCCGTGATATTTAAGCGTCTCGCCGGGCGTGCCGCATGCCGGGTAGCCCTCTACGCCGAACTTCTCAAGCCTTCTACCTTGAAGCGTCCCGGTGGAGTTGAGCGCGTTAAGGAGGCTGTCGCCGAGCCCTCCGTAAGGAGAGTGGTTGTCGAGGGCGAAAATCTTGGGCGTATCTCCGATAACCTCTTCAAGCCACGTGTCATCAACCCTGTTGAGCCACGGCATATTGACTACCTTTAAAGAAAAACCTTTGCCTTCAAGGATTTCGGCGGCAATCAAAGCCTCGTTCAGCATGACAGGGCCGTAGGCGAAGATTATCGCGCCGCTCCCTTGTTTCAAGACCGTGCCTTTTCCGAAAGAAAAATCATATCCTTCGGGAAGGAGAATCGTCCTCGGAGAAGGCGATATCGCGAGCCTCATCATGCAGGTCTCCTTTGCCTTGTTCACGCACCATTCAAGGGCCTGCTTTGTCTCAACGGCGTTGCACGGCTCCAGTATCGTGCAGTTCGGAAGCGCTCCGAAGAGCGAGACGTCCCTGAGGCTCTGGTGCGATTTTCCCGGCCCCGCCGGTATAAGCCCTGCGTAATGGCAAACGTAGATTATCTTCGTGAGTTCCGTGGCGTTCGCGTAAATCTGCTCGTTGGCGCGGGAGGAAAGAAATACCCCGAAGGAGTTCACGACGGGCAGATACCCGTTAAGCGCGAGCCCTCCGGCGGTCGAAACCATGTCCTGCTCGGCAATGCCGCTCTCGATAAAACGTCCCGGAAACTTGGTTTCAAAAGGCCTCAACCCGCAATCCGCCGAAAGGTCGGCGTCGAAAACAACCACGTCTTTTCTCTTTGCCCCTATTTCAGCGAGCGCCTCGCCGAACGCCGTTACGACCTTTTCGACCGTGTCCTTGAGTTTCGCCCTGTTCTTTTCCCTTTGCTCAACGACCTCTGTTACAAGAGGGCTTAATCCCCCGGCCTTAAAAAACAGGTTTATCTTCTTTGTGAGTTCGAAAACTCCTTTTTCATAGGATTCGTCGTCAGGCGCGCCGGAGTGCCAACGGTAGAGTCCTTTCCCTGCCTTAAGCGCCGAAGGGCCTTCCATGAAAGAAACGCCTCTGCCTTTAATGGTGTCGGCTATAAGGGCCTTGGGCTTATTTTTTATCTTTTTAAGTTTCTTGAACGTCGCGCTCAGTTTTTTCATGCCGTGCCCGTCGCAGCGCTCCACGTGCCAGCCGAAGACCCGGAGCTTCTTTTCTATCTCGCCCAGATCTATTATTTTCTTAACCGGCCTGTCGGTCTGTATCTTGTTGAAGTCCACGATCATCGTCAGGTTGTTTATCTTTTGATAAACTGCCGTCTGGAGGGATTCCCATATCTGGCCTTCCTGAAGCTCTCCGTCTCCGGTGAGAACGAACACCCGTCCGCCGTGACCCGAGAGTTTTTTCGCGAGGGCCATGCCCTTTGCCTTCGATACGCCCATGCCGAGCGAACCGCTATTTGCCTCTATGCCGGGTATCTTCACGTCAGGGTGGCCGTCAAGGCCGCCTATGCGGCGGAGTTTCAAAAGTTTTTCGAAATCCAGAATCCCGGCCGCGGCAAACACCGCGTACTGTCCCGGGCAGTCGTGCCCCTTTGAAGAAAAAAACACGTCCCTTTCCGGGTTATCAATGCCGGATTTAACCGTATTCATCTCGTCGAGATAAAGAAGCGTCAATATGTCCATGGCGCTGAAGCTTGAGCCGAGGTGCCCGCTTCCGGCCTTCTTAACCGAGGAAAGAGCGTTAAGCCTGCACATGTCGCTCAAGACGGCGAGTTTTTTGAATCTATCCGCCTTTGCCTCTTTTACGCGCTTGAATTCCCGTTCAGGTATGAACTCTATCTTAAGCATGCCTCAGTCCTTTTTCTCGAACTGCACGTTTTGAATCTTCGCGCTATAATCCACGTAAAGCGTCTTTACCTCGGAAAACGCCTCTATCGCGGCCCACCCCGCCTCGCGATAGCCGAGGCCGGAATTTTTCACTCCCCCGAAAGGCAGATGCGGCTCGCTTCCGAAGGTCGGGGCGTTTATGTAACAAACTCCGGCTTCGGCATCGTCGAAAAACAAAAATGCCCTGTTTACGTCCTTGGTAAAGAGCGAAGCCGAAAGCCCGTAAGGCGAAAGGTTATGCACGCGCAAGGCGTCTTCGTAAGACCTTGCCTTGAACAACACGAGCACCGGGCCGAACACCTCTTCGCAAGCGATTTCCATGTCAGCGGATACGTTGTCTATGACCGTGGGGGCTATATAATAACCCTTGTCGTAAACGCCCCCCGTAAGCCGCTCTCCGCCGGTCAGTATCCTCGCGCCTTCCTTCTTGGCGCGCTCCACGTAGCCCATGACCCTATCGAACTGTTTTTTGCTTATAAGAGGCGTCAAGTCGGAAGAGTCGTCGCTTCCGGGGCCGATTTTCTGTTTCGCGGTTTTGGCGAGAAGTCTTTTAACGAACTCGCCGTACACGGCCTCGTGCGCTATGACCCTGCTCGTGGCCGTGCACCTCTGGCCTGATATGGAAAACGCGCCGCATACGGCTCCATCCGAGGCAAGCTCGATGTCCGCGTCTTCCATGACGATGACGGCGTTTTTTCCGCCGAGCTCAAGAGAGGTCTTCGCGAGTCGTCCGGCGCAGTTCTTGCCTATAATCTTTCCCACTCCGCTCGAACCGGTAAAAGAAACCATGTCAACGTCCCGGTGAAGCGTCAGGGCTTCTCCGGCCTCCGGGCCGAAACCGTGGATGAGGTTTAAGACACCCTTCGGAAGACCGGCTTCCTCCATTATCCTTACGAAACGCGCGGCCGTCTCGGGCGTATTTTCCTCGGACTTAAGAACGACCGTATTTCCGCAAACAAGGGCGGGGAAGGTCTTCCAAGACGTTATGGCCATGGGAAAGTTCCATGACGTGATTATTCCGACAACCCCCACGGGATACCTCTTTGTCATGGCAAAGCGTTTTTTAAGCCCCGAGTGAGTGGTCTTCCCGTACCATCTCCTTGCCTCGCCCGCGGCAAAGTAGGCCATGTCTATCCCTGATTGAACGTCTCCCAGAGCGCCTTTTACGGTTTTTCCGTTCTCTTTCGAAAGCGCCTCGGCGAGTTCTTTTTTGCGCCCGGTCATTATCCTTCCCGCTTCAAAGACTATATTGCCCCTTTCGAGCGGAGTAAGGCTTTTCCACGCCGGGAATGCGGCGCGCGCGGAAGAAACTGCCGCTTCGACGTCTTCTTTTCCGGAACGCGGAAAAAGCCCTATGACCTCGTTTACGTCCGAGGGGTTTCTGTTCTCGAAAACCGCGCCTGAGACCGCAGGAACCCACTCTCCGTCAATGTAATTTTTGAAACGCTCGGTCATCGCGGCGCTCCTTGAAAACCGGAGATTTTTACCACGCGCTATACCCTCCGTCCATCACAAGATTCGCGCCTGTCATGTAACTTGACGCGTCGGAAGCAAGAAAAATCACCGCGCCGTTGTATTCGTCCTCTCTCGCCATTCTTCCGAGCGGAACCTTAGCCGTATAATTTTTTAAAAACCTCTCGTCCTGATAATTGAAAACCCCGGCGAGCGTAAGGGTGTTCACGCGCACGTTCTTCTTTGCCCAGTAAACGGCAAGATACCTCGTAAGGTTAAGCACCCCGGCCTTGCTCACGGAATAAGCGATTGGCTTGAAAAAAGGAGTTTCCTTGTATTCGTAGATTCTCTGGTCGGGGGAGAGCATCCCGTATATGGAAGATATGTTTATTACGCTTCCTCCGCCGGTCTCGGCCATTTTTCCGCCTATCACTTGGCAACAGACGAGCATGCCCTTGAGATTAACGTCCATCATGGCCTGCCACGAAGTTTCGGGATAGGTCTCGAAGGGCCCCGTGTCTTCCGCTTTCGCGTCGGGCGGGGCGTCTATGGCGGCGTTATTTATCAAGACGTTCGGAATTCCGAAACGCGACACTACGGCATCGAGCGCCTTTTCAATTGACTTGCGTTCGGTTATGTCGGCTTCGACGAGAAGAAGGTCTTTCGAATGAATCTCTTTGAGTTTTCCCTTGGGGCTTTCCGGCAGTAAGTCCATTGCAACGACCTTCGCGCCTGCCGAAAGAAGCGCCCTTACATACTCCCCTCCGAGCTGTCCCGCGGCGCCCGTTACGACCGCGACCTTCCCCGAAAGGTCAAATGATTTTCCAAAGACCGCTTTTCCCGTCATGATAAAACCTTTCCTTCCTTTGCCGCGGCTATGTAATCGCAAAATTCCCTTACCGCGCCGTAACCGCCTTTTACCTTGGAAACATAAAGGGAAATCTCCTTGACCTCCGGATAAGCGTCGCTTACGCACGCGGGAAGCCCGACTATTTCAAGGCATTCGACGTCGTTTATGTCGTTACCCATGTAAGCCGCGTTCTCGAGCGGTATGCCGAGTTTTTTCGCTTCTTCTTTCAAAACCTCGGCCTTCCGGTCGCAACCCTGTATGGAGGGAATATTCAGTTTCTCGCACCTTGCCGCGACAACGGGATTTTTTTCCTTTGAAAGAACAAGCAGCCTTACTCCGTGCCTTCTCAAGGCGTCAAGCCCGAAACCGTCGGAGCGGCTGCAAAAGACGCCTTCTCTTCCGTCTTCAAGGGTAAGCACCCTGTTATCCGTGAATACGCCGTCAAAGTCAAAAACAGCCATCTGTATCCGCTTGGCTATTGACGCCGGATTTTCTTTTTTGCCCGGTGATTTCATGCCCTTACTCAAGGTATTCCGGCTTTACCGCGGCCTCTTCAGCAAGGTCAGCCTTTAGTTTTTTCCCCAACATGCCTTTAAGAAGATACGGGGGCGTGCCGTTTGCCGGAATTTTAAGGCACGTGTTTTCCTCCGTAAGAACAGTCCCCTTGCTCAAGGCGCGGGCGGCGTAAACGCCTTTACCCATTTTCTCGCGCGCCGAACGCTCGAAATCATGAAGAACCTTTTTCCTCTCGCCGAGCGCCATGTCCACGCGCCTTAAATCCCGCACCTGCTTGCGTAGCCCCTCGGGCTCGAGCGAAAACTTGTGGTCCGTGCCCTTCCATGAGCGGTTAAGGGTAAAATGCTTTTCCACGACCGTCGCGCCGAGCATATAGGCCATGACCGCGGCGAGTATGCCGTTATCGTGCCCGGAATAACCTATTATCGTCCCGGGAAACTCCTTCTTCAATATTTCTATTACGCCGAGGTTCAGGTTGTGATACTCGGCGGGGTATTCGGCTACGCAATGGAGAAGGCAGATTTTGTCGTTATGTTTTATGACGGTTTCGTACGCCATGCGGACCTCTTCCATTGTGGCGGCCCCGGTGGAGATGAACATCGGCTTTTTGAATTTGGCTATATATTCGAGAAGCGGGGCGCTCGTCACGTCGCCGGAGGCTATCTTGTAGCTTGTCACGCCCAATTCCTCCAAAAAGTCCGCGCTCTTGAAGTCAAAGGCCGTTGACATGAACTCAACGCCCTGCTCAGCGGCGTATTTCTTGAGTTCCGCGTACTCGTCGCGCCCGAACTCTAAAAACTCCCTGTGCTCCCCGTAAGTCGCGCCATAGCTGTTTTCGTTATCGTAAGGCCTGTCGTAAAAAGCCTTTGTGTAAAGACTCTTGTTGTCCCTTTTCTGGAATTTCACGGCCTGCGCGCCGCACCCCGCGGCAATGGCTATCATCTTCTTCGCGTTATCGAGACTGCCCTGATGATTGTGCCCTATCTCGGCTATTACGTAACACGGGCCTTTGTCCGAAATTTTGCTTCTGCCGAACTCGATGACTTTCATAATTTCCTCTCCTTCCTAAGCCCTCACGATATTTTTGGCGTTTATGCCCTTTACCGCGCCCCTCGAATCAACGAGAAGCCTCGATTCCCTGGCGAGCCATTTATAATCGAAACAAGAATGGTCTGTAACTATGACGACGCAGGCGTATTTTTTTATTGCCTTTTTGTCGAGGCGTACGCTTCTCATGTTAAGCGTATGGCCGCGGAGTTTCGGCAGTTTCGACACGTATGGGTCGTGGTAATCAACCTTCGCGCCCTTAGCCTGCAAAAGCTCTATCACGTGCACCGCCGGGGATTCCCTCATGTCGTCAACGTCTTTTTTATACGCCGCGCCCAAAATCAAAATCCGCGAGCCTTTTATCGCGACGCCCTTCGAGTTAAGCGCGTCCGCCGTCTTGCCAACGACGTAATAAGGCATGGAGGCGTTTATCTCGCCGGCAAGCTCTATGAACTTTGTCTGAAAATCATACTGCCTTGCCTTCCACGAAAGATAAAAAGGGTCAATCGGAATGCAGTGCCCTCCGAGGCCCGGACCCGGATAAAAGGCCTGAAAGCCGAATGGTTTGGTCTTGGAGGCCTCTATGACCTCCCGGATGTCCATGCCCATGCGGTCGGCGAGCATCTTTAGTTCGTTAACGAGCGCTATGTTCACGCAACGGTAGATGTTTTCAAGGAGTTTCGTCATCTCGGAAACCCTTGTGGAAGACACAGGCACGACCGTATCAACTACCTTTGAATAAAGCGCTACCCCTGCCTTTAGGCAATTTTTGGTAACGCCTCCCACGACCTTGGGTATTGTTTTTGTCGAGTGGTCGGTTCTGCCCGGGTCTTCTCTTTCAGGCGAAAACACGAGAAAAAAATCCTTCCCGGCCTTAAGCCCGTTTTTCTCGAACCTCGGAACAAGCAACTCATCCGTGGTGCCGGGATATGTGGTTGATTCGAGAGACACGAGTTGCCCCGGCCTTATGAACTTCGCTATCTCGTTCGCAGTGCCAACGACGTAGCTCATATCAGGCTCGCGCATGGAGGTGAGGGGGGTCGGCACGCAGATTATTATCGCGTCCATGTCCCTTAATTTCGACATGTCGCTTGTTGCCTTTAAAAACCCTGCTTCTACGGCCTCCTTAATCGAAGAAGAGGGGATGTGCTTTATGTAAGACCTTCCCTTCATGAGGGAAGATACCTTCTCGACATCAACGTCAAAGCCCGTAACCGAAAAGCCCTCTTCGCAAAATCTCAATACGAGAGGCAGGCCGACGTAGCCAAGGCCTATGACCCCGACCTTGGCCTTCGAGGAATCCAGCTTTTTCAAAAACTCGGATAATCTGTTTTTTTGAGCCATTGTTTGCCGCCCCTTATTTTTTTATTTCTATTGCCTTTTTAATCCACCCGCCGTTGCTTATGTCGAGTATGGACTCTCCCCGCACGCCGGCGGAAAGAAGAGAGCTTCTCAACTCTTCCGTTCTGTGGGACGTTATGACTATAAGCTCCGGGCAGTGTTCTTTCAATTCCTTTATCGAAACGACACTCTGGCCGAAGAACTTGGTTCCTTGTTTTCCGTCGTCCGCTATCGCGGCGAGTTCGAGCGTAGTTTCTTTAAGAGAGAGATAGGCAATCTCCGCGATCTCGTCAACGCCGCAAAAGGCGATTTTCCTTATTCCCGATGATTCCATGTCGCGGAAAAGCACTCCGAAATCCCTTCTCGCGACCCTGTAAAGGTTCGTGAAGTTTCTAAGATGCTCGTAGGTGAGGCGGGTCTTTTCGGTGAAGCCGGTCGGCGTGAGATAGTATTTATACCTCTTGCTGGGAATCGCCGAAACAGTCACATATCCCTTTGACACGAGGTTTTTTATGTAGGAATTCACAAGGCCTAACGCGATGCCGAGGTTTTTGCTCAAATCCCTCTGCGTTACGTTCCCGTTCTTGGATATCTCGTCAAGCACCAGAAGAGACCTGTATTCTTCGGCTTGCTGGATATTATGACCCTTATCAACGTTCATATTGTGAACATACCACTGGAAGGAAACTTTGTCAAGCGGTTTGTTCATGGTATGAACAAGGCGCATTGGAAATTAAATTACCATACTTTTCAATGAAATATCTTAACCTTGTGTCGGTCGTAAGGCAGAGCGACCCATGCGAAAAGCATGGGTCGCGAAAGGCGCTACAAAAATAAACCGGAAAGAACCTCTTCCCCTTTCCTTATGACACAAAATAATTGACATTACCCCTACGTTTCATAAGATTTGCATACGGAAATAATGTTGTGCTATAATGAGGCAAAATATGAATACCGCGGATTTTGAAAAAGAAATCAAGATACACATAGAGGCGAGATACCCTATCCTCTGGCTCGTGTCATTCGAGGAACGGAGGGTTGAAAAAATCCTCGAAGGCCTCTGCAAGGAACTCGGCACCAACTACTGGTGTTGGTCGGTTTCAAGGGGATTGTATTCGACCGACAAAAAGAAAAAAGAGGCCATTGGCCGCGAAAAGATACTTACCGCGATAGAAGAAAAAATCCAGAAAAGCGAAGACGCGAACAGCCTGTTTCTTCTTAAGGACGTCGCCGGATATTTCGCCTCTCACGAATTCCTGAGAAAGTTCCGGGACCTTCCCTCCATAATAGACGAGCAACAGCGCTCCATTGCGACGGTCTGCATCCTCTCTCCGACCTTGAGCGAAATTCCGCCCGAACTCGAAGAAGACATCGTAGTGTTGGAACTTGCCCTTCCGGACTACGACGAGATAGAAGAGATGGTAACCTCGACCTACGGGCACCTCATCCCCAAGACGTGGCACGCTTCCACGCGGACAATACTCTTCCAGTCTCTTCAGGGGCTTTCTCTCGACAACATCAGAAGGGTCGTAAGAAAGGCCATAAGCATCAATAAAGGCGTCTTGAACGAGGACTGCATCAAGGACATACAGGACGAAAAGCAACAGATAATAAAAAAGCAAAAGATCCTCGACTACTACCCGCACAGGGAAACCATAGACAACATAGGCGGCCTTGACGAAATAAAGAAATGGTTCATAGACAGAGAACACGTCTTCAGGCTGAGCAGGGAGAAGATCGGCACCCTGGGGTTAGAGATACCGAAGGGGCTTCTCCTCATAGGGGTGCCGGGAAGCGGCAAAAGCCTCTGTTGCAAGGCGTTGGCCGGCATATGGAACCTGCCGCTCCTTCGAATGGACGTCGGAAGGCTCTTCGGCTCCACGGTCGGCGAATCCGAAAAAAACATACGCCGTTGCATACAGCTTGCCGAGGCAGTAAGCCCCTGCATCATGTGGATAGACGAGATAGACAAGGCCTTCGGAGGGGTAACCGGCTTTCAGGGCGATTCCGGAACCCAACTGAGGGTGTTCGGGACTTTCATCACGTGGCTTCAGGACAAAGAAAAACCGGTTTTCGTCATAGCCACGGCGAACGAGCCGAAAAACCTCCCGCCCGAACTCTGGAGAAAGGGCCGTTACGACGAGGTGTTTTTCGTGGACCTCCCGAGCGCGGACGAAAGGGAAGAGATATTCCGCATACACCTCGAAAGAAGGTCGCAGGACCCGACCGCCTTCAATCTGAAGGAACTCGCCCAGAACACGCAGGGCTTTACCGGAGCCGAGATAGAGCAAGGCATAAAGGACGCGATAGTCACCACATTCAACGCCATACACGAAGGCAAGGACGCCAAAACAACCGAAACCCTGATAGACGAACTTTCGGCCTTAAACCTCACGAAAGAGGGCATACTCGGCTCCATCAGGAACATCACGCCTCTTTCGGTTCTTAAAAAAGAAGAGATAGAAGAACTCCGCAACTGGAGCCACCAACGCGCGAGACCCGCGTCAAAGTCCCTTTTCCGCCAGCGCGTCGAGACCCTTACGGAGAAAGAAAAAAGAAGCATCGCGATACACGAGGCCGGGCACGCGCTCCTCATGCGGCACCACTTCGGCAAAATCCCCGTATTCGTGAGCATAGACAACTACAAGGACTTCAGCGCCTTTATCCCGCGCGAAGAGGCCATGAAAAACACCTTCACCAAAAGGGACCTTGAAAAGGAAATAGGGGTCGTCATGGGAGGGATGTGCGCCGAAACCGAACTCTACGGGCAGGAGTCCAAGACCGTCGGGGCGTCCCATGACCTGCTTGAAGCCACGGCAAAAGCGAAGAAGATGGTCGTCGAGTACGGATTCGGCGAGATAATGAAAAACGCGAGCCTCATCCAGCTTCAGGATTATACGCTCGCCTCCGGCAAAGACGTCTTGGACGACATACAAAAAATCCTCACGAACGCGAGGGAAGAGAGCGAGGAATTCCTCGCCAAAAATAAAGAAATCCTTCTCAAGCTCGTGGACGCGCTCATGCTGGAGGTCTTGATGAGCGGAGAGTCCCTTTCGGAATTCTTCAAGACAAACCCTCTCGAATAAGAGGACGGCGGCGCGATGAGCTACTATACCGAGATAAAGACCGAACTTAAAAACAAGCACTACGTGTTATTGGCCCTCGAGGAACTCAAAAAAAGAGGGGAAATAACGAACTACGAACGGCTCGAAAAGAAAGATTCGATAAAGGTGGACCGCGGCGGCGACATCTTCAACATCTCCACGACCAAGGAAGGGACGATTCAGGTCGAAGGGGACGCGAGGGTCGTAACGGCGTTCACCCAGCGCCTGACGCAGATGTACGCCTATATGTCCATAAAGGAAAACCTGCCGCTCGATTTCGAGATAGCGAAGGAAACCGAATCCGCCGGCAGCATAACCATCCTTCTGAAAGGATAGGGGTAAAGCCATGGCCGGAAAAGAGATAAGGATAAAAATAACGCCGGACGGCAAGGTGGAGGTTGACTCGAGCGTTTTCAAGGATTGCAAAGAAACGGCCCTGCACCTCGAAAAAGCGCTCGGCAAGATACAGCGCTTCGTCGAAAAGGACGACCTCGACACGGCCGAGCGAATAAAGATAGACACAGGTGAATAAGAAAACTTCCCTCAACATACACGCCGTAATACCCTGCTCGAGAATAAACGGTCCGGGCAAAAGACTCGTTGTGTTCTTTCAGGGCTGCGACAGAGACTGCGCCGGGTGCTTTAACCCCGCGACGCATTCTTTTGAGACGGCCGCGCTTTACTCGACGGACGAGGTCTTTGAAAGGCATCTTGCCCCGGGCGTTGAAGGGCTGACAATAAGCGGAGGCGAGCCGTTTCTTCAAACAGAAGGGCTCGCGGAACTTTTAAAAATCGCCAAGGAACGCCGGAATCTTACCACAATCGTTTACACGGGCTTTACATTGGAGGAACTTCAAAAGAAAACCTCCTCCGCGGAAGCCCTTAAATACACGGACGTCTTGATTGACGGGCCGTTCGTGGAATCAAAAAAAGAGATGACCCTTCTCGCGAGGGGTTCCTCGAACCAGACGTTTCATTTCTTGAGCAACGCATACGCGATCCAAGATTTTCATATGCCGGGCAAAATCGAAATAAACATAGGAAAGGACGGGGTGGTAATTGAAACCGGCTTCGGTGTCCTGCGAACGGCGCAATGAATCAATAAGCCCCGTTCGCGGGAATGGCGCGAAACAGGTTTAAACATTGTGAGTGCAGGCTCGCCCCTGCAGACTGCCCGCATAAATAAAACGAAATGCCCCTTTCGACTCTCGAACGCCTTAAAACAATCGCGCAATCAGACTCCAACCAGAAAGACAAAAAGACGGCGATAACGAGCCTTCTCGCCGGGCTTCCGGCGTCCGGGGAAAGCATGCAGGCCTTCGAGGCCGCCTTGGGCATTCTCGAACAACTGGAAAATATCGAGGAACGGCAAAACGGAATACTCGAATTCAACCACATCCTTCCAAAAGGAGAGGCGTTCTCGGAACTGCACATGGCCGCCATTATCGCCGCCACCAACGCGGTAGCCCTCATGGAGGACGCGAAACACAGAAAATCCGCGCTCCTTCGCCTCGCCGAAGACATTCCCGAAGCGATAGAGTTCTCGGCGGTTTACGGCAAAACGATGGAACGCGTCATGGAGGCGGCGGACAAGATTAACGATAAATTCTACCGCAGGTTTTCCCTTTCCGACATATCGGAAAAACTCAAAAGAAGGGGCGGCTTCGACGACCTCGCGCTCCGCGCCATAGAAGTGGCGCTCGGCCTTTCGGACGACCCTTCATATAAAAAATTCAACTTGGACGAAGTGGCGAAAGAACTGCCCAAGACCTGCGACATAACTTTTTACCAAAACCACACCTTCCTCGGCATAGCGACGAATCTGCCGAAGAGAGGGAAATTTCTCGAACTCTACAAAAAAGCCCTCGACGTGGGCATCCGCGCCTCGAACACCCTCGACGAGCCCTATTACAGAAAATACGCGCTCTTTTTCATCGCGGAAAGCCTGCCCAAGAACGCCGAATTCGCTCCGTTTTACGAGCGCTGCCTCACGGATTCCTTCAAGGCCGCGATTACGATAAAAGAGCCTTTCGTCAAGACCTACGCCCTCATAGACCTTTTGCAGGAGCTTCCGAAGACGCGCGAGTTCATGGGCCTTATAGTCAATGCGATAGAGGAAATCCTGCCGTTTTTCTCGGTAAAGAGCAGGATGGCGGACGTCGAGGCCTTGGAGGTCGTGGACTTCATCATCGTCGCCGAAGAAAGAAAGATGACCGAGAGCAAAAAACGCCGCTACACGAGGGGAAACTACGCGCGCCTTTTCACAATCGAGCTCGAAAAGTTCTCGGAAATACTCAACGACGCGAGGCTTCTCGAAATCCTCAAACCCTATATCCACGTCTGGATAAGGCCGGTGGAATTAAGGGAAACGCTGAAAAAGCTTTCCGAACGCATAGAGGCATTGAAGAGCAAATTCCACGGCAAGGAGATAGAGCGGCCGGTATTCGTCAAGGAAGAGCGTTTCAGCCTCGTGAAAAAAGACGTTTCGAAGACAGCGAGCGCGAAGGTAAAGGAAACAATCGCCATAGACCTCGGCGCGACCAATACCGTCATCATGAAAAAACATGAGGACGCGGAGCCGGAGTTCGTTTATCTCGACGGACTTTCCAAAAAATACGGCGACACTTATATCGTGCCGACCTACATCCATCCCGACACCGGTTCAATCGGCGCGGACGCGAAAAGTCTCTCTTCGCTCAACATAAAAAAGATGCTCCTCGAAAACGACCCCGCGGGCGCGGATTACATGGCGAGATATTTGAGGACCCTCTACCGCCACATAAAAGGCTCGGTCCCTCATAGCGGCTGGCTTTCGATACTCACGGCCAAACCCGCGGACAAGATATGCGTGACCGTGCCGGTCGGCTTCCAGACCTACAGGAAAACAATAGGCGAGATCTTCAAAGGCATGGCGCGCGGAGTTGAGATAGACTTCGTGGAAGAGCCCCTTGCCGCGGCCATCGGCTACCAGATAGCGGAAAAGCGGGACAAGGTCGCTCTTATCATAGACTTCGGCGGATGCACGCTGGACGTGATGCTCCTCCGGCTCAACACCGAAGAGGTGCACGTCGTTGCAAAGCCCGACCGCTCGACCATGCTCGGCGGAAGGGACATAGATTTCTGGCTCGCCTCTCATCTCGCGAAGCGGCTCGGCTTCTCGGAGGACACGATACCTCCGAAGGTTCTGGTCGAGGCCGAAGACATAAAGATAGCCCTATCCGAGCACCGCTCCGTTCCGTTCGAATGGGACGGGAAAGAGGTGCGCGTGACGAGGGAGGACTTTGAAACCACGCTCGCGTCCCACGAATTTTACGAGACAATCGACAGGGCGATATCCTACGTTTTCAAAAAGGCGAAAAAACTGGGCGTTACAAAAGACATGGTGGAGGCGGTGCTTCTGACGGGCGGAAGTTCGCAGATACCGAGTTTTAAGGACAAGATAACCGCTCTTTTCCCGGAACTCAGGAAACTTAACGCGGTTTACGACCACAGCCCTCTTTCCGCGGTTGCCAAGGGAGCGGCCCTTTACGGAACAAAGGCCGTTGTTGACAGGCACCTCGCCGTAGCCTACGCGCTTCGCCACACGATAAAGGACAAAGAAAAAAAGGACTTCTTCGAAATCGTGCTCGAAAAAGGAGAATCCCTTCCTCTGGAAAAGACCTTCATGGCGCGGCCCGCCGCGACGCTCGGGCCGCAAGACGAGCTCTTTCTCGAACTGTTCGAGGTTCCGGAAACGTTTATCGTAAGAAGATGGGTGAACGAAGCGGACATGGAATTCATAAAGCAAACCGTCAAGACCCCTCTTCCGGAAGACGTCGTGTTCAAGGGTTTCAAGATAATTACGCTTCCGCTCGGCAAAGTAACGGACGAGGACGTGTTAATAACGTTCAAACTTGACGAAACCGGAAACCTGAAGATTAAATACGGGCCGGAGGGGAAGGAAGTCGAGACGGGATTGAGGTTGCAGTAAGTGATTGAAGCGTTAGCCTGGTTATTAAACCCTCTCCCCTTGGGGGAGAGGGCAGGGTGAGGGGTAAGTCTTCAATTGAATGGATATGTCATCATAAAATTTTGTCATTCCCGCGGTTCCCCGCTTAAGATTGCGGGGGCAGGCTTTTGAGCGGGAATCCAGAAAGAACAGTCGCTGTTGTGCTAGCTCACTTTTTTCCTCCTATTTTTCTTATAAGGACAAGGAGAAACTATGAGTAATGGTAAAACGATATTAAATGATTTTGTCGAGCATTGGAAAAATAAATTTAAACCCAAAAAGGCTGGTAAGAAATCCGGCTTATCTGACGCATGGAGTAACTATTTGAGGAACTTGTTAGAGAAAAAATTTGGATGCGTTATTTATGAGTGTGCGTTTCCTCTTGCGGTAACAAAAGATATTAATCCAAAACACAGGCTTGACGCCGCTGTGTGGTCGAAAAAGGATCAGCCGGTATCACCCATGGATATTGCGATAGAATGGCAATGGGATTTTGGAAAGGCGGATAAGTTTGTGAAGGGTGATTTTTTGAAGGTGTTATATGCTCCTGCAAAGGCAGGATTAGCGATTGTAAGCACGCGCTCGGCCCAAAAAAGTAGTTTGGAAAAAGCGGAAAAGTTTATAAAAAAAATGAAGAAAAAATATGCCAATGGCAAAAGAGGATACTCTGTTGGCGTCATAGAGGTACGAAAGATAAGGGCAGGTGGAGGTAAAAAGAAATACCAATGTTACTTTTATGATTTTTTAAGCGATAAAGAAGAGGCTTTGCAAAAACTAACTTGGTGAAAAATAGCAAGATAGGGTGGCTCAGTCCCGTAGTCCCGTAGGTTGGGTTAGCGAAGCGTAACCCAACATAATTTCTCTTCCTTCATTCCCCCGCCACCCTCTCAAATCCATTTCTTCCGTCTGAAATAAAAAAGCATTGCTATTTAAAACCCCTCAAAAACTCCGCCGGGGTTAATACCTTTATCCCCATATATTCCCTTACCGCTCCAAGCGCTTTATCCCCGGTAATAACCGCTTTTGCCTTTAATGCGACGGCGCATTCGATGAATTTGTCGTCATCCGGGTCGTCTTCGACAAGATTGAGTTTCGGAGTCTTTGCGATAAAAGCGATATTAAACCCCTTTGAGAAAAGGTTCAAAAGCTCGGGAAGCTCCTCTTCGTCCTCGAGGCCGATTCTTCTTAAGACCTCGACGTATTCATCGAGGATGTCTTTGGAGAGGCACAAGGTTATTTTCTCTTTCCTCCAAAGGTCTATGATTTTTTTGGGATTGCCGCCGAAAAAAGACGAAACAAAGACGTTGGTGTCTATCACAACCTTCATCTTTTGCCTTTTCGCGCGGCCTTTACGCCCATGCTTACGGCGGCCGGCGTTACCCCCTTGGCCTTGAGTTTTTTGTTGACCCTGCCCCAGAGGTCCTCGATATAAGAACCGATGTCGTGCTCCTCGATGTAACTTTCGAGAAGCTCTCTCACCATCTCGCTCGTGGTCTTGCCCTCTGTCCTGGCCAGCCTATTGAGCCGTTCCTTAAGCTCCGGCTCCACCCTTATGACCATTTGCGTAGGCATTGTTCGTTCTCCTTTGTATATCTTGTATAATATGTATATATTGTATTACTATTATGCCAAATTGTCAACGCGCGATTTCCCTCAAATCCACTTCTTCCGCCTGAAATAAGTCGTAGGGCAGGGCTTTAGCCCTGCATAAAGACGCAACCCTTCCGCCTCAGGCGGAGGGTTGCCCTACGAAAACAAAAAACAAGGAGCCGTAACCCACCCCCTCAAATCCACTTCTTCCGTCTGAAATAAAAAAGCATTGAAATTGCCGCCATAAACATCCCCGCAAGCACTATGAAATACCCGTGCCTCCAGCGAAGTTCGGGCATGATGTCGAAGTTCATTCCGTATATGCCTACTACGAAAGTAAGCGGGATGAATATCGTGCCGATGATGGTCAGGAACTTCATTATCTCGTTAAGGCGGTTACTGAGGCTCGAAAGATAGATGTCGAGCATTCCCGAGAGCATCTCGCGCGAGGTCTCTATCGCGTCTATGACCTGCACCGTGTGGTCGTAAACGTCCCTTAAATAAAGAGCCGTCGCCTGCTTTATAAGAGGAGAGCCGCCTCTTTCGAGGCCGCTCACGACCTCCCTCAATGGCCATACGGATTTTCTGAGGTATATCATCTCTCTTTTGAGTTCGTGTATGTTTTTAAGCGTATGGGGAGCGGGGCGGCTGACGAGTTCGTCTTCTATGTCCTCTATCCTCTCTCCCACGGCCTCGAGTATCACGAAGTAGTTGTCGACTATCGCGTCCATGAGAGAGTAGGCCAGATAATCGGGCCCCATGCTCCTTACCTTGCCCTTGCCGCTTCTTATCCGCTCCCTTACGTGGTTGAATACGTCTCCCTTCAGGCCTTCCTGAAAAGATATGACGAAGTTTTTTCCGAGTATTATGCTTATCTGCTCCGAAAAAAACTCGACTCCTTTTCTTTCCTTCCTCTCGCCGAGCATCTTCGCGACGATATAGATATATTCGCCGTAGTCCTCCATCTTGGGGCGCTGGTCCGTGTTCAGGACGTCTTCGAGCACGAGGGGATGAAGGCCGTAACAGTCGCCGAGTTTCTGTATAACGTCCGCGTCAAGCCCCTCCACGTTTATCCACGTGGTGGTCGGGCTTTCCTTGAACGGAAAACACTGGTCAAGGGTTTTAACCTCTAACTCGCTGATATTCGTTTCGTCATAATCAATGATAGCGATGCTCACCCCTTGGGCGCGCTTTTCCCCGATATGGACGAGGGTTCCGGGAGGAAGGCCTTTTTTCTTGGCTCTTGTTTTTATGAGACGCGCCATGGCAAAAAAACCCCTTTGTGGCATTTCGCGGAAACATGACTTTTAAAGTAAAACTCATTTCATGGGTGGAGTCAAGGAAAGGGGCTTTGCCCTGTCTTATTTCCATCTCCCCAAGCGGGAGAGGGGGACTTAAGGGTCATAGAAAAAGAAAATAAAAACCCCCTCACCTCAATCCTCTCCCCAAAGGGGAGAGGAAGTAAAAACAAAAGGCGGGCGCCCCGAAGGGTGAGGCCGGGGTGAGGGGGACGCAACCCTCTACTCCTCTTCTTTCACCTTCCGCCTGATTTTTTTGGCGCGGCCTCTTTGCTTTTTCTCCTTAATCCGTTTTTCCTTCGCCGTCTTGGACGGCTTTGTCTTTACCCGTTTTTTCGGCCTCAAAACGGCTTTTTTTATAAGACCGATGAGTTTGGCAAAGGCCGCGCTTCTGTTCATCTCCCTTTTTCTGAACTCCCTCGCGAAGATGATGAGCGTTCCGTCTTCGGTAACCCTGTTTCCGCTAAGACGGACGAGCCTTTCCTTTACCTCAAAAGGAAGTTTCGATTCGGTTATGTTGAAGCGGAGCTGGACGGCAGTGGAGACCTTGTTCACGTGCTGGCCGCCCGGACCTCCGGAACGGATGAACTCCTCTTGTATATCAGCCTCGTCTATAAAGATATCTTTGGTTATTCGGAGCATTCATAGAGTTTACGATTTATGGAAGCGCGCCTCAAGAAGAATCTTAAAGAAAAAAGCCGCGCCCCTGCGGGATTGCGGCCTGAAAGAAAAGTGGAAGCCCGGATAATGCGTCCGTCAGAGCTTGCCGGATATTTTTTCGAGGCTGTCGAGTATTCGCGGGTCTAAATACCTTGCGCTCTCGCCCCTTAATACCGCCAACGCGTCCTCCCTCGACATCGCCTTCCTGTAAGAACGGTCCGAGGTGAGGGCGTCGAACATGTCGGCGACCGCGATGACCCTCGAAAAAAGCGGTATGGCCTTGCCCCTTAGTCCGTCCGGATATCCTGTGCCGTCGAAGTGCTCGTGATGGTGGCGTATCCAGCCGGCCATCTCCCTGTACCTCTCTATGCGCTCGAGCATCCGCGCGCCGACGACAGGGTGGTCCTTCATCTTCTCTATCGCCTCCGCGTCGAGCTTGCCCGCCTTGTTCAGGATGGAGTCGGGCACGCCTATCTTGCCTATGTCGTGAAGCAGGGCGGCGAGCCGGAGCCAGTCGAGGTCTTCCCTCTCGACGCCGAGCTCCGAGGCGAGTTCCACCGCTATCCGGCTGACGCGCTTCGAGTGGCCGTAGGTGTAAGCGTCCTTGGCGTCTATGGCAAAGGAAAACGCCTCGGCTGTCTTGAAGAGCATGGTGCGTATCTCGTCGTAAAGGAGCGCCTTCTTTATGGATACCGCGCACTCCTGCGCCACGCTCGAAAGGAGCCTTATCTCCGGCGAATAATACTCATTTCCGTCGAGCTTGTCCGTGGCTACGACCATGCCCGTGATCGAGCCCTCAACCACCAGCGGCACTATGAGTACGCGCCCTACCGGATAAGGGAACCCCTCGAAACGGGCGTCGCTTTTGACGTCGCATACGGTAAGCGGCTCCTTCGTCTCGAAGACGTATCCGAGAAGCCCTTTGTCAAGATGGAATATGGCCGTTGACGCCGCGTTCGAGTCCTCGCCGACCGACACCTTGGGTATGAGAAACGGCCTTTCGCCCTCCACCCCGCCTGCCTCGGAGGCGAGCATCACCGAGACGTTCGTCGAGGGGCATATCTCCATCACCTCTTCGACGAGCACCCGGCATATCTTCTCCAGGTCGAGCCCCGGTCCGAGCTTGGACGAGAGGTCCCACAAGAGCGTGAGATCCTCGTAATTCCTCGCCACCTCGGCCGCGAGGCTCTCGGTTTCGTAGGCCTTCTCTGCAAGGAGCGCGAAGTTCGCGGCAATAAAGTCAATTACCCCGGCGCTGACGCCCGAACCCGAAGGCACCGCCGCGTAGCCGACGAGCGCCTCCTTCACGTGCACGGCCCTTGTATCGAATCCCTGCGTCAGGGCGTCCCGCGGGAACCGCGCAACGACGTCTTTCTTGGAATCAAGGACAAATACCGGCGCTCCGGCAAGTTCGTGATAATGGCGCGCGAGACGGACAAGTTCGGCGGCGGGTATGATATCGGCTATGCGCACGGCCTACAACACCTTTCTCCTGAGGAAATCGGATATCATGGAAAGCCCGCTGCCGTAGCCGGAACTGCCCAGCCCTATGCATTTTATGTCCCTCAGCATGATGTTCGTCACGAGTATTATCGGTATGTCGACCGTATCCGCCCTTTTTCTGAGCGCCCCTATTATATCCAACGTCTTTCCACGGGAAAAAGTCCCGACCAGTATCATGTCCGGCCGCCCGCCGGCGGCGTTAATGGAACCCGGGTCTTCCATGACCGTCGTCTCATGGCCCTTCGTGCCCGCGAAGAGCTGAAGGCTCCTCGCCTCCTCCGGCTTTTCCGATATTATGAGTATCCTGCCGGAGGGCCTTTTCATAAACCTCTCGACCGACTCCTGCACCTCGAGCTTGCTTGGCGGACTCGACAGATAGTCGTTGACCGCCACCTGCGGACCCGTCTTCTCGTCGTTTAAAACCGATACGAGGTAAACCGGTATCCCCTGCACTCTCGAAAGGGTCAGAAGCCCCTCGAAATCCCCCTCGCTTTCGATATAACCCGCGATGACGGCGTCCGGCCTGCCGACCCTCGCTATCTCCACGGCCGCCTTCATGCTCCCCGCGCCCATGGTTCTGTAGCCTATCTCCTCCATGCTCTCCCTGAGTCTATGCCGGAGCGCGGTATCGGTGTCGAATATGAGCACCTTCCCGGCCCCTGTGTCAACAAAATATCCGACCGCGTCCGTCTGTTGCTCGCGCGCGGGCCTCTTGGGCAGCGTGAAGAAAAAGGTCGAGCCCTTTCCTATCTCGCTCTCCGCCCAGATGCGGCCTCCGTGAGCCTCCACTATCTTCTTTGATATGCTCAGCCCGAGCCCCGACCCCTTAGCCCTTCCCGCAAGCTCGTCCCCTATCCTGTAAAATTCCTCGAATACCTTGTCGCGCTCCTCGGGGTATATCCCTTCGCCGGTGTCCGATATATGCACCGTCACTTCCTCTGCCCCGTCCTCCGCGCCCGCCTCGATACGCCCCTGCGAAGTGAACTTCACGGCGTTGCTGAAAAGGTTCAGCAATACCTGAAGGAGGCGGTTACGGTCGCCAATCACCTCCACCACTCCGCCTAAGGCGGACGGAAGCGAGGTTTCTATCCGGAGCCCCTTGCCTTCGGCAAGGGGGGCCATCGTCTTTACGGCCATCCTGATGACCTCCGCCACGTCGACCGTATCCATGTGCCACTGGGTCTTGCCGGACGCCACCCTCACGACGTCGAGTATTTCGTTTGTAAGTTGGGCAAGCCTCTCGCTCTCCTCGTTTATTATGCCGAGAAACTCCCTTCTGGTATCATCGTCTATATCCCGGTAATTAAGGAGTATCTCGGAAAAAGAGCGTATGCTCGACAGGGGGTTCCTGAGTTCGTGCGATATGGAGGCGAGGAAACGCGCCCTGTTCCTGTCGACCTCCTTCAGCCTCTCATGCCCCTCCCTGAAGGCATCCACCTCGGACTGAAGGTTTATTATCTTGAGGTTCAACGCGTTCGTAAGGCCGTGGTATGTATCCGAGGCCCGTTGCATCGAATTACGCTCCCTCTGTATGGCCTCGGATACGTATCCGGCCGCGGTCGCGGCAAGCGCGAAGGCCGCCACGTTCGTGGCGGCCGCCTCAAACGGGTAATGGCCGCCTTTTATAAACGGCATAAGCAGATAAAGTACGGCGAACGCGGCGGAGGCCTGAAAGACCGCGGTTACGCCCGCAAACCAGGCCAGAAGAAAAACAAGCGGATAATAACCGAACCTGAGCGGACTCTCGACCCCGCCGGTAAGGATGAGAATCGGTATCAGGGCGATGAGCCCTATATACGGGTGATACCCCTTCATCCCGATCTTTCGAAGATAGCCTTGACCTTGGCTACAATCTCTCGCGGGCTAAAGGGCTTCGTGATGAAGTCGTTGGCGCCTTCCTTCAAGCCCTGCGCCTTGTCGACCTCCTGCCCCTTGCCGGTCAACATCACTACGTGGCAACCTTTCAGCGACTCATCGCTCTTTATCGCCCTGCAGGTGGAAAAACCGTTGAGCCGCGGCATCATAACGTCGAGGAATATTATCTTCGGCCGAAGGGTCTTCGCCTTTTCGAGCCCTTCCTCCCCGTTCGAAGCGACATCCACCTCAAATCCCTCCTTGCGCAAGATGAAGCTCAGGGAGCGCTGTATATACGGCTCGTCGTCCACTATGAGTATGTCCATATGTCCCCTCTACATCTCAACGAAGTAGTTTTCCCACGCCGCGGCGATATTCTCCTTGCTGAGCCTCAAATCGTGGTGATAATAGTGGGCATGGTCTATTATGTGCTCCACGATGTCCCTTGGATGGCAGGCGTTCAAGCTCACGCCATGCTTCCCGTAATAATCCTTCATGAGGTGGTCGAAGACCGCCTCATCGAACTCTATGCCGTTTGTGCGGCAGACGAGCTTGAATATCGTCTCGTACTCCGCCTCCGTGGGATGGTCTATCTTTATCTTATACCTTATCCTTCGAAGGAACGCCTCATCCACGAGCTTTCGCGGCTCTATGTTGGTGGAGAAGACCGAAAGCTGGTCGAACGGTATGTCGAACTTCATGCCCGTGGGAAGGCTCAAAAAGTCCACCCTGCGCTCGAGCGGCACTATCCAGCGGTTCAGGAGGTTCTGGGGCGTAATCTGCTGGCGTCCGAAATCGTCGACTATAAAAAGTCCGTTGTTGGCCTTCATCTGCAACGGCGCGTTGTAAAACTTGGTGGCCGGGTTGTACTCGAGGTCGAGCATCTTGAGCGTCAGCTCCCCGCCTGTCATCACCACCGGCCTCTTTATCAGCGCCCAACGCTGGTCTATCTCGTCTTCTTTCTTCTCCGGCGCGACGAGTATATGGTTTACCGGGTCGAAGACGTTTATAATCTGTCCGCCGACTATTATGGAATAAGGCATGTACACCGTGCCCGGGAGCGTATTGCCCATGGTCTCGGCTATGGCGGTCTTTCCGTTGCCGGGAGGGCCGTAGAGAAATATCGCCTTTCCCGAACTTATGGCCGGCCCGAGGCGCCTGAGCATCTCTTCGCTTATTATGAGGTGAGAAAAGCCCTTCTTCACGCTCGGCTCGCTCACCACTATGTGCTTTATCGTCTGGCTGGTGACCATCTCGGTATAATCCGTGAGCGACACGGGGGCAGGGCCGACGTACCGGCAGATATCGAAAAGTTCTCCCGCCCTGAGCTTTCCCTGCCCGGTGATGTTGAACTTATAGGTGACCTTTGCGTACTGGGTAGCGCCCTTTACCTCGACGAGTTTATCCCTCCTGAGCGTCTCAACGGCCATGTCCACGATGGATACCGGGAGCTTGACGCTCGATGAAAGTTCCGGGAGCGTAAACTCGCCCCTGAAAAGCGCGTGCTTCAGCACGAGGTCCGTTATGAAGGAGAGCTCAAGCCCGGTATCCTTTAGCGTGCCGGGCGCGGGAGGGTGCTTTCTGAAGAAGGCGTCGAGATTCTCCGCGCTCAGGTGCCCCAGCTCAACGAGGTTCTGCCCCAGCCTGCCGCCCTGATGCATCTGCCTCTCTATCGCCTCCAGAAGCTGCCTCTCGGTTATCACCCCGTCTTTTACGAGTCTTTGACCTATCCTGTCTTCCATCTTCCCCCCTTATGAGCAGGTTTCTGAAAAATCCTGATATTACTTTTGTTCTTTCCACACAAGCCCGCTTGCGTCATCGAATTTAGTGACTGAATCCGCCCCTTCTATCGAGCCGCTGAAGCGTTCCTCATCGTCCCAGAACACGGCCTCCGGCATCAGGAACTTGAAACTCTTCGCCTCTTCCGTCCCGAGAGAGACCTCCTTGTAGAGCTTCAGCCTGCCGCCCCTGAGGCGGAATTCGACGGAAAAAACGCGGGATGCCGCGCCCTTGTTCTCCACCCTGAAAGTATAGACCGCTTTGTCCGCCATTTCAAACTCAAAAACACTTTTTTTCGGACCTTCGCCGGCCGAGACGGATTGCGCGGCAATTTGCGCGTTCCCGCCTCTCCTTATCTTCATCATCGGATGCGGCTTCTTGAAGAGGCCGAAACGAAGTCCCTCCGCGTCTCCCCGGGACTCTATTATTATGACTATCTCACCCGGGGTTGCCAGTACCGCCAAATTGCCTGATTGCGTCCCGTCGCCCTTTGCCGGCAATTTCGCCTCCGCCTCAACCCTCCCCATGTACTCCTCATTCGAGGGGGTCGCGCTCTCCGGCGTTATGACGGCAGCCAGAATACCCAAACTCTCTTCTTCCGAAGATGACCCGGGGAATAACGCATCCAGAATAGAATACTCCTCTGCCACGGCGGCTTCCGGCATTTCTCCGGGTTCAATGGAAATGACGTTCGCGATGTCCAAAGAAGTCTCTATCTCAAGGAAATATTCCAAACGACGCGGCGCAACCGCGTCATCGAGATATGAAATGGCAAACCTGTCATAAGGAAAAGGGGCGTCCCCTGCCTTATCCTCCTCCTCCGTTCCAAGAGAAGACTCCTTGTCCGCGGCATATTCTTCAACAGGCAAAGACTCGGCCAAAGCGGCTTCGGGTAATTCTTCGGATTCAATAAAAACGACGTTCGCGATGTCTGAAAAAGTCTCGGTCTCGAGGGAATATTGCAAATGACGCGGCGCAACCGCGTCGTCGGGATATGAAATAGTAAACCTGTCATAGGGAAAAGGGGCGTCCCCTGCCTTATCCTCCTCTCCGGGTTGCTTGCCGGCCTCCTTCTCCGTTCCAAGAGAAGACTCCTCGCCAACGGCATGTTCTTCGACAGGCAAAGACTTGGCCGCCGCAGGCTCGACCGAAGCGAATGCCCCTTTGGCAGAGGCGGTGTCGCGCTCGACCGAAGGCGCATCCTGATTAACGGTCTTCTTTAACAAACGTTCCGGCCTCAGAGGCTCGAAAGGCATATAATAAATATCCTCGTAACCGGATGGAGCGATAACGGCGCGGCCGGGCGCGGCCGCGCCGTTATCTTCACTGCCTGACCGCGCCCAAGACGCCTTCTGAGAGCCCTTCATCGTCACGCTGACGGTCACCTCCGGCGTCGGCCGCACGACTACCCGGGTGGCCTCTTCGCCCTTAATAATGACCGCGACCTCTTTCAGGGACGGTTTCTCTTCAATCGCCGTTGCCTTCTTTGATTCGGCGCCAAAAGTTTCGTCGTTCGCAATAGCCGCCGCAAGCGCCGGAGGCGTTGCTACACGGGTAGCCTCTTCGTCCTTAATAATAACCGCGACCTCTTTCAGGGACGGCTTCTCTTCAATTATCGCTGCCTTCTTTGGTTCAATGCCAAAAGTTTCGTCGTTCGCAACAGCCGCAGCAGCAGGCCGGGATTCTTTATTCGAAGCCTCCCCTGCGCGCGCTTCCTGCTTGCCCAAGGCCTCGGACGGCTTGTCAACCTGAGCCGCGCCCTTCGGAATATCCCTTACCGGAACCACGGTCTTTGCGAAAGAGCTCTTTCCTGCAATTGCCGCGCTTTTTCCGGGACTGCCCCCGCCAATCTTTTTCACAGCCTTCGCGGTTTGCGGCGGTTTTTTCCCTGCCGTTTTTTTCTTCGCTTCCCCCGGTGAAGCGGTTTTGGCCGGCACGCCTGCGTCAACGCCTCGCGGCACGCGGTCCACAATATAAAAATCCATCGGCACGCTATGGAAAGTGACAACGGCAACGCTCAACTCCCCTAACGCGTAAAACGCCGCGACGTGGAAGAGAAAAGAAAAGAGTATGTAAGGGGCCATATCCCGCCCCTTCCGCGGATAACCGACTTCCATGTTTTCTACCGGATTGGAGGGACTCTGTTCGTTCGAGAGCCGAGCGCATCTGCCGCTTTTTGATGATTCGGCTCTAAACGGAGCGCTTCGGCATAGGCCGCCGTCGCCTTATCGGCAAGCCCCTTTTCCTCATAGACGACCCCGAGATTGTAATACATGGTAGCATAACCGGGCTTGAGGGACAAAACTTTTTTGAACTCCCGTTCGGCCTCGTCAAAGAGCCCCGCGATCGCATACGCCCTGCCAAGATTAATATGCCCCCTGTATTTTTCCGGACTCTTTTTCACTACGTCCCGCCAGAGCGTAATGCCGTCCCTCCAGACAAGGTTCCTCTTGTGCGCGGCTATTGAAAGCGGCGCCACTGCCGCGATAAGCACGAGACAAAAGGCAACTGCCGCGTTGACCCTCAAGCGGCCGGCCGCGTAAAACACGGCCGACGAAAATCCAATAGCCGCGCCGGCAAGCGGCAGGTACAGCCTGTGCTCGAATATGACGTCCTTTATCGGTATGACGCTCGATTCCACGGAGAGCGTCAAGAAGAACCAGAATATCCCGAAGGAGCCGAGAAGGGCGTAGCCGTTCGCGGTCCTTCGCGAGCGCGCGAAGAGCCATACGGCGAACGCGAATAAAGCCGAAAGCAAGATGAATGAAAGAAGCACCTCCGGCTCGAAAAACGAGCCGTAAACAGGATAATCGTAATCGAGATTCTGGCGGACGGGGAAGAAGAGAAGCCTCACGTAAGTGACCATGACCCTCGACTGGGTCAGAAAGTATGCCCCCCTCGATATCGTATCGGCCGGCGCGCTCGCATCGACGAGCGCGCCGAAAAAATCTTCCGAATAGCCCGATGACGCCATAAGGTTAAGCGGTATGAGCGGAAGCGTGAGTAAAAACGGAAGGACGTAATAAAACCTCCTGAAGGCCCCGGTAAAGAACATGACCTCGCAAAGCGCTATCGCGAACGGCAAAGTGAAGGCCGTCTCCTTGGTCATCATGGCCAAGACGGCCGAAAAAAGCGCGATTGCGTATAACGCGGCCCCCCTATGCCGCGTCCCTTTTTCGCCTGCCTCCAGCCGAGCCTTGAGATAGGATACGACCGAGAGGAGATAAAAGAAGGTCGCAAGGGAGGCGAACCGCTGCACGATGTACGTTACCGCCTGAGTCTGCACCGGATGGACCGCGAAAACGAGCGCGGCGGTCACGGCAATTGCTGCAACGGTCCACCCGTCAGAGAACGCCTTCTTAAGCGCCGGCGTCCTGAAAAGGGTAAAGACCAGCGCCGCCGTCAGAACGGCATTTGCCAGATGCACCGCTATATTCACCAGGTGATAGGACGCCGCATTCAGCCCGCCGTAGGCGTAATTGAGCGCGAAACTGAGAAATCCGACATATCTGGTGCCGGCCGGCGGCCAGAAATTAGAAATATCCCTGAGCCAGAGATTTTCCACTATGGCGCGCGAGTCGTCGAAATGAAAGGGATAGTTGATTGTATCGAAGTATACGAGCAGGGCGGCTATGGATACGGCTAAGTATGCTATGCGGGGCTTTATCGGAAGGTCCATATGATACTGTCATTGCGAGGGGGCTTTAACCCGAAGTAGGGGTTCAAAATTTTGAACCCCTACTTTACTGTCTATGATACGCGGCCTCGTCAATCCCGTCCTCGTCAGGAAAAGGTAAGCGTATCACCGGGCCTCGTGCAACTCCGTTCCACGGCGCCGGCCGGCAACTCGAGGGCCGAACTGGCCCTCAGATAGATGGCGGACATCCTGTTCGGGGGCATCTTCTCCTTTATCCCGACGACCCTGTCGTTGCGGTCGAGGAATACCACGTCTATCGGGAACCTCATGCCCACCGTATGCACGCCTTTGCAAGAACGGATGAGAAGGGCCGCGCCGTCGGCGAGGCCTCGCCTCCCTATAAGTCCCTTCAAACGGGCCGCGATGCCCACGGCCACTTCCACCTTATTTGCCAATTCGCTGCCGCTTCTTGCGTTAAAGGCTCTCATTTTTTATTCCGGCCCTTCTTCCGCGCAAACGGAAAAAAAGGCCTCCGCCTCGCGGGCGCTCCGCCCGCGGGGTGCGGCCTTAATCGTCTATCCTTGCGCGAGCGGCGTTATTTCTTCGGCTGGCTAAGTTTGATATATATCATGCCGAGCTCGAAGATTATAACCAGAAGAAGTATTGAATTGATGCTATTGTAGGCCATAGCTTACCTCCTTTTATTTTTATACTTCACCCATGAACTTCATTATCCTTATAAGGGCCGGCGCCAACACCACTACCAACATGGCCGGCATGAGAAGGAATACAAGCGGAAAGAGGAGTTTTACCGTGGTCTTGGCGGCCTCTTCTTCCGCCCTCTGCCTGCGCTTTACCCGGAGCGAATCCGAGTGCACCCTGAGCGAATTGGCGAGGCTCGTCCCCAAGCGCTCGGTCTGTATGAGCATCGCGGCAAAGGCCCTCAGGTCGTCCTCCATGGCGCGCTCTCCCATGTCCTTCAACGCCTCGTACCGCGGTTTGCCGGCCCTCGTTTCCTGCAAAGCCGCCCTTATCTCTTTGGAAAGGGGGCTCTTGGCGAATTGCCTGTCATCCGATATCCTAAGCATGGCGGAATCCATCGAAAGGCCGGCCTCCACGCATACGGTCATCAAATCCAGTATGTCCGGGAGGTCGTGGAATATGTCGAGTTGCCTCTTCTTCACCCTGCCGGAGAGCCATACGGTCGGCGCCAGAAAACCCACTATCACCAAGGCGACCGAAATAAGGACGAGCACGTTGGTGTCCTCCTCGAGCGGCAAACCGTAGAAAACAAGATAAACGGCCGGAAGCGCGGCGGCCAGAAACACCTTCGCCCCGAGAAAGACCGGGAGCCTCTCTTTTCTTATGCCCGCGGCAACGAGCGTTCTCGCGTATTTCCCCTGTTCGGACGGCCGAAGCGGTATCTTCTTTCCCACATACGACAAAAACTTCTGCCATACGGTCGCGGGGGCCTCCAGAAACGACAACTCTTTTTTCTTCTCCGACACCAAACTGTCGAGCCTCTTCGCGACCGGGTTCCTTGTGGGCATGAACGCGTAGATAATGAAGAAAATAAGCACGGCCGTACCCGCGAACATCAAGAACGCTATGACAGATAAAGGCATAACAACCCCTCGGATTTCATATCCTTATGTTGGTTATCTTTTTTATGACGACAAAACCGGCGATCTGGGCTATAACGGCGAAGATAATCGCGAACCTCCCCCAATCCACCGTCAAGAGTTCCTCTATGTAGCCGGGCACGAAAAAATAAAAGAAGAGCCCCATTGCCACGGGCGCGGCCGCAAGTATGTAGCCCGAAAGCCTCGCCTGAGCGCTATAGACCTTTACCTGCCTCCTTACCACTATCCGCTCCCTTATGGTGCGCGCGAGCCTCTCGAGAATCTCGCCGAGATTCCCGCCGATCTCGCGGTGGATGTTCGTCGCCATGATGAAGAACCTCATATCCGTCGAATCCATCCTCAAGGAAAGATGCTGCAGGGATTCGCGCGCCGAGAGCCCGAGCGTCTGCTCCTCGTAGGCGGTCCTGAAAAGCCCCCCGGTCGGCTCCGGCATCTCCGTGCCCACAAGCTGGATGGCCGCGCTGAGCGAGTGTCCGGCCTTCAGGGACCTCGATATCATGTCGAGCGTATCCGGGAAGAACTCGGTGAACTTGGCTATCCTCGCCCGCTTCTTCCTCAGGAGGAAATATGGCGGAATAAGCGCCCCGACGAGCGCAAGCAAAAGCGGCCACAGCGCCCCGCGTCCTATCAATACACCAACCGTAAACCCGAGGACCGCGAGAAATACCGTAACTATCAGGTAAATCTTCATGTCCACCTTGAACCCGGCGCTGTCTATGAGCCTGTGAATCTTTTTTCCGAAACCGAAACGGTAGAAAAACTTGTCTATCAACCCCATCTCCCCGAGTATCTCGACCCTCAGGTCGGCCGGGAACCTCCTGTCTTCCATGTTGGAAGCGAGTTCCCTGAGGCGCTTCTTGACCTCGTGGTGAGGACGCGCCTGAACCGCCGCGTAGGTGAGATATATCGCCACGAGCCCGAGGGATAAGGCCGCGAAAAAAAGTATGACTATCCAGTATATCGTCATTCCTCCCTCTCGAAGATATCCGAAGAGATATCTATGCCGAACATCTTAAGCCTGTCCATGAACCTCGGCCTCACGCCGGTGGGCACGAACTCGCCGAGGACTTTGCCGTCTTTCGATACGCCGCGCCTGTCAAATTCGAATATATCCTGCATAACCACGGTAGGACCCTCCATGCCGGTTATCTCGGATATGTTCGTAATCTTCCTGACGCCGTCGGGAAGCCTCGCTATCTGGATTACCACGTTTATGGCCGAAGCGACCTGCTCCTTTATCGCCCTCTCCGGCAGATCCATGCCGGCCATGAGAACCATCGTCTCAAGCCTCGCGAGCGAGTCTCTCGGCGTGTTGGCGTGTATGGTGGAGAGCGACCCGTCGTGGCCGGTATTCATCGCCTGAAGCATGTCGAGGGCTTCCCCCCCGCGGACCTCGCCGACAATTATCCTGTCCGGCCTCATCCTCAGGGTGTTCCTCAAAAGGTCTCGCTGCGTAACCGCGCCCTTTCCCTCTATGTTCGGGGGCCTCGTCTCGAGCCTCACCACGTGGTCCTGCTTCAGCCGGAGTTCGGCCGAGTCCTCTATGGTGACTATCCTCTCCGAGGCCGGTATGAATTCCGACAGTATGTTAAGAAGCGTCGTCTTGCCGCACCCGGTGCCCCCGGATATGAGTATGTTGAGTTTCGCCTTGACGCAACTCTCGAGAATGAGCGCCATGTTCTTGTTGAGCGTGCCGAAGTTGATCACGTCGCTCATCTTCAACGGCGTAACCCCGAATCTCCTTATCGACAAGACCGGGCCGTCGAGCGCGAGCGGCGGTATTATGGCGTTCACTCGCGAGCCGTCGGGGAGGCGGGCGTCCACGTACGGGGAACTCTCGTCAACCCTTCGCCCTATCTTCGACACTATCCTGTCTATTATCTGAAGAAGATGGTTGTCGTCGCGGAAGACCATGTCGACCTTCTGCAATTTTCCGAACTTCTCTATATAAACCTGATCGTAACGGTTTACCAGTATGTCGTCTATGTCCGGGTCCGAGAGAAGCGGCTCGAGCGGCCCGAGCCCGAAGGTCTCGTGCTGGATGTCCGTTATGAGGTTCTCCTTCTCGGCGTGGCTCAAAGGCACGCCTTCCTCGGTTATCAGGAACTCGATGACCTTGACTATCTCCTTGTGAAGCACCTCGGTGTCAATGAGGTTTATGTGAGACAGGTCGAGCCTTTCTATGAGCTGGCGGTGTATCTTGCTCTTGAGGCTCTGGTACGCGTCGATATTTGAACCTTTGACTTCTGCCATATCTACCTCTCTGCGACCGGTTTTGTGAGTTTCCCTGCTATATCGGCGATGGAGGCGTTCACGGCGGACCTCGGCTCGCCTACGCAAAACGGCACCCCTTTGTTAAGGCACGACATGGCCGTTTCATAGTCGTTCGGCACCGACCAGTCCACCTTCCTGCCGAGCACCTTCTCCGCGTCCTCTATCTTTATGTCCCCTTTTTTCATGTACCTGTTGACGACGAGTCTTACCTTGTCGCCCTTGACCCCGGTCTTATCGAAGTAGTGCAAATGGCGTTGCATGTGCTTTATCCCGGGAAGGCTCATCACCAACACAAGCATCAGCATGTCGGACGCCCTTATCGCCGCCATCGTCCTGTCATCCGGCGCCGTGCATGTATCTATTATAATATAGTCGAACATCGTCTTCAAAAGCCCGATGAGCTTCGTTACGTCCGGCCCCGATATCTTTATCCCGTCCTCGACGCGCTGCGGCTCCGCGAGCACGTGGATGCCGGAATCATGCTTGGTTATCACTCCCTTTAAGAAGTTTTCGTCGAGACGGGTCATGTTGGTGGTGACGTCCGTTATGGTGTAAGCCGCCTTCATGTTGAGAAAAGTCGTAACGTCCCCCGCGTCGAGGTCAAGATCGACTATTACGGTCGGTTTTCCGGTTGCCTTGTAGATGTTGGTGGACAGGTTGACGGCCATGGTCGTAACCCCAACCCCGCCCTTGGGGCTGAAAAGCACATAGACCTTGCCACGGGGCGCCTCGGGGGCCGCCTCCGTTATCCAGAGCCTTCCGACCTTCTGGAGCGCCGAGACGAGATACTCGTCTGCAACCGGCCTCAGGAGGTATTCCGCGGCGCCGGCCCTCATCACCTTCAGTATGGTTTCCGCGCGCGTATCGGAGCTCGTTACGAATATGGACACGCGGGGGAAGCGTTTCAATATCGAGCCTATTCTCTCCGTGGCCGCGTCGAGGTCGGGCCCGGCCTCCATTATGACCACCATCGGCCTTTTCTTATGCACGAGCTCGAAACCCGCCTCGAAGCTCGTAACCGCGCCGGCCACCCGCACATGGTTGCGAAGTCCCTCGATACACCTGACCATGGCGCTTATCGCGTCTGTATCGCTGTCTATTATTACGACCGGTATGTCCTGTGGCATTCCGCGGGCTTCGCTCCTCTCGTCAACCTTCGTCTTAATGCCGCTATTATTTTACAAGAACGGGGGTTCTTCCGAGAAGTTCCGTAGACGCTTCCGGGCAAGTGACGCATCTTATCGCGCTTATCTTCATCGTATTCTCGTCCCCGCCCGGCGGAAGCGGAAAGTTATAATCGTCATAGTCCGGGCAATCCGGGCATGACGGCTTGCCTCCGGATTTGGGGTATATTTCGATTATGGTTATCTCGGCGTACTGGACTATCTCGTACGGCTCGTCTTTCCCCTGTTGCGACGGGGGGCAGTTCGGGGTCCCGGGGTTGGTTGACTGAAGTATAGGCACTATAACGGTCCACGAATAAACCCTGTCGCTGACTTCGTCTCCGCAGACCGGAGTTGACCCGCCGGTGCATACCTTATTTATCGTATCGTAGGACGAGTCTTTAAACGCGCATCTGATCGCCCTTATGGAAGGAGCCAGCGTGCCGTGGGTGGTATAAACATTCCTGCTACACGCGGCCACGCCCTTTTTCTCGCATATGAAGTCTAGTACATCGTTCTCATTTACGGAAGGACTGTCCTCATCGAAAAGCGTCCAAGCCATTACCCGCGCTCCGGGCTCCGTGGCGGACGCCGGAGACGGCCAATAAAGTATCCAGTTCCCGTCCGGGTCCGGCGGAAAAGTCGCGCTATTGCAACTATCCACGCATAGCGATAACGGCGCCTCGGCCCTCGCGGGCAGGCTCGCTACGGCTGAGGCGCCTATGTTCATGACGCTCCTGCCCACGGCAAAGCCGAACATAAGGCCAAACTCGCCGTTCGGCTTCTCATCGGTCCTCCTCGCCACAGCCTGCACGGCGTTTATCGGGATAATGCCGGGCGTGTAGGCGGTTCCGTCCCAGTTCCCGACGGTTATGTCGTTATCGTCGCTAAGGGTATTGGAGTTGTTGGAATTAAGGAGAACGCGGCTTCCGGCCGCGCCGTTCTTATTCGCGAAAAATATCGTCCTCGTCCTCGCCTCAATCTGTACCGTGTCATTTAAATTGTCAATGCCCGATACTCCGGCAAGGGCCGCGGCGTCCGCCGCGTTATGAAGTTGCCCCCTTGTGTAATAGACATAAGCCATGTCTATCGTCAGAACCATGAAGGGCAGGAATACAAAGGCTATTATCAGAAGGACGAACCAGACGGCGACCCCCTTGTCGTTGAGTACAACTCTCTTTCGAGCGAAGGCCGCCATGAACCGCTACTCCTTATCCTTGTCCGCGCCCTTGCCGGGCACGGGTATCCAATTAAATTCTTTGTCTTCTTCGGGCGTAATGGCCCTGTCGCCCGGCATATCCACTTTCTCGCCCGGCGCGTTGGGCTTTACGAGTCTCGGCGTTATGAAGAACGCGAGCTCGGTCTGCTGCAACTCTTCTCTGGTGGAACGGAAAAGCGCCCCGAGAATCGGTATGTCGCCGAGGAGCGGAATCTTGCTTATGTTCTTCTTGGTCTCCTCGCTCAGAAGCCCCGCGAGGACGAGGCTCTCGTTCGCGTTCAGGTCAACGCTCGTGCGCACTTCCCTCGTGTCTATCTCGGGCGCTATCGCCACCCCGCCGAAGCTTATATAGCGCGCGATATTGCTAACCTCGGCCGGGTCTATCTTCAATCTTATCCTTCCGCCCTCGAGGACCTCGGGGGCGAAGTTTATCTTTATGCCGACCTCCTCGTATGCTATGGAAATCGTCTGTTCCCCGCCCACGCCCGACACCTTCTGCACCGGCACGCGGGAGCCCGCAAGAAAGGAACCCTTCTCGCCGCTTCTGACCACGAGGTTCGGCTCGGCAATCACCTTGGCGAGGTCGTTCGTCGCGAGCGCCTTAAGAAACGCGGCAACCCCGCTCGGAAAATGCGCGACCCCTATCTGCGGGACGACAGCCTCTAAATCAAAGCCCGTTATCCCGGGGGTAACGTTAAAGCCGGCCGGTCCGCCAAGCCCGCCACCGGTAACACCCGGAGACGCGACGAATCCCGGGGCCGTAACCTCGACATTACTGCCTTTCACGAGAAAACTAAGGCCTAACTCCCTGAGCTTGCCCTTATCAATCTGCGCCACCTTCACCTCAAGGAGCACCTGCTGGGGCTCGACCACCTTGAGTAAGTTTATCACCTTCGGCGCGTAAGCCTGACTGAGCGCCACGAGCCGCTTTATCGTCTCTTCGTTCTTAAGCGTCCCCCGAAGCACAACCGAGTCCTTGGCCATGGCCACTTCCACCTTGTCGTCAGGACCCAGCATATTCGCCACCTTGCCGGCGAGGTCGCCGATATCGCCGGCGACGTAAACGTCAAAAAACGTCCTGTTGCCGTCCTTATTCCAAATAATGAGGCTCGTAGTGCCGATTTTCTTCCCGTTTATCAGTATCTCGGTAGGGGATATCAGTATAATATCGGCTATATCCGGGTCCGAGAGCGAGACCCGCTTGCTTATCTCCTTCAAGGTAACGACTGTGCTTTTGCCTATGCTCACCTCTACCGGTATGGCGGCCATGACCTTTGCCGCAAAGCCCGTTATCAGGATGAAGGCAAGGAGCAAACTCAGAAATCTTCCGGTTTTCATATCGCTACTACCCCCTTAAGCAGTTTGTGCGGCGTCATTTCGCGGCCTCGGCCTTGACATTAAAAGTCTCGATGCTTTTCTTCGAATCCCTCAACACCTCGACCGAAACTACCCGGTAACCGGCAACGCCCGACGGCGCCCTTTTCACGCCCGGCTTTGCCGCCGCATAGCCGCCGCTTATCACCCTGCCGATGGTCGTTCCGGCGGCGCTGTCAAGCCCTTCGTCTCCGGCCCTCCTCAGAAGGAGTTGGAGCCTTCCCTGATTGCTCGCGAGGGCGAGTTTCTCCGCGTCCCCGGGCAAAAGGTCCAGCGTGACGGTCGGGACTATTACGGGCTTGCCTTCCTTCTCCTTCTCTATTACCTGTCCGGTCGCCAACACCGGAATATTCTGCAGAATTATCTTGCTTATCGGGCTTTGCGCCCCCGGCGGAGTCGTGGTGACCACCACGTCAACCATGTTCCCGGGCATTATGAAGCCCGCGACCCCGGAGACCTGATCGACCCCTACCGTCATTGCCCTGTGCCCCTTGGGAATCTTATAGGTAAGCACCCCGGGCATCCCGCCCCTTGGAACAAGTTTGGGCTCGGTGACAGGGTCGCCGGCGGCTATGGTCTGTATCGCCATCCTGCCCACGGCATCATGTATCGAGGTTACGGCCGCCGGAGGCACGCTCGCCGCCGGCCAATCGACGACGCTAACCTGAGTCGAGTCTATCGCGCTTCCGACGGCAATGGCGCGCGTGGCAACGACGACCTTCTGGGTCGCCACGGCCTCTTTCACAATCTCTTCCTGTTTTTTAAGATAATTGTAAAACAGGACGCTTGCAACCGCCGCAATTACAACCGCAATCACGCCTATTACCAGAACCGCCCTCGGTTTAGCAGCCATCGTAATCTCCCTTCAACCCCGTTTGTTATTCGAATAATGGATACATCGAGTCTTTTCATGCTGTCGCCTGTGTCTTATTCTTTCTCCTCTACTTTTCCCCCTCCCTTGATGGGAGGGGTAGGGGAGGGCGCCCTTGTTAATTCCTTTCTTATCGTTTCCAAAACCCCTTCTATATTACTAAATACTTCATTATTCCAAAAACGCAAAACCTTAAAGCCCTGACTCGCAAACCATTCATCTCGCGCTTTATCGTCTCGAACCCTTCTCGCGTGTTGTCCGCCGTCTGCCTCTATTATCAACCGCTTCTCAAAACATACAAAGTCGGCGATATAATTGCCAACCGGGGCCTGCCTCCTGAATTTGAAACCACATGCCTGTTTTAATCTTAAATACCTCCAGAGTAACCTTTCCGAATCGGTAGAATTCTTTCTTAAGTTTTTTGCTATGGCAGAGAGTTTTTGGTTCAACATTTCACCCCCGCCCTACCCTCCCCCATAAAGGGGGAGGAGAGAAAACTCCCCTCCTTACCTAAGGAGGGGCGGGGGGAGGTTTTCTTTCATCTTTATTTCTACCCCACCGCTTCCCGTTGCATTGCGCTTCGCGCGGCAACGGGAGCCCTGCCCCTTGTAAAGGGGAGGAGAATTGACGAAATATGCCGATGCGCGGGCATCGCAATCTTCTTTTTTTTAATCCTGTTTACCGCTTAATAATGGTTCCTACAACTCATACCTCATAGAGGCCTGCGAAACGAGATCCAGAGCGTCAGGCACGAAACCGAAACTTATGGCGGAGAGTCCCGGCACTGCCCCGTCGAAAACAGCCTCCACTCTTACTGTAACCGTATCGCCCTCGTCGAGATTAGGACCGCCGGAAGAATTCTCGTCAAACCCGCTTATTATCACGAGCGTGGTCGCTGTCTTTGGCACGCCCGAGGACGCGCAAACCTTCGCTATTATAGCGTTCCCCGGGGTGGGCGAACATGCTTGCAAGACCGGGGCGAGGGTGATAGAAGTTGTTACAGCCGCCGTCCGGGCGCCTACGCGCACGGCGTTATTGAGCGAGTTCTTTGTCCACCAAGCCCTTGACCACTCGACTATGCCGAAGAGCATTATGAATAGCACTATTATTACGAGTACCGTTTCGACGGTAGTCTGGCCGCTCTCATCTTTCCGGCCGCGACCCGTTTTTTTAGCGCTATGGCGCATATCGCTCCAATATGATTTTTTCAATAGAAACGACTTGCCGACAGAGCAACCTCAAAAAGAGAGCGCCACGCGCCACTTCCGTTACGAAAAAAGAGTATAAGTCAACTGATAACTCCGTGCCGGAAGTGGCGCCGGGCGCAAAGCCGTTTATGTGGTTGAACTCTCTATCTTCAAGCTGATCTCGTCCACCGTGTCCTGAACGACTTCGGTGAACGCGCCCCTCATAACCAGCGCGAGGGCTATTACCACGAGCGCTATGACGAGGATATATTCTATAACAGTCTGTCCCTTTTCGTTTTTAAGCCCCATCTTCCCTAACATCTTCATTACGCTCTTCATTCTACCCCTCCTTAGGTTTTTTTCCGGGCCGTACTGCCCGTTTTTTGTAACATGTATGACCGCTATGATATTACAACGCTTGCTTTAAATATACAAATGATTTCTTTTGCGTCAAGAAAAAAGTTTCATGGTAATGTCAGTTCCGCCTCAATCTTCGTCTCTATCTTGTCGGCCGCAAGCTCGACGGTTTTGCTAAACTCGCTCCGGATGACGAGCGCGAGGGATAGGATGACGAGCGCTATGATGAGGACATACTCGATGGCCGTCTGCCCCTTGTCATCCGAAAGCCTGTCTAACGGCATCCTTTTCCGCCTCCTCTGCCTTAGTTTTCCTGAGCGTACTGTTCTCTTGCGACCCGGCATGCCTACGACGTTGCAACCATGACTTTAACCGTATAAGAGTATATAGAGTATATATAAACCTTTTCCGTTGTCAAGATAAAAGATTAAATTTTTTTAATGCGAATGGCGCCGACCGCCAAACAAAGCCCGTGCTATTGCATTTTCCGGATGTTTATGGGATGATTCGAAAAAATCCGTTTATTCCCGAGGTGTTATTATGAAAAGAGCCTTTTTGCCGGCGCTCCTCATTTTTCTGGCTTCCGGCCCTTTTATTGCGAAGGATACCCCGGCGCAAGACAAAAAAGGCAAAGTAATCGAGGTCCGGGACGGCAAACTTGAACGCCATGAAAAGGACTGGAAAGAAATCCGTAAAGGCGACGACGTTTATGCGGGGGATAAGCTGAGGACCGGCAAAAACGCGGTGGCTATTTTTAAGTTGCCCGAAGTCGGAAAATACGTGATGGGACCGGACACCGAAATCGAGCTCGGGAAAGACCGCAAGGCCGAGATGAAAAGAGGGGCCGTTTGGCTGAACGCTAAATTCCCCAAAGGAAACACGGGCGGCATATCGACCTCGCTCGCGACGGCGGGCGTGCGCGGCACAAAATTCTCCGTCTTTTACGGCAGAGGGACAAAGGATGTATGCGTCTGCACATGCTCGGGGAGCGTGGAGGCCGAACTCAAGAACGGCAAAACAGTGCAAGTGCCCGCAGGAACGATACTGGCCATAAAAGGCGACGCCCCGTTGCCCGGCAAAGCCGAGCCCGCCATGCCGATACTCGAAAAAGCCGGCGTTGGTTTTGACTTCTGCTTCAACTGCCATGTTGTCGGCGGGAGGGGCAAATTAAAAAATTCCGTGCGATAGCTTATGCCGCCGTTATCGCGCTCGTTCTGTCTTTAGCCGCGATAATTGACTTCAACGGCCAGCTCTCCGCGTTCGAAAACAAGACGATAGACGCGCGCTACCGCTATTTCGCCGGCCCCTCGGCCCATACAAAAGACATTCTGATACTGGATATAACCGAAGAATCGATAAAGACGCTTGAGCCGGTGTACGGCCGCTGGCCGTGGCCAAGGTCCGTATACGCCGAAGCCGTCGATTACCTCGGCCGCAATGACGCAAGGGCTATCGGTTTCGACATAATCTTCTCCGAGCGCGACGCAAGGAACGATTTAGGGGCGGAGACGATAAGCGAACTCGTCTCTTACGCCAAAAACTCCGACATACCCGAAGTCCGCGAGGCGCTGCTAAAAAAGCTCGGCGCGCTCGGCGACAATGCCGGAGACAAAGAGTTCGTAAACGCGGCTCGAACAAGCGGCATGGTCTTCCAGCCCGCGGTATTCTACGCCGACCGCAATGACCTCGACTTTAACCCCGGGCTCGGCTCCGGCGAAAAAGACTCCGAGGCCATAATAGCCGCGTTCGAAAAGTCCTCAATCCCCTTTGCCGTCGCGATTGACCCTTATTTCAACGCCACAATCCCCTTTGCCGGGCTTGCCTCGGTGTCGCGGGGCGTCGGACACATAAACTTCACGCCCGACAAAGACGGAGTCTGCCGGAAATTCACGCCTCTTATAACCTTCAAATCAGGCAAAACAGCCTATCCGGCGCTCCCTGTCGCAATGGCGGCTTACATAAAAAACGTCCGGCCGGAAGACATGCGCCTTGAAAAAAATCGCCTTTCAATCGGCGATTCAATCGTGCCCCTGCTTTCGGATTATACCGCTTACATTCCTTATCAGGGCGGCAAGATCGAGACCGACGAGAGGGGAAAGGCCGTCTTCACTTCTTTTTACAGGCGCATTCCGTTCGAGTATCTGCTCGCTTCAATGGATTTCGAGGCGCAGGGGCTCAAACCCGCCCTCAGGGGCGATACATTCAACGGAAAGATTGTCCTTATAACCTCCTCGGCCGTAGGGCTTGCCGACCTGAGGACGACGCCTTTCAGCCCGGTAACGCCCGGCATGGAGGTCCACGCTAATATAATGGACGGCATCCTTTCGAATAAATCTTTGATTGGCCCCGGAAAATGGCCTGTCGCGATTTATGTGCTCCTCCTCGCGCTCTGCGTTGCCGCAATATCCTGTTACGCAGGCCCGTTCAGGGGGTTTTTGGCGATCTCCGCTCTTATGTGTCTTGTTTTTATCGTCCACTGGCTGGCCTTCGGAAGCGGCTATGTGCTCCCCATAGTCCAACCGATATTCGCGATGGCGGGCGCTTATCTCGGCTCGATGTTTCTTAAATACATAAACGAATTCAGGGAAAAACGCTTCATCAGGACGGCCTTTGCCCATTACATGGCCCCGGCCGTGCTCGATGAGATATTGAGGTCCCCCGACAGGCTCAAGCTCGGGGGCGAAAAAAGGCGCATGACGGTCCTGTTCTCGGACATCGAGGGCTTTTCCACTTTTTCGGAGACGCTTTCTCCCGAAAAGATAAGCTCGATATTGAACGATTATCTCACCTCCATGGCGGGGTGCGTGATAAGAGCGAACGGCTCGATTGACAAGTTCATCGGCGACGCGGTAATGGCCTTCTGGAACGCTCCTCTGGAGGAAAAAGAACATGCCGCCCTTGCCTGCGAGGCGGCTTTGAACATGCTGAAGGAATCAAAAAGGCTAAGCCGAACGGACGCGCCCCGGTTAAACACCCGCGTCGGGATAAACACGGGCGAGATGGTCGTGGGCAATATGGGCTCAACGACCATCTTTAACTATACCGTCCTCGGCTCGGAAGTGAACACCGCTTCGAGGCTTGAAGCCCTTAACAAGGATTTTGAAACGAACATAGCCGTCTCCGAGACTACAAAGATGGCCGCAGAGGAGACGCGGCCCGCGAAATTCGTCTTCCGCCACATGGCAAACGTGGTGCTCAAAGGCATGCAAACGCCGCTCAAAGTCCATGAGCTTGTGGGGTTCAGGGTGGAAGTTGACGAAATGACCGTGGATGCGCTGGAGAGGTTTGATAATGGTTTTGAACTTTTCAAGGCAGCGAGATTCGAAGAAGCAAAGGCCCTGTTTTTCGGGGCCCTCTCCGTTATGCCTGATGACGGGCCTTCAAAAGCCTATGCGCGCCTTTGCGAACTCTATATAAAAGACCCGCCCGGCGAAGGCTGGAACGGCGTTTACTCGCAAAAGACAAAATAACGAAAACCCGGCTGGGCATATATGCCCCGCTCAAGGCGTTGCCGATAAAAAACGCCCCGCCGGGAACGGCGGGGCGTTAACAGACCCGGACAAGTGTTTGTCCGGGCGTCAATTCTGGCTCCCGGGGAGGGATTCGAACCCCCGACATGGTGATTAACAGTCACCCGCTCTGCCGGCTGAGCTACCCGGGAATATCGTAACGTCCGTTAAAATCGGAAGTAAATATAATAATGGTTTTTAAGCGACGAAGTCAAGGATTTTGTCCTTGCGGACGGCACGATGAATTAATATGCTGTTGTGGTATGCATACTACGGCGCAAGTTAAAGCATTATGCGGGGTACTCCGCCTTAGGCGGACGAAGCATGGGTCGGGGGTCACCCCTGCATTCTTTCTTGATACCTCGACACTAAACCGCTACAATAGACGCAATGCAGGCGGCCTTCCCGGCCCGTTCATTTTTAAAAAAGAAAAATTAAGGTAATTACCATGCCAAAAGACTTCAGGAAATTCCTAAAATCCCGCGCCGTGATATTCGACGGCGCAACGGGAACAATGCTCCAGAGGCTCGGGCTCAAGCCCGGCGGATGCCCTGACGAGCTTAACCTGACTCAACCGGACATCGTAAAAAAAGTCCACCTTGCCTATAAAAACGCAGGCTCCCACGTCGTCACGACAAACACCTTCGGCGCGAACAGGATAAAACTCGCCGAGTACGGCCTTGAAAAAAAACTGCGCGAGATAAACATGGCGGCAGTCAAAAACGCGAAAGAGGCAACAGGGAAAAACCTCTTCGTGGCCGGAGGCATCGGCCCGACAGGAAGGTTCATAAAGCCGGTCGGCGACATGGACTTCATTGATGCTGTCTCGGTTTTCAGCGAGCAGGCAACGGCTCTCAAAGCCGGCGGAGCCGACCTCATCATAATAGAAACGATGATGGACATAAAAGAAATGAAGGCCGCGATAATAGGCGCGAAAGAAACGGGTCTTCCCGTAATCGCCACAATGACCTTCGACCTCTCGATGAGGACAATACTCGGCACCTCTCCCAAGGCCTTCGCCATAATAGCGGACTCTCTCGGAGCCGACTGTATCGGGGCAAACTGCTCGCTCGGCATAGAAGGCATATATAAGGCATTGACCGAAATGAATACTGTCACAGACCTTCCCTTGATAGCCCAGCCTAACGCGGGCATACCGGTTTTGAAAGACAATGAAACCATATTCCCTGCCACTCCCGAAGAGATGACCGAATACGTGCCGAAGCTTGTGTCGGTCGGAGTAAGGGTATTGGGCGGCTGTTGCGGCACAACGTCCGAGCACATCGAAAAAATGGGCAAAGCGTTTTTGTCCATGAAACAGGAACGGAAAACGAAAAAATATTTTTCCTCTCTTTCGAGCAGAACCGCTCACGTGCTTTTCGGAAACAGCCTTCCGCCAATAACAATCGGCGAGAGGATAAACCCGACCGGAAGAAAGACCCTCGCCGTTGAGATAAAAGATGGCAAGACCGCCATGATAAGGCAGGAGGCCAAGGAGCAGACGGAAAGCGGGGCGCATATACTCGACGTAAACGTCGGGGTGCCGGGCATAGACGAAATAAGCGCCATGACGAGGGCCGTGTTTATCGTAAACGAAAACACCGCGTGTCCCATAGTCATAGACTCGGCGAATCCCGAGGTTATAGAGGCGGGGCTTAAGGCGTGCGACGGAAAACCTCTCATAAATTCCGTGAGCGGAGAGGAGAAAAAACTCTCCACTATCCTTCCTCTCGCGAAAAAATACGGGGCCGCGGTGTTGGGCCTCTGCCTCGACGACTCCGGAATACCGGCGACAGCCGAAGGAAGGCTCAAGGTCGCTAAAAAAATCCTTGAGCGCGCCAAAAAAATCGGAATAAAAAAACAGGACGTATTCATAGACTGCCTCGCCATGACAGTGAGCGCGGAGCCCAAGGGCGCGCTCGAGACCTTGAAGGCCATAAGGCTCGTCAAGCAAGAACTCGGCCTCACGACGGCGCTCGGAGTAAGCAACATCTCATTCGGCCTTCCTTCGAGAGAGACCGTCAACGCGAGTTTTCTTTCGATGGCAATGGCCGCGGGACTCGACTGCGCCATAATGAACACCAAGAACCAACCCATGATGGACGCGTTCCACGCAGCCTCGGTTCTCTTGGGACTTGACGCCAAGGCCGACCGCTACATAAAGAGGTTCGAGACAAGGTCTCCTTCTTTTGAAAAACCGGTTCAAACGAAAAAACCCGAAAGCCTCGAAGAAAAACTCAGCCATGCCGTGATTTCAGGCGACGAAGAAAACATAGTCAACCTTGTTGAAGAGGCCATTCAAGCAGGGTGGGGGCCGTTAAAAATCGGCAATGAGGGCCTCATACCCGGGCTTGACGAAGTGGGACGGCTTTTCGCCTGCAATAAATACTTCCTTCCTCAGGTCATACTCTCGGCCGACACCGTCAAAAAAGCCTTTACGAGGCTTAAAAAGGAATTTCACGGAAGCACAGGCCCGTCTCTCGGCAAGGTCATCATGGCCACGGTCGAGGGAGACATCCACGACATAGGAAAAAACATCGTCTCGACTCTCCTTGAAAACCACGGCTTCGAGGTCATAGACCTCGGCAAAAACGTGAGCGCGAAAAAGATAGTGGAAGAGGCCATAAAAACAAAAGCGGATATCGTCGGATTATCAGCACTTATGACGACGACGGTCATGGAGATGGATAACGTCATAAAAAGGCTTAAACAGGCGGGAGTCAACGTAAAGACCATAGTCGGAGGCGCGGTGGTAACGCCGGAGTTCGCCAAAAAAATCGGCGCGGACGAATACGGAGGCGACGCGACAGCGGCGGTCGAGAGGATAAAGAGGCTCGTGAAGGCCAGATAATTGACAATACGGCGTCTACATTAAAGACATGGATTCCCGCTCAAAACCTTGTCCCCGCAATCTTAAGCGGGGAACCGGTTTTTTTATAAATATTTTTTCTGGATTCCCGCTCAAAACACTGCGGGAATGACAGAAAAAGCGGAAAATCGTTCCCACGCCGGAGCATGGGAACGATAAAGGTTTTTTGTTTGTCATTCCCGAGGTCTTAATCGGGAATCCAGAGTCTTTTTTATTTTAAAGGAGGGTAGACCCCCGCTTAATATTGCGGGTGCAGGCTCTTTAGGTCTACCGTAGGGGCACGATGCATCGTGCCCCTACAAATGCCCTGCCCTTGTATTATATTGTATTACAGAGGTGATATATGAGAGAGACAATCACGATAAGCCTTCCCCCCGCTCTTAAAAAGAAACTTGCCGACGCGACCAAGCGCGAGCACACGAACCAGAGCGACATCGTGCGCGAGGCGTTGCGCCAGTATTTCGCGAGGGAAGAGTTTCAGAGGCTCCGGAAACTCCTTCTGCCGGAGGCCGAGCAACAGGGCATATTCACCGACGAAGACGTATTCAAAAAAGTCTCGCGAAGGTCATTTTCGATACTAACGTCCTGATAGCCGCCTTTATCTCGCGTGGCGCTTCGAGCGAAGTTTTCGACCATTGCCTGTCAGAGCATGACATCTTCACTTCCCAATGGATTTTGGATGAACTGGAAGAAAAATTGACAAAAAAATTCCATTTCCACGAATCAAAGACCGCTAAAATTATCAGATTTATCTATGTTAACGCGGAAGTGGTTGAGCCGGCCGATTTAAACGAAAAAATCTGCCGGGATAGCGATGACGATAACGTCCTTGCGGCCGCGCTGGAAGCAAAAGCGGATTGCATTGTTACGGGCGATACAGACCTTCTTATTCTGAAGAGTTTCCGCGGGATAAAAATTATCTCTCCCTCTGATTTTTGGGAGTTTGAAGTAAAAAGATGAAGGCAACCGACCTTATTGAAAGAGTATTAATAGAAGATATAAAAAATATTCAGGAAAAAGCATTTCATTACCAATCCTTTTTCTTGATGGCGGCAGGGATTGAATTTTTGGGGGCATGTTTAGATCCTTATGGTTGGAACGATAACGGTCTTTCACAAAAAAGATTTGAAAATGCTATCGAAGAATTATTTCCGGAAGAATATAAAAAGCACGCTTCTAACTTGTATAAAGATTTAAGATGCGGTCTCCTGCACATAGGGATTCCGGGGAAGAACTTTGGACTAACGCAAAAAAAGGAAAGCACGAGATTCGAAACAAAGCATTTAAAAGAGCGTGATGGAAAAATTGTTTTAATTTCCGAAGAATTTTACGAAGATTTCGTAAAAGCTTGTAATGATGTAATGAAAAAAATTGAAGATAAAAAAATCATCCATGCGAAACTTGAATCAGATATCTTAGTGATACCGGAAGAACAAATATCCACTCCTACCGGCATAAGTGCGTTAAGTCAATCTACAAGCGGTTGTACCCTACCCCCAATTAAAAAAATGTAAAAAGAACCGAAAGCAAAAAAGCGCGCCGAATTTATTTTCCTGAACAAACCATTTATCCGTTCATCCTTCGACAGTTCGACAAGCTCACTGCTCGGGACAAACGGTTCATAATTCCTCACTGCCACCCTCCGCGGCTTTTACGCCCGTCAAAAAAACCTCAATCCCGCGACCCGCGCGATCTTGACGTAATCAGAATCATTATGGAGCAGAAGCAACCGGTTCTCGATGGCCGTCTGCGCTATTATGCAGTCCATCGTGGAGCTTACTGTCAGGCCTTTTTTGCGGCACTTGAGGTATAGCATGGCGGCCTCTTCAAAGGACTTTTTTTCGTCTTTAAGGCCGTAAAATCTCTGGCTCGAAAGATAGTTCCTGAGAATGCCGTATTCTTTTTCGGTTCTCGCGCCCTGAAGGACTTCCTGATAAATGAAGGAATTTATGCCCCAAGGAATGTTGTTTTTGATGACGGCATCGAACTTCCCGGTATGTTCGTTATCGCGGCCCTTGAGATAATCTATAACCACCGAGGTGTCGACCAAGACCATCTCATTCGCCTCGCCTGAGTTTTTTATAATCGTAACCGCTCTCAAAGCGTATCTTGCCTTTAATCTCCCTCAGGTTTTTTCTCTTGTGGCTCTCTACGAATTCCTTCAGGGCCTCGTTAATAAGCCCCTTCTTTGTAGTAGCCTCGGAATATTTTATGGCCTCTTTGACAAGTTCGTCGTCAAGGACGATATTAGTTCTCATCTATACACCTCCATATACACATAATATAGCATACTGCCGCCTCTCGCGCAATTGTCTTCTTGAATAGGGCATGTAGGGCAGGGCTTTAGCCCTGCACAAAGACGCAACCCTTCCGCCTCAGGCGGAGGGTTGCCCTACGAGAACAAAAAAACACGCTAACCCTTTCTTTCTGACATAAAATACTTACCCTCCCCCCTCACAACTCCCTCTTGAACACCACCGTTGCGAGAGAAATCAAAACCACGGCTGTTACGAAAAGGAGCGCGAGGTCTTGTTTCACCGCGTAAACGTCCGCGCCCTTGAAGAGTATGGCCCTCATGGCGTGAACCGAATACGTCTCCGGGTTTATCCGTGAAAACGCCTTTAGCCACGCGGGAAAACTCTCCACCGGATATATCGCCCCGCTCGGAAAAAACAGTATCACGTTCAAAAACCCTCCCAAAACCCCGACTATCCTCGGATGATCAACCCTGCCGAGTATGACGAACATCAAACCCTGAAGACTCAAGGTGGAAAGCGCTATCACCAAAAGAAGCGCGATAAAAGCGCCAAAGCTTATGGTCGTCCAAAAATACAGGCCCGCTATGAGAGAGCTTATCGCGAGAACGACAAGCGCGAGAATGGTGGTTATGAAAAGCCCGCTCACTATGAGGCCGGTGACGATGTTCATCTTGGTCAAGGGCGTCAGAAAATAACTCTCCTCTATGCCCATGAACCTGTCCATGACCACGTTAAAAACCCCTGTTGTCATGGCGCCCAAAAATATCGCCATTATTATGACACCCGGTATGAGAGACTGGTCGTAATCTATCTTCTTATAAAGTTCCGTCTCGCGGAGCATTGGAGCCTTTTCTTCCCTTATCTTTATAAAGTCGTTTCGCATGGCGCTTAAGGCCAAGGCGGCCTGAGCGCGCAAAAACTCCGAGGCCACAGGCTCGGAGTTATCGAGGAAAAGCCCGAGCTCCGAGGTCTTTCCGTGCGCGATGTCGCTTGAAAAATTCCTTGGTATGATTAACGTTGCCGCGAAAACGCCCTTTTTAAGCCCTTCCATTGCCTCGCCTTCGTTCGCCGCGTGGTAAACTATAACCCTCTTAGGCCCGCCCTCCATGGAGTGCAACCTTTCCAATATCCGCTCCCCGTACTCGCCTGAATCGTGCTTAACGACAGCGAGGGGAAGATTTTTAAGCTCTCCGAGAAAAGAGTTTCCGAGTATCACGAGGTAAAGAACCGGCATAAGGATGCTCATGAGCATGACGACCGGGTTTCTGACAAATTTTCTCAGGTCCCTCTCCACAACCGCGAAAAACCGGGTCATCTCGTCCACCTCCTCGGAATGCCGGCTCCGAGTAAAAAACTCACCTTCTTGGCCTCTTCCTCGCGTATGGGCCTTCCCGTAAAGTGGATGAACACGTCCTCGAGGGTCAGGTTTTTGACCACTGCCTTCCTGACTTTTCCACCCTCCGCCTTGACGCGTTCGAGTATCTCGGTTATCGAGCCCGCTCCGTCTTCGACCGAAATCCTGAGCGCGTTGCCGATGATACTCACGGACGTTATAGAACTCATCGCCTTGAGCGAGTCAATCAGCAACTCTTCCGAGGCTTCGGAGAATTCAATCTCTACTACGTCTTTTTCGGGAACCGCTTTCTTCAAGCCTTCGATGGTGTCGAGAGCGACTATCTTTCCGTAGTCTATTATGGCGACGCGGTCGCAAAGCGCCTCGGCCTCTTCCATGTAGTGGGTCGTCAAGAGGGTCGTTATCTTGTGCTCTGTCATGAGTTTTTCGAGAAATTCCCACACCACCCGCCTGCTTTGAGGGTCGAGGCCGAGGGTAGGCTCGTCAAGGATGAAAAGCTCAGGCATGTTCACGAGCGCGCGGGCGAGCTCAAGACGTCTTCTCATTCCTCCGGAATAGGTCGCTACAAGGTCGGCCGCCCGCTCCCTCAAGCCGACCATATCGAGAAGATACTCTATCCTTTCGCGCCGCTCTTTTTTCGGTATGTCGTAGAAACGGGCGTAGATGTCCATGTTCTCTCTGCCCGTAAGATCGAGGTCGCTCGTCAAGGCCTGCGGCACGACTCCGATTTTTTTCCTGACCCCGGCGCAGTTTCTCGAGCAATCCATGCCCATTACAACGGCTCTTCCCGATGTCGGCCTTATGAGGGTCGTGATGATGCGTATGAGAGTAGTCTTGCCGGCCCCGTTCGGGCCCAAAAGCCCGAAGAACTCCCCCTCCTCCACGGAAAAAGAAACTCCGTCAAGGGCCGAGAGGTCCTTGAACTTCTTTACAAGACCTTGTATTTCAATGGCGTATGCCATCGGCTGCCTAAATCCCTCCCGACCCATGTTTCGCATGGGTACCCCGCCCTTTGTAAAAGGGGGGTACCGCTCTTACAAAAACCGGACCTTAACGGTCATTCCGGGTTTTAATTCTCCTTTGTTCTCCCTAACCTTCAGTTTTACGCGAAACGTCCTTATGTCGGACCTGCCTCTTGTTACGTCCCTCTGAGTCGCGAACCCTCCGGCAACGCCTATCTCAACCACCTCGCCCTCGAACGCCTCACCCGGAAACCCCGCGTGGGTAATCCCGGCCTTCGCGCCTAACTTTATCCCCGCTACGAGCGTTTCGTCCACGTCTATCCTCACCCAAAGGTTATCCGCGTCATGCACCGTGTAAACGGAAACACCCTGAGAAACGACCTCTCCTGCTTGAAACGCCTTGTGCGCTATGACTCCGTCCATGGGGAAGACGATTACCGTGTCTTTCAGATTCGCGTCAGCAAAAGCGAGCGCGGCATTCGCCTCGTCGAGCCTCGCCAGGGCCGAGACGACTCCTGCCTCGGATGTCTTAAGCCTCGCGCGCGCTCCGCCAAGAGCGGCCTTTAAAGAATCGCGCCTCGCGCGAAGCGCGTTTTCCTCCGCCCCGAGAGCGTCAAAGCGGGTGGTTATCGCGTCGAGTTCTTTTTCCGTAAGAACGCCTTCCTTGAAAAGTTCCTTTGTCCTCGCGAGGTCTTTCCCCGCGTCCTTCTTTAAAATATCGGTTTTTTTGATTTCCGCCTCAACCTCTTTAAGCGAGGCCCCGGAAGACGCGATGCCCGCCTTTGCGCCGTCTACCTCTGCTTTTGCCGCCTCTATTGCCGATTCCATCTGTCTTACCGCGGCCTCAGCCTCGCTTCGAACGGCCTTAAGTTCCGCGTCATCAAGCCTTATCGCGACCTCATTTGACTTTACGCGCTCCCCCTCTTCGCAACAAAGCCACGCTATCCTCGATCCGAGTTTGGAAGAAATCTCGACCTCCGTCGCCTCGACTATGCCCGATGTCTCGACAGAGCCGTGCTTATCGTCCTTCGAAAAAATGAAGACAAGAAAAATCAAAACAGCCAAAACAATCGCCGCGGCGGCGATAGCGAATTTGCTTTTCAATTTATCCTCCATGTTATCAGTATAGCAGACGGGAAAAGATGTTGCCCGGCGATGAATACCGGGTCCTTACGGACAGCGCAATGAATTGATAAAATTTGATGGTATGCATGCCTCGATGCAAGTTGAAACATTACGGGCGCAAGGAAGAGCCTCCGCCTTAGGCGGACAGACGGCGAAATGAATTAATAAGCCTTAACGGTTCGCAAGGACGCCTAAACCCGCCAAAGCCAGTTTGAATAATGGTTATTCCTGCCTTTCACTATGTCGAAGAACGTATCCTGTATCTTTTTTGTCACCGGACCGGGCTTGCCTTCGCCTATCATCCTGTCGTCGAGTTCCCTTATCGGGGTTATCTCGGCCGCAGTGCCGGTGAAAAACGCCTCATCCGCTATATAGAGTTCGTCCCTCGTAAACCTGCCCTCGTTCACGGTAATGCCCTGATCGCGCGCTATGTTTATCACGGCGTCCCTCGTGATGCCGTTTAAAACGGAGGTGAGCGGCGTTGTTTTCAAAACCCCGTCCTTGACCATGAATATGTTCTCGCCGCTTCCTTCGGACACGTACCCGTCCGTATCGAGAAGAAGCGCCTCGTCGTAGCCTGCCGCCACGACCTCTCTTTTGGCGAGTATGGAGTTGACATAATTCCCGACTATTTTCGCCTTGGTCATTCCGACGTTCACGTGGTGCCGCGTAAAGGAAGACACCTTGGCCCTTATGCCTTTTTTAAGTCCGTCTTCCCCGAGATACGCGCCCCACTCCCACGCCGCGATGGCGACCCTGACCGGATTATCCTTTGGAAATATGCCCATGCTCCCCTCGGCCAAAAACGCGAGAGGCCTTATGTAGCCCTCCTTGAGTTTATTGGCCTTCAGGGTTTCTATGACGGCAAGGTTTATTTCGTCTTTGGTGAAAGGGATTTTCATCTGCGCTATGTGCGCCGAGGCGAAAAGCCTGTTCGTATGCTCCTTGAGCCTGAAAACAGCGCTCCCGCCGTCGTCTTGGAGATAACACCTTATGCCCTCGAAAACGCCGAGACCGTAATGGAGCGTGTGGGTCAGAACGTGCACCTGAGCTTCATCCCAGTTGACGAGTTTTCCGTTAAACCAGATTTTTTCGCCCTTTTTCATCTAACGACTCCTTGTAAAATATTTTTCGCCTGCCGTCTGTCCGGCAGGGCTGAGCCCTGCACTCATAATGCTTTAACTTCTTTCGTGCCATGCAAAACATCGGGGCTTATTTATTCATCCGCCTCAGGCGGACTGTCCGCAAGGGCTGAGCCCTGCACTCATAATGCTTCGACTTGCTTTTTTAACTCCCCTCCTTGCCAAGGAGGGGCGGGGGGAGGTTATCTTTAATCTTTATTTACCCCACCACTTCCCGTTGCATTGCGCTTCGCGGCAACGGGAGCCCAGCCCCTTGTCCGCATAAATGCGAGACCTCGCCTGTAGGCGGGTAAAGGGGAGGAGAAAGATGCGCAAAACATCGGGGCTTATTTATTCATCCGCCTCAGGCGGACTGTCCGGACGAATCCTTTTTCGTCATCATGCAATTGCCCTCGAATATTACGCCCTCTCCGACTATGAGCGTCGGGGTTCTTATGTCGCCCAAAACCTTGCCCGGCCCCCTCAATTCAACCCTGCTCTTGGCGTTTACGACGCCCCTTATCTCGCCGGACACCACGATTGTGTCTATGTTCAGGGTGGCTTCCACCAAGGCGCCCTCCCCGATGACGAGAGTGCCGTTGCTTTCGGCCTCGCCCTTAAACTGGCCGTCTATCCTCACGGTGCCGTCAAAAATCAACTTTCCTTCAACCTTCACGCCTTTTCCTATAAACGCTATTATCTCGCCTATGCCGGCTGATTCTTCTTTTACGGGTTTTCCGAACATATCTTTCCTTTCATCGCTTTTTTATTTACGTCACGCCCGCCTTAATATGTCTATTACCCTCTCCCTCTCTTCCGGAGAGTAGAATTCTATTTCGATTTTGCCGCGTCCGTTTCTTTCGACGACCGAAACCTTTGTGCCGAAGGTCCGCCTGAGTTCTTCCTCTATCGCGCTTAAGTGAGACGCCTTTTTCCTCGTTGGTTTCGCGCCCGAAAGAACGGAATTCGCGAGCCGCTCGGTTTCCCTGACGGAAAGGCCTTTTGTTATGACCTTCCTGCAGAGTTCTCTCTGGGCCGCGTGGCCCGAAAGGGAAAGTATGGCCCTCGCGTGCCCCATTGATATGGCGGAATTCAAAAGCTCGTCTTTCACCTCCGGCGGCAGTTTCAAGAGCCTTAAATAATTAGCCACCGTGGCCCTGTCCTTGCCGACCTTTTTCGATACGTCTTCCTGCGACATGCCGACGTTAACGAGACTCTGGTAAGCGTCGGCCTCTTCGATTGGATTCAAATCCTGCCTCTGGATATTCTCCACTATCGCGAGCTCGAGGCTTTGCACGTCCGTTGCCTCAAGTATAACTGCGGGCACTTGTTTAAGCCCGGCCATAAGAGAGGCCCGTAACCTTCTCTCGCCGGCTATGAGCTCATAATCCGGGCCGTCTTTTCTTAAGACAAGAGGCTCTATTATGCCGTTTTCCTTAATAGAATCAGCAAGTTCCGTTAACGAGGCTGTATCGAACTTCTTCCTCGGCTGCCTTTTATTAGGGTGAATTCTGTCTATCGGGCAAAAAAGAAACCTATCCGGATGCCTTTCAGCGCTTTCGCCTATAAGAGCGCCGAGCCCTCTTCCTAAAACCTTTTTTTTCATTTCAGGCCCGCCTAATTTCTGCATTCGCCGACAAGCTCCCTCGCGAGTTCCATGTAACTTACCGCGCCTTTGGAATTTATGTCATAGAGTATCGCGGGCTTTCCGAAGCTCGGGCTCTCGCTAAGCCTCACGTTACGCGGTATTATCGTTGAAAAGGCCTTGTTGCCGAAATGTTTTCTAACCTCTTCAACGACCTGACGGGATAAATTATTCCTCGGGTCGAACATGGTCAATACAACCCCTTCTATTTCAAGCGACGGATTAAGCCCGGCCCTTATTATCTCTATGGTCTTTAAAATCTTGCTTACGCCTTCCAAAGCAAAATACTCGCACTGAAGAGGTATCAAGACCGAATCAGCCGCCGTAAGGGCATTGACGGTAAGAAGGCTTAAAGACGGAGGACAATCTATTACTATGTAATCGAACTCGCTTTTTATTCCTTCAAGAACCTGTTTTAGCCTGAACTCCCTCTCCGGCATGCCAACAAGCTCTATCTCTGCCCCGGTAAGGTCTATTGTGGAAGGCACGAGCTTAAGGCAACTCAATTCGGTTTCCACAAGCATATCTCTTATGTCTTTTCCGTTTATTATAGCGTCATAGATTCCTGCTTCGTGCTCTTTTACCGAAGCCCCTATGCCGCTCGTGGTATTCCCCTGCGGATCGAAATCAACAAGCAAAACTTTTTTTTCGGCGACAGCAAGAGACGCCGAAAGATTTATCGCGGTCGTGGTTTTGCCGACTCCGCCCTTTTGATTGGCTATTGCTATTATCCTGCCCATACTTTGGCAGATTTTACCATATCGCAATGTTATTTCAAGAGTTTTTTCAAGGGCTGTCCTTGCGGACAGCGAAATGAATCAATAAGCCCGGGTGGTTCGCATAGCACGAAGCAAATTAAAACATTATGCGGGGTACCCGCCCCATAGGGCGGGTCGGGGCCCAGCCATTGTTCCACGTGGAACAATTAACTCCCGCCCCTCCTTGGTAAAAAGGGGCGAAAAGGCTCAGCCCTTATGTTCCACGTGGAACAATTAACAGATGCGGAATATTATAATCGTGGTCTTGGAAGGGCTGAAACACGGGGTTATCTCGTGCAGTTTAAAAGGATATTTCCGGTGTTTTTGATATTCGTTGAGTTCAGAGGAAAGTTTTTTCTCTACCGGGCCTTTCATGGCAAGGATTATGCCCTTTTCCTTTATATAAGGTTCGGCAAGATGAATATAGTCTTTTATCGAGGATAATGCCCTTGAGATTACGCAGTCAAACGAGCTTTTATATGCTTTTATGATTTCTTTGTCTTCAGCCCTGCCTTTTATTGCCTCGATGTTGTTAAGGCCGAGGATGCGTATTATATGTTTTAAAAAATTTACCTTCTTTTCTATTGCCTCAAGCAGGGTTATCTTTAATTTTGGCATTACTATCTTTAATGGTATGCCGGGGAATCCCCCTCCCGAGCCAATGTCAAGAAGACTCGATACATTATTATCCTTTAAAAACCTCACAACAGTAAGGGAATCAAGAAAGTGTTTTATTGTGATATCCTTATCAGAGCGAAGACTTGTTAAATTTATCTTCTCATTCCACTTTTTGAGTTCTTCGAGGTACAGAGAAAAAGCCTTGATATCGCTCTCGCGCATCTCTATATCGAGTTCCTTTGCCCCTGCTATGAGCATATCGGTTATTTTACGCTGTTCCATCTTGAGCTAAACCGCCTTCCGGGTTTTCATGTATATCATTAGCATACTTATGGCGGCCGGCGTCACGCCGGAAACAACTTTACCTAAAAGCACTATCACCGTCAAACCGCCTTCCGTGTTTTCATGTATATCATTAACATGCTTATGGCGGCCGGCGTCACGCCGGAAACAACTTTACCTGAAAGCGCTATCACCGTCAAACCGCCTTCCGGATTTTCATGTATATCATGAGCATACTTATCGCGGCCGGCGTCACGCCGGGGATTCTGCTGGCCTGACCAATGGAAATAGGCCTTGTTTTCTTGAGTTTTTCCTTTATTTCAGTGGAAAGACCCGGTACTTTTTCATATGCGGTATTTTCCGGTATCTTTACCTCTTCGGAACGTTTGAATCTTTCTATGTCCTCGAACTCCCGTTTTATATAACCTTCGTATTTTGTCTCTATCTCGATCGCGCGAAAGACCTCGGTATCAGCCCCTGATAAAACTGTTGCAAGAGGTTCTTTGAAAATCTTGATGAGGCTTTCGAGGGTTACCAAGGGTTGCCTCAGGAGTTCTTTAAGAGACATACTTTTTTTTATCTCTCCGAAACCTTCGGCAACAAGCCTTTTATTTGTCTCTTGAGTCGGATTTGCCTTTAATTGTTCAAGGGCTTTAATGCTTGATTCTATTAAGGTTTTTTTCTTCAAAAAACCGGCATAGGCCTTTTCTTCGATAAGACCGAGCGAGTCAGCCTTGTCCATAAGGCGCCTGTCGGCGTTATCTTCCCTTAAAACAAGCCTGTGTTCGGCGCGCGAGGTAAAGAGCCTGTAAGGCTCTTTCGTGCCTTTTGTCGTCAGGTCGTCTATCATGACCCCGATATACGAATCAGCCCTTGTGAGGATAAACGGCGGTTTTCCTTTGAGTTTAAGCCCCGCGTTAATGCCGGCCATTATGCCCTGAGCCGCGGCCTCCTCATAGCCGGAAGTGCCGTTAATCTGGCCCGCGAGAAAAAGCCCCTTGATTGTCTTTGTTTCAAGAGTTTGTTTTAACTCTGTCGGAAAAATAAAGTCATATTCAATCGCGTAACCGGGCCTTATTATCTCAACGTTTTCAAGACCTTGGATGGTTCTTAAAAACCCTTCCTGCACTCCGAACGGAAGGCTTGTCGAAAGACCGTTGGGATAGACCTCGAAGGTGTCATAGCCTTCAGGCTCCAAAAACACCTGATGGCGTATCCTTTCGGGGAATTTTACCACCTTATCCTCTATGGAAGGACAATAACGCGGACCAATGCCTTTTATCTTACCGCTGAACAGAGGCGAGAAATGTAGATTTTCCTTAATGATTTCATGGGTTTTGGCGTTTGTATAGGTCATATGGCAGGGAAGTTGCCGTCTTTGCCTTACAATTGAAGCGGGGTTTGAAAAAGAAAAAGGCCTTGCGTCAGGTTCGCCCTCCTGTAAAGCGAGTTTGGAATAATCTATTGTTCTCGAGTCGAGCCTCGGGCATGTGCCTGTTTTAAGACGCCCCATCAAAAGGCCCAATTCCTTTAACGAGCCGGAAAGTCCGACGCTCGGCGCGTCTCCGGCCCTTCCTCCGGCATAGGTGTCAGAGCCTATGTGCATGAGGCCGTTTAAAAAAGTCCCTGTGGTGACGACCACGGCGCCCGCGTGAAAGACCTCGCCTGTTGCAAGCTCCACCCCGGTTGCCCCGGAGTCTTTTAAAAGTATTTTTTCGACAGTGCCTTGCCAGAGCCTTATATTCGACGCGTTTTCAAGGGCGCGCCTCATGCGGAGTTTATAAAGAGTCCTGTCCGCCTGAGCCCTTGTGGCGCGCACGGCAGGGCCTTTGCTCGCGTTAAGGGTTCTGAATTGTATGGCGGTATCGTCAATCGCCTTACCCATCTCTCCGCCAAGGGCGTCTATCTCTTTTACGAGGTGCCCTTTTGCTATGCCGCCTATGGCGGGATTGCAGGACATCTGGCCGATTGTGTCGAGGTTCATTGTTATGACCACAACGCTCAGGCCGAGCCTTCCGGCCGCAAGGGCGGCCTCGGATCCGGCGTGCCCGGCGCCGATTATTATTATGTCGTAAGATTTCTCGATATTCATAAGAGTCTCGTTAAATCCCCCCGACCCACGCTTCGCGTGGGTACCCCGCCCCTTTGTAAAAGAGGGTAACCTTGCCGCTCGAAAATACCGGATATTTTATCCCACCACGTCTTTACAGTCAACCCGTGTTCCGCCTTCGGCGGACGGACGGCACCTTTCTCCTCCCCTTTATAAGGGGAGGCCGGGGGGGTAAAAGCGGGGTCAAGATAAACCTCCCCCTCCGCCTGAGGCGGACCCTCCTTGTCCGTCCGCAGGAATGCGGACGAGACCTCGCCTACGGCGGGCTAAGGAGGGGAGTTAAAGAAGCGGGTTAAAACATTTCGGGTGCAGGAGTCGCCCCTGCAAAATTTCGTTGACAATATCATTGAATAAGGTATATTTACCTACTTATTAAATATCGAGGAAAAGGGAAATATATGGCAACCGCCAAAAAGAAAAAATTACCCGCGAAAAAGAAGGCCGCGGCGCCCAAGGCCAAAAAGACAATAAAGAAACCTGTCCCGGGCAAAGTCAAAGGTAAGGCTCCGGCCAAGAAAAAAGCCGCCGTAAAAAAACCGGCGGCAAAGAAGAAGGCCGCGCCGAAAACCGCGGCAATCAAAAAATCCTCTTCCAAAGCATCAAGCGGAACGAGCAGGCAGTCTTTTAAAAAAGAGATGCTCAAGACGCTCCTCGCGTCCAAAAGAAGGCTTCTCGATGAAGTCACTAATAAGGTAAAGGCCGAAAGCAACGCGAACAAGTTCGAGATAGGCGACATATACGACATAGCCAGCAACGAGCGCGAAAGAGAGCTTATCCTGACCCTCGGCGACAGGGAGAGGGAGCGGCTTCACGAAGTCAACGTGGCCATAGAACGCCTTAACGAGAAGGGCTACGGCGAGTGCGAAGAATGCGGCGAGCCCATAGGCGAAGAACGCCTGAGGGCGCTTCCGTTCACGAGGGTTTGCGTGGACTGCAAGACCAAATTCGAAAGAGAAAGCCGCGCAAAAGGCAGATTCGAGGAAGAGGCCGCGATAGCCATAGCCGAGTCTAACGAAGGCGAAGAAGAAGAATACTAAGTCCTTGCGGACGGCGCCTTTCTCCTCCCCTTTATACGGGGCCGGGCTCCTCCGCTCCGCCTTACTGATTGGCGGACGGACGAAGCGCAATGCAACGGGAAGCGCAGTGGGCTAAAAAACAACCTCCCCCTCCGCCTTAGGCGGACCCTCCTTGATAAGGAGGGGAATTAAAGAGGAAACTAAAAAATAAAAGTGCAGGGGATAGTCCCTGTGTTGAACAAAAAACATTTAAAGATATTCTTTACCGCGCTTGTAATCTCCACAATCGCATTCCTCATACTCATTCCGTACGTCAAAAACCGCAAGAACCCGGTATCCTACGACCGCGTGCTCATGGGCACGATAGTGGAAATAACACTCAAAAAAGACAACCCTGAAGCGGCCGAAGCGGTGTTCAAAGAAATCAAGAGGCTCGAAAAATCCCTGAGCCACTACAAGAACGACAGCGACGTATCCGAAATCAATCAAAACGCGGGCAAGGCCCCGGTAAAGGTGTCGAGCGAAGTTATAGACGTAGTCGAGGCGGCAATAAAAATAGCGAAACTATCTAACGGCGCCTTTGACCCGACTGTCGGTTCTTTCAAAGTGTGGGATTTTTCAAAAGAGTCCGGCCGCGTGCCTTCGAAAAAAGAGATTCAAGAAAAACTCCCTCTCGTGGATTACAAGGCGATAACGCTCGATAAAGAAAAACTCCTTGTCGGGCTTAAGAAAAAGGGCATGGCGCTGGATTTAGGCGGAGTCGCCAAGGGCTACATAGTGGGAAAAGCGATGGATACGTTGAAGACTCGTGGCCTCGAATGGGCCATAATCCGCGCCGGCGGCGACATGATGATATACGATAAGAACAATTCCAATGAGCCTTTTACAATAGGCATACAGCACCCGAGGATAAAAGACCGCCTCATGGGTAAACTCAAAATAAAAAACGGCGCTATCGCCACGTCGGGAGACTACGAAAGGTTTTTCATGAAAAACGGCGTAAGATACCACCATATAATAGACCCTAAAACAGGCTTCCCGGCCGATAAAACCCAAAGCGTAACCATCGTAAGCCAAGACCCGACCCTCGCCGACGCCCTCTCGACGGCGATATTCGTCATGGGGCCGGAAAAAGGAATGGAACTCGTTAAAAAACTGGGCGGAGTCGAGGCGGTCATTGTCGGCGCTAACGCTCATGTGGAGATTTCGGAAGGACTCAAAAAAAACTTTACGGGGTTTTAAGCGGGGGAGGGCGTTGCGCGCGATTCCGCGCAATGGCGCGAAAACACCCTACATCGTTCTCTGCGTTTTCTTGATCAAACTCTTCTGGTAAATCTCGACGGCGGAGTTATGTTCCGTCAGGGTCGAAGAAAAATAATGAGTGCCGTCGTTTTTCGAGACAAAATAGAGATAATTTTCATTCGCAGGGTTTAACGCCGCCTCTATGGCGGCCTTGCCCGGGTTCGCTATGGGAGTGGGGGGAAGGCCGAATTTTACGTAGGTATTGTAAGACGTTGGCTGTTTAAGATGCGCCCTCGTCAGGTTCCCGTCAAAGTCCTTTATCCCGTATATCACCGTCGGGTCGCTCTGCAAAGGCATTCTTTTTTTGAGCCTGTTCCGAAATACCGCCGCGACGCGGGGCATCTCGAGGGCATTGCCTGATTCCTTTTCTATGATAGAAGCGAGGGTGATGAGTTCTTTTTTTCCGATGCCCTTGCTTTCGGACTTTGCCTTGAACTCCGCGTCATAGACCTGATTGAACCTGCCGATCATCTTCTTTATGATTTCCTCCGCTCCGGCGCTTTTCGCGAACTGGTAGGTATCCGGGAAAAGATACCCCTCCAGCCCTTCGAAACCCAAAGACCGGGCGAAGTTTTTATCAAAGGCTGATTTCAGGAATTCCTCTTTTTTGACAAGCCCGGCATTTTCGATGGTCGCGGCGATTTCTTTTATATTGTATCCTTCGGGGATTGTTACGAAGTAGCGCTTTACCCTGCCTTCCACCAGAATATCAAGCACCTCGACGGGCGTCATGGAAGAGGTAAGCTCATACTCGCCGGCCTTTATCTTTTTCTTGGCGTTCTTAAACGAGGCCGCGAGAACGAAACCATCGGTGCTTTTGAGCACTCCCAGGCCGACAAGATTGTCGGCGATAACCCCGAAACTCGCGCCCGGCGCCACGTTTACGGTTTTCGGCGTCATATCATTGGAAACCGGAGTGTGAAACACCGTGTAAAAATGCACCGAAACGAGCACCATTGCCGTAACGACAAATATGAGGATTTTTTCTATTTTTTTACGCATTCAAGATACCCCTGAAGAATGTAGGAGGCCGCAAGCTTGTCAATAATGCCTTTTCTCTTATCCCTGCGAACGTCTCCTTCTATCAAGGCCCTCTCGACCGCGGCGGTCGAAAGCCTCTCGTCCCATCCCATTATTTCGATATTCGGAAATTTTTTCTTAAGTTTCTCGATGAACGTCAGAGCTTCTCCGGCGGCCCTGCCCGTTCCTCCGTCCATGTTATAGGGAATTCCGACGACTACGGTCTTGCAAGAGTATTCCTCGGCCATGCGACTGATTTCAGCGAGCGCTTCCGTGCCCGAGCGTTGCATGACCTTAAGCGGCAGGGCGATGGCGCCGGATTCATCGCTTATGGCGACGCCAATTCTTTTTTTGCCCAAATCAAGACCCAAAATTCTCACTTTTTTCAGTATATCTCATGCGAGCGGTTTATTCAAGCAAGGCAGGGGTTTGAGGGTGCAAAAGTTTTTTACAAGGGCAAGGCATTTGTAGGGGCACGATGCATCGTGCCCCTACAGTAAAAACGCAGACCCCCGCTTAATATTGTAGGGGCAGACCTAAAGGTGCCCTACGTAAAGAAAATCCTTCCCGCCAAGAGAGACTTGACACGTCCACCCGCCTTACTATATCATCGAGACTGTATTTCACTCCCTAATCGGGCGGTTAACTCAGCGGCAGAGTGCCACCTTCACACGGTGGAAGTCGGAGGTTCAAACCCTCTACCGCCCACCATTCTAAAAATCTCCTCAAATAAAAACGCCTCCGTGAAGGGCACAATAAGGCAATAAGGCGTTACAATATAAATACCCCCAACGCAAGTTAAAACATAGCGGATGCAGGGGTCGCCCCTGCCGGGTCAAGAGCCTGTCCCCCGACGTTACGTCGGGGGAGCTCAGCCCTTGTTGCCTTTTATCCCGCGCTAATGATAAATTACCCTTATGGCGAAGGCAAAGGACATCCTTAAAAAAAGCGAAGAAAATTCCTCAATCGAACTTCAATCCCTTGGCTTCAACGACGGAAATAGGGCGCGAAAAGACCTCTCAACGCTCTCAAAGGGCGCGTTAAAAAACTCTCTTGAAGACGTGCTTGAATTCGCTTTGTCTTCGCCAAACCCCGGCGACTCTCTCGCGAACATCGAGCGCGTAATCGAGGCCGCGCCGAAAGAGACCGCGAAAAAACTCTCAAAAGACAAAACAGCCTTGAAAAGACTCGCCTTCCTTGGCGGCTCGTCTCGATATCTTTCCGGGTTTTTAGCGCAAAACCCGGAGTGGCTTGAAGGGCTTTTCTTGGAAGGGCGGCTTGAAACGGAAAAAGATTTGACAATGTTCAAAAAAGAACTCGCCGAATCCGTCCGCGACGCGACGGAATTTTCCGACATGGCGAAAAAACTCAGGGATTACCGCAACAAAGAATATTTAAGAATAGGAGCGAGGGACCTTTTCAAAATGTCTTCGATGGCGGAAACCACAAAAGAAATATCCGGCCTCGCCTCCGCCTCCCTCGATATCGGAATAAAATTCGTCTTAATCGAGCTTAAAAAATCCTATGGCGTTCCTTATTATATCAACGAGGGCGGAAAAGAAAAAGAGGCCGGATTTTCGGTCATAGCCCTCGGCAAATTCGGGGGAAGGGAACTGAACTTCCTCTCGGACATAGACATTATCTACGTATATTCGAGCGATAAAGGGGAAACTTCCGGGGTGGACGGAAAAGAATCCTCGAAGATTTCGCTTCACGCGTTTTTCGTCAAGGTCTCCGAAAAACTCACGAAACTCATAAGCCAGCCGACCGGGGACGGGTTTGTCTTCAGGGTTGACCTGAACCTGCGTCCCGAAGGCCGGAGCGGAGACCTCGCGAACTCTCTTCGGAGCGCCGAGATATACTACGAAAGCTGGGGGCAGATGTGGGAACGGAGCGCCATGATAAAGGCGCGGCCCGTTGCCGGGGACGAGGAACTCGGAACGGCCTTTATGAAGATGATTACGCCTTTTACCTACAGAAAATACCTCGACTTCACCTCCATCGAAGAGATAAAGGCGATGAAGGAAAAAATAGACCTCGCCCTGATAAGAGGCAAAAACACGGCCATAAACGTAAAACTCGGAAGAGGCGGCATAAGGGAGGCGGAATTTTTCTGCCAGGCGTTGCAACTCATATACGGCGGTAAAGATCCCGGCGTAAGAGACTCTTCGACGCTTCGCGCCATGGAAAAACTCCGCGAGAAAAACCTGTTGAGCGCGAAAGACGCCTCTTTGCTTAAAGACGGTTACGTATTTTTAAGAAACCTCGAACACAGGCTTCAGATGACAGAGGGGCTTCAAACCCAGAATCTCCCGGAGAAGAAAGAAGACGTCCTCCGGATAGCGAAGACAATGGACTTCGCCTCGAGCGGGGAATTCCTGAAAGCCCTTAAGGAAAAAACCGATTCAATCCACGACGTCTTTCGCGGGCTTTTCTACAAATCAAAAGACGTCTTTAAAGAAGGAATTCCCGAAGAGGTCTTCGCGGCTCTTTCCGACGATGCGCTTGAAAAAGAAAGGCTCTTTGCCGTAAAATCCCTGGGTTTCAAAGACGCGGAGACCGCGCTTAAAAACGTGCTCCTTCTAAGGGGAACTTCCCCGTTCCTTCACCTCTCTCAAAAGGCGCGGGTTCTTCTTGAAAAACTCTCGCCGCTCTTGCTTTTCAGGGCTTCGACTTCGCCCGACCCCGACATGGCTCTTTTCAATATCGAGCGTTTTATATCAGCCGCCGGCTCGCGCGTCGGCGTCTACTCTCTCCTCGTCGAAAATACGCCCCTTATAACCGAGCTCATGAAGATATTCGGAGGGAGCGCGTTTCTCTCGAACATGCTCGTGGAAAAACCGGAAAACCTCGACATCCTCCTCTCAAAGGACGTCGCAAGGCCGGTTAAGACGGAAAAAGAATTCATGAGAGAAATGTCAGATATTGCCAAAAAAAGCGCTGATTACGAACAAACCCTCGATAATCTCCGGCGCTACAAAAAACAAGAACTCTTCCGCATCGGCACAAAAGACCTCTTGGGCGAACTGTCAAGCGAAGACGTCTCGAAGCAGATAAGCTCACTCGCCTCGGCCTCTCTGGAAGCGGCGTACAAGACAGCGGCCGCCCAACTCGCCAAAAAATACGGAACGCCCGGGGACAAAAGATTTACCGTGCTCGGACTCGGAAAACTCGGGGGAGGGGAATTAATCTACGGAAGCGACCTCGACATAATCTTCGTTTACGCCGAAAATCCGAAAAGAGACGAGACCTCCGGACCCAAGGTCGTCTCGAACCACGAATTCTACGCGCACGCGGCGCAAAAGATGATAAGCGTGCTTTCTCTCAGGACGAACGAGGGATTTTTGTTTAACGTGGACGCGAGACTCCGGCCGTCCGGAAGCTCCGGGCCTCTCGTGGTATCAAAGACCGCGCTCCTCGACTATCAAAAAGAAAAAGCGAGCGTTTGGGAAAGGCAGGCCTTGACGCGCGCAAGCGCGGCGGCCGGGGACAGGGACTTCGGGCTTGATATCATCAAAGAACTCTCGGACATAATATACTCAAAGGGCCTTGCGAAAGAAGACGTGTCGGAACTTTTAAGGATAAGAAAAAGGATGGAAGACGAGGTCGCGAAAGAAACCGGGACGCGGTTCGACATAAAGGCAGGCAAGGGCGGCATGGTGGACGTCGAGTTCCTCGTTCAGGCGCTTCTTTTAAGGCACGGCAAAGAAAAAAAACTCCGCTCGCCGAACACCCTCGAAGCCCTTAAAAATTCCTTCGAAGCCGGGATATTGAAGGAAAAGGATTATAACGCTCTTTCAAACGCCTACAAATTCTATCGCCGCATAGAAACAAGGCTCAGAATAGTGCACGATTCTTCCGTTTGCGTGCTTATCGCGGGAAGCGTCGAAACCGACTCTCTCGCTAAAAAGATGGGTTATAAAGGCAATGCGGGAGAAAAACTGATTTCGGATTACATCAAAAAAAGAGAAGAGGTGCGGGGAATATACTTGAAGGTGATGGGGGAACTTTCGGAATCCGCGTGAAGACAAAACCCATTCAACCCCGCCGCCCACCATGATAAAACGCCTTAAGGTGCTTATAGACCGCAAAATGGGTCAAAACCGTAAAAGCCGCTTTGGACCTCCACTGGAGCGGCCCGGCATTTCTGGAAAAGACACTTTAAAAAGGTGTTTTCACCACGAATTTTATATATGAGTTTGTTGCTTCTATAACCTCGATGGTCATCTTGCGAAAGCCTATTATTTTTGTTTCCGCCAAGTCGTAGGTTAAATCCTGCTGGAACGCGGGACGAGCAAACCCGTCGTAAAATTCCCGATACATCAATCTTATTGTATTGCCAGATTTGCCCTGATAAAGGAGTTCTTTTTTTGAAGAGCCTTTTTCGACAATCTTTGTCTTTTGCATGGGCAAGGATTGCGGCCATTGCCTGACGTCTACCATAATGCACCCCGTATCACCTATTACGTTTCCTTCTACATTTACCACCAAACAATAATAGGATGCCCAGTCCCACCCACCCACTTTTAATTCGTCATTGAGTGCATAAAGGGTTTCTCCGCTCTCTATTTTCCCGAAGGCCTTAAAAGTTGTTCCGGACTTTAAAAACGGATAAGGAACGCCGAGACTACTTGGCGGCTGGAAATCCGATGATACAGCGAGACCTTCATAGTAAAGTATATCTTCCTCAAACACCATGGAGTCGCCTATATTGGTTTGCTTGACCTTACCCACATCAAATGTAGATGAAGAAATACGTTGTGGCGCCTGTACAATTGGTACAACTGTCTGGAATGTTACACAGCCAACAAGGACTATTCCGACTAAAACCAACAGCAGTTTTTTCATATAGAGTCTCCTTTAATGCATGCTGACTAAATATCAATAATTTTAGCCTAAACCTAATTCCGTTACAAGACAAAAACTAGAGCAAATTCCCTTGACAAAACCTTCGCTCCGACATTAAGATACTCCCTAATTATACGAAAGGCCGGTTTGATTTTCGCTTCCGATAATCCCCTATGACGCAAAAGAAAAGTTCATTTGAAGAAGTTCTTGCGAGGCTCGAAAACGCGAACCGGTACATGAAACTCCCGGATCACCTCTACGAGAGGCTGAGGCATCCCAAGCGTTCGGTCATTGTATCCGTGCCCGTCGCAATGGACGACGGAAGCGTTAAGTTTTTTACCGGCTACCGCGTCCAGTACAATACCGCGAGAGGCCCGGCAAAGGGAGGAATAAGGTATCATCCCGAAGTCACGCTCGACGAGATAATCGCGTTCGCGGCCATAATGACGTGGAAATGCGCCATAACGAACATACCTTTCGGCGGGGCCAAGGGCGGGGTGACCTGCGACTCGACGAAGATGAGCCTGAAAGAACTGGAACGCCTTACCCGCCGCTATACATATGAAATCGGATTTATCATAGGGCCCGAATCCGACATACCCGCCCCTGATATGTACACGGACGAACAAACCATGGCGTGGATGATGGACACCTATTCCATGATACGGGGATATTCCGTGCCCGGGATCGTTACCGGAAAACCAATAGCCCTCGGCGGAAGTCTCGGCAGAAAAAGGGCAACGTCCGAAGGCGTGGTCATAACGCTCCTCGAGGCCTTGAAAGAACTCGACATGAAAACCAAGGGACTCGCCGTCTCGGTCATAGGAATCGGAAAGGTGGGCTCGGCGTGCGCCGAGATGTTGAACGAACTCGGAGCCAAGATAGTCGGCGTCGCCGATTCCAAGGCCGCCGTGTATAACCCCAAAGGCCTTGATATAAAGGCCCTTCTCGCGCATAAAAAAGAAACCCGTTCCGTAAAAGATTTTAAGGGCGGCGAGGAAATAAGCGTTGAAGAACTCATATTGAAAAAAGTGGACGTGCTCATACCGGCCGCCCTCGAAGGGCAGATAAACGAAAAAAACGCCGCCGGCATAAAGGCGGCCATAATAGCCGAGGGGGCGAACAATCCGACTACCGTCGAAGCGGACCTTATCTTAAAAGACAAAGGCGTTTTTATTATACCGGACATCCTCTGCAATGCCGGAGGAGTGGTGGTAAGTTATTTTGAATGGGTGCAAGATTTACAGAGATTTTTCTGGGACGAAAACGAAGTTTCGATTAAACTCAAAATCATCATGACCAAGGCGTTCAAAGAAGTATTTGAAACACACAAAAAAACCGGCACGGATATGAGAACCGCGGCCATGATAGTCGGAGCCGGCAGGGTCAGCGAGGCAACGGCATTACGCGGCCTTTATCCGTAACTGATTGAAATAATTGATGTTTTAAGCTATAAAAATTCTCCTTGAAATCCCGTCTTGACTCTGCTAAAGTAACCACTCTTCCGGGATAAAGTTATCAACACCTGTTAACAACTTTGTGAATATCGCAGAAGAGACCTTTGCGTCGCGGATAACCATTTTTTATTGCGCCGTCCGTCCGCAAGGACATTGGAATATCCGTGGATTTAACAATAAAAACCGTCTGGAAAAATTGTTTGGAGGAAGCGGGAAAACACGTTTCCCCTCAACACTACGCAACTTGGTTCAAACCGATAAAGGTTACGGGCGGCGATGAGTACACGATAGAGCTCGAGGTGCCTAACCGGTTTTTCCTCGAATGGCTCAAGGACCATTATCTTCCCCTTATTCAGGACATTATAAGCAAAAATACAAAAAAAGACTTTTTATTAAACTGGCGGATTTCCGAAGACAGCGGGGACAGCGAAACAACAACGGCGATAAACAAAGAAAGCGCTTTGGCTTCCAGGAAAAAACCCGCCGGCGTCGTAACCGGCAGTCTCCATCCTAAATATACCTTTGAAAACTTTGTCGTCGGCAAAGCAAACGAGTTCGCCCATGCCGCGTGTTCGGCGATATCCAAAAATCTCGGAAGCAAATACAACCCTCTTTTTATTTACGGCGGGGTCGGGCTCGGAAAAACCCATCTTCTGCAGGCCATCGGTCATAAGATATTGACGGAAAATCCTTCCGCTAACGTTTATTATTACACATCGGAACGTTTCATGAACGAATTTATAAGTTACGTAAGCAAGCACAAAATGGGAGAGTTCAGAAAAAAATTCCGCAATGTGGACGTTCTTTTAATAGATGACATACAATTTTGGGCCGGGAAAGAAAGAACACAGGAAGAATTTTTCCACACGTTTAACGCTCTTTATGAAACAAGGAAACAGATCGTCGTTACAAGCGACAGATTTCCCAAAGACATAGACGGCATAGAAGAACGATTAAGGAGCCGCTTCGAATGGGGTCTCGTGGCGGACATCCAGCCGCCTGATACCGAAACCAAAGTGGCAATATTAAAAACCAAAGCCGAAAGTGACGGAGTAACCCTTCCGGACGACGTAATCCTTTGGCTCGCTTCCGTAAATAGTTCAAATATAAGAGAACTTGAAGGCTATCTCAACAGAATTATCGCCGTCGCGAGCTTAACCGCGCAGGACATAACCATTTCTATGGCCAAAGACGCCCTTAAAAACCTGACCAGGGATAAAAGCGAAAAAATACTTTCTTTGGAAGAGATTCAAAAAACCGTGGCGCAGTTTTACAACATAAAACAATCCGACATGAAATCCAAAAGACGCCAACAAGCAATAGCCATGCCGAGACAAATGGCAATGTTCGTGGCAAGAAAATACGGAAAATTTTCTTTTCCTGAAATAGGTTTTTCGTTCGGCGGCAAAGACCATTCCACGGCCATACACGCGTGTAAAAAAATAGAAAATCAACTTGCGGAAAATCCGGCCTTAAAAAACGCGATAAATAAAATACTCGGCGCGCTCGGCATTGGTTAACGGAATTTTTTGATATATCAAGCGGTAAACAAAATAATGCATTCGTAAAATCATATCCTGCTTAAAACGTGTTGACTTAATGTGCATAATCTTATTTAATATGGGTTATCTTTTTTACGAACGCAAAAGATGTTTATAAGATTTTTTTTATCAACAAACGAAAATCCGGAATTACCTTTGTTTTACGCAGGGTTTTCTTTGTTATGAACATATAAACATGCTCTAATACTATATACTATTTAAATATATTTAAAACAGAAAGGAGCAGGGATATGGAATTTAACATAGAAAAAGACGAATTTGTAAAAGTACTCCAAAGAGTGCAAGGAATCGTCGAAAAAAGAAATACCATGCCCATACTCGCGAATGTTTTTATTGAATCGGGACAAGGCAATATCACCATAATGGCGTCAGATCTGGAAATATTCATAAAAGACATTTGCCCGGCGATTGTAAAGAAAAAAGGGTCGGTAACGGTAAACGCAAGAAAACTTTTTGAAATAATAAAACAACTTTCGGCGAATTCGATAGATATAACCGTCGGAGAAAACGAAAAGGTTACGATAAAAAGCGGAAAATCCAGATTTAACATAATGGGACTTCCGTCAAAAGAATTTCCGGCATTTCCGCAAACGGAAGAAAGCAAACTTTCCAAAATAAATCCGGAAATTCTCAAAGATATGATAGATAAAACGTCTTTTGCGGTATCCACCGATGAAACGCGTTATAATATAAACGGTTTTTACATGGAAAAAAAAGATTCAAAAGTCAGAATCATCACAACGGACGGACACAGACTTTCCATAACGGAAAAAGAAATTGAAGGAATAAACGCCGAAAAAGAAGGCGTAATACTTCCCAAAAAAGGCGTTTTTGAACTAAGAAAACTTCTTGACGAAAAAGGCGATTTTTTCTTCGGAATCACGAAAAAAAGCGCGACAATGAAAAAAGACGCGACCATCGTGAATATACGCCTTATCGAAGGAGAATTTCCCGATTATAATCAGGTAATGCCGAAAGACAACGATAAAAAACTTATCGCGAACAGAGAGGGTTTTTTAGAGGCCCTGAAAAGGGTTTCAATACTTTCTTCCGATAAAGTAAGGGGAATAAAATTTTCTCTTTCCAAAAATAAACTTCTTCTTTCTTCTTCAAGTCCCGATATCGGAGACGCAACCGAAGAACTTGAAGTAGAATACGCGGGAAGCGACATTGAAATAGCGTTTAATTCCAGATATTTTATAGACGCGCTTAGCGTGTTAACGAACGAAAAAATATCAATGGAGCTTAAAGATTCTTTAAGCCCCGTTATTTTAAAACTTATCGGTTCCGCCGAGTATCATTACGTAGTAATGCCGATGAGGCTATAATAATCCATAAATCCGGAGAATGAGAAAATGAGCAAAAGAACATTTCAACCAAACAAGAGAAAAAGAAAAAAGACCCACGGGTTTTTAACGAGGATGAGTTCGCCCGGCGGAACAAACGTGCTTAACAGAAGAAGGGCCAAAGGCAGAAAGCGTCTTACCGTAAAGGTAAGTACCAATAAATAAACCCCTGTCTTTACGGAGTCTTTGCGAATGGCGCTATAACCCGGCGAATTATTGCGACGCATGCACGGCGTGAGGCAAATTGAAGCATTATGGATCAAGAAATCACCCGGTCATTTGGACGGAACTTAAGGCTTAAAAGTTCCGAGGATTTTCAAAAGGTAAGAAAACAGGGAAGAAAACACTCTACCAAAAGTTTCCTTATCTACATCCTTCCAAATACAAACAATACGACACGTTTGGGTTTGATTGTTGGACGTCACGCGGGATGCGCGGCGCGGCGAAACCGGTTGAAAAGACTTCTCAGGGAATTTTTCAGGCTGAACAACGAGGCCTTTCCGTTATCCGCGGATATAGTGATTTCGGTCAAAAAGGAAAACACCTCCGTAAAAGATTATAAAGACGTTGAAACCGAGCTTTTGGCCGCGCTTAAAATGTCGCGCCGCGACCATGCGTCCGGCGGCAAGAGTTGAGCCCTCTGCTTAAGATTGCGAGAATAAGCTCTTGACCCGTAATGTTTCGATTATTTTCCACGGCATATGACCGCAGGGGTTTATTCATTTATCTCAAACGGACCATTCACAAGAAACGAACAAGGATAATTAAGGGATGTTAAAAAAAACAATAATCTTCGCCATCAAATGTTATAGGTTTTTGATTTCGCCGCTTCTTCCTCCGGCCTGCAGATTTTATCCGAGTTGTTCGAATTACGCGAGGGAAGCGGTCGAATCTTTCGGCGCGGCCAAAGGATTATATATGACGCTTCAAAGGTTTCTCAGATGCCATCCGTTCAACCCCGGCGGGTACGATCCGGTGCCGGAAAAAATTTGCGAACACGGAGATTGTTTTTAAATGGAGATGAATAACGATAAAAGAATAATCCTCGCCCTCGTGCTTTCGCTCGCGGTATTTCTCGGATATTCGATAATTACGGATAAATACGCGCCAAAGGCGCCGCTTCAAAAGGTTGAGAAAAAAGAGACCGAACCCGCGACGGAGATCCTTGAAAAATCCGCCGCGGAAACGAAGGCCTCCGTCATCGCGGAAAAACTTGCCGGCAAACAAACGGCGTTTAAAGAAGAAATCGTGGAAGTCGAAACGTCTTTTTTTAAAGCGGAATTCACGAGCCTCGGCGCGGCGATAAAAAAATGGGAACTTAAAAAATACAACGAAACCATGGGCGCAAATTCCGCTCCGGTGGATATCGCCAAAAATCAAAAAAATCTTCCGCACGTTCAAACGAAACTTGATATCAACGGCACGGAATTTATCATACCCTTTAAGCCTTCCGCAAAAAGCATGCGTCTGGAAAAAGGAGAAACAGGCGCGATAGTCTTTTCGTGGACCTCTCCGGAAGGCGTTACGATCGAAAAGACCTACGCGTTCAAAGGCGACGATTACATGACGGATTCTTCCGTCAAGGTCTTAAATAATTCAAAGGCCGAGTTCCGCGGAAACGTTGTTTCGTCCATGGCGCGCGTTTTTACGGATAAAGACCAGTATCATAAAGGGCCGATAAGGAACGCCGGCGGCAAGATAAAAAGACAAAACTTGAAAACCAACAAAGAATCCGGAGAAAAGGAATCTTCGTGGGTCGGGGTCGAGGACAAGTATTTTCTTTCAGCCTTTTTGCCTTCCAAAGACAATCGTTATTTTTGGAACGGCGAAGTCGCCTCGAAGAGCGAGCCGGCCAAGTATCTGCTTTTCTGGACGAAGAACGTGTCTTACGTAAGCGAGGCGGCCGTTACGCTCGGCCTGCCGCTCGCGCTCAGGCCCGGTGAATCCGGCGCGCTTGACCATAAACTTTATATAGGCCCCAAGGAATACGACAGGCTTATCTCTTACGGCTCGGGAATAGAAGGGGCCATAGAGTTCGGCATGTTTTCCTTCGCGGCAAAGCCCTCTCTCGTGGTCTTGAATTTTTTCGAACGTTTCGTGAAAAACTACGGCATCGCGATAATAATACTTACGGTGCTTTTGAAGATAGCCTTCTACCCGCTCACGAAATACGGGCTTAAGTCCATGAAGGAGATACAGAAAATACAGCCGCAGATATTGTCTTTGAGGGAAAAGTATAAGGACGACAAGCAGCGCATGAATAAAGAGGTCTTCGAACTTTACAAACGCTACAAGGTAAATCCCTTAAGCGGATGCCTGCCGATGGTCGTGCAGATACCGGTCTTTATAGCCCTCTACGAGGTGCTTCTTGTCGCGATAGAACTCAGGCACGCGCCGTTCGCGTTCTGGTTGCAGGATCTTTCCGCGCAAGACCCCTATTACATAACCCCAGTGTTCATGGGCATCACCATGTTCATTCAGCAGAAGATGACGCCGACGGCCATGGAGCCGGCGCAGGAAAAGATTATGCTCATCATGCCGGTCGTTCTTACGTTTCTTTTCTTCACGTTCCCGTCCGGGCTTATAATATATTGGATAGTCAATAACCTGATTTCCATCGCGCAGCAATATCAGATATACCGCGAAATGCCCCACACGCCCTGATGCCCCGCATGAACCGCGAAGACACCATAGCGGCAATAGCCACCGCCGGGGGTGAAGGCGGAGTCGGCATAATAAGAATAAGCGGACCCGGCGCTAAAGGCGTCGGGTCTTTTATTTTTTCGCCAGCGAGGCCGACCAAAGCGGGGCCGCGCCCGGCGCGCCTTTATTACGGCGCGATAAAAAATCCGGATACCGGAAAAACCGCGGATACCGGCTACATGGTTTTTTTCAAAGCCCCTTTTTCTTATACCGGCGAGGACACGGTCGAGTTGCATCTTCACGGCGGGCAACTGATTTTGCAAAAAACCTTAAACCTCGTTTTAAGATTCGGGGCGCGTCTTGCGGAGCCCGGAGAATTCACGAAAAGGGCTTTTTTGAACGGAAAACTCGACCTTACTCAAGCCGAGGCGGTTTCCGACCTCATAAGGGCCAAGACGGAAAAGGCCTACGCCTCGGCCATGGGAAGACTCGAGGGGCGTCTGTCGAAAAGAATAAACTCGATAAAGGGAAAACTTTTAGACCTCGCGGCGCGCATCGAGGCGGAGCTGGATTTTTCGGAGGATGAAATCGAAGGGTTGAAAGAAAGCGAACTTTCGGCAACGCTTAACGAAGCCGCAATTGAACTTCAAACCCTTCTCGCTTCTTACGACGAAGGCAGGGTCCTTAAAGAGGGGCTTAAGGTGTTGATACTCGGACGCCCCAATGCTGGCAAGTCGAGCCTCCTGAACGTTCTATTAAAAGAAGAACGCGCCATAGTGACGCACGTGCCGGGCACTACAAGGGACGTCATCGAAGAGGTTCTCTCGATAAAGGGAATACCGATGAGGCTTATGGATACGGCCGGACTCAGGGACACCGAAGACATGGTCGAATCCGTGGGAATAAAAAGGGCGAAAGAACGCGCGGCAACGGCCGACCTTATTCTTTACGTTGTCGACGCGCTATCGACGGGATATGACGAAGACCTCTCCCTTATTCGTTCCTTCGAGCAAGACGGAAAGAAAATAATCGTTGTCGCGAACAAGAGCGACCTCTTAAACCGGGGCGGGGCGGAAAGCCCGATATCGGCTTTCAAGCCGAGGAATGTCGTTTTCGTATCCGCTTTAAAAGAAACCGGCATTGATTCTCTTGAAGGGGAAATCGTTGGTTCTTTTTCAAAAATCGGCCTTGCGGAAAGAGACCCCAGCGAGCTTATAACGTCAATAAGGGAAAAGGAATCCCTTGAGCGCGCCCTTAAATCCCTTGAAGCCGCCATGGCCGCGGAAGGGATGCCAAGGGAGTTTGTCGCGACGGATTTGAGGCAAAGCATAACGCGGCTCGGCGAGATAACCGGCGAGGTGACGACCGAAGACATACTGGATAAAATCTTCTCTACCTTCTGCGTCGGAAAATAGGCAGGCAAGGGGCGATCCCTTGACCCGTAATGCTTTAATTTGCGTCGGAGTATGCGCGGCGCGCATACGAAAGAGTAAATAAAACATTTTGGGTGCAAGGCTCAGCCCCGCAGGATCTCCGAAAAGGAGGTTTACGCCCATCTCGAGCACATAAAAAAGAGCCTTCGCAAGAAAAAGGACGGCGCGCTCGCAATAACTCCGGCGCTCTGCAGGGAGTGCGGTTTCGAGTTCAAGAAGAGGGAACGCCTCAAAAAACCGTCGCGTTGCCCGATTTGCAAAGGCGAATCGCCGGACGAGCCGGTCTTTATCGATATTGGTTAAAAAAAGGGTTATTCCTTAAACGGATGCGCTTGCCGCGGAAAACGCCTTTGTCGCTTCTTCCACGTCCGTTTTGCTTCCTATTATAAGAGGCGTTCTTTGATGGAGTTCGACGGGAGTTATGTCGAGGATTCTTTTTTGTCCGTCCGTCGAGGCCCCGCCGGCCTGTTCGACCACGAAAGAAAGGGGATTCGCCTCGTAAAGAAGGCGGAGTTTTCCCTTCGGGTTTTTCTTGTCCGCGGGGTAAAGGAATATGCCGCCTTTGAGGAGATTGCGGTGAAAGTCGGCGACAAGGCTTCCGACGTATCTCGCGCAACGGCCGTTCTCTTTGAGTTTTTCGACGTAGTTTTTCGCGGCGTCCGGCCAGCGCCTGGAGTTTCCTTCGTTTACGCTGTAAATATCGCCGCGTTCCGGCACGCGGATGTTTTCGTGCGAGAGCAGAAATTCCCCGACCCCGGGGTCAAGCGTAAAGCCGTGCACCCCGCGGCCGGTCGTGTAGACGAGCATGGTGGACGGGCCGTAGACTACGTATCCGGCGGCAACCTGCTCGGCGCCGGGCCTTAGAAAATCCTCCACGCGGGTCTTTTCGTCGCGAGGGGATTTTCTTATTATCGAAAATATCGTGCCGACGCTTATGTTGACGTCTATGTTGGAACTTCCGTCAAGGGGGTCGAAAAGCAAAAGATACCCGCCCTTCGGATATCCGTCGGAGATCTCTATTACGCCTTCACATTCCTCGCTCGCCATGCCCGAGAGGTGGCCGCCGTTTTCCATGGTGCTTATTATGGCTTCGTTGGCGAGTTCGTCGAGCTTTTGCACCTCTTCGCCTTGAATGTTTTGCCTTTCCGCGCTTCCGAGGATGTTTATGAGGCCCGCCATGTTGACTTTGTGGGATATTATCTTGACCGCCAACACCAAATCCGAGAAAAGTCCGGTAAATTGTCCCGTGGAATTCGGATAACGCCTTTCCTCTTCGAGAAGGAATTTTATGAGCGGCATGCCTGTTTTCACCGGAATCTCCTTCGGTTTACTGCGCGGGGAATTTAAAGCCCTTCAGCTCCTCGATTTCGAAAAGGCCGGGATACGAGTCGTCTTCGAGAAGGATTTTTTTCACCTTCCCCTGCCAGAGGGATTGGAATTCTTCCATTTCTTTTTTTGTGGCAACGCCTTGTATCGCCTTTTGCGAAAGTTCGTTAAGGGCATCGGGATGAGGGAGCACGCTCGGGTTATAGACGACCTTCACGGTCTTTTCCGTGTCGTTTCTTTGGAATATGAAGGTGGAGAATTGGAAATCCTTGGAATCGAAAATGAGTTTGTTGAACCTTGAAAATTTTCCGCCGAGGCCCTTGAATCCGGTTATCCCGGAAGCGCCGGTTATCATGGATATGACCTGCGCCTGAGGGCCGTAGGCAAGTTGAGCGGGGTCTCCCTTTATGAGAACCGATATTTCGCCTCTGGTGGGCGTTTCATCGTTGTAAAGGGCCTTTAAGGCCTTTATCGTGAGTTTGTACGCGCCCGAAACGGCAGGGCACGAGTGTCCGGCCAATTTTACCGCGTCTTTATAGGTGAAAACAAAAGGCTCGCCTTCGGCCTGCGAGCCCAATACGTAAGAGAGAGGGTCTTTGAGTCTTATTTTCTCGACCTTGTCGAAAAATTTCTGCTTCCATTTTGTCTCGTCATTCGCCATGAATACGAAATTTTAACAAAACAGGCTGAAAAGTCAAGCAGCAGGGGTGACCCCCGCACTCTCAATGCATTAACTCGCAACATGGCATGCGAGCCGCCTTAACTTATTAATTCATTCGCCCAAGGTGGACCGTCCGCGGGATTCATTGACAGAGCCGTTGTTATCTGATAAATCTGTAATGGATTTATCCGCGCGAAAAGGCCCGAGTGGCGGAATTTGGTAGACGCACGGGACTTAAAATCCCGAGGTCGCAAGGCCGTGCCGGTTCGAGTCCGGCCTCGGGCACCACATTTGAAATAAAACGGGACGGCCTTCGGGCCGTCCCGTTTTTATATAATCCTAAAACACGCGCATATTTTTGTGTTGGCAAGGATTTTTCGCCTTGTCCGGTATTATTTTTTCTCCATCTGATCGTCTTTTTTCTCCTCGCGCCGTTTTTCCATCATTTCTTGTCTCTTCTCCAGTATTTCTTTGTGCGCCTTCATCATCTTGTCGAGCTTCTCGCCTATCTCCGTGAGTTTCTTTTTATCGTCGTCGGTTGGCGTGTGTTTCAGGCTCTTGACGATTTCGGTTAAGTCCTTCATCACTTGCATCATGTCCTGCGCCAGGTCCTGGTGGGCCTTCATCGTAGTGCCGTCGCCCATCATCATCGATCCGCCCATTGGGGCGCTTTTTTCCTCGGCAAAAGACGCTCCGGTTGTTACCATGAAGGCAAACAACGCCGCGCACAAGGATATTAATAAACTCTTTTTCATAAAGACCTCCTTTTAAGGTTTTGTATGGAGTTTAGCATCGGCTTGGCTGTTTGGCAAGGGGTCCTTGCGGACGGTCCGCCTGAGGCGGAAGAATCAATAAGCCACTGTGGCGCGCATAGCACAAGGTAAATTAAAGCATAGGGCGGGTCGGGGATCAGCCCTTGCCTGCCTTTATTGTTGACTTTACGAGGCGAGTCGGATAATCTTTTTTAGATAAACATGAACTCCGCCGGAAGCAAAAAGAAAATTTATTTTATCGCAATAATCGCCGCGATAAGCGTATTAGCCGTGTTCGGCGACAAGGGTCTTCTTGACGTCTGGCGGTTCAGGAAGGAAAGGCAAAAACTCGCCGTTCAAAAATCCCAGCTCGAAGACGAAAACAGAAAGCTTGCCGAAGAGATAAGGCTCTTAAAGACCGACAAACAGTACGCCCTTTCAGTGGCGCGGCAAGAGCTCGGCATGGTCAAAAAAGACGAAGTAATCTACATGATAGAAAAAGAATAATCTCGTCAAGTCCTTGCGGACGGATGAATTAATAAACCATCGTGGTACGCGTAGCACGAAGTAAATTGAAATATTATGGGTCAAGAGCCTGCCCCCGCAATATTAAGCGGGGGGCTCAGCCCTTGACCTGCCGAAAAATCTCTCGACTTTAAGGGCGTAATATTTTAATGAAAAACATCGTAAAAACAGCCGGAATTCAGATACATCCGTCATCCGACAGGGATGAAACCCTTAAAAGGGCCGAAGGGCTTATAAGGCTCGCTTCGGAAAACGGCGCTCAAATAATCTCTTTGCCCCAGCTTTTTTCTTTGCCATGGTTTCCTTATAAAATAGACGACTCGGCTTTTTCGTTAGCGGAAACCGAAGACGGCCCGACGGTTTCATTCGTGAGGGAGATTTCGGAAAAGACCGGAACGGTCATAATCGCGCCGGTTTTCGAAAAGGCGGGAGATGATTATTTCAACACCGCCTTTGTCGTTGAAAAAGGCAAAGTTCTTGGCAAATACAGAAAAGTTCACGTGCCCCAGATTCCGCTTTGGGAGGAGCGGAGTTATTTCAAGCCCGGAGACCTGGGATTTCCGGTCTTCAAGACATCTTTTGCGACCATAGGAGTGCTTCTTTGCTGGGATATATTTTTTCCGGAGGCCTTCAGGGTTTTGGCGCTCAATGGCGCCCTTGCGATTTTCGCCCCGACCGCTTCGGCCTTTTATCATTCGTTCGTCAAGTGGGAGACCGCGATTCAGGCCGCTTCGCACGCGAACGGAATCTTCATTTTCAGGGTGAACAGGGTGGGCAAAGAGGAAAAGCAGGAATTCTACGGAAGGTCTCTTTGTTTCGGCCCTGACGGCGAGTTCGTCACGAAACCGGCCGGAGCGACCGAGGGGGTCGTGCTCGTTGACATGGATTTGAACGTGGTGAACGAAGTCAGGAGCGTGTGGGTCTTTTTGAAGGACCGCTCTCCCGGGAATTATAAAGTAATCGTAAAGGCCGAGAAATGAAGTCCGACCTCCGCTCGATCGTAACCCAAGCCCTCGAACAAGCGATAAAACAAGGCAAAATCAAAAACACCAAAGAAGTAATTCTCGAAAGGCCCAAAAAAGAGGGCTTCGGCGATTATTCGACCAATATCGCGATGCTCCTTTCGGGTGTCGAGGGCAGGCCCGCGAGAAAAATAGCCGAAGACCTTTTGCCCGGGATAACGGCCCATCCGTCGGTCGTAAAATGCGAGATAGCCGGGCCGGGCTTTATAAACATCTTCCTCGACAAGTCCTACTGGCACGGCGTCTTAAAAGAGATAATCGAAAAACGCGACTCTTTCGGAGAATTGACCATAGGCAAAGGGAAAAAGGTTCAGGTGGAATTCGTGAGCGCGAACCCCACCGGACCTCTTCACATAGGCCACGGCCGCGGCGCGGCGGTCGGAGACGCCCTCTCTAACGTTTTAACGGCGGCCGGCTTTGAAGTGCAAAAGGAATATTATATAAACGACGTGGGCAGACAGGTATTTATCCTGGGCGAATCAGTGCGCCTTTGGTATCTGAAACTCCTCGGTAAGGACGTGGAGTTTCCGGAGGAATTCTATAAAGGCGAGTACGTAAAGGACATTGCGAAAGAGTTTCTTACGAAGCACGGCGAAAAATATCAAACCGTCTTTTCAGGAGAGTGCCTGCAGGAATTCGTCGAATTTTCCATGAACTCGATTTTATCGTGGATTAAAAAGGATTTAAACGATTTCGGGGTCAAATTCGATTCCTGGTTCAGCGAAAAGACGCTCGTTCCGGAGAGGGTGGAAAAAACCAACGCGGCCTTGAAGGAAAAAGGTTTTATTTATGAGGATGAGGGCGCGGTTTTTTTTCGCACGACCGATTTCGGAGACGATAAGGACAGGGTTTTAATAAAGGCGGATAAGTCTTCCACTTATTTTTCCTCCGACGTCGCCTATCATCTTGATAAGGCCGGCCGCGGGTTTTCGACGCTCGTTGACGTCTGGGGCGCGGACCACCACGGCTACGAGGCAAGGGTTAGGTCTGTTTTCAAGGCATTCGGCTTTGACGACGCGATGCTGAAGATAATATTCATTCAACTGGTGGCGCTGTTGCGTAACGGCGTTCCGGTCGCGATGGGAAAGAGGGAAGGGGAGTTCGTAACATTGCGTCAGGTCATGGACGAGGTCGGCAGAGACGCCACGCGGTTCTTCTTTCTCATGAGAAAATCCGACGCGCACCTCGACTTCGACCTCGAACTCGCCAAAAAACAGGCGCCTGAAAATCCGGTGTTTTACGTCCAGTACTGTTTTGCGCGCATCTCCAGCATAACCGGCTTCGCGAGGCAAAGTGGCATCGCTATTCCGGACGAGCCTGATTTGAACGTTCTGAAGAGGCTCGAAGAAAAAGACGAATTCGATTTAATAAGAAAACTTTCTGCATTCGAAGAAGTCGTCGAAAAAAGCGCGCTTGAGATGGAGCCGCACAGGATTACGTTTTTTGCGCAGGAATTGGCCGGCCTTTTTCATCCATACTATAACCGGAGCAGAGTCGTTACCGACGACAAGGAACTTACGCTCGCGAGGTTGTATCTTTGCAAGGCGGTGGGAACGGTCATAAGAAAAAGCCTCGGCCTTTTGGGCGTCTCGGCTCCGGAGAAGATGTAGGGGTATCAGTTTCAAAGGTGGCCACAGCCCACCCTACACGACTATTGATAATTTATGGTTGTTGATAAATTAAGATAAGGAGCATTTTATGTCGACGTCAATTGAAACTATTTTTATACATACAACCGGTAATGGTGTTGAAGGAATACTTGGTATTGACGAGCATGGTAATCTTTACTGGAATGGTAAAGCAGTAATCACAGAACAGAAGATCACATTACAATGGTGGGTCAACCTTTCAATTATTTGCGCTTCTGTTTCGACAGTGATTTTAGCTGTTATTGCTATCTTTCGGTTTTTAGGTTATGGAGTTGCGTAGGGTGAGCTTTATCCACCTCAAAAGTTTTACACCGCAATCTCCGGACGTATCATGTCGTCGGAAATCCGAATTCCCGTTCAAAAGACTGCGGGAATGACAGATTTTCGTTCACCCCTCGACAAGCTCGGGGCGAACGGTTCGCACAACAGGATTTTCATTAAATCCCCCTTTTAATTTGACTTAGCTAGCCTTTTTCTATATAATTCCCATTTCATTTAAGGCAACGTGTTTACATGGTAGAGGGGGTGAATTTTTTGGCAGAGGTCAGGGTAATAGACGACCAGATTGAAAAGGCTCTTAAGATACTCAAAAGAAAACTCGCGCAGGACGGCACCTTTAAAGAGGTAAAGAGGCGGCGTTTTTACGAGAAGCCAAGCGTAAAAAAGAAGAGAAAACGTCAGGAAGCGCAAAAAAGAAGAATCAAGGCCTTGAAGAAGTCGCGGGCTCCCCGCGAATAACAAGCGGCTGAGGCCTTCTTGAAAAACTAAGTGGATTTCCGCTCAAAAGCTTGTCCCCGCAATCTTAAGCGGGGAACTGCGGGAATGACAGAAAGAAAAAAATGCAAGCCATTGCGGCCTTTGGTTTAACCAAAGGCCGCAATTTTATTTCGGGATTCCCGTAGTTTGTTTCTCTTTTGTCATTCCCGAGGTTCGGGGTACTCCGCCTGAGGCGGATGAAGATGGGTCGGAGGAGAGGAGGAAAAAATATGGATTCCCGCGCGGATAGGTTTGCGTAAGGACTCAGGGCTAAAGCCCTGAGTTACAAAAGACTACGTTTTCACAATCTTTGCTTGACGAGGCTCTCGACCACAGCCGGGTCCGCGAGGGTGGATATATCGCCTAAGTCGTGAACGTCGCCTGAGGCAATCTTCCTCAGTATCCTCCGCATTATCTTTCCGCTTCTGGTTTTTGGAAGTCCGGCTGCGAATTGAAGTTTATCGGGTTTAGCTATGGGGCTTATCACTTTTTTAACGTGCTCGAGGAGAATTTTTTTCATCTCCTCGTTGTCCGTCTTTCCCTCTTTAAGCACAACGAAGGCGTATATGCCGTCTCCTTTTACCTCATGCGGAAATCCCACCACCGCGGCCTCCGATACGGATGAGTGAGCCACGAGCGCGCTTTCTACCTCCGCGGTGCCGAGCCTGTGGCCCGAGACGTTCAATACGTCGTCAATCCTGCCCATGAGCCAATAATCCCCGTCCTCGTCAATGCGAGCGCCGTCTCCCGAGAGGTAATATCCGGGAAATCTGGAGAAGTAAATCTCTTTCATGCGTTTGTTTTCAGGGTCTCCGTAAGTGCCCCTGAGCATTCCGGGCCAGGGTTTTTCAATGACAAGGTAACCGCCTTCGTTCGTCTTTGCGGGTGTTCCGTCTTCTTTTAATATCTTCGGCGCGACGCCGAAAAACGGCCGCGTCGCGCTCCCGGGCTTAAGAGGAATCGCTCCGGGCAGAGGCGAGATGAGTATGCCGCCTGTTTCGGTCTGCCACCACGTGTCGACAATCGGGAGTTTTCCCTCTCCGATTGTGTCGAAATACCACATCCACGCCTCGGGATTTATCGGCTCTCCGACCGTTCCGAGGAGGCGAAGGCTTTTCAAATCGTGTTTTTTGACCCACTCCGTTCCGAACCTCATAAGCGCCCTTATGGCCGTAGGCGCGGTGTAGAATATATTTACCTTGTGCTTCTCCACTATATCCCAGAACCTGTCCGGGTTCGGAAAGGTGGGGATTCCTTCGAACATGAGGGAAGTGGCTCCTGAGGCGAGAGGACCGTAAACGATATAAGAGTGTCCCGTGACCCAGCCTATGTCGGCCGTGCAGAAGAAAGTGTCCTCGTCCCGGTAATCGAATATCCATTTGAAGGTGAGGGCGGAAAACACAAGATACCCTGCCGTGGTGTGAAGCACTCCCTTGGGCTTGCCCGTCGAGCCGCTCGTGTAGAGGATAAAGAGGGGGTCTTCGGAATCCATCTCAACCGGAGGGCAGTCGGCGGATATGCCGGACATCTCCTCGTGCCACCACGAGTCGCGGCCTTGTTGCATGGCAACCTCTCCGCCTGTTCTTTTAACGACGACGACGTTTTTTACGAAGCCGCAGTTTTTAAGCGCGACATCCGCGTTTTCTTTAAGCGCCACGGGTTTTCCGCCCCTTAGTCCGAAGTCCGAAGTTACGAGAAAGGTCGAGCCGCAGTCGATTATCCTTTGTTCGAGGGATGAGGCCGAGAATCCTCCGAATACAACGCTGTGTATGGCGCCGAGCCTTGCGCAGGCGAGCATTGCGATGGGGAGTTCCGGTATCATGGGAAGGTATAAGGTGACGCGGTCGCCTTTTTTAACGCCCTTTTTTTTCAAGACGTTCGCGAACCTCGACACCTCGTAATGGAGTTGCTGGTATGTGTAGGTCTTGTACGTCCCGTCGTCGCCCTCCCAGATTATGGCGGCCTTGTTCTTCGCCGGAGTCGAGAGATGCCTGTCGAGGCAGTTGTAAGAGGCGTTGAGTTTTCCGTTGAGATACCATTTTACGGACGGTTTATCAAAATCCCATTCCAAGACCTTGTCCCATTTTTTCGTCCAAATAAGGGTCTCTTCGGCCATTTTGCCCCAGAATTTTTCCGGGTCTTTTATGGATTCTTTGTAGAGTTTTTCGTATTGTTCGAGGCTTTTTACGCGGGCTTTTTCCGAGAATTCCTTTGAAGGCTTGAAAACTCTTTTTTCTCCGGAAAGAACTTCTATCGTATCGGCCTTTTTCGTATCCTGCATGAATAGTCTCCCTAATCCCCCCGGCCCCCCTTTCGGGGTACCCGCCCGGGGAACCCATTCTTAAGAATGGGTCGGGGCGGGTCGGGGGGGAACCGCTTTGTCTAAAGATTACATTAATCCCTTCCCTGCGTCAAGGCAAGGGCTGAGCCCGGTAACGTATCGTAATCTTGTGTCAGTCGTAGGGCAGGGCTTTAGCCCTGCTGTAAAAGCCGTAAAGACGCAGACCTCAAGGTCTGCCCTACGAAAACAAGACGGAAAGAGCCTCTTTTCATTTTCTCCTGACACAAAATACTTGACGTTACCGCTGATTCCCCCGCTTACTGCTTGCGGGGGCAGGCTCTTGACCCTAAATATTTTAACCTGCTCAAACCACAGGGGCTTATTAATTCATCCGCCAATCGGTAAGGCGGACTGTCCGCAGGACTCCGCAAGGACTTGAATTAAGTCTTGGGATATGTTAAAAATTAAAAGATAACAAGAGGTTAAGGCTTTCATGAAACTCGGACTCAATCAGAACGTGCCGTATAAAGGAGAGCTCTATCACGTCCAGACCGAAGACGGTGGAAAGAAAAATCCGTTCATCACCACGGTTGTGTTCAAGGCAGGGGTGGTTTTCGGCTCAAGGAAGACCTCTTATTCCGACATTCTTAAATTCGACAAACTCGATTTGGCGGTCGGCGAGATAATGGACGAGCAGCACAACGCCGTCATAAAGGATCTGAAAAGCGGCGCGTTCCATAAGCCCAAAGAGCCTAAGGCAAGCGCAATTCCAAGGGCCGCGGCCAAGGCCGAAGACAAGACAAACGAGGAATCCGTGGACGACATAATAAACCAATATCTGTCCCTTTCGGGTGAAGAGAAGGTGTCTTAGGTGAGTTCGATTATATTATTCCTTAATCAAGGTTTTTGAGCCGCCTTAAGCGGTTTATTTTTTTTAAGGCAGGGTTCTCCTCCCCCGACGTAACGTCGGGGGAGGAGAAAGACGCATACCACCCGGGCCTATCAATTCATCCGCCTCAGGCGGACTGTCCGCAAGGACAGGGGTGACCCCTGCACCCATGATGTTTTAACTTGCTTTTGGGTATGCGGGCCATTTTGGCTTATCAATTCATTGTGCTGTCCGCAAGGACAGGGAGAATAGCGCGGTAATGACCATAACGGGCATAAGGGGATTTAACGATATACTGCCGAACGAGGCGGCCGCGTGGAGGCGCATGGAAGAAGAGGCTGAGCGGGTTTTTTCCTCTTTTGGTTTTTTGGAGATACGCCTTCCGGTCGTTGAAAAGACCGAGCTTTTCTTGAGGACAATAGGCGAAACAACCGACATAGTCGAAAAGCAGATGTATTCGTTTCTCGACCGTCACGGCGAGAGTTTGACCTTGAGACCCGAAGGCACGGCCCCTCTGGTCAGGGCATACATAGAGCATAAACTCTACTCCGCGAATTCCGTTTCAAGGCTTTTTTACAGGGGAGCGATGTTCCGTTACGAAAGGCCGCAGAAGGGCCGTTACCGCCAGTTCTACCAACTCGGGGCCGAGGTCTTGGGCGAGGAAAGCCCCATGGTGGACGCCGAGGCATTGAACATGCTCTCGATATTTTTAGCAAGACTCGGCATCAAAGGAACCTCGATAGAGGTCAATTCCTTGGGCTGTATCGATTGCAGGCCGGCGTATAAGGAAGAACTCAAGGGATTTTTAAGCGTAAAAAAAGAAAACCTTTGCGAGAACTGTTCCGCACGGACGGATAAAAATCCCTTGAGGGCGCTCGATTGCAAAAACCCTTCTTGCGTCGAGGCGGTAAAGGACGCCCCTTTGATACAGGGATTTTTGTGCGACGGATGCAAAGGGCATTTTGAAGGGCTTAAAAAAGGGCTCGACGCGTTCGGCGTTTCGTTTAGAATAAATCCGAAGATGGTGAGGGGGCTCGATTATTACACCCGCACCACTTTTGAGGCGCTGGCCAAGGACGGCCTCGGAAGTCAGAACGCGGTCGCGGCCGGAGGCCGCTATGACGGGCTCGTAAAGGAACTCGGAGGTCCGAAGACCCCGTGCTTCGGTTTCGCAATCGGCATGGAGAGATTGGCCGCGCTTTTCGCGGAAGGAAGTCCCGCCCCGGAAAGGGCGATTGTGTATTGCGTTTTCATGAATGATGAGGCGAAAAAAAAAGGGTTCATTCTTGCCGCGTTCTTGAGGGAAAAGGGAGAAAGCGTTATAGTGGATTACGGGAGCGGAGCGCTCAAGGATGCTTTTAAACGTTCGGACAAGGCAGGCGCGAGGTTTACCCTTATAATCGGTTCGGACGAACTCAGGGACGGCGTCGTTACCCTGAAGGACATGAAAACAGGGGCGCAGGAAAAGATAAAGCAAGAAAATCTGGTTTTAAGGTTTAACGAATTGAAGGGGGTTTAATCATAGAATCCGGTCCAATGACTTTTCTGACCGCGCTCGTATTCTTCTTCCTCGTAGCCGGAGGCGTAGTATTGGTCCTCTGGATAGCGATGCCGTTTTCCGTCTTCGCCATGAAGGACGAGATGAAGGGACTTAAGAAAGAACTCGAAAAAACCAATAAACTTCTCGACGCCATACTTGAAAAAACAGGCGACGCGGAAAAGAAAAAGGAGGAAGATATCGGCCATGGTTAATCCCGGCGCGGAAAAAAAGGCCCTCACCGTCGAAAATCTGGCCGACCTTCTTCTCAAAAAAAACCTCCTCTCGCGCGAGGACAGAACCGAGATAATGGTAAGGGGCGACCACCAGCGTGCCCGGCTCTCGAGGCTTCAGGAAGGGATTTTGTCGAGGCGGAGGATTCCCGTTCCGGTTTCGGTGGAGTCGGTTTCGCCTTCCGAGGTCATAGCGTCCTTTAACTTCGAGATACCCGGCTCCGACGGCAAGCTCCTCACCGAAGACATAATCACGGAAACCATCGCCAGAGAAATCAATATCCCTTACGTAAAGATAGACCCCTTGAAATTAGACCTCGATATGGTCACATCCCACATACCGCGCCCCTTCGCGCAGCGCCACCTTATCGTGCCGGTTGAGGAAAAGGACGGGGTTTTGACCGTGGCCATCGCCGACCCGTTTGATATGGAAGGCATAGAGAACCTCAGGCGCACCACCAAGATAAAATTCAAACTCGTTCTTGCCTCGAAGTCCGACATCCTGAGGATAGTGAGGGAGTTTTACGGATTCCGCCATTCGATGATGGCCGCGCAAAAGGAGATGGGCGGCGGCATAGACCTGAGCAATCTCGAGCAATACGTGAAGCTCAAAGGCCAGGGCGAGATAGAAGCAACCGACCAGCACGTCGTGAACGCGGTCGAGTACCTTCTCCGCTACGCCTACGACCAGAGGGCGAGCGACATACACATAGAGCCCAAGAGGGACAAATCCGTCGTCAGGCTGAGGATTGACGGGGTGCTCCACTATATCCATACCATTCCAAAGGCAGTGCATCCCTCGGTAGTGTCGAGGATAAAGATGCTCTCCCGCATGGACATAGCGGAAAAAAGAAAGCCTCAGGACGGACGCATAAAGACCGATTTCAAGGGCCGCGAGATAGAATTAAGGATATCCACCATGCCGACCGCCTTCGGCGAAAAGATAGTCATGCGCATCTTCGACCCGGAGATACTCTTTCAGGAACTCAAGGACATCGGGTTTTACGAGCGGGAGTTCGAGGTCTTCAACGCCTATCTTAAAAGGACAACCGGCATAATACTCGTTACCGGCCCGACCGGAAGCGGAAAAACCACGACCCTTTATTCGGCCTTAAAGTATCTTTCGACCCCGGAGGTGAATATAGTTACCATAGAGGACCCGATAGAGATGGTCATGGAGGAATTCAATCAGGTCGGGGTTCAGCCCCAGATAGGGGTGGACTTCGCCTCGACTTTAAGAACCATACTCCGCCAGGACCCGGACATAATAATGGTCGGCGAGATAAGGGACAAGGAAACGGCCTCGAACGCGGTTCAGGCCGCTCTTACGGGGCATCTCGTGCTTTCTACCCTTCACACGAACGACGCGCCGAGCTCCGTTACGAGACTCATGGACATGGGCATACCGCCGTTTCTCATTTCAGCGACCGTATTGGGCATAGCGGCGCAGAGGCTCGTGAGAAAAATCTGCAGGCACTGCAAAAAGGAAAGGCTTTTAACCCCGGCCGAGGTGACGTATCTCGGGCTTTCGAAAAAGCAACACAAAGTTGCTTACGGAGAGGGTTGCACGGACTGCCGCGGCACCGGATACAAGGGAAGGACGGGCATATTCGAGGTCATGGACTTTTCGGACAAGGTAAGGTCCATACTTTCCGGAACAATCGACATGGAGGCCCTGTACAAGGCCGCGAAACAGGACGGCATGATAACGCTCCGCGAATGCGCGGTTAAGAAGATGTTAGAGGGCATTACCACATACGAAGAGGTGGTGGCTATAACGGGGTGAAACGGCGATTTGTCCGCCCGACTTCGTTATCGGACAATTTTACGCCTTGACGTATTAATTATATACGTCTTGCGGCGCAAAATTGTCCGCTGCCTCGTCTGACAGGCAATTTGCCGTTTTAGAGGGGTTGACATGAACGCGATAAATGTCTTTATATCGCACTCTACTTTTCCCTGTTCTTTATTGCATTTAACAATATCCGTGACAAATCAGGCGAATATCCCTAACCTATGAAAATTCTCTCAGCCACATTCGTAAAAAGCGCGCCGGATTTAAAACATTGCCCCATGGAGGGGTTTCCGGAGATCGCAATCATCGGAAGAAGCAACGTGGGCAAGTCTTCAATGATAAACGTCTTAACCGGCGTAAAAGGCCTCGCAAAGACAAGCTCGGTTCCGGGCAAGACCCGGACAATGAATTATTACTTCATAAACGAGGCCTTTTATCTCGTTGACCTTCCGGGTTACGGATACGCGCAGGTCTCTCTGGCCGAAAGAGAGAGGTGGAAGGAAACGCTTGAAAACTATTTCGCCAAGAGGGAGGCGCTTCAGGGCGTTATCGTTGTTTTGGACAGCAGGAGGGACGTAACCGAAAAAGAGGCTTCTCTTTACGAATGGATTAGGGGTTACGGCCTGCCTTGCGTTACGGTGCTCACCAAGAGCGACAAACTTTCCCACGGGGAGCTTTCAAAGAGAACGCTCCTCGTAAAAAGGGAACTCGGAGTTGAAAAGCCGGTTCTTTTTTCCGCAATTACAGGACACGGAAAGACGGAACTCGGTAAAGAGATAGATTCTATTTTAAGTCCTGCGGATAGCACGATGACTGAATAGGTCTTGACGGTTGGTCCGCCTCAGGCCGACGGGCGGCAAGGTGAACGTAGGGCAGGGCTTTAGCCCTGCATAAAGATGCAACCCTTCCGCCTCAGGCGGAGGGTTGCCCTACGTAAATTCTGCTTGACAAAACCTACAAAGCGGATTACTTAAGTAAGTGAGGCGGTTATGGTCAAATCGCGGAAGGTGTGCCTTAAATATGATTAAAAAGCCGGTTATTGCGTTTTTGTTCGTGTTTTCTCTTTCAGGGTGCGCTTTTTTAAACAATAATAAGCCGCTTAACGAGGAGAGTCTCGAGATCCTCGAACTGAAAAAGTCCATTGCCGAGACCAACCTCCGCTTAGACGAACTTAATAATAAATTTCTTCTTTTGCACGAAAAGGTGGAGGCCAACAGTTTAAAAGCGGGTCATGTTTCAACAGAGGCCGCCGCCCCTCCCGAGGGGCTTAAGGTCGTGAAACTCGCCGAAGAAGAAAAGGAAATTCCGGCGGCGTCCGGCCCCGAAGACCTTTATAACGACGGACAGGATTTTTTCCTGGCAGGCAGATATGACGCCGCGCGCGCGGCATTCGCGGAACTTGCGGAGAATTATCCTTCGCACGACCTCGCCGACAACGCCCTTTACTGGATAGGGGAGTCGTTTTACGTTGAGCAGGATTATAAACGCGCTCTTTCGAAGTTCAGCGAGGCGGCGGAAAAATACCCCAAGGCGAACAAGGCGCCGGACGCCATGCTCAAGGCCGCCTTTTCCTATTTCGAACTCAACGATAAAAAAAGCGGCGTTGAAACGCTGAATAAATTAATAAATACGTATCCTGATTCGGAGGCCGCTTCGATTGCGAAGAAAAGACTTAAAAAACCTTAAAAAACGGGGTAAAAGATGAGAAAGAAATTTATCGTAACGGTGTTTTCGGTCGCATTTCTTTCTTTTGTTCGAATCGCGGCGGCGGATGAAATCCGGATTCCCGAAACAAAGAGCCATGTTGTCGTGAAGGGCGATACGCTGTGGGACATATCGGAAAAGTTCCTGAGCGACCCGTTCAAGTGGCCGGAACTTTGGAAGCTTAACGCGGAGATAAAAAACCCGCACCTCATATATCCGGGCGACGTGGTAAGGTTTACTCCGAACGGCCTTGAGATAATTCCTGCCAGGACGATAATTTTGAAAGAAGCGGCGGAAGAAGCGCCTGCGCCGGAAGAACTTGTAGAGGAAGCGCCTGCGCCGGAAAAACCGGCGGAAGAACCCGCGTTGGCGGAAGAAGCGCCGAAGCTTACGCCGGAAGAGATTCCGGCCGCGACAAAGCTCGTGTCGGCTTTTCTTAAAAAAAACGGTTTTATGACAAAGACCGCGCTTGACGCGAGCGGAGTTCTGGTCAAATCCAAAGACGACAGGCTTTATCTCGAAAAGGGAACCGCCGTTTATATGTCTTTCAAAGAGCCTTCCGCGGTGAATATCGGCGACAGGTACAGCGTTTTCAAAGTCGGGAAAAGAATCTTTCATCCCGGGACAAAAAAGTATTTCGGCAACGTGATAGAGATATCCGGCGCGGTGGAAGTCACCGGCGTTGACGGAAAAACAGTCGAAGGCAAGGTGGTTGAAATCGACACGGAATTTCAAATAGAGGACAGGCTCATGCCTTACGAGGCGCCGCTCCGGGAAATCGAGTTCATTGACGCGGAAAATGAGGTTTCCGCCGTGATAGTGGCGACGCACGAGGAAATAACCGAGATAGCGGAAAACGACGTCATATTCCTCGATAAAGGCGGCAGTGACGGGCTTAAGCCGGGCAACGTATTGAATGTTTACAGGAAAAAGGCGAAGGCGCAAAATCCGTTAAAGAAAAGCGAAAAGCTGGATATCCCTTCCGACCGCATAGGGAGCGTAGTTGTCGTAAGGACGGCGGAAAAGAGCTCCACCGCCATGGTGTTGAAGGTGAGCGAAAGCCTGCTGATAGGAGACGCGGCGCGCACCGCGGTGAAGTAGCGAAAATAGAGCGGATTTCCCCGGGGGGACGGCGTAACGCCTGTCCTGCGGACGGCACAATGAATAAATAAGCCTCCGACCCGTCCGCCAATCAATAAGGCGGAGGCGGGTACCCCGCGCACGGCACGAGGTAAGTTAAGACATTATGGGTGCAGGCGTTACGCCTGCCCTTTCTTTATTTCGCGCGAGCTTATGTGAAAAACAGGGATTCTCTCAAATACTGGCTCGCCCTTTCAAAGATAAAGGGCATAGCGACGCCGGACGCGCGCGCGGCGATTCTCGGTGTCGGCGACGTAAAAAGTCTTTTTGAAAGGCGAAGGCCCGGCCTAAGGCTCGGCGAGAACTCGGGAGTATTGGAAAAGGCGGCCGCGTTTTCCGATTGGGACTGGGTTGAAAAGGAGTTGGACCTCGTCGAAAAAAATAACGCGGCCCTTATAACGTTAACGGACGATTCGTACCCCGCGCTTTTAAGGCATCTTTACGACGCGCCTTACGTGCTTTATTCGAAGGGCGTTTTCACGGAAGAATCGAGCGGTATTTCGATAGCGGTCGTGGGCACGAGGCGCGCCTCGACGTACGGGCTTTCGATGGCCGAGGCAATCTCGAGAGACCTCGCCTCGGCCGGCATCGTCATAGTGAGCGGCATGGCGAGGGGTTGCGATTCCGCGGCTCACAGGGGCGCGCTTTCCGCGCTTGGCAAGACAATCGCGGTTTTGGGCTCGGGCATAGACGTAATTTATCCGGGTGAAAACGCCCGCCTTTACGAAGAGATATCCCAAAAAGGGCTTCTCTTGAGCGAGTTCCCCATGGGCGCTCCGCCGCTTGCCATGAATTTTCCCCGGCGGAACAGGATAATAGGCGGCATTTCAAGGGGAGTGGTGGTTGCCGAGGCCCCTTTAAGGAGCGGCGCCGTCATGACGGCGCATCTGGCGCTCGAGTACGGAAAAGACGTGTTCGCCCTTCCGGGTCAGGCGAGGTCCAAAACGAGCGAGGGAACCAATAAACTCATAAAAGAAGGGGCAAGTCTGATAGACAACGCGACGGACGTAATCGAGGCGTTATTTCCGGAAAAAAAGATTTCAACGAATGTCTCGAGCAACGCTTCGGCGAAAGGCGTAAACCCCGAAGGCAAGGAAGAAGGGCTTATATCCAAACTCTTGAATGACGGGCCCATGCACATAGATTCCATCGCGGAAAGGGCGGGCCTTCCGGTGCAACGAATATCCGGCGTGCTCCTCGCCATGGAACTCAAAGGGCTTGTTTGCCAGAAACCCGGAAAACTCTACGAGAACAAGGGCTGAGCCCTTTTTGGGCAGATAAGCATGAGTGAAGTTTTTGCAATAATATGCGGCCTAATTTCCGGTATATGCTTGACGGCCATTGCATCAAGAAAGAAGATACCATTATTTGGCGCAATTTTTTCTCCTAAACTCAGAGAAGAACTTGATTCCACGGATAAGCGTTTAGCTTTGGGTGCCTTGGTATTTTTTTTATTTTCTATTATTTTTATCATACTTTCGTTCGAATAAATTATGCTTTGTAACGGCGATAACGGATTGACCCGGTAACGTATAAACTGGCGCACGGATAAGTGCGGAAGCGGAAAAGGCGGCATTGTTTTTTTCTCCTCCCTTTTTCAAAGGGGACGATAAAAGGCATAAACAAAATCACGGAGCGTTAGGAAGACATGAAAAAATCTCTCGTCATAGTGGAATCGCCGGCAAAGGCGAAAACCCTGAATAAATATCTGGGCAAGGGTTTTAACGTCATGGCCTCGGTCGGCCACGTAATGGACCTGCCGAAAAGCAAGCTCGGCGTCGACATAGAAGGAGGCTTTGTTCCGGCCTACGAGACGATAAAGGGAAAGGCCAAGGTCATAGCCGAGATAAAGAAGGCCGGCAAAGAGGCGGAAGCCGTGTATCTCGCGTCTGACCCGGACCGCGAAGGCGAGGCCATCGCCTATCACATATACGAGGTCCTGGGCGGCGAAAAGGCGAAGAAGAAGATATACAGGGTGCTGTTTAACGAGATAACGGAAAAAGCCGTCAAAGAGGCCATAGCGCACCCGTCCGCGATAGACAAGAATAAAGTCGACGCGCAACAGGCGCGGAGGGTCTTGGACCGCCTCGTCGGTTATCAGGTGAGCCCGCTTTTATGGAAGAAGATACGCTACGGGCTTTCGGCCGGAAGGGTGCAATCGGTCGCCGTGAGGCTCATCTGCGACAGGGAAAGGGAGATAAGAAAATTCATTCCGCGCGAGTACTGGAGCGTTATCGCCGAGTTCGAGGGCTTCGGCGCGCGTCTCGCGAAAAGGGACGGCGAAAAGCTGGAGATAAACGACGAAAAGTCCGCTCTCGCGATACTGGATGAGCTTAAGGGAAAGAAGTTCTCGGTCGCCGACATCGAGAAAAAAGAGAGGAAGAGAAATCCTCTGCCGCCGTTCATAACGAGCAAGCTCCAGCAGGACGGCGTGAATAAACTTTCCTTCAGCGCCAAAAAGACCATGATGCTCGCCCAGCAGCTCTACGAGGGCGTCGAGCTCGGAGACGAAGGCCCGACCGGACTCATAACCTACATGAGGACCGATTCGGTGCGCGTATCAACCGAGGCGCAGGCGTCGGCGCGGGCCTTTATAGCTTCGACCTACGGCAAGGCCTACGTGCCCGACAAACCGAACGTTTTTAAAAGCAAAAAAAGCGCTCAGGAGGCCCACGAGGCCATACGCCCGGCGAGCATGGATAACCCGCCCGAGCGGGTGAAGCCGCATCTCACGAAAGACCAGTGGAGGCTCTACGAGCTTATATGGAAGAGATTTTTGGCCTCGCAGATGACGCCCGCGGTTTTGGATCAGACCTCGGTCGGCATAGAGGCGGGGAGGGATCTTTTTCAGGCGAACGGCGCGGTCGTGAAGTTCCCCGGCTTTACGGTCCTTTACGAAGAAGAGGAGGAGGAGAAGGTCGAAAAACTCCCGCAGCTTAAAAAAGGCGATTCCCTGAAGCCCGGCGCCGTTACCCCGAACCAGCATTTTACCCAGCCGCCGCCGCGTTATACGGAGGCGACGCTTGTGAAGGAACTCGAGGAAAACGGCATAGGCCGCCCTTCGACCTACGCCTCAATCATATCCACCATACAGGAAAGGGAGTACGTGTCAAAGGAAAAGGCGAGGCTTGGCCCGACCGAACTCGGCTTTTTGGTTACCGACATGCTCGTTGAAAGTTTTCCGAAGATACTGGACGCTCAGTTTACGGCGCGCATGGAAGAGGAACTCGACGAGGTCGAGGACGGCTCCATGGACTGGCGCAAGGTGATGGAGGAATTTTACGGTCCGTTCAGCCAAAGCCTCGAAAAGGCGCAGGGCGGGATGAGGGACATAAAAAAAGAGGAAGTTCCGACCGACCTCGTTTGCCCGAAGTGCGGAAAACCAATGATCATAAAATGGGGCAGGAAAGGCAATTTCCTCGCGTGCACAGGATACCCGGATTGCAAGACGACGAGCGACTTTACGACCGACGAGTCGGGCAAGGTGAAGCCCGTAGAGAGAGTCGCGGAAACCACCGGGGATATGTGCCAGACCTGCGGAAAGCCGATGCTCGTAAAGACCGGCCGTTTCGGCAGGTTTTTAGCCTGCTCCGATTATCCCAACTGCAAGACCACGAAACCTTATTCCACGGGAGTCCCCTGCCCGGAAGAAGGTTGCAACGGGACGCTCGCGGAAAAGCGCACGAAAAAGGGAAGGGTTTTTTACGGTTGCTCCAGATACCCCGAGTGCAAATACGCGACATGGGAAAACCCCAAAAAGCAGGAATAATATTCATAAAGCGTTGCCAATCGAGCGCTCTTTACAAACTCCTTTTTTAAGATATACTTCTTTTGAAAGGAGGCGTGTATGATAGTTAAAACGTCTAAAAACATCCTTCTCGCCGACGATTCGGTATTCTTTCGCACGAAACTTAGCGCCATTCTCACGGAGGCCGGCCACAGGGTAAGGTTCGCGAGCGACGGAAGGGAAGTGATAAAGGAAATCCAGATAGATTCCAAAGGGGTGGACCTTCTGGTATTGGATCTACAGATGCCGGAGGTGGACGGTTTCGGTGTATTGGAGTGGATTAATAATAACGGTTTTAAGGGCAAGTTCCCGGTGCTCGCCGTAACAGGCGTGTATGACGTATCCGAGATATTCAACAGACTAAAGGACATGGGCGCGAGCGGGCTCATGACAAAGGGGTTTACGCCGGAACAGGTGGTATTCTGGGTCAACAAACTCCTTTTCCCGCAGACCGCCGCCGAGAGGGGCGAAGACAGGATTCCGATTTCTATTCCCGTGGATTTCAGGGTCGGAAACGTTGATTATACCGGGTTTCTCCTGAACCTGAGCGCGAACGGGCTTTTTCTTCATACGCGGATAGAGCTTTTGCCGGGCGCCATGACGGCCCTTAAGTTTTCGTTTCCCGGGATTGAAAGGATAATAAACGCAAAGGGCATGGTCAAATGGATTATCCCGCAGAACTCTTCGCGAACCCTTTTCGGAGGCGCGGGCATAGAGTTTACCTCCATACTTCCCGAAGACCGGGAAATCGTGAAGAACTTCGTGAACGCGGAACTCAGGAAGATGGGAATTTTCGAAGAGGTTTAATTTTTGTCTTTGTCCTTGCGGACAGTCCGCCTGAGGCGGATGAATTGATAAACACCGACGGTATGCGTGCCGCGATGCAAGTTAAAACATTTCGGGTCAAGAGCCTGTCCCCGCAATCTTAAGCGGGGAGCTCAGCCCTTGCGGGAGAAGGCGGTGATTATGACCAATACTACGCCGATTGTTATGCAGGAATCCGCCACGTTGAACGCCGGCCAGTGAAGCCCATTCAAGTGGAAGTCGAGAAAATCAACCACAGTGCCGAACCTTATCCTGTCAACGAGATTTCCGGCGGCCCCGCCGGCTATGAGAGAAAGAGAAACTCTGGTAAGGGCGTCTTTGGCGTCCCTTAGGAGAAAACCGATTATAACGATTGCCGCGGCTGAGGCCAGAGAAAGGAACAGGGTTTTCCACTGCCCGTTATCCCTCAACATGCCGAACGCGGCACCCGGGTTTTTGAAATGCACGAGATTGAAAAACCCCGGGATTATTTCCATGGAGGAATTTTCCGGAAGGTAGGCAAGGACTATTGCCTTGGAGACTTGGTCCAAGACCGCGGCCGAGACGGCGATTAAAAGTATCAGCTTAAGGCCTGAACGCATCTTTCGCACACCGTGGCGTGAGTTTTATCTTTGCCCACGCTTTCGCTTAAGCGCCAGCACCGCTCGCACTTCACGCCCGGGGCCTTTTTAACCGCTATTGACGCATTTGATTCAACTAATGAGACCTTCGATACTATGAGGATGTCTTCGAGCAGTTTCGGATTTTCCTTTATGAGCAGGCTTATCTCTTTATTTTCTTTAAAAGGGCCTCTCGATTCCATCGCTTCGGGGCAGAACGTAACCTCCGCGTCCAATGAATGACCTATATCCTTTTTTGCCCTTGCCGCTTCGAGTATCTTCGAGACCTCGCCTTTGATTGATAAAATCTTCGTCCATTTTTTTTGAAGTTCCTCGTCGAGCCAATCGTTATTTTGCGGAGGAAACGCGCTAAGATGCACGCTCTCCTCAATTTTCCCGGGCAGAAAACCCCACGCCTCGTCGGTAGTGAAGACAAGCACCGGCGAAAGGAGTCTCAACAAATGGTCGAGTACTTGATACATGACCGTCTGGGAGGAGCGTCTTTCAATGGAATCCGCCTTTTCGGTGTAAAGGCGGTCTTTCACTATGTCGAGATAAAACGCGCTTAAATCGACCGAGCAAAAATTATGCACGGAGTGGTATATCGCGTGAAACTCGAAGGCCTCGTAAGCGCCGGTTACTTTGCGCTTGAGCGTTTCGAGCCTGTGAAGCGTAAGCCTGTCAATCTCGGAGAGTTTGGCGTATTCGACCATGTTTTTAGCAGGGTCGAAGTCGTATAGATTGCCGAGGATAAAGCGGAAGGTGTTTCTTATCCTTCTGTAGGATTCGGAGAGCCTGAGGAGTATTTCTTCGGATATGCGTATGTCCTCCCTGTAATCCTCGGCCGCGACCCAGAGCCTCAATACCTCGGCGCCGTATTTTTTGATGACCTCCTGAGGAGCCACGACGTTGCCGAGGGATTTGCTCATCTTTCTGCCGCCGGCGTCAACCACAAAGCCGTGTGTCAGGACCGCCTTATACGGAGCCGTTCCCCTTGCCCCGACGCTCGACAAGAGAGAAGACTGGAACCACCCCCTGTGCTGGTCGCTTCCTTCAAGGTAGAGGTCGGCCGGGTAGTTGAGATTATCTCTCTTCTCGACCACCGTGGCGAAGCTTACGCCCGAATCGAACCAGACGTCTAAAATATCTTCCTCTTTTAAGAATTCTTTTTTGCCGCATTTCGGGCATCTTACGTCTTCAGGCAGGAATTCCTTAAGGTCTTTTGAAAACCAGACGTCAGCGCCCTCTTTTTCGAATATCTTCACGAGATTTTCGATTAGGCCGTTATCCAGAAAACTTTCCCCGCAGGCAACGCATGAAATCGCGGGTATGGGCACTCCCCACGCCCTCTGCCTTGAAAGGCACCAGTCCGGCCTGCTCTCGACCATGTTGTAGATCCTGTCCCTTCCCCACGAGGGAATCCATTTAACGTCTTCGTCTATTGCCTTTAAAGCCCTTTTCCTTAAATCCTTTTTTTCCATTGAGACGAACCACTGGGCCGTGGCGCGGAAGATTATCGGGTTTTTGCACCGCCAGCAGTGAGGATAGGAGTGGGATATTTTTTCTTGTTTGAGAAGCGCGTCTTTGTTTTTGAGAAGTTCTATAATGCCTTCGTTGGCTGAAAAGACGAATCTTCCCTCGAATTCTTTGAACTCGCTCGTGAATTTTCCCGCGTTGTCAACGGGCGCGTATATGTCGAGGCCGTACTTAAGGCCGATTTCATAGTCATCCGCTCCGTGGCCCGGCGCAATGTGAACGCATCCCGTGCCCGTGTCCGTCGTTACGTGCTCGCCCAAAACGATTTTCGATTCCCTGTCTACAAAAGGGTGTTTGCAGGTAATGCCTTCTAATTCCTGCCCTGCCCATGCACCTTCGAGGATTTTATAATCGCTTTCGTTAATCCCGAATTTTTCCATGCAGGATTTTATGAGAGATTGTTCCATTACGAGTTCGGCGCAAGGGGTTTTTACGAGGCGGTATATCTCTTTTGGATGAACGGCTATCGCGAGGTTCGCCGGAAGAGTCCATGGAGTGGTAGTCCAGATTACGAAAAAAGTCCCATTTTGCGGATTTACCGCGAATTTGCCTTTAGGGTCCATAACCCTGAACTTGACGTAAACCGAAGGAGAGGTCTTGTCAGCGTACTCGACTTCGGCTTCGGCAAGGGCGGTTTTGCAGGAGGCGCACCAATGAACGGGCTTTTTCCCTTTATAAAGAAGCCCATTCGCGTGAACCTTGCCAAGCTCGGCCAAGATGCCGGCCTGATATCCGTAGTTCATGGTAAGGTAGGGATTGTCCCAGTCGCCCAAAATGCCGAGCCTCTTGAACTCCTCGCGTTGTATTGAAACGTATTTTTCGGCGTAGGCGCGGCAGTGCTTCCGTATTTCGGATTTATTCAGAGAGTCTTTGTTTTTTCCGAGATTCTTTTCCGCCTGAAGTTCTATGGGAAGGCCGTGGCAGTCCCAGCCCGGAACGTAGTCGGTCGAGAATCCGGACATGAAGCGGCTTTTGACGACCATGTCCTTCAAGATTTTATTTAAGGCGTGGCCTATGTGGATGTTGCCGTTCGCGTAGGGCGGGCCGTCGTGAAGGGTATATCTTTCGCGGCCTTTTCCGCCTTGGATTATCTTTTCATATAAAGACGCCTCAATCCATTTTTTGAGCGTTTCAGGCTCTTTTTTCGCGAGGTCGGCCTTCATGGGAAAGTCTGTTTTCGGAAGGTTCAGAGTGGTTTTGTAATCCATGGGTAAAAACGCTTCCTTAGAGGGATTCGCTTAAAGGTTATTTAATACCATATTTACCTAAGCAATACCACGCCGCCTACTATAAGGCCGGCGCCGAGGATTTTCTGGATTGTCAACGCCTCGCCGAGAAATATTATGGACACGAGGAGAGCGACGAGCGGGTATGTGGCGGCCAAAGGCACCACGACCGAGGCCTCGCCGCTTTTAAGGGCCGTGTAAAAGGTCATCTGCCCGAGGAATCCGGCCAAGAATCCGCCGGTTGCCACGAGTAGCACACTTTTCAAATCGCTTGTTACGGCCTCCGATGCCTTTCCGAAGACGAAAAGACCCATTATCGCCGCGGCCGTTATCGGTATCGAGCGCACCACCACCCCGACAAAAGGGTCTATCCTGCCGTTAAGCCCTGTCTTTTCAAACGCCGGAGCGAGCCCCCAGATAAAGGCCGTGAGCAGAGAAAATATGAAAGCGTTTTTGTTCATCAGCCGCCTCTTGAATCGCAAGGATAAAAGATAAAAGGGCAGGGTAGAGGGAAAAAGGAAAAGGGAAGAAAGAGAAGGGAAGGGAAAAGATAAAGAGAAGAATGAAATATTTTATCCCTTGTCCCTTAACCCCGCAGTATAATCCCTCAACCTTCTTCCCTATTCCCTGTCTTAGAACTTCGAGCCTTTAAGTTTTCTCTTGTTAATCGGCTGAACAGGGCGGTTACTCTTGCCTATTACGCCGGTAAAGGCCTTTATCTGAGCCTCGCTCATTTCTATCGGGTTTTTTAAGACAAGCCAGTTGACCCCTTCGCTGCACGGCGGGGTCGTAAGAGAGCCGGAGTAGTTGAAGTAACCCTTTTCAACGGGGAGAAGGTCGGACGCGTTGAAGGCCGTTTTGACATCCGTCGTGTCGCCTGCTTTTCCCGGGAGGTTCGCCCACAGTTTCGCGATGGTTTCGTTTTCCGCGCCTTTCTTTATGAGGACGCCCACGACAGCGAGTTTTCCGTCCCCGTTTTTATGCACGAAATGCAATTCCATGTCCGCGAGTTTTCCGTCAATTGAGTGCTCGCTCGGCGCGTGGAAGTGGAATTGAACGAGGTCGTATTCTTTTCCGTTCATGCTTATCATGCTGCCGTTACTGTAATTCACCTGCAGGGTGTGGCCGTTGTTCAAGACCTTCGCGGTCTTTATCCCGGAATATGAGAAGTCAATTGGGCTAAGCTCCTCGGCCTGCGCCCCTTTTATGTCTATCGGGGACTGGGTCTTGCCCTGCGAGCAGATTCTGTAATCAGCCGAGAGTTCGCCCCATTTGTCGGGAGAGCCTTCGCCCTCGTATGTCCAGTGAGGGGCGCCGTGGCCTTTTTCTCCCGCAAAGGCAACGGAGCGCGCGCCAAGCGTTAAAGCGAACGCCATGGCGAGAATAAGCCTTGATGTTGTCATTATATACATTGTTTTTTCTCCTTTTTTATTGGGTTTCTTTTACAAGCAAATCGTGCAGGGTTTCAAGCCGCGTTATCGCGTATTCTTTCGTGCCCGAGGGGAGGTTTATGACGACTTCGTCGCCTTCGGTTTTATTGAGAAGCGCCCTTCCCATCGGAGAGCTTACGGATATCTTGCCGTTTTTCGGGTCAACCTCTTCCGGGGTCACGAGTTCGTAGGAGAGGCTTTCGCCGGTATTCACGTCTTCGAGATACACCTTTGAGCCGAACGCCGCCGCGCCCGTGGGGATATCCTCTATTTTAAGGGACGAGAGAGAGCCTATCCTTATCGTAAGGTGCCTCACTCTGGCCTGAAGAAAGCTCTGCCTGTGTTTGGCGGCCTCGTATTCGGAGTTCTCGCGAAGGTCCCCGTGGGCCGCGGCCTTTTGAAGCTCTTTCGGGACGTCTATGCGGAGTTCCCTGTCGACCTTCTTCAGTTGCTCTTTCAGTTTTTTGATTATGGGCAGTTCTTTCATAATTATCCTAATTGCCGCGTTTGAAAGCAACAACCCCTTCCACGTGATATGTTTGCGGAAACATATCAACCGCGAGGGCAAAGTCGGGGGTGTAACCGTGTTTAATAAGAAAAGCGCAGTCTCTGGCCATTGTCGGCGGAGCGCACGAGACATAGACGATTTTTTCGGCCTCAAGTCCGGGGAGTTTTTTTATCGTTTCAAACGCTCCTCCCCTCGGCGGGTCTAATATTACCACGGAAGGCGCGCGTTTTTCAAGGTTGTCCTGCGGACGGCGCGATGAATCAATAAATCCCGTGGATTGTTTGTCGGAAGCGGCAGTTAAAGAATTATGCGGGGTACCCATGCGAAGCATGGGTCGGGGCTCAGCCCTGCTTTCGCGGCCTTTGGACGATTCAATCGAGAATTCCACGTTGGAAACGTTGTTTTTGAGGGCGTTTTGCCTCGCGTTTTTAATTGCCGAGTGGTCTGTGTCAGAGCCGTAAACCATCCGCGCTTTTTCGGAAAGAGGAAACGTGAAGTTGCCCGCGCCGCAGAAGAGGTCAAAGGCGTCGTCATTTTTCGTGAGACCCGAAAACTCGACGATTGCTTCGGCTAAACGCTCGTTTTGAAAAAGGTTGGCCTGAGAAAAAGAGCTAACGCCCGACGAGATAATAAAATCTCCCGCTTTGTAAGAAACCCTCGTGTCTCCTTGGGTTATGACCATTCGCCCCCTGCCTCTTTTAAAAGGGTCCTTGACCCATACCTCGAAACCTTTTATAAGGGGTATCTTATTTATTGCCGCGTTCCAATCGAACGGGGTATTTTTGTTTAGTGAAAACGCCGCCACTGTTTTTCCGCTTTGTTTATCGAGCGAGACCTCGGCTCCGTAGAGAGTATCGGGAAACTCCGTTGCCTTAAGAGACAGGAGCGCGGAGTTAAGAGGATGCTCGAGAAGGGGGCAGTCTTGTATTTCAACGATAGAGTGAGAGTTTGGCTTGAAAAAACCCCATTTTTTTCCGGCCCTGTGGAATCTCACCCTCGAGCGGTAGTTAAAGGGCTTTGGCGAAGCAAGGGCCGGATTGAGTATAGGAGTAAGGTCTGTTTTAGCGAGCCTTTGGAATGTCTCGACAAAGATTTTTTCCTTGAGCCTTACCTGTTGCCCGTATTCGATGTGTTGCATCTGGCATCCGCCGCATATCATATAGACCGGGCACGGTGAAGAGGTTCTCATCTTTGACGCTTCCTTAAGGCCTATGAGTTTGGCTATTGAAAAATCTTTTTTGTCTTCAATTATTTCGATTTCAGCCACGTCTCCGGGAGCCGTGAAAGGCGTGAATACGACCTTGTTGTTAATCCTTCCTATTCCGCTTCCGCCGTAGGCGACTCCGGTTATCTCGACTGTCAGAGACATGGGAGGGAGTATATCATAAGGGGAAGGGGAGAGGAGATTACGCGCAACCAGCCCCTCAGTCCCCGTCGCAGGAAAGAGACACCCTTTTCCAAGGAACATCCGGGAAAAGAGGGGCGTATTTTGTGCCCGAGAGGATTCGCGCCTTCAAGTAACTTATCCTGTCTTCGGTAAGGGGGTGGGTGGAAAAATAGTTGAAGTTGCCCTGCGTTGAGCCGTATTTTTTTTCAAGGGCGCCGAAAAAATCAATCATGCCCTTCGGGTCTATTCCCGCTCTTAAAAGAAGCGTCAATCCTCCCTCGTCAGCCTCGCGCTCTATCGCCCTGCTGTAGCGGAGTTGTCCCATGACCTGCACGGCCTGAGCGAGGCTTCCAGTGTCCCCTGAAATAAGGGTAATGAGCATGGAGGTGGAAAGGCTCTGGAGTATGCCGCGCGTGGCGTGTCTTTTAAGGACGTGCTGCATCTCGTGGGCCAAAACGCCGGCGAGTTCCTCCGGAGTTTTGGTCGCCTCGATAAGCCCGCTCATTATGATTATGTGGCCGCCCGGAAGCGCGAAGGCGTTTACCATGTTATTGTCCACCACGTGGACCTTGAATTTGTATTTATGCGGGGCGGCGTTCTTGTTAAGGAGCGCGAGGATATCTTCCGTTGACTTCATTGCCGACGCTCCCTTGCACTCGCGCATCTCTTTTGACCAGGTAGCCCATATCGAATCGCCGAGCTTTTCTTCCCATGATACAGGAATGAACCTTGCGCTGACCGTCGCGAAGCCCGGTATGCCGTAGAGGTAAAGGAATATAACGAGCCCGGCCGCCATAAGCCAAAGGCCCGCTATTTTTATCGTTGACCTTTGGCCGCGTGAGGGGCCGGAAAGAGAGGAGGCGGCCTTGGGGGCGATTTTTTTAAGATGGAGGACGAAGAGGCGGTTTTCCAGAACAATCGCCTCGATGCCCTTTTCAAGCCGCATGGGTTCGTTTTCGTAAAAACCCTGCGTTTGGGTTACGTCCTTCCACTTCCATTCGATCGTCGCGCCGCCGGGCTTGCGGATTAAAAGGGATTCGGGAGAGACGCTTATTACGGCCTCGATTCTCGCCGCGCTTTTTCCGTCGTAGTAGTATGCCTTAAAGGTTTCTTCCATTTTTGCTTTTGTCATTGCGAGGGGCTTTATCCCGAAGCAATCTCTAAGTTGTTGTTTTATTTAAAGACGAGATTGCTTCGTCCGCCGATAATAATGGCGGACTCGCAATGACCGGATTTTGAGTTTTTCCGCAACCCTTTACAACAGAGGCGGTTTTTTATATCCCTATGCCGAAGTCAAGGTCGAACTGCTCGAAAAGTCCTTCTCCGGTCGCGCTCACGGTTTCGGGGGTCTGGAGGATTTTTTCGAAGTCAACGGCTCCCTCCACGGATATGTTCTGGCAGACGAACTCCACCTTGCGCGCCACCACCCACGGGTAGCCGATGCCGAAGGTGAAGACTACGAGGAGAAGGTTCACGAAGTGGAATTTGAAGAGTTTCCAGCCGGTTACGATTGATTTGAATTTGAGGCCTTCGAACCGCGTGTGTTCCCAGTCGTATCTGCTCATTTTAGCCGTGAACCAGAACCAGTAGATTCCGAGCGTGAGGAAGGTGAGGGGGATGAAGAGAAGGCACGGGAGAAGTATGTCCCTGCCTTTGCCGTCGTACGAAAACGGGATGTTTCCGACCCGCGTGTTGACGCGCCAGAACTCTTGCTTGCGAACGTGCATGAAGGACGAATATCCGCCCAAGGTGAGGATAGTCAGGAGGTATGTGACGAAATAGAGCTTCATGCAAGAGATGACTTTTCCGGTGAAGGCGAACCTTACGCCGTGCCAAAGGGAACGGCTCATGCGGTAGCGCCTCGCGTTCACCATGGCGAAGGGCAGTATGAATAAAAACGCCGGAATCGAGAGTAATCCGTAAGCAGGGTTTACGAATTCGGAGAGCGCGTTCGGCGCTCCGAAAAGAACGATGAGTATCAAAGACGCCTTGAACCAGCCGTTGAATAGTTCTCTTCCGGTGCCTGTGTAGTGAAACCTCTCGCCCATGAATTCGAGCTGGCTGTAGAGGTATTGGCGTATTTTGGTTTTACCCCAGAAGTAGTATATGCCAAGCGTTATCATGGAAAGGATGTTGTTTATGATATAGAGTTTAAGCAGGCTTCCGCCTCCTCCGTGAAACGAGAGCCTGTGCGCGGCGCTCGGCGTTTTAGAGGCCGACGGCTTCCTGACGGAAGGCGTTACGGGGATTTCCGTAATAACACCCTTGACGGAAAATGGAAAAGAGTTCTTGCACTGAAGACACTTTACCTTGAAGGCCTGTTTCGGGATTTTGTCTTCGGGCACGTCGCTTGAAAAGCCGCAGTTCGGGCAAACTATATTTACCATGGGTCTCCGTCGCAAAAAGTATTTTCTTCTTTCATTGGCTACTCTTTTTTTGTATCATACTTTTTGACTTCATCCAAGGATTAATCCCATGGCAAAACAAAACGGCGTTTTTAGTTTCGAAGAACTTAAGGCCGCGATAAAAAGCGGCGTGATAAAAGCCTCGTCTCCCATAGAGGAGCGGCAGATTCAGCCGGCGAGCATGGATTTACGGCTCGGAGCCAAGGCCTACAGGCTCGTTTCGAGTTTTCTTCCGGAGACGCAGGACGTCCTCAAGAAGCTTCACGACCCGGACGCCTACGGAAGCGACCTCGTCATGTACGAGCTCGATATAAGCAAGGGAGGCATACTTGAGAAGGGAAGCGTCTATCTCGTGCCTCTTATGGAAGAATTGAATCTCCCGGAAGACGTCGAGGGCAAGGCCAACCCCAAATCCACCACGGGACGGCTCGACATATTCACCAGAGTCATAACCGACCGCAATCCGCGTTTTGACGAGATACGGCCCGGATACGGAGGCGGGTTGTATCTTGAAATAATGCCGCGCTCCTTCACCGTAAAAGTCCAAGAGGGCATAAGCCTCGTGCAGTTAAGGCTCAGGAAAGGAGCGTGTTCGCTCGACGACGTTGAACTCAGGCAACTTAACGAAACGAGCCATCTGCTCTATGACGGCGACAATAAACTCTCGAACGAAAAGGTCAGGATATCGAGCGGCATATTCATGAGCGTTGATCTTCAGGGGGACGCGGGAAGCAATATCGTAGGCTATAAGTCCAAGAAAAACAGCCACGTCGTCGACCTCACAAAGAAAGACTATTACGAGACCACGGATTTTTGGGAGCCGCTTTATCGCAACAACAAGGATACCCTCATACTCGAGCCCGAGGAATTCTACATACTCTCGTCCAAGGAAAAGATACGCATTCCCGTCGCCTACGCGGCCGAGATGCTTCCCTACGAGGCGGGAAGCGGGGAACTGCGCACTCATTACGCGGGGTTTTTCGACCCGGGCTTCGGTTACGGAAACGCGGGCGAGGTAACGGGCACAAAGGCGGTCTTGGAGGTAAGGGCGCATGACGTGCCTTTCATGATAGCCCACGGCCAGACCTTCTGCAAACTCTTTTTCGAGCGCATGATGAGGGCTCCGTCGGTCGCCTACGGTCTCGCGATAGGCTCGTCTTATCAGTACCAGACCATTACCTTGAGCAAGCAGTTTAAAAAGAATCAATCCAAATAGACGCTTTTCATTGCAAGACATGACGCGCCCGAATCCTTCGCAATATGATATACTTTTCATGCCATGACTGATATTAAAGAAGACAAAACCTCATCTTTAAAGGCCGAGATAGCGGGGCTTGTGTTTTTAGCCCTCGCCTTTCTTATCGGCTTGAGCCTCATGTCTTATCACGCCGGAACTTCCGGCGGCTGGGTCGGGCTTGTGGGGAATAACGTCTCGGCCGCGCTTTTCGTGAGCATCGGCTACGGCGCCTACGTGTTTCCGGTTCTTTTTCTCATTATCGCGTTCGAGTTTCTCGTGCGCCAGCGCCGCGGCATTAAATTCAGAATCAGCCTTCCGATAAGCCAGGTATTTCTCATAACCGCTCTTTCCGGTCTAATCTCGCTCGCATCCGGCAACGACGCCTCCGGAGGAATAGTCGGAGGGCTCGTGAGAGAGTATACCGAAACCTACCTCGGAGGCGCGGGCTCTTTTATCGTGCTCGTAACGGTTCTTATAATTTCCGTGAGGCTCGGCACGGGTCTTTCTCTTGTCCAGCTTTCGGAGAAGACGATAATGGCAGTCGCCTTTATCGCGAAGGGTATGGCTTCTCTCGTGAAGAAGGCGAAGGAAATTCCGCCTTCGGAAGAAGAAGGGGAAGAGGAAGAAGTTCCGGAGGGCGCAAACGCGCCGCGTAAAAAACCGACCATCGTAACGGCCGTTATCGCGAAGAAGTCCAAAAAGGAAGAAAAGGAAGGGGTTCAGGAGGAATTTCATTTTGCCGGCCCGAAGGGCGCGTTCCGTCTTCCGGGCATCGCTCTTCTCGACCCGGCCCCGGACAAGGGCGTAACGCTCGACAAGGAAACGCTCCTCGCGAATTCAAAGATTCTGGAGAGAAAACTCCTGGACTTCGAGGTCGAGGGCCACGTTACGGAAGTCCGGCCCGGCCCTGTCGTCACAACCTACGAGTTCGAACCCGCGCCCGGCATAAAGGTCAATAAGATTACGAACCTCTCGGACGACATAGCCCTCGCCATGAGGGTGCAAGCGGTGCGGATACTGGCTCCGGTGCCGGGCAAGGCCGTAGTCGGCATAGAAGTGCCGAACGCCAAGAAGGAAGGCATATTCCTTCGCGAGATTATCGAGAGCCCCGTGTACGCGAAAGGCCACGCGAAGCTTCCGATGGCGCTCGGCAAGGATATATCGGGAGAGACATATGTGGCGGACTTGGCGAAGATGCCGCATCTTTTGGTCGCGGGGGCGACCGGCGCCGGCAAAAGCGTTTCGATTAACGCGATAATCCTGAGCCTGCTGTTTAAGGCCACTCCGGACGACTTGAGGTTTCTTTTCGTTGACCCGAAGATGCTCGAGCTTTCGCCCTACGAGGGCATACCGCATCTTCTCGCGCCGGTCGTGACCGACGCCAAGAGGGCGAACCTCATGCTCAAGGGCGTTGTGGCGGAGATGGAAAAGAGGTACCGCCTCATGGCCGAGGCGGGGTCGAAGAACATAGAAAAATATAACGAGACGGTGGCCGAGAAATCCGGCGCGGCCGACAGGGAAGAAAGGATAAACGCCCTTAAAAAACTCCCCTACATAGTCGTCGTCATAGACGAGTTGGCGGACTTGATGATGACCGCGGGGAGGGACGTGGAGGAGAGTTTGGTGAGGCTCTCGCAGATGGCCCGCGCCGCGGGCATACACATGATAGTCGCGACGCAGAGGCCTTCGGTGGACGTCATAACGGGCCTCATAAAAACGAATTTTCCCGCAAGGATTTCCTTTCAGATGCCTTCAAAGACCGATTCGAGGACCATACTGGACTCTGCCGGCGCGGAGAGCCTCCTCGGTCAGGGAGACATGCTTTTCATGCCGCCCGGCTCGGCAAAGCTCATGAGGATACACGGCGGCTACGTTTCGGAAAAAGAAGTCAAGAGGGTCGCGGACTTCCTCCGAAAGCAGGGCAAGCCCGAATACCGCGAAGAGGAGATAATAGACGAAAAGGCCGCGATTGATGCTTCAAACGAGGACGACTTTGGCGCGGAGTTTCTGGAGAGGTACAGGGAGGCGGTAAAACTCGCCTCGGAGATGGAGATGATTTCCACCTCTTACATACAGAGGCGGTTTCGCATAGGCTATAACACGGCGGCGCGGATAATAGAGAAGATGGAAAAAGACGGCATAGTCGGGCCGGCGCAGGGCAGCCGTCCGAGAGAGGTCTTACGGAAAGACGCTTGAGAAAGATTTTATTTTTTGCCGTATTTTTGTTTCCGGCCTTTGTTTTTGCCGTGGATTACGATGTTTTGTCGGGGTTCCTGAAAAAGCACTCCGAGATTATTTCAATGGAGGCCGATTTCATTCAGGAGGTTTCATACGAAACCCCCGCGCGCAAGACAGCGTCTTCGGGCAAGCTGTATCTCAAAAAGCCGGGCAGGATGCGCCTGATATTTTCCCCTCCCTTATCCGACGAATTCGTGAGCGACGGGAAGAAGTATTGGGTTTATCAGGCGGACCTGGCGCAGGCGATGGAGATGCCGTTATCGAGCGCTCCGGCCGGCTTCGGGTTTTTGGACGGCACAATTGACCTAAAGAAAGAATTCGCGCTCGGAAAAACCAAAAAGACGGATTCCGGTTACGAGATGGAGTTTTTCCCGAAAAATCCGGACCTGCCGGCAAAAAAGGCCGTTCTTGAAACTGACGCGGATTTTTCAATCGTAAAGATAATTGTTACGGACGGATTAGGGGCAATAACGAGCGTTACCCTGAAAAACAAAAAGATAAATCAAGATATGCCCGACGATTTTTTCGTTTTCAAGGCGCCTAAGGGCGTAACCACGGTAAAGCCGTAAACATAACGCACGGGAGGTGAGTTGATTATGCCGTCATTCGACATCGTATCAAAGGTGGACGAGCAGGAAGTGGATAACGCGGTGAATCAGGCCATAAAAGAGATGCAGACGCGGTACGACTTCAAGGGAACGAAAAGCGAAATAAAATGGGAAAAGAAAGAGGAGATAATCATCATAGCCGACGACGATTACAAGCTGAAGGCCGTCATAGACATACTCCAGACCAAGTTCGTTAAAAGAGGCGTGTCCCTGAAGGCGTTGGATTACGGCAAGGTCGAGGACTCGGCCGGAGGGTTAAAGAAGCAGGTTTTGAAGATAAAGCAGGGCATACCGCAGGAAAAGGCCAAGGAAATAGTGAAGGCCGTGAAAGACGCCAAGTTCAAGGCGCAGTCGCAGATACAGGGAGACCTCGTCAGGGTTACGAGCAAAAGCATAGACGAATTGCAGACGATAATACAGATGCTCAAGGAAAAAGATTTCGAAATAAACCTTCAGGTCGTCAACATGAGGTCCTGAGGCAGGCGTGACGCCTGCGCCCAAAATGTTTTAACTTGCGTTGAGGCGCTCGCGCCGCCGAGGCTTATTAATCCATTATGCCGTCCGCAGGACGTCTCCCCTCCTTGATAAGGAGGGGAAGGGGGAGGTCGCTATGAGCAAAAAATCTTTTTTAAAGGCAGGATTCTTTCTTTTTATATTCGCTTTCATTTTCTGCGTTGAATCGCGCGCGGAGGACAACATCGGCTGGGTGACGGATTTAAAGGGGCGAGCCGAAATTTTGAACCCGCCGGATAAAAACAAGACAGTCCTCGAACAGGCCTCGCCTGTTTATTTCGGGAGCGAAATCTCGACAGGCAAGGATTCGAGCGTTACAATCGAGTTCGACGACGACTCCTTGCTGACAATCGGGGCCGAAAGCAGGGTAAAGATTACGGAGTGGTTTTATAGTTCGACTCAAAAGAAAAACCGTTCGAGCTTCAAGATTTTTACCGGGCGCGCGAGGGGCATTTTGAACAGTCTCTTCGGAAGCGACTCCGCGATGACTTTCGAAACCCCGGCATCTATCGCCGGAGTCAAGGGCAGCGACATGACGGTATGGATAGAAAACGGCGATGTTTTTGCGGTGGTTAGCGAGGGCGTTGGTTTCATGAGGAGCGTTGACAAGCGCTTCCTTGGCGAGATTAAGATAAAGAGCGGCTACATGGCAAGGGCGAGAAAAGGCGAGAAGGTTAAGGCGCCCTTCGCCATGACTTCAATCGCGAGGGAACGCGTAAAGGAATTCCGCATAAAGCGCAACAGGGAGCTTATCCAAAAACTCCGTCACGCGAGGGAAGTGAGAATAAAAGAATTTCTGAAAAAGCGCGACCGCGAGCGAAAGGAAAGGTTCCTCGAAAAAATGAGGCAGAAGAAGGATTTCCGTGAAGGGCGAAACACTCGGCAACAAGAAGTGGCTTGAACTCAAGGCGCGAGGCCGTCCGGAAACCAAAGACCTCGCGGCTGCTTTATTGATTGAAAAGGGAAGCCCCGGCGGTTTGGAGGGCGTTGATGAGAGCGGAAAAGCCTTTGTTACTGGTTTTATCGCCGACTCATGTGTCGTCGCGCGGGCGCCCCGCGGAACTACGGTCTTGGCTTCGCTCAGGCAAAGCCTTAAGGCCATAGGATGGTGTTTCGATGTTTCCGCTTATAAAGACACGGACTGGGAAGTGGAGTGGAAAAAATACCTGAAGCCCGTAAGGGCGGGGGTTTTTTTCGTCAAGCCAACGTGGAAAAGCGTTAAAAAGAAAAAGGGTCTTATCGTAATAGACATAGACCCGGGCATGGCGTTCGGCAGCGGCTCGCACGACACCACGAAAACTTGCCTTAAGGCGATTTCTCTTGTATTTCGCGGCCCCAAGTCTTGGTTTAAAAATCCCGTTAATGAGACTTTCCTCGACGTCGGCGCCGGAAGCGGCATACTGGCCATAGCCGCCAAAAAACTCGGAGTAAAAAAAGTCGTGGCGATTGATAACGACCCTATCGCGATAAAGGTCGCCTCTGGAAACGCCGGATTGAACAAAGTGAAGATAAGCGTAAGCAGAGATTCCGTATCGCGCGTAAAAGGCCGCTTTTCCGTTGTCGTTGCCAATATACAATCAAATACGCTCTTGCGCCTTAAAAAAGACATCGAAGCCAAAGTTGCGCCAAAGGGAGTTCTCGTGCTTTCGGGGATACTCGCGAGCGAGGTCGGAGAGGTAAAAGCGGCTTACGAAAAAACAGGCCTCGAACTTAATAGCGTCATAAGGAGCAGGGAGTGGAGAACGCTTATTCTGAAAAGGTAAGACGGTTTTACGCCGCTGATTTGAATGAAGGTTCCGAGACGGTCGAGCTTTCGGGCGCGGAATTCCGCCATTTGAAGACAGTGCTTCGCTTAAAAGAGGGAAGCGAAATAGTTATTTTTAACGGAAGAGGGCTTGAGTTTACGGCAACCGTGGAATCAACAGGCAAAGGCGTTGCTAAGGCGCGGATAATCTCAAGAAAAGAAACTTTAGACGGAAGTCCCGTTGACATAATCCTTTTTCAGGCCTTTTTAAAAGGCGATAAGCCCGAGTTCATAGCGCAAAAGGCGACCGAACTTGGCGTCAAGGAAGTTGTGTTTTTTCCGGCCGGGCGGAGCGTGGCGCGGCCTAAGGCGAAAGACGCGGAAAAGCGTTTATCGAGGCTTCGCAAGGTTACGATCGAGGCCGCGAAACAGTGCGGCATGGGTTTTTTGCCCGGGATTTCCTATTCCGAATTCATCCCCGCGATAAGGAAAAGCGGGGATGGGCTTAAGGTTTTTTTCTACGAAGGAGAAAGGAAAAACCGCTTAAGAGACGTTCTGAAGACGCATAAACACAACAGTGTTTACGTTATCATCGGTCCGGAAGGCGGATTTACCGCTGATGAAGTTATTGCGGCGAAGGGCGAGGGTTTTATTCCAATAACGCTCGGCAAAAGGGTCTTAAAGGCAGAGACAGCGGCGGTGGCGGCCATCTCGATACTTCAATATGAACTCGGCGACGTGGGGTAGCAAGGGTGACGCTTGACGCAATGCAATAATTTGCTTAATTTCTCCCCTCCTTATCAAGGAGGGGGTGGGGGGAGGTTGTCTTGAGCCTGCCTTTACCCCACCCGGCCTCCCCCGACGTAACGTCGAGGAGGAGCAAAATGCCGTCCGCGGGACTAACCCCCTGCGCCAGGCATCTTAAGCGAGGTTAATGGGCAGTCTTTCGGGATTTTTCTTTGCGGCGTCCAGCACGAGTCCGCAGTATTTTCTTTCAAGGCCGTAGCCGTATTTCCTGCCGTTCTTTAAACCCTCTTTAAGAATGCGCGTTGCCTTTGACGGATTCTTTTTTATTCCTGCCTGCGCGAAGCCGAGGGCGCAGTAGATAAGGCCCCTCTTGTCTTTTGTTTGCTTAAAAAGTTTCTCGGCCTCTTTGAAGTTTTTGAGGGCTTTTGTGTTTTTTCCGAGCATGAAATAATTCATGCCCTCGCCCCAGAGCGTGTAGGCGAAGCTCACCTTGTCGCCGATTTTTTTATACTCAATCCGCGCGCGATTGAAATGCCCCGTCGCCTCGATGAGCCGGCCTTTCATGCGAAGGGCGTTCGCCATGCCGCAGTGCGAGTAGGCTATTCCGAAGGTGTCTTTGAGTCTTGAGAAAATCGCGTTGGCCTTTTTATAACATTCAAGCGATTTGTCGAATTCTCCGGCGCATCTCGAGGCTCCGCCTAATCCGTTAAGCGAATATCCGACGCCCGAGGGGTCTTTGAGTTTACGGAAGAGTTTTTCAGAGGCGATAAATCCGTTGAGCGCGCCTTTTATGTCTCCTTTTATCCTGTATGCTCCGGCAAGGGCCCATGTGGCGAAGGCGATGCCTTCGTTATCCTTGGTTTTTTTGAATTCCAGAAGGGCCTTATTGATGTATTTCAAGGCTCCCTTGTGGTCGCCGCGCGCCCTTAAGGCGAGGCCCGCTCCTACGAGCGAATCGGTTACAATAGAGTTTTTTCGCAGTTTTATCGCGAGGGCCTTGGCCTTAAGGTAGAATCTTTCGGCATCAATGAAATTTCCCACGAGTCTTGACGTGTCGCCTAAGGACAGGAGGCACGAGAGCAGGGCTTCAGGGTCGTTTTTTAAGAGTTTTTTCGCTTTGAGATAAAGAGGCAGGGCTTCGAGAAAAAGAGAGCGGGCTCTTTTTTTTTCCGCTTGTTCAAAGATTTCGTATCCGTTTTTCACGGAACGAGTATAGCATTGTCCTGCGGACAGCACAATGAATTGATAAGCCCCGGTAGTTCGTATCTTTCTCCTCCCCTTTACAAGGGGAGGCCGGGTGGGGTAAAAGCAGGCTTAAGACAACCTCCCTCAACCCCTCCTTATTAAGGAGGGGAGTTAAAAGAAGCAGCAAGGGCTCAGCCCATGCAATTATCTTTGAAAAAGGCCTGTGTTTCTGTTAATCTTTTCCCATGAAACTCCGTGTCGCGATAGCGCAGATAAATCCGACGGTCGGCTCCATCGGCAAGAACGTCGAGAAGGTGCTGGATTTCACCCGGCGCGCTAAAAAGGAAAAAGCCGACATAGTTATCTTTCCCGAGCTTGTCATAACCGGGTATCCTCCCGAAGACCTTCTTTTAAAACCTCATTTCATAGACGAAAACCTGAGGGGTCTTGCCGAGGTCGCGAAGGCGACGCGCGGCATCACATCGATTGCGGGATTCGTGGACAGGAAAGAAGACATCTATAACGCGGCCGCGATAATCCATAAAGGAAAGGTGGCCGCGGTTTATCACAAGATGTATCTTCCGAACTACGGCGTCTTCGACGAGGAGAGGTATTTTCAGGCCGGCACGGTTCCTCTTAATTTCACGCTCGGAGAGGTAACGGTCGGGGTCGGCATCTGCGAGGACATCTGGTATCCCGAAGGCCCGGCAAGGGCGCAGGCGCTCTCAGGGGCGCACGTCATCATAAACATAAACGCCTCTCCGTACCACTTCGGAAAACTCCGGATAAGGGAAGAGATGGTCTCGGCGCGGGCCATGGATAACGAGGCCATGGTGGTTTACTGCAACACGGTAGGCGGGCAGGACGAGCTCGTCTTCGACGGCCAGAGCATGATATTCGACGAGGAAGGCCGGATAATCGCGAGGGGCAAGGCGTTCGAAGAAGACCTCGTCGTGACGGACCTCGACCTCGAAGGGGTCGTAAGGAAAAGACTCCACGACACGAGGCGGAGAAAAGAGAGGCGCAAGGTCGAATCGGGGAATTTGAAGGTCAGGCGCGTTATTCTTTCCGGAAAAATATCGGATAAGAAAAAGGCCGTAAAAGCGGGGCGCTCGGCAAGGCCGCTTTTTCCGATGGAGGAGGTGTTTCAAGCGCTCGTCCTCGGCGTAAAAGACTATGTGGGAAAAAACGGCTTCAAGCGTTGCGTCATAGGGTTTAGCGGCGGGATAGATTCCTCTCTCGTGGCGGCGATAGCCGCGGAGGCAATAGGAAGAAAAAACATAACAGGCGTTTTCATGCCCTCTGTTTACACTTCAAAAGAAAGCGGGGAGGACGCCGTAAGGTTCGCGAAAAACCTCGGCCTCGAACTCCTGAACATACCCATACAGCCCGTGTTCGAGGAGTACCTTAAAACCCTTAAGCATAGTTTTAAGAATCGCCCGCCGGACGTTACCGAAGAAAACCTTCAGGCGAGGGTAAGGGGAAATATCCTCATGGCCTTATCAAACAAGTTCGGCTGGCTCGTTCTTACGACCGGGAACAAGAGCGAGACGAGCGTAGGTTACGCGACCCTTTACGGAGACATGGCGGGCGGGTTCGCGGCAATCAAAGACGTGCCGAAAACGCTTGTTTATGCCCTTTCGCTTCACGTTAACGAAAGAGCGGGCAAGGAAATAATACCCGAGCGCGTCATCGTAAAGGCCCCGACAGCGGAGTTGAAGGCCAACCAGACCGACCAGGACACTCTGCCGCCGTACGACGCGCTTGACGCGATACTTAAGGCTTACGTTGAGGACGATAAATCGCTTGACGACATAATTTCAACGGGTTTTAAAAAGACCCTCGTGAAGCAAGTCATTGACATGGTTGACAAAAGCGAATACAAACGCCGCCAGGCCCCTCCGGGCGTGAAGATAACCCCGCGCGCCTTGGGTAAAGACCGCAGAATGCCCATAACAAACAGGTATAAGGAGAGGTAGGGGATATATTCTTGTCATGTTGTTCAAAAAACGATAAAATATTGTTTATGGATATTCGTTCTATTTTAAAGAATAAAGAAAAAGAGGCTTATCGCGGCATGTCCGCGGGGAAAAAACTGGAATATGCCATCGAATTATCCGAATTCGTTCAAAAATTAAGCCGAAGCGTAAAGATTTATGGAAAAAGAGTTCAAGGAACTCGTAAAAGTCTTAAGAGAAGCTAAGCGCCGCGGGATAATCGGCGATTTTGCCCTTACCGGCGCGCTTGCCCTCTCGGCCCTGACACAGCCGCGCGCGACAAGAGACATGGATTTTCTCGTATTGATGGAAAAAGAAAAAATACCTTTCTTTGTAGATTGGTTGAAACACTCGCAAAATTATAATCTCGCGAAACATCACGCAGGAAGATCCAAAGACCGTATTAAAAATCTGATAGAGATTCCCTTCGGCAGCGCGCGGGCCGACCTCATAGCGGCCTTTTACGATGTCGAAAAGGAAGCTGTCGCCACCGCGATAACCGCGAGTCTCTACAGGAATGTGAAATTAAAGATAATACGGCCGGAGTATCTTATAATTCTGAAACTCTTTGCCGGTTCGGAGCAGGATATTATCGACGGAGCGCACCTGTGGAACGAAAAAATTGACAGAAGGCTTGTGCGGAAGATGGCTAAAGAGTTGTTTGTGGAAGGGAAACTGAAAAAGCTTGAGATAAAGGCAAGGCGCGTTTGAAGTAATTTTTGCGTTGAACGCTGATAGCTTATTTTATTTCTTTGATTGGTTCTTGAGAAATTATTGCTCCGCTTGACGCGTCGAAGACCCATTCAAGGCCGTCAATGGTTTGTATGATAAAACGGTAACCGTAGGATTTTTCGAAGCCGACGACTTTTTTAAGATAAGAATAATGGCTTATCGTAGGGCGAATAACAGAGGGGTCTTTTATTAAGTCTTTGGTGGCGTAACTTTTTAAAAGTTTACCGTTTTTATAAAATGCTATGGCGAGATGTTCATCTGAAGGTTCCTGCCCCCTCGGCCAAATATTCATTCTTACAAGATATTTGCCGTCATCCGAAATGTAGGTTGTGAACGCATACCAACCCTCAACCTTCCATAATGCTTTTTCCGTACCGTCATTGTTTATTTCGAAGAGTGTTCCGTAACCTTTACCGAGGTCCCATTGCGCATTCGGGTCATTTGGGTCAGGAGACATTTTAAAGTAAAACCTTTTGTTATTAGACGTGGCAACATAGGGATAAGGCCGCGCTTCCTTATCCGCCGCCGACGGTGAACAGGAAATAAGAACAAACAATACAATTAAAACAGTTCTAAACATAAAATCCCTACCCTAACTTTTCTTTCAAAAGCCTCGACACAACCCCCGGATTTGCCTGCCCCTTGGTCGCCTTCATCACCTCGCCCACGAAAAATCCCATGAGTTTCTGGTTTCCTGCCTTGTATTTTTCTACCTCTTTGGAGTTATTCGCGATTATTTCCTCGACTATCTTTACGAGAGAGTTTTCGTCCGAAATCTGGACAAGGCCTTTTTCTTTTACTATGGCTGACGCGGTTTTGCCTGTCTTGAACATCTCTTCGAAAACCTCTTTTCCGATTTTACCGCTTATCGAGCCGCCCTTTATGAGGGTAAGAACCTCGCCGAGTTTTTCGGGCGTAACCGGAGAATTTTTTATCGAAACGCCGTTTTCGTTAAGGAGCTTTAAAAGTTCTCCCATGACCCAGTTCGAGACTGTCTTGGGCTCGTTGAATTTTTTGACGCATTCCTCGTAAAAATCCGCAACCGCCTTCTCGGCGGTTAAAACTCCCGCGTCGTAAGACGGAATAGAGTAGTCTTTTACGAATCTCTCTCTTTTTTCCTGAGGCAGTTCGGGAAGGGTCTTCTTAATATCAAAGATTTCTTTTTCTTCCACCATGAGAGGCAATAAATCAGGCTCCGGAAAATACCTGTAATCGTGCGCCTCTTCTTTTGACCTCATGGAGCGGGTTACTCCCTTTGACGGGTCGAAGAGGCGCGTTTCCTGAATAACCTTTTCCCCGCCTTCCAAAACCTCGATCTGCCGCGTTGTCTCGTACGCGACCGCGTCTTTCAGGAATTTAAAAGAGTTCATGTTCTTGAGTTCGGCCTTTGTGCCCAATTTTACCTCGCCGACCGGCCGTATGGAGACGTTCGCGTCGCACCTTAGGCTTCCTTCCTGCATGTTGCCGTCGCAGATTTCGAGGTAAACGAGTATGTCCCTTATGGCCTTAAGATACGCGACCGCTTCATCCGGGGTTCGGATGTCCGGCTCGCTCACGATTTCTATCAATGGCACGCCGGTTCTGTTGAGGTCAACGAAGCTCGCTCCGGTTTCTTCCGGAGTTTCTCCGTGGAGGAGTTTTCCCGCGTCCTCTTCCATGTGGATGCGCGTTATGCCTATTCTTTTTCCTTTGCCTTCGCCGGCCTCTATGTCGAGGTGTCCGTTTACGGCGAGCGGCTCGTCGTACTGGGATATCTGGTAGCCCTTGGGCAGGTCGGGGTAAAAGTAGTTTTTCCTCGCGAACACGCTCTTTTGGTTTATCCTGCAGTTCACGGCGAGAGCCATTTTTATCGCGAACTCGACCGAGGTCTTGTTCAACACGGGCAAAACCCCGGGCATGCCGAGGCACACGGGGCAGGTAAGGGTATTCGGTTCGGCGCCGAATCTCGCGGAGCAGGAACAGAATAATTTCGATTTCGTGAGGAGCTGGGCGTGGACCTCGAGCCCGATTACTGTTTCGTATTTCACGCGGCCTCCGTCATCTTAAGGGCTTTGTTTTCGTAACTTATGTTCGCGCCGCATGGCGTCGACGCAGGCGCGCCGATCCTGAAGTTGAATTCGCTCGGCTTGCCAAGGCATGTTTTTATAAAGGGTTTTTTATCGGTTGAAGCGCTCATATCTTCGGCCTTTTCTTGTGCCACTCGGTTGATTTTTCATAGGCAAAAGCCGTGTTCAGTATCGTTTGTTCGTCAAGATGCCTTCCGAGGAGCTGGAGCCCTATGGGAAGATTGTTTTTCGTGAACCCGCATGGAAGGGATATGCCCGGGATGCCGGCGAGGTTGCAGGATATGGTGAATATGTCCGAGAGGTACATGGTAAGAGGGTCGTCGGTTTTTTCTCCGAGTTTGAATGCCGCGGTCGGCGAGGTCGGAGTGAGTATGACGTCGCATTTTTTGAATGCCTCATCGAAGTCCTGCTTGATGAGGGTTCTTACCTGCGATGCCTTTTTGTAGTATGCCTCGTAATAGCCGGCGGAAAGCGAGTAGGTGCCGAGCATTATGCGTCTTTTGACCTCGCTCCCGAAACCCTTGTCGCGCGTCTCTTTGTACATGTCGAGAAGTCCTTTGCCCGCGTCCATTCTCAGGCCGTATTTGACCCCGTCAAAGCGCGCGAGGTTGCTCGATGCCTCTGCCGTCGCCACGAGATAATAGACCGCCACGGCGTATTCCGTGTGGGGAAGAGACACCTCGACTGTTTCGCATCCCAGGCCTTTTAAAACCTCGATTGCCGCCGTTATTGCTCCTTCGACTTCTTTATCAAGTCCCGTAACGAAGTATTCCTTTGGTATGCCGATTTTAAGCCCTTTTATCTTAGCGTTCAAAGACGCGGCATAATCCGGGACAGGGGCGTTTATGGAAGTCGCGTCTTTATGGTCGTGTCCGGCCATGATTGATAAGACGATGGCCGCGTCCGTTACGTCTTTTGTTATGGGTCCTGCCTGGTCGAGAGACGAGGCAAAGGCTACCATGCCGAACCTCGACACCCTGCCGTAAGTGGGCTTGAGCCCCACCACCCCGCAAAGGGAGGCGGGCTGGCGTATGGAGCCTCCGGTGTCCGTGCCGATTGAGGCCGCGCAAAGGCTTGAGGCGATTGCGGCCGACGAGCCGCCGCTTGAGCCGCCGGGGACGCGTTCGACGTCCCACGGGTTGACGGTTTTCGCGAAAGCCGAATTTTCGGTCGAGGAGCCCATGGCGAACTCGTCCATGTTGAGTTTGCCGAGCATCACTATGCCGGAGTTTTTAAGTTTTTCGACGACAGTCGCGTCGTAAGGCGGCACGAAGTTTTCGAGCATCTTTGAGGCGCAGGTGGTGCGCACGCCTTTTGTCGTGAAGATATCTTTTATGCCGAAAGGTATGCCGGTAAGAGGCGTAGAATCGCCTTGTTTAAGCCTTTTATCGGCCTCTTCCGCTTGCCGAAGGGCCGTTTCAGGGCATACCGTCAAATAGGCGCGGATTTTTTTATCGACTGCTTCGATGCGTTTAAGATACGCGCTTGTCAATTCCTTCGAGCTTATCTCGCGTTTTTTCAGCTTTTCCGTTGATTCGTTAAGCGTAAGAGAGGTTATGTCCAAGGACGTCTCCTTAAAGTAAGTTGAAGGTTTTTATTATAAACGTTCGCGCGGGTTTTTACAAGGATCGCGGGGGGCAGGAAAAATATTGTAAGGGCTCAGCCCTGCCCGTAGAGGTCGAGGGGCGATACTTCGAAGACTTCTTTTATGAGGTCTTCCGTGAGGACCTCATTTGGCGAACCCGTCTTTTTTATTTTGCCGCCCTTCATGACGCAGACCTTCTCGAATCTCCTGACGAGGTTTATGTCGTGTATCGCGACGATTGCGGAGGAGTTTTCCATCACGACTATTTTTTTAACGAGGTTTACGAGTTCGAGTTGGTATTTTATGTCGAGGTTCGTAAGCGGCTCGTCTAAAAGGAGGGTTTTCGCGCCCTGAACGAGCATCATGGCTAAAAACGCCCGCCGTCTTTCGCCTCCGCTCAATTCAAAGACCTTGCGCAGGGCTTTATCCGAAAGTCCCGTTACGGAAAGAGCCTCTTCAATCGAAAGGCCGGAGTTTTTGCCGTGGTATTGTCCCATTGAGGCGAGTTCTCTGACCGTAAAAGATACGTCCATGTCTATTATCTGAGGCAAATAGCTTACGAGTTCGGCGCGTTTTTTCGGCGAGTATTTCGATATCGGATTTCCGGAGACGTTGACTTCTCCCTCGCGAGGGGAGAGGATTCCGGAAGAGAGTTTGAGGAAGGTGGATTTTCCCGAGCCGTTCGGCCCGATAAGCGCCACGAGTTCGCCTTTCCCGAGGGTGAAGGAGAGGCCTTTGAAGAACTCGGTTTTGTTGTCGTATGAGAAGGAGACGTTTTTAAGCTCGATGCCTTCCATTTGTTATCTCCCGTGCCTTCTTATGAGGTATATGAAGTACGGCGCGCCGATTATGGATGTTATTATGCCGGAGGGTATTTCGGTCGGAGAGAGGACGGTTTTTCCGACTGCGTCGGCGAGGGCGAGAAACGTCGCGCCCGCGAGAGCCGAAAGGGGAAGCAAAAGCCTTGCCCCGCTTCCCACGAAAAACCGGACCGCGTGAGGAATAAGAAGCCCGACAAAGCCTATTATTCCGCCCATTGTGACGGAAACCGCGGTCATGAGAGAGGCGGCCACGAAGAATATGAATCTCTCCTTTGACGGAGAAAACCCGAGGCTGTGCGCGAATTCGTCGCCGAGGGCGAGGGCGTTCAGCGCGTTGGACCTTGAAATCGCCGCGCCTAACCCGAGCGCGGAAAGAATAAATCCGTAAGGCATGAGAGACCAGCCCGAATAAGAGAGGTCTCCGAATATCCAGAGAAGAGTCCTCCTTACCCCGTAGTCGTTTGAGAGGCTCATCAGGAGCATGAGGATTGCCGTGAAAAGAAATCCTAATCCTATGCCCGCGAGAAGAAGCCTCTCGGGAGTGAAGGACTCGTTTTTCTTGCCGAGGACTCCGACTATTACGCAACTTGAAATCGCGCCGACGAACGCCAGAAGAGGGAGAGAAAAGTATCCGGCCGCGGTTATGCTCAATACAAGGCCCGTTGCCGCGGAAAGAGCGGCTCCGCTCGATATGCCGAGGATGTAGGGGTCGGAGAGGGGGTTTCTGAGGATACCCTGCAAAACCGCGCCCGAGGCGCCGAGAGAGGCCCCGACAATCAGGGCGGTCAAGAGGCGCGGAAGGCGGAGACTAAAGATTATCTCTTTGGAGAGAGGGTCTGTCGTAAAGGGGTTTATCGCGCCGCCTCCTAAAAAAAGAGAGGCGAGTATTATGGCTACTGACGCTGACACGAGGATTATTATTTTTTTACGATTCATGTGCCCTGTTCCACACCCGAGATTTTGTAACTCAACCCTTTAGAGCTTGCCCCAGCAGGCAGTAAGCAGGGGGTTGATGTATCAAGGCTAAAGCCTGTCCTGAGCCTGTCGAAGGCCCTCGAGTTACATTTTTTAGTCCAGTAAATCGCAGTAATTGAATCTCGAGTCCCTTAAAACGGTTTCGCCTATTTTAAATTCAACCGGCGTTTTGAATATCGGCCCGTCGAACGCGAACGAATGGAATTCCCCGTTTTCGCCGCACGGGTCGACGGTAGCCGGAAGTTCGGATAAAAACCCCTCGTCAAAGAGGCGTCCGGCGAATCTGGCGTCAAGCTTATCAGTGTCAACGCAGGTTATTATGGCCTTAAAGCCCTTTTTGACGAAACCCTTGGCGAGTTCCTTCGAGTCTTTTTTCCATATCGGGAATATTCCGCTCATGCCGATTTTAGCGAGATTGTCTTCGCGGTATTTTTTCAGGTCTTCGAGGAATATGTCGCCGAAGGCCACGGCATTCACGCCCGACGCTTTATATTTCAGGAGGATGGCCCGCATTTCGGATTCGTATTCTTCGTTCGAAGAGTTTTTCGAGATGAAGACCTTTTCGAGAGGCGCTCCGATGGATCGGGCTTGACGTTCGAGCAGGGTTTCCCTCACCCCGTGCATGCTTATCCTTTTGTAGTCCCGCGTAACGGTCGTAAGGAGCGCGACCACGCGGACGTCCGGCCGGCGCGAGATTTCATCGAGCGCCATGGAACTGTCCTTGCCGCCGCTCCACGCGAAGATGACCTTTTTCGCGTCATTGCTTTTATTTTTCGTTAAGGAAGCCATCCATCTCCTTTATTCCCTCGATGAATCTCGGCCCCGTCCTGAGTATCTTTTCGCTTATGTAATAGACGCGTTTGTTTTTGACCGCGTTAGTATTTTTGAGTTTTTCAAGAAGGCCTTTGGATGCGTTCGCAATATCGCCCATGCCCGCGCCGAAGAATATGACGTCGGGAGAGCGTCGTAAGGCCTCTTCTATGGAGAACTTGGGATAAGGGCCGAAGGAATCAAAGGCCGCGTTTTTAAGGCCGAGGAGTCCCATTGCCTCGTTTATGGCAGTTTCCTTTCCCGCCACCACGAGCGGCTCAGGCCATACTATGAAAAGGGCGGTCTTTCCTTCAGGCGGTCTTTTAAGAGCGGCAATAGAGACCTCTATGTTTGAAGCGAGTTTTTCAGCCTTGTCCGTTGCCTCGACTGCCTTTCCGAGCCGCCTTATCTCATCAGGAAGTCCGGCAAGGCTTCTGCCGTCGAATACAAAGGTTTTTATTCCGAGGCTAACGAGTTTTTCTTCCGCCTCTTTGGAATTTCCGTCGGTCGTGAGCACGGCGAGGTCGGGCCTTAGCCTGATTATAGCCTCGAACGAGGGGTTTATGATGCCGCCGATTTTGGGTTTCGTCTTGGCTTCTACGGGCCAATCGCAAAAGTCCGTGACCCCGGCGATTTGATTCTCAAGACCCAAGGCGAAAAGGGTTTCCGTAACGCTCGGGGCGAGCGACACTATCCTTTCGGGCGCGGCGTATGCCGCGCCCGAAAGAAGCATCGCGAAAAGAAAAGAACGTATGGCTAAACGTATGGCTTTCAAGAACACCGGTTTTGCCTTAGAAGGACGCCTTCAGCCCGGCATAATACCATCTTTCCGGCGCCGGGTAGAAGTTTTTTACCGTGCCCGTCGTGTTAACGACGGCGTAATCCGAGTATTCTTTGTTAAAGAGGTTATTTACCCCGACGAAGACCGTTATGTTTTTTACGCCGTAGGAAAGCTTCGCGTCAACCGTGGTGCGGCCGTCGAGTTTTTCCTGCGAGTTGGAGAGGTCGTTTTCGATAAATCTGTTTCCGACGTAGTTCGCGTTCAAGGAGAGCTTCAATTCGTCGGTAAGGGAGGCCGTTCCCGAAAGGTTGGCGCCGTATTTGGGGACAAGAGGCATGTCATTGCCGCTAAACTGTCCGGACTCTATCGTGGCCTTGGAATAAGTGCCGTTCGCCGAAACTTTAATCTCCTTTGTGAGGTTCGTCTCGATTCCGGCCTCGGCTCCCTTGTGTTTAACGCGGGAGATGTTTTCGTTCGCGCCGAAAAAGCCCGAAGCCGGATTATAGAAGAGCTCGTCCTCTACGCTCATGGTATAGACGGTGAGCGAGGCGCTCGTGTCTTTCGAGAGAGGGTGCGATATTCCCGCCTCGTAGGTAACCGCCTTTTCCGGCTCAAGGAGGGTTATGGCGCCGTCGAAAGAGAAGAGTTCGTCGGTCGTGGGAAGCCTGAAGCCGTTTGAATACGAGACAAAGACCTTCCCGCCCGGGACGTGGTTATAGGTGAGGCCGAGATTGGAGGAATTCCTTTTTATGGTTTTTTCTCCGCTTCCCGTGCCGGAAAACGTGTCAACCACCGTGTCCTCGAACTTGGCGACGGTGCGGCGGAATCCCGCGAGAAGCGTAAGGTCGGGCGTAAGAAAGTATTCGTCCTCCATGTAGTAGCCGGTTTCTTTTTTCTCCACGTTCGATATTGTCGTGCCGAAGGAGCTTATGCTTTTATTGTCGACCTCGGACACGTAACTGTCGGCTCCGGCGACAAGGACGTTTTTTCTGCCCGCCAAGTCGCGTCTTGCCGTGAACTTGGCCCTGAGTTCGGTTCTGTCCGTGTCTCTTTTGGTCGTGTAGGGCGAGCCGAAGAAAAAGAGGCTCGAGTCGAACGCCCTGTTGTTAAAACCGTAGGAGAGTTCGAGGTTGTAATGGTCTTTGAAGTCAAAACCCGCTACCGCGTTATAGTAGTATTGGTCGTAGTCCACTTCGTCCAGAGGCTTTAGGGTTTGTTTCCTGTCGGCCTTGAGTTCGGCCTCGGTAAGTCCTCCGGGAAGGCCCTGTTCGTCCGAGTGTGTTCCGCCTTCGATATCGAAATAGAACAAATCCGTCGGCGTAATCCCGATGCGCCCGGTCAGATCCTTCGCGGAAAACTCGCCGTTATCCCTGTATCCGTCGGTTTTTCTTGTTTTGCCGAAGAGATAGTAGTCGTATTTTCCGCTTTTTCCGTTTATAGAGAGATGTTCTTCGGAGCCTGAAAAGCTCTCCATTTGCCCTTCGATGTCAATCGAGGGAGTTTCGGTCTTTCCTTTCTTGGTGATTATGTTTATCACGCCCGAGGTGGCGTTATCGCCGTAAAGCACGCTCCCGCTGCCGCGCACGATCTCTATCCTTTCGACGTTTTCAAGAGGGATGAGGTTCCAGTCCACTCCGCTTAAGTCTATTTCGTTAATCCTTCTGCCGTCAATCAAAACGACCGTGTTGACGCCTCTCGCGAAACCCCTCGAGTCCACGGTTGATTTGGTGCCGGTGCCGTAGAGGTCTCTTATTATGAGGCCTTCGACATTTTCAAGGATGTCCTGCACCGTTGCGGCGGTTGAATCAGAGATGTCTTCCTCGGTTATGACGGTAACGGAGGACGGGAGTTTTTCGACGTTCTCGTCCGTCCTCGTGGCCGTTACCACTATCGTATCGAGAGATGCCTCCGCCGCGAAAACCGGCGGAATAACGAAAATGGAAAGCATGAAAAGAAGAATCGCCGCGATAAGACGCATGACTGCCTCCGTAAGTTAAGTTGGTTTTTTGTTTTGCCGGAATCGCTTTAAGACAGGAAATGCTAATGGAAAGGAATAGTCATCGGAACCTCCCAAGAGGAATTTATTGAATGGCGGAGTGTTCCGGCTTGAGGGCAGTTGTTAAGAAGACTTTTCTACTCGCCCGCCTTCCCACCTCGACGTTACATCGGGGCAGTGGCTTTGTCGGGCTTTCGTTCCCTTTTACGGCTGCTGGGCAGCGGGGGGCTTTCACCCCACTTCCTCACATCCATCCTGATGCCTTTATACTTTTTTCGAGCGAAGGTGTCAAGGGATTTTTGTCCTTGCGTTTCTGTCATGCCGAACTTGTTTCAGGGTGACAAAATAGGCGGATATTCCGTAACGTGCCTTGGAAATGGAGGAAGGCGTAAAGATTTTACTCTATTATCTTGGGAACCCTGAAGCAGCCCTTTTCTTTTTCCGGGGCGTTCGCGAGGGCTTCGTCTCTGTCAAGAGAGGCAAGCGCCGCGTCGTCGCGAAGCGGTTTTGAAAGAGGCGCGGTGCAGGTTGTCGGCGGAACGCCTTCGGTGTCGAGTTCCGAGAGTTTCTCCACGTGCTCGAGTATCCTTCCGAGTTGAGTCGCATAGAGGCCGGATTCCTCGATTGTCAGGGCCAGCCTCGCGAGGTCCGCGACGCGCGAAACGTCTTTTTTGGTTATGGCCATTATTCCCTCCGATTGTCCCGGAGATTAACATACATACGCGGTTATTTCAAGGCAAGGCAACGAATGCGCAATTTATCCCGGTAAAAAACCCCTTGACAACGTCCGAAAAAAAGGATAAAAGAGGTCTTAATACTTCCTAATTATGTTCAGACTGAGCAAAGGCGCGGAATATGCAATAAGAGGGGTGCTTTACCTCTCGCTTCAGCCACGGGGCAAGGTGGCTTATATAGACGAGGTGTGTAAAGACCAGGACGTCCCCAAGGCCTATCTGGCGAAGATATTCCAGACCCTGTCGAAAAAAGGGCTTCTTATCTCGACCAGGGGTCCGGGCGGCGGGTTCACGCTCGCGAAGCCGCCGGGCGAGATATCCGTGCTCGACGTGGTGGAGGCCATGGAAGGGCCTGTTCGGCTCAACGTGTGCCTCATACACAAGGGTTACTGCGAGAGGGATAAGACGTGCGCGGTGCATGATTTTTGGCAAGAGGCGCAGAAGGTGTTCTTGGGGTTTTTCTCCGGCAGAAAATTTTCGGACCTCGCCGTCGCGGCAAGAAAAAAGCAATCCAAGGCAAGACGAAAGCCGGCTGACGCATAAAGGCGCCCGATAGTAAAAGATAACCGGTAAAAGCGGAGGGACTAATATGGAAGGCGCAAACGTAACGGAAAAAAGGCAATTTACCGAAGGCGCGGTCAACAAGGTAACGTTCGTGAAGACCGACGCTCTTACGCAGGACACCTATTACTTCAAACCCGCTCAGATGCTGGATTGGCACAGGCATCCGGGCGGGGACCAGATATTCTTCGCGCACGAGGGCAAGGGGAAGTTCTATCTGGACGGAGGCAAGGAAGAGTCAATCGAGCTTAAGCCGGGCTCCGTCGTGCTCGCGCCAAAAAACGTATGGCATAAGATAGTGGCCGAGACCGAGCTTATAGTTTCTCAGGCAACGGTTCAGCCCGCGGGCATGGAGAAGAGGCAGGGCTGAGCCCCGACCCATGCTTCGTCCGTCCGCCAATCAGTAAGGCGGAGCGGAGTACCCCGGCTTAATGCCTTAACTTGCGTCGTGTCCGCCTGAGGCGGACGCGCCACAGGGGCTTATTCATTTAAGGCGGGGGGTTTAAAATCCCCGCCTTTTATATTTTTCCTTATTCGTCTCGAACACCCGAAATCCTTCTTTTTTCCATCTGAAATAATCCGAGATGATTTTTCCGTGGTCAAAGACCACGGGAGAGGGAAGATTGTCTTTCGTGAAAACGCCAATCATCCCGGCGTCGTCCCCTGCGACGGGCATTCCGAAGGCCTTGGCGACGAAAACAACGGTTACCGTGTGTTTTCTCGGGTCTCTTTTCGGGTCCGAGTAGGCGTGGAGTTGGCGGAGTAAAACGATATCGAGAGATGTCTCTTCTTTGGCCTCTCTTAAGGCGGCCTTTTCGAAGGTCTCGCCATAGTCCACGAAGCCGCCGGGCAGGGCCCAGCCGTAAGGGGGATTCTTCCTCTTGATGAGGACTATGCCGTCTTCAATTTCTATTATTATGTCGACCGTGGGAATTGGATTCTTACGTTTCATTCGATTTTAACGGCCTTGAGGAATTCGGCGCTTTGTTCCGGAAGGGAGCTGTTGATGTATATGCCGCTTCCTATCTCGAAGCCGGCCGTGCGCGTAATCCTCGGCACTATGGCGAGGTACCAGTGCACGTACTCGTTTCTTGCTTCGCTCGGCTTGGCCGAGCGTATGACGTAGTTATAGTCCGGATTATCCAGCCCGTAGTAGAGTTTGCAGAGCAGGCTTTTAAGGTGCAGCGCGAGGTCGGCTATCTCCGGTTCGGTTATGTCCGAAAATGCCGCCGTATGGCGTTTCGGGAATATCCACGTGTGAAATGGCGAGAGCGCGGCGTAGGGGATAAAGGTCACAAAGTGCGCCGTATCCATTATTATGCGTTTTCCCTCGCTCAGTTCGCTTTGGAGTTCGTCGCATATGAGGCAAACGCCCGTATCGTCGAAGTAGTGGGTCGCGGCCTCCATTCTGTCGCGGTACTGCGCCGGCACCACCGGAGTCGCGATAAGCTGGGAGTGCGGATGTTCGAGGGACGTGCCGGCCCGTTCGCCGTGGTTTTTGAAGATTATGACGTGCTCCACGCGCGGGTCGCGGTACGCGTCGAGAAAACGGTTTTTGTAGATGTGGATAAGGTCTTCCATGTGACCTATCGGAAGGAGCGCCGGATGAACGTCGTGTTGCGGGGTTTCTATTATGACTTCGTGCCGCCCGACGCCGTTTACCATTCGCCTTATCCCGTTATTAACCCTTTTTTTCTCTCCTATCTCCGATAGAGCGGCGAACTTATTTTGCACGACCCTTATCCGCCAGTTTTTGTCGCCGTCTATCCGGAAGGTTTCTTTCGGGGTTTTTTCCTCGTTTCCCGGACAAAAAGGGCAACCTTTCAAAAAATCAGGCACGGCCTTTTTTGTCGGAAGGCTTTTGAACTCCTCCGGCCTTTTGGCCCTTTCCGTGGCTATAATCACCCATTCGCGGGTTACGAGATTTAGTCTCAGTTCGGGCATAGGCGCTGCCTTTTAGAGATTTTTAACGTAAAAGAAGAGGACGAAGCAAACCGGAAAAATGTTTACTATTCCGTTGATGAGGATTATCATATCAACCGGGTTTTTTTGAAAAGAAAAAGAGTTGACCATGGTGTAAGGGTAGTTTATTTAACGGCCGCTGTCAATAAGGGAGTTGGGCGAAGGCATGAAGGGTTTGGCGGTTTTTACCGCGTTTTTCGCGGCCGCTCCGGGGATTTTCCTGCTCCTCGAAGAGGACGATGCGCGGGAAAAGGTCTTTTTTCCTTTGGCCGTGTTTATCCTTGTATTCGGCCTTGAGATTATCGTGATGAGGAGCGTTAAAAAAGGTTAGAGGAGGCGGCATTAGGAAGTTATCGTTCCCGCGCTCCGGCGTGGGAACGATAGACGATGAATATCTGGCATTCCCGTAGATTGCCGGAATGCCATTTTTGTGCTTTAATCTGATTAGAAATGAATCAGTCTTGAAATAGGAGGCGAGTCGGCGTTATCCGTAAAAACGGCTCTGGCAATCTTGAGATTGCGCGCAATCCGAAAGGGGTGACGGCAATGAAAAAGATATTTCTCGTTATTCCGGCTCTGGTCGTTATCTTTCTTTTCCTGACCAATGCCGCGCTCGCGACGCACGAGCCCTTTGTTATCAGGTACGGCGCGGCGCTTGACCAGCAGAACGTGGAAGAGATGACCTTTTTGATAAAAAAGAACAAGGAAGCGGTTCCACGGGAGGTAAGGCTGCTCATCGACGAGGCGCTTGCCCCCGGCGTCACGGATAAAGAGCGGATGGAGAAGATTTATCTGGCCGAGTCAATGGCCACCGAGTACAAGAACATCACGGGCGACGCGGAGCCGCTTAAGCAAGCGAAGACAAAAGTGTTCGAGTCCGAACTCGACCCTGTTTCCGAGTCCGTAGCCGTTGACGGGGCGCATACCATACAAGCCACGTCCGTCGCCGGCGCCCGGAACGTCTTTATCCCCGGCAATATAGTCATAAAAAAAGGCGAAGTCGTAAGGTGGGTGAATAACGATAACGTGGCGCATCTCTTGGCGTCCATGCATGTCATAGGAGAGCAGGGGATATTCTCCCCCCGCGTAGCCCCGGGCAACTCTTGGGAGTACAGGTTTGATAAAGCCGGCGAGTATTACTACATCTGCTTTATCCATAAGGTGATGTATGGCAAGGTGACGGTCGTCGAGTAATCTTGCGGAAAATACTGGGTTTTATCGTTCCCACGCTCCGGCGCGGGAACGATAGGCGGGGTTGCATTAAACGGAGGAAACCATGCGTAACCTTAAAAAAGAGCCGGCTCATCCGGGCAGGATATTAAGCGAGGATTTTCTAAAGCCTTTCGGATTGTCTCAGACGAGGCTCGCGAAAGAGATTAACACGACCTTCAGGACGGTGAACGAGATCGTGAACGAAAAAAGGAACATAAGCCCTGAGATGGCGATAAAGCTGTCGAGGTATTTCGGGACGTCGGCCGAGGTCTGGCTTAACCTTCAGAATCAGTACGACCTTTACAGGGTAAAAATCAAAAAATCGGGAATCCTCGGGCGTATCAAGCCGCGCGGCTTACACAAGAAAGCGGCGTGAACGGGTGTTTGGTAGGGTGGGCTATGCCCACCGTTTACAGAAGCGATCTGATATTTTGGTGGGCTGAGCCCATCCTACAAGACTATTTTTCTGTCCGGCTCGTGAAGCCGCGTTTGCAAAATACCCCGGCTCCCGTGATCGCAACGCCCGAAAACACCAAAACATAATTCCATTCCCCCGCCTTTATTCCGAGTTTGAGGCAAAGCAGGATGTTCAAGGGGCCGCGGCAGGCGAGGGCTATGCCCATGAACCTGAGCAATCCCTCCTTTTATTTTTAAAAAAAGGCGTTTTACTTCTAAGTTCAGCCATGAGTTCGGAGGTTATCTCTTTTATGCCTTTAAAGGCGGCGTTTAGCGCTCGGAAGTGTATTTGTTGAGTATGAAACTGCAACTGTCTTTTACTATTCCGGTGAACATAATCTCGATTTTTTTTATCTCTTCGTCTTTTTTTTTCAAGGCTTCTTCGTTCCATAGTTTCCGGACTTCTCCGACAGGGAGGTGGTCGGTCCGAGACTCCACGGATTGAAACGTCACGCGGTCGTCCTCGTCAATGTTCAGTTCGGCGAACGCGATGAATTCGTTCATCATCCTGCAACCCTCGATTATCCCTATGGAGCCGTTCAAGATTCCTTCGGCGGTTTTCATGAGGCGCGTTCTCGCCTCTTCCATCAATTCTTTGTCTTCGTTCGCAGCGTTACTCATGATTACTCCTGTTTTTTAGCGTGTTTGAGTTCATAAATTATTTTTCCGAGGGCTTTATTCAAGACGTTTTTCCTCGGCAGAAACGGTATCAGCGCTCGTTGCCTTATTCCGAGTTTTTTTATCTCTTTTAAGATTCCCGCATGCGAGCGGTCAAGAGAGAGGCCCTTTACAAAGGCCTTGGCCGCGAAGTCTTTCCTCTTTTTCAACACGTAAACTCTGCCGATATTCATGTATATGTCGGGCTGGAACCGGTCTTTTTTAACCGCGCCGCGGAGGATGATGAGGGCCTCGTCGCATTTATCCCTGAGCACCGCCACGCAGAGGGCGTAATACGAAAGCGCGATAGCGTTTTCCTTGAACGCGGGGTTGGCTTCGAAAAGTTCGAGGGCGAGGACGAGCTTGCCTCTTTTCGCCAATTCCACGGCCTTAATGTACGAATTAATCGTCATGTTGCTTCCTTTTTTTTGCCGTAATCTGTATTTCCGCGCAAAGGGACGGCACGACCTTGCCCATAAACGCGTTAAGTCTCCACCAAAAACGCAGGTTTTCGAGCGGGCTGAGTATGCCGCCCGAGGCTATTCTGAAACCGCGTACGCTCGATATGTCGAAAAGGCTTGTTTTTATAAGCCTCGTTGCCTTCTTGAGCGTGAAGGTCTGCACGTGGCCCCTCCTCATGTCGAAGCGTTTGGCCGCGTAGGCCGTGACTTTTTCCCTGACCCATTCCACGGGGGCGGGGAATATAGGCACGCCGACTATCAAAAGCCCTCCGGGTTTAATGACCCTCGCTATTTCTTTTAACGCATCTTCGGGGTTAGAGATGTGCTCAAGCATCTGCTCGATGACAGCGACGTCCACGCTTTTGTTTTTAAATGGTATGCCCTTTGTAACGTCCGCCATGACGAGGCGCCACTTCTTTTTTCCGTATATGCCGTCGAGCCTTTTCGAGTCCATGTCCAGGCCGTAAAAGTCCGCGCGCTCGGAGAGGCCCGTCGGCTCAAGGTATCTCAAAGTTCTTCCCGAACCCACCCCGACGTCGAGGATGACGGTTTTGCCGGCTTTATTCTCAATGAAACCGGCTATTGTCTCGGCCAGGGCCCGGTATCTCGAAAGGCGAAGCCTGTATCTGCGGTTTGACGGCTCCACGCCGAACGCGAGTTTATCGGTCACGCATAAGCCTGTATCATCTTAATATATCAAGTATATCAGGAGGGGTAAAGCATCGTCAAGGGAAAGGGCGGGGCTACTCTCTCCGATGTTTCAATACGGAGCGCCCCGTATCCAGAGGCATCGGGGCGCTTAAGATTGCGCGGGGTACCCGCCCCATAGGGCGGGTCGGGCTCTGGAGCCGGAATGTTTTAACTTCCATCGTGTCCGCCCGAGGCGGACGTGCCGCAACGGCTTATTGGTTTATCGTGCCGTCCGCAAGGACGCGGTATCAGTCCCGTATCTTTATCTTCCCGAATTCTCCGTCAAAGCCCGGCGCTATGGATATCTCGCCTTTTCGCACCTTCATTATGGCCTCGGCTATCTTTCGCGGCGCGATTTCTTCAAGTTCCTTTTCTTCCATGTCGAGGAGCACGTTGAATTCGCTTTTCCCGGCGTCAATAATCTTTGTGTACTCCTTTTGCACCGCCTTTGTGTTGACGCCCCTGCCAAGAGATTCCGCTATTATTTCCTGAAGCGGGACGAGTTTTCTTGAAGGTATTGCGCGCTCTAACATAGCCCCCTTTGGCCTGTCTGCCAGGGCTTCGACCCTGCTTAGAACCCCTATGGTAAGTCCTTTTCCGCAGTTCACGCAAAGGCCGTTTGTTCTTTTGGTCTCTTCGGGGGAGGATGAAACCTTGCACGCGCGGTGCCCGTCAAAGTGATATTTGCCTTCTTCGGGGAAGAATTCTACGGTGAAGAGGAATTTTTTAACGTTTTTTTCGCGGAGTACGCGGATTATTTCGTAGTAATCCATTTCGCAGTCGAACACGTTCGCCTCTCTGCCGAGTTTCGCAGGAGAGTGGGCGTCGGAGTTTGATATGAGGGTTATGTTATCGAGGGCGGATAACCGGTGGTTCATGTCAGGGTCGGACGAAAGGCCTGTTTCAATGGCGCGGACGTGCTTGGAGAGTTCTCCGAAACATTCTTCTATGGCGTCGAAGCCTGATTTACTGCCGAATATCGAGAACCAAGGCGTCCACGCGTGCGCCGGAATGACCATCGAATCAGGGTCGGCATCGAGGGCTATTTTTACGAGGTCTTTTGCGGGGAATCCGAATATCGGGCGTCCGTCGGACGTGACGTTTCCGCGTCTGGCGAGCTCGGAGTTTATTCTACGCGCCGCTTCGAGAGTGGGGGCGAAGATGAGGTTATGGATTTTCCGCGTCTTGCCGCCTTGGGTGTAGATGTTTGAGACTTCGGCAGTGAGCATGAATTGAACGTCATTGCCGGAATTTTTTTTCGTGAAGAGGCCTTTACCGGTCGGTTCGAGTTTCTTTTCGATAGAAGAGAAGTGCGAGGGATGGGTGAAGTCGCCGGTGCCGACGATATCTATGCCCTTTGTCTTGGCCCACGGGAAAATCCCTTCGAGCGTCATGTCCCTGCTCGTGGCGCGCGAATAATTGGAATGGACGTGCAGGTCCGCTATTATCCTCATCGTAATTTTTAAAGCCCCATGACGTTGAAGCCCGAATCAACGTGGATGAGTTCGCCGGTGACTCCGCTCGAAAGAGGGCTCGCGAGATACACGGCCGTTCCCGCGACGTCGTCCTGCGTTACGTTTCTCTTGAGAGGCGACTTTCCCTCGACGACCGAGAGGATGTCGCGGAATCCGCTTATGCCCATTGCCGCGAGGGTCTTTATCGGGCCCGGACTTATGGCGTTGACCCTTATGCCCTTGCCTCCCAAGTCCGCGGCGAGGTATCTTACGCTCGCCTCAAGCGCGGCCTTGGCCACGCCCATTACGTTATAGTTCGGGATTACGCGCTCGCTTCCGAGATAGGTAAGCGTCATGACGCTTCCGTTACGGCCCTCCATCAGGGGATAGGCCCTTTTGCAGAGAGCGACGAGCGAATACGCGCTTACGTCCATGGCCAGCAAAAACCCTTCGCGCGAGGTGTTGAAGAACTCGCCCTTGAGTTCTTCTTTTTTGGCGAAGGCGAGGGAATGCACGAGTATGTCGAGGCCGTTCCATTCTTTTTTAAGAGTGTCGAACACCGCGTCCATCTGAGGTTCGTTCGTAACGTCGCACGGAAGGATTATCTTCGAGCCGACTGATTCCGCGAGAGGCCTTACCCTCGATTCGAGTATTTCTCCCGCGTAGGTGAAGGCCAGTTCCGCGCCTTCTCTTTTGAACGCCTCGGCAATGGCCCACGCGATGCTCTTGTCGTTCGCCACTCCGAAGATTACGGCCTTTTTGCCTTCGAGCAGTCCCATGAGAGGTCTCCTTTTGATTATTTTGTCTTAACGGAGTTTCTATCATTATCCGGGCTGGATTTCAATTAAATAAGGGCATGGGTGACCCTTGCACCCGTAATATTTCAACTTACCCCCATGCTATGCGTGCCATTGGATTTTATCATTTTTTTTTTGCGTTACGAGGGTATGCGCATGCGGGGTCGATCTATGCGGCAATTTCCTTTTCGTTATAGTATAGTATTGGATTGATTTATCACGGAAAGGGCAAGATGGCTTTAATAAACCTGAGGCGCATAACCGTAGGATTCGGCAGTCCGCTGCTCATAGACGGAATCGATCTCCAGATAGAGAAGGGAGAGCGGGTCTGCCTTGTAGGGCGTAACGGGGTCGGGAAATCCACCCTCATGAAGGTGATTAGCGGCGCGATTCAACCCGACGGCGGCGAGATTACGGTGCAGCAGGGGATTAAGATAACGAGATTGACGCAGGAGGTGCCTCAGGACATTACAGGCACGGTATTTGAGGTCATAGGCGGCGGGCTCGGCGATATCTATAAGCTTCTGGCCGACTATCACAATGTAAGCCGGACGCTTGGCGAAGACGGCGGAGAAAAGGCCTTAGCCGAATTTGAGCGAATACACCATGAGCTTGACACAAAGGGCGGCTGGCAGGCGAACCAGATGGTGGAAACCGTTATATCCAAACTCAGGCTTCCGGCTGATATGGATTTTTCCGCGCTCTCGGGGGGCTATAAGAGGCGCGTTCTCCTCGGAAGGGCGCTTGTCTCCGACCCGGACCTCCTCTTGCTCGATGAGCCGACAAACCACCTTGACATAGAATCCATCGGCTGGCTGGAGGAATTCCTCCTCGGATACGGCGGCGCGATACTGTTCGTGACCCACGACCGGATGCTCCTCCGTAAGCTCGCTACGCGCATTATCGAACTCGATAGGGGCAGGCTTACGAGTTGGCAGTGCGATTACGGGAATTATATCGAGCGTAAAGAGGCGCTCCTCAATTCCGAGGCCCAACAAAACGCCCTCTTTGACAAAAAGCTCTCCGAAGAAGAAATATGGATACGCCAGGGCGTCAAGGCCCGCAGGACTCGCAACGAAGGCAGGGTCAGGGCGTTACAGGACATGAGACGGCTTCGGAGCGAAAGGAGAGAACTCGAAGGCAACGCCAAAATGAAGCTTCAGGAGGCGGAGCTTTCGGGCAAGCTCGTCATCGAGGCAAAGGGGATAAGCTACTCTTACGACGAGGGGAGCTCGATTGTAAAGGATTTCTCGACGACCATAGCGAGGGGCGACAAGGTCGGCATAATCGGCCCTAACGGCTCGGGCAAGAGCACTCTTTTAAAGCTCCTCCTCGGAAAGCTCGAACCCGTCAAGGGGACAGTGCGTCTGGGAACACGGCTTGAAGTGGCTTATTTCGACCAGCACAGGGCCGTCCTCGACGAAGAGCGGACCGTTCGGGACAATATCGGCGACGGCAACGATCAGGTAATAATAGACGGCAAACCCCGCCACATTATCGGCTACCTTCAGGATTTCCTTTTCTCCCCCTCCCGCGCGCGAACTCCGGTGAAAGCGCTCTCGGGCGGAGAGAGGAACAGGCTTCTTTTGGCGAAGTTGTTTACGAGACCTTCCAACGTGCTTGTGATGGACGAGCCGACGAACGACCTCGACAGCGAGACGCTGGACCTGCTCGAAGAACTGCTTCTCGACTATCCGGGGACGGTGCTGCTCGTAAGCCATGACAGGGCTTTTCTCAATAACGTGGCCACGAGCACGTTGGTATTCGAAAAGCACGGCCTTAACGAATATATCGGCGGGTATGACGATTGGCTCCGCCAGCGGCCAAAGGACGTCGAAGAAAAGGACGAAAAGAGGCGGAACCGGGAGAAGCCGAAAAAAGACAAGGCAAAGACGGGCTTCAAGGAAGAGCGGGAGCTTAGCGATTTACCGGCAAAGATAGAGGCGCTCGAAGCGGAGCAGCATAAGTTGTTTGAGAAGATGGCGGCCCCGGACTTCTTCAGGCAAGGCAAAAAAACGGCCGAGGCTAAGACGCGGATGGAAGAGGTGGAATCCGAGCTCGCTGATTCTTACTCAAGATGGGAAGAGCTTGAGGCTAAAAAGGGTGAGGTGGAATAGAAGAACCCTCTCCCCTCGCGGGAGAGGGCAGGGTGAGGGGCGGTTCATAATTATCTTTCTCACGCTCCAGTGTGGAAAAGTTTTTGTAGGGTGGGCACCGCCCACCATTTACAGGAGCGAGTAGTTGATATTTCGGTGGGCGGTGCCCACCCTACAAGGCTACGTTGTCATTGCGAGGGGCTTTATCCCGAAGTAGGGGTTCAAAATTTTGAACCCCTACTTTACAATCACGGGATTACTTCACGGAGTTTACAGGGCGGGGTTATTAGAAAAGGGAGAATAGGATAGTCTTATATCTTCTTCAATCATCTCGCCAAAAACCGCTTTGCCAAATAGTAGCCTAACCCCGTGCCGATGGAACTTAAAACCAAGGCAGTCCAAATCCCGACATAATCCCCGATCCACCAGCCGATAGCCCCTCCGATTGACGCGCCGAAAAATGCCATAAGAGTTCCCATGAAGGCATTATACCGCGGTCATGGGGGGATGCAAGGCGGAGAAAATTGTTGGGTTATTAAACGTAAATCAATTTATAGGGTTGGATTTGACGATGTATCAGGTTCCTCTGCTCCTGCTAAAGCCCGTTGGATCATCTGCCGGACGGTTTTGTTCGCGTTTATAGGAATGAGTTCTATTTGCGGGTGTTGTCTTGCGAAAACACGGAATGTTTCGTCGGCAAAGGCCTGGCCGATTGCCTCGACGTTATTGAAATCCAAAATCACTTTTTTGAACCGATCCACACGCGCCAATAGGCGTTTGGCCTGAGAGCGCGAAATGAGCATTTCGTTGCTGTATTGAGCAAGGCGGACGGGAACGACGGTCTTGGTAAATCCATAGTCATTATCGGTAAATTCGTCAAATACTTTTTTGGTCGTCCGTGCCGTGTTGTCCTTTAATTTCATAGACACATATGTTCCCTTATGGGATTTCCAGTTTTTATCTTCGACTATCCAGTCTTCATCTTCGACATGGGTGTGAGAGAAAAGAACAGCGCCTGACAATATGTGAAAATAATCGAACATTCGCGAGGAAAAGAAAATTCCTTCTCCGGTATGCCGTTCCGGATCGGTCGTCAGTTTGCCCTTTGACAGTTCAAGAACCGCGTGTCGTTCGTCTTCAAGGCCGAGCACGCTTTGAATTTTTCTGAAAATACCGATGCCATTATCAAAGAGATCTATCTCGGTAGTCGCGCCGGTTTTGGTTATCTTGATGCTGACTTGGGTCCCTTCGGAATGGTCAATGGCGTTATTCATCATCTCGGTAAAGCCGTAGTGCCAGATGTCCCGCACGTTGTCAGGCAGTTTTCCGAGTTGTGGTTCTATTTCGTTTCTCCAGATAACATCCTCTGAGGAACTCTTATCGAGAGATACGATTGTTTCCCATTGGGCCGGCGGACGAAGAAGGTAGTGGCGGTTTTTCGTGCTTCCGGAAGGAATTAAAACACCTTGTTCCACCATGCGCTTGATATGTTTATTAACAGCCTGTCGGGTTATTTTGAATGTTTTGACCGCAAGGCCAGCCACGTCCCGAGGATGGCTTTCCACGTTATTAAGAATAAATTGCCGTATATCTTCGCCTCTTTTTCTAATGCCAACCATGTGAAAACCCTGTAATTACAGTTTGTTAGTATTGCGCAACCTTATGCAAAAGATTGTAAACCTTATCAATAGAATTGTCAACCTTATTAAAATAGATAGCAGGTTGGGTTAGCCCCGTATCAAGTACGGGGTAAACTCCGCCGTAACCCAACAATTACTCTATATTGTACCCGGTCGTAATGAGAGTTTAGTATATCGTTTATAATCCCGTAAAGATTTTTACGTCAATATTCAATGCGCCTTTCCCCGACCCGCCGTAAGAAAAAAACAATATCTATGATATAAGAGAGCCGTGAGATACGACGTGGCGATAATCGGCGGCGGGCCGGCCGGGATGATGGCGGCCGGAAGGGCCGGCGAGTTAGGAGCGCACGTTATTCTGCTCGAAAAGAACAGCGCCCTCGGCGTCAAGCTTTTGATAACCGGCCACGGACGTTGCAATATCACGAACAAGACCGACGAACCCAAAGACATGGCGCGAAAATACGGCCAAAGACACGAACAGAGCGGAAAGTTCCTCCTCCCGCTCCTTTATAGGTTCGGCGTCCGGGACGTGATAGATTTTTTTGAAAGCCGCGGCGTAAGGACAAAGGTTGAAAAAGGCAACAGAGTCCTCTGCGAGAGCGACAGGGCGGAGGACGTGCTTGGCGCGTTGATTAAATATCTGAACGACTCGCAAGTCGAGGTTAAATTGAACGCAGAGGTCAAGGAGGTCGTAAGAAAAAGAAACCTCATCGAAAAAATCGTGCTGGCCTCAAGAGAAGAAATAATAGCGGATAAGTTCATCGTATGCACGGGCGGAAAATCGTATCCCGCAACAGGCTCCACGGGCGACGGGTACGGATGGGCGGCTCTTTTCGGACATAAAGTGGTAACCCCGTCGCCGTCTCTTACGCCGGTCGTCTTGAAGGAAGGGTTCGTAAAAGAGCTTGAGGGCCTTAGCCTCAAAGACGCTTTCGTAAGTTTGTACAAGGACGGGAAAAAGATAGATTCAGGCCAAGGCGATGCCATATTCACGGCAAACGGCATGAGCGGACCGGCAATCATCAACATGAGCAGGTCCATTGGCAAGGCCTTGCCCGGCAAGGTTGCGTTAAAGATAGACCTTGTCCCTGACCTCGAGTTTACGAGCCTCGACATTATGCTCAGGAACTGTTTTCAGGAAGGGGCCAACAGGTTGTTTAAAAACAGCCTCGATAAATTTGTGCCGCAAAAACTCGTGCCGATTATAGCCAAGGTTTCGGGGGTCGATCCAGGAAAAAAGTCCGGCCTTGTCACGAGGGAAGAGCGGAAAAGGCTCGCGCATTTATTGAAAGAGTTCAGCCTTGAAGTAAAAGGGCTGGCGGGTTTTGACAAGGCGGTCATTACCTCCGGCGGAATCGAGTTAAGCGAAATAGAGCCGAAGACCATGAGGTCGAAGCTGGTGGAGAATCTTTATTTCGCCGGAGAGATACTCGACCTCGACGGGCCTACGGGCGGGTATAATTTGCAAGTCTGCTGGAGCACAGGCTACGCGGCAGGACAGGCCGCATCAGGCAAGGCCTTATAAAACAAACGGAGGAGTTTTTGGATTTAATAGTCGACAATCTGCGAATACCGGTTGAAAAAGACGGAATTGACGAATATGTGAAGGCCGCTTCGCAAAAGATGAAGATTCGCGAAGAAAGCGTGCGTCTCGTCAAAATATTGAGCAAGTCGCTTGATATGAGCGATAAAGAACAGTTTTACTACGAAGTTTCGATAGTAATAAGCGTTCCCGACGGCCTCAATAACAAGGAAAACTTTCCTGCATATGCAGGAAAAACAAAGGCCGACAGGAAACCGAAAAATCGCGCCACCCGGCCTATCATAATAGGTTTCGGCCCGGCCGGCATGTTCGCCGCTCTTGAGCTTATCGAATACGGGTTCAAACCTTTGATATTCGAAAGAGGCAAAAACATAGAAGAACGCTCCGAAGACGTCCGAAGATTTATCAAAGAAAAGACGCTGAATCCGGAATCCAACATTCAATTCGGCGAAGGCGGCGCGGGTTCGTTCTCGGACGGGAAGCTGTTTTCAAGGGCAAAGAATTCCGAATACATAAGCAGAGTCCTGGATACGCTCATTAAATTCGGCGCGCCCGAAGAAATAGGGTATGTCGCTAAGCCTCATCTGGGAACGGACGTGTTGTGCCGGATAGTCCGCAACATAAGGAACCATATCCTTGAAAGAGGCGGAGACATACGTTACTGCTCGAAAATGACGGATATGCTCATATCTGACGATAAGGCCGTGGGCGTTGTGATAAACAACGAGGAGGAATACCGGGCTTCAAGCGTCTATCTTGCTATCGGACATTCAGCGCGCGATACATTCGAGATGCTCCATAAAAAAGGCGTCGTCATCGAGCAGAAGCCGATTTCCGTGGGCGTCCGGGTGGAGCATCCCTCGGAAATTATTAATCTCATAAGATACGGAGAAAAATATAAGAACTTCTCAGGCATAGGAGCCGCCGCCTATTCTTTTAACTACATCGACCGGAAAATAGGGAGAGGGGTGCAGACCTTTTGCATGTGCCCCGGAGGCGAAGTGATAAACGCCTCAAGCGAGAACGGCATGCTGGTGGTAAACGGCATGAGCTATTCGAGCAGATCGTCGGCATTCTCGAATTCGGCGATTATCGTAACCTGTCATACGGATGATTACGGGTCGACCCATCCATTGGCAGGGATAGAATTTCAAAAGCGCATGGAACGAAAGGCATTTAACGCGGGAGGCGGAAGATGGGAAGTTCCGGCGCAGAATCTGGCGGATTTTTTAAGCGGAAGGCCTTCCTGCAATCTGAATAAAAATTCGTTCGCAATGGGGGCCGTAGCCGCTGACATGAGAGAAATCTTTCCGAAATTCGTAAGCGAGGCGCTTGTCTCCGCGTTTGGCGCTTGGGAAAAGGATTATCCGCTGTTTATTTCGCGTCACGCGACATTATTGGGCGCGGAAACAAGAACTTCCGCTCCGATAAGAATTAAGCGCGACGAAAAATACGAATCAATAAACACGAAAAACCTTTACCCCATAGGCGAGGGCTCCGGCTATACGGGAGGCATAATGAGCTCTGCCGTCGATGCCATAAAGGCCGTGGAGCGCAGTTTGTCAATCGGCGGCAGTCTTTAATTGACGCGAAGATTTCCGGGTCATCTTGTGATACTTTTATGTGCCCCGAACGATATTTGCGTTTGTAGCCGGTCTTCCGGGCTAAAGCGCCGCATGGGAGGGGAGGAAAATAAGCCAAGGAAGCGGCCTTGACCTCTAATTTGGAACCATATGCCCTATTAATGACATCCGGATAAAAAAGACTTGACAAATTCCGTAAACGAGTTATAATAATGATGAATTAGACTAATATACCTATCTTGCTTCCGAAAGGGTCAAGGGTGACGGTGCCCAAGATTGTGTTTCAATCTTGGGTATTTTTGTCTAAAACAGGATAAGGGAAACGCCATGCCAAGCATTATCGGAAAATTCTTTGGTTATTTACCCGCGGCCGATTACCTTAAGAGGCTGTGCGCCCGTTTGCCGGCGGCGATTTTCCTCCTTGCTTTTTTTACCTTAACCGTGGCGCATAAGAGTAGTTATCCGAAAGTTGCCCAAAACACAATCGCAAAAACCATAAGGCTTCTTGTAAACGGCACAAGTACAGCCACAACCACAAGCGGAGATTACTCCATAATCGCAAACATAAACGCAGGTAATGCAGATGTTAGAGCTCTGTAAAAACCTTAAAAAAACAGGATGCGCCCGTATTATTGCGAAAATGGGTTGCGCGCCTATTTTTGTCCTTGTACTCTTCATCGCTCTGACCTTGGGCTCGGCACGCGAGTCTGCCGCCGCCGTAATAACAAGCACCGCAAACGGAGGAACATGGGCAAGCGGTTCAACCTGGGTCGGTAGTGTGGCACCGGCAACAACCGATACTGCGGTTATCGCTACCACCGGAGGCAACGCCGTTACTTTAGGCGCCGCCGCCACAATAGCAGGCGTTACCATTGATTCCGGCGCTATCTTGAATGGCGACAGTTTCATTTTAACGGTTAATGGCAACTTCACCAACAACGGCACATTCAACGGCGACACCGGCACGGTCGTTTTTTACGGCGGCACTAACGTAGACGTAACGCGCGCCATAACGACTAACGGAGCTCTTTTCAATAACGTTACGTTCTACCTCTACGATTCAACCACCTACAACGCTATGAGCACCTTCAACATCACCGGCAATTTGAACGTGGGCGGTAATCTCGCGTTCACATATTATGCCGGAACTTATGATGACGATAGCATGTACATAAACGGCGCGATTTACGCAAAGGGGAATATAACAGGGACCATGCCGAGGGTTTACGGTAACGCCACAATAACCCTCGACGGCACAGTCGATCAGACAATAGGATCTGTAAGCGACATACCGGGGGGTACGTTTACCATAAACAAGACTTCGGGCACGGCAAACCTCGGCGGGAATGTGACCTTTGACGGGGCGTTTGTCCTGCAGGCAGGAACGTTCAACCTCAACAATTACACCCTCTATGCAAAGAATAACTTTACCAACAACGACACAATAAACGGCGGCACCGGCACGGTTGTTTTTTACGGCGGCACCGATGCAACGGTAACGCGCGCCATAACGACTAACGGAGCTCTTTTCAATAACGTTACGTTCTACCTCTACGACTCAAGCACCAGCGCATTCACGAGCACCTTCAATATCACCGGCAATTTGAACGTGGGCGGTAACCTCGCGTTCACATATTATGCCGGAAGTTATAATGACGATAGCATGTACATAAACGGCACGATTTACGCAAAGGGGAATATAACAGGGACCATGCCGAGGGTTTACGGCAACGCCACAATAACCCTCGACGGCACAGTCGATCAGACAATAGGATCTGTAAGCGACATACCGGAGGGTACGTTTACCATAAACAAGACTTCGGGCATCGTATCCCTCGCTTCCAACTTTACGCTCAACGGTTTAGGCCAAGACTTAACCGTTACATTAGGGACCCTTGACCTTGCGGGCTACAACTTAAGCGTAACTGACGCGCTCACGGTCGGGGTTTCGGGCACGCTGAAACTCAGGGGCTCTGAGACAGTGGGCGCAACAACACGCACATACTCAGGCACGGTCTATTACTATGGCGATAGCGCGTATGCAGGGCTTAGCGCAGGTAGCGGTCCTTACACCAACCTTACGTTCAACAGCGTTGCGGGCACGGGCTCATGGACGCTCGGCGCGGCTTTGACCGCAAGCGGCAACCTCACGGTTACAAGCGGAACCCTCGATGCGTCCGCAATCAATTATGGCGTTACAATAGGCGGGAACTTCTCCAATTCGGGCACTTTTAACACGAGGAGCAACACCGTAACATTCAACGGCACGGACCAGACAATAAGCGGCAACAACACCTTCAATAACCTCACAAAGACCTATACAACAGGGGGTGTCGCGCACACGCTGACATTTGAAGCGGGCAAGACCCAGACCATAAACGGGACCGTAAATTTCGCGGGATATGCCGGTTACCCCATGAATCTGCGTTCCTCGGTTACAGGCACGAAGTGGAAGTTTAACCTCGGCTCGAGCGCGACAAAGACCCTTAACTATCTCGATGTTAAGGACTCGGACGCCTCCATGTCCGCCGGTTCGCAGAAACCGATAAGCCCGTCAAATTCCACGGACAGCGGCAACACCGTCGCATGGTTCCCGTATAATAACCTCATCGTGCTGTCTAATTCAGCGATAGTCAACGGTTCAAGCAGGATAACGGTATATGCCGTTTTCGACGGGGATTGGGACAGCGATTCCGCAACGCTGTTTGAATACTCCACATCCTCCACCGGGCCGTGGACTGCCGTTACCGGATGCGAATCCGTGGCGGGAACCTCGCCGAGGCAGTGCTCTGTTACCGGTCTTACCGCGGATACTGATTATTACATAAGGATAGACCATACGGACCCGGGCGGTGTGAGCGGCACAGACCTTGAGGTAATAGGCCCCTATCGCACCGCTCCTGCCGGCACAGTCACATTCATCGGCGTTGTTTATGCCGATGAAGGCGTTGCAAGTTTAGGCAGCGGCAAGAACGTAACTCTTCTCGTAAACGGCGCGAACGCAGGCACGGGCGTAACCGACATGGCGGGCACCTACCTCATAACCGCATCAGGCACGGTCAATGCCGGTGATGCCGTGCTCGTCTATATAGATGGCGATACCTCTAAAGGCGCCACGGTCAGCGTATCGAACGGTTTGGACATGGACGACTTTAACATCTATAGCGGTCATACAATTATCCGCCACGACAACGGCGGGACGCTGACGAACGCCATAATAGATACCGCCGGGGATTCGATAAATGACAGCGATATCCCTTACACGGTCACGGGAGGAGCGCTGGTCGTGACCGGCGGCACGCTCTACGTGCCCTCGGGCCACAGTTATTCTCCCGGCGGCAACATAACAACTCCGGCCATGAAGAGCCTCGGCACGTTTAGCGGCGGCTCCGGCGCTATTGATATAAACGGCAGCCTCACCGTAAGCAACGGCGCTTTCACTTCGACGAGCGGCGCCATGTATGTGGGCGGCGACCTTATTGTCTCCGGCGGCGCGTTTAGTCACAATTCGGGCGCCGTAACTCTTGATACCGCGTCCATGACAGTAAATACCGGCGTTGCCGTGTTCAATAACGTCATCGTGAGCATGGACGCCACCGCCGACCTTACGGTCACGGGCACCATGTATGCGGTCGGGAACCTCATTGTCAATAGTGTTGCCAATATCGCGGGCAATATTAATGTCGAAGGGAATCTGACCTTGAACGATACTCTGGTGGGAGGCGCCGGCACAATCACCCTCGGCGGCGTAGGGAGTGTTGCCATAGGCGGAGGGGGACAGGCGCCCAATATAAACATCAACAAGCCTTCCGGAGATTCGGTTGTCCTGGCGTCCAGCATAACGGTTTCCGGCGGACTTACAGTCACATCCGGGACATTCGATGTCTTAGCCTATGGCATTACGACCTCGACCATGACCGTAAACGGGGGTGTTTTCGACGGCGTCAGCGGCGTTATAGACGTCAACGGCGCCCTGACCGTAAGCAACGGCACGTTCAACTCGAAGAGCGGCGTGATGTACGTGGGCGGCAATTTCACCGTTTCCGGCGGCGCGTTCAACCATAATTCCGGCACAATTGTCCTCGACGGAGGCATCAAGACGGTTGATACGGGAACGGCTGTTTTGTATAACGTTACCGTGAGCATGGGCGCCACCGCCGACCTTACGGTCACGGGCACCATGTATGTAGCCGGAAACTTCATCCTGTCCGGCGGTCGTAACGTCCTCGGCGGCACCATAGCGGTTGCCGGAAATCTGATTTTTTACAAAACCAGTTCCGGCGGCGCCGGTTACCTTCTTAACGGCGCGGGCACTCAGGTCGTGGGTGGTACCGTGCCCAGCAATATGGGCGGTACGCTTACCTGTTTTATTGACGGCAATGACATAGCCTGTACATCCGACGGCATTATGTCCAGCGTAGGCGGCCCGATTACAGTGAACAAGCCTTCCGGCAGGGTATATCTCGCAACGGACATGAGAGCGCAATCGAATCTCACAATCACCTCCGGCGCCTTTGACCTCGAGGGATACCGCCTTGTCGTAGGCGGCACGTTGACCGTGGGGGCGAACGGCGCGTTGAAACTTATGGGGGCCGAGCCGATAACAAGAGGCGCGCTCGCGCTTAATGCGGGAAGCACCGTTATCTACGACGGGACGGGCAACCACTCGGGACTTAACCCGGCGTTAGGCAACACCTACAGCAACCTCACGTTCAGTGGCGCGGGATACTGGACGCTGAACGGCAACCTCGACGTCAATAAAAACCTGAGCATACAGAATGGCACGCTCGACGTGTCATCCTTGAATTATTCGGTCAACGTTGCCGGCGATTTTTCAAGGTCGGGCGCGGGCGCGTTCGTTCCGAGAAACGGCGTGGTCACGTTCGACGGCGCGAACCAGAACATATCCGGCTCAACCACGTTCTTCAGGCTCGCAAAGACGGTATCCGCCGCGGACACGCTCTCATTCGAATTGGGCTCGACGCAGACAATAGACGACACGGTAACGCTCCGGGGGGCCTCGGGGAACCTGCTTATGCTTAGGTCTTCTTCTTCATCTTCTCCCCCGGACATCATACCTCCTTCCCCGGTGACGAATCTCGTCGCCGAGTCTTTTGACATGAAGATAAGGCTCGACTGGACCAACCCCGCGGACAGCGACTTCGCCGGCGTGAGGGTGCTCAAAAAAGCGGGAGGATACCCGTATTCATGCACTGACAACATCTTCGTGCAGGTTGTGTACGATTCTACGGGCACAACCTATATTGACACGAACGTCAGTAACGGCGTGAACTACTATTATCTGGTGTGCGCCTATGACGCGACGCTGAATTATTCAAGCGGCGTAACGGCCATGGCCATGGCGCTTTCCAACACCGACATAATATTACATCCTTCCGGCTCGGCCATGGACACGAACGACGGCGACGCGTCCTATGCCTACATTTACGGCGGCAACGACGAAGGGGGCGCCGTGGTGGACATCTATGCCGAGATAGACAACCCGATTATTCCTTCCACCGCAACCATCAACTCCGTTGTGGTCAGGGCAATTGCGAAAGGCAACACTATTTCCGTTGGACTCAAGACTTATGGAAGCGTTTACAAGAGCGGCATTATCAGCCTGTCGGCATCGTACGCGACCGTGTCCGGCAATACTTATTCCGTAAATCCTTATACCGGCGCGGCATGGACATGGACGGAAATTGCCAATCTGGTGGCTGTCGCCGCTGACAGCGCCTACAATCTCCCTTACACGCGTATTACCGAACTGTACGTTAGAGTGAATTACACGCGCGACGCCGTCCCGCCCGCGGAAGTAACCGGGTTTACGGTAACGACCCCGCTTCTCGGCAACCAACTTAATCTTACGTGGACAAACCCTGTCGCGGGTGACTTCGCCGGGGTCAAGCTCGTGAGGGCCGCCGGAGGCACGGCGCCGTCCGACTGCGCCGGACAGGCGATATACAGGGGCACGGGCACGTCTTTCAACGACACAGGCCTTGCCGTTAACCAGCAGTACTCTTACAGGATATGCTCCTACGACACGTCGTATAACTACTCGGCCGGAGCCACGGGAAGCGGCGCCACGACAACGGACTCTCCCGTTGTCCCGGATCCCGCAACGCGCTGGAATTTCAAGGTCAAGGCGAGCGCCCTCAAGAGCATCTCTTACGTGGACGTCAGGGACTCGGACGCGTCTTCATCGGACAGCATCCATAAGCCCATCAGCCCTTCGAATTCCGGGAACAGCGGGAACAACATATCGTGGTTTTCCAATCAGGTTGCCGTAGGCGCGGGCTCGGCCGTGGTTGACTCCGCGACACAGATAACCGCGTCCGCCGCGTTCAGCGCGGACGAGGACGGAGACTCCACCACCAAGTTTGAATACAATACCGTAAACTCGTGGCCCGGCACAACGGCCTGCGCGTCGGTGGCGACAGCCTCGCCGAGGCGGTGCGTGATCACGGGCC